>Ga0187879_10000001_pt1 | contig 478990 bp, 358 predicted proteins | sample June2016WEW_19_1_FD_132423 | JGI IMG/M metagenome (GOLD analysis project Ga0187879, IMG submission 132423) | Peatland microbial communities from SPRUCE experiment site at the Marcell Experimental Forest, Minnesota, USA - June2016WEW_19_10 | ecosystem: Environmental > Terrestrial > Soil >... | reverse complement strand
TGGCGGAGAGGGAGGGATTCGAACCCCCGATACCCTTTCGGGTATGCCGGTTTTCAAGACCGGAGCCATCAACCGCTCGGCCACCTCTCCGCGGTCTGCCGGCCACTTTCGATTGTACGTCGAATTGAGCCAATTCACGGGATTCCAGGCTTCAGTTCGGCCCTGAAATGAAAAAGCGGGAGCACGCTGCTCCCGCTCTCTTCAGCCTAAAAGCCTACTGCTTGCCCTCGAGCTCATCCGCCAGTGCGCCCACTCCATAAATCTTGCGCAGGGCCTCGAGCATCCCGGCGGAATGAACTGCAACGCCGCGATTCTTTGTGCCGTCGTAAACGAAGTCCCCCGCCAGCGATTCGATATTTCCGTCAAAAACCAGCCCCACTAACTCACCATCGCGATCCACGACTGGGGAGCCGGAGTTGCCGCCGATGATGTCGTTGGTGGTAACGAAATCGACCGGTTTCGATAAGTCGAGCTTGTCACGCGCCGCCTCTTCCTTCGGCGTCAGATTCCACGGGGCCTTGTCGCTGAAGCTCGCCGCGCGATCGTACAGCCCATAAAACGTGGTAAACGGTGGTGCGATCGTTCCGTTGTATGGAAATCCATCAACCGTGCCATAGCTCAGGCGCAACGTGAATGTCGCGTCGGGATATGCGTTCTTGCCATAGACCGCGAAGCGAGCCTTGCCCAGCTTCTCGCCTCCGGCATCGAACACGCTGGAGACTTTGTCGCGCATGTACACATAATTGGCGCGCCACACGGGGTCCGCACGACGCGCGGCCGCAATCATGGGATCATTCGAAGCTGCGACTGCCGCTTCGCCTCCATCGAGCAGGCTCTTCCGGAATGCGGGATCGGCGAGTTTTGTCCCATCCACGAGCGCGTCCACCGACTTGTCGATGTCGCCGCCCTGCACGATCGCTTGCAGGTACGCATCATCCGCCCCGAGTTGCTCTTTCGCCAGGTTCAGGGCGTTCTTCATGAACATCTTTTCCACCGACGGATAGACGGGTGCGGGAGAAAGCATCTGGTAACGCAGAGAATCCAGCCCCGCCTCGTGGTACTGCGGCAGCCGCTCCCCGTCGGGCTTCTTCACTTCGGCAACGTACTGCACAATCTCCATGGCGAGCGTGAAAAGCTGGCTGTCGCCGCGGCGGAAGAGTTGCTTCTTGAATTCAGGCTTGGCAAGGTCCACGGCCTTCGCGATTTCATCCCACGCGTCTCCATACTCCTTTTCCAACTCTGGATTCGCGTTGACCTTGGCACGCAGGTCGTCTTCCTCGGCCTGCTTCTTGGCCAGAATGGCCTTATCTGACAGCGCCTCCTGGCGGCCCACGTAGACTTTCAGGCTGTTCTGCAGAAAGAAGATTGTGCTTTCAACCTTCTCCTTGTTGTCCGCACTCTGTCTCCCAAATTCCTGCGCTGCGTCGATCCGCCGCTGAAGGTATTCAACAATTGCCGGTCCACGGACTTCGCGTTCCATCGTCAGTTCGGCCACTGTGTCTTGGCGCGATGTCGAACCCGGATGGCCTGAGACGAAAACCAGATCGCCCGGAGCCGCACCCTTCGGGTTCCACTTCAAATAGTTCTCCGTGTGCAGCGGTTTGCCGTTTTCGTACACTCGGTACAACGCCATGTCCAGGTCGTAGCGCGGATAGGTGAAGTTATCCGGATCGCCGCCGAAAAAAGCAGCCTGCTCCTCGGGCGCGAACACCAGGCGTACATCGGTGTATGCCTTGTATTGATACAGCCAATACTCGCCTCCGTTATAGAGAGTCACCACATCGGAACGCAGGCCGGTTTTGTCTTTGCTCTCCTTCTCGATCGCGGCAATCTCAGCATCGCGCGCCTTCAGCGCCTCGGCATCATCCTTGGCGCCCTTGGCTGCGCCCTGCACCCGCGCTGTCACGTCCTGCATGGCTACCAGAACATTGATTTCCAGATCGGGAGTCTTCATCTCCTGGTCCTCTGTCGCGGCGTAGAACCCGTCGCGCAGATAATCGTGTGCTGCCGTTGAGTTCTTCTGCAGTTGGACTCGCGCCACATGGTGATTCGTCAACAGCAGGCCATTGGGGCTTACGAATGATCCTGAGCCGCCGTCGTTGAGCCGAACGCTCGAAAGCCGCAGATGATCAAGCCACTCTTGCGTCGGGTGAAAGTTGTACTTCTCCGCCAGAGCCTTAAGCGGCGGGTTGTCAAACGTCCACATGCCCTCTTCTGCGCACATCGGCGCCACCGTCGCGAAAAGCAATGCGGAAATCAAGATTATTGATCGAGCTCGAACGGTCATTGTGTCCTCACGATTCGAGAGCGCCGTCTGACGCCCTCTGGCTATGGTTGCGGCTGCACCGACACCTCTACGCCCGAGGCTGCGTCCTTTTGGTGAAACACCTGCTCGGTGGCCTTCTGAAAATCTTCGGGCTTGGCGTATGGAATGTCGGTGAAGGTTTGTGGATTGCGGTCGGTGAGCGGAAACCACGAGCTCTGCACCTGAACCATGATGCGATGACCGCGGCGGAATGTGTGATAAAGATCAGGCATGGTGAAGTCGAGGTCGGTTTCTTTGCCGGGGACAAGCGGCTGCGGCTTCTCCCAGCTCGCACGGAATTTCGCGCGGAACGGTTCGCCGCGCAGCAGCTCCTCGTAGCCGCCCATGTGGACTGGCGCTTCGCCAATTACGCGCTTGTTCGGCATGGAGGCATCAGCCGGGTCTTCATCGGGATAAACATCGATGAGCTTGACGTCGAAGTCGGAATCGCTGCCTGAGCTCGCCACTTTCAAATGCGGTGAAATTGGTCCGGCGACGGTCACATCCTCCGTGAGCGGGTCCGTCTCGTACGTCAGCACGTCGGGCCGGTAGCTGGCAAAGCGCTGGTCGTCGACCATATAGCGCTGCGGCACCGTGTCTGTGGTATAGCCCACGAACGGCACCGGATGATTGGGATCGCTCAGGTACTCATCGACGCTGGCAGTCTCAACCGGCGGATCGAAACTGAGCTTGCCGCCGACGTGAAAATAGAGGGTCTTCGTAACCGCGTTTTTTGGTGGCCATTCGTCGTAGCGGCGCCATACATTGGTTCCGGTTTCAAAAACGATCGCCGCGGGAAGCAATTTGCCTGCGCCCTTCAAGTAGTGCTCGAAAAAGGGAAACTGAATATTGGCGCGGAAGTAAAGCGAAGTTTTCGCGTTGAACTGCACATCGCCGAGGTGGTCGCCGTCGTTGCGCGCCCAGCCTCCGTGCACCCAAGGTCCCTCGACCAGCGTGACCGGCGTATCGGGGTTGGATTTCCGGATCGCGTAGAAAGTCCGGTATGGCCCTTCGAGATCTTCCGCATCGTACCATCCACCCACCACAAGAACCGCGCACTTGATGTTCTTCATGTGCCGCGACAAATCGCGCGACTGCCAGTAGTCGTCGTACGTGTCGTGCTTGAATTGGTCGTCCCACATCCAACTCGCGCCGTCCAGGTATTTATCAAGGCTGGCCACGTTTCCAGTCTGAAGAAAGAACTTGTAGCTGTCCGGCGTGCCGAAATCGAAAGGCACTTCCGGTTTTGGCAGCACCGGATTCTGTTGCGGGTGGAAAAACGGCGCATAGAACTCGAAGCCCGCTGCAAGCATGAAGGCCCCGCCGTGATAGGAATCATCGCCCAGGAAGAGATCGGTCATCGGCGCCTGCGGACTGGCCGCGGCGATCGCCGGATGCGAGTCGATGATCGACGCCGAAGTGAAGAAACCCGGATACGAGATGCCCCAGATGCCCACCTTGCCGTTGTTGTTGGGCACATTCTTCAGCAGGAATTCAATCGTGTCGTAGGTGTCTGATGATTCGTCCACGTCTTGCGGCGTTTTCTTTTGGTCGATGTGCGGCCGCATTTCCACGAACGTGCCCTCGCTCATCCACCGTCCGCGCACATCCTGGTAGACAAAGATGTAGCCGGACTTCTCAAATTCGTCCGACGGTCCGAGCTGCGCAGGATAACGGTCTTCCCCGTAAGGTTCCACGTTGTAAGGCGTCCGGTTCATGAGGAACGGATAAGGGCCAGGATCATCGGGAAAGGACGAAGTCTTGGGAACATAGACCGCGGTGAACAGCCGCGTACCGTCGCGCATGGGGATGCGGTACTCGTATTTCGTGTAGTGTGCGCGAACGTAGTCCTCGCCGGAAGCTTGCTGCGCGAGCTGCTGAGAGAGGAGGACATGCACTGCAACAAGCTGTGCAGCCAGAACGCCGAAAACGAAGAGTCGCGTAGTGTGCATTGTGGCCCGGAACCCCTGATCATTCAGAGTAACGCAGCCGGACGGATTTGGTTGCCGTTCGGCGCAGAGACTCCGCGAACCGCTGCCAGCATGTGACAAAGGGACAAAATGGAAGGTCGAGTGAACTCCAGTGTCGTGACTCTTTCCGCCAGCACTGTTCGAGATATCTTGCTAAGCCGCAACCGTTCGCAGCTCCCGGATCCCCTGATTTCAATGCGGTTTTTCAGCTCTCATCTGCCTTCCACAGAATTTCTGCATTTCCTTATGCCATCCTTATGCGATTCACGTTTTCCCGGTTTACTCTGAGATTGATCCCTTAATTGGCCGCAGGCGCAATCACCGCCGGGCTGTCCTACAATTCCCAACGCATGAGGAGACCTATGTCAAAGCACAAATTGGAGTACATCTGGCTCGACGGCAAGAAGCCCATCCCGGAACTGCGCGGCAAAACGCAGATCAAGAGCTTCGATAAGACGCCCACCCTCGCCGACATGCCCCTTTGGGGATTTGACGGTAGCTCCACCATGCAGGCTGAGGGCAGCAAGTCCGACTGCATTCTGAAGCCGGTTGCTCTCTATCCCGACGCCAGCCGCAAAGACAGTTTTATCGTTCTCAGCGAAGTCATGCACCCCGACGGCACTCCGCATTCAACCAATATGCGCGCCACTGCCCCCGATGACCCGGATCTTTGGTTCGGATTTGAGCAGGAATACTTCCTATATAAAGATGGTCGTCCTCTTGGATTCCCCGAGCAAGGTTTTCCCGGCCCGCAAGGCCCATATTATTGTGGCGTCGGCTATAAATACATGGGCAGCATCGCCCGCCAGATCGTCGACGAGCACCTCGAACTCTGTCTTGCCGCCGGCATCAACCACGAGGGCATCAATGCTGAAGTGGCCAAGGGCCAGTGGGAGTTTCAGATCTTCGGCAAGGGCTCACACAAGGCGGCGGACGACGTATGGGTAGCCCGTTACCTGATGATGCGTCTCTGCGAGAAGTACGAAGTGGACGTCCAGCTTTATTGCAAGCCCATCAAGGGCGACTGGAACGGCTCTGGCATGCACACCAACTTCTCCACCAAGCATCTGCGCGAAGTGGGCGGCAAGGAGTACTTCGAGGGACTCATGAAGGCCTTTGAGAACAATATTGCCGCGCACATCGAGGTCTACGGCCCGGATAATCATCTGCGCCTGACCGGCCTCCACGAAACGCAGGCCATTGACAAGTTCAGCTACGGCCTCTCGGACCGCGGTGCATCCATCCGGCTGCCCGTGAACTTCATCAAGAACGGCTATAAGGGTTACCTTGAAGATCGCCGTCCAAACTCCGAAGCCGATCCGTACCAGATCGTCGCACGCATTCTTAAGACCGTGAACACCGTGTCCGTCAAGGAGCTCGTTCCTGCCTAAACCGCGGTCGGTTCGAGCTCACGAATGAACCTTAGCGCTCGGCTTCCTGGAGCTTCTTCCAGACCGATCGCAACAAACCAGAAGGGCGGCGCGCCAATTCAGTGGCTGCGCCGCTTTTCTTTCATGGAGCGCACTCGTGCGGCGCGATTTCTAATGGCTCCTTTATAACCGGCGTGTTAGAAACAAGAGAACAGAACGTGGCGCAGTTCTCCTTAGTCCAGTGAAGTTCGACGGAGCTCACTGGCCCGAATCTCTTAACTTGGCTGCAGACGTTCTGAATTCGCTGCCTGGAAAGTTTGACAAATAGATATGACCGCAGGCCACCCAGTCGAGTTGGAACCGCTCTTCGGAGACTACCCGCTCGACGAGGCCTACGATGAGATGCGCGAGCCCGGCGGAGAAGTGCGGCCGCAGTACCGCGCGCTTGCCGAGACGCTTGCCGCCCTACCCGCCGACGAACTTCGCCGTCGCAAGCAGTCGGTCGATCTTGCCTTCCTTACCCAGGGCATCACCTTCACCGTCTACGGCCGCGAAGAAGGCACGGAACGCATTTTTCCTTATGATTTGCTGCCTCGCCTGATCACTGCGCGGGAATGGGAATGTATCGAGCGCGGACTCACGCAGCGCATCACCGCCCTCAACCTGTTTCTGCGCGACGTTTACTCCGACGCCAAAATTCTCGCCGACCGCGTCGTCCCGCGTGAGCTCGTCTACAGTTGCAAGCACTACCGGCGACAGATGCGCGGGCTCCAGGTGCCGCGCAACGTCTACATCGCGGTCGTCGGCTCGGATCTGCTCCGCTTGTCGACCGGCAAATTCGTCGTCCTCGAAGACAATCTGCGCGTGCCTTCGGGCGTGAGCTACATGCTCACCAACCGCCGCGTCATGAAGCGCACCTTTCCGAAATTATTTTCAAGCTACGGCGTCCGCCCCATCGAGCATTATCCGCAGGTTCTGCTGGCCACACTGCGCTCGCTCGCGCCCGAGGGCAGGCCCGAGCCCAACATCGTGCTCCTCACCCCCGGTGTCTTCAACTCCGCCTACTTCGAGCACACGTACCTCGCCCGCCAGATGGGCATCGATCTCGTGGAAGGACGCGACCTGGTCACGCACGACAACATCGTCTACATGCGCACGACCGACGGCCTCAAGCGCGTTGACGTCATCTATCGCCGTGTCGACGACGACTTCAGCGACCCTCTCGTCTTCCGCTCCGACTCTGCCCTGGGTTGCGCTGGCCTCTTCAATGCCTACCGCGCCGGCAACGTCACCGTTTCCAACGCCTTCGGCACCGGCCTCGCCGACGACAAGGCCGTCTACGCCTACGTGCCAAAGATGATTCGCTACTACCTCAATGAAGATCCAATCCTGCCCAACGTTGAAACCTTTCTACTCAGTGAAGAGAAGGACCGCAGGCACGTTCTGGCCAATCTCGACAAGCTCGTGGTCAAGGCGGTCGGCGAAAGCGGCGGCTACGGCATGCTCATCGGCCCCAAATCTTCTGCTCGCCAGCGCGAGGACTTCGCCCGTCAGATCGAAGCCAACCCGCGCAACTATATCGCGCAGCCCACGCTCGACTTTTCGCGCGCGCCCTGCCTGGTCGATGACCGGCTCGAGCCGCGCCACGTCGACCTACGTCCCTACATTCTTTTTGGCGACAAAGTAAACATCGTGCCCGGCGGACTCACCCGCGTGGCGCTCGAAAAAGGTTCGCTCGTAGTCAACTCTTCGCAAGGTGGCGGAAGCAAGGACACATGGGTTCTGGAATAAGTCTGATTCGGGAACATCGGGCCGGAGGTGAAAGAAGCACGATGCTATCGCGCGTCGCCGACAGCCTCTACTGGATGAGCCGCTATCTTGAGCGTGCGGAGAACACCGCGCGCCTGCTCGACGTCACCATGGGTCTGATGCTCGACCCCGGCGGCGCCAATGCGGAGCAGCGCTGGCAGAGGATGACAGCCGCCCTCGGCAGGCCCGTAGGAATCGAATGGAACGGCTCGCTTGAAGCGATGGCGCGCAAGCTGGTTTTCGATCAAGTCGATCCCTCTTCCGTCACCTTTTGCGTGAGCGCTGCGCGCGAAAATGCCCGACAGGTCCGCGAAGAAATTTCCACCGAGCAATGGCAGCGCCTTAATCGCCTCTTTCACCACATTCACTCGCCGAGCGCGCAGGCTCAGTACGCCTCCAGCTCGAGCGACATGCTGGCCTCGGTGGTCGACGGCATTCACTTGTTTCAGGGCGTCGGCGACTCAACGATGATTCACGGCCAGGGCTGGCAGTTTATCCGCCTCGGCCGGTCGCTCGAGCGCGCCTACGCCACGGCCACTCTGCTTGAGGTTTACCGGTCCGAGCTTTTTCAGGCCCACGAGCGCGAAAACTCGGGCTATCAGTACCTCGAGCTTGTCGGCCTGCTGCGCTGTTGCACGGCGTTCGAGGCCTATTGTCAGGTCTACACCGCCGACCTTTCGCCGGAACGCATCCTCGAATTCCTCGTTCTGAACCGCGATTTTCCTCATGCCATTCGCTATTGCGTCGACAACATCCGCACCGCCATCGAATCCATCCAGCGTACCGGCGGCCGCCGCTCGCCCGATGAGGTTTTTTCCGGCGTTGGAAAACTCCATGCCATGCTTGGCTATACCACCATCCATGAGATTCTGAGCGGTGACGCGGCTGCGTTCCTGCACAACATTCGCGAGCAATGCCTCCGCATTCATGAGCTGGTTTACCGTAACTATGTGCAATACTCCATTCAATCCGCGCTGGCCGTTTGAATGATCGGTTTCCACCGACAGTGCACCGACAGTGTTTTGAAAGGGCACGACTTCATTTGACGCAGAGGACCCCGTTCCAAGCGAAGTCTTGTATCAGGGCACGAGTTTAGTCGTGCCGAAAGAGCATCAAAAAGTCGCGGGGCTTTAGCCCCTGAGGGAATGCCGGAACCATGAATTTCTACTCCATCCGCCACCTGACGCGCTTCCGCTACTCGCAGCCCATCAGCGAGAGCATCATGGAGACGCGCATGCACCCGCGCTCCGACTCCAGCCAGCACTGCCTCACCTTCACACTCTCCGTTAGCCCACGTTGCCGCGTCTTCAGCTATCGCGACCACCTCGGCAACAACGTCCAGCACTTTGACATTCCCGGCGAGCACAACCAGCTCGTCATCGTGGCCGAATCCGTCGTCGAGCAGCAGCCACTGCCCGACGTGCCGCATTTTCTGTCGCCCGATGCATGGGAAGATCTGGATGAGATGGTCGAAGCCGGCGATTATTCTGAGATGCTGCTGCCGAGCGCCTTCGCCGCGGAGACGCCGGCGCTCGTTGAGCTCGCGAAAAAACTGGAAGTCGTGCGGCGCGACGATCCGCTCCATCTCGTGCTCGAGCTCAACCAGCGCCTCTTCCATTACTTCGATTATGTTCCCCGCTCCACTCGCGTCGATTCGCCGATCGACGAGGCTATCCTCAGCGGTGCAGGTGTCTGCCAGGATTTTGCCCACACCATGATTGCGCTGCTTCGCCACGTGCGTATTCCGGCGCGCTACGTTTCGGGTTATCTCTATCGCGGCAGCGAGGATCACGACCGGTCCACACCCGACGCCACGCACGCCTGGGTTGAAGCTCTGCTGCCGCATCTCGGCTGGGTCGGGCTCGACCCCACCAACAACCTGGTGGCGCATCACCGCCATATCCGGACCGCCGTCGGCCGCGATTACGCCGACGTTCCGCCCACGCATGGCGTCTTTCGCGGAAAGACCGCGAGCGAGCTTTATGTCGCTGTAAAAGTGGAAGCCAGCGAGCAGGCGCCGGCCCTCGACCGCAAGCTTCCCATCCCCGAAGATTGGAGCGTACTCGTCGAGCGAGCCCAGCAGCCGCCCGAGCTGCCAGTGCCATTCATTGACATGCAACAGATGCAGCAGCAACAGCAGCAGTAATCCAATCCGGCTCCTGTCGCGGGCTTATTGCGCCATCGCCGTCTGCTCCACTCCCATCGCCGTCAGCCGCATCTGCGCCAGCCGCCACGTCGATGTGGGAACCGCGAGAATCTCCTTCGGCTTTTTCAGTTTTCGATAGTCCGCAATCGCAATATCGCGCTCGCCATATTGCTCGGCAATGCGGCCCAGCACATACCACACCTCGTCGTTGGGCTCATCGAGATTCCAAACATCCATGGCGCGCAGCAGCAGATCGTGAGCTTCCTTTGTTTTACCTATCTCTGCGTAAAGGCACGCCAACGTGTGCAGAATGTCAGGTGCGTCCTTCTGCAATTGCGTCGCCTTCACCGCCGTCGCCACGTCGTCGTCGGTCACTTTGCCGGTGAAGAGCGCGTCCCATGCCAGCCCGTTCAGAATTTCGGCATTCTCCTGGCCAAGCGCGAGCTGCTTCTCTCCCCATGCATGCGCTGCGGCAAAGTCGCCTCGATTGGCCTCGATCTCCATCTTCGCTGCGTAAGCATCGCTGTCGTTGTCCAGCAGCTTGAGTCTCGCGTCGGCGAGCGCCAATGCATCGTCGAAGCGGCTCAACCCCATCAGTGCTTCTAGGTTATATTCGAATGCCTGTTTCGATTCAGGCTCATCCTTCTCGAGCGCAGAGGCAACGTCAAGCAGCCCCACAAAATTGTCCTGCACCGAGTAGCCTTCGGCCAGCGCGAGTTCGATGTTGGTGCGCTCCCGATCACCTGCCGCGTCCTTCAGGCCCGCCTCAAGGATTGCGACCCCATCCGCGACCGTCGGCTTGGTGCCGACCATGATGGCCGCCGCGGCCAGCTTCATCTTGCGCGCATCCGCCGCTTCTCCCTTGACCCAAAAACGCGGAAACACCGGCCCGCCCAGCGGATCGTCTCCACCCTCAAGATGCTGATCCTCGCGCATCCAGTCGAGCAGCGCCTTCGCACCCTTCAAGTCGCTGGCATTCACGCGGTCTACCATCTCCAGCGCGATTGAATTCGGCTTGTCCATTGTGTCGAGCAGCTTGTATTGACCATCTTCCTTCACCACGAAGACCGTCATCGTCGTACCACCCAGCATCTCCACCTTCTCGCGGTAACCCGTGGAATCATCGCCTTCGCCCTTGGGATCGAGCATCTTGAACAGAATGTCCTCCGTAACATCGAGCGAGCTATCTTCCCGGGCCAGTTGGCTGTTCATCTGCTTGCCAGAACTCAGTTCGTCCTTCAGCTCGTCAGCATCCATCTCATTCAACACCTTCAGCCCGTTGCGGCTGAGCATCGCCCCGAGCTTCTCTTTCGTCATGTTGGCGTCAAACGGAACCAGCGCGAAGCGCTTCACTACGTCTTCTGGCGTGTTGGCGAATTTCACATCCTCGTGGTGGATCGCGCCGCGCAGCATGTTCGCAAGGCCCAGCGTGCGCGCGGCATCGTCGCCCGCTGCGCCCGCCTGCAGAAAGTCCGCCGCCTGCGGATACTCCCTCCTGTTCATCAGCATCTCGCCTGCGGTGCCGGCAGTGTCTTTGAACGACGCATCGTCGGTCGACCGCTTGTTGGCCTCGGCCAGCCCCGCCCTGCTGTCCTCGATCATGGCCATGCTGGCGGAAAGCAGCTGTTCTGGCTCCGGATTAAGAGTCTGCCCGGCTTTGTACGCTTCCGCGTAATCGCCGCCGTAGAAAAGCGCGAACGCCAGGTTGTTGCCGATGCCGAGATCGGCCAGCTTGTCCTCGCCTAGCGCCTCATATTCCGCGATGGCATCTTTCATGTGCGACTGGCCGCTGTATCGCCGGCCCACGGAATCGTATTCAAGCAGAATGGCCAGGTCGCCCTGCGCCGAGTGATCGTCGGGATCGAGCTTGATTGCCGCGCGATACGCATCCGCGGCGTCGGCCATGTCGCTACCCGCGCGCAAATTCCGCCCCACTAGGTCGTGCTTCAGAATTTCGGCCAGCGTGCGCTCAGCAACCGCCGACGTCGGATCGAGCTTGACCGCAAGCCGCGCTTCATCTCGCGCAGCCTCACCCATGCCCGCTTCAAGCAGCACATTGGCTACCTGCAAATGGTGCACCGCTGAATTCGGGTTCTGCGCGATCAGCGCGCGATAGCTGGCCAGCGCTTCCTTCACCTTGCCGTCGCGCAGCAGCGCCGCCCCTTGCGGCTCAAAGTTGACCATGATCGCCGGCCCATTCATAAGGTCGGCAATCTCATTGCGTAGCGCCGTTGCTTCGGCCACTGTATAGCGCCGCTTCACTGTATCAAAGACCAGATGCGCCATAACCGCGCCATCCTTGCCGGCAGAAAAAATTTCCGTGAGCACTGCCGGCCCAATCTGGAGGGTCACGTCCTTCGGCAGCTCCTTGGGAATGAACCCCGCAGGCGGGATAAGACGGTAATTCCACTCCATGTTGTAGGGAGCGTCAAGCCACCAGTCGTCCGTGCGCAGCTTTTTAGGCTTATCGGTTCCAGTCGTCTTTTTTTCGTCGCTGTCGTCCTTGCGCTTCAGCTCGTCGGGCAGCATCTGGAACATCCGATCGACGCGAATGGCGACTTGCGCATCTTCGAGATTTGTAAACCCGCGTTTGGCTTTGTCGCACGCGAGGGTCAGTTCGAACGGGCGCGACAGGTCGGCGGGGTCGGTGCGATCCACTTTCGTCAGATCGTCTGAAACATATTCCGCCTGCACATATCCGCGCAGGCCTTCGCGCGTGTCGTTGTCAGGCTTGTCCGCGTAGTAGCCGCGGTAGCCCGACTCGTAGACGCCCGCGGGCTTTGTAATCTCCACCACGCTTGCGGGACCGTTGTCCGCAAGCGTGAACTCGCGCGTCTCCTTCAGGCCGTTATCTTTCGACGTGGACTCCGGAGTCTTTTCGAGCGCAGTCGTCGTTGCGTTGGTAATCAGCGCAAGGCGCCCCTGGTCGCCCATGGGAATCTGCCCGAGCTGGGCATAGCGATCAGTGGCATCGATCCAGATCGGATCTTTCCCCGGGACATAAACGATGGCGTGGTCGAACATGCCCATGCCCGGCAGACCGGCGGGTACGTCCATCCGCGATTCAACGCTGAGCAGCGCCACGTTGGCTGGGATTCCCGCCGCCCGCAGCATCACCACCAAAAGCGTTGCCTTGTCTTTGCAGTCGCCGTACTTCTTGGCAAGGGTTTCCGCCGGGTCGTGCGGCACAATGGCCGCTTCGCCGAATTCGATGCCCGTGTACCGCACCTCGCGGTCGAGATAATCCACGATCGCGGCTTCCTTGTCGGCGACAGTCTTCTTGTCGGCAATCAACGGCTCCACCACCGCCTTCACCGCCGCGGAGCCGGAAAAATCATCGACGATCTTTCCGTACGCTGCCGCTACGCTCTGCCACGATGCGCCGGTAGCGAAGGCGATGATGGGAAAATGCACCACATCCGGCGGCAGATACGGCTCTCGCGGATCGACGCCATCAATTGGCCCCACATCGAAAGTAAGAGTCACTCGCCCCGCCGCCTCATTGCGTATGGGCTTCACATCGGGCAACAAAACGAGCTCGGTCCGCAGCGGCAGGCTCACCGGGGCGTCGAATACCACCCTGCTGTGCGCCACCATCACATCTTGCTGCCCAAGTTCCACGCGCCCCACGCGGCCCGGCGCAAACAGCGGCGCAGTCTCCTTCTCGGTGTACTCCTCCTCCACCACTACGCCTGGGGCGATGGCCGGGAACGGCGCGCGCAGCCGTTTGCCGTCGCTATAGGTTTTGTAGTCGCCTCCGCGCGCCGGCGCCTCGGTCACCGTGTTTGGGTCGAGATCGTGCATGGTGAAGTCCGGCCCAATCACGCGCGCGCGAATCACCGGCCGCGCCTCATGCCACGGCTCCCAGCTCACTGAAAGAGAGTCCCAGCCTTCGGCTCCCTTCTGCGTCAGCACCTTATAGATGATGCGGCCCACATGATTCATGCGCCCAGTGTCATCGAAGGTATAGCTTTCGTCTTCCACCAGCTCGACCACATTCGCGCCGTCAGGCACAGGCACCGACGAAGCAGCCTCGTACAGTGATTTGGGATCAACGGAAAAGTCCGGTACGGCCCAGGGTTCAACTTGCGCATCCGCACTTGGAGCCAGCGCGTTAGGCAGCTGCGCCTTTCTGGCGGCAGCAATCCCGCAAGTCATAACGATCAGGAAAAGACAACGAAAGACTGGTCGCGCACAGAAACTGGACACGGGGCACCCGGGAAAATGGATTGTGAACACAACGGTAAATTGCGCAGGGCCGAAGCGCAAGCAGACCCGAAGCGTTGCGTCCCACAGCGAATTTAAGCCGATTCGGCTTTTCACCCTGGGCTATACTGATCCCCGAGGTTGACCATGGATAGCCAAAGCGGCACCGCCGGAAACAGGTTCTGCGCAAAGTGCGGGGCGCCCCTCGTGGCAAACGCAGGTTTCTGCGGCTCATGTGGGCAGCGTGTCGAACTGCCGGAAACGCAGGCCGCTGCTCCCACGCCGATGCCGCCCGCTCCTCAGCCTCCGCAACAATTCGCCGCTCAAGCAGCCAATGTGCCTGGAGTGAGCCAACAAGGCATAACGTGTCCTCGCTGCGGTTCCACTCAAGTCCAGGCCGCCAAGCGAGGATGGAAGTGGACAACGGGCATGATCGGGAGCGGCAAGATGACGGCGACTTGTCTGCAATGCGGGAATAAGTTCGATCTTAACTAGGTCGCCCAATTACACCTTCCGCGCCCCTGCCGCGATCTTCCTCAACTCCGGCAAAATCGTTCCCAGTGCCACCGGGGCCGCGTCGTGCGTTCCCAGCGCGAAGTACGCATCGCGATAGTGCCTGTAAAGCTTCTCGTAAACCGCCGCCGATTCTTGGTCCGGCTCAACCGTGCGCAACGGCAGGCACACCGCGGCTTGCGCCTCTTCGATGGTCTTGTACTCCCCGGCGGCAATCAGCGCAAAGATTCCTGATCCCAAACTCGTCGGAATCCCCGTCGGCACCAGCACCGGCTTGTTCAGCACGTTTGCATACACGCGGTTCAGCACTTCGTTCTTCTGCGGAATGCCGCCCGCGTTGATCACGCGATCAATGCGTACTCCATGCTCCGCCATCCTCTCCAGAATGATGCGCGTGTGAAATGCAGTTCCTTCGATTGCTGCGAACAGCTCGTCCTGCGCGGTATGCACCAGGTTCCAGCCCAGCGTCACGCCGCCCAGTTCGGGATTCACCAGCACCGTGCGGTCGCCGTTGTCCCAGCTCAATCGCAGCAGACCCGTCTGTCCGGCCTTGTAGGCGCCCAGTCCGTCGCTCAGAGCCGCCACCGTCGTTCCCGCGCGCTTGGCGATGGCCTCAAAAATGTCGCCCACCGCCGAGAGCCCCGCCTCGATCCCCGTGTACTGCGGGTGCACACTGCCCGGCACCACCCCGCACACGCCGGGAACCAGCTCCGCCTGTCGCGCCATAACGATAATGCACGTCGAAGTACCGACAACATTTACCGCATCGCCTTCGCGAATGTTCGATCCGATTGCGTCCCAGTGCGCGTCGAACGCTCCCACGGGAATCGGAATTCCCGCGCGAAGCCCCAATTCTGCCGCCCACTTCGCCGAGAGTTTTCCCGCCAGGTGATCGCTGGTCAGGTATTCGCCGCCCAACTTGCCGCGTACTCCCGCAAACAGCGGATCGACCGCAACCAGAAATTCTTCCGGCGGCAGTCCGCCCCACTTCGGATTCCACATCCACTTGTGGCCCATCGCGCAAACGCTGCGCTTCAGCGCATGCGGATCCGTCACGCCGCACAACGTCGCCGCCACCATGTCGCAATTTTCGAGCGCTGTCACAAACCGCGCGCGTTTTTCCGGATTGTGCCGCAGCCAGTGCAGCAGCTTGGCAAATCCCCACTCGTGCGAATAGACGCCGCCGCACCACTCGATGCCCTCGAACCCCAGCTCGTGCGCCTTGTGCGTAATCTCTTCGGCCTCGGCAGACGCGCGATGATCGCACCACAGATAATATTCGTCCAGCGGCTCGAGGCCCTCGCCCACGGGAATAACGCTTGATCCCGTCGTGTCGAGCGCAATCGCCGCCACTTGCGCGCCATCGATGCCCGTCGACTTCAGGGAATCCTTCGTTGCAGCGGCCAGCGCCGCCATCTGGTCGCCATGCGACTGTGTCGCGTAGTTCGGATCGTCACGCCTCCGGTGCAGCGGATAGCTGGCCGACGCAGTCCCGATCGGCCCCTTCTTGCCGTCAGCAAGAGTCACGCGAACACTGAGTGTGCCGAAATCGACTCCGGCAACAATGGCCATTGCAACTTCTCCTCAAGTAAACGCTTCCTGATCCGCACCTCAGACTACACCATCTCCCCATGCCACCGCCGCGCCGTTTTCTTCGCGATTATTTCTTTGACCCAGGCGGCATCGACGTCAGCTTGCCCGTGATTTCAGGCTTTTCAGCGGGCTGCCCGGCCAACGGCTTCGCCGGAGCCGAAGTTGGCGCCGGAGCCGGCCTCGCCGGACTGGCCGACGGAGTTGCCGGCCGGCTCTGTGTTTTGGGTGCTGTGGGCAGCGCACCTTCCCCCGGTACCGCCCCGCTTGAATCTCCGTCGACGATCGCGGCGTGCGCCAACTCTGGCGGCTGCGCGTTGTCTTGATTCTTCACCAGGATTGTGATGCGCCGGTTCGACGGATCGTATGGGTTGCTTTGCACGCGGAGCATCTGGTCCGCGAATCCGCGCACCTGCGTCACCTGGTCCCTGCGTACCCCATCCTGTTGCAGCAGCCGGCGCGCGGAGTTGGCGCGGTCGGCCGAAAGCTCCCAGTTGCTGTAGTTCGCGTCGGTCGAGTACTGCGCCGCGTCCGTGTGCCCTTCAATCAGCAATTGATTGGGCAGCGTCTTCAGCTCCGCAGCCAGCAGCGACAGAAGTTCCTGCCCGCTCGCACTCAGTTGTGCGCTGCCGCTCTGGCAGAACGTTCCGTTCTTGTCTTCGATTAACTCAATGCGTAGCCCCTCGGGCGTAATCGTGATCTCAATCTGCTTACTCAGATTCTCCAATTCCTTTTTGGCTTTGATCTCTGCTTCGAGCTTCTGTTTCAACTCCTCCAGCCGCTTCGTGTTCTGGTCGTTCTGCGTCACTGCGACGCCGTTTCCAGCCATCGTTGTCCCCAGCAGGTTCCCCGTTCCTCTCGGATCGTTGAAGTATCCGGCCACCGCTTTCTTCACTGGATCGTTCTGGGCCATCAGCCACAACACAATGAAAAGTGCCATCATTGCGGTCACGAAATCGGCATACGCAACCTTCCATGCGCCGCCGTGGTGGCCGCCGTGACCACCCTTTTTCTTGATCACGATGATGGGTTGTGCTTTCGCCGCCATTGAGCCCGTCAGCCTCTTAGTCTCCAGTCCCTTGCTCCCTGGTCCCTGCCTTTACGCCGCCGCCGCTACTGGCGCTGCTTCCACCGGCTCCGTCTTGTTCTTGCAGTTCTTCTCCATCTCGTCGAAGTCCGGCCGTGCATATGCGGGAATCGCGCGCCGCCCCATCTCGATCGCAATCATCGGTGCCGAGCCCTTCAGAAATGCCAGCAGCAGCACGCGCAGAACATGGAGATAGTCGTTATGCTCGTCCGCCAGCTTCTTCATGCTGGCAGCCAATGGTCCCACCAAGCCGTAACAAAGCAGAATCCCGAGAAATGTTCCTACCAATGCCGCCGCCACGTGTTTGCCAATCTCTTCCGGCGGCCCGCCCAGCGAACCCATCGTAATCACCACGCCCAGCACCGCCGCCACAATGCCCAGCCCTGGCAGCGAATCCGCCACGGTTGTCAGCGAATCGGCCGGCTGCACCGCCGATTGATGATGGACTTCCATGTCGAGCTCCATCATCTGATCCATGTCAAACGGCTCTACCCCGCCCGTGATCGCCGTGCGCAGCGTGTCGCACACAAAGTCACGCGCATGATGGTCGTTCAGAAACTCCGGATAGTTCTTGAAGATCGCGCTCTCGCCCGGCTTCTCCACATCCATCTCCACCGCCAGCAGGCCCTCTTTGCGCACCTTGTTCAGGAACTGGTACATCATCTTCAGCGTGCTCAGGTAGCGCGTTTTGGTAAACGGCGAACCCTTCAGCGACGCCATCAACCCCGCCACAATGTCCTTCAGAATGCGCAGCGGATTTGCCACCAGCAAAGTTCCTGAGGCTGCGCCGGCAATGTTCAAAAGCTCGGCAGGTTGCATCAGGACAAGAATGTGACCCTTCTCCATCAGGAAGCCCGCGATGATCGCGGCAAACACCACAACGATGCCTATGATGGCAAACATGTCGACACCTCCACCGGAACCGTCGCCGCGTCATTTGCCGCTGCAACAGTTGCCCGGTTGCCTCCCGTCCGGCTGCTCATTTCCATGGCCTGTTGCGCGCGTCTCAGTAGTTGCGCCAGCGTTTCAGTCCCGTCGCCGCCGGCCTGAGCCGCCCCAATGCTTACCGTGAGAGACACGCGGGCCCCACCAGCGGAAGTCCGCCGTCCGCGCCAGGCCCGCCAGTGTATGCGCGTGCGACGCCAGCATCTCCGCGCTGCGCTCATGCGCCACGACCAGAAACTCATCGTCGCCCCACCGGCTCATCTCCTCGGCCGGGCGCAACCCATGGACCACCGCGTGCCGCACCTTTTCGAGCATCGCGTTGCAGGCGCTTGCGCCATGCGTCTTGCGCAAATCCTCTGCCTGGTCCACTCCAATCCACAGAACGCTGAGCGGCGGGCCGCCGCGCCTGAAGTCGTCGAACTCCGTTTGCAGCCGTTCCTCGAATTCTTCCCGGGCCTCTTCCGTGCCCGCATCGCTGCCTTCTCCATGCGGCAGCGCGTCCAGGCTCTCCGCGGGATGAAACAGTGCCGCGCCGCCGATCCGCTCGCCCAATTCGTCACGCAATACCAGATATCGCGCGATCACGGGAACCTCGTGGCCCAGCTTGTGCCGCGAACGCACCAGCGCGCGCCGGCTCGCTCCCGCCGCCCTACAGTCTTCAGATTCCTCCAGCAAAAGGGGCTCCAGGCCTTCGGGCAGTGGCCGAGCGAGCATATCGATCGCTGCGTATCCGGTGATTGCCTGCGCTGCCTGGTTCCACAGCACCACCTCGCCCTCGCTATCTACTAGAGCAACGCCCTCCGGGACGGCGTCGAATGCGGCTTCCAGCAGTTCATTGCAGTGGGCCATCAGATCTCTTCTCTTACCCTCACTCGGGTTCCATCGCACATGGCTTTGGCCGCACACCCGGCCTTCGCGCACACCGTTCGCAGTACGGCTGCTCCTCCTTAAATCGGCGCAAATCCGCGCGACTTCAAAAAACCATTTCGCAATAAGAGAATTCAAATGTCTAAAGGAAGGGAATCATTTGGATGCGACGTCGCGCGACATCTGCAACCATCGCTGACTTGTTGACTCGCTGACCTGCCGGCTCGTGGCTCTACTCGTAGCTCCGCACCCACTCCAGAATCGACCGCACCCCGATCCCGCTCGGCCCTTTGGCGATGAAGGTCCGCGAGTCCTCCGCCCACGCCGTTCCTGCGATATCGAGATGAATCCACGGGGTGTCCTCGGCGAACACGTGCAGAAACTCAGCCGCGATGATGGCCCCGCCCCATCGTCCGCCGGTGTTCTTGATGTCGCCAATGTCGGACTTGATCAGGTCCGCATACGCGTCGCCCAGCGGCAGCCGCCAGAACTTCTCTCCGGAAACCGCCAGGGCCGACTCGAATTTGCTGTATGCCGCATCGTCGTTCGAGAAGGCGCCCGCAGTAATCTTGCCGAGTGCAACTGAGATAGCGCCCGTCAGCGTGGCCGCATCAATCAGGTGCGTTGCGCCGAGTTGACGCGCGTACGTCAGGCCGTCGGCCAGCACCAGCCGCCCCTCGGCATCAGTATTGATGATCTCGATCGTCTTGCCCGACATCTCCGTCTGCACGTCGCCCGGCTTTTGCGCCGTGCCCGAAGGCATATTCTCCGCCGCTAAAACAACCGAGATCACCCGCATCCTCGGTTTCAGCAGCGCAATCGCGCGCATCACGCCGATCATCGCCGCTCCGCCGGCCATGTCGTACTTCATCTTTTCCATGTTGTCCGCCGGCTTTATCGAGATGCCGCCGGTATCGAACGTAATTCCCTTGCCCACCAGCCCGAGCACCGGGCCATCCGTCACACCTTCCGGCTCATAGCGCAGCACGATAAGAGCCGGCGGCTCAGCCGATCCCTGCGATACGCTCCAGAACGCGCCCATCTTCAGCTCATGCAGCTTCTCCGTGGAATGCACTTCCCACGCCAGGCCAACTTCCTGCGCCATCTGCGCGGTCCGCTTTCCTAGGATGGTAGGCGTCAGTTTGTTGCCAGGTTCGTTTACCAGCGAGCGCGCAAAGTTCTGGCTCTCGCCAACGATCCCGCCCTCGGCAAACGCCGCCTCAACCGCCGCTCGGTCAGCCTCGTCCACAACCGCAAGCGTGAATGTCTGAATGCTCTGGTCCTTGCGATCGCTACGGTAGGTGTCCGCGTCGAAGTCGCCCACAAACGCGCCTTCCGTCGCAGCCCGAACGACGGATGCGCCACGCAGACCCTCGGAAGACGGAACCGCAAGCACCACCTCCCGAATCCCTCGCGGCTTGGCAAAGCGAACCGCCGTCCCCGCGGCATCGCGCACCGAGTGAACCGTCGCCTTGGCCAGCTTTCCCAGTCCCACAATCAGCAGCCGTTTGGCCGCGATTCCCGCCGATGCGTGCAGGAGCACGGTTTCGTTGGCGCCAGCTTTGTACTCGCCGGTCCCGAGCACTCCAGCCGCTGCGGCCAGGACAGCCGGGTCAGTAGTCAGCAGCGTGGGCTGCGCTTTGGAGTCAGGCCCTTTGGCAGTTTGGGTGTCGGCGGCTAAAACAGCCAGCAATTCGGTTTGGATCCTCGCAATCGGGGAAAAGGAAAGCTCTGTCCGCATAGTGCCTATTCTTCACGGAACGCTCGGCTTGTGGCAAATCCGCGCGCATCTCGCACGGCCGGGCTAGCAGCTACAAGCCAGTGGCTCGAAGCTCTCTTACTGGCTATTTCTATGCTTGTTCGCCTTGATCGCCGACCTTGCCTCCCGGTCGGCCTCGCGCCGCCGTTCCGTCTCCCGCTTGTCCCAATCCTGCTTGCCCTTGGCGACCGCCAACTCGCACTTCACCCTCCCGTTCCTGAAATACAGCCTCGTCGGAATGAGCGTATGCCCCTTGATCTGCGTCTTGGAGAGTAGCTTGCGGACCTCTTCGCGGTGCAGAAGCAGTTTCCGTGTGCGCGTTTCTTCGTGGTTGGCGATGTTGCCGTGGGAGTACGGCCCGATATGCATGTTCAAAAGGAACGCTTCGCCGTCCTTGATCAACCCATAGGAGTCCTTCAGGTTGGCATTGCCCTGGCGGATGGATTTGACCTCCGTCCCGCGCAGCGCCACGCCGGCCTCGAACTTCTCCAGCAAGAAGTAATTGTGGCTGGCCGCGCGGTTGTGCGCCGCGTCGCGTTGGCCGCTGGCTACGGGATCGCGGGGTTTTGCCGGGTTTTTGGCCGCCGGGGTGCCCTTCGCGGCGATAACATGACTGGTTTGGCGGGCCATTGGCAGGCGTCCTTGAATTCTCATCGTAGCATCGGCGCGCCTCGGACCTGCTCCCGATGGGCTGCAACGGAGCTTTGCTAGAATGAGGGAGCGTTTTTCCCGGGAAGTCCGGCAAAATGAATCGCATCCGGACGCCCGCTGCGGCCCCCAAAGGCCTGCCGCCGCGCACCAACTTGGGCCCCTGGCCATGCCCCCTGTGCCGTGTTTTGGAGTCATATGAATCGCCATCGCACCCTTCGACAAGCCGCTGTTCGAGCCATGGCCTCGCGATGGTTCCTCGCGCTCGCTATTTCTTGCACTCTGGCCGGCCTCGGCGCAGGTACGGCCCGCCTTTATGCGGAATCTGCCAACTCAGACTTCAAGCAGGCCCAGGCCGCAGAGGCCCGCGACGACTACGACACGGCCTTCAATCTCTACCAGAAGGCCTATAATCGCGACCCCAAAGACGCTCGTTTCCAGATCTCCCTCGCGCGCATTCGCACCACCGCTTCTTCGCAGCACATTACCAAAGGCCGCAAGCTGCTCCAGTCGGGCGATCTGCAGGGCGCACTTTCTGAGTTCCTTCATGCCGCCGAGATCGACCCCGGCAACGAGGCCGCGCAGCAGGAGATTGCCCGTGTGCGCCTGCGGCAAGGTACCAGCGCGCCGGTGTCCGAAATCGGCTTGCCACAGCCGACCGGCGAAGAACAGGAGCTGGATCGGGTTGAGGCGCCAGCCGAGCTCCGCCCCCTGACCAACGAGCCCCTTTCGCTGCACATGGCCGAAGACGCCAAAGTCGTCTACCAGGCCATCGCCAAGGCCGCTGGCGTCAATGTGCTCTTCGATCCCGATTTCAACTCCAAGCGCATCCAGGTTGATCTCAACAACGTCTCGCTGCTCGATGCGCTGCGCATCGTCGGCGTTATGTCCGACACATTCTGGCGCCCCGTCACCAGCAACACTATCTTTGTCGCGCAAAATTCCCGCACCAAGCGCCAGGAGCTGGACGAGCAGGCGGTGCAGACCTTCTATCTGAGTAACGCCTGGCAGCAGAACGACCTCAATGACGTGCAAACCGCTCTGCGCAACGTCATGCCCAACGCTAAGGTCTACGGCGTGCAGAGCCAGAACGCCATCGTCATGCGCGGTACGCCCGACGAACTTCTGCTCGCACAGCAGCTCATTGACGACCTCGACAAGGCCCGCGGAGAAGTCGTCGTCGACATTGCTGTCCTCGAGGTCAGCAAAAACTGGGAGCGGTCGCTGGGCATGCAGTGGCCCAGCAGCTTCGGCGTCTCTCTGCAACCCAATTGCGCGGCAACCAATTCGTGCAGTTCCAGCACCAGCTCGACCTCAACCACCGGCACCGGTACTGGAACCACCAGTACCGTCAGTCCCACTCTCTACAACCTTGCCCATCTTAACTCCACTGATTTCGCTGTAACCGTCGGCTCGGCCACGCTGAATCTTTTGCTGACCGACAACAACACAAAGGTCTTGCAGAGCCCGCGCATCCGCGCTACCGACGACCAAAAAGCCACCATGAAGATCGGTTCGAAGATTCCCGAGGCCACAGGGTCCTACTCGACGCCGGGCCTTGCCGGGGGTGCTGGCATCGGCTACGCGCAGACCCAGTTCCAGTACATTGATGTTGGCGTGAACATCGAGATGACGCCCAGTATTCATTTCGATCACGATGTGACGCTGAAGATCAAGATCGAGGTTTCGGCGGAGAGCGGAACGACGAACATCGAAGGCGTTACGGAGCCAATCATCAGCCAGCGCGTCGTCGACCAGGTCATCCGCCTGCGCGAGGGCGAGGCCAGCATCCTCGGCGGAATCCAGAACAACCAGGAACAGAACAACTGGAGCGGCATCCCCGGCCTGAGCGCGATTCCTGTGCTCAAATACATCTTCGGCTCCAAGGACCGCATCATCCAGGATGACGATATCGTCTTCGTTGTCGTGCCGCACATCGTCCGCTCACAGGAAATGGACCAGTCCAATCTGCGTGAGATCGACACAGGCTCGGGCCAGTCCATTGACCTGCGGTATACCAACGCCGGCGCTTCGGCTCCCTCCGCTGCTCCTACGGTCGAGCCCGCCGCGATGAACCGGCCCGCCGTGGGTTCGATGCCCGCCGGGAGCGCCGTCGAGGCTGCCCCCGCGATGCTGGCGCAGTTGCGCTCCGATATGGCTTCTAGTGGAGGCCCGCAATCCACCGCCCAATCCGCCGCGGCAGCTCCCAATCCCGCTTCGCAAGCAGCTTCACAAGTTGTCGTTTCCACGCCTGCGCCACCGCCGACTCTTCCGCCAGTCACCACAGCACCTCCTGGAGCCGCCGCGCCTTCCCCTGTGGCTGCATCTCCGTCCACAGCGCCCGCCGCTGCGACGCCCGCAGCCACTGCTCCGGCCGCGCCTCTCGCCGCCGGCGCCGCGTTTGCGCTCAATGCGCCCTCCGCTCCGCCGGCTTCTGGCGCAACCTTCCAGGTACCCGTCGTGTTGAACGGCGCAACTGACGTCGCTTCCGTCGCCCTCCAGCTCCATTACGACGCGTCGAAACTTCAGCTCGTCAACGTCTCTCCCGGCGACTTTCTCAGCCGCGATGGTCAGGCCGCGCCTCCCATTCACGCAGACGAGCCCGCAGGGAATCTTGTCGTCGGCATCTCCCGCCCGCCCGGAACACACGGCATCTCCGGTGCCGGCGTGGTCTGTGTTCTCACCTTCCAGGCCAAGGCCTCGGGCGCGAGCGATCTGGCCATCACTCGCGCCTCGGTAGTCAACGGCGCGCAACAGCAGTTGCCGGTTGCAAGCGGGCAAACCAGCATCGTCGTCAAGTAGGAAACAGCGCCGATGAGCATCCACAGCCTCATTCCGATCCACCGCGAACCGGTCTCAGTCGGCAGGAGGGGTGAGCGCGGGCTTACGCTCGTCGAACTGATCGTTACCGTCTTCATCCTCACCATTCTCTCTACGGCAGCGCTGCCGCTGGTCCGTTTCCAGGTCAAAAGGCAAAAGGAGCGCGAACTCCGCTTCGATCTGTGGGAGATGCGCGACGCAATCGACAAATACAAGGACGCAGCCGACAAAGGCGCCTTCCAGACCAAGGTCGAAAGCCAGAACTATCCTCCTGATCTGGATACGTTGGTGAACGGTGTCGACGTGCAAGGCAAGAAGCTTAAGTTTCTTCGCAAGATCCCGATCGACCCGATGACGGGCAATACTGATTGGGGAATGCGCTCCATGCAGGATGACCCGGACTCCGACTCCTGGGGCGGCCAGAGCGTCTTCGACGTCTATACGAAATCCCAGGGCACCGGCCTGGATGGCACGAAATACTCAACGTGGTGAGAGGATAGGCTGAAAGCTGAGGGCAATAGCTGAAAGCTGAAGCAATGCGCAACCGACGCACACAATCCGGCTTCACGCTCATCGAGCTGATCATCGTCATGACGATCATCGCCATTCTGGCCACGCTCGCTGTCCCCTACTTCGCCGCTGCCATCAAGCACGCGCGCGAAGCTGTCCTGCGTGAGGACCTTCAAACTATGCGCATGGCTATCGATTCCTACACCATGGACAAGCAGAAAGCCCCGCAGTCGCTCGACGATCTCGTCCAGGAAGGCTACCTCAGGGCCATCCCCGAAGATCCCATGACCCACAGCAAAGATACCTGGGTCACCGATACCAGCGACGCCATGTACTCCATCGACGAGACCGAGTCTGGAATCAACGATGTCCACTCTGGTTCCGATGAGCAAGGTTCCGACGACCAACCTTACTCCGCTTGGTAAATTCGGGAGTGAGGAGTCGCTCCATGCCGCCGACCCGCGCTTTGGCTTTGCTCGCTTTCCTTGCCGCCTTCTCCTTCTCACTTCACGCGCAGTCCACAACGTCAATCTCCATCCGCTTGCTTGACGGCAAAACCGGCCTTTCCGTCAAGGCCTCAAACTTCCTCGTGCGCGTCGATCACAACGACACGGTACACCCCGAATGGGTCAAGATTAACGACGATGGCACCGTGATCGTCACCCTCCCTGCTGACGCCAAGGAAATCTCCGTCAAGGCCACTTATTCCATGGGGATGGACACCTACGTCAACTGCGATGCCGCCAGGGAGAGCGATAAGGAGCGGAATATTTGGTATTCCATTGCGACCATTCTCAGCACCGGCGTCGTTGCCCCAGATGAATGTTCGAAGACCGCCTTCAAACCCAAGCCCGGCGAGTTCCTCTTCTTCGTCCGCAAGCGCAGTTGGCACGACAATCTAGAACAATAGCTTTCACAGCTTTTTCGATCGTGCCGGCTCGCCGTCGGTTCACCCCAGGGCTGGGGCTGACAGCTGAACGCTGATAATAAAGTCTTGGTCCTCGAATCTCCATCTCCGTCGGCATTTGACTTCCTCGTGCGTGTCGCGCTGTCGTACGCGGGCCTGCTTGATACGCCCTCGGCTCATCCGGAGACGGGCATCGGTGGCAAGCTCTTCTACGCGGACGAGCTTGACGAAGAGGGCCGCGCGATCCTCGTCGCCGCTAACATCGCCGGCTCTGCCACACTCGCCGCAACCGCCGATCGCGCCGCGCAAAAGCAGGCCCTGCGCGATGGCATCGCCGACTTCGTCGTCAACAATCTCGATGAGGCCCTGCGCATCCTGAAAAATCAACTGCGCAAGCGCGAAACCGTCGCGGTCTGCGTCGCGTTGCCGCCCTCCGACGTTGAGCTGGAAATGAATGAGCGCGGTGTCTCGCCCGATCTTCTGCGCCGCGACGTCCTCGTCGCGTCATCGCACGAGGCGCTCATGCTTGAGCAGGACACCCAAGCGTCAATAGTTCCGCAAAACGCTCCAGCGGAGTTCGATCTCGCCAAGACACCCGCCCTCGTCTCCTGGCGCGTCGACTCCGCACTCCCAAACGATCTTGCAAGGCTGGATGAAATCGCGCTCGCGTGCCTCGACCCCGAAGACTCGAAATCCCGCCGCTGGCTGCGCCTCGCGCCGCGCTATATCGGCCGCTTGGCGCATGGCCTACGCCTTCTCAGCTCCACCCGCGAATTCGCCGCTCGCTTCATCGACCACGTCCGCCAATCAGCCGAGAGTGGCGAAATCAATTCCGCTGCTGAAATCGTCTCGTATTCTCGCGGCCAGCGGGATGTGCAACGCATCGCCTCAAATCAACCCTGACTAGCTTCCCTCAGTCCCTTAGTCCCTGGTCCCTCGGTCTGCCGCCTCTCCAATCTTCCCCCACAACTCCGCAATGCCCAATCCCGTCTTGGCCGAAACCGGCAAGATTTCCTCGACGTCGAGCCCTCGCTTCAGCGCTGCAAGGTTGCGCGTACGTTCATTCCCGCTCAGCCGGTCCGCCTTCGTCGCCACTACCAGGAATTCACAACCCGCACTCCGTAGCCACTCGAACAATTGCCGATCGTTCGGCCGCGCAGGCAAGTTTGCATCCACCAGGCAGATGCAGAGCGCCAGCGTCTCGCGCATCGCAAGATACGGCTCGATGAACTTCGGCCACTCCGCCGAAATCGACTTCGATATTTTCGCGTAACCGTAGCCCGGCAAATCCGCGAAGATCATCTCGCTCCCGCAGCGCCCGTCCGACACGAGAAAAAAGTTGAGCGCCCGCGTTCGTCCCGGTGTCGACGAGACTTTCGCCGCCTTCGCGCCCACCAGCGCGTTCAGCAGGCTCGACTTTCCCACATTCGACCGCCCCAGAAATGCGATCTCCGGCACGCTCGCTTTGGGAAACTCCGCCGCTGAAACCGCCGGGCGCAGGAACTGTGCTGACCATCGCATCGCGCGCAACCTCTTTCATGAGTCTACGGGGCGATTCCCGCCTACGCCCTCCGCGGCCAAGTAGGGCCGTGCCGTTGACCCGCGCTACTGGCACAGCTGCGATACCTCCAGGAACGGATCGGGCTTGACCGGCGGGTAGGTCAAGCGGCGCGAATCCATGAACTGCCCCTGAAACGTGCCGCCCGCCTCGGACCCCGCATCTGGATCCTCAGCATAAGCTGTGTCGCTCTCGACCTGCGAAAGGCTCTCAAAGCTGAATCCCTGCTTGCGAAGCAGGTCGAGCAAATCCGGAAGCATCAACGTGGTGAAGGACGTTTCATGCAGCAGCATCACATCGGGGATCTCCCGCCCGAACACCAATTGCTCTTCTTCGCGTCCCAGCGTGATGTCCTCCGCGGCTGCATCAAGGTAGCTTTGCTTCAGCTTCGCGATTGCCGCTTCGTCCTTCTTGGCCCGGCATCGGCAATACGCGTCGTTCCACTCATAATCCGCAAACTGCAGCGTCACCTGGGCGATGCGATATCCGTGCTCACTCAAATAAGCTCGCACCGCGCGGCGCTTCTCCACAGTTTCGCCTTCTTCCAGGTAGGGATAGCGGAACCATCGCCAGTCGCGCATTTCGCCATACTGCCTGAGCGTGGGCTCGTTCTGCGCAATGTCTTGCTCGAACGCTTCGGCGGTGTTCGTGGTCAGCCTCATGTGCGACCAGCTGTGGTTGCCAACGTTCATACCCGCATCGAGCCAGATTCGCAGGGCCTCGGGCGCTCCGGGACGGCTTGCCAGCTTGTCGCCATTCACAAACCCATACGTGCCTTCCAGCCCGTTGGCTTTCAACTCGCTTACCAACGCTTTCGCCACATCGACATAGCCTTCATCAGACGGCAGAGTGCCCACCGCCGGAAGATCGTCGAATGTGATTGAAACGACTGGATGCGCATCGAGCGGCTGCTTCTCGGACGGCGCTTCCTTCGTGTCCAGGCGCGGTTCGTGCAATGACTGTGCGCTGGCGCCCGCCGCCGTTCCCGCCACAACGAAAGCCAGCAATGCGACAGCGGCCGCTTGCCTCAACATTTCGCTACCTCGCTTCCAGCGGCGAAATCGCCCGCGAGCGCGGATCGGAGGCCAGCCACTTGCCAAACTGATCCACGGGGTCGCTGACGCCGAGCCGCAGCAAGCTCTGGCGAAGTTGCGTCGAGTCTTTGTCTGAAGGCGTCGGCTGCAACACGCCGTGCGTATCCAGTTGCTCGCCGCCTGCGATCTCCGCCAGTTGAATGAGCCACGCAGGCGCGCTGCCAGTCACGATCGGGGCTTCATCAAGATGCACTTCCCAGCCCATCGGCGCTTCGTTCTTGTCGAAATTCTGCCACGCCGTCAGGATCCACTTTCCATCGCTCGTGAATGCCGCGCGAACCGGCAAGCTTTGCGCTGCGGCCTCCGTTCGCTTCATCGGCCCGCCCGCCTCTACCCCGGTCGTCGCGTCCCACACCTGCGCCACTCCGTCTTGCGACGCGGTAAGCACCCACTCGCTATTGGGGCTGAAGGTTGAAATCAGGACTGTGTCACCCTCCTGCATCAGTTGGCTCACTCGGCTCGTGCTTGCCGCATCCCACACCTGCGCGGTGTTGCCGGAGGAGGTCGCGACCCAGCGTCCGTCGGGACTGAACTCTGCGTCAGGCACCCAGTCATCCTCCTCAAGAACACCCGCTGGCGCGCCCGTTTGCACTGTCCACATATTCGACGCGTGGCCAGTCGTCGAAGAGGCAACCAGCAGGCGGCCATCCGGGCTGAAATTCGCACTTTTCACTTCCCCCTGGTGCATCATCTGCTTGCCGATTTGAGCGCCCGTCGCAACATCCCAAACGGTCACCGCTCCACCATGCGACCAGGCAGCAATCATGCCTCCATCGCTACTGAAGACCGCACCGGTCGCATCTCCGCCAAGCCGGATTGGGCCTCCCTGCTGCCGGCCTGTCGTCGCATCAAATAGTCGTAATTGGTCCGGCGCCAACACGGCTAGCCGGCGGCTGTACGCATCGAAAACCGCGGCGTTAGGTTTCTCCGTCAGCGGAATTGCGTCTCCCACCGGTGCGCCCGTCATCGCGTTGCGCAGCTGGCCCTGGTTGCCTGAAACCGTAAACATCAGCGTTCCATCCGCACTGCACGATGCCAGGGTCACGGGTCCCGTCGCTGTCATCTGTCCCGCAGCTTGTCCTGTGCGCGCATTCCAGATTTGCGCGCCGCTCTCGGTCACGGTCACCAGTCTCTCGTCGTCTGCGTTCAGGCAAACGGTTTTCAGCGCGCCCGTGCCGCCGATTTCCGGCAACCCCGCAACGCGATTCCACTTCCAGATGCGGGCCGTGTGGTCAAACGATGCAGTCACCACCAGCGACGAATCGGTCGGGCTAAACCGCGCCATGTACACGCCTCCGCTGTGCCGCATCGGCTCGCTCAGGGGTTGCCCGGTGCGCCCGTCCCAGACCCGCGCTGTCCGATCGTATGAGGCCGTCACGACCAGTTTACTGTCGGCGCTGAAGGTCGCCGCCTCCACCCAATCCGCGTGAGGCATCGGTTGCCCGATCGGGTTGCCCGAGGGCACCTCCCAAAGGCGCGCCGTTTTGTCGTACGATGCCGTCACAACGGTCTTGCTGTCCGGACTGAAGGCGATTGTGCTGATCGGTTTGCCGCTCTCGTGCTGCAGCGGCCGGCCCACAGGTTGAAACGTTTTCGCATCCAGAATGTACCCTGTACCGTCATCGCCAGCCGTGGCCACCCATCGCCCGTCGGGGCTGATCACTGCTTCATTCACCTCGTCGTTGTGCAGCTTGTGTGCCTTCTCCGTGTGCGTCGCCAAGTCCCATAACCGCGCCTCGTGATCAGCCGACGCCGTCACTACCACCTGCGGCGCGCCCTTGGGGTTCAACTCCGCTGTCCACACCGTCTCCGATTTCGCATTCGGCAGCAGATGCACCAGCGCATTTCCTAACTGCGGGTGGGCGGGATTTATCGCATCCCACACTCGCGCGGTGTGATCCCACGACGCGGTCACGATCTCCGTTCCGTCTGCGCTGAAGTGCGCGCAGTTCACTTTGCCGCCTTCAATGGAGACGTCGTGTTGCATGGCGCTGCCGATCTGCGCGCCGGTCCTGGCATCCCACACCCGCGCGGTCCCGTCCCAGGACCCGGTCACCACTTTTGTGCCGTCCGGACTGAACTCCGCTGTGTGCACCCAATTCGCGTGCCTCATAGGTTGACCGATCTTCTGCCCCGTCGCCGCGTCCCACACCTGCGCGGTTCCATCCTCTGAGGCGGTCACAACCCTCGTCCCGTCGGGACTAAAGCTTGCATCCTGGACCCCGCCTCCAGAATGCAGCGTCTCCACAGGCAGCACCGCGTTGCGCAGTTCTGATACCGCCAGCGCAATTGCCTTCTGGTTCCCGGGGTTCTTATTCAATGCATCCGCCAGATACGCCAGCGACACCGGCTCTTCGCCCCGCATCATCTCCGTAGCCGCAAACTCCGAGTCCGTTTCGCTCGCCGCCATGCGCGCGCTCGTCGCCGCTGCCTGCGCATCGTGCCTTTTGCTCACCAGGTACGCGGCCACGAAGCTGAAGATCAAGCAGAGCACAACCGCCAGCGCGCCCGCGGTACGTATCAGCTCTCGCCTTCTTAGCGCCGCAGCGTGCGCAACTGATGCGTCGATGAATCTCAGTTCCGCTTCGTTCAATTGCCGTGGCTTTGCCGTCTGCCACGCCTGCGCCCGCGCCAGTTTCAAACCCCACAGCAACGCTTGCGTTTTCTGCTTCTCCGGCGCGGCCTCCCAGTCAGCCAGATCCTGGTCCAATTGCTCTTTGCCGGTCAAGAACTCTTTCTCTTCATCTAGCCAGTTTTTCAGCCGCGGCCACTTGCGCAGCAACGCTTCGTGCGTCACTTCCACCAGCGCCACGCCGCGCTCGTGGCGCACCGTCAACAGGTAGGCCTTGGCCAGCCGCTCGATCAAGGGCATGGCGCCGCTTGAGATTTTCGACATCTCCGCCGCACGCCGCACGTACTCGCCCTCCGCGTTTACACGCACCAGGCCCGGTATGAACGCTTCCTTAAGCGCCTGCAAATCCTCCGCCGTCGGATTCGCCTGGGCCAGCACTTCATCCGCCTTGCGCCGGACCGCATTCTCGAGCGGCGAAAGCTGCGCCTGAGCATCGCCCATCGCGCGATAGGCGTCCACCGTCATATGTTTTGTGCCGCCCGTCTTGTCGAAAACTGACCGGTCGTACAATTCACGCAGCGCGAATGCCAGCAACGGCAGCGCATCGTCGGTCCGCGCATCCGCCATCATTTCCGTCACCAGCGCGTCGTCCACGGTCACGCCCGCCAGCTTGGCTGGTCCCAGCACGATGTCGCGCACCCGCTCCAGCGGCATCGGTTTCAACCCGAATTGCTCGAATGGCGCCGCCAGCCGCGTCTCCTGCTGCAAATGGCCCAGGTAGTCCGAGCGCAAAGTCATCGTTGCCAGGTACGGCAGTTGCGCGCTCAGCATCGCGTTCAGCACCGCGAAGAACCGCTCCGTCTGTCCGGTGTCCGTGCCGCTGAACAGCTCCTCGCCCTGGTCGATCGTGATCAGAATGTGCGCTTCGTTCTGCCCGTGCGCCGCGCGCAGGTCTCGCGCCAGATCCTTCAGCGCGCGCGTAGGATTCTCCCCTTCCAACTCGGTCCGCCATTGCCGCCAGTTCTTCGCGTCGCCGAGCGCCGATGCGATCGACAGCGCCAGCTCGTCCAAAGGTTCTCCCTGGGGACGAAACGGCGGCAGCACGATCCAGTTGTGCTGGTCCTGTTTTAGCCGTGGCGCAACTCCCGCCCTCAGCAGCGACGACTTGCCCGATCCCGACGCGCCCAGCACCACCACCAGCTTCTCGCCGCCCTGCACGCGCCTGGCTTCCAGCCGTTGAATCAGGGCCCGGATGTCGTCGTCGCGCCCGAAGTAGATTGCGGCGTCAGCCTCCTCGAAGGCCATCAATCCCGGATAGGGCAGCCGCTTGTTGTCCCAGTGCAGCCCGCCGCGCGCATTCAACGCGATGCGCGTCAGTTCCGAGCGCAGCCGGTCCATCCCGCCTTCGCGGTCCTTCACCAAGTCCAGCAGTTGAATGTCGTCGCCGATGAACTTCTCTTTGGTCGGCGTCTCCACCAGCGGGAAAATCGCCTTGCCCAGCGCCCGCGCCTGCGCGAATTCCACAAAGCACCACTTGCTCTGGAACCAGTTCGGAGTCAGGATCAGGATCACCGCATCGCAGGCCGAGATCTCGCGATACAGCGTGCTCTCCCACTTCTCGCCCGGAGCGATGCCGCGCTCATCGTCGAAATCCAGAAATGTCGAGGTGAATCCCTGGGAGCGCAGCCACTCCAGCAGCTCTGCCGCTTCCGTTCCATCCACGCTCGAATGACTGATAAAGATCTGCGCCACGCCACTCCCCCAAACAAATCTCGCCAACAGAGCTTCGACCGATGCTGAGAATTGCAGGTAACGCCATCATAATCGCGTTTCTTCGTCCCGCACGTCTTTCACTCGCCGCAGGTACCATTGCCTATAATCAGGGTCGCGCGGCATCCCCGTTGACGGCCCGCTCACTCAGGTTCGAGTCGGAACGGAGTACTTCAGTGAATCGACAAAATCTCTGTCAAGCGATCTTTCTTGGAGCCGCGCTGGCCGTGATCTCCGCCGCATCTCTGCGCGCCCAACAACCTGCCGTTTCGCCCGCAGCCCCGCCAACGGCTTCGAACACCGGGTCCCATCCGCCCGCATACTACGCTTGGAAGAACGCGCATGACGCGCAGATGCTGGTCGACTTCGGCGGCCTCGATCGCTTCAGGGAAGCAGACGCTGCGTTGCCCACACCCAAACCTGGCGAGCAGCGCGTCGTCTTCATGGGTGACTCGATTACGGAGGACTGGCACCTCGAAAGATCGTTCCCCGGCAGGCCGTACATCAACCGCGGCATCAGCGGCCAAACCTCGCCGCAAATGCTAGTGCGCTTCCGCCAGGACGTCATCGATTTGAAACCGAAAGTCGTGCTCATTCTCGCCGGAACCAACGACATCATGGAAAACACCGGCCCGATGACGACCGAGCAAAGCGGCGAGAATATTGCCTCCATGGCCGACTTGGCCACGGCCAACAACATTCAAGTGGTGCTGTGCTCGGTCCTGCCGTCGTCCGAATTCGCCTGGTCGCCGGATCTGAAGCCCGCGCCAAGGATCGTCGAGTTAAATGTGTGGATTAAGAAATATGCGGCCGAAAAAGGCTTTATCTACGTGGATTATTACTCGGCCATGACGGACGAGCATGGCGGCCTTCCGCCCGTCCTCAGTGACGACGGCGTTCACCCGATTTCCGCCGGCTTTGCCATCATGGCGCCGCTCGCCGAGGCGGGAATCGAAGAGGCGCTGAAGCACCCGCACAATTGACGCTTTTGCGTGTCGCCCTTAGCGCGGCAGTAGCGCGCATTCTTCTGTTTCTCTCGCCTCGCCATCCATCGCGGCCATCTCGTAGGGCCCCGCCAATAGGCGCTTGCGCCGAGCAAACACTGCCACCGCATAAGTGGCCCGGCGTCGCGCTCGCTGCTCCCACTTTGGCAATCCTTGCATGGGTCGCGGATACGCCAGCATCGCGCTGATAAGAGCGGCCTCATCGATCCCCAATCGATCGGCGTTCTTACCGAAGATTCTCTGCGCCGCCGCATCCGCGCCGATCAGCCCTGACCCGAAATAAGCGCAAGCAAGATAAGACCGCAGAATCTCAAGTTTCTTGTGGCGGAATTGGATAGCCAGAGCCAGGAATGCCTCATAAACTTTTCGCTTCACCGTCGGCGCCCTGAATCCCGTCACGGTGCGCACAAACTGCATATCGATGGTGCTTGCCCCTCCATGTTTGCGGCCTGTAAGCACCCTGAGAGTCTCCCGCAAAACTGATCGCGCGTCGACACCGGGATGATGAAAAAACCTTCTATCCTCCAGGGCGATGGTCATCAGTTCCAGAGCCGTCAATTCGGGTGCCCGCCTCTGCGGCATCGCTCTAACATTCTGATCGATGCGCTGCAAATCGCCTCTTAGCCTGGCGAACCACGTCGCGGGCCTGGCCCATTTTGGAAGCTCAATTGCCCTGCGCCGATCGGGCTCGGCCCCAACCCGGCTCCTCTTACGCGGCTCTATCGATCCTGCGCCATCCCCAACATACGCCGTCACCCATTTCGCAACCGCGCCCGCCGTCTCTTCGCCGAACAGATGATTCGGGCAGTCGGTCGTCCCTTCGTTACCCGGAGCGAATCTGTGTCCCACCACGTTCGCGGCTGGGATTCCATATTCCGTGGCAAGCCAGCGAACCAGCTCTGCACTCGCCGTGCTCTGGGCATCCGTCAAGCGGTCGGCTGCCGTGCCCACATGCTCGATCCCAATCGATCGGGAATTAGCGGTCTTCGCGTGCCATGCGGAACAGTCGTCGCGAACCATTTGATAGATATCGCCGTTCTTATCGACGACGTAATGAGCGGATACTCGCGACTGGCGATTCAGGAACCAATGAATCGTACCCTCGACCGTGGCCGCTGTGCTGCAGTGCAGCACAATCATGTCCACGTCCACCCCGTTGCGCGACGAGGAATTGGGGCTCTCGATAAAGCTCTTGATGGCTGGTTTCACTTGTCGCGCGTCTTTAACCTGAAAATCCTTCACGCGTTCAACCTGCGCATCGCCCAGGCAGCTCTGCACGAGCGCCTCGACGCGCGAGTCTTTTTTGTGGCTTCCGTTGCAATCAATATACACTTCATCTTCTTTTGCCAGCAGCTCGGCTGCTCTCCAAAGGGCTTACGCAGGTCACGCATCATTTCATCGTGATTTACTCTCATAGAATGACTGGGTGAGCGACACTCGCCCATGCCTCGGATGTGTCATCGGAAGGTGAAAGACGCCAACCATGTCTGGCAAGCTCAGTATCTTCAACTCGGTCGGACGGTCTGGCGCAAACCTTTTCGGTGACGTGACAATCATCCAGCAGCTCATAAACCTGAAGACTCCGAAGCGCTCGATCGACGTCGACGGACTCTGCGGGCCGGCGACGATTTCTGTGATCGAAGCCATCCAGCGCCATCATCTACTCATAAAGCGGCCGACTGGAATGGTTGAACCGAACGATTCCACATTCGACTTTCTCGCACGCGACATCGCGCCTGAAGCTCTCAGCGTCGACGATCTCGGTAGTCAGCCGATTGCCTGGGGAGCAAGGGTCAGTGCCGCGTTCAAGGCGAAGCTGATTCAGATTGCCCGGAACATCGGCGTCGATCCCAACTTTCTCATCTCAGCTATAGCATTCGAGACAGGCGAGACCTTCAGCCCATCGATCAAAAACGCCAGCGGCGCCACCGGCCTGATTCAATTCACACCCGTCACAGCGATCGAGCTCGGCACTACCACCGATGACCTGGCCGCCATGTCAGCCGTCGACCAGATGGACTACGTGGAGAAGTACTTCGACCCGTACAAAAACAGGCTCGAGACCATCGAGGATGTCTACATGGCTATCCTTTGGCCGGCCGCAATCGGCAAGGCAAACTCATTTGTCCTCTTCGGCAAGCCGAGCGCTCAATACGATCGAAACTCCGGCCTCGATACCGATAAAGACGGCAACGTAACCAAAGAAGAGGCGGCAGCCATAGTCCAGGCGAAACTGCGCAAGGGCAGAGGCGCGGGTTACTTTGGATAGTTTTTATCGAACCGTCGTTCGCGGCGATAAACTGCATCCAACCCACAGAGGTCGTCATTCCCGGATCGCGGCCGAAGCTGAGGCCAGACAACCCACACTTTGAATTGCTGATGGTGGTTGTCTTTCAATCAGGCGGTGCAGCCATCTCGTTCAATTTTAGTGCGGGGTCACAAAGGAAAGCAGGCTTATGAAAGCAGCTACCGTTGTCGGAATTCTTCTCATTGTCCTTGGAGTGATCGGTTTTGCCTGGGGCGGCATCAGTATTACGCACCAGAAGAAGGTTGCGAATGTCGGTCCCATCCAGCTTTCACACAAGGAAACAAATACTCTACCCATTTCGCCGATCTTGAGCGGAGTTTCGCTGGTCGCCGGAATCGGGCTGATCGTTGTTGGTGCTCGGAACAGGTGACGATTGTTTTGGTGCCGAAGAAGGGACTCGAACCCCCACACCCTTGCGAGTACGTGGACCTGAACCACGCGCGTCTGCCAATTCCGCCACTTCGGCACGGGAGAGACTGCTCAGGCGGGATCCGCCGAGCGGGCAGCAACTCTGAGTCTCGCAAATGCGCTCTGCGGTGTCAAATTCCGCCGCCGCTCCAACCACCGCTCACCCTGGCGTCTTCACGCCTTTCTTCAACATCGCCAGAGCCTTCTCCACCCGTCGCTGCCGCGTCTCTTCCTTCTTGGCTTCCTCAATCCACTTCACATATTCCTTGCGGTGCGAGTAGCTCAGCTTCTCGAATCCGACGAGGAGGCCTTCATTCTGCGGCAGCGCCTTGAATGCGGCCGGAATCGCCACGGTGCGTTCGCCCTCGTCCTTCCACACCACGACGTCGATCGTGTCGCCCGGTCCCTTGCCGATCTGCCCACGGACGCTTTTGAGCACGCCAAGTGTGTGCTGCGACATGCCGCAGTTCATCAGCGAGCCGCGATAGGCCACCTTATCAAGCGTTGCTTGCACGGGCACGCTTCCCTTTGTGCCGAATTCGTTCTCGACATCGTAGGGAAAGAGAACGCCGGCACCTCCACCCATCCCAGCGATAATCTTCGCCTTGAATTTGTATTTCTTCATGGCCGCACGCGCCTCCCGAGGATTTCTACCGTGTTGACTCTCGCACGGTTCTCTCCGCGCATCCAGGAAAGCGAAACAAACATCCCATCCTGCGCGCTTGTTTCGTCGTGCAGCGCGAGGATGGGACGGGGTGATCGGAGGGAGCCGGATAAATCGACTACACCAGCTTCGCGTCCAGCGTGATCTCAGTGTTGTTAGCGAAGAGCTTCGAAATCGGGCAGCCCGCCTTGGCGTCGGCCGCGGCTTCGTCGAACACTTCCCTGGTCGCGCCCGGAACGCTCGCCGTCGTGGTCAGCGCGATCTTTGTAACCGCGAAGCCCGCGTCCACCTTGGCCAGCGTCACCGCTGCCTGAGTCTCGATCTTCGTTGGCGTCAATCCCGCGCCGCCCAGTTGCGCGCCGAGCGCCATCGAGAAACAGCTCGCGTGTGCCGCCGCAATCAGCTCCTCGGGCGTTGTCCCGGTGGCTGCTCCCTCAAACCGCGTTGCGAACGAATAGTTGGCGTCCTTCAGCACGCCCGTCGCCGTTGAAATCGTGCCCTTGCCTTCCTTCAGTGATCCAGTCCAAACCGCGCTCGCTTTGCTTGCCATAGTCCCTCCTTGGGATGCATCGTTTCTGTGTTGTCGGTGGATTTTTCGGGCGCTTCACTTCGGGGAAGACCGTCGCGCCGCGTTCCTGTTGATCGCTCGGGCGCCTGCGGAAAACTCTTGAGATCAGGCGGCCACTCCTCCATGCTAATCTGTCCGCCATGTTGCCGCAGCTTCCCCATGCCCTGAATTCCGGCCCTCGAGCCGATTCCGCCGCGGAAATCTCACAAAGTGGTGCGCTCTGCCCCGCTGAGGACGTTCTTCCCGTCGACCACCACTGCCAGGTCTGCCCCAACTGCAACCACCGCCTCACCGGCCACCACTGCAAGCTGGTCTGCACCCACTGCGGCTACTACCTCAGCTGCGCCGACTACTACTGATGCTTCCCGGTTGCTCCAGCCTCGCGCTGCTTCGGCTCCTCAATGCTTGCAGACTCTTCCGGAAATATTGATCTCTTTCCCATACATGTAGGAATGCACCGCTGGGTCATTCTCAAGAACGAAGTCAGCAACCGCGAAGAAGTCGTCACGGACCGGACTTTTTCTTGCCTGTTCTGGTGCCAGCTTTTGGCCAAGAAAAGCCGCAGTGGCATGCCGAGAGGAGTCTGGATCTTCGGTCCGCATCTCAAAACCCTCCCCGTCCACGGATGGCCAGACCGACAAATAAATCCACTGCCGTTGCGTAATCGATTCTTCCGAATCGTCCCACCATTTTCCGATGCTGACCGTTAATCCCATCGAAATCTGCTCGTGCCCTGTCTGCAATGTTGCGAAGTATATGGAGTGCGCCGAATCGTCCTTCTTTATGAATCCGTGCACGCTCTTGAACGGCTTGAGGCAGCAATCGCAAGTGATGTTTGAGATTTCCTCGCCGAGCTCGATGGAGAACATTTGCCTCACTCTTTGACAACGCCCAATCCCGCAATCTCTGCGTCCCTACGTCCGTAGTCCCTCAGTCCCTTCGTCCCTGGTCCCTGCCCTACTTCTCGCTCGCCTTCCGCGCCGCCTCAAACTCGTCGCCCGGCAGCCACTCAATCGGCTTTGTCTGGTCGCTGGCCAGCCATCCCAAAACAAATCCAAACCGCGCCAGCTTGGCGTTGCCGCGGAAGTCCCAGTCTGCCTTGTATTCGTCGGAAGGCTGGTGATAGTGATGCGCAACGTAGTCCGCCATCTGCGCTTCACCCCATGCCAGGTCGTGCCCCGCAAACAAATCGCGCTGGTCGACGGAGAACGCCGGAATCCCCACGCGCGCCAGCGAAAAATGATCCGAACGGTAGTAGTGGCCCGCCATCGGCGAGGGATCCGGCAGCAGCTCCAGATCGAACGACTTTGCCACTTGCTCCACCGTCGGCCAAAAGTCTATCCTCTCCGCCCCGGTTAGATTCACTGACCGCGGAATCCCGATCGGCAGCAGCATGTCGTAATTCAAATCCAGATCCATCTGTCCGGCAGGAACCGGCAGATGCATCCCCAGGAATTGCGAACCGAGCAGCCCCTGCTCTTCCGCGGTCACCGACGCAAAGTACACGTCGTGCGGTGGCTTCACCGGCGACTGCGCGAACGCTCGCGCCAATTCCATCACGATTCCGCATCCTGTCCCGTTGTCCGCCGCGCCATTGAAAATGTTGTCGCCCTTCATGTCGGGATCGATGCCTAGGTGGTCATAATGCGCCGTATACAGCACCGCGTTCCCGCCGCTTTCCGCGCCCTTCACTCGCCCCACCACGTTCGCGCTCACGTAGCGGCGCACACGGCTCTCGATGTGCGCCCTGAGCCGCACCGGCAATTCCACCGCGTGAAATGCTCCCGGCACTCCCGCGCGGTCGATCATCCTGTCAAGATCGCCCAGCCCCGCCATGGTGAACAGCTTTTGCGCCACATCATGCTGAATCCACGCCGCCGCGCGCAGCGTCGCACTCGAGTCGCCTTCCAGGTAGCTCTTCTCTACCGCCTGCGAGTTGCGCACAACTTCCCAGCCGTAGCTCGCAAGGTCCTTGCGATGGATGATCAGCACGCCCGCTGCTCCACGCCGTGCCGCTTCCTCATACTTGTACGTCCAGCGCCCGTAGTACGTGAGCGCTTTGCCCTTGAAAAACTTCTCGTCGTTCGAGGGCGGCTCGTTCACAATCACGAGCAACACTTTCCCCTTCACGTCGAAGTCTTTCCCGTCCGGGCCCGCGTAATCGTTCCAGTGGTACTCCGGAGCATCGATGCCGTAGCCCACAAACACAATCGGCGCGTCGATGTCGGCCGTCGTCTGCCCCGTCTGATCCTTGGCCACAATCTCGTCGCCATAGGCAAGATCCAGAGCCGCTCCATCGGCTGGCACAAAGCTGAACTTCGTCTTGTCCTCCACCGTGTGGACGGCGTAAAGCGGAACGCGCTGGAAGTACGTGCCGTTGTCGCCGGCTGGCTCAACGCCCGCAAGCGCAAACTGCGTCGCGATATACTCCGCCGCCAGCTCGCCTCCGCGCGTCCCCGGTCCACGGCCTTCCAGCAGGTCGAGCGACAAAAATCGCACGTGCGCGCGAATCTTTTCGCCGTCAATCCCTGCCGCTGCGGCGCGTGCCCCAGCGGGCAAACCGGCAATCGCCGGTACGGTATTCCCTGGCGGTTGTTGCGCCGGCGCCATTGAAACAGTTGCGGCCGAGAAAGTCGCCGTCAATAAAGCCGGGATAAACCTCGTATGCATGCGATTTCCTCCGAAACCAACTCAGCGCGCGAATACCCGCCAAAGAGTTGCGCGCAACGCGCCAACGAATCATGGTTGAGACTCTTCAGACTACGGCCTCACTGCGCCGCTGCGCAATTGCATCCGCCGCCGGCAAGGCCAACAGCCGCGCGCGCACCAGAACCTTGCGCGTAAGCCCGGTCAGCGGCATCCCCGCTGCTTCGTTCAGCGGAACCCATCGCCGCTCTCCGCCTGCCGCTGTTGCCGCCGCCACATCGTCTTCAAATACAGTGCGAATGCGCACGTAGTAATTCACTTGCATGATGGCGTGCCGCACCGTCATGCGCAGCTCGCTCTCGGGAACCTCTGGATGTCGCAGCGTTGGAAGCTCCCACATTTGCGGCATCACCGTCACATGCGCGGGCCGCTGTTCCAACAGCACTTCGCGCGTGCCCGGCCCGCGCCGCTTGCCGGCCGCAGTGCTTGTCCGCACAGACAGCGCGTAAGCCACAATCCGGCTGGTCATTGCGGCACGTTTCGGCGTCTTGTGCTCGCCGCGCGTCTTGCATTCCGTCGTCAATGGGCACGCCGGGCATTGCGGATTCCGCGGCGTACAAATGGTTGCTCCCAGCTCCATCATCGCCTGGTTTGAATCGCCCGGCCGCGCCCGGTCCAGCAGCTTCCGCGCCAGTTCCTCCACCTTGCGCCGCAGCGCCGAGCCGGCGCCCTTTCGGCTGCCCGCCCCCCAGCCCGCAAAGCGGCAAAGCACCCGCTCCACGTTTCCGTCCACCACGGCCACCGGCTCCCCATGCGCAATACTCGCTATCGCCGCGGCCGTGTACACGCCAATCCCCGGCAGAACGCGCAGCTCTTCCGCTTTCACCGGCAAATTGCCGCCCAGATTCGCGCTCACAAACTCCGCCGCCTTGTGCAGCATGCGCGCCCGCCGGTAGTAGCCCAGCCCGCTCCACATCGCCAGCACATCCTGCTCCGGCGCCAGCGCCAAGGATACCAGCGTCGGAAACCACCCCATAAACTCCCGGTAGCGCTCCACTACCACCGACACGCGTGTCTGTTGCAGCATGATCTCCGACACCCAAATCGCGTAAGGATCCGTGCTCCGCCGCCACGGCAAGTCGCGTTTGTTGCGCGCGTACCATTCCAGTAAACGCGCGCTCGCCGCTCTTAACTTCTCCCGTCCCTCGTCAGCCCTTGCCATGCGCTCAGATTACGGCATTTACGCGGTCCAGCGTCGCAGTCGCGAGCCGCGCCGGCCCTCGCCAAATCTGCTGCCCTGACCAGAAATGTGTATTGCCCCGCCATCGGTGGATTGCTAGATTGAACCCACATTCCCATTCTGGCAAGGGTGCGCCTGCCGACTGGCAATTTTAAGAGCCAGATAACTGCGGTTCACCTACGCTGAAGGGTCGCCAATGCATTTGCACGATCCGCTGGCGAATCGATCGGAGACATCGTGAAACATTTTGCTTGCTTTTTGACGCTCGCTCTTCTGGCCGCACCCGCTGGCCTGTTCGCCCAAAACTCTGACCAGCCCGCTCCGCCCCAGTCCAGGGCCGAGAAAGGCGAGTCACCGGCTCCCTTCTCTTGCCTCGCCCTGTCTGGCGGCGTCGGCGCCAACGGCATCAATATGCAGGTTGCCGTCGAGGCCAACCGCTACATCAATATTCGCGGCATCGGCAACTACTTTACTTACTCGCTCACCAAGACCATCAGCGGCACCAACGATACTGGCACACTCAATTTCGCCACCGGCGGCGTCTCGGTGGATTTCTATCCGTTTCCCAATCACGGCTGGAGACTCAGCCCCGGCGCGCTCTTCTACAACCAGAACGCCGTCACCGCTACCGTCAACGTGGCAGGCGGAAATTCGTTCACCATGGACAACACCAAGTTCTACTCGTCCACGGCCAGCCCCGTCACCGGCACTGGTGGCGTCTTTCTCAACAAAACCAATCCCGCCTTTACCATGACTACCGGCTGGGGAAACCTCATCTCGCGCAGGGGCGAACACTTCTCGGTTCCCTTCGAGATCGGCGCTGCATTCGTCGGCTCACCCACCGCCAAGCTGAACTTCGTCAACGGCGTCGTGTGCACGGACCAGGCGCAAACCAACTGCGCCAGCGTGAACAGCTTCCCCCAGTTCACAAGCGACGTGAACGCGCAAATCGCCATCTACAACAACGACCTCAACGTCCTTACGGTCTATCCCATCCTGTCTATCGGCATTGGCTATAACTTCAAACTTCACTAAACAGGCGGAGAACTCCCACAAAAAATCCGGGCCGTCAGGCCCGGATTCTGTTTTCTAACCACTTTCCACTATCCGAGCATCTCTCCCACAATCCCCGCCGCAGCCTTCAGCGCTGCGTCAATCTGCGTCTGATCTTTTCCGCCGGCCTCCGCAATATCCGGCTTCCCTCCGCCCGCTCCGCCCACTATCTTCGCCACTGCGCCCACCAGCTTGCCCGCCTGAATGCGCTTCACGAGCCCCGGCGTCACCCCTGCAATGATTGCGACTCGTCCTTCGGGCTGCGCCGATCCAAGCACCACCACGCCCTCGCCGAGCTTCTGTTTCAAGTTGTCCACCAGCGTCCGCAACTGTCCGCGCTCCAGCTCATCCGCACGATGCGTCAGCACCTTCACGCCCTTCACTTCGACAGCCCTTGAAACCGCATCATCCAACCCGCCGGCAGCCGACTTCATCCGCATCTCTTCAATCTCGCGCCGCAGCTTTTTCAACTCGTCATCCTGCGCCGCAAACTTTGCGCGCAACCCCTCCGGCAAATTCTCTGTCGATGGGACATATTGGCCTGCGACCTTTGCCAGCTCAAAATCCTTCCTGAAGGTGTCCAGCGACCCCATCCCGCTGATCGCCTCAATGCGTCTCACTCCTGAAGAAACCGACTCCTCGCTCGTCAGCTTCATCAGTCCGATCTCGCCCGTCGCTGCCGTATGCGTTCCGCCGCACAGCTCCGTCGAAAATCCGTCCGACAGCTTCACCACCCGCACCTTGTCGCCGTACTTCTCGCCGAACAGCGCCATCGCGTGGTACTCATTCACCGCAACGTCAATCGGAACATCCACGAGCGTTTCGACCTTCGCGTTGGCCAGTACCTCGCGATTCACAATGTCCTCAATCTCCCGCAACTCCTCATCGGCGACTTGAGAGAAATGGGAAAAATCGAACCTCAGCCGATCGGGATGAACCGCCGAACCCGCCTGCTTCACATGCGTGCCCAGAACCTGGCGCAGCGCCGCATGCAGCAAATGTGTCCCCGTATGGTTGCGTCGGATCGCATCGCGCCGCACTCCATCCACCACTGTATTCACGCGATCTCCCACCGCCAGGTCTTGCTTCAAAATCGCTTTGTGCGCCCGCACGCCCTGCACCGGCAGCACGCAGCCGACTATCTCGGCGACGACTGAATTCCCGTCCAAAGTTAGGAAAGAACCTAAGTCGCCGACTTGCCCGCCCGAGTCGCCGAAGAAACACGTGTGGTCGAGCACCACCTCAACCTCGTCGCCAGCCTTTGCTGCGGGAACTCCAAGGCCACCCTTCACAATCGCCAGCACCTCGCAGTTCGTCGACGTCAGGGACTGATAGCCTTCGAACACCGTCTTCGGCAAATCGCGGAACGCAGGGCTGGCCGACTTCTGGCTTCCGCCCTTCCAAGAAGCGCGAGCGCGGGCCTGCTCCGATTCCTTCGCGCGCTCGAATCCCTCCATGTCAAACGTAATGCCCGCATCGCGCGCCGCATCAACCATGAAGTCCAGTGGCAATCCAAAGGTTTCGTACAGGTGGAACGCCTTGTCGCCGGTGAAGCCGCTCTTCATCTCTTCATCCAGCCGCGTCAGCCCGATCTTCAGCACCCGATCGAACTGTTTCTCCTCCGCCTCCACTACTTTCGCCACGCGCGCCGCAGAATCCACCAACTCCGGATAAGCGCCCCTCTTCAGATCGCGCACCGCAAAAACCATCTCAAACAGAAACGGCTTCTCCTGCCCCAGCAGGCGACCATGCCGAATCGCGCGCCGCAAGATCTTGCGCAGCACATACCCGCGTCCCTCATTCGACGGCACCACGCCATCGTTAATCAGGAACGTCGCCGCGCGCGCATGGTCTGCAATGATCCGCAGGCTGGCCGCTGCGTCATCGGCCGTTCTGCTCTCCTGCTCAATCGCCGATTCGCTTACTCGTTTGCCAGTCAGCTCTTCCGCGCGAGCAATGAGCGGCGTAAACAAATCCGTCTCAAAGTTGCTCACCTTCTGCTGGAGTACCGCCGCCACGCGCTCGAGGCCCATCCCCGTATCAATCGAAGGTTTTGGTAGCGGAGCCAGCTTGTACCCCGTCGTCTTGCCCGCCGCGTCAACAACCGCCGAGCGGTCAAACTGCATGAAGACGAGGTTCCAGATCTCCACGTAACGTGCATCGTCTTTACCAAAAGGCAAGTCCACGCCCGGCGTCTCCGCCGCTTCGATGCCCATGTCGTAGAAAATCTCCGAGCAGGGCCCGCACGGCCCGGTCTCGCCCATCTGCCAGAAGTTATCCTTCACCCCGTACTCGCCGATCCGTTCCTTCGGCACTCCCACTTCCATCCAGTACTTCTCCGCCTCATCGTCCCGCGGAACGTCCGCTGTCCCCTCGAAGATCGTCACGTACAAGCGGTCCTTGGGAATCCCGAACCACTCCTCGCTCGTCACCAGCTCCCAAGCAAAGCTGATCGCGTCGCGCTTGAAGTAGTCTCCGAACGAGAAGTTCCCCAGCATCTCAAAAAACGTATGATGCCGCCGCGTAAAACCCACATTTTCGAGGTCGTTGTGCTTCCCGCCCGCACGCACGCACTTCTGGCTGGTCGTTGCCCGCGTATAGTCGCGCTTCTCCGCGCCCAGAAAAAGGTCTTTGAACTGGTTCATCCCGGCGTTGGTAAACAGGAGCGTGGGATCGTTCGCCGGCACCAGCGAAGACGAATGCACCCTCCGGTGCCCCTTCGTCTCAAAGAAGCGCAGAAACAGCTCGCGTATCTCATTTCCCGAGCGCATTTGCATAGCTCTCCCAGTTTAATGTCCCCGAGGGCTGCGAAGAGTCCGCGCCGTCGTTTCACTCGTCCAACTAACACGATGGCCTCTCGACTCCACGCGACCTCTCTCGCCCTTCTGCTTTCAATCGCAGGTTCCGCCCCGCTTGTCCACGCCCAGCCCGGCTCTCACCTGCCGATCGCCGAAACCGATTCCATCCAGGTCGGCTCGTCCACCTTGCAGGTCGACTTCGCTGAGGGCTCGTTCGATCTTCCAAAATCCGCGATCCTCGCCCGCATCGCCACGGCCGCCTCCGCGGTCGCCACCTACTACGGGCGTTTCCCACTCTCGACCGCGCGTATCCTCGTCATTCCCGTTCCTGATCGTCACGGCATCCTCCAGGGCACCACATGGGGCGATATGCACGGCTCACCGGGCTTCACGCGCCTCCGGATCGGCGAGCACACCACCGCCGCCGAACTTGCGGCCGATTGGATGATCACCCACGAGCTCACCCACATGGCCTTCCCTGACATGCCCTCCGATTCCGACCGGGACCAGTCAGCCCAGCACTGGATTGAGGAAGGCCTTGCCACCTACATCGAGCCCGTTGAGCGCGTCATGATCGGCGATCTCACCGCGCCAAAGATTTGGCACGACATGGTGCGCGACATGCCGCAGGGCGAGCCCGGGCCCGGCGATCAGGGCCTCGACCACACACACACCTGGGGGCGCACCTATTGGGGCGGAGCGATGTTCTGCCTCGTCGCCGACGTCGAGATCCGCCAGCAGACCCACAACCGCCTCGGCCTTCAGGACGCGCTGCGCGCCATCGTCGCCGCCGGCGGCACCATCGATCATGATTGGGATCTTCCGCAGTCCCTGTCAGTCGGCGACCGCGCCACCGGCACGCACGTCCTCACAGACCTCTATGCTCAGTGGAAAGACAAGGCCGTCGAGTACGATCTGCCCGCGCTCTGGACCCAGCTCGGAGTTCTCTCCACTCCGAATGGTGTTGAGTTTTCGGATTCGGCGCCGCTAGCCGCGGTTCGAGAGGCAATCACAAAGGCGAAGGGAAATCCGATCCACGCGATCGTCGCCGGACCTTCGCCACCAATTTCTACTCCGTAAATCCGATGGATTCCGGCCGGGGCCGATCAGAGAGGTTGTTTACCTTTACGTAAACTGCATTACCGATTCGTCAATTGGATGTTTATCGATAGGTAAATAGCTAACTTGTTTATTCTATTTAACGAGTGCTGAAGATGACCCTAAATTGCACCGAAAATTGGGCAACTTTCGAAAAATTTTCACGCCGGCAAATGCGCGTTGGTTCGCGCGAGGACGGGCGCGAAAATGGCGCGGCAATCGCAGGCTGGTTGAGCAACCATAGATCGAGTATGCGCCAAAAGGCGGGAATTACCCGCAAACTTGGCGCACAGAATTTGCGCCGTAAAATCAACGATTTGCGGCAATCCCCGGCGAACGAGGCTCTTGACAACTGAAGGAGTGAAGAATTGAAGAGGTGAAGGAGAGGACGAGCGGGTGAAGTTGTCACTCCTCGTGCGGTTCGGTTTCCAGGTTGTCCAACGCCGCCAGCTCCTCCTCCGGCACATCCCACTTCCGCAGCACCTTGTAGATGGTGCCCGTGGAGAAACCCGCCGCCACCAGCCGCCGCATCACGCGCGCCGTGCCCTCCGGGCTCTCAGGTTTTGGAATGCGTTTTCGGCTGAGGTACTCGCGCGCCAGCTTCTCTTCATTCGTCTCGCCGTAACGGGCATCGACAGTTTCCTTGATCAGATCGGTGCGGATTCCCTTCCGCTGCAAGTCTTGCTGCACGCGCCGCGCGCCCAGCTTCTCGTTCTCCTGCCGCAGCCGCGCGTAGGTCTCGGCAAAGGCGCGGTCGTCGAGATACCCATGCTCCTTGAGCCGCGCAATCGCCGCCCTCACCGCCGCCTCGCCGCGCTCGCCCTGCTCGGCACGCGCGCCCATCAGCCGCCGCAGCTCGACCTCGGTGCGCATCTGCCGGCCCAGGGCCTTGACCGCGTACTGGTACAGTGCCGCCTCATTCAGCGGCTCACGCGGCTTGCGGGATTTGCGGGCAAACGGCATGGGTTTGCTCAATTCCGTGCTATCCCACCCTTGCCGCAAAGAACGCGGCAAGGATGGGGCAACCTCAGCTTATTGGTTCGATCGGCAAGCTAACAGCTAAAAGCTAAAAGCTAATGGCTAATAGCTGTCTTTCCCGTCCACTGATCCACCCAGTCGTTCACCGTTTTCCACCAGAGCTGGGAGTTCTGCGGCTTCAGCACCCAGTGCCCTTCATCGGGAAAGTAGAGCATCTTGCTCGGCACGCCGAGCAGTTGCAGAGTGTCAAACAGTTGCAGCCCCTCGCTCAAATCAAGCCGGTAGTCAAGCTGCCCGTGAACCACCAGCGTCGGCGTCTTGAAGTTCTTCGCATAGAGCGACGGCGACCACTTGCGGAACGGGTTCTCATCGTCGGGTTTGCCGTAGTAGTCCCACGGATGCCCTTTGAACTCCCAGATGTTGAACCAGTCTTCTTCTGTCGTCCCAAACGCCGACTCGGCGTTGAACATTCCGTCGTGAGTCACGATGCACTTGAAGCGGTTCGTGTGCCCCAGCACCCAGTTGGCCATGTATCCGCCGTAACTCGCGCCGAGCGCGCACTCGCGGTCCTTATCGATGAAGCTGTAGTGTTGCTCCGCGTAGTCGAGTCCGGTCATCAGATCGGTAAAAGGCTTGCCGCCCCAGTCGCCGCTCACACTTTCTACGATGGCCTGCCCATAACCGGTCGACCCACGCGGATTAATCATGACGACGACGTAGCCGTTGGCGGCGAAGAGCTCTGCGTTCCAGCGGTAGCTCCAGTCGTCACCCCACGCGTCCTGCGGCCCACCGTGAATGAGAAACTTCAGCGGATACTTCTTCGCCGCATCGAACCCCGGCGGACGGATGAGGAAGCCTTGAAGTTTTGTGCCGTCCGCCACTGTGAACCAGAATGATTCCATCTTCGGCAGATCGAGCTGCGCCAGCAGCGCATCGTTGAGGTGGGTGATCGGACTGGAAAGATCGGCATTCGCGTTGGTCGGGGTGTGATCGGCGCAGTCGCTGCAGGTGCTTATGCCGTCAGACATGATGACGGAGACCACCTCAGTTGGCCGATCCACCTTCATCGATGCGGCGACAAGTGAATGGGGAGCCAGATCAATGGTTCCCGGCTTTTGCGATCGAGTGACGAAATGAAGATCGCTGAAGCTGCCCCCGAACGCCAGGAGCTCCAGATTGCCGCTGGTCGCATTCGCGGAATAGACGTCCTCTTCTCCCGCATGCGGGCTTGTGAACGCAATCCAATCCGGACTTTCCCACGCGATTTCATCCACCCAGTTGTCAAACTTCGGTAGCAAATCCGTGACCGTCTTCTTCTCACGGTCATAAAGTGCCAACCGGAACTTGTCGCTCTCGTATCCATTCCGCGCCTGCGATCTCCAAGCCAGCCACTTTCCATCCGGCGAGTACGCAGGATTGAAATTGCCGCCGGCCGACGTCGATATTTTCCTGGCTTTGGACGAGGGATCAGTCAGATCGAGAGTAAAGATGTCCGCATGCGTCGAAATCGCCGGCACTGGATCGAAATTCTCCGTAAACGCCAGTTCCTTCGAGTCAGGCGAGATGTCGCACCCGCAGCCTTGTTCGATCGAGGCATAGTCGGGCGGAACGCTGCGCGGATCATTCGGCGTCAGGTCGCGCATTCCACTTCCATCAACCAAAACCTGAAAGAGGTGGAACCTCTTGTCGCCGGTGAAGTGGTCCCAGTGGCGATAGAGCAGATGCGTCCAGATCTGCGCCTTCACCTTGCTCGCCGCCAGCACCGCATCGCGGCCCGCATTGCACTTGTTCCCGGTGTCGAAGTCCGCCGTCGTGATTGGTGGACAGTCTGGATATACACCAGAAGTGAAAACCACGGAGTGGCCATCGGGAGCCCACTTCGCGTTGTCGGCCTCGGTCGCAATCGCCGTCAGCTTCTTGGCGTTGCTTGTCGCGCCCGTCGCAGGGTCGAAGTCCGCGGTCCATATTTGCTGGCCGTTGTCTCGATCAGAAAGGAAGAGAACGTGGTGCCCGTCGGGAGCGAACTGCAGTCCGCTGTCTCCCGCCTGCCCAACCGCCAGCTTGATTGGGGCAGGTTCGTCGGTGCCTGGACCCGCAATCGCCTGCAACCACAACTCCGTTTTCTTCTGGTTTTGGACGAGATCTACGGTGGTTACTGCATAGGCCAGCCACTTGCCGTCAGGCGAAACGGCCGTATCGCCCAGCCGCTTCATCTGCATCATGTCCTCAAACGTCATGGGCCGCTTGGGCGGTGCGGATTGTGCGACTTGCGCGCGCGAAAGTGCCGGAAGGATGAAGGCAAGAGCAAGCATCGAGAAAAGGGAGAATCTGCGCATAGAATTCCTCACCGCGCGGCGCGAACGACTTCTCCGCGCGAAGAAAAAGTGTACACCGGAGCGCTGCATTTATCGCTGGTAGATCAGCTCGAGAAGTGAATGAGTGAAAAAGTGAAGAAGTGAAGAGGTAGCGGTTTCACTCCATTCACTGGTTTACTGCTTCACTGCCGTTACTTGTTCTCATTGCCGGTGAGGCGGAAGGTGATGGTTCCCCAGAAAAGGCGCGCGCGCATCTGAACCGGCAAATGGCGGTCGTCGTCGGTGTACCAGATCCAGATATTGCCGCGGTTCTTGACCACGCCCGCGTCGGCAGTGGGTTGCACTCGAATCGTCTTGAAGGTGCCCAACGTGGTCTTGATCTCCTCGCGTCCCTCCACCTTCATCATCACGAGCACTGTGCGCTGGGCGTCGGCTACGGGAAGTACGAAGCTCTTCCCCACCACCAATTGTTGCGAGCCGGGGTAGAACACGCCGGTCAGCAGATCGGTGAGACAGCCGTGCACCGGAGACTCCGCATGCTTGGCCTGGCCGGTGACCATATTCTTCTCGTCGAGGACAGATTTGGACGCTGCGTAATCAATGTGGAGCGTGGAGTTGAACTGGCGCCGGCCTTCAACAGTCTGCTTGTCGAAGTCGTACGTGCAGCCCTTTGCAAGGTCGAAGTCGGCTTGGAAGTTGTCTACAACGTGAAAAATGAGGTTGATGGCGCCGCTCGTATACGCGGATGCAATGATGCGCTCGCGGTCGCCGGCTGCCTCAAAGTGGACGACGGCGGTGCCGGCGGGAAAGACACGCCAATCGACCGAGTAGGTCAGGGTCTCTTTCTGCGGGAAGCTGAAGCCGGGGCGCGGCGGCACCAGGATAGAGGGATCCTGGCCGAGCGATGTGGCCGCTAGCATAAGCACGGACAACACGGTGACTGCGATGGCGCGTGTCTTCAATGTTCGGCACGTCTCCTCGTGGCCCGGTTTCTCTTGGATTGACCTAGCCGCTTCTCTTTGGACTTCACATACACGGAAAGCGCTCACCAGGTCCGGTGCATAAGAATCTCCAGCACCGGTCGCAGGTAGAGCAGGCTCAAGTACAGCAGTGCGGCCCCTAAAGCAGAATTGTACTCGCGGTGCTTGATGTAAAGGGCGAACGAGAAGCCACCCGTAGCTGCTTTGGTAACTGGCTTGGAAACAGCGGGCAGGCTCAACTCGCGCTGCGGCTTGGCGGGTGTAAGCCGCGGGATGAATCGGGGCACGCTGCGGCAATAGCTATCGAACTGGGGAAATGCGGCCCGAAGAAATTGTTCCTCCGACGCGATGACCGGAATATAGATTGCGGCGAATCCGACCGCAAGCAACAGCGCCAACGGCCAACTGAGCAGCGCCACTGCAAAGCCGGCGGCGATCAGCGTGGATCCGAGATAGAGCGGATTGCGCGTGTACGCATACGGCCCGGTGACGCTGAGCTCCTGATTCTTCTTGACGGTGCCTGAAGCAAGCGCGCGCAGAGCTAATCCTGGAAGGACAAGCGCAAGACTCCACGCGATCGCAGTTGGATGCGGTGCGCGACGAACGACCTCAACGAGATAGACCACTGCGGTCAAAAAACCGAGCGGGACGCGAATGCGGCGCGCAACCCTCTGCCACCGCCATTGCATGGAGCCACTTTTTGGAGGAGTGACGTGCTGAGTTGGGTCGCTCATCGGGCGCTCTCCTCGCCGAGCAGCTCGTCGGCGGCACGGAGGACATCGTCGGGCGAGATGGTCAGGAGGCCGGGATCGGGCGCAGAACGGCGCGAGTGATCGCGCCGGCTGTCGGGGCTGCGAAGGACGCGTGCGCGCGTGCCGTACGGGCCGTTGCGGCTGGGATCGGTGGGGCCATAGATGCCGACAACCGGGCGGCCAAGAGCGCTGGCCAGATGGAGCGGTCCGGTGTCTCCACCGATGCAGAGGGCAATGCGGCGCGAGAGGGCGATCAATTGCGGCAGAGTTGCATTAAGTGGAACTGCGCCGACAGAAGCGATCGTAGCGGCGAGCGGTTCTTCGCCGGGGCCGACATTGATCACCACCTGCAATCCGCGCTGCGCGAGCCCCTCGGCGACGGCGGCGTAGCGCTCGGGCGGCCAGCGCTTGGCGCCCCAGCCGGCTCCGGGAGTGATGAGCGCGATGGACCGTGCCGCTCCTGCGAATGTGGATGCGAGCCATGCCGCGCACCAGGCTTCAGCGTCGGGATCGATCGGCAAACGCGCGTCAACGGCGGAAAGCGCATCACCGGCGACTGCGGAGGCGAGTTCCACGTCCTGCTCGATGACGTGGGCGCCATGCGTGACGACGCGCTCGGTGAAAAGCCATTGAGCAGGCCATTCGTGAGGGCTCGCTTCTCCAATGCGGCGCACACAGCCGCTCATGCGGGCGATGACCGCGGAACGGATTGCGCCCTGAAGGTCCAGGACCGCGTTGTATTCCGCGGCGCGAAGCTCGCTGCGCAAGGCTCCAATGGCGCGGCGCGTGGCAGCGCTCAGCGGATGGCGCTTCCATTCCCGGCTTGGAGCAAAGTGCAGGCGATCGACAACAGGCATTGCCGCGTCGCGTTTTTCCCTGATCCCTGTTCCCTGTTCGCCGTTCCCAGCCTTTAGCAGCGATTGCCAGCGCGGCTCGACGACCCAGCCGATTTGCCAGTTGGGATGCGCGAGACGCAAAGCCGTAACCGCAGGCAGAGCGTGAAGGATATCGCCCATTGCGCCCAAACGGACGATGAGCAGGCGGAAGTTGGACTGCGTGTGCAAAGTTTGATTTTCGCACAGTGGCCTGCCGGAAAAAGGAACGTCCAATTCCGCCTTCAGCTCTTCGCTCTCAGTTTTCAGAACCGACTACTCAGCGCCTATTTCGCGGCGGAGGGTGTTGCGGGCGCGGGAAGGTAGCTGAGGTCGGACTCGTAGCGATAGATGAGGAAGTCGCTGGACACGATGAGCGAATGCGCCTGGTCAACGATGGCCTGGTATTCGTCCTTGGTGACTCCCTTTTCAGCGCCAACGCCGTTGTCCAGATCGGCCCAGTTGTTGATTCCGACGACCGAAACGAATGTGGGGCCGGGATCGCCGAAATGTACATCGGCAAAGTTGTAATCCTTTGTTCCGCTCTTTTTGATTGCCGGCAGGATCACGTTTTTCTGGAATTCGAGATAGTCGCGGTACCTTTCCGGGCGCACCTGTGTGACGAGAACGCGAATCATCTTGGGCTCATCGCCGCCGGTGTCGGGCAGGCTGCGCTCGGGGTCCACGACCTGGATTTCGCGCCGCCAGCTTGAGGTGCACTCGATGATGTGCGTGGCGAGACGCGCGAGGTCGACGGCCTGATCTTTCAGCTTGGGATCTTTGTCGATGGTGTTGTCGAGGTCGGCCCACTTCGAGTACATCTGGACGCGCGCAAACTCATAGGGACCGGTGAGTGCGACCCAGATAGTGCTGTAGCGGTCGGAGCCGGCTTTGGCCAGGATGGCGTTGTACGCCTTGATTTCCGCCTGAAAATCGCCGATGCGGTCGGGCTTGACGGTGTAGAAGGTGACGCTGCGGATGTTGGCATCCTGCGCGGATGCGGGGGCGGCAAGCGTCGCCACAGCCAGCAGAATTGCGGCGAGGCAAGGCCAGAGAATTGCTTTCCTGAACAAAATCATAAAAACCTCCCAGTTGCGGGCGAAGGCTCGAACGCAACATTTGAAGGTCCGGCATTGCAGCCGGGCGTGATTGGGATGAAGGCCTTCGCGAGCAAGGGGAACGTGCGGGGTCTTCGATCGTGGTGAAGCACGGAGTCCGGGGGAATCTTAGGACTCGGTGAGTATACGCCGGGAGGCCTAATCTTCCGATACGCGATCCAAATCCTTGCCGGAGGTGAAGCGGCGTACCAGGAGAGGCATTACGAAGAGAACGGCGAAGACGGTCGTGATCATGCCGCCGACCACGACACGCGCCAGAGGCTGCTGCGCCTGCGCGCCGATGCCGGTGGAGACAGCGGCGGGCAGGAGGCCGATTCCCGCAGCCATACAGGTCATGAGCACGGGCCGGGTTTCTTCCATGCAGCCTTTGCGCAGGCCTTCTTCCTGGCCCACGTCGCGCTGCGCACGTCGGATTCCCGAAAGAAAGACGACCGCTCCGAGCGTGGCTACGCCGGTAAGCGAAGCGAAACCCACGGCGGCCGAGATGCTGAAATCCGTGCCGGTGAGGGAGAGCGCGGCAACGCCTCCGATAGCGGCAAATGGGAGGGTGCCGAGGACGATCAGCGCATCGCGCCAGGTGCGGAACTGGATGTAGAGCAAGAGGAAGATGGCGGCAAGGCTGACGGGGAGGATGATCTGGAAGCGATGCTGCTCTTTCTTAAGGCTGTCAAACTCGCCGGCCCAAGTGTAGTCGTAGCCGCTGGGGAGTTGAACGGTTGAAACGAGGCGGGACTGAAGGTCCTGAATGGCGCCGGCCAGATCGCGGCCGCGCACGCTGAACTTGATGGGAATGTAACGACGCCCGCCCTCGTGGTAGATCATGAACGCGCCATTTTGAATGCTTACGTCGGCGACCGCGCCGAGCTGGACCCGGTTTCCGTCGGGGGTGGGCAGGAGAATGCGGGAAATATCTTCAGGGGTGCTGCGGAACTGGGGTGAGTAGCGGACTGCGAAATCGAAGCGGCGATCCGCTTCGATGATCTGCGTGACGGGTGCGCCGCCAACGGCGGCCTGCACGACATTGTTGATGTCGAGCGGTTGGAGGCCGTAACGCGCGGCTTTGTCTCGGTCAATGGAAATCTGGAGGCTCGGCTGCCCGGTGACGTCGAAGACGCCAACGTCAGTGATGCCGGGAACCTTGTTCATGACTCCCGCGATTTGATCGGCGATCCGGGTGAGCTGGCCGAAGTCGTCGCCGAAAAGCTTGAGTGAGTTTTCGCCCTTGACTCCGGACATCGCCTCTTCCACGTTGTCCTGAATGTTTTGCGAGAAGTTGAAGTCGACGCCGGGATATTGCTGAAAGCTCTGCTGAATGGCCGTGATGAGCCGATCCTTGTCGCCATGAAACTGCGGACGCCAAAATGAGTGCGGCTTGAGATCGGCGAGGAACTCGATGTTGTTGAAAGTGCTGACATCGGAGCCGTCATCGGGACGGCCCATTTGCGAGACAACCTGAGTGACTTCAGGGAACGAGCGCAGAGTGGCCCGAATGTCGTCGGCCATTTTCGCCGAGGCGTCGAAGGAGATGTCCTGCTGCATGTCGGCGCGAATCCAGAGATTGCCTTCTTCAAGCGCCGGCATGAACTCTCCGCCGAGGGATTGAAAGAGGAAGATGCCGGCGGCGAGCGCGATGAAGGCGACGATCCAGGCAACGCGCGAGAAGCGCAGTGCCTGGGCGAGCCAGCGGGCATAGTGGCGGCGGAGGAATGAGCTGAGCCAGGTTTCAACGTGCGCGCTGCGCACGGCTTTTGATACCGTCAACGAGCCCAGCGCGGGCGCGAAGACCAGCGCGAAGATGAGCGCGCCAGTGAGCGCAAAGCCGTATGTGACGGACATGGGCGCGAAGATTTTTCCGGGGACGCCCTGCATCGTGAAGAGCGGAATGAGAGCGACGAGAATGATCAGCGTGGCAAAGAGGACGGGCTTGGCCGCGGCCGAAACGCCCTCCAGAATCAGCTGAGAAACGTCCTGACCCTCCACCCTCTGCGAAACCCGGCGATAGACGCTTTCGAGCACAACAATCGAGGCGTCGACGAGAATACCGAAGTCGATGGCGCCGATGGAAATGAGGTTCGCCGACTCGTTGGTGAGCACCATGAGGCTGAATGCGAAAAGCACGGCGAAGGGAATGGTGATGGCGGCGATGAGCGCCATGCGCCAGTCGCCCAGCATACTGAGCAGAACCAGCGTGACCAGCGTAAGCCCGATGACGACGACGGTGCGGACGGTGGTTGTGGTGACGTCAATGAGCTTGGTGCGATCGTAAATAGTGCTGATGCGCATGCCCGGCGGCAGGAGATTGCCGTGGTTGAGCGCGTCGATTTTCTGGCGCAGGGCGGCGAGGGCAGGCAGGGACTTGGAGCCTCTCTGCAGCAGGACGATGCCCTCCACGATGTCGGGGTCCTGATTGCGGCCGACCTTGCCCAGGCGCGGTTGATGGCCTTCGCTGACGTTGGCGACATCGCTGAGAAGGACGGGCACGCCGCTATGCTCGGCGATGACGATGTTGCGCATGTCGGAAAGCGAGCGGAGCAGGCCGATGCCGCGCACATTGACGCTCTGGCTACCCATGGTGAGGTAGTTGCCGCCCGCGTTGGCGTTGCTGTTCTGAACGGCGGTGACGACCTGGGTCATGGTGACGCCGTAGGCCAGCAGCTTGGCGGGATCGACCTCAGCCTGATACTGGCGCGTAGTGCCGCCGAAAGTGGCCACGTCAATGATGCCCGGTACCTGTTTGATCTCGCGCACCACGAGCCAGTCCTGCGCGGCCTTGATTTCGTTGAGCGAGTAGCCGGGACCGGTGAGCTGATAGCGATAGATTTCTCCAACCGGAGATTCGGGAGAGAGCTGTGCCTGGAGATTGTCGGGCAACGTGACGGATTGAAGGCGGTTCAGCGCTTCCTGGCGGTCGACGAAGAAATCACTATTGAAATCGAAGTACATTTTCACATCGCTGAGCCCGAAGATGCTGATGGAGCGAATCTGTTCGAGGCGCGGCGTGCCGTTCAATTCTGTTTCCAGCGGAATGGTGATCTGCTGCTCCATTTCTTCAGCAGACCAGGAGGGATTCTGGGTGATGAACTCGACCATGGGCGGCGATGGATCGGGGTAGGCCTCAATGTCGAGCTGGAAAAAGCCATACACGCCGACCGCAAGAGCGGCAATAAAGACCATGAAAACGACGTTGCGGTAGCGCAGGAGCGTGCGAATAAGAGGCTGCATGGCTACTGGTCCTCGGATTCGCGCAGCAGCTCGGCGCCAACGGTGACGACCTTGTCTCCGTCGTTCAGGCCCTGGGCGATTTCGTCGCTGTCATCGTGCGTCTCGCCAAGCGCAACGTCTCGGCGCGCGTATTTTCCGGGCGATGTTTCGACAAAAACGAAAGTGCTTTTGCCGTTTTGAATGACGGCCGCAGCGGGAACAACAATGGCGTCGCGCTGAGCGCCGCTGACGGTCATGTTCGCGAACATGTCGGGCTTGAGACGATCGCCCGGATTGGGAAGCACGACGCGAACCTTGAGAGTGAAGGTGACGGGATCGACAGCGTCGGAGATGTTGTCGACCCTGCCGCGCAGAGTGACGCCGGGATATCCGTTCACAGTGATAGCAACCGGCTGGCCGACGCGAACCGCTGCCTGGTCGCGGGGATAGAGATCGCCGACGACCCAGATGGAGCTGATGTCGGCGATGGTCGCGATCGGAGTTGCGTTGTCGAGCGAGCGCTGGAGCTCGCCGGGACCGGTTCCGACGTCGAGCACGACGCCCGAGATGGGCGCGAAGATGGGAACGGTGTCAGACGTGGAGTCTTCGTTGAAGCCAAGGACATGCAGCGCCTGGCGGGCGCGGTCGAGCTCGGAGTGATCCGATTCGTCGAGGGCCATGAGATCGTCGTAATCGCGCTGCGCCATGACGTCGTGCGCCAGCAACTCCTTGGCGCGGGCGAGCTGCAGATCGGCGCGAGCAGCCTCGATCTTGGCTTTCTCAAAATCGGAGCGGGCCTGTGCAGCATCGCTGCTCTGCATGGTTCCGATGGTTTCTCCTTTGCGGACCTGCTGGCCGGGGAGAATACGGAGTGAGAGAACGCGGCCGCTGATGAGCGGGTAAACATGAACCATCTCCGTCGGATTGGCCGCGATGCGCGCAGGCAGCACGAGCTGGGTGGCTGCAGGCTGGCGATGAACGACAACGGTCTGGATGACCTGCTGCTGGGGAGTGGACGTTTGCGGCAATTCGTCGTGTTTGCACGCGACAGGCACGAGCAGCACAGGAAGGGCGAAAACGAAAAGGAAAAGCTGTTTCATGGCACGATCTCCGTAGCGGCGGCGAAGCTGAGCTGGTGAACACTGAGCCAAACCTGCTGGTTGGCGGCGAGCGCGTCGAGATGGATCTGACGGTAGTCGCGCAGCGCGTCGAGGTAATCAAGCAGCGTGGTCCCGCCGTTTCGGTAGCTGAACTCGAGGTTGGAACGGACGCGGTCGGCCTCGTCGATGTAATGGCCGTTGTAGCGCCTGGCCAGATCCTGCGCGGCATCGTAAGCCGCCCACGCCTGGTCCACGTCATTGAGAACCTGATTGCGAGCCGCCGCCTGGGAAAAGCGCGCGGATTGCGCCTCATAGCGCGTTCGCTCCTTCTCGCCTTGATTGCGGTCGAAGATGCGCAGCGGAATGGCCACCTGAAATCCGACACTGTTGTAAACGCCGACGCGTTCGTACTCGCCGCCGAGGGTAGGATCGGTCGTGGCCTCGGCATTGGCCAACTTCACATTGGCGTCGGCCACCGTGACCGATCGGAGGGCGGCGCGGTAGTCGGGACGCGAGGCGAGAGCCTGCTGCTCGACCTGGTCGAGAGTCATGGAAATCGCAGGCGGGTCGAGCGAGCCCGCAATGTCGAAATCAGCGGAGGGCTTTTCCATGCCCATCAACAATTGCAAAGAGTCGCCGGCTTGAATAAGGTCGAGCTTCGCGCTGTCGAAGTCGGACTCGAATTCGGCGAGCTGGAGGTCGATGCGCTCGAAGTCAGTCTTGCTGATGTCGCCGGCATCGAGCCGGGCTTGGCTGAGCTTGACGGTCTGGCGGTAGCCGTCGAGGTTATCCTGCGCCACCTTTAGAGCTGCTTTGGCCGCAAGCATATTCGTGAACGCATCCTTGACCTGAAGAACAGTCTGCCGCTCCTGGTCGTTGTACTGGCTCTGGGTCACGCTGGTTGTGGCGCCGGCGATGTCGAGGCGCCAGCGGCGTTTCTGTCCGAGCTCAAAGAGGCGGGATACATTGCCGATGTAGGTGTAGGGACTGCTGGGATTGTTGGCGGGGAGAGTTACATCGGCTCCGGAGAGCGCGAAGTTTGGGTTCACGCGGAGTCCCGCGGTGATTTCCGATGCGTGAGTTGCGGCAACATGCTGTTGGGCGGCAAGAAGCGAGGGGTTCTTCGCGCGCGCAATATCCAACACCTGCTGCAACGTGAGTGGGGCGGGCGCCTGGGCGCTAGCCGCGGCGGACGCGACGATTAGAACCGGGATCAACCCGGACCTGGAACGGCTGAGTCTCATGATGCAAAGTCCAGTCATCGCACGAGTGCGATCGTGTAACAACAGCGAAAACAATGAAGGCAATGAGGGGGAACGCTGTTCAGGCGGCGGGAGGAGGCCTGGACCACTGAGTGAGTGCGTGCGCTGTGCCCTGGGCGGGAACGGCAAATTCGGCGGGCAGGAGAGAGACCCTGGTCAGGAAGCTCGGGCGCAGACAGGGAACCACTAGCGCAACGATGCCGGGCGCACCATGATGGGTCTGATGGAAGGAAAAGAGATGGTCGCGCTTCCCTGCGCTCCGTTCAACTTCCGCAGGATTGTTGGACGCCTGCAGATCGTCGGTGATGGAGATGGCGGGCAGGAGGATTGCGGTGAGCGCGGCGAGCGAGATGAGCTGCACTGCGATTGCGGGAAGAATTGACGCGGTTCTCGCTTGGCGCCGGCGAACGAGCCAGCTGCTCCAAAGGGCGACGGTGACAGCCACCCAAACGAGATTGCAGAGCAATTCCATCAATCTGAGAAATTATACCGAAGCAAAGTTTTCAATGGGGTAAATAGAACGAAGGATGGCACTTGTAGCCATTCATCGCTGGAAGATGTCAATGGGCTGCGTGAAGTCGGTGACGCGCATATGCGCTGCCAGTGCGGGGTGTTGGCTCTGCAGCTTGAGGTACATTTCCCAGGCGACGCGGCGGTAGCTGAAGTGGCCGGCGGGGCCGGAGCGGAGCTCGGAAATGTACTGGGCCTCTGCGAAGTCCATTTTGAAGAGGGCGCGAATGCGTGTAGCGAGCGGATAAAGATAGGTGGCAGATTGCGCGGCCTCGACGAATGGGGCGGCGGCGATGACGCTGGCGGTGCGGTGGGCGGCGTCAATCGCCTTGCGGTATTCACCAAGGATGCCGGCCTCGGCGAGGATATCGGAGCCGGCGGGCAGGTCACCGCAGCCGGGGGTTTCATAGCCGTGCAAGGCGGTGAATTCCTGGATGATCTGCGTGCAGCGGCGGTGGCGGTGGAAGTCGCGGAAGCCGCCGATATCCATGAGAATGTCAAAGCGGATGGCGGCGCCGGCGTGAAAAGCGCGGAGCGTTTCGTCGTGCCTGCCGCGGTGCTTCAGGCCCAGCTCGATAATTTCAGTGCTGCGGGCGGCGGGCAGGCCAGAGACAAAGTCGCGAATCTGGCGGTAGGGATGACGGCTGACGGAATAGAGGAGAGTGGCCGCGAGCTCGATTTCGAGGGACTCGGTGCGCTCGACAAGATCGACGAGCGGAGCTGCGGCGGGAGGCAGGTCCTTGAGCAACTCAGCGGCGGCGCGGGTGAGCTCAGCGCGGGTCTGGATGAGGTAGTCGCTCGGCTGGGCATACTTGACGAGAGTGGGAGCGGTGCGGACTTCGCGGGTGAAGAGCGCGGCGGCCTGAGCGGCGAGATCCGGCGCGACTTCGTCGTCGAGGGCGGCGATCTTATCGATGATCGTCTGGGCTGCCTTGGCGTTCAGGTTCCATGCAGGGCCGGTAGCGGCTTCGCGAAGCCTTTCGCCGAGCAGGCGGATCTCGGCGGCGGGGTGGGAGAGCAGACGCGAGACCTGGGATTCAAGCGTGCGTGCGCTGACGATTTGTCCGAGCGAAGTGTTGGTGGCCAGAGGAAGCAGGTAGCGCACGACGTCGAAAGCCCGGGCGCGGAGGGTGCGCTCGTAGGCATCGGGCTTCATGCCGTCAGGTCGTGCGACATTGCGGCGCAGGAGATCGACAACCGCGACGGTGGTGCGCTTGTAGGCGGCGAGCAGCGAGTCGATGGTGCGCTCGTAGAGCTCCTGAGAGTGGGTGTCGCCGGCGAAATCGGGGTAATAGAAGCCGGACTCCAGGAAGTTTTGATACCGAGTGGACCGCTCCTGCCCGTCCCAGCGGGTTTCGTCGACGAGGACGATGGCGGCAAGGAGTGAGAGGCGCTCGACGGCAAAGGCAATGTGGGCGAGATCGGCGATGGAACGGTGGCCGTATTGAAAATAAAAGGTGTTAAGGAACTGCTCGGCGCGCTGGGCGCTGATTTCGGCGAGGGAATCGCGCATGGAAAGAGCCGAGCGGGAGTACTTGGCCATAGCGTAGGCGAGGATTTCGGGGTCTGCGCCATGGATGGCGATGACTTCGGTTTGATTGCGCGCCGAGGCAGGAAGCGAAGATTCACTGGACATGAGGAAGGTCTCGCGGACAGAATACGTCATAAGGGAGCATCCGCGCGCAGTGGCGGACTGGGAGCCCTGACGGGGGAGCGCGAGGAGAGAGCGCGAACCCGGAAGCACGGGAGCAGCCATGCGGGAGTTTCTGGTGCGAACGTCGCACAAACCGCGGCCCTTGCCGGCGGGGCGCTGGGCGATGACCCAGCGCTGGAACGATCTGCTGTTTGCGCACTGGCCCATCGCGACGGCGAAGATGCAGGCGCAACTGCCGGAATGGCTGGAAGCCGATACGATCGAGGGTTCGGCGTGGCTGGGAGCAGTGCCGTTCTGGCTGGACCGCATCAAAGTCCGCGGCATGCCCGCGATTCCGGGGCTGCGGAGCTTTCCTGACCTGAATCTGAGGACGTACGTGCGGGACCGGTTCACGGGAACGCCGGGTTTCTATTGCTTCAGCGTGGACTCGAGCAACCTGCTGGCAGTGGCGGCGGCGCACCTGGTGTACCACCTGCCGTATCGGCTGGCGGAGATGTACCTGGAGCCGCGGTCGGAGCGCGAGTTTGCGTTTTATAGCCGCCGACGATTTTCGCGGCGGCAAGTGATCTTCAAGGCGCGGTACCGGGGCCTGGGGCCAACGCGGGCGACGACGGAGATGCGACCGGGATCGCTCGAGTACTTCTTTACGGAGCGGCCGTGTGTGTTCTCAACCAACCGCGCGGGAGAGCCGATCAAAACGAATCTGCATCATGTTTCATGGCCACTGGAGGAAGCTGAGGCGGAGATCGAGCGCAACGATCTGGCGACAGCGGTGGGCCTGGAGCTGCCCGACCGGGAGCCCGTACTCCACTACTCGCGGCGGCTGGCTGTCTATGTGTGGCCAGCGGAGCTGGCACGTCCGGCACTGGCGGCGCGGCCGGTAACAGTCGCGGCAACGCCGACGTGAGAAAAGCAGTTCGCGGTTCTCGACGTCGCCGCTCGGTTCGCTACTTTGTCAACAACGTTGCAGAGAGCGCGCTGCAACTTGGTGTCGTTTGCGCCTGCACGCCGTACTGAAGGTTCTGTCCGCTTATTGCGATGGCGCATTGAGCTTCCTGGGTGTTGCCGCTTCCGGGGTTGCCATTCGAACAGAGACCGGCTGGGAAACTGGAAGTGTTCAACGTAAACGGTTTGGGGCTGATCCAATATACGGTCTGACCGCTCGATGCCGTGATCGTTGTCAAAGAGTTGCCATTCGGATCGTTCAGCGCCGTGGTTCCATTCACGCAGGACACATATGCCATAACAGCATTGGCGGCAGGATGACCGGCACCCGGCTGAGCCGGTGCGGGGCTCCCCCCGGACGAGTGTTGGCCTCCAACGAGATGGAAGAAATCCTTCTCCACGGCGCGCCCGTAGCTGAAATTGTTAAGGGGGCCTGTGGGAGATTGCTGGATGCCGGGATCAGGACAGCTATATCCGTTGGGAGAGGCGCAATTGAAGAAATAGGGGCCAGGCGACGCCTGGGAGTCGATGGTGCAGGTCGATGGATCAGTCCCGCCGGGCACGCATGGGGAATAGCCTCCGATAAAGCTCATCGCGAGGCCCGAACCGTTGCCACCCGCCGGTGGCACCAGAGTGATTGTGTCTCCGCCATTCACCAGCAGATTCGCCGCAGGATAGTTCTGCACCTGATAGACGATGTTTCGTCTCCCCGCCGGCGATGCCGACCAGTCCATCCAGATCCCAACGAACACCCCGGCAACAAACACAAACAGAAGCAACAGCAGAGTTTTCATTCGATTGTCCTTTCCTTTCGATGGATTGAGAAATGCCTAGCTCGAAGATGCAATTTTGTTTCCCTTCAGATTCAGCAGCTTCGACCGATATGCCTCGGTGCCGCGCAGATCTTTCAGGTCTACTGCCAGGTCGACCTCCGCCGGAGTTAGCCCCTTGTCCATGCACCACAACATGAGGTCGAGTGCCTCTTTCCTTCTTCCCAGCACGTCAAGCGCCTGCACGATCATGAAGCGGGACGCCACGTCGCTGGCTCCGCGCGAGGCGGCGTTTTTCATGGCCGTCTCGGCTTCCGCGCGGTCGCCGACTTTCGCCTCGTAGAAGGCCAGGTTGGCCCATCCAAAACCATCTTGAGGATTGGTCTGAAGCCACGCGGATAGTAGTTGCACAGCCCGCCCATAGCAGGCCTTGGCCATCGCTGCATTGCCGAGCACGGTGTAGCAATCGCCCATGTTCCGCTGAATCAGATGATTCCTGGGGTTGAGCGTCGCAGCGTGCGAGTAATCGGTAAGCGCATCGTTGTACTTGCCATCCTCGAAGTCCATGTCCCCGAGCGCGAGGTAGGCATCCTCACTCTCTGCGCGCCTGAGGCTCTCGTTCAAGGCCGCGCGCGCGTCCTCGCGCCTTCCCAGCTCAAGGTAGGTTTGGGCCAGGTTGGCCATCGGCTGCGCAACCTTTGGCGCAGCTGCCGCGGCTGCGGCAAAGGCCTTGGCCGCCTCGTCGTATTTGGCCTCTCGGGTCAGAATCACACCGAGGTTGTTGTACGCCGGCCAAAAATTCGGCCTTTCGATCAAAATGTCGCGGTACGCCTGCGCCGCCTCCGGCAGCAGGCCCTGGCGTGCGAGCGCCCAAGCTTTTTCATAGAGAATTTCGGGGTTTCCGGGGTCCGCCTGCTGTGCCTTTTGAAAAAAAGCCTGCCCATCATCCGCTTTGCCCTGCGAAACCAGGACCAGCGCCTCGCTCAGGAGTCCCATCGCGGAAAGAGGGTTGTAGCGCAGAGCGTTGCCTGCATTGCTGATTGCGAGGTCCAGATTGGCTGATTCCCTGGTTACGTAGAACTGGCGCAAATAGGCAATTGCCAGCTCGGCGTAACCCAGGGCAAAGTGCCCATCCAGGTCAAGAGCCTGCTGGTACTTTTCAATGGCTTGCTCCAGTCCGGCATGATTCGGTTCATTCACGAGTTGTTCGGCTTCGCTATACGCCTGATACACATCCGGAGGGACATTTTTTAGTTCTTCGGGATCGCTCAACTGGATGTCGCCGCTGGGAAGTTGCAGTAAAGAGGCGGCCAGGAGCGAGGCCTTCTCCGCAAGGCCGCCAATCGAGACCATGGCACACTCTACGGCGCCTTTGCGCAGCACACGCTCGGAGTGCGCATCCAGCAAGCGCAGAAACAGCTTCGCCTGGGATGCAGTGAGCTCAAGCGACGCAGCCAGGACCAGGTTCGCGCCCAGCGCTGTTTCGGCCTTCGCCGGCGAGTCGATCGCTTCTCGTGGCCCCGGCTTGTCTCCAGGTGCGATGATCATCAGATTCTTCACAGACGCCTCTGCGCGCGCAAGCCGCTGGCCGATTGAGTCCAGGACTGTGAACAGAAGTGCCGGTGGCCGATCCGCAGGCATCGGCATCAAGGCAACAAACCTTGTGGAGGGAAGAGGGTTCAGGATGTTTACGAACTGCGCCCAGTCCAGCCACAACCCAAGTGCGACGCCCGCGCCTGCGCCCGACCCGAGCAACAACATCTTCCTGCGCGAGATGCGCTCCCTGCTTGAAGAGCGATTTTCCGAGCGCGCAGCCATTGCAGGCATTGCCAGCATCGCATCTGGGACGGTCTGGAATCGCTCCTCCACGGCGGACCTGAGGCAACCCGCTATAAAACGCCGCCATGGTTCGGGAATCTCGGCTGCGTAGAACGGCGTCTTCACGCTCTTCCCGCGCCGCATGGGAACACGCGGCGCGTGTCCCGTTAAAACCAGATGACCGACCACTCCCAGCGCATACACATCGCTGGCCTTTGTCGGCGCGCCTCCATAGAAGAGTTCCGGGGCCATGAAGCCGGGCGTCCCAGCAACTCCATCTACAGTAAGTGCCGTCTCCTCACCCAACGCCGCCCGCGCAAGGCCAAAGTCCGTGACCCAGGCAATCGCGTCCGCGCCTGAACCTTGCAGAATGATGTTCGCAGTCTTGATATCTCGATGCAGGATTCCCGCCTGGTGGGCAGCGGTGATCCCCGCTCCCACCTGCCTCAAAATGGAAAGCGCTTCCTCGTCGGGCAAAGGACCCTGGCGCGAAAGCCGCGCTGCGAGACTCTCGCCCGCCAGCAGCTTCATCGTCAGGTAAGTGAGTTGCCCCTCTGGCCGCTTCCAGTGCCCAAGATCGTACATCGGACAAAGATTCGGGTGAACCACTTCACGAGCGCTCAGAACTTCCCGCTCGAATCGCCGGCGCATCGTCGGATCGGCGGCATAGTGCGAAAGAATCGTCTTGAGCGCCACATGAATGCCGCGCAGTTGCCGATCCTCCACCTCATACACCTCGCCCATCCCGCCGCGGGCGATGAATCGAACCACGGAGAAGCGGGCGTCAATCAGGTCGCCGGCCTTAAATTGCGAATCGCCCGCCGGCGCTCCCGCGTGCTCCCTGGATGAGCCACGAGCAGGCTCCGCCGCGGCGTCCTGTTGTTCGTCCAAGCCGAGTCCTGCGGCCGGCGGTGACGTGCTATCGGTATTGGTGGGAAAGTCGTCCATCTCTCACGGGCGAACCGGCCTGGCGCGCAAGTCCGGGAGGAATCGTTCAACCGGAGTCGAATTTGGACTTAGGTGAGGAAGCGAGCCGGCAACGCCGTCACGATGAGTGTACCCCGGAAGTCTTGAATTGCAAGGCCCTTTTGCCAGACACCCGCCTCGGATCTGCGGCTAGAGCTTCGGCGTGAATTCTGGAAATCCTCTAGTGACGGGCGGCGCTGGGAAACGGTTTCGATCCGTCGCCGACAATCACATCGATTGTCTCCAGCTGGCCATTGCGGATGTAGACGAGCTTGGCATCGCTTCCCGGCCTCAAGACGAAGATCGAACTGACCAAATCGGCCGTGTTCTTCATCGGATTTCCGTTCAGCGAAACAATGATGTCGCCAACCTTTAGTCCAGCGCTATCGGCGGGGCCGCCTTGAACCACTGCGCCAATTTTCGATCCGGGCATGACAACGTGAGCCTGCGCCCCGGTCCCGCTCGTGACGTCCTCCAACTGAAGGCCAATCACGCCGTACGGTTTAACAACGCACACAGACATCAAGTCGACATTCGTACCGCTTTTCTCCTGCGACCATGTGCTGCCGCCATCCTGGGTGTGCAGGATGATGCCGGCATGGCCCACTGCCCAACCCGACTGCGGACTGACAAAGTTGACTTCATCCAAATCTTCTCCGGTGCCGCTGGTCTGGAATTTCCACGTGGCACCGCTGTCGTCGGTGTGCAGGATGACACCGTCGCGACCAACGGCCCAGCCTGACTGCGGCGATACAAAGGCGACCGACATCATATCCACCCGGGTGCCGCTGGCCTGAGTCTTCCATGTGCTGCCGCCGTCTTCCGTGTGCAGGATTGTGCCCTTTCTGCCGACGACCCAGCCCGAGGTCGCCGAAGGAAAGGACATCCCGATCAAGGGTCGAACAGTGGGACTGTTCTGCTTTTTCCATGTGGCGCCGCCGTCTTCGGTGTGGACAATGGCACCGTCAGAACCCGACGCCCAGCCCGATTGCTTGTTGATGAAGGTCACGAAAGAAAGATAACTGGGAGCGCCACTCTTCTCCGGTTTCCAGGTGTTTCCAGCATCCTCAGTATGCAGAACGATGCCTTCGCCTCCGACGATCCAGCCGACATTCGGCTCGACAAAGGCGACCTCGCTGAGGTCTTCGCTGGTTACACCCTTGCCCTGCTGGCCCCATGTCGCGCCACCGTCATTCGTGTGAAAGATAGCGCCTCCGCTGCCTATCACCCAGCCCGACTGCCTGGTCGGGAAAGCCACCGAGTAAAACGCCCCTGTGCTTGTATTCTTCGTGATCCAGGTGAGGCCGCCGTCTTCGGACTCAACCATTTTCGCCTGTTCTCCAACCGCCCATATCGACCAGGGCCCACCGAGCGGCGCATTCGCGTTCATAGTGGGAACCTGATGCGCCTGGTCCCTTTCCGCTTCGCCACCTGACGGTGTGCCGACGTGCGTCCAGAACAGAAGCGTCCCAATGACGACGTTCACGCATACTATTGTGGTTACCAAAACCAGCAGGAGCCTTTTTCCTGGCTGCGCAGGGTCATTCTGTCGGAGCGCCGCGCGGACCTCAAGAACCGCGCTACTGAGCCAGGCAATCGAAAGAACGAGCAGGGCGACAAAGAATACGGCGAAGCTGAACGCGCCCCAATCAGCCTTTTGAGAAAAGGCCTGGCAGGAATCTGTGTAGCGGTAACTGATGAGGGTTCCAGTGAGCCAGGGAGGAACAATGCCATGCCACACGGTGGCGCAGCTCCTGAGTGTGTAGAAGCCCACGGTCGCCACAACGAGGGCAACGCAGCCGGACAAACCTTTGACGAAACCCAGTACGCCCGGAGACAGGTAGCCGAAGCCCGGCACAGCCTTGCGCTTGCCGATGAATTTATGCGGCCACATCGCGCGCATTCCAAGCCGAAGAATCAGGTAGCCGGAGAGAATGATGACCGTGTGCTCGCCGATCCACCAAATCATTTCCAGTAAAGGATGGTCGTGCACGATCACCCACGCCGAATCAACGTCTGCCCCCATCCAGCTAAGCCACTTGGGGGTGACGCCGTTGGTGATAATCGGAGTGCAGTATTTGACCAGGCCAAACAGACCCACCAGCCCCCAGACGATCATGACCGAGGCGCCGAACCCCAGCAGAACCCACCCGAGGATTCTGAACTTGAGCGGCTGAAGCGTGGGCAGCGCTTCTGCGGCTTCGCTGGGAGTATGGCGGCGATAGCGCCTGAGCCGCCGCACGCCCGACCGGAACCACGCCAAGCCGCCCGCGCCCACAAACAGCGATAGAAACGCAAAAAGAGAAAGGCCGAATTCGGAGCTGGTTGTATTCGACGTGCCGAAAATGACTGTGTAGAGGCAAAGCATGATGAAAGCTGCCGCAGCCACGCAAACGATGGAGCCGGCCAGAACCGCGGCCCAACTGACCACCATGGCTTGCACCCTCCGACTGGCAAGCACGGGCTGCACCAACGCGTCGTGACTCAATTCGTAGTAAGTGCTGTCCGATCTCCGGTCCGTGCGCAGCAGGCGGCGCTCGACCAACTGGCTTAGCGTCTCGCGAGGCAGTTTAAGTTGGCGAAGCAGCTCGCGCTCCTCAACGCTGAGCCTTCGACCTTCCGGGCTGATCAGATACTGCTCGCACAGAACCCGGACCGCGCCGCGCAGATACCTGGCCGGAAGCGACCGGATGGCATCGGCATAAAAATTCTCCAGCGTCTCGGCCAGACCGGCATCACCGCCAAGATCCGCGAAATTGATGACCACTTCTCCGCTGGACTGCTTTTGTTTGAACGCGGCAATGCTCTCAATGCGCTGGCAAATCAGCTGCAGGTGGAAAGGTTCGACGTGCGGGCCGCCGGAGCTGCGGGCGCCGGCTGTCGATTTGGTCAGGTAGGCAAGAATCGAGGTCAGAACATCTGGTTCCAGACGGAAAGCCCGCGTGGAAGCATCTCTGGCCTCGATTGCTGCCGGCCCGGTAATCGCCTTCGACGCCATCTCATACGTCAGCGGCGCCAGGCGGTAGCGGTGATCCAGGATCTCCGGTATGTGATCCGAAGCTTCTTCAAGCAGCCCCAGGAAGTCTTCGCGCAGCGACAGCACCACACGGATCGATGGAGGGCCTTCGCCGGCGGCTGACTCGATCTTGGGTTGCGACGGCGGGGCGATGCCACGAATCAGATAGCCCAACTCGGAAAGAAAACTCTCCCGCGCATCCTGCGATTGAAGCGTAAACAATTCCTCGAATTGATCGAGAATCAGGATCGGCGTCAGGAGAAGATCGTTGCGCCAAAATTCAACGGTCTTGAAAAAACTCCAAAGAGAGGACGTGTCTCCCGGAACGTACTCCACCTGCTGCCGCTCGGCTTCGGCCTTCACTCCTTCGAAAACTGAAAACAGCGGACCGTTCTTAATGTCGTTGACCCGCACAAAAAGTGGCAGGCTGTTCGCTTCGCGCAGGCGGGGCGCTACACCGGCGTTGAGGAGCGAAGTCTTCCCTAAGCCGGACTTGGCATAGACAATGACCAGCCGATTGGCGAGGATTTGGTCAGTCAACGCGACAGTGGCCGGCTCGCGCCCGAAAAACGTGCGGCGAGAAAACTCGTCGTCGCGAAACGGTTGAGCGCCGGGATATCGGTGGAGGGTTTCCATCAGGTCTCTCTATCGGTTACGGCGCTGATACTCGCGCTTCAGGGTTGAAATGATCTTCGAGAAGTCTTCGTCGAAAGCCGTTTCCCTCAGCTCCATTTCATCGAATTTGCGGAGTGCGTCAACCCGGTCCTCCTCAGACAGAACCTCGGTGCGAACAGGAATCAGAAACGATCCTCGGACGCGGAGAGCACGCTCGCACGCAAGCGCGACCTCCTTGTTCACGTAGCTGTCGGTCTTCCGGCAGAAGGCCGGCGTGTAAAGCACCAGCACGAAGTCCGAGGCGTCCAGGTCATTCTCGATGCGCTTATTCCAGTCGTCTCCACCTTGCAGGGACTCCTGATCGAGCCAAGGCTCGAAGTATTCCTTTTGCAGCGCATCAAATACTTTCGAGGCCAGAGCCGCATCCTCTCGCGCGTAGCTGATAAAGACGCGAGGGCGAGGGCCCAGCGGCATAGCTTGCCCAACAAAGCCGCCGTCGGCCTCCAGTCGATCCGAAAGCTTGGTAAGGAAATCCCCGACGTCATCGTCTTCAAGTTCGACACGAGTGCCGCGCTGATAAAAGAGGATCATCTCGTCGCGATCCGATTGGATCAGGCCATCGAGAGGCTCGGCGGCAATTGCCGGGCCGCTGCGATTGAGCTCCAGCGCGCGGAGAAGGATTTTGAGGAGAATGCGCAGATCCCAGTGCCTGATTCCGAAGCCGACGAACAGGAAGCTCTGGCCCACGCGCTTGAGCACGCGCAAGAAGCTATTGGGAAGCGGCGGCCGCTCAGAGACGACCCGGATCAAAAAGTCGAGAACGTCATTTTCGCTGAGCACGAGAGAGGATGGTTCTTCGGCGCTCCCAAAGAGGTGGAAGACGACGGGCGAAGCCGGAGTACCGGGCAACACAAACTCGGGGTTTTCTCTCTTGTCGCCACGCAGATGATAGCGGTGCGTGATGGGCGATTTTCCCGCCGCTTTAAGAGCCTGCTCCAGCATGGTGTCCTGGCCAGTGGTCACGATGAGCGAAAACGGAAGCGCTGCCAACTGCTCATGCACAGAGGAAGGACTATACTGACGCGACGTCAGGACCATCTCCGCCGTGGCGCGGAGAGTGGTGGGCCCGAATCCCTCTGTGTCTTCATATTGCTGGGCAAGGGCCGCCAGAGTGTTCCCGCTGGGTGAGCGGTCATCTTCTTCGAGCTCGCGAGCGAGGCGAAGCCGGAGTTCCTCAGCCAGCGTGTTGCCGCTCTGAGATCCATTCGTCGCAGAAGTCGCCTTGACGGGAATCTCGGAGCCGAGCATGAGAACGCAGTTGCCATGCCGGAGAGAACCGACCAGATTATTCCAGTGCCGCTCTTTCACTCGTCCTCCACCGGCGACTTGGCAACTGTGATGCTGATTCCAGGGCCTCGGTCAGACGCACTTTCAAGACTCGAGCAACTGCGCTACTCATGGGACGTTCGAATGCGCTGCGGGGACGCTGGTTTCAACCGGGGATTCCATTCTACCTCGCAGGCACGGGCGAATCTACAGTCAGCTTCCTCTATCGGCATTTTTTGCACGCGGGCTGAACGGCGGGGACAATACACGAGCACCCGGAGGAGCGGGCGAGCACCGCGAATCCGGAGGGGTGGGAGAAACGGACAAGGGGACTCCGGCCTACAGCTCATTCGGATTGCTGTAGACCGGAAGTCTCACTTGCAGAAGAAGCGCCTTGTGCGGCACCCGCCTCAGAAAGTCAGTTTGAGCGCCAGTTGGATAAGGCGCGGATTGTTCACCGTGGAGTTCACGGCGCCAAATCCAGCCGCGTTGATATCGTTCACCGGCGCGCCGAATTCGGGGTGGTTGAAGAGATTGAAGAACTCGGCGCGGAAATTCAGCCCCGTCCCTTCGCGAGGCAGTGCGATCTGCTTGACGAAGGAGAAATCGGTGTTGACGAAGTCGGGACCGATGACCGGCACGCGCGAGGCATCGCCCAACTTGCCGGGGACCACGACGCCACCAGAGCTATTCAACACCTGAGCTTGAGGAGCAGGAAAGCAGGATTCGTTAATCCATTGATGCATGCCGTGATTCGCCTTGTAGGGATCGCAGCCCGCGACCTGGTCCGGCCGGTTGAAGTTATTGTCGTTGCCGCCGGCGTTGAAGGTGGTGCCCGACCCGTTGAAGCTGTCGATTAAGGGAACCGGAAATCCGGACGAGACTCTCTCTATGAGAGTCAATTGGATGCCGCCGAAAATGGCGTTGGTGGTGTCATTCCAATTGTTGCCGAATTGCTTTCCACGGCCGAAGGGCAAATCGTAAATCACGCTGCCCGTGAAGCTGTTATCGAGATTGATCTGCGACAAAGCCCAATCGAGTTTTTGCCAGTTGGGCAACCCGAAGTAAGGGGCGCTGAGTTCCGAGCCCAGGCCGTCGGAGAGGCCGTTGTCGTAGGTGCGCGAGTAGGTGTAGGCGAGCAGAGCGTAGAGGCCGTTTTTGGCGGTCTTGGTCTCGGCCTTCACCTGGAACGAGTTGTAGTTCGTCTTGCCGGGGTCACCGTAGAGCAGGATCGAGTTAAAGTTCGGAGGAGTGTAGGGATAGAAGAAGGGCGCACCGCCGGGCAGGCAACCAATTGTGTAGCCGGATATGGCTCCGCACCCCGACGGGCTACTGACAGTGAGGGCGTTGCCGATGACCGTCAGATGGCCGCCGGTCGAGCCGGCATAGCCTGCGGTGAGCAGAATATCGCCGGGCAGCTCGCGTTCGACGTTGGCGTTATATTGGTGTACTCGGCCAGGCTGGAAGTTGGTTGGCTGGTAGGCGTATGTGCCCACAAAGCTGGATGTGTCCTGCGGGGTGGGCAACAAGGGAAAACCGGTGGAAAGGGTGAAGTTCAGCTCCGGAGTCTGGCTGAGCACGGTGGCGCAATAGGAAGTTGCAAAGGCGCAGCCGGTTGAGAATGTTGCCGGAAGCTGATCGGATTCACCGAGGTTGGGTGGATTTTGCCAGAGGCCCTGCGCGCCCTGGTTCCAGGAGGAGTCGTGATAGATGCCGAAGCCGACGCGAACCACAGTCTTCTCGCTGCCGAGAACCTTCCAGGTGGCGCCCACTCGCGGCTCGTATGCGCCCCAGAACATATTGACGCCGGCCGAATTGCTCACGCCGTTCTTGCCGGCGATGAGAAGCTTTCCCGTTGAGGGGATGTAGTCGGACATGCGGTTATGGACCTCGGTGGTGGGTGTGGTCATATCCCAGGCAAGGCCGAGGTTGAGGGTGAGCGACGGCGTAACGCGCCAGTCATCCTCGACGAAGGGCCGGTAGATTTTCCATCGGCGGCCAGTGACGGCGCCGTCGTAGACCTGATCATGGACGCCCAAACCGGTCATTCCCATCAGCAAGTCGGCTTCGGTACTTCCAGGGGCACTGCCGACGCTAGTAAAGGCTCCGAAGAGGCCGACGATCCAAAAGCCATCCTGGAAAGCTTCGGTGCCGACGTTCATCTGATTGGCGCGAAGATCGATGCCGGTGTGAATCTCATGCTTGCCGCGGATCAGATCGAGATCGTCCTTGAAGGAGTAGATGTCGGTTCCGCCCTGAAATGGGGCGTAGCCGCGATCGCCGAGAGACCAGTAGCCCAAAACCTCAGTGGAGACCAGGCCTTGACTGTATGAGCCGCCGGGCAGAGGGGTGCCGCCGGATGAACAGCCAAGATTCGCGCCAGGAATCCCCAGCTTGGCAGACTCGCACGAATAGTTATCCTGCGATGCAATGTAGTCGAAGATGCGATCGTAACCCACGGTGGCCTGATTGAGCGTATTGGGCGAGAATACGTGGGTTTCGCCGAGCGCGGCGTTACGCGCGTGGTTGATGAGAGTCTCATTGCTGCCGAATGCATTGCCTTCCGCCAGGTACGGCGCGGGCGCGCCGCCGGGCGCGAAGGTTCGCGCTTGATCGTAGCTAAATCGGGCGAAGGCATTGTCGCTGGCAGTAAACGCCTGATCGAGGCGAACGTCGAACTTGGTTTCGTTCAGAGCGCGGACAGGCTCGGTGACGTAGTTGTAGCTTGCGCCGGCAACGCCCGCATTGGCGTTGGGCGGAGGATAAAGATTGATCATGGACTGGCCAACGTGGTCGATGAGGTTAGAGGGGATCTTGTTGCAGTTGGCTCCCAGGGCCTGGCTTCCGTCGGCGTTGGCAGGGATAGGGGCGCCCGTCGATGCATTGCACTGGAAGTAAGGATTCGCCGCGCCGACCATGTTCGGATTGGCAATTTCCGGGACGAAAGCGGAGCCGATCCCGGAGAGGGTGTTGCCGAAAGCATCGGCAGAAAAATCGCCGCCGCGCATGGCCATCGAGGGAACCAGGCCGGTGTAGACGATTCCCTCACGCTCATACTTCTGCTCGCCATCGACGAAGAAGAAGGTTTTGTTTTTGCGAATGGGTCCGCCCACGGAGCCGCCAAACTGGTTCAGGTTGAACTTCGCGGTTGAAGTGGCGAAATCGGCTCTGGCGTCGAGGTCGGTGTTGCGGACGAACTCGAAGAGCGATCCATGGAGGTCGTTCGATCCGGATTTTGTGGTCACCAGGACGGTGGGTCCGGCGCGCGTGCCGTATTCGGCGGAGTAGGTGTAGGTCAGGACTTTGAATTCCTGGATGTCGTCGATCGAGGAAAAGATCCCGATTCCCCCGGCAGTAAGCTCATTATTGTCGACGCCGTCAAGCAGCCAATCCGTGCTGTTGGGGCGCGAGCCGCCTACAGACAGTGAGTACGAGCCGCGGGCCGACACTTCGCTGTCGTTGGCTCCGGTAAAAAAGCTGCCGGTGCTGGTTTCGGCCGTGGCGCCGGCGGTGAGCGTTGCGAGCTGCACGAAATCACGGCCGTTCAATGGAAGTTGCGAGACCTCCTGCGAAGTGATCACCTGGCCGAGAGACGGGTTGGTCGTCTCGACAGCGACGGCCTCGCCGGAGACGGTCACCGACTCGGTTACGCTCGCAGGCACGAGCGTGAAATCGAGTTCCCGTGCCTCATCCACCTGGAGACGCAGATCTTTCGACACGGCGCTTTGAAAACCGGGTGCGTCCACTTTAATGTCGTATGACCCCACCGGCAGGAGCGGGATGAGATAGTGCCCTGCACTGTCGGTCTTGGTGTCTCGCTCGAGGCCCGTCGCCTGAGAAGTGACGGCGACACTGGCAGAGGGAATCGCTCCTCCGGATTTGTCGTTGACATTTCCGGAGAAACTTCCCGTGGCCTGACCACGCAGGCCCGGTGCGAACCCGAATGCGAGTACGCAGACTGCGGCGGTAAGAAGCGTTGTGAGGGATTTTGTCCTGGCCCGAGAATTCACAAATCTGCAACAATTCGCGCCGATCTGAGTGCTTTTCATTATCATGCCCCTTTCGAATGAGGTTGTTTTATGCCGGCTGCGCATGGTGCGCGCTCAGCCTCCAAAAAATCTGCAGTATGTTTTTTTGCCGCTTGAGTAAAAGCGATTTCACCAATCCAGCTGCGGGGAACGAACGATTTAGATGCAGTGGCTTGTGAGGCCCATATGATCTCCCTTGAAATGGGGAGGAATTGCAATCGGGCGTGCGAAATCCGCAATGAACCCCAGTGGGAGGACCCCAGGTTATAAGACTGTATGAACTTGCCCGCCAAAAGTCAACGCAAGTTTTTGCACCGGTGAGTCACATTCCGCTCCACCTGGCAGCAGCGAATGGCCGGGACACGCCCATCTATAATGAGCGATGGAAAGGCGCGGCTCGCGACGACGAGCGCGCAGAGGTCGATGGAAACCATGGGAGATTTGCAGGGAAGAATTGCGTTGGTGACGGGCGGAGCGCAAGGTATCGGACGCGCGATTGCCGAGGAGCTGGCTGCGGCCGGAGCGACGTTGGCGCTAGCGGATGTGAACGAGGCCAAGCTGGCCGAGACGGTGGGCGAGCTGAAGGCCCAGGGGATCGATGCAACGGCGTTTACCGTGAATGTCTCGAGCGAGGAATCGATTCAGGCCGGGGCCAAGGCGATCCTGGACAAGTTCGGCAAGGTGGAGATCCTCGTCAACAACGCCGGCATCACGCGCGACAATCTGATGCTGCGCATGAAGCGCGCGGATTGGGACCTGGTACTGAGCATCAATTTGACGGGAGCGTTCCTGCTGACGCAGGCACTTCTGAGCCCGATGCTGAAGAACCGTTGGGGACGGATTGTTGGCATCGCCAGCGTGGTGGGCCGCGCGGGGCAAGCGGGCCAGGTGAACTACGCGGCGTCGAAGGCCGGGCTGATCGGATTGACTCGCTCCCTGGCGCGCGAGGTTGCGTCGCGAGGCATTACGGTCAATGCCGTGGCGCCGGGTTTTATTGAGACACCGATGACAGCGGTGCTGAGCGAGGAACAGACCAAGGCGATGCTGGCGACGATTCCGCTGGGACGGCGGGGGACGCCAAAGGACGTGGCGCAGGCAGTGAAGTTCCTGGCCTCGGATGCTGCATCGTATATCACCGGACACGTGATCGACGTGAACGGCGGGATGTTCATGGGCGGGTGAAAAAGGCCGGACAGTCCCGGATTCCAAGCCACCCAAAGTAATCACAATCCTTAAAGTTCTGACGCCGGCCTGCCGATGAAAGGGCGGGAAGGTTTGCATGGCGGCACGTGCGGAAGTGGCGGAGCCGGTTGGAGTGTGCGGTCAATCGGTGTGCTCGGCGCCAGCGCCGGTGGCGGGAGTGCGCTATGTGGCGCGACAGCCGATCCTGGACCTGCGCGGCAAGGTCCATGGGTACGAATTGCTGTTCAGGAACGGCCCCGAGGCTATATTTCGCGGCGATGGCAACATGACCACTCGCACCATGCTGGACAGCACGGTGATGTTCGGGCTGGGAAGGTTGACAGCGGGCTTGCCGGCGTTTGTGAACTACACGGAAGAAGCGCTGACACGCGATCTGGTTCATGTGTTGCCTTCCGGCATGACGGTGCTTGAAGTCCTGGAGGACATCGAGCCTTCGCGGCCGGTGATCGAGGCGTGTCGCCGACTGAAGGCGTCGGGTTTCCGGCTCGCGCTCGACGATTTCGTCTGGCGGCCCGGGATCGAGCCCCTGGTGGAGATTGCCGACTACATCAAGGTGGATTTTTGCGTTACCGATCGCGAGGAGCGGCTTCGGCTGCTGGACCGATTGAGCGGCATTACGGTGGCGCTGGTGGCGGAAAAAGTTGAGACGCAGGAACAAGTGCGTTGCGCGCACGACGAAGGCTTCTCCTTGCTGCAGGGGTATTACTTCTGTAGGCCCATCCTGATTGAAAATCACAAGATTCCGGCCAACCGTCTCTCTCACGTAGCGATTCTGCGGCTGATGGAGAGCGAATCAATGGACCTGCACGAGCTGACGCGGCAGGTGGAGCGCGACACTTCACTCACGGATCGCCTATTGCGGCTTATCAACTCTCCGGCGTGCGCCATGCAGCGGGAAGTACGCAGCGTACAGGCGGCGCTGATCGCGGTGGGCGAGGAGACGTTTCGGCGCATGGCCACGCTGGCCATTACTAGCGAATTGAGCGCGGGCCAGCCGGTGGAGCTGTTGCGCATGGCGTTTGTGCGCGCGCGATTCTGCGAATTGGCCGGATTGTTCACCGGACTGGATCACACGGAGCAGTATCTGCTGGGGCTGCTGAGCCTGCTTCCGGCAATGCTGCGGACGCCCATGCGGGAACTGGCGCCAACGCTGCCGCTCCGCGACGAGATCCGGCGTGCGCTGTTGGGCGAAAAAATTCCGCAGCGCAGCCTGTTGTTCTGGCTTGAAGGACACGAGCGGGGCAAATGGGAACTGTGCGATCTGATCGCGGAACGGCGCGAGCTGCGGCAGGAGGACCTGTTCCAGTGCTATGAGGAAGCCTTGGGATGGGCCGAGGCCGTGCTGCAGTCCTCCTGACGGTCGAGCGGCACTGGATCGACGACCGGTATAGAATCCCTGCGAGTCGTTAACCAGACCATCGGAGGGATCCTATGAGCGACCAGGGCTTTCCTTTTTCCTCAATGCCACCTGCATTTCCTACTACAAATGTGCCGCGAGGCGCGATGACCTTCGGACAGATTCTGGATCGTGTGCTGCAACTGATGCGGGCCAACTGGAGGCTGTTTGTGGGCATCGCGCTGGCGCCTGCCGCGGGCCTCATTGCCTACTTTGGGATTATGTTTGCCGCCTTCTTCCCGTTACTGAAACCGGTGATCCTGCACCAGACGCCGAATTTTTCGGTGACGACGATTGTGTCGCTGGCCGTGGCGTACATTCTGGGCGTCGTGCTGATGGTTTTGATTTTCGCGCTCTACGAGCCGGCGGGGGTCTATGCCGCGCTGGAAGCGAATAGCGGAAGGCGGGTGACGTTTCGTGCGGCCTGGTCGGTGTCATGGAGCAAACCCGGGCGCTACGTCTGGCTCTCGATCCTGCGCGCGGTGATCGTGATGCTACCGATCCTGATCTTCGGCGCGCTGATCGTCGGATCCGTCGGGCTCACAATGGCGCATGGACAGGGCGGCTTGGATCCATCATTGATGGTGCTGGTCTTTCCGCTCTTCATGCTGCTCTACCTTGCATGGCTCGTCTACACCGTGCTGATCATGCTGCGACTGGTGCTGGCGGTACCGGCAAGCGTGACGGAGGATGTGAGCGCATGGCGGGGTTTGCGCCGGAGCAATCAACTCACCAACGGCGCCAAGGGACGCATTTTTCTGCTGGGGCTCTTGATCTACGCCATCGCGTACGCCGTATTTCTGGTGGCCGAAGTGGTCATCTTCTTTCTGGGTGCGATGGTCGCGCTCGTGGGGATGATGCTGCATCTGGCCATGGCTCCTTGGGGGTTCGTCGGGATCGGCGCTGGGGTGACTGTGTTCGCCTGCGCTTACATGGTTTGGATCGCTGCTGTCGCGTCGGCCTACTGCACTTTGTTCGCGGTGGTGTACCACGATCAACGGCTGCGGCTGGACGGGACCGCAGCGTCAGCCGCGAGCTAAGCGGGCGCAACAACGCGGCGCGTTCGAACCACGTCTACTGCGGGCTCAGGCTTTCTTGCGGCAGCAACTCATAGCTGACAAAGGCGAGCCTCTTGCTGTCGGGCGACCAGGAGGGAACGTTGATGGTTCCCTGGCCCCCGAATAACTTCGTCAGAACGTGGACCTGTTTGTCCGCCATCGACATGAGTCGCAACTGCACATCCTTGCCGGGTGGATGGCCGGTGACGTCGGGGGCGTAAGCAAGAAAGACCATCCACTGACCGTCCGGCGAGATATGCGGAAACCAGTCGTTGGTGTCGTCGGAGATGACCTGCTCCTGCCCGCTGCCGTCGGGCTTCATGCGCCAGATCTGCATGTGGCCGGTGCGCTCGGAGTTGAAGTAGATCCAGACGCCGTCTGGCGAGTATTCGGGGCCGTCGTCGAGACCGGGCGCAGTGGTAAGCCGCGTCTCCGCGCCGCCCGCGACGGGGATGGTGTAGATGTCGAAGTTGCCGTTGCGCTGGCCAGTAAAGGCAAGCGTCTTGCCGTCCGGCGACCAACCGTGCCAGTAGGATGGGCCGTCGGGCGTGAGCTGGCGAGGCGTTCCTCCGGCGATGGGAACCACGAAAACACGCGATTGGTGGTCAGGGTTCGAGTTGTCGCTGATGGCCAGCATGGTTCCGTCAGGCGAGAGGCCGTGATCGTTGTTGACATGCAACTCGGGAGCGGTGTCGATGGCGGCAGGCTGGCCGCCGGCGAGCGCCAGCTTGAAGATCCTGTTGTCCTGATTGAAGAGAAGCGACGAACCGTCGCGGGACCAGTTCGGAGCCTCGAAGTGGGCGGCCGCAACATACTCGACATGACGGTCGGTTGAAGCAATGGAAATCGTCTCGAGCGCGCTTACCAGGACTGGGTTGCCCGTCGCGGGTTGGAGATGATCGATTTTGACATGGGAGAAAGCCGCCCGCTCGATCACATCCTTATTGTGAGCGCAGACGCCAATGCCGATATAGAAAGTGCCGGTCAGCGTCACCTTGGTGGATGCTCCCGCCGGTTCCAACTTGCCATCTTCGCCCGAGACAAGGGCGTAGAAGTAGTCGCCGCGTTTCTCAATGCGCACCGTTTTGGGCGCGGTGACGTGGGCTTGCACCTCGTGCATAATACCGCCGGCCGAATCGCGGAATTGCAGAGAAGTGAGGCCAACTCCGTGCACGGCCACGTCAACGGCGGCCGAATTGCCGTCCAGGGACTGGCGAATCATGAGAACGGCTTTGCGATGGGGATCTCCGCCGGAACCGAGGATCGCGATGTCGGCGGTGAGAGCAACATCTCCCGAGACCTTGGCCCACACAAAATGGAAGTCATCGCTCGAGAACCACATGTTTTCGCCGCTGCCGCTGACTGTATAGGTTCCAGTGGCGCCGTCATATTGCGCAGAGCCGGGGTGGAGGACAGTGCCCACGTCCTGCTGGCCTTCAAAGATGACCAGCGGACCGGCGACGATGTCAGGCGGTCCTGCGGCGCCGGCCTGCGCAGAGACTACTGCAGCGAATGCGACAACACAAAAGGCGATGGCGGCGAGTTTGACCGGAAACAGCAAGGATTTTTGCGACATGGAAGGCCTTTCGAGAGCTCATTCAATGGCGACGGAACTTGGGCGAAATGCACGGCGCCCGATGGCGAGTTTCCGAACTCAAAATGCGTGTGGTTCTCAACCGCAAAGAAGGATATCTCATCGAGCGGGCCCTCAAGAAGGATCCAGAGGGCACTTGGCCGTTCAAGAAATCCACGGCAAGTGAATCCCGAACCCATTCCGGCTCATCTGAGAAAATAATGGAAGTGAAACGAGAGAGACATTTTGCGACGCGACGGGCACCAGCGATTGGTTTGATGCCGCGCGCGGGTAGGCTCCTCGCTCTTCTGGTCCTGGCCGGATCGATCGCCGCGGTCGCACGGGCGCAGAATCCTTCATCCGCGGAAAATCCCTTTTGGGGCAGCGTGACGGCGCAACCAGTGACCGGCGAGCCGCTGAAGCTGTCACTGGACGACGCCATTCAGCGAGGCCTCAAGAACAACCTCGGGCTAACGGAAGTGGTCAACGAGGAAAAGGTCTATCACGCCGAGGTGAATGAGGCGATGCAACTGTTTCTGCCCACGATTACGCTGACGGGCGACACGGGCTACTACATGCACGACCTGGCGGCGCTCGGGTTTGGGCCGAAGACGATTGGCGAGTTCACGTCGCTGTTTCCTGGAGGCAAGGTTCCGGCCGGGCTTTCGCTGATTACGCGCGACGATTTGACCGAAGGCAAGATCCAGTACAACGAGATTCTGTTTTCAGGTCCGGTCATCCAGGGGTGGAAGGCGGCGAAGGGAGCGGAGCGTGCAGCGCACTTTGCCAAAATGACGGCGCGCGGCCAAGTGGTGCAGGACGTGGCCGAGGGCTACCTGAGGGCGATTGCGGACGAAAGCGAAGTGGAGAACGCGAAGGCGCTTGTGGAGCAGGCGCAGGTATTCGAAGATCACGCACACGCGGCGCACGAGGCAGGGACGGCCGCGAATCTGGACGAGCTGCGGGCGAAGGTGCAGTTGCAATCGCAGCAGCAAGCGCTGATCGCGGTACAAAATCAGGAGGCAAAGGATTTGATCTTGCTGAAGCGGGAGATTGGCGTCGATCCCGAACAGGCAATTGAGTTGACGGACGCGGCTCCGTACAGCGATCTGGCCGAGCAAACGCCGGAAGAGGTGAGGGCGACGGCCTACCAGAACCGGCAGGACTTCCAGAACCTGCAAAACCAGGCGGTCGCATACCGGGCGCTGAATAAGGTGTACCGCAGCGAGCGGCTGCCGACTCTGAGCTTCTACGGCAATTACGGCACCAGCACTGTGAACGGTGCGGGCACCCACGGCGACTTCATCGCCATGGGTATTTTGAGTTTTCCGATTTTCCGCGAGGCGAAGCTGCGCGGCGACGCGGACGCGTCAAAGGCGCAGATGGAATCGGTAAACGAGCAGCTCGACGATCTTCGCAATCATATTGACGAGCAGGTGAGGGCGGCGCTGCTGGACGTAAGCGCGAACAAGCAACTTGTGGATGTGGCGCGGTCGAATGTTGACCTGGCCACGCGCGAGTTGAGCGACGAGATCGACCGCGTGAACGCCGGCGTGGACGACAACCTGCCGCTGGTGACCGCCCAGGCGACGCTGGCTACCGCCGAGAACAACCAGGTGGAGAGCTTGTACGCGTATAACGTGTCGAAGATCGGACTTGCGCGCGCGTCCGGCGTGCTGGAGCAGCAGTACCGGTCGTATCTGGGACAGTAAGCCCCGGCGAGTTGCACAAATCCATGCCAAATCATCGCCTCGCCCCGATGTAATGTAGAAGCGGCAGGTGCACCCTGATGCAACAGAATCTGAAGATCGTTTATTACGTCGAGCCGAACATGGCCGCCCTGGCCCGGCGGGCCGCGGATTTCTTCGTCGAACAGGCTGTTCAGGCGGTAACGGCGCGCGGCGTGGCGCGCATCGCAATCAGTGGCGGGTCAACGCCCAAGACAGCATTCGCAACTCTCGCCGAACAGGGTGAAGAGTGGCGCGTGCGAATGCCTTGGGAGAAGATCGACCTGTGGTGGGTGGATGAGCGGTGCGTCCCGCCGGATGACGCCGAATCGAACTATCGCATGACCCGCGAGGCGCTGCTGGACCACGTGCCGCTGAAGCCCGAGCAGATTCACCGCATGGAGGGTGAGCGCGAGCCCGATGACGCGGCGGCCAGGTACGAGGCGGAGATGCGAAAGAGCTTCGGACTTTACGGCACGGAGACGCCGCGATTCGACTTGGTGCAACTGGGGATCGGTCCGGATGGACACACTGCGTCTCTTTTTCCCTACACCGATGCCCTTCGCGTGACCGACCGGCTCGTGACAGCCAATTACGTGGAGAAGTTGGACATGTGGCGAGTGACCCTGACGCGACCGGTGATCAATCACGCTCGACAGGTGTTCTTCCTGATTGCAGGTACGGATAAGGCAATGATCCTAAACGAAGTATTGGAGGGAGAGCGCGATCCGGAGCGTCTGCCGAGCCAATTCATCGCACCTGTGAACGGTATACTGACGTTGCTTCTGGATCAGGCCGCAGCGGCTTTGCTGCCCGCGCCAGACGCGCAAGGTTACGGCGTAATCGAGAGGACTGAATGATTCTGGCAGGCGATGTAGGCGGCACCAAGGTTCACCTGGCGCTGTTCGATTTTACCGACGGCAATTTGAAGCACACACGCGATAAGCAGTTCCCGGCCAAGGAGTATGCCGGCCTCGAAGAGATCGTGAAGGAATTCATTCTGACGGACAAAGTGACGTCAGCGTGTTTCGGCGTGCCGGGCCCGGTGCGGGAAGGGCGGCTGCGGCTGACCAACCTGCCGTGGACGCTCGATAGCCGCGAGCTGGCGCGCAATCTGAAGATCGATTACGTTTTTCTCATCAACGATCTGCAGGCGAATGGGTACGGAATCGCGGAGCTGGCGGCGGACCAGATTTACACGCTGAGCGATGGCGATTCGCGGCAGGTGGGCAATCGGGCGCTGATTTCGGCGGGAACGGGGCTGGGCGAGGCGTTTCTGGTGTGGGATGGGCGCGACTATGTTCCTTATCCATCGGAGGGCGGGCACTCGGACTATGCGCCACGCAACGACGACGAGATCGACCTGCTGCGCTTCCTGAAACAAAAATACAACGGGCGAATCAGCTTTGAGCGCGTCGTGAGCGGACAAGGAATCACGAACTGCTACGAATTCCTGCGCGAGGTGCGCGGCATGGATGAGCCGGCGTGGCTGGCCGAGCAGATAACCCAGGAAGATCCGAACGCGGCGATCACCGAGGCGGCGCTGAAAGCGAAGGCCGCGATTTGCGAGAAGGCGCTGGACATGTTTGTCTCGGCGTACGGTGCCGAAGCGGGCAATTTGGCGCTGAAGGTTTTGTCGGTCGGCGGATTATATGTGGGCGGGGGAATCGCGCCGCGCATCCTGGAGAAGCTGAAGGACGGAACGTTCATGAAGGCCTTCACCGACAAGGGGCGGCTGAGCCAGTTGCTGGTGAACATGCCGGTACGCGTGATCCTGGAGAGCCGCACTGCGCTGATGGGCGCGGCGGCGTACGCGGAGGCGCGCGCGGCAGAGTTGAGCGGAATTTCACCGCGAGCCGCGAGCGTGAAGTTCTAAATACAGTCTCTAGCTTCTAGCTAAAGACCATTCACGATGAGGGCGCGGTGCGAGCTGCGCCCTTTTGTTTTGTTGCGCCCATCGGTTATCGAGCGCGCGGTTATTTCACCAATGCAATCTGAATCTTTCTGATGATTTCGTGGGGCTGGGGCGGGTCGCACTGTGTCAAGGCTTCGTCGGTGCATGTGCGCATGATGGTTTTGACGGAATTGTCCATGCTGGCCGAGAGGATTTTGCCGTCGGCAATGCTGACGGTCAGCTCGTCGGTAAAAGTCTCCTGGCCAACCATACCGAGAAATTTGGCGGGAAGCTTAACCACCTGCACCCAGTTATTTGGGGTATCGGCTACGGGTGTTTGCATCCACGCGGCGGGAAACGTGACTTGAGGCTTCTCGGGCGGAACATGGCGGACGATGAGGACGGCGGTGCCTGACTGTGGGTCGATGGACTTCAGCGTGAAGTCGAAGTCGAGAGAGGTCTGGCCGAGGATCACTTGAGAGCCGTTGGCCCATGAGCTAGGCGCGCCATACTTGAAAGAGAGATGATCTCCCGCGTGGGTCAGTTGGCCGGTTTTGTTGGCCATCCAAAGATCGACATAGAAGGTCATGAAGTCCATGGCCGGTCCGACCATTTTGGGGTCGATGTCGCTAACAGCGGGTGGAATTATGTTTTGATCGGGATCGAGCGAAAGGCGCTGACGGAATTCGTCGCTCCCGGGCAAAAGCGTAGTCGCCTGGCCGTCGGAGACGAGATTCGTCCAGCGATATTCCTCAAAATAGGCGCCGCTTGCGTCTTTTTTGACCACTCCCTGCGCCTGAATGGTGTAATGCCAGGACTCGTTTTGTCCCGTCATGTTGTAAACCAGGGTTTCCCCGTCGTGGCATTGGCGTTGGAGAGGATTCTGCCGAGTGGGTCCGGCTTGCGCAACGAGGAGCGCCGGAGTTGCACAGAATACGAGACCGATAATTAGGTTTTTCGACTGGATGATGGTCTTCCTTTCTTGTGAGCGGGAAACTTCCGGCGCTCCCGAGTGGCAATGAGCAAGCGCCATGGCGGCGCTAGTGGAGCGGTTGCGGCTGGAGCGGCACGGAGTCGATCATCGCCGCGGATGAATTCTCGGTCGCAGTGGGCGCGGCGAAGAGCAATACGAGCAGACCCGCATAGGCGAAGGAGTCACCGGCGATTTCCGCGGAGTGGGCGACGCGAAGGACCATGGGAAGGAACGTGGCGCCAACAAGGCCATAGAATCCGACGGTGAATGCGTGAGCCATTCCGAGTGCAAACCAGAGGCCGCGGCGCGAGCCCTTCCAAAGCGCGATGAAGGGCAGTGACGCGGCGAGGAAGATGACACTGCGAACGAGCTGGACTGCAAGAATGGTGCTGAGCGCGGGAATGCGCAGACCGGCGATCCCTGCGTTGTAATAAGGCACAACGATTGGCGCGACGCATGATCCGAAGAAAAAGTAGATGAAAGGCCACGCGAGCCAGACGGCGGCGACACGCGGAATCCAGGCGAGCCAACTGCGATGCGGAAGGCCGGCGGCGCGCGCCGGCGCGCCAAAGGACCAGCCAAGCGCCGCGCCGACAAGCGCGGCGAGAATGACGTAAAAGACCGATGCGGAGGCGATGCCGTTATCAAGAAAGTGCGTAAACACTTTGGCTTCAATCATGCCGTTCACGCCGAGTGCAAGAAGGAGGAAACTGCCGAGAACGGCAGCGCGAAGCGGAGCCGAAGCGGCGAGGCCGCGTGAAATCGGGACAAGTCCGACGACCAGCACAAGGCCGGCGACAAGCTGAGCAAGAAACATAGACTGAGCCGGCGTGTTGCCCGGCATGGTGACAGCGGACAAATGCAGAAGCGTGCCGATCATGCCGCTGCCCAAAAGGGCTGCCACGAAAGCAACCCAACAAATTGCGATGCGAAGAATCGTTCTCATCTTGCTTCCTCCGCGAGCCGTGCACGAGCTTTTCGTGCCCAGCTGAGTTGAGCTTCAAACCCTTCGATCCCCGATTGAAAGGAGAGAAGGCCGGTGTTGATTGGCATCTTGGAGTTCATGCGCTCGAGATCGATGCGCAGCTCCGCGACATAGGCGCCCAGCGATTGCTCGAATTCACCGAGAAATCGGATGGCTGTGGAGCGCGGCACGTTGGTGTCCATGAAAGCGAAGCGAAGCATCACCTCCGGCATGCGCCAAATGACGTCATCACGGGTGACTGGCCGCTCGAGCCATTCGACGAGCACTGTTATTCCGGCAGAGGTCAGATGGAAGACCTGCCGCCCCCGGCGATTCTCAGGATCGTTGTCAGTTTGGGGGTCGGCCGCGATCCAGCCCCGCGCCTCAAGCCGCCGCAGCGCGGGATACATTGACCCCGGGCTGTCGCTGAAGTGACGCATCGCCGTGGTGGCAAAGGTTTTGCGCAGATCGTAGCCCGATTGCGGTTTCTGATTGAGAAGGCCAAGAAGGGCCAATTCGAGGGTGGAGTTTGTGCTCATAGTACGATTCGTACTATAGTACGCGTCGTACTATCTGTCAAGGCCGCTAATTCCCAGGTTTCATCCGCTCGGCGAGAACCGCCCGGTAGAGATCGCACTGCGGGCCGCGCAAGGGTCCTATGCTGGGGACGGCCTGGCCCTCTTCCGTGAAAATCAAATAGCGACCTGTCGCGTCCAGTTTCGGCCACGTTGGCAGGCCGCTGTCGTTGGGGTCCCCGGTTTTCGCAAAATTGGTCCAGTAGCGTTCAATCAAATCGGCGAGATGTGTGTCCACGGGACCGAAATTGCCTGCGATGTTGCCTGTGGTTGGGAATTGGCCAAAAACATACGGCAACTCGGCGGAGTGGACGGCTCCCTGCGCTTCCTGGCCGGGAATCGCGTGGTCAAACTCGTACTCATAGGTCGCGTCATGCGCCGCAAGGTGCCATAGCGCCTCGGTTGTGATGGGGCAATGGAAGATAGTGTCTGCGCCCCACTGCTGGCCGGCCGTTCCGTAGAGCGGGTCCGTTGCGCCCAGGCCGCCATTGGCGAGACCGTAAAGCGCGAGCGCCTGCGGAGCCTCGTCTCCCGCATATTGTTCGATGGCGGCGCGGAGCTGATCTCCGGATCCACTATCGCCGAACTCGCGTGAATTGGTGCCGAGCAGGAGCGGGATCTGCGCCTCGTCGCCCGAATTGAAGACTTGGGCCGGCGCACGCGGCAGCACCCAGCCGTCGACGTCGGGACCGATGCCCGGCCATGTAAGCGCCAAGGCTCCAATCTGCTTGATAAGGTCGGGCGCAGCAACTTTGCGCAGCGCTGCAATGCCTTCGGCTCCAGGCGGCACGTTGAGTTTGGCGGCGACCTGCTCGCCCTGTTTTTCCGCGTCGGCCAGTGTCGCGAGCGGCGGAGAAAACGGCGATCCACTTTCCCCAATGGCGCGTTGAAAGAGCCCGCGCGCCAGCGGCGAGGTCATCAACATTCCCGTGTCGATCGACCCCGCGGACTGGCCGAATACCGTGATATTTCCGGGATCGCCGCCGAATCGGGCAATGTTTTCGCGCACCCATTGCAGTGCAAGAATCTGATCCATAAGCCCGTAGTCGCCTGACGCGTGGTGCGGCGATTCGCGCGTGAGCTCGGGATGAGCAAAAAAGCCGAAGATGCCCAGGCGATAGTTCATTGTGACGAGCACGACACCGTGGTAAGTCAGCGTTCCGTCGTTGTAAAGGCCGCCTGAGCCGGATCCGCCTGCGTTGGCGCCGCCGTGAATCCAGAACATGACGGGCAGAGGTTTTGCGGCAGGCCAGGTTGGCGTGTCGACGTTGAGATAGAGGCAGTCTTCGCTCGAGTGTTCGGCGTCGTAGCGGTTCCATGCGCCGCCAAGGAGGGGCTGCGAACAGGCAGAGCCGTAGGCGTTTGCATCGCGAACGCCAGACCATGGCTTTTTGGACATCGGCGCATGCCAGCGCAAAGGGCCGACGGGCGGCTCAGCGTAAGGAATGCCGAGAAATTGCGCACCGCCTTTGGAGCGGACGACGCCTCGAATAAGTCCGGCAGTGATTCGGACAACGAGAGGATCATTTTGTGAGGTGGCAGCGGCGCTCTGTGCGGGAGCGGGTTCGTTTTGCGCAGGCGCGGCATTGTTTTGAGCCAGAGACGGGAACACGGGCGCGAAGAGAGCAAGCGCTACAGAGGTGAAAAAAAGGTTTGCAGCGGAACTGCGATGCGAACGAAAGAAAAAAGCCGGTGGGAACACATTGCCTCCAACAGGCCGAACGACGACAAGGAATTCTATCAAGGCCGTGAGGGGTGTTTTTGGTTACCGCTCGTATACTCTGAACCAAGCGTGACGGGTGAAACGTACCGGCATGGAGCTGAAGGCGGAAGCCCCGCGGCCTGGGGGCATTAAAGGAAGTGGAAAGATGATGCGCTGGCTTGGACGGTGGCTTCTGCGGATTCTTGTGGCGATTGCGGCAATCTCGCTGGTGGCCTTTGCAATCGACTGGACGGTTTACAAGCTGCGCGGCTCGCCTCACTCGACGGTGGCCGTCAGCCAATTCCTGTCTGTTCCGCTGAAGGGGCAGGCAACGGAGTATGACTATCTGGGAACCGTGAACATGCCGTGCGCAATTGCCCTCTTTCCGCAGGACGGGCAGGAACCCTGTTGGTATCTCAGGCGGAATCCGAATCAGTGGGAGAAGCTTGGGACGCCGGCGTACTGATCGCATCGGACAGCGGGCCGCTGAACAGACCACGAGTAAACATGCGTAGGTGATGCGAGTCACGACCAGGGAAGGCAAAACGCGGCTAGGATCTTAGGGTGTTTCCTCAGATCGCCATGTATAGCCGCACACAAAACGAAAATGGCAGTTTCAACTCGCGCTGCCTGGATTGCTTCTTGACCATTGCTTCGTGCGTGGAAACGGAAAAAGAACTGGACGAGCGCGAGGCGCATCATCTGTGCCCGGAAAAAGTGCTGGCGCAACTGCTCACCGAGGAAAAGGCAGCGGTAGCGCACGCGGCGCGGAACTGAATCGGGTGATTCGGTTCCCTGCCCCTTTGCCCAGAGGGCACAAAGATCTGATCGCGAGCAGGATCCCTGGCCGGACTATGCGAATCGAGAAAACGGGTGCATACTGCCTGAAGGTCGGCATTCCGCGTCTAATTAATTGAAGCGTTCCCCTTTTTCGTGCTGACCCCAGCTAGGATTCGACCATCGATTTCGTTACAGCAGGATTTCCTCACCAGAGCCGGCCAAATGGGCGGCCAAGCCTTAGCAATACGAAAAACGTTCCCGGGATTGCCGTAGCAATTCCCCGCGTCGCACGTCTTTCTTAATACAGCCGGCACTTCCCCGAAAGAACCGGACAGGAGGCACAAATGCCTGCAACTTCTCTTCCCCAGACCCTGGGTGAACTGCGCGCCAGCAAAACCTTCTCAGAAACACAACTGAAGACGCGCAGCGTGAAAGACGAGATGCGCTCAAACCTTATGGCGCGACTGAAGGCGAGGGAGACGGTGTTTCCCGGCATCGTGGGCTACGAAGACACGGTGATCCCGCAGATCGTGAACGCAGTTTTGTCGAAGCAGAACTTTATTCTGCTGGGGCTACGAGGGCAGGCGAAGAGCAGGATTTTGCGCGCGCTGACGGCGTTGCTGGATGCGCAAATGCCTTATGTGGCAGGTTGCGAGATTCGCGACAATCCGTACCGGCCGTTGTGCCGGCGCTGCCGCGATCTGATTGCGGAGCGGGGAGACGCGACTCCGATTGCGTGTCTCGGCCGCGAGGAACGCTACGTGGAAAAGCTGGCGACGCCCGACGTGACGGTGGCGGATTTGATTGGAGATCTCGACCCCATCAAGGCAGCGCGCGGGGGCGAGGATCTTTCAAGCGAGCTGACCATGCACTACGGCTTGTTGCCGCGCGCCAACCGCGGGCTCTTTGCAATTAACGAATTGCCTGACCTTGCGGGGAAAATTCAGGTCGCGCTGTTCAACATCATGCAGGAGGGCGACGTCCAGATTAAGGGCTACCCGATGCGGTTGGCGCTGGACGTGGCGCTCGTGTTTAGCGCTAATCCAGAAGACTACACGGCAAGGGGCAAGATCATTACGCCGCTGAAGGACCGGATTGGGTCGGAGATCCGGACACACTATCCCGAGACGCTGGAAGAGGGTGTGGCGATTACGGCCCAGGAGGCGTGGGCGGCGCGCGGAGATGGAGCAATCGAGATTCCGCAATACCTGCGCGAGGTGATTGAGCAGGTGGCGTTCAGCGCACGCGAGGACAAAAAGGTAGACAAGCGCAGCGGGGTGAGCCAGCGGCTGCCGATTTCGACGCTGGAGTTGGTGGTTTCGAATGCGGAACGAAGGGCGCTCGGGACCGGCGACGCACCGGTGCTGCCGAGGGTGAGCGACATCTACGCGGCGATGCCGGGAATCACTGGCAAACTCGAACTTGAATACGAGGGCGAGATGAAGGGGGCCGATACCGTGGTGCGCGATCTAATTCGCACAGCGGTCGGCAAAGTCTACGATCACTACTTCGAAGGCGTTGACACGCAGCAGATTGAGCAATGGTTCAATCTGGGCGGGACGGTAAAGCTGGACGAAGATCACCCGGCCGCTGCGGTGCTGAAGGAATTGAAAGGAATTCAGGGGCTCGTGGAAAAGCTGGCGCCGCTCGGCGTAAAGTCCGGCGACGCCGCGCCGAAAACGGTGGCCGCGGCGGAGTTTCTGCTGGAGGGACTGGTGGCGCATCGCAAGCTCAGCCGCAATGAGCAGCATGGATTTGCCGCGGAGAAGAGCGTGCGCCAGCGAGAACGAGGGGAAGCGATGCCGGAACGCAAAGAGCTGGAGATGGAATACGAAGACTGGCAACGCGCGCGGAGATCGCGCAGGGGTGGGGGATTGAATTAAGAAAGGGAGCGAGTGAGCTAGGGAGCAAGGAGACCGAGGAGCGGGATGAAAAGTATTCGATATACAAAATACACGGGCGATCTGGCCTCGGAGATCGATCTCGAGAGTCTGCTTCAGGCTCTGTCTGACTATCTGCTCGACTCGGGATACTACGACTCATTCAATGGCTTTCAGGATCTCGACCACAACATGGACGATCTGCGCGAAGCGCTGCGGCGCGTGCTCGAGTCGGGCGATTTCTTCGACGGCGAGACGCGCGAGCTGCTCGACCGAATGATGGCCGAGGGCACGTTGGACGAACTGATCGACAAGCTGATGGAACGGATGGAGAAGGAAAACTACATCTCCGCGATGCCGCAAAATGGGGCGACTCGCATCGATGAAGCGAACGGGCAGGTGGGCAATGCGGAGGGCCGCGATCAGGAGAACGTGCGCTTCGAGGTGACCGATAAGAGCCTGGACTTCCTGGGATTCAAGACGCTACGCGATCTGATGGGGTCGCTAGGCAAGTCGAGCTATGGACGCCACGACACACGGCATTGGGCGACAGGGATTGAAACGAGCGGCGGTTCACGGCGATACGAGTTTGGCGACACGCTGAACCTGGACACGACGGCCACGCTCAGCTCGGCGATTGCGCGCGAAGGCCTGGAGCTACCGCTGAATCTGGAATACGACGATCTGCAGGTGCATCAGTGCGACTACCAAAGCTCATGCGCGACGGTGGTCATGCTGGACTGCTCGCACTCGATGATCCTGTACGGCGAGGACCGGTTCACGCCGGCCAAGCGCGTGGCCATGGCGCTTTCGCATTTGATTCGCACGCAGTACCCGGGTGATTCGCTTTCGCTGGTGCTGTTTCACGATTCAGCCGAGGAGATGCCCGTGTCGCAGCTCGCGCGGGTGAAGGTAGGGCCGTGGCATACGAATACGCGCGAAGGACTGCGCGTGGCACAGCGCGTGCTGTCGCGCCAGCGCAAGGACATGAAACAGATTGTGATGATCACGGACGGAAAACCTTCGGCGCTGACCTTGCCCGACGGAAGGATTTACAAGAATGCCTATGGGCTCGATCCCCTTGTGGTGAGCGAGACGCTGGAAGAGGTTGCGCGCTGCAAGCGGTCGAACGTCATGATCAATACGTTCATGCTCGCGCAGGATTACGGGCTGGTGCAATTCGTGCACAAAGTGTCGGAGATGTGCCGGGGCAAGGCGTACTTCACTACGCCTGCGACGCTGGGGCAGTACGTGATGATGGATTACATGCAGCGGAAGTCGAAGACGATCCACTAGAGCCTGTGATTAGCTTTGGCGCGTGCGGCGCCAGATACAACTGCTTTTGCGCTTCAATGAAAGCAAGCTCTCCTCTTGCTCACCGCCGGGTTTCCAGGAAGACAAAGACATTGCCGTCGGGATCCTTGGCGAAGACGAGACCGCCATCGCGCTGGGCGTTGACGCCCGCGTATTCCAGCGCCTGAAAAGCATGCTTCGCATCGGGCACTGGAAACAGGAACTCCGGCTGCGAACCAGGGGTGAGCGCGCGCAGCTCCATATGCAGATCGGGTGCGCCCGGAGTCGTGAGGCGCACGTTGCCGTTGGTATCTTCCGCTTCAAAGCCGAGGTCGGTGTAGAACTCCTTCATCGCGGCGCCCTCTCTTACCGGCAAATCGATTCCCATCAACTCCGTGGAGATGCGGCCGGCGCCCAGGTGCTGGCCAATGTCGAGCGTGTGGCGCGAACCGGGCATGTACTGCGTGAATTCCGTGACGCGGTTATCAGGATCGTTGATGGAGGAGATAAGATTCCCGGCTGCGGCCTTGCGCACGGGCGCAGGATTGAGTCCTTCAGCGGCGTAATAGTGCTGGAGGGCATTGAGGTCCCCGGCTTCGTAACAAACGTGCATCCAGCCAAGAGGCTGTGAGGGATCGGTCCGTGGGTACAGCTCGATGAACTCGTGGTCGTTGATCTTGATGAAGACCTCGGGAGTTTTGCCGTAGGTGAGGGTAAAAGCCTCTTCGTACCCCAGCTTGCCGAGGAAGGCGATTTCTCGATCGAGGTCGCTGACGCGAAAGGCGATGTGCGCGATGCCGACGATGCCCTGATTTGGCGGAGGTGGCTGCGCGATGGAAGTCGCGGAGCAGGCGCAGACGACGACAAGCGACAACAGCAGGCAGAATCTGGACGAAATTCTCAAAAAAACCTCCAAAGCCCCGTGGGGGGCGAAAACAAGGCAAAGAGGAAAAAAGTGGAACAGCCGAAGGCTAAGTGTATTCCTGGCGGTATGGGGTGAAGACGTCAAGAACTTCGGAAGGCTCGATCGCGGAGGCCTCATGATCGACGCCCCCATCGACGACGATACTGTCGCCTGCGCGCATCTCCCAGCTCTTGCCCTGGGCCTGAAAGCGAATATGGCCGCGAACGACATAAACCATTTGATGATGCGGATGGCTGTGGCGGGCGCCCTTCCAGTCTTTGTCAAAGGTGTGACGCACGAGCATGAGGTGCGGGTTGTATGCAAGGACCTGGCGGACCATGCCCGGTTCGGGCGTGGTCGTTGTGGTGGCGTTCGTGGCTGTGTAGATGACTCCAGGATTGCTCATCGATTCTGTCTCATGGGCGGCCGTGGGGTGCTCGGGGAGCCGTAAGGAATAGGATCACCGGTTGAGCCAGCCTCCGTCCACCACCAGAATGTGGCCGTGGACGTAGTTGCTTGCCGGGGAGGCAAGAAAGACGGCAGCGCCGGCGAGGTCTTGAGGCTTGCCCCAGCGGCCGGCAGGAATGCGCTCCAGGATCTGTCGGGCACGCTCGGGATTGTTGCGCAGTGCCTCGGTATTGTCGGTATCCATATATCCGGGCGCGATCGCGTTGACGTTGACACCTTTCGATGCCCACTCGTTCGCGAAGGCCTTGGTGAGCTGGCCGACAGCGCCTTTGGCTGCCGCATAGGAGGGCACGAGGATTCCGCCCTGGAAAGTGAGCAGCGAGGCTATGTTGATGATTTTTCCTGAACCGCGCTTGAGCATGTGGCGGCCGGCATGCTGAGTGAGGCGAAAGACGCTGGTGAGATCGACGTCGATGACCGCTTTCCAGTCGGCTTCAGAATGTTCGGCTGCGGGCGAGCGGCGAATGATGCCGGCGTTGTTGACCAAAATGTCGATGGTTCCGAAATGCTGAACGGTTTCGTCGACGAGGCGCGCGCAGACTGCGGCATCGCCAACATCGCCAACCAGCGCGGCCGATTTGACTCCGAGAGCAAGTAGCTTTTGTTGCGTCGCTGTCGGAGCGGAACTGGAGCCGTGCACGGCGACATTGGCGCCGGCCTCGGCGAAGGCGACGGCGATGGCCGCACCTAATCCGCGAGAGGAGCCAGTGACCAGGGCGGATTTTCCCTTGAGGCTGAACTGATCGAGGATCGTTTCGGGGCCGATCACAGGCTCTATTCCTTTCCGGCCTGAGCCAGACAGCAATTCTAACTGCTTTTATTATGTGCGAGCGACCCAAGGGGAGCGGAGGCGGCGGCAAGATAGCTTAGAAATTAAGATCCCTGGCGTCCTGGCAGAAAGTGCGTGCGATACTGACCAGACAAGCGACAAAAACGACGCGTACGACCAGGTACCTACGGTCCTAAGGGATCCTCGTCGTGCCCGTTCGTCGAGGCAGAAAGTCGTAATCAATCCGCCGAGGAGGTGATGTTATGGGTACTCCAGGATTTCCGGCTTCGGGGCCGGGCGCGGGCATTACTTCCCAGATCGAAATGAATCGGGCCACGCCGATGGTATTTCGCAATAGCCGGTTGGGCATTGGAATGATTTATGTCATGAGTGTCGTCATGGCTTTCCTTGCGATCTGCATGGCGATCATGGTGATGTCGGTTCTTTCTTCGGGCGGCGGTTTCACGAACGTCTTCTGGTGGGGTGTCGGCGCATTAGGGTTCGGTTATGGTTGCCCGCTATGGTGGATCCGGGCCCGCGGTATGACAGGTTATAGTGTCACATTGGATGGCAGGGGAGCGAACTTCAACCTGGGCACAAAGAAGAAACCCTCGGGCGTGTTTTTTGCCTGGGATGAGATCGCCGCGATCACGCGCAAACGCGTGGGCAACTCGCAACAATACTCCGTGCAAGCCAAAGACGGCAGAGAGGCCAGATTCGGGTCATACACGTTTCTTAGCCCCGGAAAAGTTGCTAGCCTGATTGCCGAGCGGACGGGTCTTGCTATACAAAAGGCCTGATCGTCGCGCGTTTCACTCCGGAACACAATGCAAATTGCTCTGCTGATTTTCTGCTTGCTCACCATGGCCGGCTCTTTCAGGGCCTGGCGGAAGAGTCCGCTCTATTCCATCAAGACCACGTTGAAGCTGGTGGGCGGAATTCTGCTGATCGTCGCGGTGATTGCGGGTTCGATCATTGCGATCACGGACAGCTCTCTGAGCCGATCGCCGGTTGCGGAGGTAATCGCCAGTCTCGTGGCAGTGATCGCGGTGGGCTGCGGAGCCAGCGTCTTTATCGTCCGCATCACCGACTCGCATGTTGCCGCGCTGCCTCCTACGGCCAGGCTTGTCAGCTTTAATCGACACAAGATCTACCGATGGATCTGGCTTCTCGTGGCCTTCCTGCTGATCAACGCAGTTGCAGCCCTGGTGCTTCCAACTAGCTGGCAATGGCTGCCCGTGGGCCTGGGCGGATTTGTGCTGGTCGCTTGCGGCCCCACGCTTTCGATCGCCTATATGATGGCGAGGCGAAACGACCGCGGCATGTCGGCGGTGATCGCCAATCCCTGGGTGCACTGGCAATACGCGCAGGAGAAATGGGCGCAATGGGCCGATAATCAACGCGAGTGGGAAATAGCCCGGGAGGGCCCGTGGAGCTGGAAGGGCGTTTCGGTCTTTGTCTTGGTGTGCGTTGGGCTTTTTGCGCTTGGCACTCTTTTTACGGGCGCAAGCCTCGAAGAAAACATGATCATCCTGGGCGCCTTGTCGGGTTCTGTCATCTTGCTCGTGCCGGTGGCGTACTGGTTCAAGCGCACCAACTTTGACCGGCGCTATCGGCGACTGCTTGCGGCAGCACCAGAATCGTGGTTCGGTGAAGAGGGCGTGTTCTGCAACGGAACATACATGCCCTGGATTCTCTCCGGAAAGTACCTGCTGAAGGCCACTGCCGCGATGGATCAACCGGCCCGGCTGATCTTGATTTTTGAATCGTTCAACGGAAGCTCGTCAAACCAGATCACCCAGCGGATTCCGATTCCCGATGGCCATCTTACCGACCTGCCGATGCTGCAGCAAAAGCTAAGTGCTCATTGCCGCACTGCCTCGGTTCATCTAGGTTCGACCTAGGGTCTGTCCATACTACTGAGGCAAGCCGCATTGCAGATCCGCTAGACCGCGCGTCCAGCTGCTGCGCCCGACGCCCAGGCCCACTGGAAGTTGAATCCGCCCAGGTGGCCCGTGACGTCTACAACCTCTCCGATGAAGTAGAGGCCGGGCAGGCTGCGGCACTCCATGGTTTGTGCTGAAAGCGCGCTCGTGCTCACGCCGCCCGCCGTCACTTCGGCTTTTTCATATCCTTCCGTTCCGCTCGGCTTCAATGCAAAGGAATGCAGGCTGCGCTCCAACTCATCGAGCGCGTGATTCGTCCAGCTCTGCGGCGCGGCGACCTCAATCAACCGGTCAGCCAATCGAGCCGGCAAGTGTGCGCGCAGCGCGGCCTTCGCCGCGACTGGATCGCGTGGCGCGTTCCTGGCGCGCAGGGGCGCAAGCAACTGCTGGCCTGGCGCCCAGTCGATGTGGATTGCCTCATGCTTTTTCCAATAGGAAGAGATTTGCAGGATGGCCGGACCGCTCAGCCCGCGATGCGTAAACAGAACTTTTTCCGTGAAGCGGCGCTTGCCGCAGGTCACATCGACCGGTGCAGAAACGCCTGTGAGAGGAGCAAAGTGTGTCAGTTCCGCGCCGGACAGCGTGAGCGGAACCAGTGCCGCGCGGCAGGGCTCGATGGGAATCGAAAACTGGCGAGCGATATCGTAGCCGAATCCCGTCGCGCCAATCTTCGGAATCGACAGGCCGCCGGTGGCGACGATGAGCGCGGGAGCCGTGAAGACTTCCTTTCCGGCGAAGATCGTAAACCTTCCGGAAGAATCATCTCGGCGCACCTCGCTGACCGCGGCAGATAGGAGTACGCGTAGGCCGGCATTCACACATTCGTTCATGAGCAGGTCGACAATTTGCTGCGCCGATCCGTCGCAGAAGAGCTGGCCCAGGGTTTTTTCGTGGTAAGCGATGCCATGCTTCTCGACGAGGCGGATGAAATCCGCGGGTGTGTAGCGAGCCAGCGCCGATTTCGCGAAGTGGGGATTAGCCGAGAGAAAATTGTCCGGCCCGGCGCGCAGGTTGGTAAAGTTGCAGCGGCCTCCGCCAGAGATCAGAATTTTCTTGCCCGGCCGCTCTGCGCGCTCCAGCACCACGACGCGGCGTCCGCGGCGTCCCGCTTCGATCGCGGCCATGAGGCCCGCTGCGCCGCCGCCGAGGATGACGACATCGAAACTGGATTGATTCACGATGCCATCCTCATTGGTTGGCCAGCCGCAAAGTCAGGCACGCAAATTGGCGACAGACGATAGATTGGCGTCGCGCGGAAGCGGCTCAGGCTTGAAGCCGCGTTGGATGGCCATGAGGCCTGCGCGCAGAAAGCCGAGAGTGTGCGCCATGCCCGCGTGCCAGGGCGCGGAGCAGGTCATCTGCGGAGCGTGGTCGGGGATGACAACGCCATCAAATCCGTTTTTGTCGAGGAGATAGAGGATGCGCAGCATGTCGATTTCGCCGTCGTCGATGAAGGTCTCGTGATAGTGCGGGGCTTTGCCGGCGATATTGCGGAAGTGGACGTAGGCGATGCGATGCTGGCTGCTGTAACGGTCGACCGTCTGGTAGATATCGCCTTCAGTCATCTCGGCGAGCGTGCCGAGGCAGAACTCGAGCATGTTTGACGGGCTGGGAGAAATGTCGATGAGCCGCTGATACATGGCCTGCTGATAGACGAGTCGCGGCTGGCGGCGCATGGTCGGAGTGGGCGGATCGTCTGGGTGCGCAGCGAGGCGCACACCCGCTTTTTCAGCAACGGGAAGAGCTTCCTCAAGGAACCGCTGCAGGCGGCGCCACAGCTCGTCGTGAGTGATGGTGGGCAGGGCGCCCGGGGGCGCTTTGGGGTCGATGACCATGTTCCAGACCACGCCGTTGGGGATGGGGGTGTCGACGAGGCCATCCATACCGACGGATTCCGCTCCGCCGCGCGCGAAGGGCCCGCTGGTGCGGCCGGCAACACCGGCAATGGAGAAGTTGTAGCCGAAGATCGGAATGCCGGCTTCGCCCACAGCGCGCAGAATGGCGAACACATTCTGCATATGCTGAGCGCGCCTGGGTCCGTCGAGAAGGATGTCGTACCAGTGGGCGGGGTCGAAGTTCTCAATGCCCTCAAGCTTGAGCCCTGCGGCCTCGACCTGCTTGCGAAGCTGGATGAGCTCGGCAGCCGTCCATAGGCGATTGGGATCGCCGGCCACTCCCCACGGCTGGTCCTTGCCGCCGGTTGGCTGATTGTTGGTTGGATTGGCCTTTCCCTGGCGGAAGTAGTCGACGAGGTGGACGATGACATGGGTGCATCCAGCCTGGACGGCGAATGCGTAATATTCGTCGTTCAGCATGTGCCGGTAAAGTCCCAGACCGAGCTTCATATTCACCCTGAGCCAGTGTAGTGCAGGGCGCAAAAATTCGAGGCGAAAGGCCGGCGAAATTTATGTTTCTACTACTTGTCAATTGATAAAAAGTTCGTGTATTGTGAAATACCTGCCACCGGCCTCCCTCGCCGGTGAGCCTATCCGGGACTTCCCTGTATGCAGGCCGGATGGGCACGAAGGCCGCGCGCCAAATGCGCGTTGCGCTTGGTGCTTGTTGCGGCGGCACGACCACGAGGGTCCATCAGCAAGCCTGCTTCCCCCGTAGGCAAGAGGACGCGATCGTGGAGGAGGCTTGTGTGATCGAAGCGCAAGAACGGTTTTTGTCGCCTCAATCGGGGGTCAGGCGACAAGTTCACATGGCAGGCGAGCAGCCGACGCTGCTGCGCAACAATCGCGTATTGATCTTTCTCACCTTTCTGGGCAGCGCTACCGCACTCGGCATTTCCGTGTGCATGGCGATCGTCGCCCTGATGTACTTCTTCCCGTTCGGCGCGCTCAACCTGGACCGATTCGCCGCCGGCGCGCTGTGGGCACTCGGCGCGTGGCTGATGGCGATGTCGCAGGTCTTTCTGTGGAGACAGGGCCATCTTATGGCCAGTTGCTCGGTGCTGCTCGACGCTCGGGGTGTGTACTTCAGGATCGCCAGCGCAACCAACAGCAAAGAAGTGTTTATGCCGTGGAACGGGATCGAGGCCGTGCACTACAAGCGAATCGAGAGTCAGCAGAAGTTCACGATTCTCGGCACGGACACCAGCACCGTGACCTTCACGTCGTACAGCTTTTACCGGCCCAAGAGAGTCGCGCGGCTCATCGCGGAACATGCGGGTCTGCCGCTGATTAGAGGCTGAGTTTCGTTCCCGCGGTCCGCGGGCGAATGCGAGTCCCCGAAAAAATGCCCACAAATTGAAAACGCCAGAGACCGAAGCCTCTGGCGTTTCAATCTTGATGATCAGGTAGTACAACCGGCTGTCGCGTCCCCCGGCTACCCCAGCGGCGAACCTGCAGCTTTCGCTGCCGCTCCATCCTCTGGCTGCGCCGACGCGCTGCTTTCAGCTTGCGCCTACTCGCCCGCTCCCCGGCTCGACCGAAGGCCGACTTCCCCGGTTCGGATCGGTGTGGCTTCGCTCAGCTCGACCGGTGGCGGACCTCCGACTCGCATCGGGTGCACCGCGCTTCCGATCGACCGATGGCGATCCATCCGGCTTTCACCGAACGACCCCTCCACCGGCAAGGCCGGCGATCAGCGCCGACTCACACCGGATTCTGACCCTTCAGCTCGGCTGGCTCGAACAACCTCCGGCTTTCGCCGTCTGTTGTTGCAGCTTCCGGCTTGCGCCTTCCGCTGCTGCAACTTTCCAGCTTGCGCCAGTAGTTGCCCCCTTTGCCAAACCGGTGGTGAACTTCCGACTCGCATCGGCTGTATCACCCTCCGGCTTCACCGGTTTCGATTCGCCCGGCTTGCGCCTGGCGCTTCTACCTCCGGCTGGGCCTTTGATACGCCCCTAACTTCAACCGAACCTTGCATCGCCAGCTGAGCCGTCGATGAGTATTCCGTTTCCGCCGGTTCGCGTATCTTCCGGATCTGTCAGCTAAACAACTTTCGGCTTGCGCCGACTTTTGCATCTTCTGACGCGGCCAGCGATCCCTCTTGAGCTTTCGCTCCAGGTTTCACCCTCTGGCTGGGCTGGCGGCGATTTTCCGATTCTCATCGGCTTTTCATTCCACCAACCGTTCCGGCGACCAATTCCCGATGCCCCACAAGGCTCATCAGTTGAAGTGACAGTACGTCCCCTGAATCTGTGGATGCAAGTGCAAAAGTCAAGTAAATGTGTGGATTTCACCAAGGTTGGTGCAGAGTGAAGACTTTCTGAAATTGGACCGGTGTTCTTGCTCACATTTGCACAGACACACAAGCAAAAAGAAAGAGATACGCGGCGTTTTTTTGCAGCTTGCGAAAAGGCTCCCTCCCCACACAGAGATCGTTGCCCCATCCTTTCCGCAGTCTTATCGCGGAAAGGGTGGGAGAGCAAGAACTAACCCTCCGATGTCGACAATCTTGGTCGCCAAACCAGGATCGTTGCCCCATCCTTTCCGCAGTCTTATCGCGGAAAGGGTGGGAGAGCGAGAACTAGCGCTCCGACGTCGACAATCTTACTTGTTGTTCGCGTTTGCGAGCAGTCCATTCCGATTCGATTTCCACGGTGCTGACGGAGCCGGTCGCGTAATGGCCAAAGCTCGACCAGCGCCACCCTGAGGGGTCTGCCGCGAGCCCGCGCTTGACGGGATTGCGGTGGATGTAGCGCAGCTTCTCGACGCGTTTTGCCTCGCAGGGCACAACAAAGTCATAGTAGCGCCGCTGCCAAAACTGAGGCTCTCCGGCAATCTTCAACTGTCTCGATGTCTTCTGCTTCAACACTTGAACTGCCGTTGCCAGCGTGCGGAGGCGCGGCTCGTTGACCAGCAAATGGACGTGCTCGGGCATCAGGACGTAACCGGCCACTACGAATTGATATTGAACGCGCATGGCCTCAAGTTCGGTCTCGAAGACGCTATAACCTCCTGAGCGCGCCAAGAGCGGGAGACGATGGTAGCAACTGAAAGTGATGAAGTGGAAAGCGCCGGAGTGATGGAACCTAACGAGTCCGCGTGGCATAGTGGGCCGATTCTAGCGCGGGCCTGGCGTGGAATCGTGTGACGAGCGACCGCGGAGATTTGCGCCTTCCCACCCTTCCCGCGATAAGCCTGCGGGAAGGATGGGGCAACGACATTTCGGATACTTGTTTTCGGCGCGGACGATTGGTCGTGGGGTTATTTGCCGAAGACCTTTTTCGCGGCGGCTCCGGCGGCGGCGTCCTCAATCACCGGATAGATCTCCAGCTCCAGAACGTCTGCCCATTCGGCGGCGTGCTCTGCGAGAGCCGCTGGGTCGCTCGCTTCAATCAGGTGCCAGCCGAGAACCGATCCTGGAACGTGCCAGCGACCCACTGTTTTGGCTTTGGCCGGCGCTGGGCCGCCCGTCTTCAGAAACTGGTCAACGGCAGTCTTGTACTTACCGGGGACAGTCTTCCATACGACCATGAACTTCATGATTTCTCCTCCTCGGGGAATGTTGGATTGTTGAGATTGCTTGACCCGTGAGGCTCGGCTTGGGCCAAGGAGAGCGGGCTTAAGGGTATATCGCGGGAGTGGGGACGACAAAGGAATTCATGGCGAGTGGATGCTGGGGGGGTGAGGGAGCAAACTTGCTGAGGGTGGCCGACCTATTGATGTGAATTGAGATTAGAATTCACAAGACGGTATCCGGAGTATGCAGAAAGCAAAGGAGTTATGCTTAACCCGTATGAATACAAATGGTCTAATGCGAGGTGCTTTCGATTCGCTTGAGCTTGGCCTCGTGCCATTTGAGAAAGCGCTGCAAAGTCGAGTCTTGAAGGCGAGTTGGGCAATCCACTGGCAGCCCCAATTCAGCTTTGACTCGAATGGCTAATGCGCGGTGTGACATCGGATAGAACTGATGCTTCATGATCAACGAAAAGCCGCCAGCCTGGCGAACCTGTTCAATGTATGTTCTTGGCATCATGCGCGCGATGAAGAGCGGGACTAGGTCCAATGCCGCGCACATCCTGAGCTTCACCGCAAATTCTTCTCGAGGGATGTAGCCGAGCCGGTTCTTGATTTCCGTCCCGTAGTTGATTCCGTCGCGATGGAATATGCGGTCTAGGTCATGGTTAGTCTCGAACCAGGTTTTCCCGTCCCATGATCGAACCGTGTCTGCTACTGGTCAAAACCCGACGCGGGGTAGCCCGGCATCGACGAGCAACTCGCCCTGCGCGCCGAGTGCGCGAGTAAAAACTGGATCGGAAAATGAGAGAACAAGCTTACGAACCTCTTCGGCCTTCCTTTTCCAGTACCGATACCGCCCATTGAAGTAGAAGCGTAATGGGGTGTTGGGTGTCAGTTCCTGGAGGGCGCTCGCAACTTTGCCACCTTCTCTCAATTCCTTCAGGGTCCGCGACGTCACCCAATGAAAGAAGCGGTCCTCGAAGCGGACTGCCAATTGGGTCTCGTAGAAGACAGTTTCCGGATTATCCTCGAACAGTGCGGATAGAAGAGGTTCGAGTTCTTGGACTGCCAGGTCGTCGGCGGGGCCGGGGCGTTCTCTTTCAGGTACGAAGTATTCTTCGGGTTCGTAGTCATCCCAGTCCATATCGTTCTGAACTTACCTTGCGGCAGAAATCGCATTTTGCGCAAATTTGGGCGAAATTCAGTTAAGTAAGGTTAGCCGGGTCGACGGCGCGAATTGTGTCATGCATCGGCATGTTTTCTGCCCAATTTCTCGACCTTGACCTTTTCCTCGCCTATCCAGCCAACGAGTTTTGGCGTTGCTCCCGGCGATGAGACGAGGAACAGCTTCCTCCTTGCCCGTGTTAGTGCGACGATGAAATTACAGACACACTTGTCGTCGAGTCCCTCCTTCGGTAGGAAGAACCGATCGTCCATATCTGTGACGAAGACAACGTCGCTGGCTAACCCCTTGGACCCCTGCACTGTAGTGACCTTAATGGGGATGCTCCGGAGTCCCGCCCTTACGCTGCTGGGCTCGGTTGAGGCGCGGATGTTTTCCCCCAACGCCTCCATCCCGGGCTGAATGATGTCTATGCCGTGATCGTGCAGCAGTTTGATTTCTTCTTCTGTCGCGGGCTTTTGATCTCGAACCTTTCGAAGAATGAAAAGTAGCTTTTTGACAGTCCTTCGCTCGTCTTCATGGAGGGTTTCTTGGAAAGTTGGAGGAGCGTCGCAGTTCGTATCGGCCAATGCCTTTTTAGGGAGTCTGCATCCAAGAGCGCCGCGGAGGCGATCCGCCAGCCGAGGTTGCTCCCCTCATTCGCTAGCAGCCGCTTGAGACCATCCATCAAGTTGATGCCCTTGTCCGGTCTATCCGCAAACTCGACGTTTTGAAATCCTCTCTTTCGCAAAGCCATGGCCAGCTTTCGGGCGTGAGACCTAATCGGAGAGATGATCAGTACTGAAAATCCTCCATGCGTCAATCGCGCTACCTCGTCTAGCTTGTTTTCCACGAACCATGGGACCTGCGCCGAGAAGATTTGGCCGTGGGTGATTTTCGGGAAACTATCGCTGACTTGGTCCTTATCCTTTTCATCGAAATACTCGAAGGGCTTTTCGATCCGTCCCCTGAGCAAGTCGCGGCGGACGGCATTTCCAACGACGTCGTTCGAGGCCTCCACAATTACTCGGGTGCATCTTGAGCACATTGGAAGATTGAACGCCTCGAACGCCTCGCCATCGCTGTGCCGGAGCCTGATGTGCTTCGGGTCGGCGTGTTTGAAGTCATAGAGCGCTTGATCGTCGTCCCCGGCCAGCAGGACGGGACTGCGCGTAGAGAGCATGCCGATGAGCGAGACTTCAAGTATGTTGAAGTCCTGAAACTCATCGACAAGAACCTGATCGTAGCTCGGAATTCTTTCTGGATGCTCTTTCAGATACATCACGGCCGCAAAGACAACTTCCGAGTGCCCGTAAGAATTGTCGTAGTACTTCTTTCGCCTGCGGTAGAAATCCAAATTTGGGTTCTTATCGTCAAGAGTATTGAATATCTTTACGAAATCGACTTGTTCTCCGGTCAAGAGCAATAGGTCTTCGCTAATTAGCTCCGGCAGAAGCGAATATATATGAATAGGCTTGCCATGTGAGGACTTGCGCAGAAGGTCAGTTGCAAAGCTGTGGAGAGTCCGAACATCTGCTGATCCGTACAAGTCGATCGAAAGGTCGTCCACGAGTGAATTGATGAATGTGAGCGCCAGCGAGTTTGGCTTTCCGTCTAGAATCCTGCGGAACAAGTAGGTCTTACCAGTTCCGGGCCCCGCAACGACAACCTTTCGCTTCGAATCGGACTCGAGGACGGCTTTTACGTGCTTGTCCCGCCTCTCCTTTGCCCGAGCATACCTATCGTCCGGTGTGGTCATCTCCCCAAACCCCCGCTGAAGTCGACCATACAACTTTCTAGTTGGTTTTCAACCGACAGCCGCGCCATTGGCCGGCATGGCCTTGATGCCGCGGAAGGTCAGGCGGGCGCGATGGCTCGGCTGCGCTGCGTACCTTGTTTTTTCCATTGGAACGGCGCGGTCCCTAGGACTGCGCCTGCGCAGATTCGCACCGGACTCCTTAACCCCGCTAACTTCGCTCGACAAGTCAAGCCCTCACCTCGGCGCGTCCCCGACCACCTCGCCCGCCAACTCATTGGCTTCCTTTCACTTATTCACCCCTTCACTCCCTCACTTTTTCTTCTCAAGTTTGCCGATTATTTCTGCCAAATCTCTACACTTGTCTTAGGTGAGTGCAAGCCGCAAGGTTCGTAAGACTCGCCGCACCTGGGAGCGGAGAAAATAATTAAACAAAAAAAATTGGGATGTTTCGCCTGATTTTCGCCATTTAACTCGTTTAGAATCAACAGAACGATTTCGGAAACTGCGATAAATGGCGTCGAATTGCATCGAACTTATGACCAATAACCCGTTTAGAATGAGCATTTCCAGCAAGCAAATCGGCATGTAAAAAATCGCGCCGCATCTCTTTCATTCCGAACGGTTTACATCCAAAATATCCCCACGCGGCTCCGCGCACACCCTGAAGTTAGACGACTGGCTGAGTTTGGGTACGCGGGGACAACGCCGTTGGTCAGCATGGCCGTGATGCCTCGCCGGGCACGCGTCGCCCGGTTGGGCAGTCGCACCCCGGCAAGAAAGGAGCTATGCTTGCCGCGTAGTCCGAGTGGGCTCAGCAAGGAGAGTCCAGCGATGCAACACGCGAGCGCAACACACCCCTCCTTAGAGATTCATCCCCCAACCAACTCCACCAACCCGAGCAACTCCGCAATTCCACATATGACAGCGAAGGTCGCGCTGCGCTTTGTAGTGATGGTGACGCTGGTGATTGCCATTTTCTTTCTGCCCGCGGGGACGGTGCGGTGGTGGCAGGGATGGGCGTTCCTGGCCGCATACATCGGATTCGCCATTGCGGCGTTCCTCTTCTTTCTCAAGGCCGACCCGCAGATTGTGCGACGGCGGTTTGAGGCGAAAGAGCCGGTGCGAGAGCAGAGGCAGATCATCCGGTTCGGGGCCGTGTTGCTGGTGGGCCTCTTCATGCTACCGGGCTTCGACCACCGGCTGGGGTGGTCGCGAGGGTGGCTGGGCGCGGAGCCAACGTGGCTCGAGGTCTTCGCGCTGGCCATGGCACTGGGAGGAGAGCTTGGGATGGCGTGGGTGATCTGGACAAACCGCTATGCCGCGCGAACGATCCGCGTGGAGGAGGGACAGACCGTGATCACCAGCGGGCCGTACCGAGTGGTGCGGCATCCCATGTACGCGTTCACCGTTGTGATGTTTATCTTCGCGCCGCTGGCGCTGGGGTCGTATGGGACGCTGCCGGCCTTCGCACTGCTTGTTCCGATTTATGCGCTCCGCATCCTGAACGAGGAGAAGATTCTGCGCGCGGAGCTGCCGGGCTACACCGAATATTGCGAGCGGATGCGCTGGCGGATTCTGCCGGGGGTCTGGTGAGGGATGAGCGGGGGCGTAACTTTTGAGAGCGGAACTGAGGGACTAGGGACTTCGCGGATTGGGCTTCTTGCTATATCTCCAAATTGGATACGGGAGCCCGGCCAGGCGATTGATGACGAGGGCCTGCGCCACCAGCAAAAAGACCGCGACTTCAATAATGACCAGCGCTTTGGGCTGGGAGATGATGCCCAGCGAAACGATGAGCGTTGTGGCGCCGGCGGGCGGATGATCGGCGCGCAACAGAACCATGAGCGCGCCTGTGGCCGAGAGCGAAAGCGCGGCAGCTAGAATCCGCGGCCAGTAGACGCCGGGATGCACGCCGAAGGGCATGTTGGCGGCGCCGGTAAGGGAGTACGCGGCATAACCGCAGACGAGGCCGATGGAGTGGCCCAGAATTGTGTTGCGCGGGCTGGAGTTCTCAGCCAGCGGCGCGATGAAGAGCAGATATGCCGTGGGGCCGAGCGACGGAAAGACGAACGGGCTGCCGGTGACGACCGCCAGCAGCGCAAGCAGGGCAATGGTGATGAAGCCGTTCACGCCGACATAGATCGCCCAGACCAAGCGGGGCGGAAAATGGTCCAGCAGCCACGCCAGCCGCAAGCGCCCGAGCAGCACTTGAACATGCTCAGGCCCTCGATCGCTCGTGCTCGCGCCGTCAACTCGCAAATGTGCCCTTCGATCGCTCAGATATTCGGCAGAAGGTCGAAGTACTCATCGTCTTCGTTCTTTCCGCCTTCTCCCGCGCCGAGCTTCTTTTCCGATTCGACAAACTCGATGCGCTCGATCCACTTGACCATTTTGTAGCCGAGCTGATTTTCAACGCGCAGGCGCAAGGGAGCGCCGTAGACCTCGGGCAGCGGCTGGCCGTTCATCTCGGAAGCGAGCAGGCATTGCGGCTTGAGCACGTTCTCAAGGCTCTGCGTATCGTAGTAGGGCCCTCCGTAGAGTGCTTCGCCAAAGGAGAAGAAGGCAATGGTGTGAGCTTCAGGCCTGGGACGAACGAGATCGATCAGCGTCTTCATGGGGATGCCGCCCCACTTGGCAATGCCGCTCCAGCCCTGGATGCAATGATGCATGGCGATGTGCTCCGACTCGCCCAGATTGCGCAGGTCGGCCAGCGAAAGCTCCACGGGATTCTCGACCAGGCCGCCGATTTTCAGCTTGAATTCGCGGAAGTGGTCCACGGCGAGGTGCTTCCAGTCGTCGCGCACGGGCAGCTTCCCATTCGGCCACATGTAGGGCGAAATGTCTTTTTCAGAATACGTTTGCTGCGGCATGAGCCGGTTGAGCGTGAGCAGTTGCATGGGATAGGTGACGAATTTGAGCGCGTGTTGCAGTGCGCGCGGCTGGTGCCAGGAAAGATAGTGAGCGGCGATCCAGCAAAGAACCACGACGCCAATGCCCACGAAACCCAGCCAGATGCCCAGCCGGCCGTGATCGTTGGTGCCCAGTACGATGTGATTCATGTTGCGCGCAAAGCCGGTCATGACCACGAGCGTGATGTGCACGACCAGAAACGCGAGAAAACTGAGCATGGTGAGGAAGTGAATGGAACGCGCCGATTGCCGGCCGCCGAATAGCTTCGCGTACCAGGTGAAGTGATTCACGACTGCCGGCGACATGGCGATGCCGGTAAGAATCGCCAGAGGACCGAAAACAAAGACGACGGTGAAGTAGGCGATTTGTTGCAAGGCGTTGTAGCCGTAAAAACCGTTGGGCTCGGCGGGCAGATGAAAGGTGGCGTAGTGGACCCAGGTATTCCACGCCTGCAAGACGACCATGGGCGAAGCGGGCACGAGGCGCTTCCACTGGTCGGTATTGAAGAGCATGGTGATGAAGTACACGCCGCAGAGGATGAAGCCATGCACGTTGATGAAGTGCCACACGCGTGCGATGCCGATGGTGTGCCGGTAGCCGGGAGTGCCAATGAGCGGAGTGAGGTAGCGGGCGTCGTCCTTCGCCGTCCACAGGCGGTCGCGCGGAACTTTCAGAGGCGTTAGGCGAATCCACTCGCTGTTCGGGGTGCAGTCGTCGTTGAAATAGAGCCGGGGGTGATCGGCGAGGATGGAAAGGCCGCTGCGAATGAGCATGGTGACGAAGAGGAAGTTGAAGAAGTGGGAGTAGCGAACCCAGAGGGGGAAGCCGTGGGGTCCTGAAAAGTCGGCGGGATAGACGAGAGGGACGGGCGGAATGTGCGGCAGGCCGGCTACGGCCAACTCAATCCAGGCCGCAGCTACAAACGCGGCAAACACCGCGCCGATTGCGATCAGAATCGAAGGACGAATCCAGAGACGATGGCGGCGATCCGCGGGAAAGTGGACCGCTCCATGCTCAGCATCAAATGCAATCATGACCCCCAGCCCCGCGTGCGGCTGGGAAGATTCCGCACGGCGGACTGACAGTTTCGTTATACGCCGCGGTGGAGAAGTGTGTCCCAGATTTGCGTCGCGAGTGCGCGTGGCGCGGAGGAGAACCCCTCATGGGCTGAAGCCCCGAATCAAGAGGGAAGTCTGTTCGGCAGGGCTAGAGCCGTGCCTTGATACAAACCGTACCCAGAGACAAGCTCTTATGCGCGCGAGGTTAAGCCGGGATGACGCCCTTGGCGAGCATGGCCTTAATGCCGCGGAGGGCCTGCCTCGTCCGCTCTTCGTTCTCGATGAGGGCGAAGCGGACGTGGTTGTCGCCATAGTCGCCGAAGCCTATGCCGGGAGAGACGGCGGTTTTAGCTTCGGTCAAAAGCAGCTTTGAGAATTCAAGCGACTTGAGGTCGCGGTAGGGTTCGGGGATCTGCGCCCAAACAAACATAGTGGCTTTCGGTTTGGCGACGGACCAGCCGGCCTTGTTGAGGCCTTCAACGAGGACATCGCGGCGGCGGCGGTAGTTATCGCAGATTTGGGCGACACATTCCTGAGGACCTTCGAGAGCGGCGATGGCTGCGACCTGAATGGGCGTGAAGGTGCCGTAGTCAAAATAACTTTTGAGCCGGGCAAGCGCGCCAACCAGGCGCTGATTGCCGACCATGAAACCGATGCGCCAGCCGGGCATGTTGTAGGACTTGGAGAGCGTGAAGAACTCGACGGCGACATCTTTTGCGCCGGGAACCTGGAGGACACTGGGCGGCTTGTAACCGTCGAAAGCGATGTCGGCGTAGGCGAGGTCCTGGATGAGATAGAAGCCGTGCTCGCGGGCGAGCGCGACGAGGCGCGCGAGGAAAGGCAATTCGACACATTCGGTGGTGGGGTTCGAGGGGAAGTTGACGATCAGGGCCTTCGGTCGCGGCGTCATACGCGGGATGATTTCTTCAAGCTGCGCGAGGAAGCTTTCCTGATTGTGGACGGGGACGCTGACGATGTGGGCGCCAGCGATGACCGGACCGTAAATGTGGATGGGGTAGCTGGGGTTGGGAACGAGGACAGTGTCGCGCGAGTCGAGGATGGCGAGACAAAGGTGGGCGATACCCTCCTTGGAGCCGATTGTGACGATGGCTTCGGTGTCGGGGTCGAGATCGACGTCGTAGCGCGTCTTGTACCAGTTGCAGATGGCCTTGCGCAGGCGCGGAATGCCGCGAGAGACGGAGTAGCGGTGCGTGGTGGGCTTTTGAACCGCTTCAATAAGTTTGTCGACGATGTGCTTGGGCGTGGCGCCGTCGGGATTGCCCATACCGAAGTCGATGATGTCTTCGCCACGGCGGCGCGCGGCGGACTTCATCTCGCCGGTGATGTTGAAGACGTAGGCGGGGAGGCGCTGAATGCGGGAAAACTCGTCCATGATGACTCCAGAATACAAGGATCAGAGATCAGAGATCAGAGGTCAGGGGTCAGGGGTCAGGGGTCAGAGCGACGAGTTCGTGGCTCAGACACCATAAGTGTTAACTGCGATCGAAGAACTGAGATTTGGGGATGAGGTGAGGCAGGAGTCTAGGCGGCGCGAGCCGCCGCAGCCGCGGCTGCGTGTGCGGCGATGAAGATGGCGCGGCGAGTGGCGAGGTGGTGCATGGATTGATTATAGCGGAGAAGCAGCGGAGCTAGCGTGGTTAGCGGCCGGCCAGAACGGCAATGCGGAAGATGACCTAATTATCCCACCCTAAACGCAGAAAGCGCGTATAGGATGTGGGGGCCGCGGAGTGATTAGCGGGGTTGGCAGCTGGTTATTCCGATTCGCCGACCACGTTGTATTTGCGCGTTGTGCCGTCGGGAAAGAGGAGCTCGTAGGTGCGCGAGTATTCGTAGGAATGCGAAGTATCCTCTTTGAGGATTCTTGCTTTGTAGTCGCCAGGGATAATCACTTCCTTGCTGGGACTTTGGTCATCGAGTTCGACCTTCTTGCCATCAATCAATACTGACAACGACAAGATCGTGAAACACATCGACCCCTTGTCATCAGACGAGCACTGGTCAACGAATCGAGACGATTGCACGTGAACGGTGATGGTGTAGTCCGCGGGGTTTGGCTTGTCAGCCGGGGCCAAAGCGGGGACCATGAAAAAGATTGCGAATAGAGCCATCTTCATCGCTTCCTCCAACGCTGATCAGGATAAACCCGCGGAACGGGCGGGTTTGGCGGCGGTTTCGGCGCGCAAGTAACCGGTTTGCCGCTCAATTGTTCACTTTTGACCAGTTTTTGAGACCTTTGGTGGGAAAATGGATGCGGGACCAGTTCGCCGCTCCGAGCAGGGCCGCATTGCTTCCACGGGGGGAAGCACGGCCTGAATCTGCCGATTGCGCCCGTGCAGCCACTCTTCCTGCTGATACTGCTGAAAGATGGCCTATGAACGTCTTGCTCGTTTACCCGGAATTCCCTGAGACATTTTGGAGCTTCAAACACGCGCTCAAGTTTTTGGGCAAGCGGGCGGCACAGCCTCCGCTGGGCCTGATGACAGTGGCGGCGCTATTGCCGCTGACATGGAAGAAGCGGCTGGTGGATACGAATGTGGAGCGGCTGCGCGATCGGGACCTGAAGTGGGCCGACGTGGTGTTCGTGAGCGGGATGCACATCCAGCTTGAGTCGATGGTGGAGATTGTGGAGCGTTGCCATGCGCTCGGACTGCGCACCGTGGTAGGTGGGCCGATTACGAGCAGCGTGCCGGCGGCGGAATTGAAGGCCGGCCACGTTGTGATTGGCGAGGCTGAGAGCCTGATTGGCGAGCTGGCGCGGGAGCTGGAAGCAGGAACGGCGCGACCCGTTTACAAGGCGGCGGAACGGCCGGAGATGGCAACGAGCCCGTTGCCGGACCTGAGCCTGATCAAGATGAACCGCTATTCGACGATGACCGTGCAGTACTCGCGCGGGTGCCCGTTCAATTGCGAGTTCTGCGACATTATTGAAATCTACGGGCGGCGGCCGCGGACGAAGTCTGTGGCGCAGGTGCTGGCGGAGCTGGACCAATTGCTGGCTGCTGGCTGGCGTGAGACCGTGTTTATCGTGGACGACAACTTTATCGGTAACAAGGCGCGGGCGAAGGAGTTGCTGCGGGCAATGGCGGAGTGGCGCGAGGAGACCGGCGCACGATTCGACTTCATTACGGAAGCCTCGCTGAACCTGGCCGACGATGTGGAACTCATGCAGTTGATGAAAAATGCGGGATTCAGATCGGTGTTTCTTGGCGTGGAGACGCCGGATGAGCCGGGGTTGATTGCGAGCAACAAGCTGCAAAACACGCGGCGGAGTTTGCTGGGGAGCGTGGCGACGATCCAAAGCTACGGGCTGCAGGTGATGGGCGGATTCATTCTGGGCTTCGACACGGATAAAGACGACATTTTCGACAGGATGGTGGAGTTCATCCAGAAAAGTGGGATCCCGATTGCGATGGTGGGGCTGCTGCAGGCGATGCCGGGGACGCAGCTGTTCCGGCGGTTGCGGACCGAGGGACGGATCGTGGATGCGGGCGGCGGCAACAACACATTCTGCGACAAGCTGAACTTTTTACCGCGCATGGATTCAGCCAAGCTGGTCGAAGGCTATCGCGACGTGATGAAGAGAATTTACAACTGCGAAGCTTACTACGAGCGCGTGAAGCTCTATCTGAATCGGGCACATCCCAAGCCGGCGAAACGAGCGGCCGGAGAGCGCGCGAAGAAGCAGTCGAGTCCTCCATTTCTAACCAGCGCGAATATGCGCGCGCTGGCGAACTCGATTGTGCGGCAGGGAGTGTTTGGGCGGCACCAGTGGAGCTATTGGAAGTTTCTCGCATCCGCTGCGACGAAATACCGGCGCTGTTTTAGTACGGCCATGACGTTGGCGGTGATGGGCTATCACTTCCAGGTGATGACGCGGAAGCTGGGGAAGGCAATGGACAGAGCGACGAAGGCGGCGAAGGCGGCAGAAGTGCTGGCAGCGCAAGCGAGCAGCGAATAGAGGGCGCGGGCGGTGCTTGTCCCGGCACGCCCGGCCCAGAAATTTATACTTGTTGGGACATGCAAGAACCTCAACGACAGAAATTCCTGCCGGTCGATGAACAGATGGACCTGCTCCAGAAGGGCGCGGCGGAGATTATCCGCGTGGCCGACCTGCGGGAGCGCCTGGAAGAAAGCCGCAAAACCGGACGACCGCTGAGGGTGAAGGCGGGATTCGACCCGACTGCGCCCGAACTGCACCTGGGACACACGGTGCTGATGCGCAAGCTGCGGCACTTTCAGCAGCTCGGGCACACTGTGATTTTTCTGGTCGGAGATTTCACTTCGCTGATCGGCGACCCCACGGGGCGCAACGTGACGCGCAAGCCGCTGACACGCGCTCAGATTGACGAGAATGCGGTCACATACAAAGAGCAGGTGTTCCGGATTCTCGACGAGAAGGCAACCGAGGTGCGCTACAACTCGGAGTGGCTGGGCAAGCTGGGGTACGAAGAGACGATCCGGCTGACGGCGCACTTTACGGTGAGCCAGATGCTCGAACGCGACGAGTTTCACAAGCGATTCCAGGAAGAGCAGCCGATCAGTCTGCACGAGCTGCTGTACCCAGTGATGCAGGGGTACGACTCCGTGTGCCTGGAGTGCGACGTTGAGCTGGGCGGGACGGACCAGAAATTCAATTTGCTGTGCGGGCGCGAATTGCAGAGGCACTACGGACAGAAACCGCAGATTGTGCTGATGACGCCGATTCTGGAAGGGCTGGACGGCGTTCAGAAGATGTCGAAATCGCTGGGCAATGCGATCGGCATCAACGAGCCGGCGAGCGAGATGTACGGGAAGCTGATGAGCATCTCGGACGAGCTGATGTGGAAGTATTTTGTCTTGTTGACGGACCTACGCGGATCAGAGATTGAGGCGATTAGGGCGGACGTGGCGGCTGACAAGCTGCATCCCATGGAGACCAAGAAAAAACTGGCGCGAACGATTACGGCGGGTTTCCATGGCGAGGCTGCGGCCGAGAGCGCTGACGAAAACTGGGCAAGGATGTTTCAGCAGAAGGGCGAGAGCGAGGACCTGGAAGAGGTTGCGATCGCGTTCGCCGACGTGGCTGGCGCAGAAGCGAATCAGATTCGGCTGCCGAAGCTGCTTGTGGCGATGGGCCTCGCAGCGAGTGGTGCCGAGGGGAATCGGAAGATCGCCGAGAAGGCCGTGAAAGTGGACGGCGAAGTCGCAAGTAGTGCGGTGATTTCGGTGGCGGCGGTGCCGACGCGGTTGGTGGTGCGGCTGGGGAAACGGGCGAAGGTGGCAGTGGTCAGCTAGCCTCTGGCTCGGTCTCCATGTCCGGCTCGGTCCAGAGCAGGATGGCCGGCGGCAGCGTCACATAGAGGAACAAGGTCGCCATCATCAGGATGAATGGCAGAGGCACCAGAAACTCCCGCAGAGCCGCAGAAGAAAGCGGGGTGATGGGGCTGGGCCAGCTTAAACAAACTACCCAAAACAAAGCCACAATACTGTATCCGAGAATCGGATACGCTCGCGTGAACGCCTGCTCAAGGCGACGGGTCTCGCGTTCGTCGCGACGGGCGCGCACATTGCCGGCAAGCCCTGTCAAGACAATCCAGAGCGCTACCCATAGAATCGCGCACCCACAGATGATCCATGTGCTGGTGGCTGCTATTGCGCCGGTGGCTGCCATTTGGCTGACGCTTGGGTTCAGTTTCGGATTCAGGAGACAGCAGGCCAGATCAAGCGCTGCCAATGCGACAAAACAGAGTACGACAAAGCAGCGGCGGCGCGCTCGCGATTCGAAGTGGATGCGAATGTTTCCAATGGCGTATTCGGTATTCATGGCTTTATTCCTTTTCCGGAGACTGGCTGTTCGCGTAGACCTGTTGGCTCAGCGGCTTGAGCGGCTGGCTTGAAAAGATGGCTTCGACAGGCAGATCGAAGTACTCGGCGATCTGGAAGGCAAGTTTGAGGCTCGGGCCGTAGTCGCCGCGCTCGAGGAAGCCGATGGTCTGGTAGTTCACTCCCAGGGCGTCCGCTAATTCCTGGCGGCTAATGCCGCGCTCTGCTCGCAGGACAGCAATGCGGTTGTAGAGGCCGCTTTCACCGGGGAGCTGAGGTTTTATGTTGTCAATCACATTAATATATTGCTTATACAAAACATATTTGTCAAGTTTAGAAACAGAGGACAGCCCGGGAGAGTGCTGACCGACGACAAATTTGGTTTCAGGACGAGTTGAAAGGCCACCAGCCAGGTTCAGGCTGAATCATTGTCGGAGTTTTGCCGAGGCTGCCTTCTCCTGCCACTTCTGGACGTTCACGCCCATCACGAGGAGCCATAGCATCAGCGAGCCTTCTCCAATGAAACCGAGTGCCACATCATAAGGATGCAAGAGATGGTCGAGCGGAGGCGACAGGGGGAGCAGCCAGCATAGGCCTCCAAACGCCATGAGCGTCCCCATGATTCGAGGCAGGAAGGACGACCTGAAGACGAGATAGCCGGTCAGGACACAATAGATTCCGTGAAAGATCAGAGCGGCGTTCACGTGTGCTGGATGCCATTCAAGGGCCTCAAATGCGAGACCCACGAGATTCGAAGCCGCAGCGAGTAGAGCGACGGTCCGATTTACCGGCTTAAGGATGCCGTACAGAAAAAGAGTGACAGTGCTAAAGCATAAAACCGGGATGAGGCCCGCCGCGTAAAGCAGCTTGCCGTGAACAAAGGCCTCGGCCGATACCCCCGAGACCACGCTGAGCAAGTAAAAGAGACCGGCGGTTCTGGCCCTGCTGCTCGCCGATTTTCCCGGCTTCGTTGTGACTGCTCGATTCATGGTAGGTTTCCTTCCGCCATTGCCGTTGGAGCTGGGTTCGTGCGAGGTTGGAAGCGGGAGAAGCAAAAGCAGATCCTTCGGCTCGTCGCCAAGGCGACTCGCTCAGGATGATCATGCGGCGGCGATGGCATGCGTTAGCTGCCAAGAGCAAAGACGCGGGCGGAGTCGAGAAGTTTGGCGACGGATTCTTTGGAGCAGGATTCGGCATAGATGCGCAGGAGGGGCTCGGTGCCACTGGCGCGCAGCAGAAGCCAGGTTTCGGCGGCTTTGGGCTTGGTGGTCGCTTCGGGGTTGTCGAGGAAGAACTTCACGCCGTCGAGATCTTCCTGGTCGTAGATGGCCATGCCGGCGAAGATGGGATCGCCGGGCTTGAGGGCGTGGGCGCGGGCGATAACAGCATTCTTCTGCGCTTCGGGCAAGTGGAGGTCGATGCGGCCGTACTGATGCTCGCCATATTCGGCCTGCAAGTCGGCGACGAGCTGACCCAGAGTCTTCTTCTCCTGGGCCATGACGTTTGCGAGCATCAGGCAGTTGAGCAAGCCGTCGCGCTCGGGCAGGTGGCGCTGAAAGCCGATGCCGCCCGACTCCTCGCCGCCCATCACGATTTCGCGCTCGAGCATGAGGTCGACAACATACTTGAAGCCGATGCCGTGCTCGATGAGCTCGCGGCCGTATTTCATCGCGATGCGATCGAGCATCTTGGTGGTGTTGAAGGCGCGGGTGACGGCGCCAGGCCAGCCTTTGTACTGCAAGACCCAGTTCAGGAGCACGGAATAAATTTTGTGCGGGTCGACGAAGTTGCCATTCTCATCGATTGCGCCGATGCGGTCGGCGTCGCCGTCGGTGCATAGGCCGGCCTGACAGCCGTTGGCCACGACGGCTTCGCCAAGGGCGCGAATGTTCGGCTCGATGGGCTCGGGATTGATGCCGGGAAAGAGCGGGTCGGGTCTTGAGCGAATCTGCACATGAGCCACACCGATACGGGCGAAGATGTCAGCGAGAATTGTGCCGCCGGCGCCGTACATGGAGTCGATGCAGAACTTCATGCCGGATTTCGAGATGAGATCGAGATCGGCGAAGTCCTCAATAGCTTTGAGATAGGTGGGCAGGAAGTCGACTTCTATAATGGGCGCGGGTTGCGCGGCGTGGGCGACGGGCTTGCCAAGAAACGACTCGATGGCCGTGATCATGGAGGGCTTGCCCGAGCCGCCATACCAACCCTTGTACTTAACGCCGTTCCACTGCGCGGGATTATGCGAAGAAGTGATCATGATGCCCCCGGCTGCGCCGCGCTCGCGCACGCCGAAACTGAGAGCCGGCGTGGGCGTGATGGCGTTAGCCAGCATGACGGGAATGCCGGTGGCCGAGACGACCCGAGCGCAGGCGTGCGCAAAATCCTTCGATCCGAAGCGCGTGTCGTAGCCGACGCAGAGTCCTTTCGACGGATCTTCCTGCGTCGAGCTTTTCTGAGAGTGGAGGTAGGCGGCGATGGCTTCAGCGGCGATGCGGACGTTCGAGAAGGTGAAGTCGTCGGCGATGAGGCCGCGCCAGCCGTCGGTGCCGAATTTGATCACGGAAACGGGCATGGTTGATTTTGGGTACTCCAGGGGAAGCAAATGAAAACAATAACAGGCACAGCGGGGCATGTACACGGGGAGTGTGGTTTGGAAAAGCTTTGCGCCGGATCGAAAGAAATGGCCAAACTCCAGTAACACAAAGGTGGGTCTCCTTCCGAGCCTTGTGGACGGAATTGAATACCGAACACGCCGAAAAACTGACGGTGGGAAGTGGACAGTGGAGAGCGGCCAGACTACACCACGACTTGCGACGGGGAGTATTCTTATGAAAACTATGAAAGTTGCGATTATTGGCGGCGGCATTGTGGGGCTGGCGACGGCGCACCAGCTTCTGGAGCGGCACCCTTCGGTGAAGGTGATTCTGCTGGAGAAGGAAAGCGGGCCGGGCCGTCACCAGACTGGACACAACAGCGGAGTGCTGCACTGCGGCCTCTATTACAAACCGGGCTCGACAAAGGCGCGGCTGGCGGTGGAGGGGCTGCGCAGGATGACGGCGTTCTGCGAGCAGCACGGCGTGCCCTACGAACTGTGCGGCAAGACGGTCGTGGCGACGGAGGCGGAGGAAATTCCGCGATTGCACGCGCTGATGGAGCGCGGGAAAGCCAACGGTGTACAAGGGCTGCAACTTCTAAACGCCGAGCAGATTCGAGAGTATGAGCCGCACGCGGCGGGATTGGAGGGAATCCGCGTTCCGCAGGAAGGGATCGTGGACTACGGCGCGGTTTGCGCGGAGATGGTGAAGGAGATTGACGCGAGAGGCGGCGAGCTCAGATTCTCATCGGAAGTGACGCGGATGAAGAGGGCTGCCGCGTGGACGATTGAAACAAAAAGCGGCAACTACGAGGCCGACTTCCTGATCAATTGCGCCGGATTGCAGTGCGACAGGGTGGGCCGCATAGCGGGCAGCGGCGACCGAGCAAAGATCGTGCCGTTCCGCGGCGAATACTACAAGCTGCGGCCGGAGCGGCAACATCTGGTGAAGAATTTGATTTACCCAGTGCCGGATCCGAGTTTTCCGTTTCTCGGAGTGCACTTTACGCGGCAGATTCAAGGCGGGGTGGAGTGCGGACCCAACGCGGTGCTGGCCTTTAAGCGCGAGGGTTACCGGCATACGGATTTTTCGCTGCGCGACACGCTGGAGACGTTGACCTATCCCGGGTTCTGGAGATTCTTTGTACGCTACCCGCGCATGTGCTGGGAAGAATTCAAGCGGTCGTACAGCAAGAAGCTGTTTTGCCGGTCGTTGCAGCGCCTGGTGCCTGAGCTGACTATGGATGATCTGGCGCAGGGAGGTGCTGGAGTGCGCGCGCAAGCGCTTTCGCCTTCGGGCGAGCTGATGCAGGACTTCTATTTTGTGCAGCGCGAGGGTGCATTGCACGTTTTGAACGCGCCGAGCCCGGCGGCGACAGCGGCGCTGGCGATCGCGGACGCGATTCTGGACCAGGCGCGAGAGGCGTTTGAGTCGTGATTCGGGCCAGGATGCGCGGCGGTGTAAACTAACAGAGACCCTGAGCCGGTTCGCGATGGCGGACCGGCTGCGTTATGTCGGGACGTGGCTCAGCCTGGTAGAGCACTCGCTTGGGGTGCGAGGGGTCGGCAGTTCAAATCTGCCCGTCCCGACCATTCAAATCAGCAATCCAAAAACTCTCGATCGAGAGAAGCGCTCCGGGCTATTGCAGAACACTCTGGTTCTGATCGGCATCCATCGATTCGGCAAACCGATAGCCGATGTGGGAATCGGTCAGCAGATACGTCGGGTTCGCCGGATCATCTTCAATCTTCATGCGAATTTGGCGAATAAAGGTGCGCAAGTACTCCAGCTCGTTTCCGTATTCCGGCCCCCAGACCGATCGCAGCAACCGGGCATGGGGAATGGGACGCCCGGCGTTCACCATCAAATAATGGAGAACCTCAAATTGCTTCGGCGTCAGATGGATGGCCTTCCCTTTCTTCTCGACAAGATGTCGATCGGGGTCAAGCAAAACATTTCCGATCACAATCGTGCGATTGTCATCGTCGGCCCCCTTGCCGCGGCGCACCGCCGCTCGCAATCGCGCAGTCAACTCACGTAACTGGAACGGCTTCGTAATATAGTCATCCGCTCCCGCGTCCAGCGCTTCGACCTTGCGATCTTCACTATCCTGTACCGTCAGCATCACAATCGGCAGGCGCGGAGACGTTTTGCGCATGATTCGACACACTTCAACGCCGCCCATACCGGGCATGTTGATATCCAGCAGGACGGCATCGAACTGCGCGGCGCGCACCAGCGCGAGCGCCTCTTCTCCCCGCGCCGCTTCAACAATGACAAAACCAAAGTTAGCGAGAATCGTTCGAAGCGACAGCCGAATGGAACGCTCGTCATCCACGATCAGTAAATTACCCGATTCCCGGTTCATGGTTTCCCCCCTGTCTCCTGGGGAATCGACAGAAAGAATGTCGTTCCCTCATTGGCACTGCTAATCACCCACACATGGCCCTGATGCGCTTCGACTGCCATTTTTACAGCCGATAACCCGATGCCCGTCCCCGGAGCACGATGCCTGGTCACTTCGCTACGGAAGAACCGCTGAAAGATCTGTTCCCTTTCCGAAAGCGGAATAGGCGGTCCAAAGTTATGCACTGAGATCATGACTTCAGAGTGGCTTTCCCAGGCTGCAACTTTTACTTCCGATCCCGCGAAAGAATACTTAGCCGCATTGTCGAGATACTGGACCAACGCCATCGAAAGCAAATCCCGGTCGCCGCGCACCTTCAAGGTCTGGTCAGCAATCGCAACCTCAATCGGGTGATCGGGCATCCGTTCAACCTGATCCTTCAAGACGCCTGATACGAGCTCCTGGACGACAATTTCATCCCTGGCGACGCTCATTTCGTCGGCTTCGAGCTTAGCGGTCTGCAAAAGCCGGGTGCTGAGCAGGCTAAGTTGGCTGAGCTCGTCATCGATTAAAGTCACGAGTTCCGATTGTGCCCGATTCAGGTTGCCGACTTCGTTCAATCCTTCACTCGCCGCCTGAATCGCTGTAAGCGGCGTCTTGACCGCATGGGCCAGCGAATCCAACACGGCGGCTCTCAGCCGTTCGCCCTTGCTCGCTGCCTCGATCTCGTTTTCCTTTTGAAAAGAAACGCAGCGATCGAGAGTTACGGCTGTGAGTGACGCAAGCGCGTTGATCACGAGGGTTCCAAGGTTGCCACGAATCGTGAGTGCTCCAATGGAATCGGCGCCCACACGCAATACCCGGCTGGAGGTTGCAGTCGCTTTGTCTTCATCGTCCACCTGCTGCAGGTAGCACTCCTTGGCCAGATCCTGTTCGTCTTTTGACCACGGGCCGGCCAGGTCAGTTTTTCCCGAGTTCCCATCAAAGATCGCGACCGCCTCAGCCTCGAAAATTCGTTGGATCAAGTGCGTCAATTGCGGGCCCGGCGGTTGATGGAGATTAATCAGCAAAGTGCTACGGCTCAACTCATACAGCTGCTCCATTGCCTTGCGCTGCAATTGGACTTCACGCGAATTGAGCTGCTCCCGCGATGAAAGGCGGCTCACAAGAAGAGCGCTGATCTCGAAGGATCCAAGCGCGACCCAGTCCTGCGGGTCGTTGATCGTGAAGTGAAGAAGCGGCGGATAGAAGAAGTAATCCAGGCAAGCGCACGCCAGTACAGAGACAACCGAGGCCTGCCAGAACCCGCAAACGATCGCTTCGCAGACTACGATCAGCAAGAAAAGAAAACCCACAGGCGCCGGATTGAAATGGAGCACATAACCGGTGAAGGTCAGAATAGCAATTACCCAGCATCCCGCCAGAGTCTCTCCGACAAACTGCATTCGTGTCAGGGGATCCCGCTTCCCAAGGAAGCCTGAAATCTTCATGACGTTCACGATTAAGTACTCCGGGGTGCATGTACAACGACGGTAAACGCAAGATGATCAAGAAAACATAAACAAGATGCAAAGAAAACATCAGGGCCAAAGCATAAACTTCTTGCGCGTTCATGCTTTAGCCCTGTGCGAGGCGCGGTATTAGGGAAGTTTGGCTACTGGCTTTTCGACGAGAGGCTGTCGAAGTGATCGGCCTGCGACGCCATCTGCTGAGCCTCATAGGTGAAGTATTCGTACCGGTTTCTGGATGAATCCGCAGGCCGGGGATACTTCTGGTAGGTTGCGGCGGTGATCTGGCTTCGGCGATCCCATTCAATCTTCTCGGACTGTGCCTGCTGCTCGAAGTACTGCTTCCGCTCTCTGAAATAGCCGGCCAGGTCATGGTACTGCTGGGCAGTGTGCGCATCGCGGATCATCTGTTTGACCTCACTCTGCGAGTAAGAGGGATGATCGGACGGCTGTGAGTACATGGGGCCGGCGGTGCAAACAGCGGCGGCCAAAACGAGTGTGAGAGGAATGAGTCGTGTCATTGTTATGCCTCCTTCATTCATATGTTTTCTCGTAATGAGTGAAGGAGGCATGAAGCTTTTATATGAAGTTGATGTGTCAACAAGTAATTATTTGTAAGTACCTCAAGCACGATTGCCCGGCGTGTCAGGCAGGCGTGCGGCCGTCTTTGACGAAGCTCAGGAATCGCCGCGCCAATTCGTGAATGCGATGCTCCTGGCGCCTTTGCAGGGCGTCGCGCGGCAGTAACTCCACTCCCACGCCAATGGCAGTGGCCCCCGCCGTGATATAGGCGGTTGCGGTTTGCTGATTTACGCCGCCTGCGGCAATCAGCTTTACCTGAGGCAAAGGCAGCTTGAGCGACCTGATGTAGCGATCTCCGCCTACCGGCCCGGTTGGGAAGATTTTGACAAAGTCTGCGCCCGCCTTCCAGGCTGCGATGATTTCGGTCGGCGTAAGGGCTCCTGGAATCGCAACAACGTTGGCCTTGAGCGCTGCTTCGACCACTTCTGGCACAAAGCCGGTGCTCGTCAGGAATCTGGCTCCCGCTTCGAGACAGCGTTCCGCAGTCTCGCGGTCAAGCACCGTGCCGGCGCCGACGACCATGTCGGGAAAACTTTCCGCCAATCTCCGGATCACACCGATGGCGCCCGGAACCGTCATGGTGATTTCAGCTACAGGAATGCCGGCCTGGTAAAGGGTTTCGGCGGCATAGATTGCCTGGTCTGCCGATTTCACGCGGATACCCGGGAAGATCCCGATCTCTTCAATGCGTGTTCTCACGTCTTCGCGTCTCATACAGTTTTCCCGACCTCGATTGGAGTCCTGACTCCCCACCTTCATTACGAAACTGCGTTCCATGCGGCGCATCTGGTTCTAGGGGACTTTGTCGATCCCGACTGCGAGATTGAGTTGTCCCACCGCAGTGAGATAGGAGCCAAGAAGTTGCGCATAAGCTAGCTGGACCTGCCGGTAGTCGCTCTGGGCATTCAGAAAGTCCATCAACGAGGCTCCACCATGTTGGTAAGCGAAAGTGACCGTGTCGCGTACGCGCAGTGCCTGGTCATTGTACTTCTCCTTGTACGGCTTGAGTAACGCGACGTTGCTGCGCACGAGCTCATAAGCGGTGTCCACATCGCTGAAGACCTGTGCCCGCGTCGCCTCACTGGCCTGCTGGGCGCGATCAATGTCGATCCGTGTGCGCTTCTTCTCGCCCTGATTCTTGTCGAAGATGCGCAACGGAATGCTGACGCTGAGGCCAAGAGTCTGAGGGCCATTGGTGTTATTGGTCGAAGCGTTGTAGGTGTACCAGGCGGCAAAGGTCGGATCGGTAGAGCCATTAGAAATCGCCAGCTTGTGGTTGGTGTCGGATTGTTGAATCGTTTGCAGCGCGGCTTGAAGATCGGGCCGTGCAGCCAGGGCGGCATCACGGTAGGTTTCCAAAGGCTGCAGATTATCGCTGAAATCAAATGTGCCCGTCACGTCGAACTGATCCACAGGGGTGCGATCGTCCATCATCTGCAGAAGTTGAATCTTGGCAGTCCGCAAATTGACGATCGCGATTTCTATCTCCGACTCGTACTGCACGCGCTGCAGCTCAATGCGGTCCAGATCGATCTGGCCGATAGCACCGGCCTTGAAGCTTGCCTGGCTGATGTCAATAATCTTGTCGTAGTAATCGAGGTCGGCCCTGGCCAGATCGAGTATGAATTTTGCTTGCAGCGTTCCCACGAACTCCGTGCGCAGAGCAAAGATCATGTTGCGATCCAGGTCCTCATGCTGCGATTGCGTGATGCGCGTGCCTTCCTGCGCGCTTTCAAGGCGAAGTTCGCGTTTGTGATCACGTTCGTGCAGGTAACTGAAGTTAGGTTGTTCGTATGTGCCTTTGGTGGGCTGCCAGACTCCGTTGTGCGGCGCAATCTGCGTTCCGTCGGCCAATACAGTGAGCTGCGGATTGGGCCGGAGAAAAGCTGTGATCTCTTCAGCCTTCATCTCGTCGACGTTGTCGGCATCGGCCTTGAGCGCGGGGTTGGAGGCTTCAAACCTCGCCTTCACCTGGTCCCAGGTAAGTGCTTGTTGCGCGTGTGCTTCGAACGTCAGAAACAAAGCCACGCCAAACGCGCAGACCCAGGAGAAGGCGATCCGGCACTTTGCGATGCGCAAACTCAAGCGAAGTGCAATACGCTTAGTGTTCAAAGGAAGCCTCCGACTCCGGTTCCGGCAGCTTGTCACCCTCTCGTGCAACCCAGACATACAATGTGGGCAGCAGGAAGATGCTCATTGCGAGAGCTGTCATAAGTCCACCCACGATGACAATGGCGAATGGGCGCTGCGTGTCGGAACCGATGGCGTGGGACATGGCCGCCGGGAGAAGTCCCAGGGTAGCAACCAGCATCGTCATCATGATCGGCCGCAGCCGCAAGACTGCACCCTCGACAGCAGCATCCGCAACGGTATAGCCACGAGCTCTCAATTGGTTGATGTATTCAAGCATGATGACGCCCGTCTGAACCGAGACGCCGAACAGCGCCAGGAAGCCGACACCAGAAGATACGCTGAAGTATGTGCCGGTCACAAGGAGAGCGAGGAGGCCTCCAATGGGAGCCATGGCCACGTTGGCGAGAATCAGCAGCGCCCATTTGAAGGAACGAAACATGGCGTAGAGAATGATGAAGATCAAAAAGACCGTCAGCGGCACGATGAAGGCCAATCGTTTTTCGGCGCGCGTTTCGCTATCGTATTCTCCCGACCACTCGAGGTGATAGCCACGCGGTAACTGCACATTCCTGGCGATTTTGTCGATGGCTTCCTTGACCGTAGTGCCCAGATCGCGCCCGCGAACCTCAAAGCGTATAGCCACATACCGGGAACCGTCTTCCCGGTAAATGTCGTAGGCGTCATCGCGAATCTGGGCTTTGGTCACCTGAGCCAGCGAGACGCGCTCACCTGAGGGAGCGAGCAGTCGAATATTCTGGATAGCCTCCTTGGTATCGCGATACGGTTTCTGATAGCGCACGACCACGTTGTAGACTGCCTCTCCTTGAAGGACCTGGCTGACAGGATTACCGCCGACGGCAGTCTGAATCGCATCTTGAATGTCGGCCACATTGATGCCGAAGCGCGCAGCCGCCTGACGGTCAACCGTGAGATCGATATTCGGCTGGCCGGAATCGCGTTGAATTCCCAAATCCTTTACCCCGTCAATGTTGGCCATCACATCTTTGATCTGTTCGCCCTTTTGCTCGAGAACGTCCAGGTCCGGCCCGTATAATTTGGCGCACAGTCCGCCTTTCGTGCCGGTCATCGTTTCATCCACGTTGTCCTCAATAGGTTGGGAGAAATTCCAGAAAGCCCCCGGGTGTTTCTCCAGTTCGCGGTCCATCGCCGCGATCAGCTCCTCTTTATTCTGATGAAAGACGGGCCGCCATTGGTCCTTGGGCTTCAAATCGACGAAATACTCCGTGTTGCCGAATCCTCCCGTGTCGGTTCCGTCGTCGGGCGCTCCGGCTTGCGAGACGACCTTGGTGACCTCGGGGAACGAGGCGAAGATATAACGGGATTGCTGGGTGAATCGCGTGCCTTCCGTCTCGCCTACGCTGTTGGCCATCGCGCCACGCGCCCAGATCGCGCCTTCGTCGAGATGCGGCAGGAATTCTGAGCCGATAACTCCACTGAATGCCAGGTAAAGAGCGACGGCCAACGAAGCCAGGGCAGCGCCGACTACAATCACGCGGTTTCCGACAGCCCAGCGCGCGCTGGTCCGGTAGCGTTTGGTAAGAAAAACCATGACCGGGTTGCGCCATTCCTTGACGCCATTCCGAAAGACGATGGCGCACAGCACCGGCGCGATCAGGATGGAGAACGTCATGGCGCCGAGGAGTGCGAAGGCCACGGTCCAGGCCATGGGTCGGAACAAACGCCCTTCGACTCGTTGCAGCGTGAAGATCGGCATGTAGGCGGTGATGATGATGGCAATGGCGAAGAAAACCGGCCGCTGGACTTCGTGACACGCTTCACGAATTACGGTGAAAACAGACTTGGGAAGTGTCTGCCGGCCGCTTGTCTGACCGTTGGTTTGCTGTCCGCTCGCGGCGTTGGAGCCAAAGTCACGGCTCAGATGGCGAACGATATTCTCCACCATCACCACTGCGCCGTCAACGACCATACCGAAATCGAGTGCGCCAAGTGAAATCAGGTTTGCGGGGATATGGCTCAGATTCAGGAAGATTGAGGCGAACAACAGGGAAAACGGTATCGTCACCGCAACGATCAAGGCGGCGCGGACATTGCCGAGGAAAAGGAGCAGGATGATGGTAACCAGGATCATTCCCTCGCCGAGGTTGTGCAGCACCGTGTGCAGCGTGTAGTGAAGTAGATCGCTGCGGTCCAGCATCGTAACGACCTTCACACCCTCGGGCAGGATGTGATTATTGAGCTCGTCCACCTTCTTGTGAATGCCTTCGAGCGTGGGGCCCTCTTCGGCCCCCTTGCGCATCAGCACGCCGCCCTGGATGACGTCGGGCTCATCTACAATGACGCCGTCCGGACGATGATCGGCTCTGGCCATGTGCCCCAGCCGAATTCTGGGACCCCAGTCGACGACCGCGATGTCCTTTACGCGAACCGGAGCACCATTTGAAGTTGTCAGCACGGTGTTCTCAATATCCTGCACATTGCGATAAAGCCCGAGTGCGCGGACATTGAGTTGCTGCAAGCCCTCTTCGACGAAGCTGCCGCCAGCGTTCACGTTGTTGTTGGCTAACTGCTGCTCAACCTGGCCGATGCTCAGGCCATAGGTGATGAGCTTATTCGGGTCGACGCGCACCTGGTATTCGCGCGCGGTGCCGCCGAAGTCGCTCACGTCCACGACGTTCGGAACTTTCCTGAATTCCTTGTAGAGAGTCCAGTCTTCAATGCTTCTCAAGTTCATCAGGTCATACGCCGGATTCGTGCTCCGGATCGTGTACCAATAAATCTGGCCGGTCATGCTCCAGTCCGTCCCGATTTGAGGCAGCACGCCCGGGGGCACACTCACCTGCGTGAGCCTTTCGAGCACCTTCTGGCGGTTCCAGTCGTTGACGGATGAATCGTCGAAGATCAACGTCACCAGGGAAAGACCGAAAATCGATTCCGATCGAACCGTTGTGAGATGCGGAATCCCAAACACCTGAATTTCGACAGGAACCGATACTTGCTGTTCCATCTCTTCGGCGGAATGCCCAGGCCATTGGCTGATGACGGACACGTAATTATCGGCGATGTCCGGATAGGCCTCGACGGGCATGTTGTGGAACGACACCGCTCCCCAGCCGAGCAATAGCAGCCCCACCGCCAGCACCACGTAGCGATTATTGAGAGCAAAATCTACGAGCTTGCGAATCATGCTTTCTTCCTCGGGCCCCGGAGCCGGGTGTTATTCGTTGTCGATCGCATTTTCGAGATTGATCGCGTTTGTCACGACCTGCTGGCCCGGCTGCAACCCGGATAGAACCTGCTGCATCTGATTCGGCAACTGTTCGCCACTGACGACCTCAACCCGCTTGAACTTCCCTTGCAAAGGGATGTAGACCCAATCGCGGTCGTGCAGATGCACGATCGCTGATGCCGGGACATCCGCATAAGTCTGCTTACCCTTGCCGAATAAAGTGGCTGTGGCGAACATGCCCAGCCGCATCATCTCGCCCGGATTGGCCACTTCAATACGGACCTTCGCTGTGCGGATACTGGGATCGAGAATCGGGCCGATGTTGCTGATGGTGCCCTTGAGAACTTTGTCCGGATATGCGTTCAGCTTGATGTCGGCGGGTTCCCCGACGCGCACATTGGCCATGTCGTTTTCGTAGACGTCACAGACGATCCATACGGTGCTCAGGTCTGACACGGTGAATGGATTCGGCGTGGAGTAGGCCTGCACCGATGCCCCAATCGCTACCTCCTGATCAGTGATCACGCCGGCAACCGGGGCAACGATATCGACGATTCCCTTCGGATCATTCGGATCGCTGCCGAGCAGGTGAAGATGCTCAGTCGCGGTATCGAGGGTGGTCTTGGCGTCGTCCTCGCTGTCCTGAGCGACCTCCAGGTCTTGCTGCGCGATGGCTCCGTGCTCGTACAACAGCTTCGCTCGATCCAATTGCTTGCGCGCAAGGAGTTCATCGGAGAGGGCCTTGCGGTAGGCATCGAAGCCTCCGGAAATGTCGTCGCTGCGAACTCGCAGGAGGAGCTGGCCCTTCCTTACTGTTTCGCCGAGGCGCGCACGGATGTCCACAACGCGGCCGGAGGCAAGCGAAATCACCGGAACAGTTCGCGAGATGTCCGGGAATACAGTGCCGGTCACGAACATTTGCGAAGGGGCCTGGTATTCGGTTGCGGTTGCGATCGGATACAACTCCGGATGCTCGACCGCGAAAAAGGAGGGGTCCACTCCGGAAATCACGTTGGCCGGTGGCGGCGCCTCTGCGGCGGCATCCGCCGTTTTATTCTTGCAGCCGCTGATTGCGAGACATGCGGCGAGTGCTATCGGCACAATCGCAAGTTTCATAGTTTTGCCTTTCATCTGGTGCCCTCATGTTCTAAGGCAAAGTTCTTTTCGCTGACCCGTGAAACCAAATGCGGTGGCAGGAAACTATCCGGTTCCGCAGGGAAGAACCGACAGGGTAGATCCGCTTCGTATGCAACCGTGGCGCCATGAATCGCACACCAGTTGCCGGCAGCGGATCAGCCAACAGATTCAGCAGGAGTGAGGAATTGATCAGGCGGCGGGAGGAGGCCGGTTTTGAATGGAATCTGTGGCAGGAACTTTCAACGCCGGCGCAGAGAGATGATCCGGCACGGCAAAATGAGATGAGTCAAAAGAAGGCTTTGCGGAAAATAGGGGAATCAAGGCCGCGACCGGATGCAAAGAGGCGTGCGCATGCGCGCCTAATTCGTCCTCGCGCTGCTGGAAACAGCGTGTCTCTGCTGGATTCTGCGCCATTGCCATGTCATCATATGTCGTGATCACAACAAACATGGTGACGAGGACCAACGCCAGGGCAACGCCCTGCACCCGGCGCCCTGGGCCCTCGCGCCGGGCATGATGCGCCCACAACCAGCACATCGCGGCGGCCAGCGCCACCCATTCGAGATTGAGGGCCAACTCCATCAGTGATTGCCTTTGCGTTCCACTTTCTCTGTGGCGAACACCTGTCAGCGTCTTGCTTGCTTTGCCCGTCGAGGTCTGTGGTCAGCACCATTTCAAACTGCATGTCGTAAGCAGCACATAAACGAATCGTAGGATGTTCATAAGTTCGGCTCTCACCGGTCCCGCAGCTAATGCATTGGTGAGTAGCCAGGTGGAGGTTACTGATGCACCTGAACCAGCACCGGAATTGCAGGAACTCCCGGCACTGCTCCATGGACGAATCTGGGGGCTCGCCGCGCCTTGCGGCTAACCCCCAGGGAACTAGAACCGGACCATGATCGCGCCCGTAATGACGGTCTGATTGGTGCGCAGGTCGGGCCACCAGATCGAGTTGAGACCCGCGGCTGTGCCTGCGGCCGAGCCTGCGCCACAGGCGAGTTCGGCGTTATATAGGCCCACGGTGCCGTAGCCGTAACCTGAAGCGTTACCGGCGGCGCATGCGTATTGCGCGGGCGAGCCGTTGTTCCCTCCCGGTGGGGTGATGCCGCCTCGGCCGCTCCAGTAAGGAGTGTCGGAGTATCGGTAGCCAGACTCAAGACGGAACGTGATGAATTGGCTGGGCATATAGTCGAAGGTGATGGTGCCATCGTGCATCTGAGCCCGATCGCCGGCGTTCTCGGTATAGTACGGGCTGCCAGTGATGGCGGTGGCGCCATTGATGGGCGGCAGCAGGGTCAGGTAGCGGCCGGGGTTGTTCATCTGGCCGCCGCCAAGAGTGACCGCGTAGAGATTCTTGTCGAACCAGAAACGGAGGTAGCTCATCCACCCCATGAACGCCTGCTTCGGCCGGCCGTCTTTCCTGCCGTGGCAGTCTACGCCGCCGTTGTAAGTATCGGTGGTGCCCTTTAGCGGGGAAAGACCGTGGGGGTCCAACTTGCCATCGGGCGTGGCGAACGAGACCGGACCACCTCCGTATTCGCATCCAAGATCGCCGGTAATCGTCCATGCGATCTGATCCAGCGTCTTGCTGCTCGGATTGTTGTAGAACCTCTGCTGCACGCTGTAGTCGGCGTGGGCACGCGAGCGTCCGGGATAGCCGGCGTCGTCTTCGCCCATTCCGTAGTCGTTGAAAACGATGTCCGTGTTCGGATTGGGGCGCCAAAGAATCTGTCCGCCCAACCCGCCGTGGCCGTTGTAGCGAGCGTAGGACTGCCAGCCATTGATGATCCATGGTTCGATCTTCAGCTTCGCAGTCGGGAAGTACTGGATGCGAAGGCCATTGAAGAACCACGGAGTATTCGAAGAAACGAAGGAGGGCTGGTACGTCCAATTGTCGAAGTTGTAATAGCTGAAGAGGCCGATGTAGGAGACGAAGATACCGGCATCGACGTTCAGGCCATGAGAGACATCCCAGTGATAGCCGCCCCAGCCCTCGGAGATGTATTTGTAGGCGTCGGCCAGATCCCACTGGCCGCGGTTCGGGCTGCCGTCGTTGCGAACGGTAGTGGTGGCGAATAAGCCATCCATAAAAAGGATGCGCCCGCGCACGTTGTCGATGCGGATGTCACCGCCTATGCTGACCTGCTCCAACTGGAATTCGTCGGAGCGGAAAGTTTCTGTGGAGCCACCCAGCGAGTCGTCCTCGGGATGGTTCAGATCCAAGGAATAGTTCGCATCGGCGCGGAACTCCGGAGTGAAGTACTTGGTGGCCATGGGGCTGTCCACCTGGTGGCCATTGTCATTCAGCCAGGTCCAGTCGCCGGGGAACGGCGCTTCCTTGGTAAGTCTCTCAGCGCTTATCTCCGGGGGAGCGGCCGGCGTAGCGGCCTGCATGGCAGGGATCAATCTAATCGCTGGGCTTGTGGTGCTCGCCAAAGCATTGCCGGCTCCGTTAACCAGCTGCGTCTCCGCGGCTTTGAGCGCGGCAGTATCCGTGCTATCCGCTAATGCACGCGCCTTCTCTTCCTTCACTTCGTTTTCGAGCTGGTCGATCCGGTTCTTCAGTGCCTCTATCTCCTGCGTCACTGTCGGCTGTAAATCCGGTTGAGTCGCGCTTGAAGACGGGTGAGTAGCGTCTGCTGCCGGATCGGGTGTCGCAGGCGCGGGTGAAGCAGGTGCTGGCGTCGCAGATGCAGGCGTCGCAGGTGGATCGACGCGCGCAGTCATGGTGGATTGGGTTGTGGCCGATTGCGCAAATACTGCGCAAGTCATCCCAACGGCGAGCGCCGGGAGCGTCATGGCTTTCCAAAGAATGATTCTCATGATGACCTCTCGCTTTCGTCTGGAGTGATGTATGTGTGTACTGCCTTGTGTTCCAACCGATTCGAGTGACAATTCGCCTAGAAAGGCGACCAGGAGTCCGTATTCAATCAGTGGTAAAGATGTTGGTTCGCCTTGGCCGTTGTGTCCGCCACTCGATCCGCTCCAGTACAGGACCGATTGCAACGCACGGCCTGTAAGGGGCGCCTAAACTTTTTGTTCGATTTCCATAAGTGCAGCGGATCGACAGCGGATTAAGCATCAACTCGTTGTGTGTTCGTAGACACACGAATCGTGGGATGAGCGCACTCGCGTGTCAGCTCACCGACGGGCAATGAGAAGGCTGCCTGTTCGCTGTTACAAAGACCCTGCAGCGGCGGGCCAAATCGGCGCCGCCCTTAAAAAGAGTGAAGACAGCAATGCTGCATTCAGCATCGAAGTCAACGCATCAGGAAAGCATGAACGAAACAACAATCTTTCCTAAGACCCTTTTTCTCGCTGATTAGGGATTGATAAAGAGATAGGAGTTCTTTATGTCTGATATCTAATTGGGCTCGACCGAATGACACGAGAATCAACTCGGCAACATAAAGAACAAATCATTGTCTTGCAAATCGCCGCAGTCCAGGGATGCAACTCCGTTGTGTCTTGGTTGAGTCCGTGATCGTAGGCTCCGGTTCCGGCGGGTTGGACGAACGCCATTGCAAACGACCTCATGTTTCTCAAGACGGATTCTCAGATTCTCAAGTCAAGGCTCAGCAGGACCGGGAACACTGGCCCATTCAGTCACGAACGCGATAGGCCGCTTTGGATGCGGGGTGTCGGCGGTCCAAATCTGCCCGTCCCGGACGACCCAATCGAGGTCCCCCTCGCACCGCGCAGGCTGTTGACCATGGCACCAACATGACTTTTGTCATGTACCCAAAAGCAGATTCTTCGCGCATTGTGAAGAGACAGGGCAAAGAACCCGACATGGACTTGTGGCCGCGTTTGGCCGGTTCATCAAGCATTTTCAAACACTGAAGAGAAACATTTACCCCCAGGACTGCGCATCCTCGAATGGTCTAAAGAGCCGCTACCGCAAATGAACCGCGGCGACGAGCGGGCACCTGGATCGGCGACAGGATCATTGAGGGAAAGGCAGCGTATGAACTCTCCCCACTCGAACTACACAGGGCAATCGAGTTTCACCCAGCGGCAAGGATCTCGGACTGTTGTCCGCGCGTTCGTACTTCTATCAGCTTTCGCGGGACTCGCGGGTTGCACGCAGAAGATCCCGACCCTTAAACAGGTTGCAGCACCCACCATCAGCTCTTTTTCCGCGAGCCCGGCGTCGATCATTAATGGCTCAACGACCACGCTGAGCTGGACCGCCTCGGGAGCGACCAGCGTTGCCATTACGCCGGGAACTTTTGCATCGACATCCGCAAGCGGATCGGTGATTCTGAGCCCGACGGCGACGACTAAATATACCCTGACAGCGACGAATACCACAGGCTCAGCAACCGCGACACTGGTGGTGACCGTAACCCAGCCGACGCTGCCCACAATCAGCTCATTCACGGCAAGCCCGACGAGCATTTCGCTGGGCGGGATCAGCGCGCTGAGCTGGACAACTTCAGGCGCGACCACGCTGAACATTGCGCCGGGAAACCTGGCGTCCACCTCTGCGACCGGATCCGTTAACGTAAGCCCCGAGGCGACGACCACCTACGTTCTGACAGCGACAAACGGGGCGGGATCGGTGACATCGTCGGCCACGGTAACGCTGACGTCATCGGGCGGGGCATTATCGATTACGACGACAAGTTGCCCGGGAGGAACGCAGAACACGGCTTACGCGGGCTGCACGATCGCGGCAACCGGCGGGAATCCGCCGTACACTTTCTCGGTCGACGATAGCGGCCACTATCCTCCGCTGCCGGAAGGATTGGCGCTGGATGCGGCGTCGGGAGAGATCACGAGCCCATTGATTGGTGGCCAGGGAACGTATGCGCCCCAGATCATTGTGACGGATGCGACGGGCGCGACAGCGAAGGCGCAGATTGCTTTTGCGATGAACGGGAGCAATGCTTTTTTGGCAAACGTCTTTACATCCGCTTCGATCTTCCACCATCGCGTAGATGCGGCGACAACGAATCTTCCCGTGGACACGTCGCCCGCGGCGCCGATGTACAGCGGCTACTTGCCGGAGACGATCAAGCCGTTCTTCGGGAACAATTCGAATGCGCCGTTCCCGAATGGAATTCCGGCGATCGAGGTGCCGGCGAACCAACCCGATGTTTCGATTTCGACAACGGTGTATCAGCAGTACTTTACTTCGGGACCGATTCCCGCCTACGCGCCGGTGGAGGGCACGAGCAACTCGACGGGTGACCGGCACGTGCTGGTGTATCTCGAGCCGGGCAACGGAAGCAATCCTGCGCTCTACGAAATGTGGCAGGGGATTTATCAGGACGGGCCGTGGACCGATTCCTCGAACGCGGAGTGGCCGAATGTGGCGACGGATGCGCTGACACCGCAGGGGCAGGGAACGTCGGATGCCGCGGGCTTGCCGGTGGGACCGCTCCTGGCCAATGCCGATGAGGTGATCGGGACAGGTACGCCAACCGCGCCAAACGGGACCGTACAGCATCCCATTCGATTCACGCTCAATCACATGTTGAACTATTGGGTGTGGCCCGCCACGCAAACGGCTGGCGTGGGGAGTTGCAAGGACAGCAGCGGCGCGTCAATTTCCACGGAGAGCGAGATTTCGCAGGCTACACCGCCGTCAAGCTGCACGATGAGCGGGGCGGCAGGCGAGATCTACCGGCTCAACGCGTCAGTGGCGACTCCGGCTTGCGCGGCAACGAGCCCGCAGGCTGCAATCATTATTACCGGGTTCCGGAATTACGGAATCATTCTGGCCGACAACGGGGACAGCGGCGGGTTGATCGGGACACCGGATGCGCGCTGGAACGACGCGGACCTTTCGTGCCTGACCAGCCTGATTCTGTCGGATTTTGAGCCGGTGAATGTGTCGAGCCTGATGGAGACGAACGACAGCGGGGCGACGAACCACTAGGGTCGTTCGACCACGAGCTTTTCGGGGATTAATGCGCCGGGGGAACGTAATCGGCAGGCAGAGCTGAGCCGGAGCCGAAGAAAAACTCCTCCATTTGGTCGACGAGGAACTGCTGCGCCTGGGGCAGCCAGGGCTGGAGGCGGTACTCGTTGAGCAGCATCTTCTGGCGGGCGAGCCACTCGTCCCAGGCCACTTTAGAGACATTCTTATAGATCTTCTGGCCAAACTCCGAGTCGAAGGGCGGTTCGTCGAGGCCCTCCATTTCCTTCTTGTTACGAACACAAAAGACCATGTGCGCCATAAAAATTGCTCCCAGATGCCATTGTAATTGGACGACCGGGAGGGTCCCTGCTTGCGGCCGTCGGCTTCCTTCGTCCGCGACCGGCAGTCAGTTTCCGAGGCGCATCTCTGCCTGAGCAAATCTGACCAGACCGACGCTCTCAATTCGAAGCACAATCATCTTGGCGCTTGATCTACCCCCGAACCGGCAATTTGAGAACGAGCGGCCCGATCAAAAAGGAGCTTCCATGTCCGATGTAAATGTGTCTGGCGCCAATGTATCTGGCCTCTCTGACAACGCCGCCGGCGGTCTTTCTTATATCACGATCGTCCCGGCAATTGTGTTCCTGATCCTTGAGCCCTACAAGAAAAGCGCTTTTGTCCGCTTTAACGCCTGGCAGTCGATTTTCTTTTATGTTGCCTGGGCCGTGGTGCACATCCTGGTCGAGATGGTACAAAACCTTGTTCCGACGGTCGTCTTCCTCACCTTGTCCTTGTGGCAATTTGTGGATCTCGCCTTCTTTGTCGTGCTGGTGATCGTGTTTGTCAGTGCTTTTAACGGCAAGCGGTTTATGCTACTCATCATTGGCGGACTGGCCGAGAAGCAAGCCAACCGGTAGCTGCCCCAACAGCACCGATTGCAGAAACGGCCTTCGCAAGGAGGCCGTTTCTGCGTGTGCCGGCTGCCCGCCCCGCCCAACTCCTTCCCTTATGCGACCCAAACTCGGCTTGATCGCGCGTAAATTCTCTTGACAAGGAGATGGGCGGCAGGTTGTCCTATCTCCACCCCGCTTGATGCTCGTGGCCGAAGGAGTTGAACTCCCCGAATCACGGGGAGTACACAGAAGCGAAGAAACCCCTCCCCTTCAACCGTTTTCCTTGAAAAGGAGAAGTTGCTATGGCCGATGAACCCAACACAGCAGCACCAGCCAGCTCTGGACTGTCAGAGGATGCCGCCAGCGGCCTTGCCTATCTGACGATTATCCCGGCGATCATCTTTCTGGTGGTCGCGCCGTACAACACAAATCCGAAGGTCAAGTTCCACGCATGGCAGTCGATCTTTCTGGGCTGCACGTGGATCGTTCTGTGGGTCCTCAACATCGTGCTCGCGTTTATCCCGATTATCGGATGGCTTCTGATGCTGGTCCTGGCGCTTGGCCTGTTCATTATCTGGCTCATCGCCATTATCCAGGCGTTCCAGGGGAAGAGATTCGTCATCCCGGTCATTGGGCCTTTAGCCGCCAAGCAGGCGGGCGTTTAGGCAGCCACAAACGGGCGCATAAGCCCGCAGGCTGCTGGTTTCATCGCCTTTTGCCTTTTTTGAATCGCCGCTTGCTCCCTCCCGGGGGCTGCGGCGATGTGTTTTTCCGTTTGTTTTTCTTCGGCTTTGAAGGGGACGGCGGAGCCTTTTTGCCGGTGAGCGGCAATTCTTCTTCCACCAGAGCGAATTGAAGTTTGCGTTCCTGCGCGAGAACGCGGTCGAGGATGACCTGGACGCGATCGCCTGCGCGGAAGCGGCGGCCGGTGCGCTCGCCGATGATTTCGTGCGTGTTCTCACGCCAGGTGTAGCGGTCGGCGCGCAGAGTGTCGATGGGGACGAGGCCCTCGACGAAGAGATCGGTGAGCTCGACAAAGAGGCCGAATTTGGCGGGGTTGAGGACGAGGGCGGCAAACTCGTCACCCACGCGGTCCTGCATGAAGCGAACCTTCTTCCATTCAACCAGTTCGCGCTCGGCTTCAGCTGCGCGACGCTCGGTATAGCTGGTTTCTTCGGCGATCTCCGCGAGTTCGGGTTCGGGGATGGGGGGATCGATGACGGAGGGGCTTCCCTTCCCCGGTCCCCAAGTGCGAGGGACCGGGGGCACCCCATGTTGTGCTCGACCTTCGTTGGGGTGCGACCAGGGCGAGCTGAGGCGCGAGGCAGTGATGGTGCGATGGCCGGGGACGCCGGCGCGCAGAAGCGCTTTGACGATGCGGTGCACGATGAGGTCGGGATAACGGCGGATAGGCGAGGTGAAGTGGGTGTAGGTGGGCGCGGCGAGCGCGAAGTGCCCCTCGTTGACCTCGGAGTAGCGGGCCTGCGAGAGCGAACGCAGCATGAGGTAGCTGAGGATGCGCTCTTCCGGTTTGCCCTCGATGCGCGCGGCTAACTTCTGGTACATGCGGGGCGTGACGGCGATGTCTTCCGGCACCTCGTGCTGGCGGGGATTTCGGCCCTGGCCATGCGATTCCCGGCGCTCGGCGCGGGTGACGACGCGCTTCACAGGAAGTGGCCCAAGACCAAGCGAATAACCGAAGCCGGCGGCGAGCTCCTCGAATTGAACGACGCGGCGCGGATCGGGCTTCTCGTGAATGCGGTAGAGCGAAGGGACGCCGAGGTCTTCAAGCCAAGTGGCCACGCATTCGTTGGCGGCGAGCATGAACTCCTCAATAAGGCGATTGGCCCAGGTTCGTTCGGCGCGTGTAACACCGCGCATCTGGCCGTGCTCGTCGAACTCGATGACCGGCTCGGGAAGATCGAAATCGATGGAGCCGCGTTCCTCGCGGCGTTGGTTCATCAGGGCAGCGAGTCTTTTCATCCTTTCAAATTCGGGGACGAGTGCGGTGTGGCGCGAACGCGCCTCTTCGTCACCCTCAAGAATTGCGTGCACGGCCGCATAGGTCATGCGCGCTGCGGAGCGGATAACGCCTTCGACGACCTCGAAGCTCTCGATGTTGCCTGCCGCGTCAAGCTGCATGATGCAGCTGAGAACGAGCCGGTCTTCGTGGGGGCGAAGGCTGCAGATATCGGTCGAAAGTTCCTGGGGCAACATGGGGACGGCGCGATCGGGAAAGTAGACGCTGGTGCCGCGGATGCGGGCCTCGAGATCGAGGGCCGAGCCGGGAAGGACGTACTCGGATACGTCGGCGATGTGGACCTTGAGCTCGTAGCCGCCGTCGGCGCGATCGCGGACGAGGACGGCGTCGTCAAAATCGCGCGCGGTCTCGCCATCGATGGTGACGATGGGGAGCGAGCGGAAGTCGGCCCTACGGGCGGCGATGTCCGGGTCGAGGTGCGCGACGCGGCGGGCTTCGGCCAGCACAGCCTCCGGAAAGATGCGCGGGAGCTGATGCTTGCGGATCATCATCTCCACATCGACGCCAAAGTCATCGGGCGTTCCGAGGACTTCAATAACGCGGCCGATAGGGGGACGCGTGGGGGTGGGCCAGCTCGTGATCTCCACATCGACGACAATGCCTTCCGAGCCCTCCGCGTCCTCCGGCCGCTCCGCGCTCCCTGGTTTTGGACGGAGTTTCGCTTCATGACCAAGAACGCGATGCGGTGTGGAAGCGTCAGAGGCGGGCGGAATTTCCGCGCCGGGAGGGATCACGATGGTCTGAGTCATGCGGTCGTCAAAGGGAATGACGACGTTGTTACGCCCACGATCTGGACGGGCCTGGCGAAAAGTGCCGACTACGGTGGGGTTGCGGCGCTCGAGAATCTGCACGATGCGGCCCTGCTGGCGGCCATCGGCTTTGGGCGGGTCGAGCTCGACAAGAACCTGATCGCCCTGCATGGCGGCGTTGATCTCACTGGGTGGAATGAAGATGTCCTGTATCGCCGAAGGGACTTTGGAATCTGCAGGGGAGGGTTTGCGATTGGGGCGGACAAAGCCGTAGCCGTCACGGTGCAGATCGAGGCGGCCGGCAACGAGATTCTCGCGCGACGCCGATCGTGGTAGGGTCCAGTGCTCGCGGTCGGGTTGGATGAGCTGGCCGCGGACGGTGAGCCGGGCCAATTGCTCGAGGAGAAGACGGCGCGCGCGGCCGCCGGGGAGCGAGAACTCGCGGACCAACTGCTTATATCCGGCTTTTTGCCCGGGGGAGGCGGCGATCCGGGCGAGCAACTCGCGATCGGTCATACGCCAAGACTAGAGCATGCCACTCACTTTGGGGACGGGCAGCGCTGCGAGCCGACATCCGGCCAAGCGAGGCGGAGCCAGCCGGCTGTGGCGGGCCCACCGTCAAGGGCGAGAACGAAGCATGGCCGGATGTCCGCCGCAGCCCGAAGGGGCGGGGCCAGTATTTCCAATTTCTGCGTTGCTCGTCGCTAGCAGACACCCGGTATGCGTCGCTCCTCGCTCCTTGACCTCGGAAATACTGGCTTCCGTCACCGTCCGCCCCCAAAGTGAATGGCATGCTATAAGGCAAGCGGCGGCTTCAAGATGACTTTGGAGTGCGGCGCTTGCACAGAAAACACGGAGTTGCCGTAGAATGGGTTTGCGCATCATCCTGGCGGAGCCGGAAGATTGATTCGACCGATTCCCGGCCGCGCAGGAGATGGCCGCGGCGACGGCGGCGGCAAGCGGACTTATCACTTGTGGGTTCGAGCCATTGGCCTTGCCTTGGCATCCCCAGTCCAGAAGCGGACAGAATAGGAAGAGAACCTTGAGCGCAATGTGGAAACCAAGCCAGACTGGATCATCGATCCCGAATCCTACGCCGGAGCCGCAGCACGCGGCGCCCCCGGCACACGTGCCTGAAACACCCGCCAGAGTACAGGCTGGAAACGCCGAGCAAGCGACGCTCGGCAAGAGCCTGTTTATCAAAGGCGAGATCACAGGTTCGGAATCTTTATATATTGACGGCAAAGTGGAGGGCTCAATCACCCTTCCCGGTAACCGCGTGACCGTGGGCCGCAACGGCCAAGTTGGGGCCAACATTACGGCACGCGAGGTTGTGGTGCTCGGCAAGGTGAAGGGCAATGTCTCAGCCACCGATCGCGTGGACATTCGCGCGGAAGGGTCGCTCCACGGCGACGTGTCGGCGGCGCGCATCAGCATTGAAGACGGCGCGTTCTTCAAAGGGGGCATCGATATTCGCAAGCCTGACTCAAAACCGTTGCAGGCGACAGGGACATCGGGGCCTGTAGCAGTGGCGAATCCGGCGCCGTCGATTCACGAGGCGCACAACAACTAGCAATTACCCGAGCAGCCGCAAGTTTCTGCATCGAGTACAAGCGCTTCCGTGCCAACGGAAGCGCTTGTGCTTTTTGTGCGGGTCGAGGCCTGGAGCGTGGCGCCAAATGCAACAGGATTCTGAGGGCCGAGAATTCAGATGAGCCGCAAACGGCGCATAGCGACGCGGGGCAGCGCCGACCCCGATTTGTCGAGGACCCACATGGTGACGGCGGTCCAGACGGCGATGCCGCCGATGAGAATCGCGGTGTCGGCGATAGGCCGGGCATGATGAAGTTCGGCCAGGCGGGGCAGTCGGTGGAACAGACCGGCGAGGAACCAGGCAACGAACCACGCAACCGCGCCACCGGCAAAAGCGCTTAGCAAACAGCGGGCCAGTTCGACGTAATCGAGACTGGCGAGAGAGACCATGCGGCGCTTGTGCAGGAGCAAAGCAATGGTAAGGGTTTGGAGCGCGATGCCGACGTCGGAGGCGAGCGCCAGACCCATGGCGCCACGCCAGTGGAAGAGCAAGTCATAGATGGGCAGTGAGACGGTTGTGACGATGGTGCTGGCGACCATGGGCACAAAAGTGTTTCCCGCGGCGTAAAAGGCGCGCGAGTAAATTGCCTGCGCCGACCAGAGAAACAGCGACACCGAGAAGACCGCGAAATAGGCGGAACACAGCCGCGCATCGTCTGGCGAGAAGCGCCCTCCGGTAAAGACCAGATCGATGGCCGGCCAGCCGAGCGCCACCATGACGGAGGCCGAGAGAAGACCGAGCGCGGCCACGCGGGAGACGGAATCGGCGACGCCGGTGGCGAACTCGAAGCGGCATTCGCGTGTCCACAGGCTCGCGAAGAAAGGCATGGAGGCGGCGCCGGCGGCCTGGGCCAAAACGGACATGGGCGCGGTGAAAACCTGCTTTGCGTAGCTCATCAGGGAGACAGCTCCGCCGATCCGCGACGCGAAGTGGGCGATGATCCAGTTGTCGGCAGTGACCAGCGAGACGCCGGCCATGAGCGGCAAGGAGAGGCGTACCCATTCGCCCAGGCCCTGGTCGTGCCAGTCGAGAATGAAGTGGTAGCGCGTGCCGGCACGATGCGCATAGAACCAGTTGAGGAGAAAGGGACCGCAGAGGGCGCCGCCCACAGTGCCGATGGCCAGCGATGGGACGCCGATTTTTCTAACGAGCAACAGCCCGCCAACGATGGTACCGAGACCGTAGACAAGCGGCGCGATGGCCTGCACGTTGAACTGCTTGCGCACCAGGAGCACTGCCCCAAAGACGCCGCCGGCGAAGAAGCACAACTGCGCGGGCAGAAGAATCCGCGTGAGCAGCACGCAGATCGCGGCCTTTTGCGGATCGAAGCCGTTGAACCACCAGTGCACGTACCAGGGAGCAAAGACTTCGGCCAGGACGATGGCCGCGCCCAGCACCAGGTACATGGTGGTAAGGATGACCGAGAGCGAGCGCTCGCCTTCGGCATCGTGGTCCTGGTCGTGATAGCGGGTAAGGATGGTTACGAATGTGATGGATGCGGCGCCACCTACAAGGAAGTAGGAGATCGTGTCGGGCAAGACGAAGGCGGCGTTGAGAGCATCGGCCTCAATGCCGCGGCCGAAGAGCCAGACGATATATTTGACCCGCACAAGGCCAATGATGCGCGAGAGAAAAGTGGACACCATGAGCACGACGGTTGCGGAGAAGACGCTGTGCCTGTGAGAAGGATGGAGGAGGCCGCGCGCGCGCTGCCACGATGAGCGCGGCGCCGGCTGGGCTTCAACCCGGGCGGCGAGCTCCAACTGCTTAGGATCACGATCTGAAGGCGCGGCGGTCACTGCTGTCGATTCTACTGGGATCTTATGCGGCGGCTGTTCGCAGTGGAACTTAGTTGGCCAATCCCGCAATCTGCTTTCTAGGTTGTATGCTGGTCAACGGAGACCCTCGGCCAATGGACGCGATTGCAACACGGAGAGACAACTACAATCTTGCGTTGCCGTTTTTTGAAAGCTCGATTCGATATCCGCACGCCCTGGCTTTATTCGTCGGCGAGTCCAGGTACTCCTACGGCGAGCTCGCGAATCTCGCGTGCCGAATCTCGGATTGGCTCGACAGAAAAGCCGGAGAGCGCTCGGGCAAGGTCGGAGTTCTGGCGTCCAGAACCATAGAAGCATATGCGGGAGTGCTGGGAACTCTTTGGTCGGGCGCGGCGTACGTGCCCATCAAGCCTGACACCCCCGAAGACCGAGTGATTCGCATTCTTCAGCAAACAAAGCTGGACGCGCTGATCGCCGACCAGGCTGGTTTGAACATGCTTTCGGATCGCGTGCTCGAGAACGCTCCGAAGCGGATACTCTTCGGGCCAAACGCAAAACCGTCGCAAAGTGCTTTGCGATTCCCGGGCATCAGCTTTGAGAGCTTCGCCGATTTACCCGACGGGGGGCCCGATCAGCCTGTGACGCGGGCGGGAGATGCGCTTGCGTACATTATCTTTACTTCCGGCACGACTGGCACGCCAAAGGGCGTGATGATTGAAAACGAAAGCGTATGCCAGTTCATCGGGATTATGCACCAACGATTCTCGCTTCGTGCCGACGATCGCGTGGCTGAAGCATCGGAGCTGACCTTCGATGCCTCAGTCTTCGATATGTTCATGGCCTGGAGCACAGGCGCGTCGCTCTACGTAGTGCCCGCCTCGCAACTGATGGCTCCGGCGAAGTTCATCCGCGACCATGAATTGACGCTATGGTTCTCAGTGCCCTCAACCGCTTCGTTTATGGGGCGCATGAAGATGTTGAAGCCGGGCGCATTTCCATCCTTGAGGATTTCCATTTTTGCCGGGGAGGCGCTCGCTGTGAGTACCGCGCAGGCATGGCAGATCGCCGCACCCAACAGCATCGTTGAGAATTTCTACGGACCGACGGAGTTAACGGTCGACTGCATCGCGCAGACCCTCGAAGATCCTCCCTATGTCACTCCGAACCGCGGAACGTTGGCCATTGGAACGGTTTTCCCTGGTGTGCGGGCGGGGATTGTGGATGCGGATCTCAAGTTTCTGCCGCGGGGTGAGGAGGGTGAATTGGTGGTATCCACGCGGCAAGCGGCGCGCGGATATTTCGAGGATCCGGAACTTACAGCGGCGCGGTTTCCCACGTTGAACGGAGAGCGATGGTATCGCACGGGGGACCTGGCTTTCGAAGACGCTTCCGGGACCTTTCATCACCTGGGCCGAATCGACAACCAAGTGAAGATACTCGGCAACCGGGTCGAGCTTGAGGAAGTTGAAGCTCACTTACGCGAGATTCTGGGAACAGACATGGTAGCGGCAGTGGCCTGGCCACTGGTCGATAGCCGCGCATCAGGCATTGTCGCTTTCCACTGCGCAGCTGGAGTGACCCGCGACGCTGCCCGCAATGCGATGAAAAAGCGCGTGCCTGATTACATGGTTCCGCAACGGATCCACTACCTGGACGATATGCCACTGGGAGCGACCGGCAAGGTCGATCGAAAAGCGCTCTACCGTATGCTCGACGAAGACCGATTGCCGACAGCCGGCAAATGAGGGCCCGCATCGGGCTGTGCGCCAAAGCCATGCAAGCACATCTGTCGACGTGAAAGCCGGAAACGACTTTTCAAGCGGGACTGGGTCACAGTTCACTCATCCGCAACCGGCTCTCAAGATTCTGCGCTTCTGGTTTCCGCCGAATTGCCAAAGACCAGCAAGCCGCATATGGAAGCGCGACAATCAGATCAATCAAATAATGCTCTCCAGTAGTGAGAGTCGAAATTGCAGTCAATAGAACAAACAAGGCCATCGCCCGACTCCTCCATCCGGGCTTTGCGGCGCGCCAGAGCAGAATTGCCCAGGTAATATGCAAAGATGGCAGGCAATTACGGTGAGCATTTGGAGCCCCGATATGGAGGGGGCCAACTGCGGGAAAGAGCAGATAGAACGGGACGGCGCAAACAGACGTCATCAGCAGGACGAACACCAACCGCCAGCAGTTCTTCGCGTCAAGGTCGACCAATATCAAAACGACCACGCAAGGCAGCGATAAATAAATGAAATAGAAGAAGTCCCCCACCAGCAGATGCATCTGTGCCCAGTGCCAAGTCGCAGTACTGATATTAAAGAACCATCGATTGTCGAAAGCCGACATACGCGCGTCGATCGTGTACGGTGTGAAGTGCAACACGATAGCATCCACGATGGCAACGCAGAGAGTAAAGAACGCCAAGGGTAGGGGAAGGAGATTGTTTAAGGGAATTGCTCTTTTTGCGGCGCGATATGCGGTTACTGTAATGCAGCCAGCAGCCAGCGCAAAGAACGCATTCGATTTTGGGCTTATCAGGAGGATCGGCAAGCCCAGGAGAACAGAAACCAGCCAATGGTTTACCGAGGCCCGAGACCGAAACTGCAAATAGATGCTCGTCAAAAGCGCAATGTTGACCCAGTCAGAACCAAAGATCAAAATTAACGCCAAGGCAACAATCCAAGCTGAGAATGCGAAGAGGATGGGATCGTATTGGGTCATTGGCCGATCCCATAAAGGAGTTTTCCGAGCGCCGGGGAAAGAATTGGAGCTTGACGGTCTCGAGTCTGTGTTCTTCTCAGCCTGTAGGTCCGCTGCGGGCGATGCGCCGCCGGTAATGCCGTCGCTTTTGCCCAGGTCTCCACCGGTTGTGATCGGGCTTCCTTGCGGGGCCGGCGATCGGGATGATTCCGGTTCTACCTGAAAATTGTTGCTGTTATCTCTTGTTTCATAATCCATCAGGTGGAATTATAAGGCTCCTCATTTGCATCGCGATGGCCGCCGCACAATGACGGAATGCGTCGAGTTACTACCCGCAAATCAAAGTCAGGAGGTGTGCTCGAGCGAGTCGACCAGAATGATTTCGCGAGGCACGGAATCCTGAGGCAGGTTTTGCTTGCATAATTCCATCAGCCGATTGGTCAGGTCGTTGCGCATTTTGCCTTGTCCCGGCGCATTGGCGTGGTGGAGGAACGCTGAAGCATCAGGGGCCGGCCAGTTGATTGCGGGGAATGTTGATCCTTGCAGATTTTGTTTAGGGATAAAAAAGGCATCGAACGTCCCGTCATTCCGGCATGCTACCCAACTGAGAAAGACCGCGAATCCCTGGTCCTCGTTTTCGAGATCGAAAAGCGCCTGCGCGTGGATTCCCTTGTTCGCACTCTGTTCGGATTTCTTGCGCAGTTCACCTGCGGTAAATCCGGCATCAGTACCGTCAAGAATCGCCATGGCTGCGAGATCTTTTTCTATCCGGGCGTTCCGGATGCCTTTGATGCCGATGGCCTGGCTCGGATGCAGCCTCAACATCGAGCGAATCTCATCCAGTCCCCACCGGCGCTCAGCCCAGTCGAGAAATTCACTGTCGAAGACTGGCGCGTTGTCGTGGCCGACATGCAGAATCGCCTCATAGCGAAAGCGAGTCATCTCGTTGTCCGCGCGGCCACGGAGCGGCCTTATATCCACTCTCGACACTTTTGGAAATCTGCGCGGCAACGAGAGGAAGAACGCCGGAGAGAGGACCAGTTCCGGCTCCCTGTCGACTCGCCGGCGAATCCGCTCACGCAGCTCTGCGGCACTCAACTGATCGGCGGACTGAAACAGTTCCACCGAGGTAGCAAAAAGCCGAAAGAGCGGCAGGCTTCTGACATCGCCGACGTAGACATGGCCTCCGGGCCTCACGATGTTGATGGCGTTTTCCAGCACTTTGGAGAGATAGTCGACATTGGGGAAGAACTGCACGACGGAACTAAGTACGAGCGTATCGAAGGTGTTCTCGCTGAAACGATCCAATTGGGCCGCCTGGCTCTCCACCACTTCAACTCGCGCCGCCACATCAGGTGCTGTCCGTAATTGCTCTCTGAGCCGTCCGAGCACGGCTGGAGATTGATCCACTGCGACGTACCGCTCACAATGCGGGGCAACTCGCATGACCAGCATGCCAGTTCCGCAGCCAATTTCGCAGAGGAACCTTGGCTTCAGCCTGAGAATATCGCCAACGGTATTTTCGACCCACTCATGCATCTCTTCGTCGGGAATTGCGCCACGCGTATAACTGCTATCCCATCCCATGGTGTTGAAGCCAACGGATGCCGAGTTGGCTTGTTTTGAAAGTTGGCTCAGATCGAAGATCTTCCGCCACTTGCCGACGATGGCCGACCCTGCCGCCGCTCGGCCCAGATCATTGTCGATGAACTTGCTGTCAGGTACGACAAACGCGGCAACATGATTGCCACTCATTTGAATGACCGCGGCTTCGCGCACGCCCGGATGCGTGAGTAACGCGCGTTCAATTGCGGCTAGCCGTTCGGCTCGCTGCGCCTCCCGGTTTGGGCCGACATCAATCGAGTTGTTGGTTAGAGGGTCCATTCATGATTCTTGCTGGTCACGCATTTCGCCGGCCTCAATTGGATTTCGTAACTGTCTCCGTGAGAGTGCAGATCGCATCGACGCTGTCGATCTGCTCCTTGTCGAAACCCACCTGCGCAAAATCGATTCCGAAATTCTCTTCCAGGAACACGACGATCTCCACAGCATCGATTGACTGCAAACGTCCGCTAAACAACAGGGAATCGCTGTCGGCGAGAGGGCCGTCATCACCGCTCGCGGTCAGTAGGCCCTGCACAAATTCGTGTATCTCAGCTCTGCCCTTCATTGCGCTCCTAGAAATGAATGAAGAATAAACTCGCCAGATACTTCAAATGCTCGATGAGCGGAAACATTCGCTCATCGGCATCAAATACGTTCAGAATACAGTAAAAGAATCCAACACCAACTGCGGGCAACAGGCGTCCGCGGACGAATCCGGCCGGCATCGAATCTCGCTTGCGCAGTTGAGAAACACATAGTCCGGCGGCGAGAAATGCGTTGTAGAAAAACAGCACCTGGTAACTTGAAATATCGCTCCAGAGGCCGTTGTCCCGAACGAACTGCCAGTCGCGCAGGAGGTGATAAAGGGAATTGCCGAAGAAAGCTGCGGCGAAAGTGGCAAAAACCATGCGCAGCCTTTTATGTTTTTTCCAGTACCGGAGGAACGCGGGGTAGAAGAAGAAATCCACGAGCAATTCCTTGAAGTAGTAATAAAAGCGGTTGAAAAACTCCATGATGGTTGTCGAAGACAGCGGACGATAGGTGTTGCGCAAGGCGTTGAATCCGGCCATGCGGCAACAGGCGATAATTCTGTGTCCGAAGATGGAAAAAGTGAATATGAGTTCAAAATAGGCGAGTAACTGGCAAGCCCAGCGCAGGTGCAGGGCTACCGGGGTTCCATGCACACTCATCGCCAGCGACTGATCGGGAGTTGGAATCAGCAGGTATTGGTGAAAGAAGCGGTTCCACAAAGTCTGGCAGACTTTCAAAAGGATGGCCCACAGGAGAAGCTTCAAACCTTTCAACTGGACAATTGCGAGCTGCTCTGAGTTTTTGGCTTCAATGCGGCGAAGGTATGCGGCGCCCTTAGGAAAAGGCGTATTCGTGGAACCCCACAGCGGACGTAAAGCAGTGAGCTCCAGAGTGAGTTCTTTGGCGGGTTTCGAATTCCTGTCGGTAAGAGCGTAGGCGATGAACCAAAGATAACTTGCCAATGCGCCGACCAGACCCCAAAGAATCAAGTATGGCAATGAACGTGGAGCAGCCGCGCGAGCGAGTAGGATCAGCGCGACAAAGCCGGTGAGAAGAAACAAAACCGGCCTTTGTCCGAAGCGCGAGCGAGGCCAGCGCATAGCGCACCAGTACAAAAACACCGCCGAGGCTATTACGGCCAAAGTGAGGCCAAGCAGAGGGGGATCACTGTTGGTCTGCACAACGACAAAAGCGATGGGACTGATGGCCAGGACGAACCGCCGATACTCGGGCAAAAAGGTGATCAGTGCGAGAGGCACCATCAACGTCAACACGGACCACAAATCCGGGATGAAGACACGCATACCCAAGCCAAACACTGCCAGCAAGGCGACTTTGCCCAGAGGGGTTTGTGCGAAGGACACCACCGCAGGAAAGGTCTCGATGCGCGGAATCAGCCGAAACTCGGCCAGGCCGTTTGCCTTCGCGTTCGCGAACCCAGTTTGCGTGGCCATCCCGCTCATTGTCTGAGAACTCAGGTATCGAGGACAACTGAATTCGGCTTCGGAAAACATCATTGAGAACTCCATTAGCAAACACTTCGCGGCTTGGGCGCAGGCGACGCGATTCGGATGGCGAGACGGCGCGAGTATCCTGTTCACATGTGCTACTGCGTGCGCCGGGTTTTTGCCTGCGCCCTGCTCGGGGCGCTTTCCGGAGTGATCGCTACAAGCCAGGCGATTCACTCACGCGGCGGATTCACCCTTCCGCCTCCACCAGATGTCGAGGCCGTTCCGGTAACGGACGACTATTTCGGGACAAAGATTCAAGACAATTACCGCTGGCTGGAGAACGCCGGCAGCCCCGAGACCAAGACGTTTATCGACGCCGAGAACGCCTATACGCAGCGCTACATGGAGCAGGCTCGCATCCGACCGCAGATTAGCGACGACATGGACGCGCTGGAGCACGTGAGCGGGTGGAAGGTGCCGATTGAACGCGGGAACGATTTGTTCTTCGAAAAGATGCTGGCGGGCGAGGAGCAATCCTCGATCTATGTGCGCCATGGATGGGCGGAGAAAGACAAGCGGCTTATCGATCCGGCTCAGTTCAGCCGCGATCCCAACACGTCGGTAAACCTGTACGATGTCTCGCGCGATGGAACACTGGTGGCCTACGACGTGCGCCAGGGTGGCGCAGATGAGAGCACCGTACGGGTCTTCAATTTGAAGACGGGAAAGACGCTCGAGGACGAGTTGCCCAGCGGGATCTACCTGAGCGTTGCCTTCACACCGGATGGCAAGGGTCTTTACTACTCGCGGATGGACCAGAAGGGCACGCTGATCTACGAGCACGAATTGGGAGCAAGAGTTTCGCACGACACTCTGGTCTTCGGGAAGGAGTTTCGCGGAGAGGCACTGGGGCCAAATGACCTCATGGAAACATTCCTGTCGGACGACTATCGCTATCTGGTTGTCCAGATCGACCGAGGAGTGCCGCCGAAGCGCGTGGATATCGTTTATCGCGATCTGACGAAGCCGGGCTCGTACTTTGAAGTTCTGATCTGGGGTGTGGACTCGCGGTTCTCAGCCGACTATGTAAAGGGTGCATGGTATGTGAGCACGGACTACAAATCGCCCAACTGGAGAATCATGAAGGCCGATCCCGGCATCATGCCCGACGCGTGGACGACGATCGTACCCGAGGGACCGGATGCAATCGATAGCTTCAACATTGTGGGCGACAAGATCTACGTCGATCATCTGCACGACGCGAAGATGGAAACCGATATCTACACGCTCGACGGGAAACCGACGGGCAGTGTGGAACACGAAGGCATCGGGATGGCAACCACTCTCGCGGGGCGCGCCACGGACCGTTTCGGCTTTTATAGCTTTGAGTCGTTCATTGCTCCGCCCACCATCTACCGACTGGACACGCAGACGGGCAAGCAGGAGATCTTTGCGCAACCCAAAGTCCCGTTCGATTCCAGTCAATACGAACTGAAGCAGGTGTTCTACACGTCGAAAGACGGCACCAGGGTACCAATGTTCGTCGCTGGAAAAAAGGGGCTGAAGCAGGACGGCACAGAGCGGTTGCTGATGACCGCCTATGGTGGCTTCAACTTAAGCATGCTTCCGCAGTGGAAACCGATGTACGCATGGTGGCTTGCGGAGGGCGGCTGGTTTGCGCTGCCCAATTTGCGCGGAGGAGACGAATACGGCGAGCGCTGGCACGAACAGGGGATGTTCGAGAAAAAGCAGAATGTATTCGACGACTTCTACGCCGCGGCGGAGTACTTGATCGCCAACAAGTACACTTCTCCAGAACATTTCGCCATCTACGGCGGATCGAATGGCGGGTTGCTGATGGGCGCGGCGATTACGCAGAGGCCGGATCTGTTCTCGGCGGTGGATTGCGCATATCCGCTGCTGGATATGCTGCGCTACCAGAAATTTGAGCAGGGCCCGCACTGGATGACGGAGTACGGATCGACGGATAAAGAGGATCAGTTTAAGTATCTCCTCAAATACTCGCCCTACCAGAACGCGAAAAAGGGCACGGCGTACCCGGCGGTTCTGTTTTTTACCGGGGCGAGCGACACGCGGGTGGATCCGCTGCATGCGCGGAAGATGACCGCGCTTTTGCAAACGGATTCATCCAGCGGACGGCCGGTGTTGCTGCACTACAGCGTGTCGGGCGGGCACTCGGCCGGGGTTGGAGTGGAACAGAAGATTCAAGACGTCACCGACCAGTTGACGTTTCTGTGGGCGGAAACGGGACAGCCTTCCGCGCAGAAGTAGTCGTTTTGATGCACCGAGACAACGTGGGACGCGAGCGGTAATTGTGCGCGCGTAACCTCATGTCACAGGGCTACCCTCCGATAAATCAAGTACAGAACCGGAAAAGCATGCCCAGAGGCACGCTCACTCTAGCTTCGCCCACAGAGGATCGTTGAGGGCGAATCTGGGGAAGTGCTGGAGCCGGCATCGCCAGTTTTCGGAAACCATCATCCGCGGGTTGACGCGAGCCGGCAAAGGCTTCGCCGGAGGCACAAGGGGGCCTGGAGCAAGAATGCCGCAAGCAGAATTGCAGAACGGCAAAATCGATTGCAAAGGAGAAGGCGCCCGGCTTTCGGCGTTGGCTTCAACGGGAATTCTTGACTCGGCGTCGGAGCCAAGCTTCGACGCTATCACGCGCCTGACCGCTGAGTACTTTAAAGCCGACACGGTGCTGCTGGAATTTGCCGACGAAACCCGCGTGTGGATCAAGTCCTACTGGGGCGAACCGGTGCGCGAGCTTCCCCGGAAGCGAAGCGTGTTTGAAATGGTACTGGCCGAAGATGGGCCGGTAGTGGTGTCCGACGTGTCGAAGCATCCACACTTCGCCGGCACTCGGCTGACGCTTCGGCGGCTCGAGGTCGCTTCGTTGGCGGGCGTTCCGATTCGTTCGGGCGATGGCATGATTCTGGGCGCGCTTGCTGTTTTCTCCTGTCAACTGCGGCGCCAAATGGCGGCAGAGGAACTGCGGATGCTGGAGAGCCTGGCCGATATTGCTGCCAGCCAGCTTGAACTGCGCAGAATGCGCAAGACCTTCCAGAGTGGTCGCGGGCAACATACGCGCCAAGCCAAACCAGTGACCGGCATCTGGCCGCGCAAGTCGGACCTGCGGCAGGCGCTGGACAAGCGGCAGTTTGTGCTTTTCTACCAACCGGAAGTCGAGTTATCGACGCGCAGAGTTGTGGGGCTAGAGGCGCTGATCCGCTGGCAGCATCCAGAACGGGGATTAATTTCTCCGATGGACTTCATTCCTCTGACGGAAGAGAGCGGGCTCATCCTGCCCATCGGCGATTGGGGGCTTTCAGAGGCATGCGGCCAGATTCAGAGGTGGTGCCGCGAGGACCCGGAGAATGGCGCGCCGCGGGTTTGTGTGAACCTCTCCGCTCGGCAGTTCGCGCGCGAAGGGCTGGCTGACCACGTAGAAGCGCTGCTTCGGCAGTCCGGGGTCCCAAGCCGGCTTCTTGGCCTGGAGATGACCGAGTCTAGCCTCATCTCGGACAATGGCACGCCGCAGGAGGTGCTGATCAGCTTGCGGCGGCTTGGAGTTTCGCTGCTGATGGACGACTTCGGAACTGGTTACAGCTCGCTGCACCACCTGCACTCGCTGCCCTTCGACGTGCTCAAGATCGATCGTTCGTTTGTTTCACGCATGACGGGTGGAGGCGAACAGCCGCTGCAGATTGTGCGCACTATCGTGGAACTGGCACGCGTACTCGGTATGGACGTCGTTGCGGAAGGAATCGAGACGCGCGAGCAATATGCGCTGTTGCGGAAGCTGGGCTGCCGATTCGGACAGGGATTCCTCTTCTCCCGTCCCGTCACGGCGGAAACCATCAGCCAGATGCTGCGGCTCCCTGGACGCATTTTGCCCGAGCTGGTGGATTCTGCAGCCGGTGCTATCTGAGAGTGCGCGATGGTAGTTTGGCTCCCGGAGCATTCCGAAGCGGGGTTGTCGCAACATCGCTCCCGAAAAGGGAATCGCGTGGCTCTTGAGTTAGAGGAGTCTCAGAACTGTACGTATGCGGTGGCGTATGCTCCGTTGCATGCAGCAACCGGCGCAGCGTCCGCCTTCTTCCGCAACCGCGAACTTCGCCGGACTGCTGGCGGCACTCGCTTCGCCTGCCCGTGAAGATCCGGCCTTGGCGAGAACATCGAGTGAGAGTGATCTGGGCGACGATGTCGTGACGTTGAGCTACGATCGTGTGTTGCGCGCGCACGCCCGCTATCAGCCGACGGACCGGAGCGATTGGCAGCTTGGGCGGGCGGCGCGAGTTGACGAGAGCTTGACGCCGCGGGCAAGTCGGGCGCCAGAGGATGTATTTGACCGCGATCTTCGCACGACAAGCGTGACGGTTCGCCTGAGTAAGGCCGAATGCGCGAGCCTTCATCAGCGTGCCGCGGAAGCGGGACTGACGGTTTCGGCATATCTGCGTTCGTGCACGATAGAGGCTGAGGCGCTGCGTGCGGAGGTCAAGACGGCGTTGGCCGAGTTGCGGTTGACTGCATCGAAAAAAAAAACGGCTGCGTCAGAGAAGGAGCGACCGACATTTTGGGGGTGGGTGGCGTTCGGATGGTTGGCCTCGTTTTTTCCGGGCAGGCATTCAGCAAGCCGCGCCTAGCGAGTGAAGTCCGCTGGAGCGAAAGCTGGCGGCGTGTCTGCCGGTCGCCTGCGCGCCCCATTATTCGGCTTCGAGCACCAGGCATTTGAGGTATTCGGTCTCGGGGAGATTAAGGACAACCGGATGGTCGGGGGCGGCGCCGCGGCGCTCGAGCAGGCGCACGCGCCGCGATGCATCGGCGGCAGCGGCAGCGACTGCCCCTTCGAGATCGGCCCAGGTTACATGATGCGAGCAGGAGCAGGTCACTAGAAGGCCGCCTGGGCGCAGCATCTTCAGCGCGCGCAGATTCAGTTCCTTATACCCGCGCAACGCGCCTTCAACTGCCCGCTTGGTCTTTGCGAAGGCCGGTGGATCGAGGACGATGACGTCAAATTGCTCGCCCGCCTGCGACCAGTCGCGGAGAATCTCAAACGCGTCGGCCTCGATCCAGTCGACTTCGGCGGAGATCAGCGAGCGATTGGCCTGGAGATTGCGCTCCGCCACTTCAAGCGAGGCACGCGAGACGTCAATGCCCGTCACCCGGCGGCAAACTTGAGCGAGGTGGAGAGCGAATCCGCCCTGGTAGCAGCAAACATCGAGCGCGCGGCGACCTGATTCGGATTTTGGGTGGCCCATTTGCCGCGCCCAGTCACGCGCGGCGGCATAGTTGGTGCGCTGGTCGAGGAATGCACCGGTTTTCTGTCCTGCGTTTGCGTCGTAGTGAAAGGTGAGGCCGTTGAGGTGGAATTCCGTGGCGGCAACCGGCTTTTCAGGGTGAGCGAGCCAGAGCGGGTCGAGGCTCGGCGCGGGCAGGCCCTCCAATTCGCGGATACGCGGATCGGGCCTCTCGTGAATGGCCGCTGGCGAAAGCTCCTCGCGCAGAACGCGCACACAGATCTCACTCACGCCTGCGGCGAGCAGACCTTTGGTTAGGAACTGCAGGATCACGAGGTCGCCATATTTGTCGGCGATGAGGCCCGGCAACTCGTCGGCCTCGCTGAAGCACAGGCGGCAGGCGTCGTTGGCGGCGTCAAGGTGCGGCTTGCGGCGTGCGATGGCTGCGCGCAGTCGCGACGCAAGAAGCTTGAGCCACGCAGGTTGGTGGAGGGATTCGCGCGAGACGAGGCGCAGAGCGATTTGAGAAGACGGGCTGTAGAACGCCGTGCCCAAAAGCAGACCGCGGTTGTCGGCGACGGGGATCAGCGATTCTTCCGGATTTGGCAGCGTCACTGAGACAACGTCGGACGCGTAGACCCAAAGATGACCGGCGCGGACACGGTCTGAGGCGCGGCGGCTTATGGTGGCGCCGGGAGACGCGGAGTTAGGCCGGTTTTGGCCAATTGGTAGCGGCACAGGACGGCGTTGCACGCTTGCGGCTTTTGGCGAAGCAATCAGGGACCGTGCAGATGCACTGATAGCTTGCGATAGACGAACGGCAGGCGCGGCACCGCGTTCACCCGGAGTTTCGGCCCTGACGGACCGTTCTTCGCGAGGCGGCTTCAGCTTTGCGCCGGCCTTCGAATTGTCCCGTTTCGCCATCGGCTCTCTTCCCAGTATCGATCCTCGAACTGGGCCTGAGAATGGGAGCTAATAGCGAGGCTCCTATTTTGCCTGCAACGACTGCACGTACTGGCTCAGATTGCTGATCCTGAGAACCCTAACGTTGGGCTCGGCGATGGTCGTATCCATCTTGCCAAGCATTGGGCCCCAGACGGGCATTTCGGCCGTTCCGTGCGACGAGTTGGCCGCGCCAAATTCGAGCACCGACATGATATGAGTCGAGGGAAACTTCCCTCCGTTATTCTTGCTCAGGAGCGCCAAGTTCGCGGGTTGTTTCTTCAAAGCTGCAGCGACAGGGCCTTGTCCCCTGCCGTCCACTCCGTGACATGGGGCGCAATAGTTCACATACATCTGCTTGCCGTTGGTGGCGGAAGTCCTGCTGACGGGAATGACGACCTTGCTAGAGGCCGATTGATTCGCATATCCGATGCCAGCGAGAAGGGCCACGGCCAAAGCGGCGAAAAAGAGGTTTCTCACCATGTTTTCCTCGGTTCTTGACCTCCGAGGGAGTTTAATTTCAACCTTTTTTGCGTGCCAGGATGTGACGTACGGCACATTGGATGGCTCGATTGATTACCAGAGTGCTTACGGAACATCGTTCTGACCAAACTGAACCGTCTCTATAGGATGGGTGGCATGGCGGGACCGGCTGCGAGGCCAGCTGGTGGACCGATTCATTCGCACCGAAATGAAGCGGCCTATAATAAAGCATGGCGACTGTCCGGCAGACCATTCCGGCAGAGGATTCGAGCACACGGGTGTCCCCTGCGCAGACAGTTGTTCCCACCCCAAAAGTAGTGTCCCGACCGATAGATGAACACTCCATCGACGAGCGCATCGAAGCGCTGCTGAAGCAGGCGCAGGCCAACCGGCCGAGTGAAGATATCTCATTGATTCGAAAGGCGTGGGAGTTCTGCGTCTCCCATCACAGGGGGCAGACGCGCGCCTCAGGAGAGCCGTACATTGTGCACCCGCTCGAAGTGGCGGAGGTGCTGGTGGAGATGAAGCTGGACGCAACCGCCGTGGCCGCGGCGCTTCTCCACGACGCCGTGGAAGATACGCCGGCAACAAGCGAGGAGATTGGGGACAAGTTCGGCGACCAGGTAGCGCACATCGTCGAAGGCGTAACCAAGATCGACAAGATCCAGTTTGCCAACCGCGAGGACCGCCAGGCCGAGAATGTGCGCAAGATGCTGCTGGCCATGGTGTCCGACGTGCGCGTAGTGCTGATCAAGTTGGCGGACCGGCTGCACAACATGCGCACCCTGGAACATCTGAAGGCGGACCGGCAGGAGGCGATTGCGCGCGAGACGCTGGACATCTACGCTCCGCTGGCGCACCGACTGGGCATGGGCAAAGTGCGCGGCGAGCTCGAGGATCTGGCCTTCCGCTACACCGACCCTCTGAGCTATGAGCAGGTTTCGGCGGCGGTGGAAGCGCGGCGCGTGGATGGCGAGCAGTTTCTGCGCGCCGTAGAGGACACGCTGGCGGAGCAGCTCAGGGAGAATGGCATCAAGGCGCGCGTGGAGTGGCGCATCAAGCGGCTTTACTCCATCCACCAGAAGATCGAGCGCACCAAAGTTTCGTTCGACCAGGTGTACGACCTGCTTGCGATTCGCGTCATCACCGAGGACGTCGCTTCGTGTTACGCAGTCTTCGGTTTGATTCACACGCTGTGGCGGCCGGTGCCAGGGCGCATCAAGGACTTCATCGCCATTCCGCGCGCCAATCGGTACCAGTCGCTGCACACCACGGTGATGAGCGCGAGCGGACACCAATTCGAGGTGCAGATTCGTACCGAAGAGATGCACCGCATCGCCGAAGAGGGCATTGCGGCGCACTGGAAGTACAAGGCGGGCGGCGGCGTGGTGACAGCTCGCGACGAGGAACGGTTGAACTGGATTCGTCAGCTTGTCGAATGGCAGAAGGAGATGACGGATCCCAACGAATTTCTCTCCAGTCTGAAGATGGACCTCTACCCCGACGAGGTTTACACATTTACGCCAAAGGGGAAGGTAGTGGTGGTTCCGGCTGGGGCAACACCAGTGGACTTTGCTTACACGATTCACACCGATGTTGGCCACTCGTGCGTGGGCGCGAAGGTCAACGGCCGCATGGTGCCGCTGCGCACCAAGCTGCGCACGGGCGACATTGTTGAGATTGTCACGCAGAAGGATCACAAGCCGAGCCGCGACTGGCTGACGTTCGTCAAGAGCCCCCGCGCACGCAACAAGATCAAGCACTGGCTGAATGAAGATCAGCGGCTGCGAGCGGTGGATATCGGCAGGAAACTTCTGGAGCGCGAGGCGCGCAAATTCAAAGTGCCGATGGCGCAGATCGGCGACCAGGATCTGGGGCGCATCGCGAACGAATTCGGCGTAGCCACGGCCGCCGATCTGCTGGCCACGCTGGGGCAAGGGAAAAATACCGCGCACCAGTTGCTGAGCAAGCTCGCGCCGGGCTTCGCCGCTCCGCCTCAAGCAGAGCCGGGCACGGCGCCAAAATCGGGCGAAGCAGGCATGACGGATGCGGTTCGCAGATTGCACCTCACCGGCTCGGACTCGCTGCAGGTGGAGGGCCAGAACGACCTTCTCGTCTATCGCGCGCGATGTTGCAACCCCATTCGAGGCGAGGAGATTGTGGGCTACGTAACGCGTGGCAAGGGCGTGGCCGTGCACGCGCGCAGTTGCCCCAATGTGCAGAACCTGCTCTACGAGAGCGACCGGCGCATCAACGTTGAATGGTCGCGTGCCGCTGAGGGAGTCGGGCAGCCGCTGCGCTACCCGGTCAAAATCATCGTCCACTGCGAGGACCGCACTGGCATGCTGAAGGAATTGACCGCCGTCATTTCCGACGAGAACACCGACATTCGCGCCGTAGATTTGAGCCGCGACGAAGAGGGTGAAGCCATCATCGAATTCGTGGTGGAAGCCGAGGATGTGCGCCATCTGAACCGCATGGTGCTGGGACTGCGGCGCGTGGAAGGTGTGCGGCAAGTGATACGGACGCAGAAGGTGTGACAGCAGCTATTAGCCTTTAGCTGTTAGCTCCTTCAACAGTCAGTCGACGTCCTGCCAGAAAAGGCATCCTAAAAAACATTCAGCGTCGCAGTCGCCGGGTCGGGCCCCGACCGCGATACGCTGCTTCGGAAACGCAAATGCTGGTCTGTACTGCTCAGACTCTTGCCGATTGCCGTGCAAGGCTGGAATAGAGTGCGAGATTCCGCGAGACTGCGCAGGAACTGGCCAAGGAGATCCTATGTCGTTCGGACTTTATGCTGCCGGCTACGCAATCGTAATTGCCGGGCTGGTCTACGCCGCCCACCTCGTGCATATACCCTCGCACTGGATTCTTGTAGGCGCGATCGTGATGATCGGCATTGGCCTGTTGTCGGCCGTTAAGGCCACCCGTCAGAAAGACGCCGCATAAAAATCGCCGCCCATGAGAGGCGGTTTGAAGTCCTCTTTCGGAGCGGGGGCAGAGGTGCGCGTCAAAGTCTGACGAAGTCAGGGTTTCTGCAGATCGGCGTTGGAGGTTTGCCAGTTTTCGCCAAGCGCGCGATAGACATAGGCGGCGCGGTAGGGCAGCAAGATTTTGGAAGTGGGCTCTGGCTTACTTGCGGCGAGAAGCCACCAAGCCACCGGGGCCTGATTGATGTCGTAGCCGGCATCGCGGAGCAGGCCGAGGCTGACGCGTCCGCTCTGCTGCTCTGCCTTGATCACCATCTCCTCTTCGCTAATGCCCGCTGCCGTTGCGGCGAGCCCCACGCCAGGGACGAAGATGCCCACAAAGTCCGCGCCAACGCCAACGGCAGTCAACTCCACCGACGCAGGTAGGTCCCTGTCGGGTTGCTTCTCGAGCAAGCAAGAGATGTTGTCGGCGAGCACTGTAGCGAGTTGCGAGTCATTCTGCATGCGCTCAACCACCTGACGCGGCACCAGAATGATACCTCCGGGCAACGTGAGCGCGTCGTGCCAGTGTTTCTTGTCGACCACCAGAAAGCGAAAGTTGATTTTGGCCGGATCGGTATCGGGCAGAGCGCGCTGGTAAGCAGGAACCAGCTTGTCGCCAATTGCGTTGACCCTTGCCCGCATCGCGGCGTCGGGATACGGCCGAATGGTCCCAGTAAGGACCCGCACGCCCTTGGTGGTGTCGTTCGGGTCGACGAAGTCGTACTTCTTGTGCAGCTTTTCATCGCTGTTACTAACGTAAGTACGGCTTAGCTTTGCCGACTCCGCAACGATGATGCCGTCGGCCCGCTGCTTGCCCTTGTATTCGATCCAATCTCCGGGCACAACGGCGGCGACCGAATTTGGCGGCGGATCCCATGCGATCGTGGTTACGCTTCCGATCAGAATCCGGTAACCATCGGCGCGCACGATAAGACTTCCCGATTGCGCGCCGGCGGAATCGTGCGCCGGCAGCGCATCGATGACCGCGGAGCCGGTTATCTCACCGCGGACCACGGGTTGGGCTTCGATCTGCCCGGCTTCTACGGCGTGCTCCTTCTTTTTCACGGAGCCGTAAATCTTCACGGGCTCGCCCAGATAGAGCCGATCTTGCGGGCAGCCCTGGCTGCTCAGGACCTCCTTCGATTGGGGCTGGCCAATAGTTGTTTGGGTACCGGTCCCACAGATTACGCGGTACCCGTTGACGTCGAAATCTGAACTGGACGCTACGCGTGTCACGTAGCCATCGATCACGGGGGACTCTTGTTGCTGAGATACAGCACCGGGTATGCCCACCAAGCCGCAGAGCAACGCGAGTGCCATATTTTTCATGGCCGCAGTATAGCGCCGAGCCAGCAGAAGATTGTCAAGAAAGGCGCAATCAGGGACCGCATAGGGTTCGCCGAGACGGCGCGCCAGAAGAATCCGGGGGAGCGCTAGGAAACGAGCTCCAGCGCGGCTCTTCCCTTGCGGGGCGCAATAAAGTGGTCGGCGCGGGAGGCGATGGCGATGCCTTCGCGGCTGAGGAGCTTGCGAACCTGGCCGCGGGCATGGTCGGCCCAGGGCCCGCGGTTGTCGAGCTTGACGTACGCGCGCCAATGACGCAGAGCGTTGCGATGCTCGCCAGTGCGCTCGTATGCGAGGGCCAGGTTGTAGTGGGCGTCGGCATAGCGAGGCGAGAGGGTGACGGCCTTCAGGTAGGCGGCGATGGATTCGTCGATGCGCTCAAGTTCGTCGAGCACGTTGCCGAGATCGAAGTAGGCCAGCACATATCCAGGGTCGGCTTCGGTGGCGCGGCGGTAGAGTTCCTCTGCGCGGCCGAACTGGCGCAAGTGGAAGAACAGCGTGCCCAGGTTGATGCAGGCTGCCGCATACTGCGGATCGATGGACAGAATCTCCTGATAAAGATTGATGGCGTGTTGCTTCTCGCCGGCTTCCTCGGCCTGAACCGCAGCATGGAAGCGCTCCTGAAGGCCGCGGAGATCGGGCGTACCGATGCGGCGCATCGCAGAGGGGCCGGCGACGTCGTTCTGCGCGCCGCTCATGCGCTCAAAGTCGAAGAGCAACTGGCGGCGTATGGGGTCGACCATAGCGCCGCGATGACGAAAAGCAAGGCGCGTCCCCGTTCGGACCACGCAGGCCTCAAGCAGAGGATTGCTCATGCCGGCGACGGCTTTCATGGCCAGAATGGATTCGCGGATCGAAGCCGCAGGCACTTCGTCTTCGCGCAGCGAGTGCAGCGTGCGCAGTTGCCCGAGGTCCTGAAATGTATAAAGCTCTTGTTGAGGAATCAGCCCAGCTCGTTCCCAGGCTTGCAGTTGGCGGGCGCTGATTTCAAGGATGCGCAGAACGTCCTGACGGCGATAACTGGTCACGCTTGGATGCTCCCCCAGGTGAACCTTTCGAACTCGGTTGCGCACTCAGATCCAGAATGCGGATGCTGTACTCAGAATTCCAACCAAGATCCCGACCGCAGGTCAAACCCAGACGACGGATCAGATACAGACCAAAGCTCTCGGAACAGTTGCGGAGGAATCTTTCCCATTGCGATTATGCCAAGACTGCGCGCGAATAAACGCACTGGAACCGATGCAGTAACTAAAAACTCGTGGATAACGAGTACATGATTTGGTTCATGCGGCGCTTGCGGGAGCGGGGAAGCGCTCGAAATCTGGTGGTTTTTGCGACCTCACCGGAAAGTGGAAATTGGGTACGAGAAGCCGTGTGACAACGGGCACGAATCGAATGTGCAGATGTTGCCCAAAATGGTCAGTGTTCATCCGCCATGTACTACTGCCGGAAAGTCGTACCGCAGTGCGCAGATGACACCATGCATTGCCTCCAGTTAAGTTCTACGATTTTCATTGCTTGTGGAATTTACGATATGTTAGGCTCCCGGACGCGAGCATGTACGGACGCAGAGGCACCGGGCCCCATGCCGAACCCAACCTTCTGCTTCGCATCAAGTGACCCGCCGCGACTGGTGTCTGTCCGGGGCGGTACAGAAGCCTTGCTCGGATATAGCCAGCACGAGCTCCTCACATCCAAGGTCAATTTGAAGGGTTTATTCCACTTGGACGATGCCGGGATTGTGAAGAATGTTTTCTCCAATTGTCTCGATATCCGGTCCGGCTGCGTCAACATCCGGCTGCGTCACGCCAACGGGCGCATCCGTTGTGTGAAAGGGCACTTCACGAAGAAACCGGCCCGCACCGGGAAGAACGTGATCCTCGAGCTGACTCTTGAGGATGCGCGAAACGTGGCCGAACCCAGCGATGCCTTTCTGCTGAAAAGCTTCAAAGCCCTCATCGAACACACCGAAGACTACATCTATGTCAAGAACCGGAACCACGTGATCCTCGCGGCAAGCCGCGCCATGCCTTTTCTGACGGAAACGGCGAAGGACGCAGCCGAGGTCGTGGGAAAGACGGATTACGACATTTACCCCGAAGCCGTCGCCGATCTGTCGTACCAACTGGAGAACCAGGCGATCGCCGAAAACCGGCGGGTGAACCAAGTGCAGCAGCTTACGGCGCAGGATGGAGCGGACCGCTGGATCGACGACCGCAAGTATCCGATCACAGGGCCGGACGGCGGGGTTGCCGGCATCTTCGGCGTGGCTCCCGACATCACCGCCCAGATTGAGGGAAGGATCAAGCTGCGCGAAAGCGAGGCCCTCCAGCAATTATTTATTGACCACGCGCCCGTTGCGCTCGCCATGCTCGATCGGGAGATGCGCTACGTTGCCGTAAGCAGCAGATGGCGAACGATCCACAATCTCGATGGTCTGGAACTGATCGGGCGCTCTCATTACGAGATCTTCCCGGAGCTTCCCGAAAGTTTTAGGCAAATGCATCGCACCGCGCAATCCGGAGAAGTGGTAACGCTGGGCGACATCGCTCTGCCGAGAGCAGACGGCAGCGAGCAGTGGATGCGAAGAGAGATTCGACCCTGGTTAACCGGCGACGGCCAGGTGGGTGGGATCATCATCTTCACCGAGGACGTCACCGAGCGCAAGCGCGCGGATACGGCGCTCCGCGACAGCGAGGAATCGCTCAGGGAGGCACAGAGAATCGCCGGTCTGGGCAGCTATCTGCTCGATATCGACACCGGGAGATGGACGAGTTCGGATGTCATGGACCAGATATTCGGAATCGACAAGGAGTACGAGCACACCGTTGAGGGTTGGGCGGCCCTGATCCATCCCGACGAACGATCGTCGATGCTTGCCTATTTCAAGGATGAGGTGCTTGGCGGTTGCAAGCCCTTTGACCGGGAGTATCGGGTAATTCGTAAGAATGACGGGGCGGTACGTTGGGTGCACGGCATAGGACGGCTGGAGCTCGACGCTCAAGGGCGCCCGGTGAAGATGCCTGGCACCATCCAGGACATTACCGAAGCCAAGCAGGCCCAGGAAGCGCTCCGAGAGAGCCAGCATCTGCTTCAACTCTTCATTGAGAACGCGCCAGTGGCGCTGGCGATGTTCGACGGCGAGATGCGCTATGTGTCTGTGAGCCGGAAATGGCTGGAGGACTATGGGCTGGTGGGGCGCGAGGTGATCGGGCGGTCGCATTACGAAGTGGTTCCGGACATGCCGGAACGGTGGAAGGAAGGCCACCGTCGCGGACTGGCAGGGGAGCGGGTGCATGTCGAAGAAGACCGATTCGATCGCGCGGATGGCAAGGTGGAATGGAGGCGCTGGGAGGTAATCCCTTGGCGGACTGGCGATGGCTCCGTGGGCGGAATCGTCCTTTTCGCCGAGGACATCACTGAACGAAAGGCGGTCGAAGACCGGCTGCGCCTCGGCGCAACGGTGTTTACCGGCGCGCGCGAAGGCATCACGATCACCGATCGCACGGGGACAATTCTCGAGGTGAACGACGCCTTTAGCCGGATCACCGGATACACGCGCGAAGAGGTGCTCGGGCTCAATCCGCGCATGCTCCAATCGGGCCTGCACAGCGGGGAGTTCTACGAGAACATGTGGGGCTCGCTGAATCGCGAGGGTCATTGGTCAGGGGAGATTTGGAACCGCACCAAAAGCGGAGATATCTATGCGGAAATGCTCACCATCAACGCCATCCATAACGCCAAGGGCGACGTGGAGCAGTATGTTGGAATGTTCACGGACATTACGGAACTTAAAGAACAGGAACAGCGGCTGGAGCACATCTCGCGTTACGATGCGCTGACCGGGCTTCCCAACCGGACGTTGCTCGGGGACCGACTGCGCCAAGCCATGGTTCATGCGCACTGGAAGAAAGGTATGCTGGCCGTAGCCTGCTTCGACGTCGACGGCTTCAAGGCCATCAACGACCGCTTTGGCCACGCAACCGGCGACGGGCTGCTGACGGCCCTGGCATTCCGGATGAAGCGGGCCCTGCGGGAAGGCGATATGCTGGCCCGGCTGGGCGGAGATGAGTTCGCCGCAGTGATCCTGGATCTGGACGACAGTAATGCGTGCCTGGCAACGCTGAACCGTTTGCTTGCAGCCGCCGGCGAAGAAGCGCAGATTGGCGAGGCCATGCTGCGCGTTTCAGCCAGCGCGGGCGTGACCTTTTATCCGCAGAACGAAGATGTGGACGCCGATGTGCTGCTGCGCCAGGCGGGACAAGCGATGTACCAGGCCAAGCTGGCAGGCCGCAACTGCTTCCGCATGTTCGATCCGAATCAGGACCAGATCGTCCGCGGGCGCCTCGAGAATATCGAGCACATTCGCCAAGCCCTTGCTGCCCACCAATTCGTCCTCTATTACCAGCCCAAGGTGAACATGCGCACTGGCAAGGTGATCGGCGCCGAAGCCCTGATTCGCTGGCAGCATCCGGAGCGTGGACTTTTGCCGCCGGGCATGTTCCTTCCCGTGATTGAAGACCACCCCTTGGCGGTCCAACTCGGCGAGTGGGTGATTGATAGTGCGCTCACGCAAATGGAATCGTGGCTGGGCGAGGGTTTTGAACTTCCCGTAAGCGTGAATGTGAGCGCAATCGAGTTGCAGCAGGCGGATTTCGCCGATCGCGTCCGCGCACACCTCGCGGCGCATCCCCAGGTGAAGCCCGCGAACCTTGAATTGGAAGTGGTGGAAACGAATGCCGTGCAGGATGTCATGCGGACATCCCAGGTGCTCACGGCCTGCCGGGAAATCGGCGTGGCCATCGGCCTGGACGACTTCGGCACCGGCTACTCGTCGCTGACCTACCTGAAACGTCTTCCCGCTAACGTCCTGAAGATCGACCAGAGCTTTGTGCGGGACATGCTTGAAGAGCCGGAGAACCTGACCATCCTGGAGGGAGTTCTGGGGCTGGCTGCCGCGTTTCACAGGACGGTGATCGCGGAGGGAGTTGAGACCGCAGAACACGGCTTGATGCTGCTGCAAATGGGTTGCGATCTGGCCCAGGGATTCGGCATCGCCGCCTCAATGCCGGCGCGGGAGCTGCGAGCTTGGGCGGCAACATGGCGTCCCGATCCGCGCTGGGCGGAAGTGCCCGTGGTTCGCGCGGAGAATCGGCCGGTGCTGCTTGCCACCGTCGAGCATCGCGCGTGGCTGGGAGCTCTGGAAGCAAGCCTGCAGGGTAAGCGGGCCATTCCGCCGCCACTCGATGCCAGCGTGTGTCGCGTGGGTATGTGGCTCGAAGAGGAAAAGCGGTCGTCTCGCGGCACAGATTCCGCGGTACTGGCGATTGAGTCACTGCATCGGCAATTACACGAATTGGCCGAGGGAATTGTTGCTTCCCAGGCCGATGGCCCGAATTCCGAGGGGCTGACTCGTATACGCCAACTTCATTACCTGCAGGACAAGTGCCTGAAGCGCCTGAAGACCTTCGCTTGATGGTTTGTCGGCGCAGAATCTGCTTTGCCAAGCCGCCCACATTTGCCGCTCAAGGAGCCACCCGTGCATTCATTGATGATGGGCGAAGGCTGTCTCGGCCCGAACCTCTTCGGGCATGGCCTGCGGCTCGCGCAACGTGAGAACTGGGCAGCGGGCGTGCGAGAGCACGCGATAGACGGTGCGTTCGCGCGTCAGGTGTTCGAAAGCCAGGCGACGCGTCGCTCCGAGAACGATCAGGCTGGCATGGCGCGCTGCGGCCAAAGCCAGAATCTCGATGAACGGATTGCCGTGGGCGATGACTGGCTCGACAGCGGAGCAGCAGCCTGCGCCCGTTTGCTCAGCGAGGATGCGCAGCTCGACCATCGCCTTCGAGTCCAGACCAGTGGGCATGCCTTTGCGCTGCATCACGTCGATGGGCGGGAGTACATGAAGCAGGACCAGGTTGGCATTTCTTGTGGCGGCCACATGGCAGGCAAGCGCTGCGCTCGGGCGAGAGGTCTCTCGAAGTGTGGTGGCATGCAAGACGACGCGTTCCTCGCCGCTTGCCACCGGGAGATGAGCCTCGGGTCCCACGGTCATGACCGGGAGGTAGACCGAGCGCAGCACTTGTTCTGCTACAGAGCCAAGGAACAACTTACCCAGCTTGCTCCGGCTCCGCGTCCCTAGCAGCACGCGGTCGGCCTGAAATTGCCGAGCGGCGGCTGCAATCTGCTGTGTGGGGTGGCCCTCGCGCACCTGCTCTTCGCAACGGATCCCGCGCCTGGCGGCGACTTCACACCATGGGCGCAGCATCTCTCCTGCGGTTTCCAGCGCACTGGAGGTGTTGTAGTAAGGCATTCCGGAGGCATCGGCGGCGATGACCGCGACGGAAGCGGGGAGAACATGGAGAAGGATCAGCCGTGCACCGGTTTCGCCTGCCTGCTCAAGGGCAAAGGGCATGAGATGGTCCAGATCGCTCAAGTCTGTGGCGACGAGAATCGTGGCCGGATGCGTCCAGCGGCCGATATCGGAATCCCGCATGGCGAACACCTCACACCCGGAAGCTTGTCACCGGGGGAAGGGCCGGGATGTGCCGGAGCGCACTACGGAAAGTGATTTAAATCACTGGGAGGCGGGAATTGCGGCCACCTGCCGAACTGCGCATCGACGCCTAGGGTGGGCACGGCTACGGACTGCGACCTAGAGACCTGCCTATTATGGGCTGGCCCAAGCTGGTTGAGACGTGGCTGCACACGATCAAAGTGCTGCCCGCGGATTGAGGAAATAGAATCAGTGCATGCTGTTCGCTGTTCTCACCATTTCCGATCGCTGTTCGCAGGGCCTGATGGCCGATACCGCCGGCCCTGCGGTGGCGGAGCTGCTCGCGCGCGAGTGGCCGCAGGCGGAGATTCGGACAGCGCTCCTGAATGACGATGAGGACGCGATTGCTGCGGCACTCGAAGAGTTCATTCGGGAGGACGCGAAGCTTGTGCTGACCGTCGGAGGCTCTGGCTTAGGTCCGCGCGACCGGACTCCGGAAGCGACGCGGCGGGTGATCGACCGTGAGGCGCCGGGGCTGGCCGAAGCGATACGCGCGAAGGGCGCGGAGCGCAATGGCTACGCGTGGCTTTCGCGCGGCGTGGCGGGAATGCGAGGAACGACGCTGATTGTGAACATGCCCGGCAGCAAGCGCGGAGCATCGGAGAGCCTGGAGGCGATTCTGACATTGTTGCGCCACGGGCTCGAGGTCGTTGCCGGAACGCAGGATCACCCGTAACTAAGATTCGGCGCGAGTCAAGGAACACCAAATATCTGACGCGAATGAGAACCCCGAGTAAACATTTTCCAAAAATCGCGATCTTCCCTGCCCTGACCGAATGGCAAGCCGGCGCACAATAAACCCAAAGTGTGGGAATCAGACGGGTTCTACGCGCCTTTCCTCGTCGCCGCTCGTGAGAAAAACCAGGAAAAGGGTACAATTCTCTTGCCCATGAGCCAGCCCGTCAGAGCACGCAAAAAACGCCGCCACATCAACGCAAATATTCACGACGTGGCCAGGCGCGCCCGCGTCTCCATCGCCACCGTCTCGCGCGTGGTCAACCGTATCTCCACCGTCGATCCGGATCTGGCGAAGAGAGTTTGGAAGGCCGTAGATGAAGTGGGCTACCTGCCGAACACCCAGGCGCGAGCGCTAGTCTCGGGGCGCAGCCGCATCCTCGGCCTGATCGTTTCCGAGATCACCAATCCGTTCTTTCCTGAGCTGGTGCAGCAGTTCGAGAACCTGGCCGTGGCGCAGGGCTACGAGGTAATGATCGGATCGACAAACTACGATGCCGCGCGCACAGAGGCTCTGATTCGCCGCATGCTGCAGCGCAACGTGGACGGAGTGGCCGTGATGACCTTCGGCATTGAAGAGGCGCAGGTGCAGAAGCTGGTGGAGCATGAATTTCCGCTGGTCTTCGCCGACGCGGGACCTGACTTGCCAAACGTTCGAGTGCTGAAGGTTAATTACGGCGAGGGAATCCGCGAGGCAGTGCAGCATCTGGCGGCGCTTGGCCATCGCCAGATTGCATTTATCAGCGGACCGTTGCGCATGCGCACCGCCGTAACCCGGCGCGATGCATTTCGAAAGTCAATGTCCGAGCTGGGCCTGACCGTTTCCGGCGCCTACATCGTTGAGGGCGATCACACCATGGAGGGGGGCAAGGCCGCTATGGAGAAGCTGATCGATCAAGCGGAACTTCCCACGGCGGTGATTTGTTCCAACGACATGACGGCAATTGGCGTTTTGCATGCACTCGACGAGACCACGCACAAGGTGCCCGCGGACATCTCCGTGGTGGGATTCGACGACATTCGCCTGGCGCAGTTCATGCTGCCACCGTTGACGACGGTGCGGATGTCGTGCGCGGACTTGGCTCAGGCGGCCGTGCAGGCGTTGCGCGCCAGCATTGAGCCGGACCATCCGCAATCCGCGCAGAAGGAATGGCCGATCGCGACGCGGCTTTCGGTGCGCCGGTCTACGAGCTTTCCACGGGGCACGTTGCCAGCCTTGGGAAGGCAGAGTGCCGGCGCAGGGCGGCGCACGGCTCCGGCGAAGTAGCTCCTATCTCGAAAAATCAAAACCAAGAATCGGCGCACGCGCCTGCATCTCCAATTCAGACAATGAGATAGCACGATTTTAGAAATCGTGTGACAAAGCGCACAGGCAAGCGTGGGACCCCACAAATAGTTTGCTTACATGCGCCGCAGAAAAGCGCAAATCCGAAAACTATGCCTGCTGGCGGTGCTCGCGGGATCACTGGCGCATGCCGGCGCGGCCGACGGCGCGGCTGTTTCCGGCAGCGTGGCCGATCCGGTTGGCCAGGCGATTGCGGGAGCCGTGGTGCGTTTGACTGTGGCGAGCGGCCGTGCGCAGCAGGCAGTGAGCGACGCTGCCGGCCGGTTTGCGTTGACTACGGTTGCACCGGGAAGCTACCAACTGAGTGTGAGCGCAGCGAACTACCAGCCGCTCGAAGAGGGCATTGTGGTTGCGGCCGGCGGCAGCGAATTCCGGATCCAGTTAGAGCGAGTAATTTCGCAGACGATTGTGGTTACGGCCGATGTGACCGGAGAAGATGTGATGTCGCCCGATCCGGCCGTGAAAGTTTTTGCGACAGCTGATTTGCTGGATGCAAATCCGGGACGGCCAGGTGCGCCGATCTCGATTCCCGGCTATCCGATTGAGACGGCATCGAGCGGCATCAAGGCGCCGCAGTATTTCGCGCCCGGTGTGGCGGGTGACCACGGCGAACCGATCGCACAATACGTCCAGGTGGGAAGCTACCTGCTGCCAAATAATCTGTCGGCGAATGCGCACGGCAATGGTTACGCAGATCCGAACATCTTTATCGCCGAAGACATTGAAAGCGTGCAGGTGGATGGCGGCGCCTTCAACGTGCGCGAGGGCAATCACGCGCTGAACCTGGCGGCGATCTACGGGCTACACGCGCACCTGGCCCCGTTTTTCACGCTCACGGGCGACTCGCGGGACTTGACGGCCACGGCAGGCATGAGCCCTTCGCAGGATTCCTGGGCCGCGATGGAGGGCTCGTACGGAAACGGCTACCTCGACCGGCTGGAGCACCGCAAGCAATTCAAGTTGAATGGCGGGCGCCTCGTCCACGCGGGCGGCCACACGCTTACGCTGCTCGGAATCGGCTACCTGGGCTATGGCTCTGTGGCTGGGTTGCGGCCGATCTTTGGGTTCAATGCGATGGATACGGCCGCGGGATGGACCGAATATCCCGATACAATCGATCCGCGACAGAGGGACCAAACGCACACCGCGCTCGCGGCGCTGAACGATGAGTGGAAGCTCGAGGGAAATCAGGAATTCCAGCTCTCCGGTTTTTTCCGCACCTACAATCTGTCGCTATTCTCGGACTTCGGGCTGGGACTGATCCGGCAGAGTGAATTTCGCACGGTGAGCGGCGCCAGCGGGGCATATGTTAACAGAATCTCGAAGGCGTTTACGCTGCTGGCCGGAGCCGATTACGAGCGCGAGGCTCCGCGACGCGATGATCTGGACCATTACAACTTCTTCAATCCGGCTGCGCCCAACTCTTATGGGTCGTTCGTGAAGATCGACGGCAACAATGTGACCATTTCGCCCGTAACGCCCTACGTGGCCGCGCAAGGCGAGTTGGGCAGACACCTCAACTACTACGCGGGTTGGCGGCGCGACGAAATCTGGATCCAAAACCAGGACCTGATCACACCATCGAACTCGTGGAGCAAGCTCGTAGGTCTGAATTCACCCAAAGCGACGTTGTCGTTCGTTCCAAGCCGGACGTGGCCGGTGCCGATAATTTCGGCCAGCTTTGGCAAGTCTTTCTTCACCGAGGATCCGCGGGAGGGCACGGCATTGAACGGACCGGCCACTGTTGACCCAGTGGAAACCGCACAATCGTATCAATTAGTGGCGAGCAAAACCTTTCACAAAACCGACGTGAAGCTGACGCTGGGCCACGAAACGCAAAGCGCGGAGTATGGCAAGATCGATCCGGACCAGGGACTGCAGTACGACCTGGGGCCGGGGCACATTCGATTCCTGGCGGCGACAGTGCGGCAGACACTCGCGTATGGCTCGCTCGAGGCCACGTTCGAGCAAGCGGATGCACGCCTTGTGGGCACATCGTTCTCAGTCGTGCCAGAGGCACCTCGGCTTATTGGCGACCTGATCGGAACCTACGAAAAGCTGCCCTTTCATTTGCGAGCGAAAGGCGAGTTCGAGTACGTGGGCAGAAAGGTCGTCGGCAACGGCTGCGATGAAGGCAGCTATCTAAGCGGCGATCCGAATGCGCTCAACGACTATTGCCTCGGCGTACCCAACAAAGAGTTTCGTTTTGCGACGGCGCGGCTGTTCCTAGACGGCCGGATCGACGTGGGCGTGAACGCGATGATCGCAAGCGGATGGACGGGGCAGACCGTGGAAAATTTCGCGGCTGCCGGAGTCTTTGGGCCGGGGCTCGCAGGGCTTGGCAGTAACGGCCTGGTCGCCGCCAATCCCGTCAGCGAAGTTGTGGGCGTGAGGATTCCCTCGTACGCCAGCATGAACCTGAGCTATCACTTTGGCATCAAGCGCGAGCGTTAAGGTCTGATTCGATCGTCCGCGCGGAGCTCAACGGCTGTGCGGATGTTCGTGCGAGTGACCATGCTTGAAATCGAGCGCATGCGTGGGCACGCTCATCACCAGTCGGCCGTGTTCGACGCCTTTGAGGCCAATGATGAGGTCGGCAAATTGCTGGACGCGGCCGGCCTTGCCGTGAACAATCAGCACTTCGAGGCAGGAATCGTGGTCCAGATGCGCGTGGCTCGTCGAGACAACCAGATCGTGTCGCTCATGCTGCGCTTCAGTCAGCTTCTCAGTGATCCCAAAGGCGTGGTGATTGTAAATAAGAGTGATCGTGCCGACGACGGTAGCATCAGGCGTTGCAGTTTGCTCACGCACCAGCCGGTCGCGAATCAGGTCGCGGAAAGCTTCGGAGCGATTCGTGTAGCCGCTCTTCTCAATGGAAAGGTCGAACCGCTTCAATAGCTCGGAATCGAGGGCAATGCCGATTCTGCTTAGCTCTCCCATGCGCGCTCCCGCCAACCTGCGATTCTGATTTGCATCCCCAGAATAGCGCGCGGCGGCGGATCCAACTACTGCGGCGCGATCAAGTGGTGAGCGATGGCGAAGAGCGCAAGCTCGAGACGCGTGGAAACGCCAGTCTTGTCGAAGATGTTCGAGAGATGGCGCTTGACGGTCTCTTCACTCAGAGAGAATTGCTTAGCGATGTCGCGATTGCTGCAGCCTTCGACGATGCAGCCGACCACTTCAAGCTCGCGCGGCGTGAGACCGTAGGTTTTGCGCTGCGGCACAGCGGCCTGCTGCATGAGCTCATGCAGAGCGGAGACCAGATTGACGACGCGCTTTCCGCCGATCCAATAATCGCCTGCGTGCACGGTGCGGATGGCGGTCTGCAGGTGGCTGGCGAGAGCGTCCTTGAGCACGATGCCGCGCGCGCCAATCTGGAGGGCCTCAATGATCTGCTGCGTGGTGATGGTGGAGGTGAGAAGAAGAATCTTGGCGGTAGAAGGGCCGCTCATGATGGCGCGCATGGCCTCAAGGCCAGGCATCCGCGGCATAGCAACATCGAGAAGAAGCACATCCGGCTGAAGCTCGAGGGTCTGCGTGATGGCCTCGTCTCCGTCCGTGGCATCGCCGACGACGTCAAAGCCGTCGTTTTTGGAAAGCATATTGCGCACGCCAATGCGGACGACCGGGTGGTCGTCCGCCAGCACGATTCGAATGGTTCGTTCCATTTCAGCCACACGCCTCCGCTGTTCCTGGTCCAAGCGCAGCAATGCGCGCCGGATCAGGCAGGCAATTCAGCATCCAGCATACGCTCCAACCCTTGGGCAGCGGCGCGCAAATCGCTCAGCAGATCGGCGCTGTTATCCAGTTGGTTATCCTTGAAGTTAAGCGGTGTCGCCTCCAAAAGCGCGCCCAGGCGGGCGGCCTGAAGGGCGCCGGCCATGCCGCAGCCGCCTTTGATGGCGTGCCCAATGCGGCGAATCTCCGCTGCGTCGCCTTTGGCGATCGCCACTCCCAGCGCTTCAATCCGACGGCTGAGATCGGTAACGACAGCAGAGTATATTTGCCGAACAGCGGGCTCGGGCATGACTTTACGCAATTGGGAGAGAACCTCCACGCTGACCACGGGCTCAGTGGGATCGAGGAGCGAATGAGCAGCTTCCGGCTGATTGCCCTCGATCAGCCTACTCAGACCTTCAGCATTGAATGGTTTGAGCAGAAAACCGTCTGCCGCACCCGCCACTTCAGGCGGCGCGTTGCTGCCGCTAATGGCGTAGATGCGAGCATCGGTGCGGCTGCGCAGCTCTGCGATCAACTTTATTCCGCTCAGGCCGGGCATCTGCGCGTCCATGAGGATTGCGCCCGGCCGGCACACTTCTCTGGCGAGCATCTCCAACGCATCATTTCCGTCCACGGCTGTGTGGACGGTGAATCCAGCCATGGTGAGCACGGTGGCTGCTACTTCGCGGCTGACCAGGTCATCGTCAATTAGGAGAACGACGGGCAGGCGCCTTTCGGTGGAGCGGTCCAGCATGCTTCTAGTTTGCATCTGTAACGCGCGGGTGAGGAGAGAAATCTGCGTGCTGGTAATCGGTTTGGTTCAGTCGCCGATTGGGGAAGCTCGGCGCGGCCGGGATGCACGTGGACCTTTCTAGTGTCCACTTGCGACTGACGCTGGTAGATCCAGCGCTGATGCCGCAGGCAAGTCCTGCCCGTTCTGCCAGTCGTAGATGGCCGCCGCAAACTGGTCGGCGCGCCGCTGCCACCGTTCAGTCTCAAGGTCATAGCGGACAGTCACGTTGTTGAGCCAGTAAGAACGGTTTTCACCGAGCCACACCTGGCTGTACTCGCTCTTCAAGGCGGAGTAGGCATCGCGCAGATCCTGGCACCGGCCGTTCATGCCGCTGATCTCGCTGAGCAGATTGTAGGTGGCATTGCTTTGCGCCTTGTCGTGCTGTTGCGCGACCGCCTGGGCGTACGCCGCGGGAATCTCCTGCGCAAGCTGGAATTTGAGGCCGATGAGGTCGAGGCGGCGCGCGCCCAGATCCATGGCGGCGATGGCATCAGGTTCGGCGAGCTTCGGGTTATCGCGGCGCGCATCCGCCAGCAGAACCACGGCTTGCTCGGCGTGGATGCGCAGATCATGCGCAATAGGCAAGACCCTGGCCGAGACTGCTTGTCCTTCCGCACTCCACGGATCGAGCCAGAAAAGCTGGTCGCTGGTCATGCCCGTCTTCGCGTCGACCAGATCCCCTTGTGCGGCCATCAACTCTTTTTCAACGGCGTCAGTTTTACCGCTCGGGTCAAGATGAAAGGCCGGACCATATGCGTCCTGGTAGTCGGCGATAGAACTTTGGCCCGGCTGCCACGCGGCGACCGCGCCAAAAAGTACCCCGTACCAGTCCATGTTGAAGAGGCCTTCTCCATCATCGTTCCATACAGTAGTGAGCGCACCCGTCGAATTAAGACTCTGCCCGGTGGCGATGAAGCCCTGAATGTTCCACAAGGCCGTCTTGTTGCGCGGGTAAACTTCGTTCCAGTTCGAGTCGCCGGGAGCAACCCAGGTTTCAATGCCGTTTTTGGCGAATGGCTGAATGAGTTTGTCGAAATCAGTCTGAGCCGAATAGTTCCAAGGCACAGCGATCATGTCTTTGGGTAGGCCGGCCACGGCGTCAGGATTCGCATCGCCAATGTCTCCCCAGAAAAGCAGGCGGCGATTGGCTGGCGCAAGCGTATCGTGAATCTCCTTGAGGAAAGCAACGTATACCGGCCCGTATCCTTGTTGCGCGACCGCATCGTGCGTTCGGCCTACGCCTAGGTCAAAGGTTTCGTCGGCGCCAATGTGAATAAATGGCGAAGGGAACTCCTGGGCGACATCAGCAAACCAATCCTTGATGAGGGGAAGCGTGCCGTCCGGGCCTGGCGCGAGCACATATCCGTGAGGAGTCTCAGCCTCATCCTGGTAGAGCTCCCACTTGACCACGTTGTGCAGATGGCCGAAGGACTCCTGATCAGGCACGATGGTGATGTGATACTGGCGGGCGAAGTCGATGAGGTCCGCGACCTGCGCAGGCGTGAGCGAGCCGCCCGGCGGCGCTGCCAGTGGATGATCCGGATAAAGGAGCGTGTTCTCGAAATATGGCGAGTAGATATTGATCTTGAACGACGCAAAGACGCGAATCTGGTGCTTCTGGAAGTCGAGCGTGGGAAAAGGGCCGCGGGAGAGATCGTCGCTGATGCCGCGATATTGCATGGCCGGCCAGTCGCGCACGGTGCCCGTGAAAAGGACGCGCGGCGCTCCGGGCAATGGGAGCATTTGCTTCAAGGTCTGCACGCCATAAAAAACGCCGGAGCCGGTTCCACCAATGATTGCCGCTTCGTTTGGGCCGATCACCAGGACATAGCCCTCCGATTCCATGGCGGGATCGAATTTGAGGTTGTTGCCCGCGAGGCCGGCCTTCGCTGCCTCGGATCCGCTACGGAGGAGCGTGATGCGATAGGGCGGGCGTGCTGAGTGCGATTCATTGCCGGCGGGCGCGATTCGCTTCAGTGCATCCTCAAGATCGCGCGCGGCAAATTCGTCCTCCGCGTCGTGGGCGGGAACGGCGACGAGAATCTTGTCGGGCAACGGAGTGGTCTGCCCGAAATTTGCCTCACGCGGAGCGGGAAGCAAGGCTGGCCTCGTCTGCGCCATGCTCAGAGTGGAACCGGCAAAAAGCGCGGCGAGGGCGACGCGCGGCAAAGTGGATAAGGTCAATCGAACGAAGCTCTGCAACTGTGTCTGCCTCCGGCTCGGGTCATGGAACTCTCGTATGCGATGCGACCATTGTAGACTGGTGCGTCGAACGAATTCGCATGACGCGAGTTGGAGCCGAACAGACAAATGAGGATGAGCGAAAGGAAAAGCTTCAAGTGAATTCCGCCGAATCGCCGCGCGAAACTGCAACGGATGTTTCCGCCGCAATGCGCCGCTATAACGCGTTCCTGCTTTTGGTGGCAGGATTGGGCGGGTTGCTTTACGGCATCGACGTCGGGATCATCGGCGGGGCCGTGCCCTACCTGCAGGCTACATCGGGGCTGAGTCCTTCGCAGCTTTCGTTCATCGTAGCCGCGGTGCTGTTGGGCAGCGTGTTCTCCACGCTGTTCTCGGGGTTGTTGGCTGACTGGATGGGCCGCAAGCCGCTCATGATTGCGAGCGGTTGCGCATTCGTGGTGAGCATTCCGGTGATTGCGATGGCCTCTGGATACGGGCCGCTGCTCTCCGGGCGGCTGCTGCAAGGTGCGAGCGGCGGATTGATTGGCGTGGTGGTTCCGCTCTACCTGGCCGAGTGCCTGCCCGCGTCGAGCCGCGGCAAAGGCACGGCGATCTTCCAGTGGATGCTGACACTGGGCATTGTGGCTGCGGCGCTGATGGGCATGTACTTCAGCTATCGCGTGGATGCAGTCGCGAAGATCGGCGATACCACAGCGCTTCTCCACTTCAAGGACCACGCATGGCGGAGCATCTTCTGGGTGTCGTTGCCGCCGGGGGTTGCGTTTGTGCTGGGGAGTTTATTAGTTACGGAGTCCCCGCGCTGGCTGTTTCGGAAGGGGAAAAAGGACCGGGCACAAGCCGTGCTGCTCAAGTCGCGTAGCCCCGAGCAGACCGCGCTTGAACTTGCCGAGATGGAATCCACGGCGCACGCGGCTCGTGCAAAGACCGGGCAACAGTTCCGCGATTCACTGCTTCGGCGCAAATACTTAATTCCCTTTTTGCTGTCCTGCGTAATTCTGTTTTGCAACACGGCGACCGGCGTGAACTCGATCATCGGGTACAACACGGGAATTCTGCTGCAAAGCGGGTTGAGCGATCTGCGCGCGCACTGGGGCTACGTGATCTTCACGGTTGTGAATTTTCTGGCGACCATGATCGGCATCACGCTGGTCGACCGAAAGGGGCGCAAATTTCTTCTGGTATTGGGCACGAGCGGCGTGATCGTGGCGCTGGTCTGTGTCGCATTTCTCTTCAGATCGACAGAAAAGCTGAGCGTGGATTGCCGCGATGCCGTGCAGGCGCTGGTTTCGCCAAGCCAGGATTTAACGCTGCGCTTCGATTCGGCTACGGCGAGGAGTTTGTTGGCAGCGCAGGGGGATGCGGGCCAGGTCGACCCGGGCGAGATCGACAGCAGCCGCGCATCGCTGGCAATCATTTACTCCTACGGAGAGTTTACCGCTGCAACAAACTTCGTTCGTTCGGACGATGCGGCGGCCGCGCCGATCGAAATCACGCGCGAAAGCTGCGTGCCCGCAAACAGAATTGAAGCGTTTTTCCGCAACCCATTCGCCGATCTTGTTGCTGCGCGGACTGCGCCGCTCGTGATTCAGAAAGCGCTCGTCGGTCGCGTGCCCGAGGCTCGAAACGGATGGCTCGTGGCGCTTGGGCTCTATGTGTTCATGGCGTTCTACGCGCTGGGTCCCGGCGTGGTGGTGTGGCTGGCACTGAGCGAGCTGATGCCTACGCGCATTCGCTCGAATGGAATGAGCATCGCGCTGGTGATCAACCAACTCGTATCAACAACGCTGGCCGCAATCTTTCTGCCCTTCGTCAGCAAGCACGGGTACTCGTCGATGTTCTTTCTCTTCGCGGGCTTCACGGTGGTGTATTTCGTGGTGGCCGCGTTCTTCCTGCCGGAGACAAAGGGCAAGACGCTGGAAGAGATTGAGGCGCACTTTGAAAAAGCAGCCTCGAGCTCCTAGCTTCTAGCTGCTAGCCCTCCGGACCAGGCCGGTTGCCGCGACAGCGAGTTGGCATGTTAGCGCAGCCTGTTTATCTTCTGGTGCCCCTCCCACCCCCCACCCATTTTTTGGGTTAAGAGGTTTGTTTTAAACCACTTGTACCTTTCACCGGTTCCGCTAAACCATTCATTCCAAAGGACTTGATACCCTAAAGTCTTCTATCCAAAGCAGTTAGAGGCAGCTGATTGTGCGGTCGGAGACCCGTTTTTTCCCGATCTTCTGGAATCATTGTGCGCCAAAGGCACGTAATTACCGGCAAACTTGGGAAAAGATATATTTCATTTGGAATCATGGAGATAAGGATGGAAGAGGCGCTGGCGGGGATTGACAGCGGGTTTTCGGCATCGGCTCTACCGATGATCTTCTTTCGCCCCTACGGGGCTGGGTTCCTTGGAGGCTCTGAGTCCCAGGGCTTACGCCCTGGGCTATTTTCTTCCCTCCCTCCGGGAGGGTTAATGCGATCCGAGGTTTGTGCGATCCCAGGTCCCTCCGCCACGGCGGACGAGGGACCTGGGGCACCCACTTCTTAAGCAGGTTGAGAGTGGGAAGCCGGGGTCCGTGCGATCCCACCCTAGCCACAAAAACAAAAACGTGGCGAGGGTGGGGCACCCATTGGTCGGAGAGACGCGCTACCACTTCATCAACTGCGTGAGCTGAAGAAGATTGCCACAGGTGTCGTTTACCGTAGCGATCTTTGAAGCAGTCACGTCGGTTGGCGGCATGGTGAACTCGGCACCGTGCGCCTTCATGCGCTCGTAATCGACCTGCACGTCGTTGGTGAAGAACATGGCCGCAGGCTGGCTTTGCTGGAACAAAGCCTGCTGATAGGCTTTGCCGGCCGGGTTGTTGTTGAGCGCAAGTTGAAGCTCCGTCCCGTCGGGATCTTCGGGCGATGCAACGGTGAGCCAGCGATAGGGTCCATTGGTGAAGTCGGCTTTCTTCACGAAGCCGAGCACTTCGGTGTAGAAGCGCAGGGCCTTCTCCTGGTCGTCAACGTATACGCTGGTGAGTTTGATTTTCATGGTGATCCTCCTCAGTCGGTTTCGCGGATGGGGCCGCGTTTTTTTGCATTCTTGCTTTCAAACAAGATCTGTGAGCGTACGCTCGAGGGCATTGAAGAAACTCTGCCAGCCGTACTTCGCGCCTTTATAGTTGGCTTCCCTGCCGGGGCCGAAGCCGGACTGCTCCATGCGCAATTGAGTGCCGCCGTTTGCCGGTGTCAAGGTCCAGCGCACTACAGTTTCAAGGCCCATAGCTACCCAGCTATAGGAAAGCTCTTTGAAAGGCTCGACGACGGACACCTCGCAGTCGATGACTCCATTCCAGTTCGGCATGGGCTCGCGGCGGAACTGGAACCTGCGCCCGACGACCGGCCCGAAATCGTTGCGCAACAGCCATTGCGCCAGGAGCGGGCTCTCAGTGAGCGCGCGCCACAGCTTCTGCGGCGAATGGGGAAATACCCTTTCGACGACGAGGGCACGAGATGCCTCAGCAAGATTGCTCATGAATCCATCCTCCCCAAGAGATCTTCAAGACGATCGAACCGGTCGCGCCAGAATGCGCCGTAGACATTCAGCCAATCAACCATCGGCGCGAGCGCCTCGGGCTGCGCGCGATAGTGGGTTTCGCGGCCATCGCGGCGATGGCGCACGAGCTTTGCCCGCTTCAAAACGGTCAGATGCTTGGAGACGGCGGGCTGGGAGACGCCGGCGTGGCGGGTTAAACCGTGGACAGTCTGCTCGCCGTGGCGGGACAGTTGCTGGAAGATGGCGCGGCGCGTGGGATCGGCGAGAGCGCGGAAGACGGGATTGGGGTTCAGGGTCGCCACAGAAAAACCATAACCAAATGGTTATGGTTTGTCAAGAGGGGCGGAAGAGATTTGCCACGGATCCGGCACAAAGGCAAGAGAGCCCAGCAGGCTTGGTTGAGCGCACAAACAGCAAGGGCGCTCGCACTTGCGAGCGCCCCCGTTGCTTCGAGTTGGATTGCGGTTACTTGCTGCCGCCCTGGACGCCGAGCTTATCTTCGAGCGCGGCCTGCGCCGCTGCCAGCCGCGCCGTAAGCAACCGGAAGGGCGAGCAGGAGACGTAGTTGAGGTCGATTTTGTGGCAGAACTTGACGGATTCGGGATCGCCGCCATGCTCGCCGCAGATGCCAACCTTGAGCTTGGGGCGCGTATTGCGTCCCTTGGCCACGGCCATCTTCACCAGTTGACCCACGCCAGCCTGATCGAGGGTGGCGAAGGGATCCTGCTTGAAGATGCCGAGCTTGAGATAGGCCGGCAGGAAGTTGTTGATGTCGTCGCGCGAGATGCCGAACGTAGTCTGCGTCAGGTCGTTGGTCCCGAAGCTGAAGAACTCGGCTTCTTCGGCGATTTGGTCTGCCGTGAGGGCCGCGCGCGGCAGCTCGATCATAGTGCCCACCATGTAGTCGACCTTGGTCTTCTTCTCGGCGAAGACCTCGTCGGCCACGCGGCGAACGATCGCAGCCTGGTTGCGCATCTCTTCGATGGAGCCGATGAGCGGGATCATGATCTCAGGATGGGGCTCCCCGCCCTTTGACTTGACCGCGACCGCAGCCTCAATAATCGCGCGAGCCTGCATCTCGGTAATCTCGGGGAACGTAATGCCGAGGCGGCATCCACGCAACCCGAGCATCGGATTTTGCTCGTGCAGTTCTTCAACGCGAGCCAGCAGCGGACGCAGCTCCTTGAGCTTGGGCGAACGAGGCTTGGTGTCTTCAAGGTGCTGGATTTCGACCAGCAGGTCCTCGCGCTTGGGCAGGAACTCGTGCAGCGGCGGGTCGAGCAGGCGGATGGTGACGGGCAGCGATTCCATGGCCTTGAAGAGGCCAATGAAGTCGGCGCGCTGCATGGGCAGCAGCTTTTTCAGCGCCGTCCGGCGATCTTTTTCGTTCTCGGCCAGGATCATGGTGCGCATGTGCTCGATGCGATCCTCAGCAAAGAACATATGCTCGGTGCGGCAGAGGCCGATGCCCTCGGCGCCGAACAGACGCGCGTTTTTGGCGTCGCGCGGAATGTCGGCGTTGGCGCGAACACGCAAACGGCGGACCGGATCGACCCAGCTCATGAACTTGACGAGATCCGGATCGTTGGGCTGCGCATCGAGTGTCTTGAGCCGTCCGGCAATGACGCGACCGGTGGTTCCGTCGAGTGAGATGTAGTCGCCCTGCTTGAAGGTCTTGCCCTTCACGCGGAGCTCCTTCTTGGCTTCGTCGACGGTGCAGTCGCCGGCGCCCGCCACGCAGCACTTGCCCATGCCGCGGGTAACGACAGCGGCGTGCGAGGTCATGCCGCCGCGCGAGGTCAGAATTCCGTCGGCCACTTCCATGCCGGCGATGTCCTCAGGCGTGGTTTCGCCGCGGACGAGAATGACGGACTTGTAGGCACCGCTGTTGTGCTGCTTGACCGCTTCTTCAGCGGTGAAGACGATTTGGCCGACAGCCGCGCCAGGCGAGGCAGGCAGGCCGGTGGCGAGCACTTCGATCTTCTCGCCCTTCTCCACGAGCCGCGGAACCAGGAAGTCGTAAAGCTGATTGGGCTCGACGCGGAAGATGGCTTCCTCCTGCGTGATGAGGCCCTCGCGAACCATGTCAATGGCCACTCGGACAGCGGCCAAGCCAGTGCGCTTTCCATTGCGCGTCTGCAGCATGTAGAGCTTGCCATCCTGGATGGTGAACTCGAAGTCCTGCATGTCGCGGTAGTGCTTTTCCATGCGCCGCGTAATGTCTTTCAACTGCTCGAAGACCTTGGGCATGGCCTTCTCGAGCTCGCTGATGGGAAGCGGGGTGCGGACGCCGGAAACCACGTCCTCGCCCTGCGCGTTCATTAAGTACTCGCCAAAGAAAACGTGCTCGCCGGTGGCGGGATTGCGCGTGAAGCCTACGCCAGTGCCGGAGCCTTCGCCCAGGTTGCCGAAGACCATGGCCTGAACGTTGACCGCAGTGCCGATCGAATCGTCGATGTGGTTGATGCGGCGATACGTCTTGGCGCGATCGTTTTGCCAGCTCCTGAAGACGGCATCCCGGGCTGCGACGAGCTGAACCAGCGGATCCTGCGGAAAATCTTTGCCGGTTTCCTTTTTCACCAGCTTTTTGTATTCGGCGATGATCTTTTGCAGCGCATCGGGCTGGAGGTCGTAGTCGAACTTGATTTTCTTCGCGGCCTTTACGCCGTCAAAGATGTGCTCGAACTTCTTCTTGGGAACGTCGAGAACCACGTCGCCGAACATCTGGATGAGCCGGCGGTAGGAGTCATAAGCAAAGCGGGGATTATTGCTGCGCTTGGCCAGCGCTTCAACTGCCTGATCGTTGAGGCCCAGGTTCAGAATCGTGTCCATCATGCCGGGCATGGAGAACTTGGCGCCCGAGCGGACCGAGACCAGCAGCGGATTTTCGCCAGTGCCGAGCTTCTGCCCCTGCAGTTTTTCCAGCTTCTCCAGCGCATCGAGCATCTCTGTCTCGATCTGCGGGCTCAGTTTGCCGCGCATGTACTCGCGGCAAGCCTCGGTCTGGATGGTGAATCCGGGAGGCACGGGCAAACCGGCATTGGTCATCTCGGCCAGACCAGCGCCTTTGCCGCCGAGAACGTCTTTCATTTTGCCATTGCCGTCAGCTTTGCCGCCGCCGAAGGAATACACATACTTGGTTGTTGTTGGGGTCGCCTCGGCGACCGATTGTTCCACTACGCCCTGCACCATGAGATAAAGTCTCCCTTGCTGGTTGGATCTTGTTGGATTCCGCCGTGCGGTCCTTAGGCAAGGGTAATGGAACGGAGGCCCGGCGCGCCAATGAAGATAGGTTGAATGGCTGCGCGGGACGGGGCCCTGACCTGCGGGACTGCTACGAAAGGCTCTTTCGAGTCATCCATAGGAATAGCGCGTGAGGGTTGGCGCTGCCTGTGACTTGGGGCACAGGGGCCTGAGTGGTGGTCGTGGCGCAAAGCCGATTTGGGATAAATCCCACAATTTAAGACTGTCTTGGCAGGCGGGAACGAGCTGGCGGGAGATTCCCGCGCAGCTCAGGCCGCGGTTTCCTTCCGGGATAACGGGTTGACGTTAGTGTGACGCTGGCGCTGGATTGCTCCGCAGGCTGGCGATATCGTCTATGAGAAGTTTGCGAAGTGCAACGGGATCTTTGGGGTCGGATTCGTCGAGGATGTCCCAGATGCGCCAGCCGTGCTCCGGAACGAGAGTGAACCTAAGCTTCATTGGTTCGGCTGCAATTGGCCCTTTCGGAGGCGCCAAATAGAAACTTACATTGGCGAGGGCCCGCTGCTGAGACTCGATCTGCACATCGATTCTGAGGTCCCAGATTCCATTCCAGTCCTGGCAACTGCAGATCGGATCCGCATCCATTGCCGGAGCACTGTCGGGCCCGTTTGCCTTCACGTCGGCCTTCTCGAGTGCCAACAACGAGGAGTGGAAATAGAGGGCGGAGTGAGGGCCGTCAAAGTCAATCCCTTTGCCTCCGCGAGAGTAATGGCTATAGATATTCACCAGAAAGGCTTTCGCGGAGGCCGCGTCCTGGGCGCACGACGAGGTGCAAAAAAGGATTGCGACGAAAGAAATGGCAATTGGGAAGAGCTGCTTTGCGCGCATGAGGCGACCTTACGACTTAAGTAAAATGCCGAGGTCAATTCTATGCGGCTCTCGCTGCAGCAGGGTAGCCAGCCTGCTCAGGCAGCGGAACCCTGCAACTGCATACATCCAAGGTCCGGCTCGGCCCCCGGCTGCGCGACCAGGATGCGGTCGAGACCCACAATCTGAAGGATTTCGCGAACGTGGCGGCTAGGACGAGAAACTGTGAGGGTATGGCCCGCCTTGCAGGCGTCAGTGTAAAGCGTAATGAGAGCGGCAAGGCCGGCTGCGTCAATGCGCTCGACTTCGCCAAAATCGAGCGCCACGTTTTCGCGAACGACCGCTGGCGCCAGTTCCTCAAGAAACCCGTGTTCCTGACCTCTCACGAGCTCTTTGATCCGCAGAACGACGTTCCTGACTGGTTCAACCCGATTGGTATTCATAAGAAACTCCTCGTCCGCGATAATCCGCGGACCCTTGCAACGGAACCTGCCACGCTTGCCGGCCACTCGGATTTTGCCCTGGCTGGCCTTGCAATTGGCAAACAGCGGACCAAACCAAACAATGCCGCGGTTGGGGAATATGCTGAATCTGCAGGGCGTCTTTGCGCCCTTGCAAGCAGCAAACGCGGCCGGTTTCGCAGAGCGCGTCCGCAATGAATAACAAGATTCGATACGCAGGGGCGGAGAGAAAAGTTCCGTGGCGGCGAAGGCGAACAATTTGAAGGGGCCCAGCTCGCGCGGCGACGAGTCGCCGGGATCGCTCGGCGGGCTAGCGATCGAGCAGGCGCGCGTTTTCGCGCTTGACGCGGAATTTCAGGAGGCCGGGCTGGTGGCCCTCCCTTATGAAGCCGAGGCGCGCGATGCAGAACGCTTTCGCGAGTGGGTTGCCAAGGGCCGCGCGGGAACAATGGGTTACCTGGAGCGCAAAGCGGAGAATGGGCAACTGCTGCGGGAACAAACGGCAGTTCCCTTCCCGTGGGCGCGGTCGGCGCTGGTTTGCTTTGCGAGCTACGCATTCCCGTCAGCCCCTCTCTCAACCAAAGCGCAAGAGCCCGGGAGGGCGTGGATTGCGCGGTACGCGTGGAGCAGCAAAACAAATGAGCGGGGCGAGCGGCGGCCTAGCGACTATCACAAAGTCCTGCTCAAGCGGATTCGCGCGGTCGAAGCGCGGCTGCATGAACAGCTCGGCGAGTTCGAGTCGCGCGCGTATGTCGATACCGGGCCCATTGTCGAGCGCGCGCTCGCGGTTGCCGCGGGCCTCGGATGGACTGGGAAAAACACCTGCCTGATTCATCCTGAGTTAGGGTCGTTCGGATTTCTGGCGGTAATCTTGACGTCCCTCGAAGTCACTGCAAAGGTCAAAACGCCGGAGCTCATCCCCGATCGGTGCGGCAGCTGCAGGCGTTGTATTGAAGCGTGCCCGACAAATGCGCTCGATGTTCCCTACCAGATGGACGCGACGCGGTGCATTGCGTATTTGACCATTGAGCATAAGGGGCAGATCGCGGAAGAGCTCGCCGGAAAGATGGGCCGGCAGGTCTTCGGGTGCGACATTTGCCAAGACGTGTGCCCCTGGATTGGGAAGGCGCGGGACAAGGGGCAGCGCGGGGGGCCGATCACGGCAGACGCCGAGCTCGAGCCACGCCCGGAACTCGTCAACCCGGCACTGGAATGGCTGGCAGATTTGGATGAGGCAAACTTTGAGCGCGAGTTCAGCGGCTCGCCGGTTCGCCGGACGGGATTCATGGGCCTCAGGCGCAACGTGGCGATCGCCATGGGGAATAGCGGGGAGGAGCGGTTCAGTGAGCATCTGGAATCGTGGGCTAGGGCGGCGGACGACGGCTTGCGCTCGGCGGCAAAGTGGGCGCTGACGCGGCTGCGCCGCGATTGATCGACTCATCCAATCGGGGCACTCAACCCGCATTTAAACGTTTGAAGCGAAAATCAGTGCTGATCGCGGCCCAACGACTTTAGGCCGAACCGACTATTCTTAAGGCAGACCTTCCCTTATCCGCGCGCGTCAAACGAAAACGGCGGAGTACGCACCAGCGCAAGAAGGCCCTATGAGGGGTTGAACCGTGTCCGATGGTTTGGAATCCGCGTCCGGCGTTGCAGCCGACATCGAAAGCGCCGGCGCCGCACTAGCTGCGGCCGCGACGGGTCCCGATCAGCCCGCTGCGCAATCCAAATGGTACCGGTGGCGCAAGAGTGGCACGGCGCTCATCGCTTATCTGCTCGACAGCGAGGTACACACCTTCGCTTTCAGCGTGGCGGCCAACGCGATCATCTCGTTCATTCCATTTATCGTGCTGCTCTACACGCTGGTGCTTACAGTTTTTCACTCGCCACCGAAGGGCCCCATGGTGACAGTAGTGAACAACATGGTGAATTACTTTCTTCCGTCGCTTACCAAGCAGCCGGATTGGATCACGAAAACCATTGTGAGTGAAGCCGTACTGCCTATCGTGACTCACAAAGGCGCGCAGGCGTTTTCGCTGCTGATGATTCTTATTGCGTGCACCGGTATTTTTCTGCCTTTGGAGGTAGCTCTCAATCAAGCATGGGGTGTGAAGAAGAGCCGCAATTATCTTCTCAACCAGACGATCGCGTTTGGGCTAGCTCTGCTGATGCTCGGGCTGGCCGTGGCCAGCATGTTTGCAAACCTGGCCGTGGACAGCGCGCTGCCGGTGATCTTCCTCGAGCACACTGACAATGCCTTCTACCGTTTCGTGTCCGGAGGTGTGGACTATGCGTGGCTCGCGATTTCAACGGGCGTCGCTTCGATTCTGTTCTTCTTTTCGGTGTATTACATTCTGCCCAACCGCAAAGTTCCCTGGCGGCCGGTTCTGCGCACATCGATCATCACGGGCCTCGTCTGGCTGTTGTCGCGATTCATTTTTGCCACGGTTCTTCCTCATATCGACCTAACCATCTACGGACCGTTTTACGTTTCCGTCGGGCTGCTTTTCTGGGCATATATCTCAGGACTGATCCTGTTCGCCGGAGCCCAATTCAGCGTGGCGCGGCTCGGGGATAGGAAGAACTAGCGTTTTCCGGCCTTGGATCTCGTCGTTCGCAGCGCCGATTCTTCTTCGCTTTGTATTCGCCGCCGATCCGCGCTAATCTCTTGAGAGCAGCATGTCCCCGCACCCGTCAAACCCGCCCGAAGTCTCCGACCCGTTTGCCTGCTTTCACCCGGTTACAGCGGAGTGGTTCAAGGCTGTATTCGACGCTCCTACCGCGCCGCAGCGGATGGGCTGGCCGGTAATTGCTCGGCGCGAAAATGCGCTGATCCTGGCACCCACGGGCACAGGCAAGACGCTGGCTGCGTTTCTCTGGTGCCTGGACCGGTTGATGTTGCAGCCAGCCAATGAGGCTTCCAGAAAAGGCTGCCGCATTGTTTACGTCTCGCCGCTGAAGGCGCTGGCCGTGGACGTGGAGCGGAACCTGCGCTCGCCGCTCGCCGGCATGGCCAACATGGCGCGGCGAATGGGCGTTCCCTTCCACGAGCCGCTGATCAGTGTGCGGACAGGCGACACGCCGCAGCGCGAGCGGGCCCGCTTCGCCCGCCATCCGGCTGAGATTCTGATCACCACACCAGAGTCGCTGTATCTGATCCTTACCTCGCAGGCGGCCGAGGCTCTGCGCACGGTGGAGACGGTGATCATCGACGAGATTCATGCGCTGGTGCCGACCAAGCGCGGCGCGCATCTGACGTTGACACTCGAACGGCTGCAGGCGCTGACTGCGAAGCCGCTGCAGCGCATCGGGCTTTCGGCCACGCAGCGGCCGCTCGAAGAAGTGGCGCGGTTCCTCGGCGGCGTCGAGGTTGAGGGAGGGTTGAGAAGCGAGTCGGCGAGTCAGCAAGTCAGCAAGTCAGCGAGCATGCAAGCTACGGAGGCAACGAACGACGGTTCGACCGACTCGGCGGGGGATGTGGTCGCAGAAATTGAAGGCCCGCTTCGCTACCGCCCCGTCACCATCGTCAACGCCGCCGCACGTAAGCAACTCAAGCTACGGATTGAGGTCCCGGTCGAGGACATGGCGCGGTTGGGCGAAATGGAAGATATTCCGTCGGGTCCAGCCTCGCAGACGCCCCGGCGCGTCTCGATCTGGAACGCGATCCATCCGCGCCTGCTCGAAATTATTCGGGAACGCAACTCGACGATTCTCTTTGTGAACGCGCGCCAGACCGCGGAGCGGCTTGCTGGAGCGCTCAACGACCTGGCAGGAGAACCAATCGCGCGCGCGCATCATGGCTCACTGGCCGCTGCGCAGCGCTCGGTGATTGAGGAGCAGCTCAAGGCCGGCCAGATCAAGGCGCTGTGCGCGACTTCGACGCTGGAGTTGGGAATCGACATGGGCGCGGTCGATCTCGTCGTGCAGATCGAGTCGCCACCGTCGGTGGCCAGTGGCATGCAGCGCATTGGCCGCGCCGGGCATCACGTGGATGCGGTGAGCGAAGGCATTCTCTTCCCCAAGTACCGAGCGGACCTGGTCGCTTGCGCCGCAGTCACGCGCGCCATGCACGACGGGCAGATCGAGTCGACGCGGTTCCCGCGCAACCCGCTCGATGTGCTGTGCCAGCAGTTGGTGGCTATCGTTGCGTCCGCGCGGCCGCCGAAGGATGCGCGCCCGGAAAAGGTCGGGCGAGCATCGCGGAGATATAGGAATTCCACCGCGAGTTTGCAGTTCGACGGCTTCGATTCGTCCCAAACACAAAGCGCCGAAGCTCCGAAGCCGGAGGTCTCCGTCGATTTCCTTTTCAATCTCGTGCGCGGAGCAGCTCCGTTTGGCTCGCTCTCGCGCTCGGTCTTCGACGGCGTGCTCGATCTGCTCAGTGGCCGCTATCCGTCCGATGAGTTTGGGGAGTTGCGCCCGCGACTGACCTGGGATCGTGTGCGAAATGTGGTCACGGCACGCGATGGCGCGGCGCGGCTTGCGATCCTGAACGCCGGAACCATTCCCGATCGCGGTCTCTACGGAGTCTTCCTCGCATTCACTGAAGGAAAGTCCGTACGCGTAGGCGAGCTTGACGAGGAGATGGTCTTCGAATCGCATCCCAACGAGACGTTCATCCTGGGCGCGTCCACGTGGCGCATCACGGACATTACGCATGACCGCGTACTGGTGACACCGGCTCCCGGCGAACCGGGCAAGATGCCTTTCTGGAAGGGCGACGGTCCTGGCCGTCCGCTCGAGTTTGGCCGACGCATTGGAGCTATGGTGCGCGAGCTGCGCGCATTGCCGCAGGCCGCTGCGCTCACGCGCCTCGTGAACGAGCACGATCTCGATCCCGGTGCAGCAGAGAACCTGCTACGCTTTCTTGCCGACCAAGGTGAGGCGACCGGCCAGGTTCCCGACGACCGGACGATTGTTGTCGAGCGCTGCCGCGACGAGCTGGGCGATTGGCGCGTCTGCGTGCTCACGCCCTTTGGCAGCCGCATTCACATTCCCTGGGCGATGGCAGTAGCTGCGCGCATCCGCGCGGCGGGTGGGCCAGAGGTTGAAACCCTGTGGGGCGACGACGGATTCGTTCTGCGCTTCCCAGACACCGATGAGCCTCCCGACTCGGATTGGATCCTTGTCGAGTCCGCCGAAGCGATGCAGCTTGTGCTGCGCCAGTTGGGATCGACGGCGCTTTTTGCCGGGCGCTTTCGCGAAGCCGCGGGCCGCGCGCTGCTGCTGCCGCGTCGCCGCGCCGACCAACGCTCGCCGCTGTGGCAGTTGCGCAAGCGCTCTTACGACTTGCTCAGCGTGGCCTCGCGCTATCCGCAATTCCCGCTGCTGCTCGAAGCCTATCGCGAGTGCCTGCGCGATGTTTTCGACATGCCTTCCCTGGTTGAAATCCTCAAGGAAGTAGAAGAGCGGAAGCTCCGCGTGCACGTGGTGGAGACACGCAAGCCATCGCCCTTTGCCGCTTCCCTGCTCTTCAGCTACGTGGCTAACTTTGTTTACGAAGGCGATGCGCCGCTGGCTGAGCGTCGCGCTCAGGCATTGACGATTGATCAAGACCAGTTGCGCGAGCTGCTTGGCGAGGCCGATTTGCGCGAACTGCTCGACGCCGACGCGATTGCCGCTGTGGAAGAGGCAGCGCAATGCCTTGCTGAGAATTATCGCGCGCGTTCTGCCGACGGAATCCACGACCTGTGCCTGCGGCTGGGCGATCTTTCGCGCGAGGAACTGGGCCGTCGCGTTACTTCGGCTGATCTCTTGACGAATATCGATCGGCTCATTCGCTCGCGGCGGCTGCTTGAACTGCGCATTGCCGGCGCAAAGCGTTTGATCGCTGCCGAAGACGCGGCGCGCTACCGCGATGGCCTTGGGATTCCGTTGCCGCCCGGGTTGGCGGCCGCACTGCTCGAGCCTGTGGCGCATCCGATTCTCGAATTGGTGCGGCGCTACGCGCGCACCCACGGACCGTTCACGCTGCGCGAGGCTGCGGACCGTTTCGCGCTGGACACAGAGGCTGTGGAGACCGCGCTGCGGCAGCTTGCCCATGAGGGCCGCGTGCTCGAGGGCGGTTTCCGTCCCGGCGGCCTTCATCGTGAATGGTGCGACGCCGAGATTTTGCGGCAGATTCGCCGCAAGTCGCTGGCCAAGCTGCGCCGCGAAGTGGAACCGGTGGAGCAACACACATTGGCACGTTTCCTCACGCACTGGCAGGGCGTACTGGCCCCGCGCCGCACGGGAACCGCGCATCTCGACGCGCTGCTCGACGCGATTGAAAGCCTGCAAGGCGCGCCGCTCCCCGCTTCGCTACTTGAATCATCGATCCTGCCGGCACGCATCGCCGATTTCACTTCCGCGGGGCTCGACACGCTGATTGCCGCAGGTGAAGTGGCGTGGACCGGCGTTGAGCCGATCGGCGAGCGCGATGGACGCATTGCGCTGTTTCTTGCCGACAAGCTGCCGTTGCTGGCGCAACAACGTCCGCTGGTGGAACCGCTGACCGAACGCGAAGAAAAGTTGCTTGCGGAGCTCGAATCTACCGGCGCGAGCTTCTTCGATTCGTTGCACGAAGCTGCGGGCTCTGGATATCCAGGCGAGACCATCGAATCGCTCTGGAGCCTGGTGTGGCGCGGGCTCATCACTAACGACTCGCTGCATGCGCTGCGCGCGTATATCGCTCGGCCCGAGAGCGCGCGCACGCCACGCCGCTATCAAACGGGTGCGGTCTTCCGTTCGCGGCGCACTACTCCGCCCACCGCGCAGGGCCGCTGGGCATTGCATGCAGCAGACCTTCGGACGAGAGCAGCGGAACGCGCCAGAACTGAGCGCAGCCATGCGCTCGCGCTGCAGTTGCTCAACCGTTATGGCGTGCTGCTGCGCGAGCAGGTTGCGGCGGAGAACGTGCCCGGCGGGTTCAGTGCGGTGTACGACGTGCTGAAAGCGCTTGAAGAAAGCGGGCGGATTCGCCGCGGCTACTTCGTTGGAGGATTGGGAGCCACGCAGTTTGCGCTGCCCGCCGCCGTTGACCTGCTGCGACAGTTGCGCACCGAGCCGCCGGCTGAAAAGCCCGAGTTCGTGCAATTGGCGGCGACCGATCCCGCCAACCCGTATGGGTCTGTGCTGCGCTGGCCCGATCTTCCGGTGATGGATGAAGATTCGGATTCCGCGCCGAGGATCCTTACGCGCGCTGTCTACGCTGAAGTGATTCTGCGAAACGGCGAGCTTGTGGCGTGGCTTAAGCGCGGTAACCCGAACTTGCTGGTGTTTCTGCCTGCCGAGGAGCCGGAGCGTTCGCAGGCCGCCGCAGGGCTCGCGCATTTTCTTTGCGCGCGCGGACAAGAACGAATGCGCGGAAGCAATCACGAAGGCGTGCTGATCACCACCATCAACGGCCAACCCGTCGCTGCGCACTCGATGGCGCGCTTCTTGATGGATGCGGGCTTTCATGCCGGTCCACTGGGCATGCATCTGCGGCGCATTCCGCTGGCGATCACTCACTCCGAGCCGAACAGGTCCGAGGTTCAGTAACGAGAATGCCCGAAGGTGATACAGTCTTTCGAACCGCGCGCAACCTGGGCCGCGCGCTCATGGGCAAGCCGATCATCGGCTTCCGGTCGACGTTTCCGCTCCTGACGCGATTCAATGACGACACGCCGCTCGTGGGCCAGACGGTCGATAAAGTCGAGGCGCGCGGCAAATGGCTACTGATTCATTTTTCCGGCGGCGGAATCCTCACCTCGCACCTGCTGATGAATGGGCGCTGGCATATTTACCGCCAGGGTGAGCGCTGGCAGGCGCCGCGCTTAGCCATGCGCATCGTCATCGAGAACCGCGAGTACCAGGCTGTCGGATTTCGCGTGCCCGTGGCGCGCATGCACACGGAACAATCGCTGGCTCGCGATCTGCACGTGGCCAGCCCGGAAAACGATCTACTCAGCGACGAGTTCGATTCATCGGCCGCGTTAACGCGCTTGCTCAGCCGCAGGCACGAAGCGCTCGCGGACGCGCTACTCGACCAGTCCGTTATCGCTGGAGTCGGCAACGTGTTCAAATCGGAGATCTGCTTCGTGCAGGGCCTTCATCCATTTCGCGCCGTCGGAACTTTAACGCGCGACGAAGCCGCGGCAACGATTGCCATCGCGCAAAAGCTGCTCAGAGCGAACGTACTCGAGGACTCCGGCGACTTGATCGTGACTTATCGCGGGCAGCTGCGGCGCACGACGCACGATTCCGATCCAGGCGCGAGCCTGTGGGTCTACGGCCGCGCCGGCGATCCATGCCGCCGCTGCGGTGAGCCGATTCGCCGCCGCATTCAGGGCGCGGATGCGCGCGTCACCTTCTGGTGCCCGTGCTGCCAGCCCATGCCCGACGGATCAGACGTCGACGGATAGTGCTTTTCCCCTAACGAGAAAAGCATTCGACTCCAGCGGAAATCAGTTGGACGGCTTGCCGATTCCGAAGATTTTCTGAAAGATGTTGCGGTGGTCGTCGCCGTTCATGCCGCCTTTGTGGTCGCAGGTATCCGTGGGCGCAGTGCCGTCGAGAAATGCCGCGGAGAAGTCGTCGGGGCAAGAAGCGTCGGCCAGCAGGTTGGTGGCCTTGTCGATCGTCTGAATCTGGACGCCTTCCGGCGGCGTGAAGTCGTTGGTATCGGAATACTGTGGCAACTGCACCGCCTGCTTCATGAAATCAGCCCAGATGGGAGCAGCGACGCGCGCGCCCTGGATGCGGCCCCGGTTTTCCGGGTCAAGCTCGGTGTAATCGTCGTTGCCTATCCACACGATACACAGCAGGTTCGAAGTGAATCCAGCAAACCAGGCATCGTGACTGGTACCGGTTTTGCCCGCAGCCGGAGCGGTGAATCCCATGTTCCGGACGCCGGCTCCGGTTCCGCAGTAATCTCGTCCTCCAACCTCGCAGGGGTCACTCCCGTTGCCCCCGAGAACAGCTTCCATCATGTAGGTAGTGAGGAAAGCGGCGCGTGGATCGAGCACCTGCCTTGTGGTAGGCGTGTAGTCTTCAACAATGTCGCCAGTGGGTGTGCGCACGCTCGCCAACATCCACGGATCGATGTGCACGCCGCCATTGGAGAAGACAGTGTACGCGCCGGCCATATCGAGCGGTGTGGCATCGTAAGACCCGATGGCCATGGATGGAGTGCCTTGCGCGCTCTTGATGCCGGCATCGCGCGCCAGAGCGGCCACGCGATCGAAGCCCACGATGCTCGCCAGGCCGATGGTTGCATTGTTGTCCGATCGCATCAGGGCCAGGCGGGCAGTCATTTCGCCGTAAAACTCGCTTTGGAAGTTGTGCGGCGTGTACTCGTAATCGGTGCCTGCGCCGTAGGTTTGCTGCTCGTCGTCGAGCATGGTCACAGGCGAAAAGAGTTTCGTTTGGCCCGGTAACATCGTGCCCTCGACCGCGGTTTGAAACGCAGCCGCATAGACAAACGGCTTGAAAATCGATCCCGTCGGCCGGTGCGCCACGGCGTGATTCACCTGGGATGTGCCGTAGCTGCGCCCGCCCACCAGCGCCAGCACCTGGCCGGTATGAGGATCAAGAGCAATCAGCGCGACCTGGGGGTAGACGAAGGGCTTGCCCAGTTTTTTGTCGCGTGCGTGAACGGCGTCAATCTGCGCGTCGACGACGTGGATTGTGGAGTTGACCGCCTGCGTAGCCAGACGCTGCAGATCGGGATCGAGCGAAGTATAGATGCGCAAGCCTTCACGGTTGAAGTCGCGGTCGCCGAGCCTTTGCGTCAACTGATCGTGCACCAAGTCGACAAAGTACGGCGCTTCGCTTTCATCCACGCTTGAAGACACCAAATGGAGCGGTTCAGACTTAGCGGCCTCGGCTTCATCCTTGGTGATGGCGCCGGTTTCAACCATCGAGTCGAGGACCAGATTGCGCCGCTCGATCGCACGCTCCGGATGGTGGAAGGGATTCAGCCGGCTGGGACTTTGAATGAGCCCGGCAAGCATGGCGCATTCTGCCAGGTCGATCTGGCTTACATCCTTGCCGAAGTAATCCTGCGACGCTTCGCCAAAGCCATCAATGGAAAAACTGCCGATCTGGCCGAGAGGAATTTCGTTCGCGTACATGGCGAAGATCTGCTTCTTGTCGAAGCGATGCTCGAGAATAATGCTGATAACGGCCTCGCGCATCTTGCGCGAGTATGTGCGCTCGGGCGTGAGAAAGAATCCGCGCGCAAGCTGCTGCGTAAGGGTGGACGCGCCCTCTTCATAGCGGTGAAGGTGGAAGATGTCATTGCGCATCGCGCCGAGGATGCGCCAATAGTCGATGCCGCCGTGCTCAAAGAAGCGACGGTCTTCAATGGCGATGACGGCCTGTACGAGGTTTGGCGGAATCTCGTCGTACGTGAGCAGGCGGCGCTTGGTGCGCTGCGCGCCTTCGCTCAGTCCGGTGATGAGCAGCGGCTCGAGTTCGTAGCTGGAAAGCTGCTGACCATGTGCGTCGGAGATTGAGTTAACCACGCCGCCGCTTATATGGATGGTAGCGCTGTCGGGCGCGTGATAGGACTGCGGGCCGGGCTGCACCGTGATTTGCTGCACGCCTTCCCTATAGGTTCCCAACTGCGAAGCCTGCGGCGCACCGTCACCCGTATAGCCGGCATCGTGCAGTTCATTGGCGACCCAGTGCACGGTAAGCTTTTGCCCTGGGCGCACCTCGCGCGGTGCGGCATAGATCTGGGCGGTGCTGGCGAAGATGGGCTGCTTCAGCCGCTCATCAACGATGCCCTCATACTTGACGTAGAAATAGGCGAAGACCGACGCACCGGTCGCCGCGACGACCAAAATGACCACGAGCAGTCCCAGCAGAATCCGGGACCTGAGATGATGTCCCGATTGAGACTGCGGGATTCGGACTCGTAATGCCATTGCGCTCCTTGAAACAGCTAGCGGCTCGTTGCCAGCAGTTTTTCTTCCTCAACGCGCTTCCTCACCAGCGCCACTACCTCACCCAACGCGACATCGACGCTGGTGCTCGTCGCACGCGTTACCAGTTCCACCTGGCCCGACGCGGCCTTCTTGCCTACGTTGATCCGATAGGGAATACCAACCAGATCCGCATCCTTGAATTTGACGCCAGCGCGCTCGTCCCGGTCATCGAGCAGCGCATCCAGTCCCGCCGCTTCCAGGTCGACGGCGAGCTTTTCGCCGGCGGCGCGCAACGAAAAATCACCCACGTTGGTAATGGTGACGACAACGGTGAATGGCGCGATCGTCGCCGGCAGCCAGAAGCCGTTCGCGTCATTCGATTGCTCGATGGCTGCGGTGAGAATGCGCTCAATACCGATGCCGTAGCTGCCCATGATGGGCGTCACTTCTTTTCCGTTCTCGTCCAGAACGCGCGCCCCCATCGATTCCGAGTACTTGTAGCCGAGCTTGAAGATGTGGCCGACCTCGACAGCTTTGCCCACGACGAGCTTGCCCGCGCATCCCTCTGTCGGACACCCCTCACCCTGGTTCACGCTGCGAACGTCGGCGGTGAGCGTCCAGGTAAAATCGCGGCCCGGCGTTACGTTACGCAGGTGGTAGTCGAGCTTGTTCGCACCGCAAACCATATTCTTGCGGCCTTCAAGTGAGCGATCGACGATGACGACGGGTGAACGCTCCCCAACCTCGGAATGAAGGAATCCGAGGCGATTCTTTCTCGAGGCCTCGCCATGTTCGGCTCCGAGAACATCCTGAGCCAGCGCCACTTTATACTCTTCTTTGCTCGCCGGAACAAGGCCAATGGGCCCGAGGAAACCGGCAGGCGCGTGAAAGACGTCATCGATCTCATCCGCCTGCATCGGCCTCAACTCCGAGGCAAAAAGAATTGCCGCCAGTTTGGCTTCATTTACCTGATGGTCCCCCCGGAGAAATACAACCGCCGGCTTCGATTCTCCGACGACGGACGCCATATATGCGACGCACTTGATGTCGGACGCCGGCGAAATCTTGAAAAACGCTGCTACATCAACGATCGAGGCGCATCCCGGCGTATGCACAAGCTCCGGGCTTCCGCCTCCGGTCGGAGCCATCTCGAGGACCGCATCGAGCCGCGACGTTGCTTTTTCGAGATTTGCGGCGTACTTGCAAGCCGGGCAGCTCGCAATCAGGTCCTCGCCAGCATCGGTGTAGACCATGAACTCCTGCGACTGCGAACCGCCCATAGCGCCCGAATCGGCCTCGACGGCGACGAACTTCAGCCCGCAACGGGTGAAGATGGCGCGATAGACGCGGTCGTGCAGATCGAAGCTGCGGTCCAGGCCCGCCTTGTTGATGTCAAAGGAGTAGCTGTCCTTCATGATGAACTGGCGTACGCGCAGCAGGCCCGCTTTCGGCCGCGGCTCGTCGCGGAACTTGGTCTGTATCTGGTACCAGATCTGCGGCAACTGCTTGTAACTTCGCAATTCACCACGAGCGATCGTGGTCATGATCTCCTCGTGGGTCATGCCCAGGCAAAGGTCCGCGCCCTTGCGGTCCTTCAGGCGGAACATGTTTTCGCCCATTGTTGTCCAGCGGCCGCTCTCTTCCCACGGCTCGCGCGGCACAATCCCAGGCAGGTAGAACTCCTGCGCGATCTGGTCCATCTCGTCGCGCACAATCCCGATGATCTTGTTCAGTGAGCGCTGGCCCATGAAGAGGTAGTTATAAATGCCGGCGCCGAGCTGGCGAATGTAGCCGGCGCGGAGAAGAAACTTGTGGCTGGCCACTTCGGCGTCCGCCGGGGCCTCGCGCAGAGTAGGAATAAAAAGCTTCGACCAACGATGCATAGGAATTGTGAACGTGCTTTCCCGTTCGCGGGGGCGAACGCAAGGCAAACTGAAGCAGCTTTCATTCTAAATGTCCGGCGTGTCGGTCTGTTTGAGAGGGCCCATTTGTGGCTCACAACGCTAGGTTCCGCCATGTGGCATACTTTCAGGCATGAATTTGCACCATATCCCCTGGGGCGAGATCGTGTTTGTCCTGGTCAAGCTCCTCAAGATGGGCGGGATTATCCCCGGCGCGCTGGCGGCGTTTGGAGTGCGGAAGCTCTACCAGAAATGGCGGCAAAATAAAGCGATGGCGGGATGGCCCGCCACCGACAGAACGATCCAAAGCGGAAAGGTTCATAAGCAGGGGATGCGCTACTGGGTCGAGCTTACCTACACGTATTACGTTGGCGAGTACCGTTCAGGCAAGCACGTCCACCATTTTCGCCGGGAAGAAGAGGCCGATGAATTCGTGCGCCAGGTCAAGGACAAACACGTTCAGGTGCACTACGAGGCTTCCAACCCCGACAAGTCGGTCATTCTAGACCGCGACCTGGAAGTGACCGCGCTGCTGGCTCCGCAGTATCGGTGACATTTGCGATTTGAGGCAAACTCAAATCAGCTCGACGCCCCACAGATCGTGCAAGTGCACCACACCTTCGACCTTATGCTCGGCGTCGACCACGATGAGCGAGGTAATCTTGCGCTCTTCGAGAATCGCCAGTGCTTTGGCCGCCAACTCTTCCGCGGCAATGGTGCGCGGATGGGCATTCATCGCCTCGCCAGCCGTCTTGCCGAGCGCCGCGCCGCCCTCGCGCTCGAGCAATCGTCTCAGATCTCCGTCCGAGATCACGCCGCGCAGCCTTCCCAACTCCTGCACGGTCGTCATGCCCAGCTTTTTCGACGACATCTCGAAAATCACATCGGCCATCGTCGTCAACGGCGCGACAACAGGAACGTCCTCGCCGGAGTGCATCAGGTCTCGAACCTTGGCCAGTTGCTTGCCCAGCTTGCCGCCGGGGTGCAGCTCCGCAAAATCCTCAGCGCGGAAGCCCTTTCGCAGGCTCACCGCGACCGCCAGCGCATCGCCAAGCGCCAGCATCGCCGTGGTCGACGCGGTTGGAGCGAGATTCAACCCACAGGCCTCGCGTTCCACTGAGCAATTGAGGGCCACGTCGCTGGCCGCAGCCAGAGTCGAGGTGAGATTGCAGCAAAAGCTGATGAGCGCGTCTCCCTTGCGCTTCACAGTGGCCAGCAGGCGCAAAATCTCCTCGGTTTCTCCAGATGCCGATAGCGCGATGACCACGTCGCCCGCCATTAGCACGCCCAGGTCGCCGTGAACAGCTTCGGCAGGATGCAGGAACAGCGCCGGAGAGCCGGTGGAGCTGAGCGTAGCGGCGATCTTCTGCGCGATGATGCCGCTCTTGCCCATGCCGGTGACCACAACGCGTCCGTTTTGCTCGCCGCAGCGCACAATCATCTCTACGGCGCGCGCGAACGGCCCGGCCATCGGCCCATCGAGGCGTGTGGCCAGCGCCTCAAGTGCGGCGGCCTCGGTGCGCACCAGCGACGCGGGCTGGAACGGCTCGTCTTTCCTGGTGGGGCTCATTGGCATTTCATGCTAACAGCTTAGAAGCAAGCTTTCAGCCCTCAATTCCTGGGTTCGAATCCGGATCGCGGACCCCAGGGTCTGGCCGCATCCGTCCACTGTTCACTGTCCGCTGCACACTGTTTCGCCTCGTACAATGGAGGTACGAGGTCGATTCCGTTGCGCCGAAACACGATTGTCCTTATTACTGTTCTCTTTATTCTGGCTGTCTTTGCCTGGGCCGGCTGGGCCAACTGGGAGTATCGCAAGCAGGCCGCTGAAAAAATACTGGCCCACGCCGGGCAAGGCGAACTTGTGCCGGCTCCAGGCGGCGATGCGATAGATTATGTTTCCCCAATCGACGGCAAGCCTGCACCCCCCTTCGCGCTTGAAAACCTGAGCGGCAGCAAGGTTTCGCTCGCGACCTACAAGGGCAAAGCCGTGATGATCAACTTCTGGGCCACATGGTGCGGCCCGTGCAAAGTGGAGACGCCCTGGATCGTCGAGCTGCGCAACAAGTATGCGGCGCAGGGCTTTGAGGTGCTGGGTGTGGACACAGAGGGAGACGACCTGCAACCGGGCGATAAGGCGGGATGGGCCAAGGCCCAGGCAAATGCCAACAAATTCGTCGCCGACATGAAGGTGCCGTACCCAGTACTGCTTGACGGCGACAGTATCAGCCGCGAATACGGCGGGCTCGACGATTTGCCAGCGTCATTCTTTGTCGATCGCAGCGGCAAAGTGGTCGTCGCCACCGTGGGCCTGACCTCGGAGAGCGACATTGAGGGGAATATCAAAAAGGCGCTGGCGGAGTAAAGACGAGTGGTCAGTTGCAAGCGATCAGAGGTCAGTCAGATTGCGGGCGGGATTGAGGATCGAAGCGATGAGTCGGTTGAATTGGAATCGGACTTGCGCGGTTATTGCGCTGCTGGGGCTTGTTGGACCGGCGGCTGGGATCCACGGCCAATTCGTTCCCGATTCGCCGCGGAACAGTTCTCCACTCAAGACGGAAGCTGTGCAGTACCTTTTTCCCGAGCAAGTGAGCGTTCCCGCGGGCAAGGCGACACCGGTTACATTGCATTTCCGCGTTGCGCAGGGGTTGCACATCAACTCGCACACGCCCAGCGATGAGTTCCTGATCGCGACGGATTTCACGATTCCAGACGGGATGGGCGTCCGGCTCGGAGCGGCTTCTTACCCACCCGGCAAGATCATTTCTTTGGCCTTCGATCCCTCGACCAAACTTAGCGTGTACACCGGCGAATTCGACATTCAAGCGCGCATTATTGCTACGCCGGGCAATCACCTTGTTCAGGCCAAGCTCCGTTACCAGGCGTGCGACCAGAATGAGTGCCTGCCACCGAAGACAATCAATGTGCCGATTGATGTGATCGGGAAATAAGCTACCCCCCCATCCAACAGCCTTCGCGCCGGCCATCTTCAGCCTTACCGGTCTAGCGATGCTTTATTGCGAAGAGCCATTGTCGTCTGCGGGCAAAAACTGGTAGCTCACAAACGCAAAGTGCTGGCCGTCGGGAGCCCAGTTGGGCACGTTGTCGCTGCCTGATCCGCCTAGAATCTGCGCAAGATCGCGAATCTTCCCGTCGGCAACGTTCAAAATGCGCAAAGTCACATCCTTGTTGGCCGCGTGCCCGGCGACGTCCTTGTCATACGAGAGGATCAGGATCGATTTTCCGTCCGGCGAGGGATGCGCCGTCCAATTGTGTTTCTCGTCGAAGGTCACCTGCTCGGGCTGGCTGCCGTCGGGATGCATGCGCCAGATCTGCATTCCGCCTGCGCGGTCGGAGTTGAAGTAAATCCAATGCCCATCTGCCGAGAAATCCGGATCGTCGCTCACACCAGTGCCAGCGGTTAGCGCGGTCTCTGCTCCGCCGTCCGCCGAGATGGCGAAAATATTCAACGTGCCGTGGCTGGGCCGCGTAAACAAGATCGTCTTTCCATCCGGCGACCAGCTATGGAAGTAAGAATCGGGATTCGCCGTGACCATGCGCGGCGCGCCGCCCGTTGCGGGCACGGTATAGACGCGGCGGCCGGGACGGTCCGGCGTGGTGCAGGTCATCGCGAGCCATTTGCCGTCGGGCGAGAGACCGTGGCTCCCCGTGCAATCGCTTGCGTCGCCGATGTCGAGCTGCATAGCTTCGGCGATCGCGCCGTCTCCTTCAGCAGCCGGCACGGTCCACAGCTTGCCCGCGCGATTGAAGATCAGCGCCTTGCCGTCGCGGCTCCAGTTGGGCGCTTCCATCTGACCCTTGCCGGTCTGGATGACGAAGGCCATGCGGGCATTGTTGTCGATGGCGATGGTCTGGAGAGTGCTGTAGAGCGCCATGGTCGCCGGGGTCACCGGAGCGATGAGCGGCTCGAGCTCCACATGCGAGAAGGTGGCCTGCTCGATGGCGTCCGGGTTATGCGCGCAGACTCCGATGCCGGCGTAGAATTCGCCATCGAAGTGCAATTTGATCGAAGCTCCAACCTGATGCAGCGGCTCGCCATGCATGCTGAGGAAAAACGTAATGGTGTCGCCGCGTTTTTCAAGGCGCAGACGCTGTGGCGCGCCGATATTGAAGGCAATGTCCTGCGTGGTGTCGCCCTTGTTGCGCCGGTATTGCAACGCCGTTTCACCGGAACCGTGAATCGCCGCGTCGGCATAGAGTGAGTCTGATTCAAGGGTCTGCCGGAACATGAGCAGCGCCTTGCGATGAAGGCTCGCAGATGGGCCGGCATCGGCCAGCTTCACATCGGCGGTCAGTGACACGTCACCCGAAACTTTCTTCCAGACGAAGTGGAATGCATCGACGTTGACCCAAAGATTTGCGCCAGCCGAGCGAATGGTATAGACGCCCGTCGCAGCGTCGAAGCTCCCGACTCCCGGCGGCACGACACTGCCCACGTCGGACTGGTTCTCGAAGATGCCGAGCGAATTGCCGGCTGATTGCGCGGCTGCAAAGCCTGATGAAATGAAGCCAATCGCCAGCCCTGCAATGGCGGCGAATCGTACGGTCACACTTTTGTTCCGATGCACGATGAAGGTCTCCCTTGTGGACGGAACAACTCTACGGCAAGACGGCGGGCGTCCGCCAGCGAGCGGCTTTACGCCCCTGCCTTCTTCTCAATCTTCGCCCAGGAATCTTTGAGCGCCAGTGTCCGGTTGAAGATTTTCTTCTCTTCGGTTGAGTCCGGGTCCAGGCAAAAATATCCGACGCGCTCGAACTGGAAGCGATCTTCGAGCCTGGCGCCGGCAAGCGACGGCTCAAGCTTTGCGCCGGTGAGAATATCAAGCGAGTTCGGATTGAGATTATCGAGAACGTCCTGGCCATCCTCCAGGTCGTATGGATCAGCCTTGGTGAAGAGCTTGTCGTAGAGCCGAACTTCGGCGGAGATGGCGTGCGCGGCCGACACCCAGTGCATGGTGGACTTGACCTTGCGGCCGTCGGGCGAATTTCCGCCGCGGCTCAATGGGTCATAGGTACAGTGCACCTCGACAACGTTGCCTGCTGCGTCCTTCACAACGCTCTTGGCCGTGACGAAGTAGGCGTTGCGCAGGCGCACTTCTTTTCCAGGAGACAGCCGGTAGTACTTCGGCGGGGGAACCTCGCGAAAATCGTCGTGTTCGATAAAGAGCTCGCGCGAAAAGGGCACCTGGCGCGTTCCTGCCGACGGGTCTTCAGGGTTGTTGGCAACCTCGACGAATTCCTCTTTACCCTCGGGATAGTTGTCGATGACTAGCTTAAGCGGGTGAAGCACTGCCATGGCGCGGCGAGCGCGGTGGTTCAGGTCGTCGCGCTGGAAGTGCTCGAGCATTTCAACATCGGTGCTGCCATTGGTCCGCGAGGCGCCAATGGCCGCGCAAAAGGCTCGAATGGCCTCGGGCGTAAAACCGCGGCGGCGAAGGCCAGAGAGCGTGGGCATGCGCGGATCGTCCCAGGCGTTCACCCGCTTTTCCGTTACAAGCTGCAGTAGTTTGCGTTTAGAGAGCAGCGTGTAGGTCAGGTTGAGCCGGTCAAATTCAATTTGTTGCGAGGGGAAGATGCCAAGCTGCTCAATGTACCAGCGGTACAGCGGCTGGTGGTCGGCAAACTCCAGTGTGCACATGGAATGCGTGACGTGCTCAATCGAGTCCGACTGGCCGTGCGCGAAGTCGTACATCGGATAGATGCACCACTCGTCGCCGGTGCGATGGTGCGTGGCGTGGAGGATGCGGTACATCACCGGGTCGCGCATATTCAGGTTCGGCGACGCCATGTCGATCTTGGCCCTCAGCACACAGCTGCCGTCAGGGAATTCACCCTTCTTCATGCGCACAAACAGGTCCAGATTTTCCTCGATCGTCCGGCTGCGGTAGGGGCTGTCCTTGCCGGGCTCGGTGAGGGTGCCTCGGTGCTGGCGGATCTCATCGGCCGTGAGATCGTCGACGTAAGCTTTGGCCGCCTTGACGAGCTTCAATGCCCACTCGTAGAGCTGGCCGAAATAATCTGACGCGTAACAGAGGCGGTCCCAATCGAAGCCCAGCCAGTGCACGTCCGTCTTGATGGATTCGACGTACTCCTGCTCCTCCTTTTCTGGATTGGTGTCGTCGAAGCGCAGGTTCGTCTTTCCACTAAATTCGTCCGCAAGCCCAAAATCAATGCAAATTGCCTTGGCGTGGCCAATGTGGAGGTAACCGTTAGGCTCGGGTGGAAAACGCGTCTGGACGATTGCATCGCCGTACTTTTTGGCGCGCACATCCTCGGCGATCTGGTCGCGCAGGAAATTCGAGTGAGTGGGCGCTTCTGGCGTGGTGGCTGATTGGCTCTCCGGATTCGATTGGCTCATGGGTGCATTTGCGTTGGTCATAACTTCAGTCCCTGGCAGTACGTGCTTAAGCGAGCAATTGAAGGTTCTTTTCGGCTTCGCGAATGCGCTCAAGGCACACGTCGCGGCCCAAAACAACCATCGTCTCAAAGAGTGGCGGCGCGTTCTTGCGCCCGCATATGGCGACGCGAACGGGCTGAAACATCGGCCCCGCCTTGAGGCCGAGCGAAGCAGCGGCGTCGCGCAGAGCTTTGTCGAGTGAATCGTGGTCAAACGTGGTTGCCGGCAAAATCTCCAGCGCGGTTTCTAAAACACGGCGAGCCATCGCGGCGTCTCCCTTTTGAGGAATCAGCTCGGCTAGATCGTACGGCGGAAGCTTGTCGAGAAAGAAAAAATCCGCCGCGGGAACAGCATCGCGCAGCAGCTTGATGCGCTCGCGAATAAGCGGCGTGACGACTTCCAGTCTTCCAGGTGTTGGATTAAATCCCGCAGCGAGAAAAAACGGCTCGAGGTCGCGACTGAGCACGTCCACGGGCAACGCGCGGATGTGCTCGGCGTTCAGCCAGACCGCTTTGGCGTCGAATGGATCGTCTTCCGTGAAGTTGATGACCGCGTTGGCTCGATTAACGCCTTCAAGAGTGAACAGGTCACGAATTTCGGCCAAGGATAGGAATTCGCGGTCGTTCTTGGGCGACCAGCCCAGCAGGCAGAGAAAATTGACGAACGCCTGGGACAGAAAACCCGCATCGCGATAAGTGGTAACGCTGACGACCGGGCCATGCTTGCGCTTGGAGAGTTTGGCGCCATCGGGAGCGACGAGCAAAGGCAGATGCGCGGACTGCGGCGCCTCCGCTCCAAGGCCCTCAAAAATGAGCAGGTGCTTGAAGGTATTGGTCAGATGATCCTGACCGCGGATGATATGGCTTATGCGAAGATCGGCATCGTCAACGCACGAGGCGAGGTGATAGGTCGGCATTCCGTCCGAACGAAGAAGCGCGAAATCCTCCACTTCGTCGGTCGGCTTTTGCTGCGCGCCGTAAACAGCGTCCGTGAAGTGCAGTATCCGGCCTTCACCGCGCGGGACACGATAGCGCAGCGCGAACGGCTCGCCTGCGGCGGCGCGACGATCACTCTCTTCATGGGACAATTCGCGCATTCCGGGATTAAAGAGCCACGCGCCCTGTGAGGACGAATGCTCCTCTTCTGCCGAATGCGCCGGGGTGAAATCGCGATAGGCAAGGTTTTTTTCCTGGATATCGAGCGCTGCGGCCCGGTGAAGATCGAGGCGCTCGGATTGCCTGTACTCTTCGTCCCAGTCGAGCCCCAGCCAGCGCAGCCCCTCGAAGATGGATTGCACGCTGGCCTCGGTATTGCGCTCGACGTCAGTATCGTCCAGGCGCAAAACCATCGTGCCGTGATTGTGGCGGGCGTAGAGCCAATTGAAGATAAAGGTGCGGGCGCTGCCCACATGCAGAAAGCCGGTGGGCGAGGGAGCAAATCGAACGCGCGGAGATGGGCCGCGCTGGGAGCCTGAATCGGTCATCGTGACGATTACTTTCTATTCACGATGCTATCGCAAGGCTCCCCGGCGGGGCTGTGTTCAGCGTCTTACTGCTGCGGTGGCAGCGGCGGTTGCGGATACGGCGGCGGATACCCCATCTGTGGCACCGGCACCACCTTCCACTGCGCAAAGGCCAGCACTATAGATCAGAATCAGATTGCCCATCGGGACAATGTTCAGGAGCGAAAGCCAGGGCGAGAAGCCGGCCTTCTTGCAGATGAACCAGAAGGGTACGATGATAATCGCGAGGCAAACCAGAATGATGAGCGGGAGGATCGCCATCATGGCCACGATCATGTGCTGAATGTCGTCGGCGCTGGGCCCCTGTTGCAGCAGAAATGCGAGATTGAACATAGCAACGCTCCAATGTGGAATTGGTTTCGCAGCCAAGGTACAGCTAAACCCATGAATCTGCAACGAAAAGTTTTCGAGATCAGGGCTGTGGCGATGAACTGACTGGCCACTTGGTAAAAGCCAGCGCGTAGAGAACACCGATGTTGACCAAGGGAACAAGGATCAGCAACGAGAAAACTGGCTTGAGGCCGGCCTTCTTGAAGATCACCCAGAAAGGGGGAACGGCTAGCAGAAAAAGGACGAAGTACGGGAATACGTTAAAGAGTAGGGGAACGACGATCGATACGTCGCGGATTGAGAAATTGACGTTGGCGGCGAGCATTGCCTTTTGCAGGTCTTCAGAGTTGGTCGGAATTCTGGTGTGGAATTGGTCCTTGGGCGTCGCCTTCAGGTGACCATTGAGGTCGTTCCCAGCGATGACTGCATCCAGCACTTGTCCGCTTTGTACTTTGTTGAAGAGATCGGAGTAGGCGAATTGAGCGTCATTGCCGACGGCTTTGCTCCTTTCAACCACGCCCCAGAGAAGGACAATGCAAAGGAGCACAAAAAGCCAGAAGCCGATGATAGCGATAAACGAAAACGTCAGCGTCTTTGCGGGTGAGCTCACAGATCCCCTTTCTTTCGAGCCTCAGTCGGACCCCACTACTTTCGTATCTTCGGCAGAGGAGGCTTAGGATGAAGCAATCGCAGCACTGGGTACAAGATAGCTCTCAAGGGACGGCCATCTATCAGTTGGCGATTTGATTAAGTGATGTCCTCGGTGTCGTAGACCGGCGTGATCGTCCGCTTCTTTGGCACGCCGTGCACGGAACTCAGTAAATCTTCGACCACATCCTCGAGCTGGCGCTGGCTCTCGACTACTTCGCTCATGCTCTTCAACTCTTCCGGCTCCTGCACGCGCTCGACCAGCGCCACGGCATGGCACTGCGCCACGTGATCGAGGTTCAGGCCCTCTGGAGTTTTGGCCTTGATGCTCACTTGATCGATCGAAACCCCGAGCAGATCAGCAACTCGCGAGCACATTTCGGCTGCAACGGGCGCTATCTTGGGTGCGGCGAGAACCAGCGTCGTGTCGACGTTGACGATGCCGTAGCCCGCATGCTGCAACTCTTCAAGAGCCAAGTTAAGAAAGATGGCGGAATCTGCGTCTTTCCAGCGGGGATCGCCCGGCGGGAAAAAGCTGCCGATGTCCCCCGCGGCTACGGCGCCGAGCAGCGCGTCGGTAATGGCGTGGAGCAACACGTCGCCGTCGGAGTGGCCGGCCAGGCCCTGGGGATGATCAATCGTCATTCCACCAAGGCGCAGGGGCACACCGGATTTGAATTCGTGCGAGTCGTAGCCAAATCCGATGCGTGTGTCCATCATCTCTGTGCCTGTCTCGAGCCCGTGGCTCTCTGAGGTTCTTCCGGCCGGCGCAGCAGGCGTCTTCCGGTTGTTTGATCGAGGCTTCTCCAGGATCTGCCGTTTATCCCTGGTGCGCTCGCTGCCGCAGATAGAACTCGGCCAGCGCCAGGTCGCCCGGCTGCGTAATCTTCAGATTAACCTGAGAACCATGTACTACGGCTACCGGAATTCCCGCGCGCTCGGCGAGCGAAGCCTCGTCAGTGCCCACAAAGCCGTCGGCATCGGCCTCGGCAAAGGCGCGCTTGAGCAGCCCAAAGCGAAATCCCTGCGGCGTTTGTGCCTGCACCACAAATTCGCGCGGAATGGTTGCCGTCACGAGCGCTCCGTGCGCCGTCCGCTCCACTTGCTTGATGGTGTCAGTAGCAGGCATTCCCACGATGGCCGCGCCGAATTCGGCCACCGCGTCGATGGTGCGCTCGATAGTGGCCGCGTCGATCAGCGGGCGCACCGCGTCGTGGACCAGCACAATATCGTCGGGCTCTGCTGGAAGCGCATCGAGAGCGTGGGCCACCGATTGCTGGCGCTTTTCGCCGCCTTCAACCACGTGAACCTGGCCCGCGAATCCGTACTCGGCAACCTGCGCTTCAACGCGCTCCATCTCCGGCTTGCGGACGGCCACGTACATCGCCGTCACCCGCGGCGCCGCGGCAAATGCGCGCAGCGAGTGTATGAGGATGGGAACGCCGTCCAGCGCCAGAAACTGCTTGGGCTGCGGGTTGGGTTGCGGGCCGGACATCCGCGTGCCCAATCCCGCAGCCGGAAGAATGGCAAAGACCTGCATAACTCGTGGAGTATAGCACCGCGCCAGCTTTCAGCTTTTTGCCGGCTCTGTGTGCATCATCTCGTTTGTCGCGTGGAATCCAAAGCGCTCATAGATCGCCCGTCCGGCTTGCGAACTATGCAGCGTGACCACGCGGATTCCGCGCCGGTGCGCTTCAGCCATTGACCGCTCAACGAGTTCATGCGCCAGCCCGCGCTTTCGGTATTGCGGCTCGACGTAGATGTTGAGCAGATAGCCGCGCAGCTCGCCTTCCGGGTCAAATGGATGCGGCGGCCAGTCGAGAATCAATAGGCCAGCTGATGCCACAGGCCGACCGGTGTCGGTCGCGATCCATCCGTAATATTTGCCTCCGCGGATCATGCGCTCGGTCCAAGGGACGGAGCTGCGCTCCAGCGAATCCAGCAGGGATTCGTCGAGCGGGTGGATCTCTGCGAACATAGCCCGGCGATGCGCAGAGATGAGGGCGGCGTCGGTTGTTTCAGCTGTGCGGATTTCCATATCGAGCCAGTATAAGGGCGCGCAGCAGTGCCTACGTTTGCAATCGATGCCGGAGTTTTGTGCTGTGCGGCACAACCCGGCGCCGTATTATCGTTGCGTGAGTCCCGCGAAACCTCCATCTCTGGCTCTCGACACTTCACTGCTCAAGCCCGGCATGCGGCTGGCCGTAGCGCTCTCGGGCGGCGCGGATTCGGTGGCGCTTTTGCGCATTTTGACGACGCGCAGCGGGGAGTTGGGACTCGTGCTCCACGCCGTTCATCTGCACCACGGATTGCGTGGAGCCGAGGCCGACGCCGATCTGGAATTCTGCCGCGAGCTCGCCGCTAAACTAGGGCTTCCCTTTCACGAGGCGCACGTGGACACCTGTCAGGAAGCGGAAGCGAACCCCAAATCCGGTAAAGCAGCCGAGACTATTGAGGAAGCTGCGCGGAGGCTGCGTTACGCGTGGTTCCGGCAACTTATGGCTTCGGAGAACCTCGAAGCAATTGCGACTGCGCACACCCTCGACGACCAGGCGGAAACAGTTTTGGCCAAATTTCTGCGTGGGGCGTGGACGGAGGGTTTAGCAGGAATCAGTCCAAAACTTGAGGGCCCAGAGGGCCGGATCATTCGTCCACTGCTGGCCGCGACGCACGCTGAGATCGAGGCCTACCTCCGCGAGCTGGGCCAGAATTGGCGCGAGGATACGTCGAATCGGAACCTGACATTCACTCGCAATCGAATCCGCCATGAGCTGCTGCCGCTGCTCGAGGGCTGGAATCCGCGGCTGCGCGAGCACATGGCGCAGATGGCGGCGCTGGCCTGCGACGAAGAAGCGTGGTGGCAGGTGGAGCTTGCCCGGCTGGCGCCGCAGTTGCTGCTTCCCGGTCGTCCGGTGCGCGGAGGCGGCCGTGCTGCCGGCTCAGGCCTCGATTCCGGCCTGGCCATCGAAGTCAACCGGCTGGCCGCGCTTGCGCCGGCGTTGCAACGGAGGCTTATTCGCTACGCCGCGGAAAAGTTCGGCGCGGCGCTCGATTTTTCCGCGACAGAAGCAGTGCGATCGCTTGCGCTAGGCGGCCGCGCCGGCCAAAAGCTGGCTCTGCCGCACGGCCTTCGCGCGGAGAGAACGGCCCGAGAGCTGCGGTTGTCCAATGACCCCAACCCCACACCAAAAGGTGAGAGTGCGGGAGCACCCGCCTACGAATTGGCAATTCCCGGCGAAATCGATGCACCCGCCTTCGGGCTTCGGCTGCGCGTCGACCTTGCAGCATCGAAGGCGCCGAGGGGAACCCCGAATGGCCCCTGTGGCTCGCCTGCAAAGACAGCCACTTTGCGCAATTGGAAGCCCGGCGACCGGGTCAGGCTCCGCCATTCGGGCGGGCTTCGCAAGGTGAAGGAAGTGCTGGAACGCATGCGGGTTACGGGAACCGATCGCGCTCTTTGGCCGGTTCTGGAGATCGACGGCACGATCGCCTGGATGCGGGGTGTGGAGCTGGAGACCCCGCAGGAGCTGCTCATTTCGGCCGATTTTTCATGCGTCGAGGACTCTGAAAAGCCCACGTCATCGACCGCACAAAACCGTTAACGCTCAATATCCTGCCCCTTTTGTACTATGGTTGGCTCTCCAACTTTCGCTGACCCCGGAGTACAATCGGAGTACTGCTACTCAGGCGGCACGGTTTGCGTGTCTCTGAGGGGTGTTTCGTGGTTTTTGCCACTTTGCCGGGCGCGGGGGCGTCTAAGGAAAGGTGGCTTCCGGCCAGGGATTGATCGTGGAGGTCGCGGTGGGTCTTTCTCCTTAACCGCGAAAAGGAGACGTTGGTGAACTCGAGCGTTAAAACCATCATGTTCTGGCTCTTCATCCTCATCTGCCTCGTGCTCTTGTGGGGCGTGGTGGAGAGAAGCACAAACATGGGCAAGGAGCCGGAGTACGCTTACTCCGACCTCTATGACAAGGTGGTCAACAACCAGGTGCTCGACGCCGCCATCCAGGGCGACGAACTGAAGGGCCACTTGAAGGTCTCGCCCAAAGACGAGTTCCATACCACGCTGCCGAGCAACTACGAGGACCTTTTGAAGGCGATGATCGCCTCCAAGGTCAACTTCTCCATCAAGGAGCCGCAGAACAACGTTCTGATTCCCCTGCTCATCAATGCGGGCCCGTTCGTGCTGTTGATTGCCGTGTGGTTCTTCATGCTTCGACAGATGCAGTCAGGCGGCAACAAGGCGCTGTCGTTCGGCAAGAGCCGCGCGCGCCTGCTCTCCATGCAACAGAAGAAGGTCACGTTCAAAGACGTGGCCGGCGTGGATGAGGCCAAGGAAGAGCTGAAGGAGATCATCGAGTACCTTCGCGAGCCGCAGAAATTTCAAAAGCTGGGCGGGCGCATTCCCAAGGGCGTGCTGCTCGTCGGGCCTCCAGGGACCGGCAAGACGCTTTTGGCGCGTGCCGTGGCCGGCGAGGCCAACGTTCCCTTCTTCTCGATTTCAGGCTCCGACTTCGTCGAGATGTTCGTTGGCGTAGGCGCAAGCCGCGTGCGCGACCTGTTTGAGCAGGGCAAGAAGAACGCGCCCTGCATCATCTTCATCGACGAAATCGACGCTGTCGGCCGCCATCGCGGCGCAGGCCTGGGCGGCGGTCACGATGAGCGCGAGCAGACGCTGAACCAGTTGCTCGTCGAAATGGACGGCTTTGAATCGAACGACGGCGTGATCCTGGTGGCGGCCACCAACCGCCCCGACGTGCTCGACCCAGCGCTGCTGCGGCCGGGACGATTCGACAGGCGCGTAGTGGTGGGCCTACCCGACATTCGCGGACGCGAGGAAGTTCTCAAGGTGCACGTCAAGAAGGTTCCCGTGTCGGATGACACGAACCTGAACGTGCTCGCGCGCGGAACGCCGGGCTTCAGCGGCGCCGATCTTGCCAACATGGTGAATGAGGCGGCACTGAACGCGGCGCGTCTGAACCGCAAGCAAGTGACGATGTACGACTTTGAGCTGGCCAAGGACAAGGTGCTGATGGGCGCCGAGCGCAAGTCGATGATCCTAAGCGACGAGGAAAAGCGCGTCACCGCCTATCACGAGGCCGGCCACGCGCTGGTTTCGCTCAAGCGCGACCATTCCGACCCGGTGCACAAGGTCACCATCATTCCCCGCGGCATGGCATTGGGCGTCACGGTTCACTTGCCCGACGATCGGCATAATTACACCCGCGAGTATCTGGAGACAAGGCTGGCTATGCTTTACGGCGGCCGAGTCGCTGAGGAGGTCTTCCTCAACCAGATGTCGACGGGCGCTGGCAACGACATTGAACGTGCTACGGAGCTGGCGCGCGCCATGGTCTGCGAGTACGGAATGAGCCGCCTGGGGCCGCTTACTTTCGGCAAGAAGGAAGAACAAATCTTCCTGGGCCGCGAGATTGCGCAGCACCGCGATTTCAGCGAGGAGACGGCGCGGCAGATCGACCTCGAAGTTCGCCGCCTAATCGACGAAGCCTACCAGGCGGCGCATAACCTGGTTGAAACCAACGCGGACGCGATGCACCGCATCGCCGCCGCGCTGTTGGAGCGGGAGACGATCGACGCCGAAGAGCTGAAGCTGTTGCTTGAGGGCAAGGCGCTGCCTGCGCTGCGGTCAGCGCTGGCCGGAGGGGGAGATTCCGATGGCGGCCAGCCACAGCAGGTTCTCAAGCCGGAAGGCCGCGGAACTGGCACTGGCGGTGGTCTGCCCGAAGGTTCGCCTTCGCCGGCGTAGCCACCTGTGGTGGAGCAGGCGCGGCTTTGCCGCCAAACAGAAGCGATAAAGGGCTGCCCTACTGGGCGGCCCTTTTTGCGCTCTGACAATTGACCACTGCCCGCTGTGCACTGCCCGCTGTATACTTCCTCGCAGACCTCATCGCCGTTCGCTTGCGAATTTAACTTGAGAGTGCGGACGGCTTCGTCGCTTCCCATCAAAATATCCTTAGGAGCATTCCGCATGAACGCCCCCGTTGGCCGTTTCGTTTGCCGTTTCTTGACTTTGCCGATCGCCTTCATGGCCTTCGCGGTCGTCTTCGCGTTCGAGGCCCATGCCGCGCCTGTCTTGATGATCTCGATCGATGGCCTCAAGCCCGAGTACATTACGCAAGCCGACGCGCACGGAATGAAGATTCCCTACCTGCGCACGCTCCTTGCCAAGGGAACCTACGCGGAAGGTGTAGTTGGCATCTGGCCCACCGTCACCTATCCCAGCCACACAACACTAATCACCGGCGTCTGGCCCGTCGAGCACGGCATTTATAACAACCAGACCTTCGATCCCGAGCAAAGTTTCGGTGGCGCGTGGAACTGGTATGCGTCCGAGATTCGCGTTCCCACGCTGTGGCAAGTTGCACATCGCGCCGGTCTGCGCACGGCGAGCGTCGGTTGGCCTGTCAGCGTCGGCGCGACAGACGTCGACTACCTCATCCCGGAATATTGGCGCGGCGCGAGCCCGTCTTCGGCGGCGAATCCCGACGACCAGCTGCTCATGGCAGCGCTGGCGCGGCCGGATACACTCATCCAGCAACTGAAGCCCGCGGCCGGCCCCTATATGAACGGCAACGACACGTCGATCCCCGGCGACGAGATGAAGACCCGATATACTCTCGAGATTCTGCGGCGCTTCAAACCGGCGTTCATGACGCTGCACCTAAGCTCGCTCGACGAAACTCAGCACGCGCACGGGCCATTCAGCCTGGACGCCTGCGCGGATCTAGAAGCGCTTGACGGCATGGTGGCACGCCTCGCGCACCAGTTGTTCACCAACAATCCTAACGCCGTACTGGTCGTCGTCTCCGACCATGGGTTCATGAATATCTCAAACTTCGTTAATCTGGAAATTCCGTTTATTCAGGCAGGGATGGTTCAAGGTTCGGTGAATCCGGCCACCAAATCACCGGTGATCACCTCATGGAAGGCCGAGCCGTGGATGGCCGGAGGGATGGCGGCGATCATGCTTCATGATCCCAATGACCTTGCGACGGAGCAACAGGTGAAGACGATGCTCGACGGCCTTGCCGCGGACCCCGCGAACGGAATCGCGGAGATCTTCGGGCGAGATGCGATCAAGATGCGCGGCGGCTTTCCCGATGCGGCATTTCTCGTGGTTCTAAAGCCCGGCTACTATACCGCGAATGCGCTCACAGGTAGCCTGGTCACGCCGATTCCCGGGCACCGCGGCTCGCACGGATTCTCGCCGGAAGATCCCGAGATGCGCTCGTCATTCTTTGCCGTTGGAAGCGGGATCGCGCACCATCGCGACCTCGGCGTAGTGGATATGCGGCAGATTGCGCCCACCGTGGCCGGAATTCTGCACGTGCACATGCCCACGGCAAAGGCAACGGCGCTTCACGTCGCGCCATAAACGGTGCTGTGCCCATCGCCCGCCGGGCAAGGTTCGACCTCAAGAGCCAAAGCCTTCCTTGGTCTCTCGGTTCCTGCCTTTAGAAGATTTTGTAGCTGATTCCCACGCTTCCGCCGTAGGGGTAGAGTGTGGGATTCACGCGCCACTGCTGATACTCGAAGTCAATGGCGCGCAGCGTGAGCCGGCGTGTCAGCCGGTAGTCCACGCCGCCGCCATAATCGAGCACGAACGTAGTACCGGTGAGAAAACTGCCACTACCCAGGCCGACGAGAAACTTGCCGTACGGCGTTATGCGGTGAAACGTGACAATGGGAATTCGCGGACCGATCAGGTAGGTGTTCTCTCCGTTGCCCGTCGAAGAACCCGGTTGATAGAACTGGTTGTAGCGCAGCCAGTGGCCTTCGGCTTCCATCTGCACCCAGCGGCTGAAATGGACATCCACGTAGGCGCCGGGACCATAGAGCCGGTTGGGACTGGTATACGCGATGCCCAATCCATCGTAATCAGGTTGGAACATCGAGCCCAGCGCGCCGGCAGAAACGCTGAGGGTGTGCGAAGTTGCCGCGGGCACCACCTGAGCCCGCGCGGAAACGATCGCAAACGAGAACGCGATGAACAGCAACGCCAGGGTCGATCTCTTCATAAACACGCGTATCCACTTCCTGTGATTCTTCGGTCGAGCAAACAACGCAGCCCGGACTCAAACTCCGATTCGCCCTTGCACGCCTTTGAAATCGGCGCATCGCACGCGGTCTCGGCGGGATTCATTCTAGCTTACGGCTGCGGGTTCTGCGCCGCGGCGGGTTGCTGAGCCGGAGCCGCACCGCCGGCGGTGTTTTGCAGGTCGGGTGTGGCCGCGGAACCGCTGCCTGACTGCGCCGGCGGAGCCGGTTGCGCATTATCAGGTGCCGCGGCCGGTTGATCGTTCGCGGGCTGTGCGCCGGGCGCTGCCACAGAGGGCGGGGCCGCGGCCGGCTCCACGCTGGCCTCTTCATAGTGCTGCAGCTTGTAGAAGATCGGCGTCACCTCGAACGGCATCTTGTCGCGGGCGTTCATGGGCGCATAGCGCTTGGCGCTCAGCATGTGCACTGAGTCGTCCCAAGGATCGGTCTTCAGCCAGCTTCCCAGAGGCAGTGCGGGCGTCTGCGCCAAATCGTCCCAGTTCAGCTTGGGAGCGTCGTGCTCCAGCGCGGCCATCCACGGCGTGCCATCCGGCCTCATCAGCGAGTCGCCCAGCATCGGCGTATTTAGCGCCTTCAGTACCCTGGCTCGATCCGCCAACTGCTCATAGTAGAGGCCCGCGTTCGCCAGCCGGTCCTTGTACATGGAGTTTTCGAGATACTCCATCCCCCTCTTCGACGCGGATTCGTTGTCCACATCGGAGTGGTTCATGTCGATCTTCTGGAATGTGGCCGTGTCTGGAAATAACAGCCGATCGTTGAATGCGTAGCGAGTGTCAATGTGGTGTCCCATGGCGATATGCGCCAGTTCCATGGCTACCACGGATGCGATCGCTTCTTCGCTCGGCAGGCTGTCGATCAATCCCTTGCTCAACAGGATGGTATTGCCCACGGTCGTAGCTTCCACGGTATCCGTAAGAAGCACGCGCGTGTGAATCTGGTCGGTGAAGGCCAGATTATTGGGCACCACCAGGTTAATCACAATCTGGTCCAGAACCTTGTTCTCATAGCCTCCGGCGTTGAGCGGCGCAACCAAGCCCGCTTCTACCAGGCGGTCGATCACATTGTTCTCGGCCTGGGTAATCCACATCCGCGAAGCCTGCAGCGGACCCACGTCCTGTGAGTCGTCGCTTTTGTCCACGGCCTCGTCGACCTTTACGCTCACATTCTCGCTTTCCCGAGTGGGCAACTTGAGAGAGTAGCCCCAGAAGTGCGTCTGCGCCTTCAGGCCCACTGACTTTTCGGCCTCGGTGCGCTGCGTCTCTTCCACGTATACGGCCACCGGCAGCCAGATTCCGGGCTGCACGTTCATCCGCCAACTGTCGAAGTGGAAGAAATACTTTGAGGCGTCTTCGGTGGTGGGTCCGGTGTACGTGCCGTTGAAGCGAACCACGTTGCCGCCCTCGTCCTCAATCCAGATGCGACCGTAGAACCGGCCTATCCCCTTGACATCGGCCTTGGGGTGCACATCGTAGACCCAGGTGCGCACCGAGCCCAGAAACTCGCGGCGCACAAAACTAAAGACATAATGCTGCTGGTCGAATCCGTTCGGGTCGATGAACATCATTTCCATGAACCCGTTGGGATTGTAGGTAAACTTCTCAAGGCCCAACGCCCTGCTGAGCCCCGTCATTGCGGCTAAGGAACCCTTGAAGAATCCGTGATGGACCTCCGCTTTCGGCTCGTAGGTTTTGTCGAAGAACCCTTTGCTGAAGTCCACCCGGCTGAGCATGTACTGGTCGTCGGTTGGCACTTCGTAGAGCTTCACGTCCGGACGCGTGTCCTGAATGTAGGTTTCCACCAGTGGGGTTCTCAACTGGATGTTCTTGATGAGCACCTTTTCCTGCGCAATGGCCCTTTGTACCAACGCAGCCTGTTCGGGCGTGAGCTGGCGCGCCTGTTCGTACTTTGGCTCTTTCTTGGCGTGCGCGGATGCAACACCCATAGTCAGAATCAGGAAGGTTATGGGGATCTTCCAAAACTTCATTTGTGACTCCTATTGAACTCTTTGCGGCTTTGTTCCCGGCCTGCGAACCTCTCCGGGGGCAGCAGCTGAGTATTGGGCCATTTTCTTCGTTACCTTTGGTAAGGCTACGCCAATTGCGGGCCTGTTTTATGCCAATTGAAAAGTAATGGTAATCTTGGTCGTTACGTCCACAGGCTGGCCATTATTGGTCGCAGGGCGGAACCGGATTTGCTCTGCTACTCGCCTGGCTTCCTCGTCAAGCCCGTGGCCCAGTCCCTGAAGGACTCCGCGGACCACAACCTGTCCGTTGGCCAGGAACGTGACGCTCAGCACCACATCACCTTCGACGCGCAACTGCCGCGCTTCGCTCGTGTAACGCACCGGCGGCTTGGAAAGAACCTCTACCTTGGTGGAGCGAATCACCTGCGTGTTCATCCTCGGCGCCGCGGCTGCCTGCGTCATGCCAGGAATTCCTGCCGAGCCCACCTTACCGTAATTTGAAGTGTTCCCTGAGCCTGTGGCTCCGGGAATTCCGGCAGAGGCTACTTTGCCTAGGTTGCCAGCGCTCGAACCGTACTTGGTGCCATTGCCGAGTCCAGTCGATCCAACCACCCCATGCGGCGCTACTGCCGGTCCATTCATGCCGCCATAGGGGTTGCCGATCGCGGCCACCGTGGCCGGGCGAGTGGCATTGGGATTGGGCGTCGCGCCGAAAGTCTCGCCGAGATGCACCGGCGCGGTGGAAGGCTTAACCATGTTGTTCTGCGCAGGCATCGCGGCCGTGAGAGCAGCCTTGGGCTGCGGCTGCATAACCACCGTCTGTGGCTTGGGCTGCACCACCGGCAAATTCACCTTGGCTTCCATCTGGATCGGCTTCGGCTCAGGCTTCGGCTTTGGCATCTCGATCTGTCGCGGCTGCAATTCCACCTTTGGAGGCTCCGGCGGAGGCGGCAACTCCTGCGGAGGTGGCTGCCTGATCTTTACCGCGGGCGGGGGAGGAGTGTTCGGAACGATCAGTTCCGTCATCTCGTAATGCTGCTGAAGCACGTGTTGCGCCGTCATGCCAATAACGATGGCCGTCACCGCGATCGCCACGTTGATGCCGCCGCTCATCAAAAAGGCCAACGGACGGGTCTCGGGCTCAGGAAGCAAACCGACGAATGTGCCTTGTCCAGGGGTATACGACGTCGCCATTTCTCTAAACCTCGCTCGCGGCCGCCCCCGCCGTTGTGGGGACCACCTTAGGAAGTATTGCAAAATCGGGGAACGCAAACCTGTGAACAACTGAATTGCGTTCTTCCAACTCAATTTCAACGTTCAATCGTGCACCAACTCGGTTTGATGATCCAATCGGGGTTTGGGGATGAACTGGAGCCCGGCGGCCGAAAACGATGGGCCGCGCAGCGCCATCTTCTTCTCGTAATCCTGATGGCTCCGCATATCCCTCCCATCGCCCTAATTTCCAGGTTCCTTGAGGGAAAATTGGAATGAAACCATTACCAGTATACGGACCGGTTAGTTACCCACAGATCACCCAAATTGTGTATATACAGGTACCAATGGCACGGGGGAATCCGCCTGAATACTCACCCGATGCGGGTCTGCTACCCACGCTTATTCCGTTCCTTTCCTTCAGAATCCAAGGCCCTTCAAAAGGAATCGGCCGCGGGGTTCGCGACTGAAGATGCGTTGCGGAAACGCCAAGTCGGGTCCGCTCGATCGACCCCTTTATCGTAATCCCAAGGCGCTGTGTTCAAATTCCCGGCGCTGTCTATTCCCCAAGCGGGGATTCAGACCATGCGGCTCGATTGTCCGCAAAGTCAGGCACTACTCTTATAGACTCAAGGTAAACCAATCTGGTCTAGCGAGGATAGTCTTTTTGTGAAGATTTTCGTAACGGGTGGGGCAGGGTACATCGGAGGCACTGTTGCGAGCCTCTTCCTTGAAAAGGGCCATAAAGTCGTCGTTTTTGATAATTTAAGCCACAGTCGGCGCAGTCTGCTTCCTGCGGAAGTTGACTTCGTCGAGGGCGAATTGTCCGACCGGCAATCCCTCATAAACATTTTTGATGCGGCGCGAAAACAAAACGAGGCCTTCGACGCCGTGCTGCACTTTGCCGCGCTGATTGAGGCCGGCGAATCGATGGTGCGGCCCGAAATCTACTTCCGCAATAACACCGCGTCGACACTATCGCTGCTCGAGGCCACACTTGCCTCCGGTCCCAAACGGCTGGTCTTTTCTTCGACCGCCGCAGTTTACGGAGAACCGGAATCCGTTCCGATTGAGGAGGATGCGCGCCTGGCACCATCGAACCCCTATGGCCAATCCAAGCTGCTGGTGGAGGAGATGCTGGCCTGGTTCAATCGAATTCACGGCCTGCGCTACGCTTCATTGCGCTACTTCAACGTGGCTGGCGCGCACGAAGGTCCCGCGGGCATCACTCGTGGCGAAGCCCACGAGCCCGAAAGCCACTTGATCCCGCTGGTCCTCGATGTCGCGCTCGGACGGCGCCCCTCGATCCGCATCTTCGGCGACGACTACCCCACTCCAGATGGCACGTGTATCCGCGACTACATTCACGTCTCCGACCTGGCCGAAGCGCACTTGCTGGCGCTCTCTGTCCTCGATGCTCAGCCCGATAATCAGGGACCGCGCATCTACAACCTCGGTAACGGTCAAGGCTTCAGTGTGCGAGAGGTCATCGAATCGGCGCGCCGCGTCACCGGCCACCCCATTCCAGCCGAACTTCATCCCCGGCGTCCCGGCGACCCAGCCGTGCTCGTTGCCGGCTCCCGGAAAGCCATCCGCGAATTGGGCTGGAGCCCGCGCTACACCAAGCTCGACGAAATTATCCGGACGGCGTGGATCTGGCACCAGAAACGCTACGTGGGATAGGCCGGCGCGTCTGGCGGATTCCTGCGACCGCCAGCTGGTTTTTGCATCTCAAAGGTGGGTTGTTGAACAAAGGCTCTTCTACAATGGCAGTCGAAAATCGAAAAAGTTTCGTCAGGGCGTTTGTCGATTTCTTCATTCTGTTCAGTGGCATTTCCACCGCGTCCAATCTGGCGCGCACGCAGGGACGTGCACTTCTCACGCGCGGCATCTTCCTTTTTCGCCGCGCCAAGGAACCTATCCCGCCCGGTGCGGCGAGCAGTTGAATTGCTAGAATCGAAGATATGCCGATCACGCGCCAGCAGGCTCTCGATTACTTTCAATCCACCGACCTGATCGGTCTGGGATTCGAGGCCGACGGTGTGCGCCGCCGCCTCCATCCCGAGGGCGTGGTCACCTACATCATCGATCGCAACATCAACTACACGAACTACTGCACTGAGTACTGCACTTTCTGCGCCTTCTACCGCCCGCTGCCCCGCGCCGGCAAGCCCGATCCGCGTGCCGATGAAGGCTACATTCTCGATTTCGAAAAGATCTACGAAAAGATCGCAGAAACCCTGGAGATGGGCGGCACCGGCGTACTCATGCAGGGCGGCATTCATCCCGATCTCAAAATCGACTGGTTCGAGCGTCTCTTTCGCGGCATCAAAGTGAGGTTTCCTGCGATATGGCTGCACTGCCTGTCTGCTTCCGAAGTGCTCGCGATTGCGGAGTATTCCGGTCTTGACCTGCGCACCACGATCGCGCGCCTGCGCGACGCGGGACTCGATTCCATCCCTGGCGGCGGCGCAGAGATTCTCGACGACGGAGTTCGCCATCGCATTGCGCGCCTGAAGTGCGACACGGAAGATTGGGTGAGCGTGCACCGCACCGCGCATCAATTGGGCATGCGCACCACCGCGACCATGATGTTCGGCGTTGGCGAGAGCTTCGACCAGCGCATCAACCACTTTGAAGTTGTGCGGCGCCTGCAGGAAGAAACTGGCGGATTCACGGCCTTCATTCCCTGGAGCTTCCAGCCGAAAAACACGGCGCTCGGCGGCCGCGGCTGGGAGGAGGCGACCTCGGTCGAATATCTCAAGGTCCTCGCTATCGCGCGGCTCTATCTCGACAACATTGATAACGTGCAAGCCAGTTGGGTCACGCAGGGGTTGAAGGTGCTCGAGCTGGGCCTGCATTTCGGCGGCAACGACGTGGGCTCGGTGATGCTCGAAGAAAATGTCGTGCGCGCGGCAGGCACGTCGAATTGCACCACCGAAGAAGAGCTCCGCCGGATCATCCGAGACGCCGGCTTCAAGCCTGTCCAGCGCGATACGCTCTACCGCACTATGTTTTTGAATTAGCGCCGAATTCCGCGGTTAACGGGACGGCGCGCAGACCTGTCGGTGGGCTCTTCACAAGGGCTGAATGAAAGCAGTACGGCGGCAGCGAAAAAGGGTGTGCGGCCCTCAAGGAGAAAGCCGGTTGTTCCGGCAGCGCTGCCGCCGCTCTGGGGAGTGCACTGGCCCACACCCTAAGATCCTCGCGCAGTGAATACTGGTCAATTTTGAACAGTTTGCTTTTTTTTCCGCAGCGCCCAACCCGGACAGTGCATCTAGCCTTTAGACATGACACAAGCTGCTTCGCTTTCGCTCCGCACCCTTGGCAACTCCGATCTCGAACTCACACCCATCGGCTTGGGCACATGGGCCATTGGCGGCGGTGACTGGTCAAACGCCTGGGGCCCACAGGACGACGCGGACTCGATAGCCGCCATCCATCGCGCTGTCGATCTGGGCGTCAACTGGATTGACACCGCGGCCGTCTATGGCCTCGGTCACGCGGAAGAAATGGTCGGCCGCGCCGTCAAATCCCATTCGCGCAAGCCCTATATTTTCACCAAGTGTTCCCTCCGTTGGGACGCCGAACGTTCTGTCTACAACTCGCTCAAGGCCTCCTCAATCGCGGAGGAGGTTGAAGCTTCGCTCAAACGCCTGCAGGTCGATACCATCGACCTCTACCAGATTCACTGGCCCAAGCCCGACGACGAGGTTGAGGAGGGATGGGAGACGCTGGCGCGTCTGCAGGAGGAGGGCAAGGTTCGCTGGATCGGCGTCTCCAACTTCTCCGTCGACCAGATGAAGCGCGCTATGAAGATTGCTCCCATCACCAGCCTCCAGCCGCCCTACTCCATGCTGCGCCGCGCCATCGAGGCGGAGATCCTTCCCTACACGCAGGCTAACGGCATCGGCGTTATCAATTATTCGCCGATGCTTTCCGGCATGCTCACCGGCAAAATGACCGCCGAGCGCGCAACGAACCTTGCTCCCGATGACTGGCGGCGCAAAAACAAGGAATTCAATGAGCCGCGGCTGAGCCAGAATCTGCGCCTCGTCGAGTTGCTGCGCGAGATCGGCAGCGGGCACGGCGTGACCCCCGGAGTTGTGGCCGTGGCCTGGGTTCTGCACAACCCCGCCATTACCGGCGCGATTGTCGGCGGGCGCAGTGCAAAGCAAGTTGAAGAGACCGCTGCCGCGCTCACTTTCCGTTTGACCGAAGAGGAATTCGCAAAGATCGTCGCGTTTCTGAGCACGATGCAGCAGTGAGTTCCGTCAGGATTGCCTAAAGAAAACCCCAGCCGAAGCCGGGGTTTTCTTTTCGAAAGACGAATCTCTGTTACATCGCAGCGACAAAGTCCGGAACCATGACGGCTGCGTGCTCCTGCAGCAACTGCGTCATGCGGGCCGCCATGCCTGTATAGATCGAAGCGGCGCGGAACGCATTCACGCGAACCCCTTCACTAGCGTGCCGAAAGGCATATTGCGCCAGGGCTGCCAATACGCAAACTCGAATCTGCATCGCGTCGCTGTGCAATGTCTCGATCAGCAGGCGATCAACCGAATCACAATGCTTAGCAGCGAAGTCCGCCATCTCCTGCATGACTCGCGCATTCTGGTAGATCACCCACAGGCCTTTGGGCCCTTCCATGCGATGCCAGGCATCTTCAGGGGTAGCGCTCAGACCTTCTTGCCATAAAAAGTGGTCGCTCAACTCGCGCGCGCTCCATTCAGGGCGAAGGCGGGCCAGCAACGTATCCCATGTCTGCGCGTTGCGTCGCTGCACGCTCTTGCGCCACTTCACAAGAATCAAAGCGATCGCAACCACGGCAGCAATTTGGAGTACAAGCAAAGCCATCAATGATCCCCAAATTCAGACTATCGGCACTTGGTGCTCTACTGTCCGAACCCTGAACGTTACTCTGTACTTCAATACTTGTAGCAGAATCCAAATTGTTTGTCTGCGGTAAAAAGGGTGTTCGGAGTACCACTTTTGGGGGATAAATTGACTCTCGATCGGGCACCGCAGCAAGGCGATGATTTGTTCGCCGCAGCAGGAATTGCGCGCGAACACGCCCGTTCGCTGCGGCGAAAGCCTTCCATTACAATGGAATACAAAGTGAACTATCTGCAAAGGAGCCGCCCCCGAGTGCTCGAGAGAACCTTCAGTATCATCAAGCCGGACGCTGTAGCCGATGGACTTGCCAGCGCCATCCTCACGGAACTCGATAAGGCCGGCTTCCGCATCGTCGCCATCAAGAAGGAATTCATTACCAAACGGGAGGCGGAGGGCTTCTACGCGGTTCACCGCGACAAGCCGTTCTTCTCGAGCCTCACTGACTTCATGTGTTCGGGACCGCTCTTCCTCATGGTTCTCGAGAAGGACAACGCGATTGCTGACCTGCGCAAGCTGATGGGCGCCACCAATCCGGCCAATGCCGAAGAAGGAACCATCCGCAAGAAGTTTGCCCGCTCACTTCAGGAAAACGCCATTCACGGCTCCGATGCAAAGGAAACAGCGACATTCGAGATTGGTTATTGGTTCGCCGGGTACGAGCTGATTTAGACAGCCGGGCGCAACGGAGGGCGCATCTTCAAATGAGTACAAACGATAACCAATTCGTGCGGCTGTTTTTCGAGTCCTCGCGGACCGAACTTCTCGGACCAACCTGGTCGCGGCTCAGGGAATGCGTGACGCCTTTGACCGAGGAGCAAGTATGGTGGCGGCCCAACGAAGCTTCAAACAGCATCGGCAATCTGCTACTCCATCTCGACGGCAACGTGCGCCAATGGCTCGTCGATTCGTTCAACAAGAGTGCGGACAGGCGCAATCGTCCTGCTGAGTTCGCCGCGCAAGGCGGGTTCTCGGCCGCCGACTTGCTCGCCCGGCTGGGCGCCACGCTCGAAGAAGCCGGTCAGGTCCTCGGGCGCCTCACTGAAGACGAATTACTCGCTCCCCGGGAGATTCAGGGCTACCACACGCGCGGTCTCGACGCCATCTACCATGTCGTCGTGCACTTCGGGATGCACTACGGCCAGATCGCCTACATCACCAAGTCGCTGCTTGCCAAAGACCTCGGCTTCCATAAGGAACTGAACAAGACCGGCCGCGCCTCCTGAAAGCTCCGCGCGTCTACCGCGGCAAACATGACGCGCGTGAAGTCGACCCGGCGAATCGCTTAATCGAGCTTATGTCGAGTCCGATTCACGGGCGCCGCGCGATTGCTACGCGGGAAATGCCCTGCAAATCTTTCGTGAATTCAATCCCTGTGAATCCGGCGCCGGCGAGAAGATCATGAACCGCTGCCTCCTGCCCGAATCCGATCTCGATCGCCAGATAGCGCTCGTGGAAAAGCGCATCAAATGCCGCCGGAATCAGGCGGCGATAGATTCCTAGACCGTCGGCGCCGGCGAACAGCGCCTTCGCGGGCTCGTATTCCCGCACTTCCATCGCGACCGAATCGCGATCGTCTTCCGCCACGTAAGGAGGATTGGAGACAATCAAATCGAAAAGCTTGCCGGCCACGGGCGCCAGCAGGTCGCCCTGGTGAAAGCGGACCCTCTCCGCAACTCCGATTCGCGCCGCATTGTCTCGCGCCACTTTCAGAGCGGCAGCGGATTCCTCTGTCGCATGGATGCGCGCGACCGGTAAATTGCTCGCCAACGCCACGGCAATCGCTCCCGAACCCGTGCCCACGTCCACGATGCGCTGCCGTTTGAACCCGCGCGCAAGCTCGATGACGTTTTCCACGAGGTGCTCGGTTTCGGGGCGCGGAATCAGCACTCCGCGACCGACCTTGAATCGCAGACCGTAGAATTCCGCCTCGCCCGTAATGTATTGAATGGGCTCTCCGGTACGTCGGCGTTCAACCCACGCGCGAAATTCGGCGTTCGCCTGCGCCGGTATGGTTTCGTATGCGTGCGCGATCAACCAAGCCATATTTACATCCGGCAGATCCTCCCGCAATGCATGAAGCAGCAGTGTCTCAGCATCCCGGTGCGCGCGCGCAGCGTGAGGTCCCCGAACCAGCACCTTTTCTGCCTGAGCCAGCAGGTCGCGAATTGTCGGATGATCCGTCGGCGCGATTGGCATCTGCATAGGATTCGGAAGGGGCTCCATCTTTTCGTGCGCAACGTCCCACTGCAAGGCACAGTTCAAATATAGATGTCTTATAATCGACCCCGAAAGCTCGCCTTCCCCATTGCGCTTCATGTGCTGACCGGCGAGTGCAACCACTGAACGACAACCGTCCGCTGCGAAGATGCGCGAACAACCTATTGGTCGTGAAATCGGCAGGCACACCCGTTTCTGCAGGCGCGCCTGTTTCGCTCGATCGGAATTGCTTAGCTCGATCGGAAACTGACCGGAACGCGGAGGACTATGCAGCCAAGCCGCAGCCTTTCCTCATCTCGATTCCGGCCCTGCTTCGCTTTTTCGCTTTGTCTCGGCGCCGTGCCGGCTCTCGCGGAAGGCGCTCAGTCCACGCCCAGCATTCTTGCGCCCGCCTCGACGCCCGCGCATGAGATCTACGGCCTCTCGCTCTTCGTGCTCCTCATTACCGGTTCCATCTTCGCAGTGGTTGCAGGGCTGCTCGCTTATGTCGTCGTCAGGTTCCGCGCCCGCGGGCCAGACGCGGAGCACGAGCCGCCCCAGATTTACGGCAGTATCCGAGTGGAGCTCGCCTGGACAGTCATTCCCGTCCTCATCGTGGTCGTGCTTTTTCTCACCACCGCGCGCATCATCTTCGCCATCCAGGATGCACCCGAGCCCAAATCCGCGCTCGAAGTCACCGTCATCGGCCACCAGTTTTGGTGGGAGTTCCGCTATCCCAAGTTCAACATTGTCACCGCCAACGAGCTGCACATTCCCGCAAGCACTCTTCTCGCTCCGGAGCCAACCTATCTGCGCCTGCTCTCGGCCGATGTGGATCACAGCTTCTGGGTGCCTCAACTCGCAGGAAAAACCGACCTGATTCCCAACCACCCCAACGAGATGTGGCTCGATCCGCATGAGCCGGGCCTCTACGTTGGCCAATGCGCGCAGTTCTGCGGCATCGAACACGCCAAAATGCTCATTCGCGTCTACGTTGACACGCCGCAGCAGTTCGACGCCTGGGCAAAAAACCAGCAGCGGCTTGCAGTCCATGATTCCACCGCCGCAGCCGGTAAGCAGGTGTTTGAAACTCAGGCTTGCGTCAACTGTCACACGATTGTGGGTACGCCCGCTCACGGAACCTTCGGTCCCGATCTCACGCATCTGATGAGCCGGGCAACCATCGCCGCTGGCGCCGCGGCCAACACGCCCGATAATCTGCGCGCCTGGATCCACGATCCCGGCACATTCAAACCCGGAGCGCAGATGCCTGCCATGCAACTAAGCGATCAGCAAACCGACGAAGTCGTGGCATACCTTTCCACCCTGCACTGAAGGACAAGCGATGGCCGACCAGACACTCCCGATTCCCGGCTCATTAACGGCAACGCCCTCGCGTGGCGCTGCGTTTCTTGAGTGGCTGCACGGCTGGGTGGTCACTGTCGATCACAAGAAGCTCGGCATTCTCTACGTCGTCTATGCGATCTTTTTCCTGCTCGTCGCCGGCGCCGAAGCGCTCGCCATGCGCATTCAGCTCGCCATCCCCAACAATCACTTTCTCTCGCCCGAGTTTTACAACGAGATGTTCACCATGCACGGCACCACCATGGTTTTTCTGGTGGGAATGCCGATTCTGTTCGGATTCGCCAATTACCTTGTCCCGCTTATGATCGGCGCGCGCGACATGGCCTTCCCTCGCCTCAACGCTTTCAGCTTCTGGCTCACAGCATTCGGCGGTCTGATGCTCTACTTCAGCTTCATTGGCGGCTTCGGTCTTTACGGCATGGGCAGCGCGCCCGATGTCGGGTGGTGGGCCTACGCGCCGCTTACCGCCAAGGCGTTTTCGCCCGGCCACAACACGGACTACTGGGCGCTTTCGCTCATCGTCATGGGCTTCGGTACGCTGGGCACTGCCATAAACATCATCGCCACCATTCTCTCCATGCGCTGCCGCGGCATGACGCTCTTCCGCATGCCGCTCTTCGCCTGGCTCATGCTGGTGGTCAGCGGCATGACGCTCATCACCATAACGCCACTCACTGCTGCGCAGATCATGCTACTCATCGATCGCTATCTCGGCGGCCACTTCTTTGACACGCAAGCCGGCGGCTCGGCCGTCGTCTGGATGCACTTCTTCTGGATCTTCGGCCACCCCGAAGTCTACGTTCTCGTTCTTCCCGCCTTCGCCATCGCCAACGAGATCATCCCCGTTTTTTCACGCAAGGCCATCTTCGGCTACCCGGCAATGGTCGCGGCCTCGATCGGCATTGCCTTTGTGAGCCTCACTGTGTGGGCGCACCACATGTTCACCGTCGGCATGACCTCTGTGGGTAACGCATTCTTCGCTCTTTCCACCATGATGGTCGGCATCCCCACCGGAATCAAAATCTTCAACTGGGTGGCCACAATGTGGGGCGGCAAAATCCGCTTTGCCACTCCCATGCTTTTCGCGACAGCATTCGTTCTTCAGTTCCTCGCCGCCGGACTCACCGGCATCATGCTTTCCGTTGCCCCGTGGGACTGGCAACTGCACAACTCGTACTTCGTCATCGCTCACTTCCACTACGTGCTCGTCGGCGCGATCGTCTTCTGCATCTTCGCCGCGATTTATTACTGGTACCCAAAGGCCACCGGGCACATGCTCTCGGAAAAGCTCGGAAAGTGGCACTTCTGGCTCTTCTTGATCGGCTTCCATGTCACTTTTGACACCATGCACTTCGTCGGCATTCTCGGCATGCCGCGCTCCATATACACCTACGAAGCCGACCGCGGATGGAACACGCTCAACATGATCATCTCGATGGGCGGCATGTTTCAGGCGGTCGCGGTGCTGATCTTCGCCTGGAATCTCGTCGACTCTTATCTGCACGGCAAGGAAGCTGGTAACGACCCGTGGGACGCGTGGACGCTCGAGTGGTCCACTCCATCGCCGCCACCAGCCTACAACTTTGCGACTGATCCTGAAGTGCGCAGCCGCAGGCCGCTCTGGGATATCAAGCACCCCAACGATCCCGACTGGAAGTACGAACAATGAGCACGATTCCCATCTTCGCGGATGAAAACTGGCGCCTACCATCGCGCGGCCGCGTCGGCATGCTCTCGCTCATCATCGGCGAGTCGGCTATTTTCACCATCTTTGTTGTCGCATACGTTTATTACATCGGTCGCAGCACGTACGGTCCTACGCCGCAGATCCTCGACATTCCGATCTTCAACACCGTTTGCCTGCTCTCGAGCAGCCTCACCATCTGGCTCGCCGAGCACGCCATTGAGCGCGGCCGCATGCGCGCCTTCGCCGCCTGGTGGGCGCTCACCATGCTGCTCGGCATCGTCTTTCTCATCGGCACAGCGCAGGAATGGACGCGCCTCATCGTTCACGAAGGCCTCACCATTCGCACCAATCTATTCGGCACAACTTTTTATTCCCTCGTTGGCCTGCACGCTACGCACGTGGTCGTCGGTCTCATCATGCTTTCGCTCGTCATGATCTTTGCGCTTCTCGGCCGCATCGAGCAGCGCCACGCCGAGCGCATTCAGGTGCTCTCGCTCTACTGGCACTTCGTTGACGCGGTTTGGGTCGTGGTCTTCACTGTGGTCTATATCGTGGGCAGGTAAATCGCAATGGCGGACTCTCTCCAACACGACGAGCAGCAAAGCGCGACGATTCTCTTGCCCGCGCCCACCGCGTGGCCCATCATCCTCGCCTTCGGCTGCACGCTGGCCGCCGCAGGCCTCGTCACGAGCGCGGGCATCAGCATTCTCGGCGGCGTCTTCATGCTCGCCGGCTGCGTGGGATGGTTTCGCCAGGTGCTTCCGCACGAGCGGCACGAAGAAGTCTCCGTTGCCGATCAGCCAGTCACCATCGCATCGTCTCGTACGTTGGTCGACCGCGTCAGGCTCAGTCCCGAGCACCGCGCGCGCCTGCCCGTGGAAACCTATCCTGTCGTCAGCGGCATCAAGGGCGGCATCGCCGGTGGCATCGCGATGATCGGGCCAGCGCTCCTCTACGGCCTGATTGCGCAGCACAGCATCTGGTATCCGGTGAACCTGCTCGGCGGCGCAGGCGTCGCCGGTTGGCGCGATCCCACCACCGCGGACATTGCCGCCTTTCACTGGCAAAGTCTGCTCGTCGCCATTGTCATCCACACCGTCACCTGCTTGCTGGTCGGCTTACTCTATGGCGCCATGTTGCCCATGCTTCCGCGCCATCCCGTTTTGCTGGGCGGCATTCTTGCGCCCGTTTTATGGACCGGGATTCTGCATTCCTTCATGGGCATCATCAATCCCGCGCTCGCCGATCGTATCTCCTGGAGTTGGTTTCTTGTTTCGCAGGTCGCCTACGGAATAACCGCCGGAATTGTCGTTGCGCGGCAGGACCGCGTCCCTACCGGGCAATCCCTGCCCTTTGCCGCGCGCATGGGCATTGAAGCGCCCGGCATGATGCATTCGCGAGCCGATGCGGGACCGCCGCGCGGTGACGATAAGGAGAAGCCGTGATGCCGCGCGGATCGCTTCTCCTCGCCGCTGCATTTGCCGCGCTCCTCATTGGCTGCGGCCACGCGCCCGGCTATCCGCCCGACCCCATTCTGCGACCCGATGCGGTCAGCGACTTCGCAACACTCTACAACCAGAACTGCTCTGCATGCCACGGAGCAACCGGCCAGAGCGGCCCGGCCATCGATCTCGCCAATCCGGAGTACCAGGCCCTCGTTGACGACGCCACGCTGCGGAAGTGGATCTCCGGCGGCATGCCCGGCACAGAAATGCCCGCCTTTGTGCAATCGCAAGGCGGAATGTTGACGGACGCGCAGGTGAATGCTCTCGTCGCCGGAATGCGCCAAGAGTGGTCGCGGCCAAACGCATTTGCGGGAGCGAAGCCGCCGCCATACGCGGAGACTCAGATCGGCGATCCGCATCACGGAGAGCTCGCCTACCAGGCGCATTGCGCATCCTGTCACGAGCCCTCGCGCCAGCAAATCTCGAGTTCAGTCTATCTTTCCCTCATCGGCGACCAAGCCTTGCGCGACATTATCGTCGCGGGGCGTCCAGACATCGGCCAGCCCGATTGGCGCAACGACGGTCGGGCTGGAAAATCCGCTGTGCCGCTTTCCGAGCAAGACGTCGACGACATCGTTTCATATCTGGCCAGTCTGCGGAACGCTTTGCCGCAGTCGTCCGCAAACACCGCGCCCAGCCAGTCCCCAGCAGACGGGAGGCAAACAAAATGAGCAACGAAGAAAACAGACCGAGCATGCCATCATCGCAAAACCTCACCGCGCCCGTCGCCGGTGGATCAGCGAACGACCCTCGCATCGTCTCCCGCCGCTGGCTTCTGTTCAAAGCCAGCATCGCCCTCAACGGCATTGTCGGCGTGGTACTCGCCGTTCCCATCCTGCGGTACTTCTTCGCGCCCTGGCGTAAAGACGCGAGCTTCAACTCCTGGGTCTCGCTCGGAGCCGCCAGTGCATTCCCTGCTGGGGAGACGCGCCTCGCTTTCTACAAGAGCCCATCGGCCAATTCGTGGGACGGCCAGACAGACAACGTCGCCTGCTACGTGCGCAGCGAAAGCGCCAATCAGTTCAGCGTCTTCGCTATCAACTGCGCGCACCTGGGCTGCCCCGTGCGCTGGTTCCCGCAGTCGCAGCTTTTCATGTGTCCCTGCCACGGCGGCGTCTACTACGCCGACGGCTCGCGCGCCTCGGGCCCGCCAGAGCGCGGCCTCTTCACCTACGACTGGAAGATTGCTTCCGGCGAGTTGCTCATTGACGCGGGGCAGATGCCCACGCTTTCGAATTCGGCCAAGCTCGTCAAAATCTCGGCGGCCCAGGGAGACTGTTCATGCAGCGGCTAAAGCAAACCACAAGCCGCATCTACGACTGGCTTGAGCTCCGCCTGCAGCTCGAAGCGCCGATCAAAGACGCGGCTCTGCATCCGGTGCCGCGCGACACTGCAAGCTGGTGGTACGTCTTCGGCAGCGCCGCATTCACGCTGCTCTTCCTGCAAATCTTCACCGGCATCCTGCTGGCCCTGGTTTACGTTCCCTCGGCGGGCGAAGCATGGAGCAGCCTCAACGTTCTCAATCACCAAATCCCGCTCGGCTGGTTCTTGCGCGCCCTGCACGGATGGGGATCGAACTTCATGGTCGCCATCGTCTTCATCCACATGGCGCAGGTGTTTCTCTTCGGCTCCTACAAATTTCCCCGCGAGCTCACATGGATTGTTGGCGTCTTTCTGCTTTTGATGACGCTCGGCATGGCCTTCACCGGCCAGGTTTTGCGCTTCGATCAGGACGCCTACTGGGGCCTCGGCATCGGCGCATCCATCGCCAGCCGCGTGCCCTTCATCGGCGGCGGCCTGGTGCATCTCCTTCTCGGTGGTCCCATCATTGCAGGGGCCACGCTTTCGCGCTTCTTCGCGTTCCACGTCTTCGTCATTCCGGGCCTCATGCTGCTCTTCGTCTTCGTGCACGTGTGGATGGTCCTCAAGCTTGGTATCAACGAATGGCCGATGCCTGGGCGCCTCGTCCAGCGCGCAACTTATCTCGACGACTACAAGCGCCTCACTCACGAGGATGGCATTCCCTTCATCCCTGGCGCATTCTGGAAGGACCTCGTTTTCTCCGGCGCGATTCTGGCTGCTGTCGCCGTCTGCGCCTTTGTCTTCGGACCCTATGGCCCCAGTGGTCAGCCCGATCCGTCGATCATTCAAACCGTTCCCAAGCCGGACTTCTCATTCCTCTGGATCTACACGGTGCTCTCCTATCTCCCGCCGGAGATGGAGACGCCATTCATTCTGATCGCGCCGCTTCTCGCGATTGCCGGCTTGCTCGCGCTCCCGTTCTTTGCCGCGGAAGGCGAGAAGAGCTGGCATCGCCGCCCTGTTGCGGTGCTCACTGTCTCCACCATCGCAGTTTGTTGGGGCGTGCTCACGCATCTGGGGACCACGACGCCGTGGAGCCCGCACATGAGCGCGTGGAGCAGCGATCCAATTCCTGTGCACCATCTGCAATCTGCCACGCCGCTCGTGCGGCAGGGCGCAGTCGTTTTCCAGGCCAAGCAGTGCCGCAACTGCCACTCCATCGGCGGCGCTGGCGGCGAGCGCGGCCCTGCGCTCGATGACGTGGCCACCCGCATGACCATTGACCAGATGCGCTTCAAGGTGGTCACCGGCGGCGGCAACATGCCCGCCTACGGCAAGAATCTTTCACCCGCGGAGATTGAGGGGCTGGTTAGTTTTCTCGAAACGCTGCATCCGGCCAACGAGCCCCCCGCATATGACGCTTCGCGGCGTGCGGTAGACGGCGAACAGCCGCCCGCAAACTCCGCTCCCCAACCGAACCCGCCCGCATCCGGAAACTCCGGCCGATGACAGTTTCATGACCGACTCGACCGCCATCGTCGACCTCTTCACCCGCTGGGACATTCCCTGGGCCGTCACTACTGCGCTTGCACTCACGGCGCTCATCTACATGCGCGGCTGGCTTCTGATTCGCCGCACGCGCCCGGCCCAGTTCCCTGCCTGGCGCCTCGCAGCGTTTGTCGGCGGCATCGTTGCTCTCTTCGTCGCCGTCGCCTCGCCGCTCGACACCTTCAGCGAGTCGCTCCTCTTCATGTACATGGCGCAGCACTTTGTGCTCATGTCCATTGCGCCGCCGCTCATTGTCCTGGGCGCGCCCGTGGTTCCCATGCTGCGAGGCCTTCCCCGCTTCACGATCCGAAGACTCCTTCGTCCGCTCTTTGTCTCGCGCTTCGTTCATCGCGCCGGCGCGTTCCTCACGCGTCCGCGCGTTGCCTGGATAGCCATGAACGCCGCCTACATCGGCTGGCACATTCCCCGCCCCTACGAATTCGCGCTCGCCTCGGAGAACTGGCACAACTTCGAGCACGCCTGCTTCTTCTTCACCAATCTCATGTTCTGGTGGCCGATCGTTCAGCCGTGGCCGAGCCGCCCGCTGCGCTCGCGCTGGATCCTGATTCCTTATCTCCTGCTTGCCGACGTGGTCAACACGGGGGTCTCGGCCTTCCTCTGCTTCGCCGGCCGCCTGCTCTATCCGAGTTATGCCCTGGTTCCGCGGCCTTTCGGCTTTGGCGCGCTTGAAGACCAGGTTGCCGCGGGTGCTTTCATGTGGGTCTGCGGGTCGATGATCTATCTGATCCCCGCGGTCGCTATCGTCGCGCAGCTTCTCTCATCCCGCACCAGTGTGGCACGCGCAGTTCAGTCGCTCCACGAACACGAAGCCTGAGCGGCCTCAGAGCGGGTAGGATTCCAGCTCAATGCACCTACGAGCAACCGTGCGGCTCAACGCCACCACATCGACCGGCGTCGATCGCGCCAGCCGGCGCAGAATCGCCAACTGCGTGCTCAGCGCGTCGCCTTCGCTCGTTGCCGCGAGCACTCGCCGCGCCGCCTGCTCGGCCAGCGCCATCGATTCTTCGGCCAGCAATCCCGTCATCGCCGCCGCGACCTCTGCCGAGCTGCGTCCTGAGCGTGCGATTTTCTGTGCTCGCACCAGTGCCGACTCGAGTGCGAAAACCTGGCTGATCATGTCTGCGAGGTCTGCCATGATCTCCTGCTGCTCTTCAAGCGCCGTCATGAATCGCTGGCTGGCTACGCCCGCCGCGAACAGCGCTGTCTTCTTTACCGCTGCCAGCACCGCCGCCTCATGCGCCAGCGGCTGGCCCGCATCGGCATCGCCGCCGAACGCGGGCGGCTCCGTCACTTCGTCCATCACACGCTTGATTGCCGCGAGGAGCGGCAGCTTTCCGCTCATCGCGCGTTTCATCATCCATCCCGTAATGATGAGTCGATTGATTTCGTTCGTTCCTTCGAAGATTCGATTGATCCGCGCGTCGCGGTACGTCCGCTCCGCCGGATAGTCTTCGACGTAGCCGTATCCCCCCATCGTGGCGATCAGCTCGTCCGCCACCAGCGTGAGCATCTCCGAGCCATAGACCTTCAAAATGGAGCACTCCACCGCGTACTCCTCAATCTTGCTCGGAACGTCGATACTCTGGCCCAGCGGCCTGCCGCCCTTTTCGGTCTGCGCGCCATCGAGCTTCGCGTCTATCAGGCCTGCCGTTCGATAGGCCATGCTCTCAGCCGCATAGAGATGCGCTGCCGACGACGATATCTTGCGCTGAATCAATCCAAAATCGGCGATCGCTTTGCCGAACGCCTTGCGCTCCTTGGCGTAGAGAATCATCCGCGCGAGCGCGTGCCGCGCTCCGCCAATGCACGCCACTCCCAGCTTGAAGCGGCCCACGTTCAGCACATTAAATGCAATGCGATGGCCCTTGCCGGCCTCGCCCAGCAGATTCTTTTTGGGAATCTTGCAATCCTGCAAAGCCAGCGGGCAGGTCGACGAGCCACGAATTCCCAACTTGTGCTCTTCTGGCCCCACAGTCAGGCCAGGCGTTCCGCGCTCAATTAAGAACGCAGAAAACCTCTCGCCGTCAATCTTCGCGAAAACCGTGTACAAGTCCGCGATGCCGCCATTTGTGAGCCACTGCTTCTCGCCGTTCAAAACGTAGTGCGCACCGTCAGACGAAAGCACAGCGCGGGTGCGGATATTCATGGCGTCCGATCCCGAGCTGGCCTCGGACAATCCATACGCGCCGATCCACTCGCAGGTCGCGAGTTTCGGCAGGTAGCGCTGCTTCTGTTCCTCGGTTCCGTACCAGACCAGCGGCAGCGTTGCAATGCCGATGTGTGCGCCAAACGCCGTCGAAAAGCTGGCCAGCACCGAGATGTGGTCGGTGATGAGCGTCGAGCTCACCTTGTCCATTCCCAGTCCGCCGTATTCCTCGGGAATATCGATCGCGGTGAACCCAAGCTCGGCAGCCTTTCGCAAGACCGCCAGCATTGCGCCCGGCTCTTTGGCCTCGATCGCCGCAACGCGCGGCAGAATCTCCTCGCGCGCGAACTGCTCTGCGGTCGCCGCGATCTGCCCTTGCTCCTCATTCAGGTCTTCAGGGGTGAAGATTTCAAGCGGCGTGCGCGACTCGACGAAAAAGCTGCCGCCCGCAGCGGCAGCAATGGGAGATGCGGTGACGGCGTCCATTGGCTCGAGGGGTCTCCTTGCAATACCGCCCGGAAGGCTAGCCTAATGCGCCAACCTTACGCCAGCACCTCAAGTTTTCGCAACTTGCAGTCACCGAGTCGCTTCGAACAGGAACCACGCTCGCCGCTCCGCCTCGTCGATCCAAACTTCGATCAAGCTGGTCGTTGCGTAGTCGTTGGCATCGGACGCGACTTGGTGTGCCTCGCGGAGGCTCTTCACCAGCGATCTGTTGTCGGCCCCGAGTTCCTCCAGCATGCCGTGCGCCGGAACAAACTCGTAGTCGTTGTCCTTAATGCGCTGCAACCGCGCAATCTGCCCGATGGAGCGAATTGTCTGCCCGCCAATCTTGCGCACGCGCTCGGCTATGTCGTCGCTGATTTTGAAAATCTGATCGGCCTGCTCGTCGAGCAGCAGGTGATAATCGCGAAAATGCGGGCCGCTCATGTGCCAATGGAAATTCTTGGTCTTGATGTAAAGGGCAAAAACGTCGGCCAGAAGGGCATTGAGCGCATCCGTCAATTCCTTCACCTGCTCAGACGTGAAGTCATCCGGACTGCTTGTCTTGGCTGCCTTGTTTGATTGGGCTGTGTGGCTTGGCATCTGATCTCCTTGGCGCGAGCGTAGGCTGGAACCCGATGAAGTGTAGAGCCGATGCGGATCCGCTTTGTATCCCGCGTAGCTGCTTTGATGCCACAAAAAGGCTGCGGGTTCTGTGAAAAACCCTCGCTGCGATTGAAAAACTGTGGAGAATTTCACAGATGCAAAACGGGCGCCATCACTTCAACGGCCCCCGCATCGCTATCGATCTTTTCGAACCAGGTTGCTAGACCTTCACCGCCGGATGCGCCGCGTAATGCAGCAGTACGGCCACGGCGCAGCTTACAAGCCGCGTTTCCGCGGAGTCCGCGCGGCTCGTCAGAATCGTCGGTACCCTCGCGCCCAGCACGATCCCGGCCAGTTGCGCTCCGCCCAGGTACTCGAGCTGCTTGGCCAGCATGTTGCCGCTTTCGAGATCCGGAACAACAAGAATGTCGGCCTGGCCGGTCACTGGCGACACCAGCTTCTTGATCTGCGCCGCCTTCTGGCTTACCGCGGTATCGAAGGCCAGCGGCCCGTCGAGAATCCCGCCCGTGATCTGGCCGCGATCGGCCATTTTGCATAGTGCCGCGGCGTCGAGCGTGGATTGGATCTTGGGGTTCACGGTCTCCACCGCCGAAAGCAGCGCTACCTTCGGCTCCGGAATTCCCAGCGCGTGCGCCAGGTCAATGGCGTTCTGCACAATGTGAATCTTGTCTTCCAGGTCCGGCGTAATGTTGATGGCCGCATCGGTGATCAGCAGTGTCCGCGCGTAAGCGGGCGTGTCCATGATGAATACGTGCGAAATGCGCCGCGCCGTGCGCAACCCGGTATCGCGTTGCATGGCGGGTTTCAACAGCTCGTCGGTATGGAGGCTGCCTTTCATCAGAGCCTGCGCGTTCCCTGCGCGGCACATCACCACGGCAGCCTCGGCGGCCTGCGCCTCGGTTTCGGCTTCGACGATCGGAAATCCGCTGATGTCGGCGCCGATTTTTGCCGCCAGCGCCATCATTGCTTTTTCAGGACCGATAAGCGTGGGTTCGATAAGGCCGGCGGCCGCGGCTTCGACCGCGCCGCTCAGAGCCACTTCAGTAAGAGGCCACACCACCGCCGTCGTGATCGCCGGAAGATTCTTGCAGCGATCAATGAACTTGTGAAAAACGTGATAGTCCGGCGGATGGCCGACAAGCGGGTCAACGGCAACGGCTTCAGCCAACGTGGCAAGGTCGCTCATAGATTGCTTCTCCCGGCCGGCGATACCGACAACTTGCCGGCCTTACTCAATAATTGTCGCGTGCATTCCGCGATCCGCGTGTGCCTTCGATCACACTTCGGGGTGGAGTCTCTGCATGTGGTACCGATCGTCCGCAAACACCCCTTTTCCGTGGGGCCTGACGGCCTCTCCCGCTCGCTTTCCCGAATCGCGATTCGCCGCTTTTTTGGCGGCGATTCACGCCCCGTTCGACCCGTTGACTCGCCGCGAAATTCGAGCCTATACTCGGGGATACCGGGCCTTCCCCCCAAGCCATCAACGGTGAACGGCGTCCCCCTGACGCCGATATCGATAAAGGAGAGTCTTATGAAAAGACTTCTCGTGATCGCCCTTGGTGCTCTGCTTTTCTGCGGAGTTTTGGTGCCCACGTCCTCAGCCCAGGTTTCTCAGATCACCAACGCGCTATCGGGTAAGGGAAAAAAGCAGACCGACCCGAACGACATCAGCAACGTCGACAAGGACAAGATTGCCCGGATCGAGCAGATGCCTGAAGTGGCCGACGCCATTCAGCAGGAATGGGATACGCTGCGCAGAAACGATATGCAGCTCGCCTATGGAATCAACCTGACAGAGAACATGGGATTGTCCCAGGACGCCGCTTCCGGCGACTCCTTTGACCGGCAGCGCCTCTATGCCAATCCCGTTGTGCAGAGCTACGTCAACCACATCGGGCAAAGACTCGTTCCGAAGAACTCGGCCAACGTATATACATTCCGCGTCCTGTACGATCCCATCCCCAAGGCGCTGACTCTTTCAACGGGAACCATCTACCTTTCTACGGGTTTGGTTTCCATGCTCGACAGCGAATCGGAGTTGTCCTACGTCCTGGCGCACGAAATCGCGCACGTTGAGCTGAGGCAGGCTTACCTGCGCATTCGCGACAAGCATGTGGCAGAGGAACTGGCGAAAGAAAAGGCCGAGAAGGAAAAGGTCATCAGCGACGTCGGCTCCATGGTCATGGGAGCTGGATTGGGAGGCGCCATGATCCCGCTTCGCCTGGGAGGTCTGCTCGGCGGCACCGCCGGCCTGGCGACGGGAATGGAAGTGGGCCACTACTTTATTCATCCCCAGATTGAACCGGTGCTCTGGGCCTCGAAAGAAGAAGACGATGCCGACGATATGGCGGTGAATCTGATGCTTGAACAGGGCTACGACCCGCGCGAAGTCGCTCGCCTGTTCGCTTCGCTCAATCAGGTTGTTACAGCGGACTCGCGTATGGGACTCGGTTTCATGGGCAGCGCGCCGCGCATCAAGGAGCGCCAGGCCCACCTGGACTCACTCCTCGGTGGGGAGCTGAAGGCCGAAATTGAGCTGCGGACCAAGGGCAAGGGATTCAGTCCCAATTCCCCCGATTTCGGGCCCACAATCTCCTCCGTGAAGCGCGACAATGGGATTCTCGCGATGGACTACGATCTCTTTGCCGTGGCCAAGCGAAACCTGCAGGGTGCGGTCACCGATCGGCCCGACGATCCTTACGCGAACTTCTATTTGGCGAAGCTCGAGCGCCTGACCGCACGCACTCCGGATGAGCGGCAAGACGCTCTCAATCACCTGACAACCGCGCTACGCCTGGACGCGGATCGCGGCGCCATCCCCTCGGCTCATCTCGAATACGCTGTGGCGCTGATGGAGGCGGAAGACCCCTCAAACCACGATCAGATTTCGAGCGAACTCAAGTCCTATGTCGTCCTCTCCGAGCGTGATCACGGTGGATTACCCGCCGATATGCCGCTGATTTACGACTATCTGTCCTCATCTGGCGACTCACGGTGGTATCTGCCCCCGCGGTGGTATGACGCCCAGTTGACCAACAATCCTGGCTTCACCACCACATCTCCTGAGGCGGTTATTCGCAAGGCCACCCTGCTGGAAGGGCCCGCGTCGCCATCGGAATCAGCGCCATCGTCTGCCTCTTCCCGCTCCAAGGTCAAGACCGCGGCTGCGAACAAACCTGCAGCCAAGGGCGCGCCAGCGGCAAACTAGGAATTTGCGCCACGTTTTGCGCAAATCAATCACCGAATCTGGCCCACCAGCTTGCGTTACTCTGAGTTCTTATGGGCCAGATCCGAATTCTTCCCGATCAGGTAGCCAACCAAATCGCTGCGGGCGAAGTGGTGGATCGGCCCGCGTCCGTGGTCAAGGAACTTCTTGAAAACGCGCTGGACGCGGGAGCCATGCGTATCCGCGTCGAGGTGGAAGGCGGTGGACGAAAACTGATTCGAGTCTCCGACGACGCCGAAGGTATGAACCGCGACGACGCCCTGCTGGCCTTCGAGCGCCATGCAACTTCCAAACTCCGCACTGCCGACGATCTGCTCTCCATTGCCACTCTCGGTTTCCGCGGCGAGGCGCTTCCGTCCGTTGCTTCGGTGGCGCGGGTCACGCTTGAGACGGCAACCGGCGACGAAGCTGTGGGCACGCACATCGAGATTGCCGGCGGCAAGATTCATCGCGTGGAAGATGCGGCGCTGCCGCGCGGAACCACGATCGCTGTCGCCGACCTCTTTTTCAATACTCCCGCGCGGCGCAAATTCCTCCGCGCAGAGTCTACTGAGCTCGCACATGTCACCGCGCTCGTCACGCACTACGCGCTGGCGCATCCTGAAAAGCAATTCGAATTGCTTTCCGCCAGCCACACCGTCCTCTCCGCGCTTCCAGCCACGCGCACCGCCGAGCGCATCTTTCAGATTTTCGGCAAGGAAACGCTCGGCCAACTGCTTCCCGTCACCGCCGAGGCGCCATTCGACCGTGCCGGTCTGCCCGAGCCGCCGCCCTGGAGGAAGGACCCTGACCAGCCGCCGCGTCAACCCGGCTCTCTCCGGCTCACCGGCTTCTACTCCAAGCCCGAACTGCAAAAGCTCAACCGGAATTCCATCTACATCTTCATCAACAAGCGCCTCATCCGCGACCGGCTTCTACTGCACGCCATCACCGAGGCCTATCGCAACGTGATTCCGCCCACCAGCTTCCCCGTGGTTCTGTTGTTTCTTGAAATGCCGCCCGAAGAAGTCGACGTAAACGTCCATCCCGCAAAAACCGAAGTGCGCTTTCGCCAGCAAAGTCACGTCCACGATTTTGTCCGCGACAGCCTGCGCACCGCACTCATCAATGCCCGGCCGGCTGCTGAATTCATTGCCGCAATCGGCTCGCAGCCCACGGCCAGTCCGTCGCTCATGCCCCAAGCCGCGTCGCCATTGCCTGGCGCTCCGGACTCCGATTCAAACGCACTCGCCGATGCCGCGGCTTTCCACCTCACACCACGGGTTCTGTCACCCATTCCTGGCACACTTTCTTTCGGGGGTGGAGGCCTTGCCAACGACCAGTCAACGCGCAATCTCGATCTTGAGACTTGGGGCGCGGCAGCCGCCGCGCTCTTGGCTCCGGAATCCGCTCCGAACGCCGGCGATTGCAGCCCAAACCTCAACGGAGCAACAGCTTACGCGAGCAATTCAGGCGTGACCACAGCGCTGGTTGAGGCCGAACAGGCGGCCAATTCTCTTAACCATCTTGGCTCGCTCAAGCCGCTCGGTCAGTTGCGCGAGTCGTTCATTCTCGCGACGGGCGATGACGGTTTATGGATCATCGACCAGCACGTTGCACACGAGCGGGTGCTTTTTGAGAAGATCCTTCGCGACCGCCAGGTCGAGCGCGTGCAGCGCCAACGCCTCCTCATGCCTATGTTGGTGGAATTGAAGCCCGAACAGATGGTCGTCTTCGCCCGCATTGCCGAGGAACTCGAAGTGAGCGGTTTTGAGGTGGAACCCTTTGGACCTCAGACACTTGCGGTAAAGGCTGCACCCGTCGGCCTAGAGGGCGCCGAGTTCGAGCGCACTTTGGCAGAAGTCATCGACCAATCTTCAGCCGATTCAGGCGAACCAACTCAAAATGAAGCACTTATCGTGCTTCGTTCGCGCATTGCCGCCTCCATCGCCTGCCATTCTGCCATTAAGGTCAATACACATCTTGATCCAAAACGTATAGAATGGTTATTGTTAGAGCTTGCAAAGACCAGTCACCCAACCAGTTGCCCGCATGGACGTCCAATCGCTCTCCTGTACTCTTGGAAAGAAATTCAGCGGGCATTCCACCGAATTTAGGGTCCGGTAGAGACCCCTCGGCGCTTGTTAGGGTGACCGGACGCGCTCTCAGGGGCGCGGGATTTTGGCCGTGATCGCCAACCTGGAAGCGAGGTTTTCTTTGACAGCAGAACAATTGGAAGCATCGCGCGCCGAAAGGATGCGCCTGAATGGACGCGGGCAGTTGACTCTTGATGAGGCCCGCACTTGGTTGGAGGAGACGGGATTGTGCCTCTTCCTACCGCGGCGACAGTTCGCCTCGTTCACTGCCCCTACCTTCGTTGAGGCCGTAGCCGGTGAGCACACGCCGTCTCCCGGCGTTAAGCTCGTTGCGGCCGCGGAAGATCTGCTGATTCGACTGGAATCAGAAGGTGTGGCCGTTCGGCTCAATCTGCTTGGCCAGCCCGGTGAGCAGCCTGACTTCGTGGTCGCGGCTTGGGTTTTACCCTATGTCTACGCTCTCCGCGGGGATCGCGACTGGCGGCGTAGCCCACAACTGACCGGATCGCGCCAGGTTTCGCCGCTCGCCGTCCAGACCTACAAGCATCTTGAAGCCGGCGACGCCACCATCCCTCAGTTGAAACATTCACTGGGCCGCGAGGTCAGCGAGTCCGCCGTCCTGCGCGCCATCACCGAGCTCTGGCAGCAACTGCGCATCATTCCCGTCATCTCGGCGCCCAACAAGACGCCGCAGTGGCAGCTTCTGCGCACCCGTTATCAGAAGGCCATCGCCGAAGGTGCATCTACATCGCAGGTCACTGCAATTTCGGTTCTCGCCTCCATCTACTTGCAAGCAGTGATTGCCGCCAGCATGGAAGAAGTCGAGATGTTTCTGGCTCCGTTGACTGCGCGCAGCAAGGTGCGTGAAGTGCTGCGTGGGCTGGTCGCTACTCGGCAGGTACATTCGCTCGCGCTGGGCCACGCCCCGCACTTTTACGTCGCCGGAACTCTGCCCGAGTTTGCTGCAGCTCCCACGATTTATGCCAGCTCTTCCATGCCGGCCTCGTCGCACTTCCTGCGGTCGTACGAGCATGAGGAAGCAGTTCGTGTGCCGCTCGCGCCCCGACCCGCTCCGCAGTTTGCATCGGCGCCTGTTCCGCCGCCGAAGCCTGCGGAGCCAGTGATCGAGCGCTCGTCGCAGCCCAGTGAAGCGACGCAAGTTTCAAGGCGGCGTTTCAGCCATCAGCCCACGCTGGCCCGTGACCGCAAACCGGCGCAGAAGTCTGCTGTCGGCCGCATCACTCGCCGTCCCAGCCGCGACGCGCGCAGCGCTTCACCTCGCGCCACTGGCAGCTCACGCCATGCGCAGGTTTCGCGCTGGACAAAGAGCGCTTCAACAAACGGCCATGGCAACGGTCACGGCAAGCGCCACGCATCCCGTGACGCCAAAAGCTCCTCCAACGGAAGCGGCTTCCATTCGAACGGCCACTCCCGCACGAGCAAGGTTGCCAACGGTCTGCATAAGGCAAAGACCTCCGCGTCGAGAACGCTGCGCAATGGCCACTCGGCCAATGGAAAAGCTGCTGCAAAGCCTGTTCGGCGCACGGATGCTACCCGCAAGGGCGCGCGACCCGATAAGCGCGGCACCCGCAAGCCCGCGCTAACGGCCTCCGCAAAGGCCAGCAACCGGTCGCGCTATGGCTTTACCGCTTCCTCAAATCGGCGATCGAAGAAACGTGGATGAACAAAAGTAGATGAGCGCGGACGAGAAGCGCGCCCCTAACCCTGACCGGGACCGCAAGATCATTGTCGCCATCGACGGCCCTGCCGGCGCCGGAAAGAGCACCATCGCCCGCCACCTGGCTCGGTACTTCGGCCTTCTTAATCTTGAAACAGGCGCAATGTATCGCGCCTTCGCCCTCAAGGCACTCCGCTCGGCCATCCCGGTAGACGACGCTGAGGCTCTTGAAGTGCTAACCCACGAAACTGAAATCCGTCTCGAGCCCGGCGAAGAAGAGAATCTTGTTCTGCTCGATGGCGAAGATGTTACCGGCCTCATCCGCAACCCGCTCGTGACCGAAGCAGCTTCGCGTGTGAGCGTCTTTCCTGCGGTGCGCGCCTGGATGGTCTGTCTGCAACAACAAGTCGGTGCGCGCGGCGGAGTGGTCATGGAAGGGCGCGACATCGGCACCGTCGTCTTCCCGAACGCCGAAGTCAAAATCTTTCTCGACGCTGCACCCGAAGTGCGCGGCCAGCGCCGCTACGAGCAAATCGGCCAGAAAGGCGCTGCGGCCGGCCCTCCGCCTGACGAAATCCTCCGCGACCTACGTGCCCGAGACGAACGCGACCGCAATCGGAAGGACTCACCTCTTAAGCCCGCGCCCGACGCCGTCATCCTCGACTCCACGAACATGTCGCTTGAGCAGGCGCTTGCCGCCGCCGAGACCATCGTCGCCCAGAAGCTGGAAGCAGCCTCGTAATGCGCATCTTCAAAATCGGGCGGCAAGGACCCGCCGCCCAGATGCCCAATGCGATAGGCTTTTTATATGGAGTTGACCTGCAGCCGCTGCCACCAGACCGTTGAGCCCGAGGACTGCTTTTGCCCCTTCTGCGGTCTGCCCCAGCTCATTTACACGGCTGACGGCTCTGCCGGGATGGGCCAGCCCGAGCGCGCAGGCGAGCCGGTCCGCGATGCCGGCGCCGTCGATTGGAAGCCCGCTCTGCGCCTGGCGCTCATGCTCGCCATTCCGACTGGCGCGCTCTGCTCCATGTTCTCCCCTGTAAGCTTCATCGGACTGCCCTTGATGGCGGCGGCTGGCGCCTGGGCAGTCGCCCTCTACATGCGTGGCCGCCGTCCCGCGTGGATCACCATTGGGGCCGGAGCGCGCATCGGCCTCGTTACCGGCATTCTCGGCAGTTGGACCGCAGCCTTGACCACCGCAATCTCGCTTTATGCCATGCGTTTCTGGCTCCACGACGGCTCGGCCATTGATGATCTTTGGCAGAGCACGATCAATCAAGGCCTGCAGCCACTGGCTTCCGCGGGTTCAGTCGACGCACAGGCAATTGCGAGTTACAAGGCACTCGTATTGTCCCCTGAAGGGCATGCCAGCCTCATGCTCCTCTCTACCGCTCTTCTGGCACTCATCGTCCTCGGCTTTTCCGTCGCCGGTGGAGCGCTTGGCGCTCGTTTCCTCGGGCGTCCGCGCAGGATCGAGCAATAACCTCCATAAACACAGCGGTCTCTCAGGACTTGACCGTGGTCCGGACATTCGGTATCTTAAAACCCATGAGTTTGATGCTCACCAAGTCGGTGTGTCGGGCGTGTTGTTCCACGTCACACCGGCCTTGTTGTTGAGCGGATTTCAGATTCATCCGATTCGCCTTAGGGCCGCGTGACAGCAAAGTTGCTGGCGCGGCTTTCGTGTTTTAAGCCGGTGAAGCCAAACTCAACCAAATCCTTCTCTAACGCGACGATGACGATTTTTCTCAGAATTCGACTCCAAGCCCCTGCCTCCCGGCGGGCCGGCTGTTGTTCTTGTTGCAGCTAACTCCCTCTTCCAATTCTTCATTTGAAGCGCACCCAAGAACTTCTCTGAACCTTCGTGGACATTTCCCCGGAGCGCGCTCATATCCCGGAGCCTGCAGAAGCTGGCTCGGCAAACACTTCAGGCAAACACTTCAGGAGACGCAGATGACCATCCAGCAAAAGCTCTATCGGGTTCTTCTTGTTCTATTCGTTACGGTTGCCCTCGGCGCAGTGTCGGCAGGCGCGCAAATAGTTGGCGGCACCATTGCCGGCACCATTCACGACTCCACCGGGGCCGCGGTGCCCGGCACAACCGTCACTGTCCGCCAAACTGACACCGGCTTCACGCGCACGCTGGTTACGGGAGCTGATGGCCGCTATGCCGCGCCCAGCGTGCCCGTCGGCTCCTATTCGGTCTCCGCCGCGCACGATGGCTTTCAGCCGCAGGAGCAAACCGGCATCGTGCTCGCCATTGGGCAAAGCGTGCCGGTGAACTTCACGCTGGGCGTGAGCACAGTGCGCGAAACAGTTGTCGTCAACGCCGGCGATCCCATAGTGAACACGACTTCGCAGCAAACCGCGGGCCTCGTTGACGAGCGCCAGGTCAAGGAGCTGCCTCTCAACGGCCGCAGCTTCGACCAGTTGTTGACCCTCAATCCGGCCACGGTGAACTACACCAACCAACGCTCGGGTGGCATCGGAACCTCCAACTCTTCGGTCGGCAACATGTTTTCTGTCGGCGGCCGCCGCCCGCAGGATAATTTGTTTCTGCTCAATGGAATCGAGTACACCGGGGCCTCGCTCATCAACGTCACGCCCGGTGGAACCAGCGGCCAGCTACTCGGAGTCGACGCGGTGCGCGAGTTCAACGTGGTCACCGACACCTATGGCGCCAGCTACGGCAAGAGGGATGGCGCGCAGGTCTCGATTGTCACCACATCGGGAACCAACACTCTGCACGGCACGGCATTCGAATTCATCCGCAACAGCGCGCTCGATGCCCGCAACTACTTTGACCAGGCGACCATTCCCGAATTTCAGCGCAACCAGTTTGGCGGAACGCTCGGCGGGCCTATCCGCAAAGACAAGCTCTTCCTCTTCGGCAACTACGAGGGATTCCGTCAAGCATGGGGGCTGAGTGACGTCACGCTGGTTCCCGACAACGAAGCCCGCCAAGGCTACATCCCGAACTCTTCGGGCGTAGAGCAGCACGTCGGAGTAAACGCATCAGTCGTCCCGCTGCTGAACCTCTGGCCTGTCCAGAATGGGCCTGAGCTTCTGTCGAACGGCAATCCCAGCGGCATCGCGGAGGCGTTCAGCCACCCGGAGCAGCATATCAACGAGGATTTCGGCACCGTGCGTTTTGATTCGAACCTGAGCAACAAGGATCTCCTGTTTGCCGCCTACACAGTCGATGCGAGCGCGGCGACTACACCTTCCGCGAACCCTCTCAGCTACGTCAATGAGAGCCTGCGCGAGCAGGTGGCGAGCGTTCAGGAGCAGCACGTGTTTTCACCTTCGCTTCTCAACACGGTCCGCTTCGGCTATTCGCGCGCCAGCTACTTCTTCACCGGGCTGGTTCCCGTCAGCGGCGTGCCCGGATGGGTCTCCGGCGATCCTGTAGGCGCAATCGTCATCAGCGGCAGCACGGCTTCAAACGGCGCCTCTTCTATCACCGGTGCGGGCGCCAACGTGGGCAGCAACAACACCACGGCGCGAAACCTGTTCACCGAAGACGATCACGTCTATTGGTCGAAGGGGCGGAATCAGATCGAGGCGGGCATATGGCTCCAACGCATTCAGGCCAACGATCTGCTCGCGCAGGATCAGTACGGCCAGGCCTCGTTCTCCACCGAAACAACTTTCCTGCAGGGCACCGTGGCCACGTTCACTCTGGTTCCCGCGCCCACCGAGCTGGGCTGGCGATCGCTTGAGGGCGCGGCATTCTTTGAGGACACCATCAAGGTCACGCCGCGGCTCGAAGTGCGCGCCGGCTTCCGCTCGGAGTCGACCGACGGATGGAACGAGTCGCAGAATCGCGCCTCGAACTATCAGATCGTCAACGGCGTCCTGCAAACGACGCCTCTCGTCGGCAGCTCGGCACTCTGGACCAATCGTGCGGAGTTCCTGCCCAATCCCCGCCTGGGCTTCGCCTGGGACGTGTGGGGCTCCGGCAAGACGGCCGTGCGCGGAGGCATCGGCCTCTATCATGGCCTGCTCGACACGCTCGACTACCGGCTTGACCAGACCGCACCGTACAACACGGCGGAGTCCATCAAGACCATCGCGGTTTCGAGTCTGAATTTCACGCCCGGCGTGCCACCGCCCCCTACTGCCAAGGTTTCGCCCAGCAATGTGCAGCCCAGTATTTCAACGCCGACCGTCATCACATGGAGCCTGCGCATCGAACAGGAGATTGCCCCCAACACTGCGCTCACAGTCGGCTACGTGGGATTCCACGCTTACCACCAGATTCTCTCTGAAGATATGAACGAACCCACACCGGTATACGCATCGACGGGGCAGGTCTACTACCCCTCGACCACCGACGTGAATCCGAATCTTGCCAATTCCACCTCGTGGGTCTCCCAGGGCACGGGCCTTTATAACGCTCTCGAGGTTGACGCGCGGCACAGCTATGCAAGTGGCTTTCAGCTCCGCGGCAATTACACCTGGTCGAAAAACCTGGACGACGGCTCGGCGTGGAACACCAGCGTCAGCGGAAACACTCCCGCGTTTGTTTCCTTCCCGCTGAATCCGAAAGTTGACTGGGGTCCGGCGGCGACCGACGTGCGCCAGTCAGCCTCGATCAACGGCAGCTACGATTTGCCATTCGGTCCCGACCGGCGCTTCCTGAATCGCTCTTCAGGGCCAGCAAGCTTCCTGGCCGGCGGCTGGACCGCCAGCGCCATCGTCGCCATCCAGACCGGCTTCCCTTTCTCGCCGCAGCTTGGCTATAACCCTCCGGGCAACGGAGACTCACGCAATCCCATCCGGCCCAGTTGGAACCCGAACTTCACCGGCAGCCTTTATCCGCACACGCAAACCGAATACTTCAATCCCAGTGCCTTCATTCCCCCAACGGTCACTGTGGGCACCACCACCTACGGAACCTACGGCAATGTGGGGCGCGACTCGCTCGTCGGGCCGGGGCTTACGGACGTGGATTTCTCCGCTGTAAAAGACACGCACATCACCGAGAGGTTCAACCTGCAGTTCCGCGCCGAATTCTTCAACATTCTCAACCACACCAACTTCCTCACGCCGAATGAGGTCGTCTACTCTTCGGCCACGCAGTTGTCACCCACCGCGGGCGTAATCACCGCCACTTCCACCACCTCGCGCCAGATCCAGTTCGGCGTCAAGTTGCACTTCTAGCGACACTCCACGGGGATGAAACCCAACAGCAGGGCCGGCGAAACTCGCCGGCCTTCTTGTTTGCCCGTTCCCTTCCGCCCCGAATGAGATGATCGAAAAGTGCGCCCTTCGGGCACGGAGGTCGATCGGGAATGAGGGAAATCGTTACCTATGTCTTTGGACTTGCCCTGCTGGGCAATGCGGCACTTTTTGTGCCTCAGGCGCTCGCCGTCTGGCGCAAAAAGAGCGACGAGGGCGTTTCGCTCATCACCTTCGGTGGCTTCTGCATTCTGCAGGTGATCGGCGTCGTTCACGGTTTCTACGAGCACGACAACTCCCTCATCGTCGGCCTCGGCGCCAGCTTTCTCACCTGCGGAACGGTCACCCTACTCACCATCGTCTATCGCCTCCGCCGCCTGCATACTCGGCCAGTTTGAAGGGCACGGGGTTCAATCTCTGAGGGAAAGCTGCCGCCAATCCGCCCGCCTGACCACCGCCCTAAACAAAGCCATGTGATTTCCGTCACATCGCGTTCTGTGGAAGGATCGGTACGACAGTTGTGTGTAAGTCGGGGTATACTGCTCTTCCCCGGCGAGAATGCCGCCGTGGACGGAAGCAGTTCCCCGCTGTGCACCCGTCAAAAAGCACAAGGAGGTCCCGATGCGCATCACCGACACCATTGGAGCGATCCTCAAATACAAAGGCGCAAAGAAGGTCCTGTCCATTGCTCCCGAGCAATCGGTGCACGAAGCCCTCTCGCTCATGTCCAAATACGATATCGGCGCGCTGATGGTCATGTCTGGCCCGCGCCTGCTTGGCATCTTCTCCGAGCGTGACTACGCGCGCAAAGGCATTCTGTTGGGCCACAACTCCCGCGAAACCCAGGTGCAGGAGATCATGACCAGCCCCGTCCGCTCCGTCACCACGCTGCACACCGTTGACGATTGCATGACCATGATGACCGACGGCCACTTCCGCCACCTCCCAGTAATGGAGGGTGACACGGTCGTGGGCATCGTCTCCATCGGCGACCTGGTCAAGTGGGTCATCTCCGGCCAGGAGCACGCGATCCAGGCGCTTGAGGGATACATCACCGGCGCCTATCCGGGATAGAAGCGCATATGCCGCAACATCAAAATGCTCTTCAACTTCGATCCTCCTGTCACGGACGAGGAGACGCGTGCTGCATCGCTGCAGTATGTGCGCAAAGTCAGTGGCTTCAACAAGCCGTCGAAAGCAAACGAAAGAGCGTTTCATGCCGCTGTCGATGAGATCGCAGCAGCATCGATGCGGTTACTCAGCCGGCTTGAGACACAGGCGCCTCCACGCAATCGCGAAGAAGAAGCGGCGAAGGCGAAGCTGCGGGGTATGGCACGGTTTGGTACGTAAACCACTTGAAGGCGTTTGCCTCCCCGGAATCCGGGCTTGGAAATCTGCTCTGCTGAATCTGAATCGCAAGATCTGCGCAGCGCGCCAGATCACCCCAGAAACATCCCGGCAATCGACGCCGAGATCAGATTCGCCATCGTCCCCGCCAGCATCGCGCGCACGCCCAGCCTCGCCAAATCGTTGCGCCGCTCAGGAACCAGCGCGCCGATGCCCCCAATCTGCATTCCGATTGATCCCAGATTCGCGAACCCGCATAGCGCAAACGTTGCAATGGTGAACGACCGCGGCAAGAGCGTCGCTTTCTCCGCGCCCAGCCCGATATAGGCGACCACCTCGTTTAGCGCCATGCGCGTTCCCAGCAGGTTGCCGATGGCCGGGCAATCCTTCCACGGCACGCCGATCAGCCACGCCACCGGCGCGCCGACGAACCCCAGAATCTGCCCCAGGCTCGCAGGAATCCAGTGTGTGTAGGGCATCCCGTGAAACCAGCCCAACAACATGTCCAACAGCGCCACCAGTGCCAGAAAACTCACCAGCATGATGCCCACATTCATCGCCAGCTTACCGCCGTCGATCGTCCCGCGCGCAATGGCGCCAATCAAATTCTCGTCAGCGTGCAATTCGTCCTTGGGTATAACGACCTTGCCCTCGGTCGCCGGCACTTCCGTCTCAGGCACTAGCATCTTGGCCATCAGTATCGTTCCCGGCGAAGTCATGATCACCGCCGAGAGCAGGTGCCGCGCCTCTACGCCCTGCGCAATGTACATGGCCATGATTCCGCCTGAGACGTGCGCCATGCCGCTGGTCATAATCGTCATCAATTCGCTGCGCGTGGCCTTCGACAAAAACGGCCGGATGGTCAGCGGCGCTTCCGTCTGCCCCATGAAGATGCTCGCCGCCACGTTCATGCTCTCCGCGCCGGAGATGCGCATCGTCTTCAGCATGATCCACGCCATGCCGCGAATGATGATCTGCATTAATCCGACGTGGTAGAGCACCGCGAAGAACGCCGAGATGAAGATGATCGTCGGCAAAACTTGAAACGCGAAGATGGCGCCTGGGTTAACCGCATGTCCCGGAACCTTGTTGAGCAAATCGCCGAAGGCGCCGGAGTTCGGCAGCCCGAGCTGTCCGAACAGCACCTGTGTACCCGCGAACGTCGCCGACAGCATGTTGGTCACCACGCCGCCCGCCCAGTTCATTACGCTCTGCCCGACACTGAAGCGCAGCACCAGGAAGGCGAACGTGATCTGCAGCCCGAGTCCCCACAGAATCGTGCGCCAGCGGATGCGCCTGCGGTCGGTTGAGAAAAGGTACGCGGCCAACAGCACCGCCAGAATCCCCAGCACGCCTGTGAATCGACCCAATGCGAATCTCCTCGCCTTGAAAAACCTTCCCGGAAGGGCTTTGGATAACCTTAAATCATCTTGCGGACGGGCAGGAACGCCAAAATGAGCTCGATCGCCGGAATTCCCGGAGGCTTACATGGACAACGACGCTCTCTACTCTTTTATGGCGCGCTTTCGCTACGGTGTTGTGTCGAGCACATCGAAAGCCGGAACCCCTCAATCGGCACTGGTGGGAATCGCCACGACCACAGAACTCGAGATCGTTTTCGATACCGTGAAGTCGTCGCGAAAATATCCAAATCTCATCGAGCGTCCTGCCTGCTCTTTCGTCGTCGGCTGGGACGGAGAGCAGACCATACAGTTCGAAGGGCTCGCCATGGAACCGCAAGGCGACGAGCTCCGCCGCTACCAGCAGGCCTACTTTGCCGTTTGGCCCGATGGGCCGGCGCGTATGAGTTGGCCCGGAATCGCCTACTTCGTCGTGCGCCCCCGTTGGATTCGCTTCAGCGACTTCGACCGGAACCCGCCGCTCATTGAAGAGTTGACGTTTCCGGTCTGACTTTCGCATCGAGCGCCCGTCGAGCTACGAACGCGGCGCCAAACCCAAGTGTGCCTCAGCATTTTCTTTCGTGAACACCCGCCCCACCAGCGGCACCACTTCGCGGGGCGGAGTCTTGGAAAAGGCTATTGCCTGCTTCAAAATCGCCACCGGCTCCGAAAGCATCTCTGGCCGCGTTGCATACACCGTCGCGAATGGTTGATCTTTCTCGATCTTTGCTCCGCGCCGCGCATGGAACAGAATTCCGGCATGCGGATCCACCGGCTCACCTGGCTTCTCGCGGCCCGCGCCCGTTCGCTGCACCGCCCAGCCCAGCGCCGTCGTATCCATCTCCGCCACGAACCCACTCTCCCACGCCTCCACAACTTGTGTCGCTCCGGGCTTGTGAAAGCTCTTCAGATCGTCGAAGACGCTCACATCGCCGCCCTGCGCGTCGACCATCTTCATAAATGCAGCGAGCGCCGCTCCATCCATCAGCGCCGCCTCCGCAAGCGAGTAGCCAGTCTTCGCCGACTCTGCTTTCCCGCCCAGATGAATCATCCATCCAGCCAGAATCAGCGACAGCTCGCGCAAATCCTCACTCCACGCCGGCCTCTCGCCGCGCAGCAGTTCCACGCACTCCACCAACTCAATCCAATTCCCCGCTGCGCGGCCCAGCGGCTGGCTCATGTCGGTCAAGAGCGCAACCGTTTCCGTGCCCGCGGCCTCAGCAGTCGCCACCATTAGCGCTGCCAGAAACTCCGTGTCCTCCAATTTGCGCAGGAAGGCGCCCGAGCCCGTCTTCACGTCGAGCACCAGTCCGTCCAGCCCCGCAGCCAGTTTCTTGCTTAGTATCGACGCGCAGATCAGCCCCGGATTCTCGACCGTCCCCGTCCTGTCGCGCAGCGCGTAGAGTTTGCGGTCTGCGGGCGCCAATTGGTCCGTCTGCCCGATGATCGAAGCACCGCACTTCTTGATCACCGCTTCGAATTCGGCCAGCGTCAGCGCTGTCCGGTAACCGGGAATCGCTTCGAGCTTATCCAGCGTCCCGCCGGTGTGTCCCAGCGCGCGGCCGCTGATCATCGGCACGGCCACGCCGCACGCCGCCGCCAGCGGAGCCACCAGAAAACTCGTCTTGTCACCCACTCCGCCCGACGAATGTTTGTCCACCGTCCGCCGGCCCAGCCCCGTCGGTGAAAATCTCACGCCAGAATCGCGCATGGCCAGCGTCAGTGCCCGGGTCTCACTGAGCGAGAGCCCTCTGATCCACGACGCCATCAGCCAAGCCGCCAGCTCGGCTTCCGGAACCGATCCATCCGCCGCGCCCGCCGCCACAAACCCAATCTCGCGCGCGTCCAGCTCCCCGCCGTCGCGCTTCTTGCGGATGATGTCGACAACGTGGAGAGGCGTAAAAAAGTTGGATGCCATGGTTTATAACCCGCGGTGCAAGGCAATAAGAATACCGCATCATGCCAGCGTCAATGGGCAATGATGCGTTGGTTTCGCATGACACCACGCTTGACATTGACCCTCCTGTTTCCCTAAGGTTCGTCAACCCGCTGATCCAAATTCGCTACGCGCCTTTGGCGTGCAGCGGAGCCCCTGAGAGGCCGCCGCCACCAATGCGCAACCTGTCGTGGATGTATCCGAATCCGCTTATCCGGAATGCCGCGCCAGGCTTCAAGGGGCCATGTTGACCTAAAGGAGATCTGCGATGAACTGTACTGCCTGTGGAAAGACAAATCCCGACGGAGCCGCGTTCTGCGAGCAATGCGTAACGAGTCTGCGCGTGCAACCCGCCGCCGGCCCTGGTGTTGCCGCCCCGCCGCCTCCGCCTCCGCCCTCAGCGGCCCCAGCCGGGGTCACGACGGCGCAGATTGCGCAACAAGGCCAGGCGCTGATCGCCGCCATGTCGCTGGGCGAAAAGATCTCCGGCGCGGGCGCGATCATTGCCATCATTGCTTTCTTTTTGCCATGGGTTTTGGTCGCGATTCCAGTATTGCTGACGGCGGACACAGCGGCCAGTCTCAGCGGCCTCGATCTGGGAAAGACCATCGGAGCCGTGTATTTCATTCCTCTGATCGCCGCCATTGCAGCCGCCCTCTGCTACTTGTCGAGTAAAGCTGCGCCTCCTCGGAAACTGCTCATCGCCGGATACCTGGTGTTCATCGGCGCGCTGTGCGGCCCGGCAAACCTAATGGCGCTGATCTTCGTTTCCCAGGTGCACGCTATGGCCGGTTTTGGGCTTTGGCTGTTTTCGCTTGGTTATACCGCCATCGCGGCGGGTGGCATGTTGACCATCCAGGGCTTCAGCAAAAGGGTTTATTGAGTCGAGACAGATGGCGCGGTAGAGGAGTCGCGCGTCGATGAGGCTGGACTAGCATCCTACTTCAGCTTCATCTCCGATCCCAGCGGTAGCAATTCGCTGAAGATCATTGTCCGCGTTCCTTCCGCAATAGGAAATATCACGGGCGCGTTGGGCTCAATGAATTCTGCCAGCACCTGTCGGCACGCGCCGCACGGAGGGCTGGCCTTTCCATTCAGGTTCACGACCGCTACGGCCGCAATTCGGATCTTTGGGCCAAACTGGGAAATCGCTCGCACGACCGCTGCCCGCTCCGCGCAAATCGTCAGCCCATAGCTCACGTTTTCTACATTCGTCCCCGTCACCGTCTCACCGTTCGTAAGCCGCAACGCCGCCCCCACGCGGAACTCCGAGTACGGCGAATACGAATTCTCCGCGGCCTTCCGCGCCAGCTCCAGGAGCGTTTCGAGCTCCGGTTCAGTGGATTCCTTCATCGTCAATCCGCCCCCGCATGCACCAAGGGGAAGAACTAGAGGCTAATCCATCGCGACCCCTCATGTACACTCGCGCCACCGCGCACATCGGCAGGCCCGGGCTCTCTTACGATCCAATCCGGCTTTCTACCAGCGCCGCCATCGAAATATCCCGGCAAATGTCCAGACCAGCTCGAGGATCATCGGCCACACGATGACCATCGCAACGAACCATCCCGATCGCGATGAGAACCTCCCCGACGCTCCGGCATAAACCACGAGAACCAACGCCATGTTGGCGAGATAGGCCGTATTAAGCCCGGCGATGCAGGCCCGCGTGGGCGCAATCCGGCGTCGCCACAGGAGCAGCAGAACACCGCTCGTGATCATGACGCCGAAGCCGAGGACCAGTGCGGCGAAGCGCTGCCAGTCGCTGGTTCCAGCCAGATGCAGCAGGAATGGCGTCTCCACCAGTGTTGTCCCGCAGGCCGACAGGCCAACCACGATCCAGATCACGCGTCTTCCTGCCGCGGTGGAAAGCCGCTCCCAAAAAAGTGCGCGCAGCCGCAGCCAGATCATCGGAAAGGCCAGAAAGGCTGGAGCACCAGCAAGAAAGTGCCACCAGTTGCCCTGGTTGCCTGGAACCCGAAACGTCACTGCGTCCCATGGCGAGGTGTCGAACGCGAATGGCAAGAACGCGACCGCCCCCGCTGACAGCCAGACAAGAAGCGCTACTGCGTTCACCGACGCCGGACCTCGTTCGTCTTCAGGCCGCAGCTCACCGCTGCTTCGCCCAACGCTCGAAAAACCTCCCACGACGACCTCCAATTCAACCTACGAAGAAGCCGTTGATTGGGTTCCGCGGGGACGCCAGCTACTACCGCTCGCGACAGCCCAGCTAAAGGCCAAAAGCTTGGATCACCTGAATCTGCCATCGCGAAAAATAACCGACAAGGATTATTCGAGTCCGACGCGGTGTATCAGGTCACGGAACCGCGGATCATTGCGGATGGGGTCAAAGTAGGGATGAGTCTTTGCGAACTGCAGGATGTTCGACTTCTCCTGAACAGCCTGCCCGAGCGCGGCAAAGGCCTGTTCCTCATCGCCCAGACCCAGGTAGGCGTTGACGAATGCCGCAGATGGTACATAGCCCGCCTTCTTGCGCTGCTTCAACTCGGCAAGGAGCTTGAGCGCGTCAGAGCGGCGGCCGGCCAGAGCGTAAGCGCGAATGAGCACGCCCTCGACCGCTGGACTGCCCTTGGAGAGTAAGAGGGCTCTTTGCAATACCACGACCGCCTCGCCTGCTTGATGATTGGCGTTGAGCGCAAATCCAAGCGACAACATATCGGCGGCATTATCCGGCTGCACTGCGAGCGCGCTTCGAGCTTCACGAATGGCCTCATCGTACCGATGGGCCTGAAACAAGATCCACGAGACGCTTCCGCCTGTTACGACCGTCGGATCAAGTTCACGAGCCCGCCGAATCCATGTGACAGCCTCGTCGGTGCGCCCCTGACAGCTTAGCCAAAGCGCGTACCCGGCGTATGCATTTGCATCGTTGGGAGCCAGTTCGAGAGCTCGCTTATGCTCGGCCTCAGCCCCCGCCCAATCCCACTCTTGCTGCAGCACGTTCGCCAGCACGTTGTGAGCCTCAGCGAGTTCCGGATCCAGCGCGAGGGCCCTCTGCGCGGCAGCGATAACCCGGGGACGTGTTTCAGCCGGAGAAATGCCGGCAAAGACGGTGCCAAGGGCGGTGTAGGATTGCGCGAGTCCGAGGGGAGCCAATGCGAATGTGGGATCCTGGCGGATGGCGGCGTTGAAATCGCCGATGCTTTCTTCGATACCGGCCTTGCCGTTTCCTTGTTCTAAGACGAACCTGCCCTTGAGATAGCTCTCATAGACTTCGGGCGCGACCGGTCGCGCCGCGATAAGCCTTTGATGCTCCTGCCCTGTGACGGTCACTTCGATCTTTTCCGTGATCGCTTGCGCCACTTCACTCTCCAGGGTGAGCGCATCGCTCAACTCGCGATCGTAGGTTTCCGACCAGAAATGTTCGTCCGACGCGCCCCGTATGAGCTGGGCAGTGACGCGAATACGCGTGCCGTCGCGAATCACCGAACCCTCCACAACAGCATCCACGCCGAGTATTTTCGCGATCTCGGGAACGGAAACCTGCGGGTTCTTGAAGCGCATCACGGAGGTGTGTGAGATGACCCGCAGATCGTGAATGCCAACCAGCCGATCGATGAGGGCCTCGGTGAAGCCGTCGGCGAGATAGTCCTGTGAAGGATCGCCGGAAAGATTGCGCAGTGGAAGGACCGCGAGAGAACGGATGGTGGCCGGGGGCTGATTTACCGGGCGATGGCGGAAGACAATAAAGACGGCGGCAAGCACGACAATCGAAGCAGTCAATGCCAACGGAATCCAAAACCGGAATCTCGAGGCCGTTTCGGCCGGATCGATTGTTTCGGAATTGGGCGGCATCGCATCGGATTTTTGGGATTGATCGGCTTTCAGGCCTCGAGTCCGACGCCAGGCGTCCAATTCCTCCGGCACGGCGTAGGCAGAGCCCCGCTGGTCGTGGAGGTGCCGGTGGACCGGCATGCCTTCACGCTTTTCCCAGCGCTGGACGGTGCTCACATCACGGTTGAGGTAGGCCGCGATCTCCTTCCAGGATTCGAGGCGCTTCCCAACCAGATTTTTTGAGATCGCAATGTCGAGCGGCCCTTCAGCCATCGCTTTCTCCTGATGGTTCAGGGATTTGGCGAACATGGTGAGCAGATTCTACCTCGGCCGGTTCGGCACGGCAAAAGACGGCATTTAGCAGCACTTCACCTTCCCGCGCAATGCCGTTTGACTCCACTGGAAAGATGCGTGACTGTGAATCCGGAAGTTCAAGCGCGAAATCGCCTCAACGCGACACCGGAGTCATTGAAGAGCAGCGGAAACACGACGCTCTTCTAACTCTGATCAGCCTTCGGCGGGTAGCGCAAATATCGTGATGGAGGTTTTCCTCATGAAAGGAATCAGGTTTATTGCAGCTGCGGGGCTGCTCTCAGGTCTAACTCTGGCTGCGAGTCCGAGCGCTCGCGCCCAGGACCCTGCTTCGCTGAGTTTTAACGGTCTGCTCAATGACTACTCGCCTTCAACGGTGTCCGGCGGCCCATGGGAAATGCATGGCCAATGGACTCTGAGTATCAACCCGTGGTCCGGAACCGCAGATTTTTCCGCGGATATGACGATGTCAGGGTATGGGAAGACCTCGATGGGCACCCCTGATCCGACGCAGGGTGGCGCGTCGGCACACGAGCACCACATCAAGTTGACCAACGTCATGGTCACATGGAATACCAATGGTTGCCCCACGTACAGCCCGGCTACCTATGGGGGCTTTCAAGTGACAGGCACCGTCAGCCTACTGACAGCCAATGGAAGCAACGCTGTATTTGAAACGCAACCACCGTCTTCCGTGTTGCAGGTCTGCGTGACCGGGGGCGAAAATGCGAACTCGATTCCCTATTCGAACATTACCCTGCAATTCCAGACCGACAGTCCCGCGATCAAGCATTTTGGCTCGCAGCCGATTCATGGAGTGGTGCGCGGGTGGAATCAAAGGTGGGACGTGCTACATCAGTTCGGTATCCATCCGGATGGGTCGAACTAGCAAGCGAATGGGCTCGAACATGGGCTCGCTTCGCACTCGCTCATTTCGCTGCGGCTCACTATCGTGGCTGACCGAATGGCATGGCTTTCCACGCTGCCCAGTCAGAATTGGCACCCGAACCCTCTTCAATTAAGTGAGCTGTGTTTTTTGCCAGACACCGAATCGCTCCGAGCGACCTGCACGTCATATTGCTGCCGACAGCAAGACCTGCAGGTCGTCGGTTTTTCCGCGTCTGAACGCATTCGCAAGAGCGCACCCACGCCATGAGTTGAAAGCTGACATTTGGGGGCTAACTCTTTTCCCCCAGTAGCCGCTCCACCTCAAAGTGCAGCCGGGTCGTAATCGCAGCTTCGGCTTCTTCCGGGCCGAAGCAAATGGCCTCGCCCACGTGAATCTCGATCGTCCCCGATCGGAACCAGCCTCGCTGGCGCGTCTTCAGCTCGCCCAGTCCCCGCATGGCCACCGGCAAGACAGGCACATAGCTCTGCTTCGCCAGCAATCCAATACCCGGCCGGAACGGCGCCATCTTGCCATCGGGCGAGAGCGTTCCCTCGGGAAAGACCAGCACGTTATAGCCGTGGTCCAGCGCCTTACCAGCGTGGGCAAAGCTCCGTTGGAAGTCGCGCTGGCGCGGCAGCGGAAACACGTTGAACAGTGCCGTCACCAGCCAATAAGCGAGAGGCCCGAAGACATAAAAGCTTTTGTCTCCCGGCTTCCATGGGTTGCGCCAATGCCGGAAGTCCTCAAGCATCTCGCCCAGCATCGCGACGGCCATCTGTCGGCGGTAAGGCCCGGGCAGCGCGTGCACGATCAGCGCTCCGTCATACGACGTGACGTGGTTGGCCACGATGAGCAACGGTCCCTCGGGAAGGGGTTTCTCCGGACCCACCACGCGTGGCTCGACCAGCAGCCACGTCATCGGGCGCAGCGCAATCTCAACAAATGCAGCGCGAATCCACTGGAACGGCTTCCACCACGGCCACTCGGGATAGGCGAAATGCGGCCGTCCCACATCACGCGGCATTTCTTGCTGCACCGCGGGCTGCCTCGCCCCTTGCAACGTTTCGTGAGCTTGGGAATTCGTCTCCGCCGCTGTCGCACGGTCGCTCCGCGCGTCGTTCCGCCGAAGGCTATCCGGTTCAACCGCAGCCGGCTGCACGGCAGTTCCTTGCGCAGGTTCTGGCTCAGTTATGACTCCGCCCGCCACCACCCTGCGCAGCTCTCCCAGCGTCTGCACTTCTTCAAGCAGGCTGGTGCCCGAAACGATTCCCAACCGCTCCTCGATCGCCGATGCCAGTTGCACGCGCCCCAGGCTGTCGAGATGCAAGTCCTCGGTCAGCCGCAGCTCATCGCCAACTCCCGGATGTGCCTCTCCCGTAATCTGCGCAATGAGCGCGAGCAGCCAGTCCGCCGATGGCCCGAAGGCGTGGTCGCCGTTCGTTGCAGCTTTGCCGCTCGAGGGCGTCGCGGCCGCGCTCTGGATGCGCTTTAGCCACGCCGCGACGGGCTTGCGCCTCACCTTTCCGGTCGAAGTCCGCGGCAGATCGGGCTCCGGCCACAGCACCCAGCGGGTAATGCGCTGGAACTCCGGCAGCGTGGCATTGGCGCGCTCGATTGCCGTCAGCGCGCAATCGCCCGACCCACGGCACGCCAGCACCGCGCACGGCTCCGACCCAGTTGGAGTGTCCATCGCGACCACCGCGCACGCCGCAATGTCGGGTTGTTCCTCGATCGCCGCTTCGATGTCCTCTGGGTGAATGTTTACGCCGGCAGCGGTGACAATAACCTCGCTTTTCCGGCCCAGAAATTTAAGCTCGCCACTCTCCGTCCGCTCCGCAATGTCCCCCGTCGCCAGCCACTCGTCCTCGCGCGGGCGCATGGCTCCGTCTTCCCATGTGGCGGAGGAGATGACTGCGCCGCGCACCAGAACTTCGCCGTCGGGGCCCAGCTTCACTTCGCTGCCCGTGACTGGCTTGCCGATCGTTCCCTCGGCCACATGAAAAGGATGATTGAGCGTAATCATCGCCGTGGTCTCCGTCATGCCGTAGCCCTGCACAAGCACAAATCCCAGCGCGTTCCAGAATTGCTCCAGCGGCCCGGGCAGCGCGCCGCCGCCGCAAACAAAAGCCCAGAACTTCAGCCCGAACTCGCGATGCACTCGGCGATAGCGCCACCAGCGCCGCCCCGGACCGATCTTCTCGGCCGACTCTTCTACGCGCTCAGCCAATCCATCGTGCGTCACTTCCAAGTGTGTCTTGAGCAGCGCCAAAACACGCGGCACTGCAGCCAACACAGAAATGCGCTCGTCGTGGATCTGCTCGATCAGCCGCGGCGCTGCCAGCCTGCTCTCGAAATGCACTTCGGCCTGGAGAAGCGGTGGAACCCAAATGCCCAAGGCTTGGCCAAAGACATGGCTTAGTGGCAGCGTATGCAGGATGCGCAGCGGATGAACGAGACGTTCGTAGCGCATGTAGGGTTTGGCGCCGTCTTCGATTGGAACCATGCTTGCCAGCACGTTGCCATGAGTAAGAACGATTCCTTTCGGGTCGCCCGTAGTGCCGGACGTGAAAAGAATCTCCAGCGGGGTCTCGTTCGAGAGGCCAGGTATGGCGTCAATCTCCTCGGACGGGAGCTCGCTTTGCCAATCTTCGAAGGCAAGCTTGGGAGGGTTCAAGCTGTCACGCACTGCGGCGAGTTTGGCCAAAAGCACTGCGTCGCCGATAATCAGCATCGGTTTCACGTCTGCCGCCACACGCGCCACAAATTCAGCGGTCCCAAATGCATCGAGCGGCACGGCAAGCACGCCGCGCAGCACGCAGCCGTGCAGGGTGGCGAGCCATTCAGCGCTGTTCTCCCCCCAGATAAGGACGCGGTCGCCCTTGGTGATGCCTCGCTTTTCGAGCAACGCGGCAAAACGCCCTGCAAGCCGCGCCAGCGTGCCATACGTCGTTACGCGTCGGCGATTCCCCTGGTAGCGCACCACCGCGATCTCACGGTCAAAGCGGCGAAAGTCATCGATGATTGTGGCCAGATGATCGCGCATCGCGGTTATAGCTACAGCATTTTCGATTCTGGTCTTTGCGGAAAGCTGCAGGCAAAGTGGCTTCTTCTAAAAGAAGAAACCTCCCTGCATGCCCCAAAAGCGGCAACAAGTGAGTCGAAGATGCTTTCGTTCATCGTAGCAGCGGCACGTTGACTAACTGAGAAATGATGTTTACACGTGCGGCCTTACAGATAGGAAAATCCGCTATGAAGTATCCAATAAACAGCTTTGTTTGCCCGGATCTGGTGCTGGGCGGAGTCTTTGGAATAGCGGGCAGCATAGCCCCCGCGCCCAGCCTTCGCACCGCCCTTCCCGCGTTGGATGCGGTGGGCCTCGAGACTAAAGCATTCATTCTCGCGTTCAACTGGCTCCGCGAGGATACTCAGGCCGTCGCGACAGGATTTTGATGGGTGCTTCATTGCCCGTGCCTGCGATACCGGCGGGAACTGGACGATAACGTTATCACTACCAGGACCTTGCTCACACAGGGCGGGAGTCTCAGAGTAAGAACTCATAGATGATGATAGCAACCCGAAATAGAATCAACGCCGATTTTCTGCGCCTCGCAACGAATTTTTCCTGAAAGAAATCCGACTTGAAGAAGCAGATTGTGATACAAATGGTAACAATCTCATCCGCATGGGAACGCTCTCATCGGTCGAGGTTGCCGGTGTTTGTGGTGTCCGATTTCCTGGATAGCCGTGTTCTTACGTTCGATGTCGGGGGCAGCCACGTTGCCGCTGCGGTTTGTTGCGCCGCGAACTTCAGCCTCGGCTCCGTCGCCAGTGCGCCTTACGCATCGGTGTCCACTTCCCGCGCTTTCCTCGATCTCCTCCACAACCTGGGAATGAAAGCCCAAATTGGCGGCGAAGGGGTCATCGGGGCGATGCTTGCTGTGCCCGGGCCATTCGATCTTCAGGCTGGGGTGAGCCTGATGCGCCACAAATTGCCCTATCTCTATGGAGTCGATCTGCGCCAGGGGCTAGCCGAACGATTTGGTTTTGAGCCCGCCCACGTACGCTTTCTCAACGACGCTGATGCGTATCTGCTGGGCGAAATTGGCGCCGGAGCGGCGCGCGGATTCAGCCGCGCCGTTGGACTCACCTTGGGAACAGGAATCGGCTCAGCTTTTGCGGTCAACGGTCAGCTCGAAACTGAGGGGCCCGGTGTGCCCAGCGGCGGCGAGATTTGGAATCTGGCGTACCGGGGCGGAACCGTGGAGGACTTCATCTCATCGAGGGCCATCGTAGGAAACTACGAGCGCTGCACTGGTAAGAAGCGCGAAGTTGTGGACCTGGCTGACGCCGCTGAGTCCGATCCGGCCGCGCAACAGGCCTTCACCGAGTTCGGCCAGCATCTTGGTGTAGTGATTCGTACGCTCCTTGATTCGTTTCACGCGGACGTAATCGTACTGGGAGGCGGAATCTCCCGATCTGCCGATCTTTTCCTGCCCGCAGTGCGGACCGAGATCGGCGATTCCACGACCCAGATACGCGTCTCGGAGCTCAAGGACAAAGCCGCGCTGGTCGGTTGTGGCGTGGCAGCCTTCCGCTCGACGAACGGTATGCCGGATCCCGGCAAATCCACCTCGGCGCATGACGCCGTAGTCTGAAAACCCTATCCGCTCAGACCCGCTCTATTGGTAGAACGTGACGATGCTCTGCGCGGGAAGCGTGTAGCTGAACTGACCACTCGAAACGGTGACCGCGGTCTGCGCCGCTAACCCTGCGGATGACGTGGATTGGTATGGCGTCAGCGAGGTCACGCCGCTCCCGTTATTCAACACGAAGGTCAGGCTCTCCGAGCTCGAATTGGCGTTGATGACCACGATCGCGTAATGCGACGGCGAGGCGTTGCTGTAGGCAGAGACATACACTCCGGTAACCGGGGTTGCAGTTGCCGACACGCGCGCAAAGCCGGGCTGGATGAACTTGGAGTACTGGCCCATCACGTAGCCCATCGGCTGCACATTGCCAGCGTCGTCGACGAGGCCACAGGTGCCGGCGTTGGTTGCGCAAGTGCCGCTGGAGGCGCCAAATAGTCCCCACCAGACATAGGCATTGTATTGGCCGGTGACCATTGAGTTATGAATCGATTCGCCATACGTCGTCAAGGCTTCGGACCAGGTGAGTGTCGCGTTGCTCAAGGGGCCGAATTCGGTCATCCAAAGTTCTTTCGGGCTGTCTCCCGACGGAATGGAGTATGGGACAGGCGAGACTCCATAGATGTGTCCGCCGATGATGCTGATGAGCCCTTGCGCGCTCGAGTCGCTGAGAGCAACTGAGGCATCGACCGGGTTGAAGTTATCCGATTCCGGCATGATGAGTTTCGTGGAGTATGCGTCTGAGGTGATCGTCGAGGCGTTGCCTGCTATCCAGGCGTCCATCTGCTGAGGCGTCCAGACACAGGATTCGTAACTGACGTTCTCTTCCGGTTCGTTCTGCATTGAGATCGCGTAGAGATGGAAGCTGTCGGTCGTATTGAAGAACCTAACAAAATCCTCCAGATAGTTGGCGTAGTCCGCATAGTGGTTCGGATCTAGATAGCCACCGCAATAACCTGCTCCTTCGGTGCAAGTGCCGTTGAAGGCCTCGTTAAAGGTAGTGCCACTGACAGTGGTGCTGGTGCCGCTAAGCTTCCAGGTGGCTGGCGGCGTCCATGGTGAGGCGAATACGATGGCGTTGGGATTGGCGGCGACGGCCTCTGAGCCGTTGGCCGCCTCGTAGTCCCATTCGCTTGTTTCATATGGATCGCCCTTGCTGCCACCGCCTGTTGACGATCCCTCGGGATCGATGCGCACGCGCAGGATACTAAGGCCGAGACCGCTGGTTGGACTGAACAGGGCCGTAGCTACAGCCGAAGGCATTTCTCCGAGCCACGCTGTCGAACCGCCAAATCCGCGAATGGTTTGGTATGTCGTACCAAAGTCGACTGTCACCTGGTCCGGACTAGCGCCGGTGGTAAAAGTCCACGCGTCGTTGGAGGCCAGCGCGGCGCCTGCAGCGCTAGTCGCTCCGGTCGTGATGGTCGCCGTGTAAGACGTGTTGTAAGCGAGGGACGCATTGGGCGTAAATGTCGCAGTCGACGTACCGGTGTTGTAACTGATCAAGCCGGCAACGGCTGTATTTCCCGGTCCAGTCAGCGTGAAGGTCGATGCGGTAAGGGTCGCGGAATTCATGGGCTGGCTGAAAGTCGCCGACAACGCATTGGCGACGTTCACCCCCGTAGCGCCGCTTGCCGGTGCGGTGGCCGTGACAATGGGAACCGGCGCTACCGCCGTCGTGAATGACCACACGTAAGCTGGAGATAGCGCAACTCCTGCGGAACTCATGATGCTTGCGCTGAGTGTCGCTACGTAGGCTGTGTTGTAGGCTAGATTCGCCGATGGTGTGAACGTCGCAACCGAACTGACGGCGTTATACGCGACTGTGCCCTGCACAGAGGTGTTTCCCGGCCCGGTCAGGGTGAAGGTCGAGCCAGTGATCGTCGCCGAATTCATCGTTTGATTAAATGTCGCCGTGACGGTCGTTGAGATGGCCGCCGTGGTGCTCAGATTGGCCGGTGTCACCGCGCTGATCCCCGGAGGCGGCGCCGTCGCAGTGGTGAACGTCCAGGTATAGTTCGCGGACAGCGCGGTTCCTAGGGAGCTTTGTACTCCGGTCGTTATCGTAGCCGTGTAGGTGGTGTTATAGGCCAGCGGCGTGGTCGGCGTAAGAGTCGCGACGTTTGCGGCGTAGGTGACCGTCGCTGCTACGGCCGATCCGCCCTGCGGCGTCAGCGTCAACGTTGAGCCGGTGATGGTCGAGGACAACATAGCCTCGCTGAACGTCGCCGTGACAGCCGATGTGATGGCGATGTCGGTTGCTCCGTTTGTCGGTGTCGCCGCGGTAACAGTCGGCGCCGGACCTTGTGCGGTCGTGAATGTCCAGGTGTAGTTGGAGGCTAGAGCAACTCCGCCTGAGGATGTGACGCCCGTCGTAATTGTCGCCGTATATGTCGTGTTGTTGATGAGCTGCGCGGTCGGCGTAAGGGTCGCGACGTTCGCGGCGTAACTCACTGTCGCGGCAATGGCCGATCCGCCCAGCGGCACAAGCGTGAACGTCGAGCTGGTGATGCTTCCCACGTTCATGGCCTCGCTGAAGGTCGCCGTGACCGCGGAAGTTATTGCCACGTTGGTGCTCGCATTTGTCGGGGTCACCGAGCTAACCGTCGGTGCGGCAACTAGCGCCGTCGTAAATGACCATGTGTAATTCGAAGCCAGGGCGGTTCCCGCGGAGCTCTGCGCAGCCGTGGTGATGGTCGCCGTATAGGTTGTGTTATTGGCCAGCGAGGCGCTCGGCGTGAACGTCGCAGTGAGATTGCTGCTGTTGAGGGTGACGGTTCCAGTAACGGCTGAGCCGCCTTGCGCAGCCAGCGTGAAGGTCGACGCGGTGATCGTCGATGCATTCATCGGAGCGTTGAACGCGGCGGTGATAGCCGAAGTGACTGCCACGCCAGTGGCCCCATTTGCCGGCGTGACCGCGGTGACCGATAGCACGGTGGCAACGCAATTACTTGTACAGGTTGTTCCTCCACCACCGCCGCCGCATCCTGCAATCACGAGACTTGCCGCCAGCAGCCACCAAGCCGTAGTAACCCGCATAACCAACTTCTCCTCAGGATCGTTTAGCTAGACAGTTGACCGCGTCTTCCGACTTAGGTCCGGACTTGTCAGCAATCGCTTGCGCATGGAATGGGTTTTCAGGAGATGCCTCAGATCATCATTCTGCGCTCGATGGCCTATCAAGGATCTTTATATCAAGGCGCGAATCGGGTCAGGTCTTCTGAAGCCCATCCAGACTAAATCAATTTACTTTACTGCGCAACGTGGGCTGGAAAATCGCCCCAGACAACATCGCGCCGCTTGCGCGGCGCGATATTGGTTAACGTAGCTTCTGTTTTGTGCCGTGCTATTGCACAGTCACATTGATGTAAAACGGTATCGAGACCTGGTTTTCAGTGCCATAGACCTTGATGCCGTTATTTGACGTCGATCCGCTCCCTGGAACAATGCAATTGTCGGCCCCGTTGCCAGGGGACGCGACACATATCGTGCCCGTTTCGTCCGCCGTGATCGTCACCGCATAAGTTCCAGCAGGTGTATTCAGCGCGGCCAAGGGGGCCAAGGTTGTGGTGTTGCATGCTGTAATGCTCACCGCCAGCGCGCCTCCGGCCATCATGAGGAAAACCATCAGCAGCATCCGGCCCTTTTCAAAGGTCTTCCGCCCGAAGAAGAGCCCGATCATACCGAATCCAAAGATCGCCGCCAGCGTGACGGAGGTAGTGCGAGCATTCTGGCTGGTTGTGGTGCCCGCAGACACATCGGTATAGAAATTTACGCTTACTTGTCCCGGTGTGCATTGAACTGCGCCGTCTGCAACTTGTGTTGTCGTCGCGCCGGAGGGGCACGGAATATCGACGGAGTTCGGAACGAGCGGGTCCGGGGTGGGATAGCTGAACGAACATTGTGTGTGTGGCGGCAGATTGTCACAAGTCAACGTTACCGGGAAATTGGAAGCGTTCAACTGGGCGTTCAGTCCGGCAAGCCCATATCCGAGGATCGAGGTGAGAGTAAGATTCATGCTCGCCGAAGATCCTGCGGACACTGTCAGCGATGGAGCAACAGTCAGAGAGGCCGCATTACCGGTTTGGGTAATTTGTAGGGCGGGTCCTCTGACGGATTGCAGAACTGTTGAAGTCGGCCCGGTAAGGCTCAGGAAATTCGCATCGCCGCTATACACCGGGTAGATGGAGTGAGTGAAGATGATCGGCGAATAGCTGATGCCCTGGGGCACATACCACAAACAACTCGTTGGGAACGCTGCCTGGGCGCCAGTGATCGTCCCCGCGTTCTCGATGGTCAACACTCCAGCGCCGGACGAGGTTGGGCATGCCACGCCCGAGTATCCACCCGGGGTCGCATACCCAGCCAGAACGCAGGTTGCCGCGCCGATTCCAGCTGCGGAAGTTCCGGCAGGGCACTGGCTCGAGTTGTCCATCACTGTAATCGTCCCGGTGGGAACGCCCGCGGCGGTGCCCACCTTCATGATGAAGCTATATTGGAAGGGCGTTTCCGATCCATCGTACGGAACGGTTCCGCTGCCAGTCCCGGCCGGAACGAACGGCAGGTTGTTATCTGTTGGATCCGGGAACACGGGCAGGGCGATCCCCGTAATTGCGGATTTCGCCACATTAACCGACATCGTTCCTGTCGATCGGCCGTAGACTCTATCGCCGCTATAAGACACGGTCATGGTCTGTGTCCCCGCCAGGACCGGCGACAACGTGAAGGTGGCGCCGCCACTGGTCAGATTCGAGGTTGCCGTGGCTGTTTGCGGCGTAATAGTGGGAATGCCCGCATTGGGCCCCGAACCCGGAATGACCACCGTCCAGGTTGTGTAACTCACCGTCACTGTCCCGGTGGGGGCAACGCCCGCTCCGCTCTTCGGAGCGACAGTAATTGTGAGCGGCGTATTGATCACCTCAGCCGCTTTGGCACCTCCGGCAACGCTCGTTGCGGAGGTGGACAGCGCCAGTCCTGTGCCAGTGGCGCTAATCGCGATGGGAGAGTTCACAGCGCTGCTCACGATCCCAATGTTGCTGGTGAGGGTCCCTTGCTCTCCCGCTCCGGGTTGGAATGTGACGTTTATCGTGCAGGTGGCGCCTGGCGCTACCGGGCTGCCGGCTTCGCATCCGCCGGTCGCCGTATCGGCAGCTGTGTAGTCGACTGAATTGCTGCTGGTGTAGCCAGTCACAGTCAGCGCCGAGTTTCCGGTGTTGGTGATGGTGGCGACGGCATTTGTGGAAGATGTGAGTGTGGCGGGCTCGGGCAAGCTCAACGTGCCGTTGGTGCTCACCACGGTTACGGCGCCGCCCGCCGCTTGCACGAGATAGACATTGTTCGAACGGTCAAGAGCGACCGACGAAGTACCACTCACTGTCGAGGCAACAGCGATCTCACCGGCTAGGTTCAAGGCTCCGCTCACATAGGGAACACGCGTGGTCCCGCTAGCTGACGAAATATAGACTGCTCCGGAGGGATCGACTGCCAAACCGGTAGCGCCGCTCAGGTTGTTCAGCAAAGTGACTGGAGCACCCGCGCCGCCGACGAGTTCGAAAAGATTCACGCCGTCGATCACGTAGACATTGCCGGCCGCATCCGTTGCCACAGCGGACGGCGCGGTAAAGCCCGAGGTCAGCGCGGTTTGCGCCTGTCCTAGATTCGAAGTGGTGGAGGCTCCGATATCGCTCAGCCTCACCACGCGCCCATTGCTCGGATCCGCGACATATAGATGGTCCAACCCATCCGCGGCCAGTTGCAGTCCGGCGGCGCCCAGACCACTCACCAAGGTCGCCTGGCCAGCGGCATTCAAACCGCTCGGCCCGAAGGGCACTTCGTACACGCTGCCGGTGCCGCTATCTGCTATGAAGATATCGCCTGCTCCGTCTACCGCGACACCAGTGGGAGTTGTCAATCCGGTGCCGACTGAGACTGCGGTGGACGAACCTGCGGCATACTCGAGGACTTTGCCCTGACCCGGGTCGGCAATATAGACATTGCCCAGTGTGTCGGTCGCCACTTGGGTAGGCGTCTTCAAGCCGGAGCCCAAAGTGGACTGCAGCGCGGGAGTCGTTTGAATATTCGCGCCCATCCCGACGCCATGCAGGACCATGGACGCCAAAATATTCTTACTCGAGTCGAGCATCAACAGCTTCGCGGAGATGTTACCTACGGAACTGGGAGTAAACGACACGTTCTCGAGACAACTCTTGTTCGCGGCGTAGGCGACGCCAGTGGTGCACGTGCCGCCTGTGATGGCAAAATCGGGGCTTAGTACGCCATCTTCAATAATGGTGAAACTCGCGGGCGTGACCGCGCCGTTAAAGCCGAAGACAACATTTGACCCTCCGGGAGCGGCCTTGCCGACGGCGGAAGAGCCGAACTCGGCGAAGCCAAACCCAGCCTTGGCCACATCTGCCTGACCGTTGGGTTGCGACTGCGAAGTGGGAATGTACATGTAATTGTGCGCCGCATCGATGGCAACCTGGCCTCCGGAAGGCACGCCCGAAACCAATACGGCCGAAGCGGTTTGCGGGGTTCCGGCAGGATTCGGGACTTCAACCACGCCGACTTGAGAATCGCTGACGTACAGGTTGCCGGCGGCATCGATCGCGACGCCTTTCACGGCAGGCAGATTCGGGTCGACGCGGGCTAGGCCCTTGTCTGAAGTGAATTCCCCGTTCGTTGCGGTCCCGGGAATTTCGAGGACGCCGGGAAGTCCGCCGGAATCCTCAACGAAGTAGACATTGCCTTCCGGATCCTGCACGATCGAGATAGGACGTGCGCCGAAACCCGCAGCTGGTGCCCAATTCCATCCGGCGGGCGTGGGATTGGACCACGCGCCTGTAACGGAGAGGCCCCGAACATCGATGCCGTTGGAGCCGCCCTGGTCGCCGACAATCAGGTCGTTATTATTCCCGAGGCCAATAGCCCACGGCTGAAAGTACCCAAGGCCGGTGCCCGTCAGATCGGTGACGCTGTACTGTGCCCAGGCTTCGAGCTCGTTTTTGGATCCGGAGTTGGTGCAAATCGTCGTCGTCGGGTTGCTTGGCGACAGTTCGTTGCCGGCAGAATCGGCAGTGTTCAGTCCGGTCCAGGTTTTCGTTGTCGCATTCCAAGGAAACAAGACGATGCAGTTATTCCAGTTGGCGCCGAGATAGAGATTGTTGCCGGGGTCGAAGAAGACAACAGGATTTTGGTAGCCGCCCCCCAGGCTCGCCGATGGGCTCGAGCCAGCAATCACAATCGCCGCTCCTCCGCCCGCAGGAAACTCATAGAGAGCGCCGTTGGCATAATCCACCACAAACCAGTCGCCAGCCTGATCGAGCGCCGACTCCTGAATGGTTCCCCATCCTGTGGGATGGGACAATCCGGCGGCAGAACTGGCGGTCACCAGAGGCAATCCTTGGCCTGTGGCCATTCCCGTCAGGCACATGCTAAGCAGCATCAGCGTAAATGCAAAGCCGGCATACCGGCGAATTACGGTGAACGACGTGGTGGCCATTGCATTCCTCCCAAAATAGCTCGTCACAACCTTCTGCGGGCGGCTCAACTCTACCAGCAGATCGAGGCTTACTTGCTCTTTCGGCTTTCCGGAAGTCGCCTCCAACTCCCGGAAAGCATTGCTTATTCGGCGCTGCTCGTACGTCCGCTACTGAACGGTCACGGGCAACGTAAACATTGGCGTTGTCAGAGAATTCTGAATCAGCGCTTCTGGATCGTAGGTGATGATTTGGACGTTATACGTTCCGTTCGGTGTCGTCACCTTTGGCGCTGGTGGTGGCGTTGAGTAACCGGCGTTAGTGCATGCGGTGATGCCCATGAACAAGCCGGAAAGCATCATCGCGATGCAAATTACAGCCATCGAACGATAGAGTTTCTTGCGACCGGTGATTAACCCAACCAATCCGAGCCCGAAGAGACCGGCTAGCGCCCAGGGCGACTGCCTCGTGACGGACGCGGTCGTACCGCCGTTGACCGCTACGTCCGTACTGATGGTCATTACGATGGTCGTTGGAACCGCACCGCTCGCGCCCACAGCCTCGGTGCCCGTGCTGGGATTGGCGTAATTGAATGTGCACTCGGAGTATTGGGGTAACGTGGTTGCAGGTGTAGTGGCAGCGAGCTTGATAGGCGCATCGGATGAATTGCATTCCAAGCTCACATTCTCGCTAAACCCCACGAGCGGCATCAGCGTCAGTGTCACCTGGACAGGCGTCCCAGGCGTAATGGTCGCCCCTCCAGATACAGTGATTTGGACGCTCGGATTGATTACGTAGAAAGTTTGTAACGGAACGTTTACCGGGGCGAAGTTCACATCGCCGCTGTATGACGCCGACAGATTGTAGACGCCCAGGCCGAGATTCTGCAGCAAGAAGGTCGCCACGCCATTGCCGTTCGGCGCAATGGCCCCATTAACGCCTTGCGTTGGATCGGCTGGATTTCCATTCTGCGTGAACGTTACGGTGCCTGAGGGCGTTCCCACCGACGAACTCACAATCGCAGACGCGTAGACAGGTTTTGTCCAGTAGACATAGGTGTTTCCTGCCCACACGGTCACAAGTCCCGGATTGGCGGCGCAGTTAGGCGAAGCAGTTCCACTCGTCAAAGTGGTGTAATTCAAACATTGACTGTTCGTCACCGGCACACCAAGCGTGATAGTCGGGAGTGCCCGGGCGATTGTAAACGTGCCCTTTGCGGCGGCCCCGGAGAAGCACGGGGTGGCCGTCGAACATGTGTTCTGTGTGGCGCCTGCTGTGCCAGAGCCGCTATAGTCCGCGTTGACGGTATAGATTCCGCCGAGCAGCGCATTGTAAGCAAATGTGGCGACTCCGGCACTATTCAGGATTTGGGTTTGTTTGGGCTGATTGCCCGTGGCGCTGCCTACTGAAAGCGTCACTGTCCCCGTCGGCGTACCGAAGCCTGCGCCGGCGCTCACGGTCACCTGGATCGTATTGCATCCCGGGTAAGTCGCGCCCGCGCACCCCGTACCGATAACAGGGGTGACCGCGATCGCAGCCGTTGCCGTCGGCCTGAGATCCTGGATTACATCGCCCGACACTGCGATGTTGACGCCCGACGTCGCGTTCACTGCATTCGTAATCACAGCGATGGACGCGCTCGTCTGGCCCGCGGCCGGCGCTTGAAGAACCATGCCGAGGTAGCAGGAGCCGCCCGGCGGAGTGTTCATGGTGGCACTGCAGGCCGGCGAGTTTTCTGTCGCCGGCGCCACGATGTAATCACTAGCATCGGTGCCGGAGACAAGGTCGATTGTTGGGTCGTCAGAAACCGTTAGCGGTGTATTGCCCACATTGAGAATCTGCGCATCGACTTCGACTGGGACGTTGGGATTGACCTCCACGCCACCAGCGTTGAAATTGTATGTGCCGCCGATGCCGAGTTGCGCCAAACCGGCGGTTGAGCCGGAGCCAAAGGACGCATAAGCATTCTGGGTTCCGTCGAGCGCCACGCCCCACGGTATCGCGGGGCCGCTTCCCAAACCGCTCGTCAACAGAATCTCGCTGTTGGGATTCAGGGCACCCGTAGTCGTGCTATATGGAATCCAAACCAGTCCATTGGATTCCGCCGCAAAGACAGATCCCGAAGGATCCACGGCTAAACCAGTCACCGGCGACTGGAGACCGCTTGCAACCTTCGTCGAGCCTCCAAAGGGTAATGAAATCTCCCACAGGTTCGATCCATCGGCCACCCACGCATTCCCTGAGCTGTCGGTGGCGATCGCCGACGGACCCGTGAATCCCGATCCAAGTACGATCGGCGGATAGTTTTGAGCGATTATTTCTGTCTGCGGATTCGGGATCTCGACTACCTGCTTGCCGGCCTCGTCCGCTACAAAAAGATCCCCCTCGCCGTCGACGGCAAGATTCAGGTTGCCCGCACCCAAACCAGAGGCAATCTTCGTTTGCTGTGCCGTAGCCAAAGCGCCATTGACAAACGGAACCAGGTAGATATTGCCGGAGTCTCCAATATAGAGATTGCCAACGCCATCTACTGCCACTCCCGAGGGCGCCGACAGGCCGCTGCCGATGACTTTGCCCGAAGTCGGGGTGGTGGTGCCGGAAGGATATTGCTCGATGGCCTTTAGAGCCGCATCGGCGACGTACGTGTTGCCATAGAGATCAGAGGCCACTTGCTTCGGTTCATTTAGCCCGGAAGCAATGGACTGAATCGTAGCCGAAGAAACCACCGAAACCGCCGCGCCTTGCCCGGTACCACTGAGGTAGGCGTTGCTCCCTGGGATGACGGCGTTGCCGGAGCCCAGCAACTGCACTTCGCCCTCAACGGGGCCGGCCTTGGTGGTGTTCAATTGCACGTAATACGGGCACCAGCTATATGAGCTGGTTGTCGTCATATTGGCGCTGAAAGCCGGATACGAGGTGCCCGCTGTGCAGGGCTCAACCGGATTTGTCGGCGGCGGGTTATCCAACTGCGGAGCGTTGGCGACGGGCGTGAAATTTGTGTTGCTCGGCTGCGCCAGAGCAATGCTGGTGGGCGTGGTGGGCTGGTTGAACATGTAATACAGAGCTTGCGTCTGGTTGACGGAAGCCGTGGCGGATGTCGAGCCGCTTGCACCTGCAGCGAGAACGCTCGAGGAAATGCTGAAAGCCGTACTGCTCGGGGCGGTGGTACCTGTCGAGCCGGGTCCTGACACGTAGAAGCTGAGTCCGTTGAGCGGGTACAGGGCGTCACCCGACTTCGCGGAGATCGTGACCACCTCGTTTTCAGTGAAAGAGTTTTTCGCGGTCAGCGTCACCGTACCGCCGCCCGCTGGTACTGCGAAGGCCGTGATCGGAACAGAGCTTGGGCCGCCCACCGGAGAAGTCCCCATGCCAAGAGCGCCGGGCTTCCACATCACAATGGTCGAATACAAACACGTTGCAGTCGCGGTCTGTTGGGTCGTCGTGTCGCAAGCCGGGCCGTTTACGCCGGCCGGCGCCCAGTTGTTGTAATAGCTGGTTGCGATCCAAACAAACCCTCTTTTATCGACCATGGGCGGGTATCCGCCATCAACCGGCGAAACCATTTGCGTGTCGGCCCAATTCAGGTCCGGGGTCGACGGCGTGCCCTCATTGGGGATCATGAAAACGCCATCCGCCTGCCCACCGTATGAAATGTTGTTCGTGCTACCGAAATACATGTTTCCCTGTGGGTCAATGTACATGCCATTGATGCCGTTCCAGCCGCCTTGGTCAATGCGCTTCAGCGCAGACTCGGCTGTTCCGGTCCCATCACCAACAATGGATGGAGAGCCGGCGGGAATTTCCCGAATGCCATGCACATTGTTGGGATAAGAGCCTTGGTTCTCGACAAAATACAGGTTGCCGGCGTGGTCGACCGCGATTTGGGAAGCGTAAGCCTCCAGGCCCGAGGCCAAGAGGGTGACCGAATTTGCGACGACCTGACCGGCCTGATTCACTTGGTACTTGAAGATTTGCTGGGTATCCGAAGTGCTCACATAGAAAGTGACGCCGTCATCGCCGACCTGGAGATCCTGGGGCGGAATCGACGACGTCTGGCCGCTGCTGTTTGTGTAGGTAGGGCCTGCCCAGATGTCAGCATTGCTGAAGGTCCATGTCCCAGCGCTGGCGTTGTACGGAACCCGGCAGAATTGGACGGCAGAGCCATAGCGATCCCCGACATAAAGGTTGTCCCACTTGTCGAATGCAATGGCGCCGTTCCAGTACGAGCCCTTGAACTCCAGCAGCGAACAATCGGAGGCGTCTTTATTTGACGGTTCAGGCCCTACGATTTCCGTCGGCAAAGATGCACCCGGCGCCATGTCGTAGATCACGCTGCCGGCTTCATCCAGGAAGAGGATATGGCCGTACAACGGGTCCTGCTTCATCGAGTAGATCTGGATCCAGTTGCCGGTACCGCCATGGTTGAAGGGAACGACCGAGCCCACTGTTACCTGAGCCGGCGCTTTAATCGGCAACTGGGCCTTCGCGGCAACGCTCGGCAACAGGCTGGCAACTAGAACCAGGCACGCAGTCCGTGCAACCCTACGAAACATGACTGTCGATTCGATGGCCATACACTTCCTCCCACAAGCTCAATCAGATATCCCGTTACGAGCGGCTTACCGTCTGCCCGCTTTCGCGGATTTGGCAGAAGGCGGGTGCCGCACTTTCTTCATCCTGCCCGGCCGGCCGTTCCGCCCTTACCGGCCCTTTGCCAATTCCCCCTTCGGGTACCGCAGCATGTTCACGCGGCGGTTACCCGGACAAGGACACATCAGAACGTAAACTTCGCTTCCAACTCCGCCAGCCTGTTTCCGACCTTGATGTCCGCAACGCCAAAATCCTGGAACTGAAGCATGCTTTGTGTCACGGCCTGACCAACGACCGCATTCTGAAGACCGAGACTCAGATTGTTGGTGTTTTGATTGTTGAACGAAACCAGCGGGTGGTTAAACACGTTGAAAGCGCCCATCCGCAACTGCAGGGCTTTTCCTTCTCCCATGGAGAAATCCTTCAGCACCGTCACATCGTGGTCCATATACGCCGGGCCGCGCAGGTAGGGCAACCGGTAGGCCCCGTTGGTACCAGGCTGCGGAATACCGAAAGCCAGCGGATTAATGAACTGATGCGTATGCGAGCCGCCCTTGGCACTGACGCCCTTCACCAGCGTGGGCATCAGTTGTACGTCTGGCGTTCCCAGCCATACCACTGTATTCATATAGTTGACGCAGAATGTGTTGCCGTTCTTATCGGGCTTGATGCCGTAAACGTCCTCGCACGATGTCTGAGCCTGCTGATTTGCCTGGTTTGGATTCGAGACCTGCACGGCATTCGCGAAGCTTGCACCGAAGCCAAAGTTATTGCCGTTTTCAGAGGCCAGCGGGAAACCGCTCATCACTTGCGAAATGCCCGAGACTGACCAGCCATTGGCAAGCTCCTTGAACAACGTGTGCCCACCCTTGTAGCGTGTGCCCAGTGCGACCAGGTAGTGAATGTTGAACACCTGCGTCCTGTCATACGGCACCGGGTTGTAATCGTTGCGCAAGTTCACCGGATCAACGAGTTGGTTGTTATACGACGAGGCCGTGGCCAGATTCTTGGCGAACGTGTAATTGGCCCCCCATGTGATCATGCCTGAGGATTTTTCCCAGTCGATCTGTGCGCTGTTGTAATTCGAGTAAAAGTTGTGCTTGAGCTGGTAGATGTGCTCATAGAACGGGTAGGGACGGTACAAATCGTATTCCGGCGTGCCAAGCCCGCCAATGCCGTCGATGACCGGGTTGCCGTAAAGCGCAAGCAAGTTGCTGGGGATATACGAATAGTTGATAAAGAAGAGGTTGTCGCTCGAGTCCATGTCCGGGTTGTTATTTGCGGGGCAACCCGTCTCAATTCCGCAGATGATGTTGATATCAGATGCGCTGTTGTAGCTGTTGCTCCCGCTATACGATCCGAGATTGACGCTCTCGTTGCCCACGTACGCGACAGACAGATGCGAAGGCCCCATGTGCAGGAATCCCACCCCCGGGATGGACTCATCAATTCCGCCGTTGAATTCGTAATAGATCGGACGAACGTTATCATTCGGCGAAATTGTGTAGGCGCTGAAATCGGGGGGCAGGATGGGTGACTGACTGTCGATCTGGTTGTAAGTCAACGCTCCCTGCAAGAAGGAGGTTTTGTATCCCTGGGCCGTGGCTGCCGCGAGGGCGTAGGGATTGAACTGCTCCTGGTTGCGATACATGCCCCAGCCGCCGCGGAGGACGGTTTTACCCTTGCCAAAGACATCCCAGGATACCCCCACGCGAGGAGTTACAAAGATCGTCGCCGGGGAGTTAACGGAGTTTGACACGCCAGTCTTCTGCGAAGCCCACGTGATGCCGGGGAAGCCGGCGCTGGTGCAGTTGCGCGTGTAACCGCTGCATTGTGTTTTGTAAAGACTGTCGGAAAATGTCGCCAGGCCGTTGTTATAACGGTCCGTCCAGGGACCGAGATGCTCGAAGCGCGCGCCGAAGATCAAGGTGAGACTGTGCAGCTTCAGCGTATCCATGGCAAACCCGGCCACCGTCGTGTAACGCATGTCAACCAGAGGTGTGAAATTGGTTTGCGTGAATGTGTCGGCATACCCCTCGTACATCATTGCCGTGGGGTTGTAACAGCTTCCCAGATACGCGGCGCCTGACAAGCGCAGGTTACCGGCCGGGTTCGGGTTCTGACAGCCGCCGTACGGCGCTTGATTGGTCGACGAATATTCGAAGTAAGAGTTTCCGGGATTGAAGGTGTACTCGCCCTGAGGATAGGCGCCCGGATCCGCAATACCGTTGTAGGTGCCTTGCTCCCCATAGAAACCGAATTGGAAGAAGTGGTTTTTCAACTCCCAGCTGACGTTGTCCTGAATGATCGGATCGACCTTTTTGGTGTGGATCCGGTTCTGGTAGAATCCGCCGGGCATGACCACGTTCGGGTAGCCGTTCGCACCTCCACTGTTAAGGGCAGGCACGGAATAATCGTCGTTGTTTTTGTACATGCCTAGGTAGTCGAAACCCAGGCCGCCATTTCCTGGAATGTCGAACCGATCTACTGCTGTCGGGTTCCCCATTTTCCCTGGCAAACTGACGAAGGACATCGCGGCGGAGAGCTCGTTGGTCACGGCCGAACCGAAGAAGTGCGTGTAGCGCGCGGAGAGCACATTCGAAACGTCCCCGGTTGTGATGTCGCCGGGATAAGGAACCCCACCTGTCGGGAAGTAGCCGAGCGCGACCGGATCCTCGTCGATTTCTTTCTGCAGTCCATAGACCAGAAACAGAGCATTGCTGGAATTGATGTTATATTGCAGCGTTGACCGGAACACGCCTCCATTCTGGTTCTGCTGGAGCTGCTGAATATAGTTGTAACCAAAGGGGTTGGTGAATGGATCTGCGTTGGGTGCAGGGAACCAGTTCACAAGCGCCGCGCCGGCGCCGTTGATGTAGGGGTTGGCGTTGTTGTTTGCCACCGCAGTTCCATTCGGCAAGAAGCTATCCACATAGCACATCGGATCAATGGCATCGGGATTGGGGTTGCCGTCTGGACGCGCGCCGCAGAGTTCCGCATCGAGCGAGGCGGCGCTGAAATCACCCTGGCGTTCGGCCGCGGTGGGTACCCAGGCCGAAATGGCCTGCTGATTAGCCTCGAAGACCTGGTGGTAATACTCGAAGCCTGCGAAGAAAAACAGCTTGTCCCTGTTGTGATTGAAGCTTGTAAACGGAAGCGGTAGTGGACCGCCGAAATTACCGCCAGGATAAAAGTACTGCTCATTAGGGCGGGACTGGCGGAGATAATTGTCGTACCAGTCGTTGGAGTTCAAGACCGCATTGCGTGCCACCAAATAGGCCGCACCGTGATATGAGGCGCCGCCCGTCTTCGTCGAAGAACTGATAAGCGCCGGCCCCTTCGCGTATTCGGGGCCATACGAGGAATTGGAGGCTTTGACCTCAGAGACCATCTCGATGTTCATCTGCTGCACTGACCCAGAATTGGTGGCAATGTCGGTGAGCGAAACGCCGTCACTGACGATCGCGATGCCGGCCGGGCCGGAGCCGTTGGCGACATAAGCCGATGTCGGACCACTCAGGCCCACTACGGCGTTGTTGTATCCGGGGCGGTTAAAGAGTCCCTGATTGCCGGTAGACATTGCATACCCAGGCAACATCTTGACCAGCTCGCCGGCGTCGCGACCAACGATAGTGAGGTTGTTCAGGTCCTTGGCGGTGATGATGTCGCTGCGCTCGCCCGTATCCAGCGCTGCCAGATTGGAATCGACCTGCGCTTCTACCGTGATCGCCGCGGCCGTGGAGCCGACCTTCATCTTGATGTCCGTGTAACTCAACTGGTCTCCGGCGCGCACCGGGAATGGTTGGGACTGCCACGACTCAAAATTCTCGGCCGTCACCGTGATTTGGTAACTGAGGTCGGGGGTTACGCCCGCAAATGCAAAAGCGCCATCGCTGTTACTGGTCGTGGTGCGTTTGATTCCACTCGCGATATCGGTCAACACAACCGCGGCTTTTGGAATCACAGCCCCTGTCGTGTCCGCTACAACGCCAGTCACATTTCCTGTCGCTTGTCCATAAAGCGCCATCGGCGCCAGCAGGAGCACTGCGGTTAGTATCACCAGCAACGAGGCAGTCGGCCTGTTCCCTGAAAAGAACTTCATAGTAGTCCCCCCGTCGGCTACATTCCCTTGTGTCTTTGACAGCTGGTTTCCGGTCCTCAAACCAGCCCTAAGTTTTTGCACACCACAACTAAGCCCCTAAGTGCCACTTAAGCCTTTGAGTATTCGGACGCAGATTCTCGTTCTGCATTGATGACAGGGAATTCTGAAGCTTGAGGTGAGACTCTGTCAAGTGAATTCTTTCTGGGTTTTTCAATGATGGGATCGATACCGCAGGTTTGCCTGTCTTTGAGGCTTTTCCGGCCTTTTGCAGAGGATGCTTTGCACCATGCCGTCAAGATTCTCGTGCCCCCGAAAATACGATCATCTTGACTCAGGCGGGAAACTCGACTGTTATGAATTCGAATCGGCTACGTTCTCGTTTGCACATCCGGCTTTGATGAGCCGGTTTGATGACAAACCACAAAGACATTTCGGTTACAAATGGAAAACCGCTTCGCTGCTTGTGCGCATTTTCGCCGAGGAGCGTTATCCGGGAAAGCCGATCGGGACCCGCGCCGCAGGATTCGAATCGAGCATCGCCCCCTGCTTAAGCTGCGGTCTCACCCTTGCCTGGGGCCGACCGACGTTTCTCCAACCTTCGATGGAGGCGACCGTCGGATTTCGCTTGTTGCATTTTCCGCTTGCGTTACACAGCGCGCCGTCTCCGAAACGCGCTGTGCGTCTCTTTTGCATGGCATGATTGCGATATCATCGATCGCTGTGCTCGGTCATTGATGCGCAACTGAAGCGGCCCCGGTGCTTGAGTGTGCACATGGCGGCCCAGCCGACGGCCAGGGTGCCATAACCTGCCCCCAACAAATACGGCGCTAACCTTAATCCGGCACCACAAAAAGAGTGATCGATTGCGCCGGGAAAGTGTAATTGCCGATCGTGCTCGTTGTCCCGCTTCCCGATGGCAGTGTCACGCTTACGCCTGCCTGCTGGACAATCGCATTGAGATTGGCGTTGCTGTACTGGTAAACCTGAGCCGTCGTGCCACCCGCCGCTGTAAAGTTCTCCAGGCTGATGGTTGAGGTCAGCGAGCCGTAAGTCTTGTCGATCACCATCACGGTGATGGCGTCGTCCGAGGTTCTCTGCCCGCCGTAAACCGACAACTGCCCCTCGCCGTCACCACTCGATCCTGTACTCGTCGCGTAAAGGTACGTGTCGCCGAACGTGGAGTCGTTCCCATCGTAGTTGCGGTACATCGCAAAAGCGTAGTTGCCCGGGCCCTGGTCGATGTAGTTCGTCGTCGGCCAGAACGCACCCATACCCAAGCCCTGGCGGCCGAAGATGCCCAGAATGTCGGCCTGCACCAAGGCACCGTTGATCGATTCCAGGCCGCCGAAGTTGTACTCGTCGATCGCGGTCTTGGTGCCGGGATAGTCGTTCGCGACCCACTTCTGCAACATGGGGATCAATTGCGGAGCCTGCACCGGGGTCGCGCAGTTGGGAGTGTAATTCGCGTCGGTAATGTAATTTGGTTGCGTGTCGTTGGGATCGGTGTAGGTCGGATCCCAAAAGACACGTGTTGCGTTCATGCGCGCTTCCTGTTCCCCGGTGTCCCCCGCAGTCGTAAAGGCTACCGAGTTTCCAGTGCCGGCGGGATAGTCCGGCGCAAAATACCCGTGAATGTCGACGTAATCGAGCAGGCGCATGCCATATTGCTGCGAATAGCTGTTGAATTGCTGCAGGTAGTACTCGATCATGGGCACTCCGCCATGCGCCTCGCGGTCAATGGGATTGCTCCACGGCTGGTAGCAGGGCGAACCCGAGCTCCATCCGCTCTCAATGTCTTTCTTCGAATAGAAGTACGCTTCCCAGTAGTCGATCACCGGACCGCTGACCAGAGCCGTAGGATCGGCGGTTTTGATGGCGAGCGCCGTGCCAACTCCTCCGTTCGTCACTTCGTCGTAGGTGAAGGCGACTGGATGCACGTCGCGGTGCACGGCGTCCCACCAGGTCGGCTCGTTGTCCAGATCCCAGACAGCCACGCCCTTTCCGCTGGCGCCGTTGCCGTAACTCGGATTCGTCACCAGCGAGTTCACCCAGCTGCCAGACCATGTGCCATCGGCCCAGGTGCCCGTAATTGACCCGGGTGCAGGAGCGCTCAAAATGCTCGGCGCGGGCTCCGAAATGCTGGTGTATGCCTGAGTCGTGCTGTTCCCAAACAGATCGCATCCGCCAGAAGTCGTGCATCCGTTGACCCCTTCCGGGTCGATCCCGTTACCGCAATCGGCGGGGCTATACGACTGCTGGCCGGGGAACTGCGATTCCGGAAAACCGCAGGCATTTTGCGTATTATTCGATACCCAGCCGAGCACAGGGACCGTGCCCAACGCCGCTGAGCCCACGGAGTCCGTAGACTGAACGAATTGCGTGAAATTCGTGCTCCCTGTTGCGTTGGGGAACTGGCCGCCTCCACCCAGGAAATTCTCGAAATCGTAGTCGCTCGCAGAGTTCGTCATGTTGGTTTGGTAGTTGTATCGCGAAGTATCGTCGCCGCCCCAGCGGACGATGCCGGGATTGGCGATCTTCTCTGACGCTGAATCCAGAACGTACCCATTCATTCCGTACACATACGGGCTGATGGTGTGGGGATTTTCGCTGCTGTTGCCGGGCGTGCCCACGTCCACCGCCAGTGCCGGCCCGCTCACGGTCGCCGGCGGGTTCAACGTGACGGTCGCGCTGCCACTCACATTTGTGAACCCCGTCATGGTGCTCGTGGCTGTAATGGTTACCGACGCCGGAGCCGGATACGGTGTGGTGTAGAGGCCGCTGGCGCTAAGCGTGCCGCTGCTCAAGCTGCCGCAGGAGGTACAAGTCAGAGACCAATTCACGCCGTTCGAGTAGCTACCTGTGCCGTGCACCGTCGCCGTGAACTGCTGCTGCGCGCCGATCGTTGCGATGCTGGGCGCCACGGTAATCGACGAAATCGCCGCCTGGTTGTAGTTTGCCGTCACAGTCATGCTGGCGCCGATCGTCACGTTGCAATTGATCCCGCCAGACCCGCTTGTCGAGCTGCATCCGCTCCAGGAAACGAAGGAATAGCTGTTATCGGAGAGCGGCGCGCTCAGCGTGACCTGAGTGCCGGAGTAATAGGTGCGTGTGAAAGGCGTTGTTCCCGAGCTTGCGCCGTTGTTGTCAGCGGGGGAGACGGGAGAAATCGCGATGCCGCTCGATGGTGCCGCGGAATCCACAGTTAGCGTATAAGCCACGGCTGGATTCACCGTCACTTGCCCGGTTCCAGTTGCGGTCTTATACGACGGGGTGCTTGTCGCGTCAGGAGTGTAGCTCGCCGTCAACGTGTCAGCGCCCGTCGCAAGCATACTCGCGGGAATATTAATCTGCGCGCTTCCATTCGTCAGTGCTGTCGCAGAGGAAGTGTAGCCGCCACCACTCAACGTCACCGAACCAGTCGGCGTCGCCGTTCCCGCTCCGCCGCTCACCGCAACCGTTACAGCAAGTGGGCTTGTGACGGTAATGCTCGAAGAGCCTGGAGTCACCGTCACGGTGGGAGCGGCCGGATTCACGGTCACGTTTACCGAGCCAGTCGCCGTTGTGTAATCGGTTGTGTCGGTTGGCGAAAATGTCACGCTCTGGCTGGTTGTGCCGCCGCTAGGCACGATGGTGGGCGTGGTCCAGGTGAAAGTGCCTCCGGTCGAGCCTCCACTCAGTATCGAAGAGGCCAGCGTCTGACCGTAGGTGATTGCGCTCGCCGTCGGCCATGCCGACACAGGAGGCGTCGCCTTATCGACCATCACGCTGGCTGAACCTGCCACGGTGTTGTAATCGCTCGCGTCCGTCGCGGTAAAGGTGACGCCCTCGCTTGCCGTTCCCGTTGCAGGCGCCGTCTCCGGGTTTGTCCAGATGAAGGTGCCGGGCACCGACCCCGTGCCGCCGCTCAACATCGAAGAGGCCAGCGTTTCGCCGTAAGTGATCGCGCTCGCTGTCGGCCATGCCGACACTGTTGGCGTAGCCTTGCTCACCACCACGCCGACGGCGCCGGTAACAGTGTTGTAGTCGGTCGTGTCAGCGGGCGTAAAAGTTACGCTCTCGCTGGGCGTCCCGGCACCAGGCACCGTCGTCGATGTTGTCCAGGAGAAGGAGCCAGATACTGACGCCGTGCCTCCGCTTAGGGTTGAGGAAGCCAGTGTTTGGCCGTAAGTGATCGAGCTCGCCGTCGGCCATGCCGTTACAGTCGGTGTGGTTTTTGAAGTTGTGCCTCCCCCACTGCTCCCCCCGCACCCCGCCGCCCAAAAACTCGCAAGAATACCGAGCCAAATGGCCGCCTGCCGCCCCATCGTCTTCATGACCCAACCTCTTTTCTCTATCTCCGCTTCCTCTTTCGGCGTCCGGTCTCTTGTTCTCTGTCCGGCCAGATCTCCGACCCGCACAGTCGATGCCCGAAACCGAGTCGGGGCGAGGGGCCTCGGTGCGGGAGTGCCCCCATTCAAAGCACTCCGCTTTGCCTCCAGGTCCAAAGGTACAGATAACGGTATCATGAATTTCGGTTCCGGGCCGACGCTGGCGTGCCTCGGCCGGGTCGGTCGAAATCCCAACCGGCCACTCCTCAGCTTCCATCGCCAAGGGATAGTGGTAGGTTCTCCGCCTTCAGGCGAACCGGTGCCGGGCCGCGCAACCCCATTTTTTCCACCTTCCTAGTTCGCTGTACTCAAACGTTTTTCACTTGACAATGGCAAATTTTGTCGAGTACGGTGTACCGTTACCAAATTTGTAGGATAATCCGCGCGCAGTTCCAGATAACCTTGCGTACCTGTTCTGTGTGTGGAGAAGCGCCGGATCTTACCGGCGGTTTTTCAGGACTCTTTTTCCTGCGTGTATTCACCCTGCTTCTCACGGGTCGATACGGAGACAGATCAATCGGCCTTCGTCGCCGAATCGTTTGTGAGATGGAATGGGACTTGCATCGGAACGGAAGATCAGGATGGGCCTCGAATCGCGAAAGCATCACGAGAAATGAAAACTCGAATGGTGCCGGAATTCAAGGGGCAATCGATGCCGAACCGATGAACGCGAGTTGTGACTCCCGGTTGGAATTGATGAGAACCCGGGAAGATGTTTAGTACGGAGCATGACGAAAGTTTGATTTTGGCAGAGGACGATACGGGACAAACCGGACCGTCACCGATTCCCCGGTTCGGGGATGGAAACAGATCGGAGGAGAAGGAATGCAAACTACTTTGAACGGATTGACGAGTCCAGTGCGGTCTCTTGCGGCAGGAACATGGGTAGCCCTGTTTGCGCTGCTGGCCCTTTGCCTTGGTGTACCAGCCCACGCGCAGAAACCACCGATCGTGGTCTCCGGCACGCCTGTGCAGTTAGGTGCGCTAACCGGCGGCGGTTGGGACGGTTCCCAGGAGCCTGTCGGAGGAACCTTCGTCATCGGCGCGAACGGTGACGTCCTCGTCGGCGATGGATATACATCCAACTTCCTCCAGATCACCCCGGCTGGGGTAGACACGACGTTGGCGTCCGGCGTCGGCGCCTCGAATGCCGCGCTTGACACCTACGGCAATCTGTATTTTGGCGGCAATTACAACGCCAACGTTTACAAGGTTCCATACAACTCCGCGACGGGCCAGTATGTGGGCTGGACAACGACTCCAACCACCAACTGTCTTGGCGGAAACAACGACACTGCGCCCTGTATCTTCGCGCCTGCCGTTTCGACATTCCTGGGCACCCTTGGTGGACAAGGCTACGCCGGCGTTGCATTTGATGGACAGGGCAACTTCTTCTTCGAGACCAATACTCTCCCCACCACGACCCCCAACTCGATCTTCGAATGCAACCTCGCTTGCATCGCCAGCTCCTCGGCGACCCCGAAGCTGATCTATTCCGACGCCAATCCGGTCGGCGCGTTCGAACTCGATCCGTGGGGAAACATCTTCTTTGTCGATGGCAAAGGCAACAGCAAGGGCGACGCGACCAACCTGAACGAAATCCCGCTCTCCGCGGGATCGTATGCAGCCTCGCCAACCGTCGTGGAGAGCTACACCAACGCGGCAGGCTACGGCAACGGCATCAGCGGCCTCGCAATTTCCGGCACTGGTACCTTGTACATCTCCGTCAACGGCGACGGCCTTTTTGCGATTCCCAATACGCAGTCGGGCGGCCCCGCGCCGAGCTTGATTTATCAGGTTTCCACCCAAGGCGGAAAGGGCGTTGCGATCGATTCCAAAGGCAACCTCTATGGAATCCCCTATAACAGCGGCGATGTTGTCTCTTTCATCCCGGTTGGCAAAGCGGCGCTGGGCGCCTCTCCCACTGGAACCGCCGCAACAGCAGTGAGTGCCACCATCTTCGACGCCGCGGCCTCTTGCACTACGCCTCCGACACTGGCGGTTTCCGTCACTGAGTTTGGCGTACCCACCGGCGAATTCACCGCAGCTGCCGGCACCACCTGCTCCACCACATTCGGCGGAGGGAACGGCGTCTTTGCATCGGGACCACTGACCGCCGCCGCATTCGCGTCATTTCCTGTAACGGTCGGCTTCACGCCCACCGCGATCGGCGAACGCAGCGCGGCGCTATCCATCGCGGATGCCGCCAATAGTGCCAGCGGAATAGCATCGCTCTCGGGCGTAGGACAGGGCCCGACTGGCAACGTCGATCCAGGCGTGGCAACGGCTTATACCACCGGATTCACCGACCCGACAGACGTCGTAGCGGATCCCGCAGGCGACGTGTTTGTAGCCGATCCCGGCGCGGGCGCGGTCTCCGAGTTCGCCGCGGGATCAACGACGGCGGTCGCGGTCGGTTCCGGACTTATCAATCCTGACGGCCTCGCCTTTGATGTCAACGGCAATTTGTTTATTGCCGACGACGGCGTGCCCGACGTTGTGGAGATTCCCAATACCGGCACCGCCGGCGCATTTGTGGCTGGAACGCAGAAGACCGTCATCTCCTCGTCCACCGTCTTCGGCGGCACGGCGCTGGCAGACGCGACCGCGCTCGCCGTGGGACCGAATGGCACACTGTACATCTCCGATAATGGAAACAAGCGAGTTGTCTTTTGGAACCCGATCGTCGGTCAGGCCGGCGTCACCCCTGCGACCGCGGCAAACGGCCTCAAATCTTCATGGGGAATTGCCGTTGATTCATCGAGCAACCTCTATGTTGCTGACTCGACGATGAACGATGTCCTCATCGTTTCGGCAGCAGGCAGCATTTCCACTATCACTCCTCCCAATGTGACCCAAGCTGTTGGCGTCGCGGTGGACGCTTCGGGCAGCGTACTGGTCTCCGACGCTTCGACAGGCAACATTGTTCGCGTTCCCGATTTAAGCGGGACCTTGACCACTGCCTCCGCAATCACCATCGAAACGATCGCGCCGCAAGCCTATGCAATGTCGCTGGACTCGCAGGGTGACTTGTACGTCGGCGGTGGCCACGGCAAAGCAGCCTACGCGATCCAACGCACCGCGGCCTCCATTAATCTAGGTACCGTTTCGGATGGCGTAACCAACTCCGCAACGGTCTACCTCATGAGCTCAGGTAACACAGCCGCAACCTTGGCAACCCCTGTCGTCACTGAACCTACCAACACGATGTTCACTCTCCTTCCGGCAGCGAGCAACGGCTGCTCGAGCGGATCATCCGGGCCTCCAGGAGCTTCTTGCCAGTTTACGGGCACCTTCGCCCCGCCGCCCGCGACCGCCAACGGACCGCAATCAGGAACGGCAATGATCGATATCGCGACTCCCGCTTTCGCGTTCAACGTAAACATGAGCGGCACGGCCACCGTGTCGTCGATTCTGCCGCAGACTATCACCGGCTTCGCACCGCCCACGTCGTTGCAAATCGGCCAACAGATCACGTTGTCGGCCACGGGCGGCGCATCCGGTAACCCGGTCGTTTTCTCCATTGACGCCGGCTCAGCGTGTCCCACGTGCGCCACCATCGCGGGCAACCTGTTGACGGCGGTGTCGGTTGGCTCCGTGAAGGTTGACGCCAATCAACAGGGCGGCTCCGCCAACGGCAATCTATACGCGGCGGCGACGCAGGTCCAGGCGCCGATCGCCATCGCCAACACCGTGGTCGCGTCCGACGTGCCTGCGCTGCTGATGAACCAGATCGTTTGGAGTTACCAGAGCGGCGCCTTCACCGACGGGCAGAACCCGGCAGGCGGAAGCTTCGCCGTGACCCAGAATGGTCTGATCTACGTCGGAACCACCTATAACAACAAGACGGACATCGTTAACGCAAGCACCGGCGCCTTGATCCAGGCTGTGGCGATGAACGGTGGAGGCGTATTCACGATCGACAGCAAGAACAACCTCTACATGGGGCACCTTTACAACACGGCGGTCTACAAGATTCCGTTTGTGAGTGGCGCGTATGTGACGTTGAGCGATCTGTCGTCGGCGCCAAATTGCACCGGCACCGACACAGCAATTTGCACCGTTGCAAATATTCCGAGCGGTGGAATCAAGGCGGTGGCCTTCGACGCCTCCGGCAACCTTTACATGGTCTCAGTTCCAGCATCGCCGGGCGTCAACGCAATTTATGAGTGCGCCGCGGCCTGCCAAACTGGCGGCACTGCAACGCTGGTCTACTCGGATACGACCGGGGCGGTCAGCCAGATTGCCTTCGATCCCTGGGGCAATATGTTCTTCACCGACGGAATCTACAACGATACGGCCTTCGCCAACGATGATAAGGTGACGTCTTCCAACCTCTACGAGCTGCCCTACACTTCGGGAACGGGCTTTGCCGCAACGCCAGTCCTGCTGCAGACCTTAACCGACGCCTCTCCTGCCAACTACGACAATCAGCTGGATGGCGTGGCCGTTACCTCCACTGGCACCGTCTACTACGCGGACCAGAACGATGGAATGTTTGCCATCCCCAATACCAAAACAGGCGGTCCCGACACAGCGCACCAGTACGTCGTGTCGGCGCTTGGCGCAAAGGGTATGGAGCTTGACGCCAACGGCAACGAGTGGGTGGTGGTCTATCACTCCGGCGGCGATAACCTCGGCGAAGCACTCATCGGCGATTTGGCGACGCCCAACGCCCAGTACGATGGCGCTCCGGTAAACGCCACGGCTACCGTAGTGGACAATGCCTTGCCATGCACAACGGCTGCGACCTTGGCCATTGCGTCCTCCAATCCGGAGTTCGGCGGTACGGTCGGCACCACGTGCTCCACGATTTCGGCGACCACTTTCTCCACTCCGGTCTCCGGCTCTTCCTATACGGCGACTCTCACCTTCACGGCGACCAAGCCTAATTCTCAAACCGCAAACCTGACTGTCACCGATACCACCAACGGTGGCGAAGGAACCGCAACGGTGACTGGCTTCGCCTTGACGACTCCGCAGACTCTCACCTTTACCGCGCCCACGGGAACCACTTTCACGTTCTCGCCCGGCGAGACAATCACGGTGAGCGTAACCAACGGCGGTTCCAACAACCCGGCCGCCTTTACAGTTGATACATCCAGCTCCGGCACAGGAACCTTCTCCGCCACAACCGTAACGGGCACAACCTCTTCGGCTACCCTGACAGTCACCCAAGCGGGAAGCATCGTCATCGACGCCAACGAAGCGGGCGGCCTGGCGGCCGGCACATATTACGACGCTGCGCCGCAGGTTCAATTGACGCTTACCATCAACAAGGCGGCGGAGGCAATCACCTTTACGCCGCCGGCCTCGCCGATCGTGTATTCGCCTGGATTGACAGTTAATCTGAGCGCGCTCGGCGGCGGTGCCTCAACTCCAGTAGCCTTTACCGTCGACGCGTCCAGCACGGGCGCCGGAACCATCTCCACCACGACGGTAACCGGAAACACCTCCACGGCCACGCTGACGGTGACCACGGCGGGCACAATCGTGCTCGATGCCAACCAGGCGGCGGACGCCAACTATCTGGCAGCGCCGCAGGTTCAGGAGGTCTTGGTCGTCAACCAGGCGGTCCAGACGATTACCTTCACTCCGGTCACGACGCCCTTCTATTACGTTGCGTCGTGCTCTCCCATCACCTTATGCGCAACGATCACCATCCAGGCCACGGGCGGTGCTACGGATAATCTGATCGCTCTCAGCCCGGATCCGAGCAATGCCGTGATCTTCACCATCCTGAACAGTTCAGAGAAGAACGGAGTTACGACAGCGACGCTCGCGCTGGTGCCAAACCAGACCCTGAACTTCCCGGCCAATTTGATCATTGACGGAAATCAGCAGGGCAACGCCAACTACGCAGCAGCCACGCAGGCCAAGATCACCATCAGTGTTCTCAGCGCGCTGCCGCTACAGAGCATCACCTGGGCAAATCCGGGAACGCAGGTTGGGGCGAGTTCCACCACTCCGACCACGCTGACTTTGACCGCCACTGCCAGTTCCGGGTTCCCGGTCACTTACACTTCCGGCACATCGTCGGTCTGCACGGTCACCGGTTCCACAGTCACGTTTGCCAAGGTCACCTCGACCAGCGCCTGCACCATAACGGCTACCCAGCCCGGCGACAACAAGACATTCGCCGCGGCCGTGCCGTTAACGCAGACATTCGCAGTCAACCCGACTGGGCAGAGCCCGAACCTGAACATGAATCTCTCACTGTCCTCGCTTACGATTCAGCCGGGAACCGTGGGGTTGACGCAGGTCACCCTCACCTCCGTGAACAACTTCGCGGTTAGCTCGATCGCGTTTTCATGCAGCGGCTTGCCAACCGGCTACTCTTGCACTTTCAACCCCAACCCCGTAACGGTCTTTGCTCAGAGCTCGACAACCGGTTTGCCCCTGGGCACAACAGTAACGACGACGCTGACCATTACGCCGCCGACGACGGCAGCCGTTGTCCGTCAGGACTTCAGGCCGCTCTTCCCGGCGACTCTTGCAGTAGCGCTCTGCTTCTTGGGCTTCAAGAAGCGCAACCGGCTCTACATGCTCGTGCTGCTGGTGGCCCTCTTCGCCGGATTGGGCTTTGTCTCCGGCTGCGGAGGCTCGTCCACTACTTCGACCACCAAGCCGGTCACGTCCACAGCCACCATCACCGCGACTCCTGCAGCAGGCCTTGCCGGCGCGTCGGGATCGGTCAAATCGAGCTCAACCTTGACGGTCACCCTCGAGTAGGGCGATTCACTGGGTTGTTCACTAACAGGGGCCTCCTTACACGGTTCACTCGCGTAAGGGGGCCCCGATCTTTTTGTGCTCCGCTGCATTCTCTCCACAGGCGCCGCGCCGCCAAATAAAAATGGCCCCTCGCGGCGAGAGGCCATTCCTTTACCCGTCCTGTCTTCGAATGGATTCTGGAGCCGACGGTCAGACTTGAACTGACGACCTGCTGATTACGAATCAGCTGCTCTACCAACTGAGCTACGTCGGCCTGCTTTTCAGTTGTCCTTCCTTTCGATTGTATCGTTGCGCCGGTTCGAGGTAAAGCTGCGCGGCCCTCCCGCGCGCCTCAAATCAGCGCTAAAATGCTGCCCATGCATGCCAACCCGATCGATGATTGGCAAAGACTGACCGTTCACTATCGTGAGCTGAGCGACGATGAACTACGCGAGCTGGCCGCGGACTTCAACGATCTCACTGAAACTGCGCAGCAGGTGTTGCGCACCGAGACGAGGAGCCGTGGCCTCGGCGATCCTGAGGCTGCGAGCCCCGTCCCGCTGCCGTCGAATGCGCCGCCATCGAATGCGCCGTCAGTGCCAGCCGCTGCCCACGTTGAACCAGAGCCCGGCCCCGAATACCCCGGTTTTTACGCTGGGTATTTTGGCCGCATGCCCGAGCTCGTTCCAGATGAGCCCGGCGGCGCGGACGCGGAAGGCACGCACGACTACACGTGGAAGACCGTCCTCTGCGACTGCGATACCAATGAACAAGCGCAGGAACTCTCTGCAGCCTTGCTGCAGGCCGGAATCGAAAACTGGGTTCAACAGGCGCGCGAATTCGGCCGCCGCTATCCGCGCGTCCTGGTCGCCGCCGATCAGCTCGATGAGGCGCATGCTATTGCGGCGCGGCCCATTCCACCCGAGATCGTCGCAGAGTCTGAGGCCAAAGCCCCTGACTTCACCCCGCCTTCATGCCCCAATTGTGGTGCGCCGGATCCGGTCCTTGAAGGCGTGGACCCCGTCAACTCCTGGGAATGTGATCAATGCGGCCAGAAGTGGATCGATCCAGTCCCGGCAGAGTCCACAAAGGCGGGTTCTCCGCCCGCACAACCCGCATAAACGGAAAGAGCCGCCCGGCAACAGGGCAGCTCTCTCCTCAGGGAGAATAGTTCCAACGGAGCCAAACCCATTAGAACTTTCTGGCTGCATACTAGGAGCGGGGGAAGGCAGTGTCAAGAGAAAATGTTTGTGAAAATAAGTATTGATGTTTCAATACTTTAACAATGCAACCCGCCGTTCACGAGGCCTTATTTATTCGCCGACTATTCGCCTCAATTCCTTCGGCATTTCCCGTGATTTCGCGGTGTTTCTTCGGGTTTCAGTCTATTTTTCCACAGGCACTGCGGGACGTTAACCTTTCGGATGCGGTCTTTCAATGACCTCGATCACTTCGATTCTTTCGTCCCATTTCTCTGCCAGATCGAGATGAATGAACTCTTCGTCGTAGACCGACGAGATCGGTCTGCCGCGGGCCATGCGGTAAAGCGCCCTAGCGCCCCCCAGGAACCCTCCCAGTACGATTGCCGCTGCTGCTCCGATGATCGTCAGCACCGCAATGCCCAAGAGCAGCTTGCTGGTTTTCTCCACCTCGGATTCCACCGGCTGCGGAACTCTGGTCAGGCTGTCCTCGTAGTGCACGGACTCCAGAAGCCTGTGACTATCGTCAGGCACCGCGTCACCACTCACCACGGCCACCAGCGGCCCGCTATGGCGGACTTCCAGCGATGCCTGGTCGGAATCGGTCAATGGCTTCGGCCACGGCGGCTGCGCTTGGCTACCCGCCTTCAGATAAGCGCGAATGGCCGCTTCCTGCGCCTCGGCAATCTGCGGTGTGGGATAGTCGATGATGGTCAGCGTCGCCGGGCCCGAGATAAGCGAGTAATTGGCCGTCGCCGCTTCAGCACCCTTGTCGAACGCCACCAGCGATACCGGCAGCACGCCTCCCGATCCGGCGTATCCGGCTGGCCCCTCTGCGTAGTGCGTCGTCTGCCCGTCAAGCCTCTCTTGCGGCAGGTTCGCCAGGATCGGCGGGACCAACGCTCGGTTTCCCGTCGGCATCGGCAACTGGTGCGCGATTTCGCGCAGCTCTCCGGCCGTCATCGGCCCGATGCGCGAAAATGTTGCATCCACCACCGTCGTCCCATGCCAGAACAGAACGCGGTTGTTGTCTGACGCCGCTCCGGTGCCAATCTCTTCTTTGGGCCAGCCATTTTGGCGGTAGTACGTATAGGCGCCGTAGGCCCCGCTCGCATCGTCAAAGCGCAGCGCGCGCATGCTCAGCGTGTCGCCCTCGCGCTTGTAATTCGCCAGCACCGCGGCGTTGAATCCGTATTCCTTTAGGGCTGCCGCATTCGCCGGGTCAACCTGGGCCGCGTCGGTCATTACCTTCGAGGGTCCGGTCGCAACCCATCCGTTGAAGGCGTCAGGGAGCAGCGCTTTCGGTGACGGTGGCAGAACGATTGTTGTCGCTGACTGTTTTTCCGCCGACGTAGGCTGCTCACCCTGCGCCACGGCGAGAACTGCACCGCAGCCGAACGTCGCCAGTCCCACCAGAATTGCCACCTTACGCATCAACCGGAATCCCCGCTCCCCGAGGCGCCCACCGCATTTCCGCGACGCCCGCCCCAAGCTTCAGGGTACACGTTCACGCGCCGGCCTCGCCGCGTGCGTACCACCCCTTCTGTTCGACACTGAAGGATGCGGAAATGTTCCCGATTGTGTTTTCTTGTCGGCCGGTTAGATAGACCCGCTCACTCCGCCGATGATTACCTGCGATGGATACAGGATGTCTCCCAGCGCTTTGTACCGGCCACCGTAGAAGACCAGCGCGAACTCCCGGACGCCTGTGCTCAAAGGCCCTCCGATGCAGATGCTTGCGAGGAGCGCGAAGCCGAACGCAACCAGGCCGAAGAACACTTCGAGAAGAATACCCACAAGCCATGAGCTCCCCGTCGCACCGGTAAACGCCGAATGAACGCCCCACTCGATCGCCGCCACGGACCCGGCAAGCATCAGCCCGGGAAGTGCGAGCACAATAAATGTCGCGATCGCCGCGATCGTCGGCAGAATCACGCGCAGGATCGCGTAAACAAGAAACTGTCTCTTCTCGGCCGTGATGCGCGTCCGCACTTGCCGCCACGCTTCGCCTGCTGTCGCGTTATCCAGCGCGATGTGCGGCAGCATCCAGTCGCGCAAAATCAGGTCGCTGAGGATTCCCGCGATCACAAGCAGAATGATGATCGGAATGAGGGGCAAAATGAGACCCACAAAGAGACCAATATCGAAGTGTCCGCCTTGTTGATTAGCCTGGAATAGCCGCCAGAAACCGGCGACAAACGGGATCGCAACCAGCACCAACAACACGATGAAGCAGATTCCCACCACAATATTCAGCCAGAAAAACCGCGAAGCCTGCGCTCGATAGAACCGCCAACCCGGTCCAATCTCCTTCATGTTGTGAATCAGGGAATAAAAGAATGCAAACCGCAACCGCGTGATCAGGTAGAAAATAAAAATTGATAAAACAATCCCCAGCAGCGCAATCGCCACGATCATCGCGATACACGCCGGTGTGCAGTGGAACGGCGGGAAGGTTGCCGGTCCATGCCATTCTCCATTCCCTCCTCCGTGATCCACGTGCGGCGACGAAGAATGGAAATTACTCCCTAGCCCTTCCGTAAGGATCGCCACCAGCCCAAGTTTCAGATAAGTGCTCCATTTGAACGGCCTAAAGAGGAATTCCTTGGTGCGTTCTACGGCAGGCGCAACAGAATCGACGGCGGAGATCGGCTGCATAGCATTCCTTTCGGGGGAGGGCCCCGCGTACCACAGAGTTACGCATTTCCTACGCGCGAAGTTCCTTGGGCCGCCCGCCACCCTTCAAACGCCGCGAGCGCACGTTCGCACACAATCCGATGCCGCTCCTTCTTGTCCCGAATCTGCCGCCGCGTCTCTTCGTCCAACGGCTCCAAAAGATCAAAGGTAATGTTGGCCGGCTGAAAGTTCTTTGCTTCGGCGTGTGTGATGTAGTGAATGAGCGATCCGAGAGCTGTCGCGCGCGGCACCGGCCTAGGCTCTTCGCCTCGCACCAATGCCGCCGCATAAATACCCGCCAGCATGCCTGACGCAATCGACTCGGTGTATCCTTCCACGCCGCAAATCTGCCCGGCAAACATAATGTGCTCGTGCCCTTTTTCCTTTAGGGCGAGAGTTTCGTCCAGGAGGGCAGGCGCGCAAATGTACGTGTTGCGGTGAATCTGCCCGTAGCGCAGGAACCGAGCATTTTCCAGTCCCGGAATCAGCCTCAGCACGCGTGCCTGCTCGCCAAATTTCAAATGGTTCTGGAACCCGACGAGGTTGTAGCTATCGGCGCGCAAATTCTCCTTGCGCAGTTGCACCACCGCCCACGGTATCTTTCCCGTCCGCGGATCGCGCAGGCCCACTGGCTTCATCGGACCAAAGCGCAGCGTGTCGCGCCCTCGCCGCGCCAGCACCTCGATGGGCAGGCAGCTCTCAAAATAATCGAGCTTCTCCCACTCCTTTTCCTCAGCCGGCTCAGCCTCAAGCAGCGCATCCAGGAACCGGTCGTATTCTCCACGGTCCATCGGGCAATTGATGTAATCCGCGGTTCCCTTGTCCCATCGCGCGGCAAAATAAACCCGGCCCATCTCGATCGATTCGGCGTCTACGATCGGCGAAATCGAGTCGTAAAACGCAAGATGCCCCGAGCCGGTCAAAAGCTCAATGTCGCGGCTTAGCGCTTCCGAAGTCAACGGCCCGGTCGCGACAATCGTGCATTTCGTGCCGTTTTCGTCTCGGACGAGTGACGTGCCGAGTTGAGTCACTTCTTCGCGGATCACGCGAATCTTCGGCTCCGCTTCAATCGCCTCAGTAATGCGCCGCGAGAATTCCACGCGATCCACGGCGAGCGCGTGGCCAGCCGGAACCGCCGTGTGATCTGCGATTCTCAAGAGCGCCGATCCTCCGCGCCGCATCTCCTGCTTCAGCAGCCAGGGCGCCGTGTTGACCGACTCGCTCTTCAACGAATTCGAGCAAACCAATTCACCGAACTCAGTGGTCTGGTGCGCGGGTGTCAACCTCGGTTTTCCGCCCACCATCGCGCGCATTTCATACAGATCCACCCCGCAGCCCAGCCGCGCGGCTGTCAGCGCCGCCTCTGGACCGGCGAGCCCACCTCCAATTATGCGAATTCTCGTCATATCCCCCTCGGCCGCCGTCTCATCGCGACGCCTTGGCCCTCGAATCGGCAATCCGCCATCCTCATGGCGCGCCAGTGCCGTCTGCCTCGCCGCCCGATGCCAGCCGCTCCAGCGCCTCGCCGCTCAGGCGCACATTTCGCCATTCATCCAGAAACTCGGCGCCCATGGTGCGATAGAAGTCGATCGCCGGCGTGTTCCAGTCCAAAACCTCCCACTGCAGGCGTTGGCATCCGTTTTCAAGCGCAATCGCGGCAACTCGCTTTAACAGGTCCCTCCCGATGCCCAGCCGTCGAAACTGTGGCAGTACAAACAGGTCCTCGACGTAGATTCCGGGCCGTCCGACCCACGTTGAATAATTGAAGAAATAAAAGGCAAACCCGGCCGGCTCGCCGTCATATTCCGCGATCAGGCACTGGAAAAATGGATGCGAGCCAAAGCCGTCCCGGATCAGGCCTTCCTCGGTGGCCGTTACCGCGTCCGGCGCCCGCTCAAAGGCTGCCAGGGCTCGAATAAACCTCAAAATCTGCGCTGCATCCCCCGCCGTTGCCTTGCGAATCGAAGTCCTCATATCTGGATTCTATTGTGTGATACACGCCACACGCGGCCTCGCGCCCGCCGCACTACCATTGCATTTGTTGATCGACAAGGCGCCGCCGATCGGCGTCCCTCTGGAATAGGCGGCTTGCGGCCTTAACCATCGTGTGCAAAGTTTGCGGCGGCCATGTCTTTGGCCGTAGTGGGACGATTGGGCTTAATCCCCTTGTGCGGGGCGCCGGGTTGGATTTAACGTTGATTTTGCTGGAATTGTGCCCTGCTGTATGACCTGCGCTATTGCGCCTGTCCACGCATCAGGGGAATGCGGCGTTTGAACTGGAGCCATGGCTCCGCAGCGTCGCACCGTGAGCACAGACACGTCGCGGCCGCACGTTAGTTCGCCGCTGGACACTTGGAATTCGAATTTTTTAGAGGCAGCGGGCAGCAATCCTGCCGCTGCTCTCAAGGAGACGACATGAAACGCGCATTTTCACTTTTGCTGGGCCTAACCGCTGCGGCGGGCCTCCTCGTATTGACTCTCCCGCCCGCTCAGGCACAGTCCCAGCCCGCCGCAAACATGGGTAAGATTCACGGTCGCGTCATTAATCCCACGGGACAACCGCAGGGAGGCGGCACAGAGAGCCTCTCCACCGACGGCGGCCATACGCTGGACTTCACTTTTCCCGTCGATTCCACGGGCGCCTATTCCGGCGAGGCAAAGCCCGGAACCTACACGTTGGTCTATCGTGCGCCTGATACTCCGGCCGGCCAAATGGTCGACTCCATCCGCGGTATCAAGATTGTCGCCGGAGTGGACCTCGAGCAGGACGACGATATGTCTCGGCAGGAATACATCGACAAAATGACGCCCGAACAAAAGAAGCAGCTCGAGGATCTGAAGAAAGTGAACGCAGACGCCCTCAAGGCGAATGCGCTGATCGCCAATCTCAACGCTGACCTTAAAGTCGTCGGCCAGGACAAGAAGGACATCGACACAGCCCCCGCAACCGCGGCACAGGCACTTGGCGCGAACGCTTCCAAACCCGACATCGCCGCCAAGGTCGAGGAAATCAAGACAGCCAAATACACCGATATCCAAAGCTTGATGACGAAAGACACTGCAGCCAAGCCGGATGAGGCCCTGCTGTGGAACAACCTCGGGTTCGCGCAGGCCGGGCTCAAGAACTACGACGATGCCATTGCGTCGTACAAAAAAGCGATCGACCTCGAAACCGCATCAAAGAAGCCGCGCATGCCTGTTATCGGCGCGGCCAACGAGGGTCTCGGTGAAATCTACGCGCGCACCGGCAAGGTTCCTGAAGCCAATGCGGCCTTTGACGCAGCCGCCAAGGCCGACCCCGCCAACGCTCCTCTTTTCCTGAGGAACGAAGCGGTCATCTTCTATCAGGAAAACAACAATGCCGCCGAGGCGGCTGCGGCCGATGAAGGCATCAAGATCGACCCGAACCAGGCTATCTTGTATTACATCAAGGGCCAGGGTCTTATCGCGAATGCCACGATCGATCCCAAGACCAACCGCATCGTTCTGCCGCCCGATTGCGTAGCGGCATATCAAAAGTACCTTGAGCTGGCGCCCGACGGCCCCTATGCCAGTGAAGTTGCCGGCATCCTGCAGCAGGCGGGAGAAAAAGTCAGCTCTTCCTACAAGGCGCCCAAGACCCACTAACCCGGCCGCCTTCACCTTTGCCTCAAGAGGCGTCCGCACTGCGGGCGCCTTTTGTGTCTGCTCGGCTCCCACTACAATTCATTGCATGTGTCCTGCGCTCCGTTTGCGCATTTCTGCCGGGGGCATATCGTCCTTGGTCGGCCTGCTTTTGGCCGCGATCACGACGTTGCCGGCGCAGCCCGCCCCTGACACGGGTAGGATTCACGGCCGCGTCATCAATCCCGCTGGCGTACCTCAGAAAGACGGCACTGTCAGCCTCTCAGTGGACGGCGGCGTAACTTTGAGCTACAACTTCGCCGTTTCTCCTTCCGGCGGCTACTCCGGTCAGGCGCCTCCCGGCGAATACACAATCGTCTACCGAGCGCCGGATACGCCCGAAGGCAAGATCGTTGACTACATCAGCGGTGTCCAGATTGTCGCCGGGCAGGATACTTCTCAAGACATCGACATGACCCGCCGGGAATTCATCGCCAGGCTCTCTCCGGACCAGCAACTGCAACTGCGGGAGTTGTCGGAGGCAAACACCGCCGCAGCCTCTGACGCCAAGCGCGATGCCTCCGCCATCGAAGCTGACCTGCAAATTGTGAATCTCGACTTCCAAGCCGCGGAGAATGCGCGAGTCATTGCGGCCCAGAACTTGCTCATGGAGCCGGGCTCTGGCAACGTCGATGAAATGACCGCTGAAATCGAGAATGCCAAGCTGTCCGAAATCGAAACCCTCATGACCAAGGATGCGGCCGTCGATCCAACTGAACCTGTGGTTTGGATCGGCCTAGGGCGCGCCGAAGCCGGCCTCAGGAATTATCTCGACGCTGAATTCAACTTCAAGAAGGCTCTTGACCTCGCACTGAAAGCCGATCCGCCGCGACCAGAGGTTGTGGGCGCCGCGGAAGCCGGTCTGGGTGAGGTCTATGCCCGGACTCTCATGGTCGACGAAGCGAACGACGCGTTTGACGCAGCAGCAAAGGCCGATCCATCAAGCGCGGCGAGGTACCTTCGCAATCAGGCCGTGATCTTCTACGACGCGCGAAACATTTCTGCGCAAATCGATTCCGCCGGCAAAGCCATTCAAGCAGATCCGAACGAGGCCATTCTTTACTACATCAAGGCTGCTGGGCTTGCCCAGGACGCCCGCATCGATCCTGAAACCAACAAGCTGATCCTGCCACCTAGCTGTGCCGATGCTTTCCGCAAGTACCTTCAGCTCGCTCCCAATGGCCCCCATGCCACCGAAGCGACCGCCATTCTCGAACGGGCTGGCGAAGAGACAAACACTTCCAGCCCCACTGCTTCTGGTCCAGTGCCTCAGAAGTGACGCTCCGCATCTCGGACCCTCTACAATCCATTCCATGAGTCCCCGTCCATGAGTCCCGTGTCCCGCAGCACCAAACTGTCCAGCCCCGCATTGCCCAGTTTTGACGATGCCTCGGCCCAAGTCGCTGCCTGTGCTGCGAAGGTTGCGCGAATTCGCCCCGGCATTGAGCGGGTTCGCCTCAATCAGGCTCTCGGCCGTGTGCTTGCTGAGCCGCTCCGAGCAGACGCTGACCAGCCTCCGTTCGCGCGTTCCACTCGCGACGGCTTCGCCTGCCGGGCGGCAGAGATCTCCGCGCATCGTCCCCTCCCCGTCGTTGGCTCGACCCGAGCGGGGCAATCTCCATCCGGTTCGCTTCCGCGTGGTTCGGCTTGGGAGATCATGACTGGCGCACCCGTTCCCTTCGGCACTGATGCCGTCGTTATGCTCGAGCACATCGAGGAGCTTGGTTCCTTATCCGCCCGCGCCATTCTTCTCGAACCTTCGCGCAACATTCTGAAAGGCGAGAACATCGTGGCCCGAGGCGCTCAGGCGCGCAAGGGGGATCGGCTTCTTCCCGCCGGCACCCAGATCACCGCCGCTCAGATTGCGCTTGCGGCGTCCTGTGGCTCGACTAAACTCGATGTCTTCCTGAAGCCGCGCGTGGCTATCCTCTCCACCGGCAACGAGCTCGTATCCATCCGCTCCTCGCCCGGCCCCAGTCAGATTCGCAATTCGAGCAGCGCGATGCTGGCCGCAATGGTCTCTGCCGCTGGCGGCGATCCATGGATTCTGCCCATCGCACGCGACACCGCCCAATCCCTCGACGCCGCGCTCGCCCGCGCCGCTGCCGCAGATCTCCTTCTTATCACCGGCGGCGTGTCCGCCGGCAAATTCGATCTTGTCGAGCCTGCTCTCATCCGCGCCGGAGCGCGCTTTCACTTTACAGGCGTCCGCATCCAGCCCGGCAAGCCATTAGTCTTTGGCGAGATGCCGTCTCGGAGCATTAAGGCCGGTCCAAAACTCCGCCGCACGAAGTGCTGCATCTTTGGACTTCCCGGTAATCCCGTTTCTTCCGCCGTCACGTTTCTGCTCTTCGCCACGCCGGTAGTGGCCGCTCTTGCCGGAAGGCGAGAGTTGGATCCCCGCTTCGCCCTCGCGCGTCTCGCCGAAGAAGCCAAAACCAAAGCTGGCTTGACCCGTTTTCTCCCCGCTGCCTGCACCTTTGCGGGCCCCATCCCTGAAGTCGTGCTCGTTCCCTGGCAGGGCTCGGGCGATCTCGCTGCCATGGCTCGCGCCAACTGTTTCCTGGTCGTACCCGAAGATGCGGATCGCCTTTGCGCCGGCTCAACCGTCCGCATTCTGCTTCCTTGAGGAATCCAATGCCCAAGCCTTCGCACAGCAAGCCCTCGCGCCTCTCGCACTTCAACTCATCGGGCCAGGCCTCGATGGTCGATGTCAGCGCCAAGCAGCCCACGCGCCGCACCGCAACCGCTTCCGCCTTCGTCGAGCTTTCCGCCGCCGTGCTCGCCGCCCTGCCCTCCAACCCCAAAGGCAACCCGCTTGAGGTCGCTCGCTTCGCCGGCATTCAGGCCGCCAAGCGCACCGCCGATCTGATCCCCATGTGCCATCCCCTTGCGCTCACCCACGTCGATGTTGGGGCCACCATTGTCGCTGGCGGCGTGCGCATCACGTCTTCGGCAGCCACAACCGGGCCCACCGGTGTCGAAATGGAGGCCCTCACCGCCGCCGCCGTTTCCGCGCTCACCGTCTACGACATGACCAAGGCGCTCGACAAGGCCATCGTCATTCGCGAGATCCGCCTCGAATCGAAATCCGGCGGCAAGAGCGGAGATTTTTCAAGAAATAGGAAGTAGGGTGCGTCCCGGCGCGCTTACCACCGCAGCCGCATTGCAACCCGAGTCGTTTTCACTCTAGACTTAGGAGGGCTAGGCCCGTCCTGCGCTCGACTGTGCGGAAGTGGTGAAATGGCAAACACACCAGCCTTAGGAGCTGGCGCCCAAAAGGCTTGCGGGTTCAAGTCCCGCCTTCCGCACCAAATTCAAAAGAGAGGGATTACCAACTGCTTGGGGCGGGGATGTGAAAGAGGGTGTGATTGTGAGACGTGAACGCATATTACAAGTCACCTTGGTGGTTCTCGGTCTGCTTTTCATCGCATTGGTTTACCCGCTATTTACAGACCTGTGGCATTCCAAGTGGCTCCTGGTGATGAACAACGAAACGGAACCCATGTTCCTCAGTTTCTTCGTCGCACTCGGCCCCTTCCTTCTCATCGCCAGCCGGAAGCGGTCGTCCCATCGATTGCTCATCGTCTTTACAGCGTGGTGGAACTTGGCGCACAGCTCTGTGATGGCAATCCAGACTGTCGAGGCGTGACAGCACGGTATACACCGGAACTTCGCGGATGTTGTCATTACCCTGATGATCGGTGGAATCCTGCTGGTGCTCTCGCCAAAGAAGCAGAACCAAAACCAAAGCGCAGTTTAGTGCTGGCGCCATTTCAGCTGCGTATCGGCACATCGGTGTGAGCTGACTGGGGTGAACGCGTGGGCTAACTTCAGAATGCACTCCCCCGCTCGAAAGGGTAAAAGAGCGGAGCTCACTTCAGCCGCGCGCCCAGCGGCACATCTTCGAGGAACCCCGCCAGCACAGGCGCTTCGCCTTCGAGCGAAGCTGCCAACAGCATTCCGTTCGACTCCAGGCCCCTCATTTTTCTCGGAGCCAGGTTCGCGACGATCACGATCTTGCGCCCAATCAGCTTCTCCGGTTCGTAGTATTCCGCGATCCCCGCCAGAATCTGCCGCTTCTCGGTTCCAAGATCGACCTCGAGACGCAACAACTTGTCTGCCTTGGGCACGCGCTCGGCCACCAGGATCTGCGCCACGCGCAGCTCCATCTTGGCAAAGTCGTCGATCGTGATGTGCTGCGCTGCATGCGCCGCGGCCTCCGCCCCTGTTTGCGGCGCGAGAGGCGCAACCGCAGGAACTGTCGGCGATTCAACCTTTGCAGCCACCGGCGCAACGGTCTTCGCTGCAGGCACAACCGCCTTCGCCAAAGCTGGCTTCATTGGTGCCACAGCCGTCTCGTGCTTCAATGGTGCAGGCGCCTTTGCTTCATCCACTCCGCTTCCGCCGCTCGCAGCATCCACTGCCGTCCGATTATTTTCGTCCTCGAGACTCTGCATACGTTCAATCGCATCCTTTTCCGCGCGCGGAAACAGTGGCGAGGGCTCGCCGAATCTCGTCCCCGCCTTCAATCCGCACCACGTGAGCTCACCCAAGAATCCGCGCTTCGCCGCATCCGCCAAATCGCCCAGCCCAAGTTGTCCCCACACCTTGGATGCCGCGTCCGGAACAATGGGATAAGCGAGCGCCGTAATCACGCGAATCGCCTCTGACGCCGTCGCCAGCACTCTTGCTTGCAGCTTCGCATGCTCCGCGTCCGAGCGCTCCGGCGGCTTTTTCCAGGGCGCATTCGCGGTCAGGTAACCGTCCGTCTCCGCCACCAGCGCCCACAGGCTCTTGAGCGCTTCAGAGAAATTCAATTCGTCAAACGCAGGCCCAAACGCCTCAATTGCCGCCTCCGCGTTCGTGCGCAGCGCAGTTTCCGCCGGCGTCTCCGCGCCTGCTTCCGGCACAACCCCGCCGAAGTACTTGTGCACCATGTTCACCACGCGGCTCACCAGGTTGCCGTAGCCGTTGGCCAAGTCGCCGTTGTACCGCTGAACGAGGGCGTCAAACGAAAAATTCCCGTCCTGCCCAAACGGAATCTCGCGCAGCAAGAAGTACCTCAGTGCATCCGCTCCCAGCACTGCCTGAACCGTCTCGGCCCGCACAATGTTTCCCCGCGACTTCGACATCTTTCCCTGGTCGAAGAGCAGCCACCCATTCGCCCGCACCGAGCGCGGCATCGCAATTCCCGCCGCCATCAAAAACGCCGGCCAGTACACGCAATGGAACCGGCTGATCTCTTTCCCGATCAAATGAAGGTCCGCAGGCCAAAACTTTTGAAACTTCTGATCGTCGTCAGAGCCATATCCAAGCGCGGTAATATAATTCGCCAACGCGTCCAGCCACACATACACGACGTGTTTTTCATCGCCCGGAATCGGAACGCCCCACGAAACACTCGTCCGGCTCACCGAAAGGTCTTTTAGGCCGCCGCGCACAAAGCTGATCACCTCGCGTCGCGTGGACTCGGGCCCCATGAACCCCGGATTTGCTTCGTAAAACTCCAGCAGATTGTGCTCGAATGCCGACAGCTTGAAAAAATAATTCTCCTCGCTAACCGTCTCCGTCATCCGCCCGCAATCGGGGCACAGCGTTCCCGGCGGCCCATCCACATACGCCTCGTCAGAGATGCAATACTGCCCCGTGTACGAGCCTTTGTAGATGTATCCGTTATCGCGCATTGTCGTAAACAGCTTCTGCACGCCGCGGATGTGACGCGGCTCTGTGGTCCGGATGAAATCATCGTAGGTCAGCCCGAACCGGTCCCACAACCCGCGAAAATCGGCGGAGAGTTTTGCCGCAAATTCCTCCGGTGTGCACCCGGCGGCCTTCGCCGAGCGCTCGATCTTCTGCCCGTGCTCATCGGTGCCTGTCAAAAAACGCGTCTCGATTCCCAGTGCCCGCTTGCGCCGCGCAATCGCATCGCACACGATCGTCGAGTACGCATGGCCAAGGTGCGGCCGCGCGTTCACGTAGTAAATCGGCGTGGTCAGGTAAAAGCGGCCCGAATTCGATTCTGACTTCGATGTTGATTCGGTCATGATGGGCACATTCCGTTCGCGCACAAATGAAAACGCGACGAGATCGGCGATCACTCTCCATCTTAAGGCATTGCGCTTGAATGGCCCGTCTTGCGCATTTTGCGCACCGCACATCGCACTTTAGGTGACCGTCTCACCGCAGATGCTAAAATCACTAGGAAAATCAAGCATTTTCCTGAGGCTCTCGCGTGGTTCTCGAACTTGAAAAGCGGCTCGCTGATCGTCTTCGAGCTGTCCTCAAAGACAAATACGAACTGGAGATTGGCTCGATCCCTCTCGAGACGCCGCCCGAATTGCGTCTGGGCGAGATTGCCACGCCCATTGCCTTTGAACTGGCGCGCAAACTGCGCAAGGCGCCTAAAGTCATCGCCCAGGAAATCGTTTCTGCACTCGGCCCACTTCCAGGCTTCGCCAAATTCGAAGTCGCCGGAGCTGGCTACATCAACGCGTTTCTCAATCGCGCTGAGGCCGCGCTATTAGTCGTTCCCGTCGACGCACATACGCCATCGCCGCTCGGCCACGCCCTCGTAGAACATACATCCATCAATCCCAACAAGGCCGCGCACATCGGTCATCTGCGCAACGCCATTCTCGGCGACACGTTCGTCCGCCTCCTCCTTGCCGCGGGCTACAAAGTTGACGTACAGAACTACATTGACAACACCGGCGTCCAGGTTGCCGACGTTGTGGTTGGCTTCCTGCACCTCGAAAAGAAATCGCCTGCCGAAGTTCGTACGCTGATCGCTGAACTCGCCCGAATAGGCGAGCGCATTGACTATTATTGCTGGGATCTCTACGCCCGCACCTCGCAATGGTACGGCGAAGGCACCGCCGAAGAGCAAGCCGCGCGCAAACAATTGCGCCTCGACACGCTGCATGCGATTGAGGCGGGCAATAAGGACACCGCCGTGATCGCCGACCTCATCTCCACGGCCGTCCTCCGCCGCCACCTTGAAACCATGCTTCGCCTCGGCATCGAGTACGATTTCCTGCCGCGCGAAAGCGAAATTCTTCACTTGAAATTCTGGGAAGCCGCGTTCGAAAAGCTGAAGCAGTCCGGCGTCCTCTACTTCGAGAACGAAGGCAAGAACAAGGGCTGCTGGGTGATGACCCGCCCCGGGGCTGAAACAACCGAAGCCACCGACGAAGGCGCCAAGGTCATCGTTCGCTCCAATGGCACTGTCACCTATGTCGGCAAGGACATCGCCTACCACCTCTGGAAGTTCGGCCTGCTAGGCAAGGACTTCGGCTATAAGCGCTTCTTCACGTATCCCGATCACGAGTGCTGGATCTCCGCGGAGTCCGGCGAGCCGAACCACCCCCACTTCGGCGGCGCAACTGCCATCTACAACGTCATCGATGCGCGCCAATCAGACCCACAAGCCAACGTCATCCAGGCACTTCGCGGCATGGGCTACACCGAGCAGGCCGATCACTACACCCACTTCAGCTACGAAATGGTGGCGCTCACTCCCCGCTGCGCCGTCGAGCTCGGCTACGACATTTCGGAAGAAGACCAGAAGAAATCCTACATCGAAGTGAGCGGCCGAAAGGGCTTCGGCGTCAAGGCCGACGACCTCATCGACAAGCTCATCGCCGCCACGCATGCCGAAGTAGACGCGCGCCAGACCTCCCCTGACGCAGCCGTGCGCCAGAAGATTGCCGAGCAAATCGCTATTGGCGCGTTGCGCTACTTCATGCTCAAGGTCACTCGCAACTCGGTCATCGCTTTCGACTTCAAAGACGCGCTCAGTTTCGAAGGCGAGACCGGACCATACATTCAGTACGCTGTCGTCCGCATCCGCAACATCTTTCGCAAGGGAAACACCACGCCCGAGACCGTGCTCGCCGATTTCGCCAGCCTGCCCGCCACCAATCTCGAGTCATATCTCAACGGCGAAGGCAACGAAGACATTTGGTCGCTATGGTTACGCGCCGGCCGTTTTTCCCAAGTCCTGGAACAATGTATCGGCACTTCAGAGCCCGCGTATCTCGCCAAGCACGCCTTCCAGCTCGCGCAGGAGTTCGCCAACTTCTACCATCGCCATCACATCCTTACGGAAGAAGACCCCGCGCGCAAAACCTTCCTCCTCGCCACCGCTGCGATCGCCCTTCGCGAGTTGGTCGGCTCTCTCGCCCTCCTCGGCATCGAAAGCCCCGAAGCAATGTAAAGGCAGTCTCAAGCTTCCGGCTTCCAGCCTCTAGCTTTCTTCTCGCGACTTAAAGCTCCCAGTTGCCAACTCACCCTCCCAGCCTTCACAATTTCGTTGGAGTGGTCTGACCAGTTTGAGCCGCTACGAACGCTCAGGCCGCTGCCCCCAGCCGGAGGTCTTCCCATGCGTCGTTACGCCGTGTCGCTCTGTGTCTTAGCTTCGTTCGTGTTCGCCATCGCCGCGCATGCTCAGGTACCTATCCAGTACGCACCGCCCTCCACAACCTCGATCCTTCCGCCCGATACGCACGCCACCGAGCCCGGCCTCCTCTTCTATCTCTCCGGCGACAACGGCTTCCGCGCCGACTATGCTGCCGGCGGCAATCCCGTTCCCAACTACCAACGCGACGTCAAAACCCTTCCCAACGGTGTCAGCGGCTCCTACATCCAGTGTGGCAACAATCAACTGCTCTCTTACTGGGCGCCCGGCAACATCAACTCACAACGCGGCACGCTCTCGTTCTTCTGGCGTTCGCGCGATCCACTCGACGAAACCGAATTCCCCATCTTCCGTGTCGGCTTTGCTGATCACTCCAGCTGGGATATGGTCTGGCTGCGCATCGATTGGAACGGCCATGGCTTTGACGCTTTTGTCACCGACGTGAACCTCGGTCGCACGCGCGTCTCCGTCAAGCTTCCCGACATCCCGAGGGCCGACCAGTGGATTCATCTCACCTTAGCTTGGGATGAAACCAGCGGCATCCGTTTCTATATCGACGGCAAGCTCATGGCCACCCAGGAAGCCACTGGCCTTTTCGACACAGCTCTCGATCAGTTCGGTCCGCACTCGCGCGTCATCGGTCCCACCGGCGTTGAAAGCTCCTACAGCTACGATCGCGGCGGCGACCTCGACGAGCTCCGCATCTACGACCGCATGCTTTCCGACGACAACATTGCCGGCTTGGCCAAAAATCAAATCCCCCAAGATATTCCACCGCTTGTTCGCACCGTGGCGACAGGCGCTTCTCCCGCTGAAGCCGCGGCCCCGGTGCTTCCTGCTGAAGGTCGTTTCGATTCCGGCTCAGGCCACGCGACAAACTGGCAGCAGGAATGGGATCTGAAGTACGGCTGGAATCGTCCCGGCGACGATCCCATTCTGCTTGACGAGGAATACACAACCATTCGCAAGGTCGAGATTCACGACGTTTTCGATCTCGATCGCTGGTGGTGGCGTGCTACCGACGGCATTCGCGAAACTACATGGCCTGGCGTCTTCAACCGCTCGCGTCTCATCGGCCGCGACGATTATTTCGAGCTGCCCGATTGGGACTGCTATTCGCTCTCCGGCAAGACAGTCACTTTCGACATGCCCGACGAGCCGTGGAATCATCTTGAGATCGCCGGCGGTGCTTGGGGCACATTCACCCTCCTCGCTCACGACAAGGAAAAAGCCGCTGACTCCGAGACCCCTCTCTTCATTCGCCCCAAAGGCCAGGAGATCACTTATCACCAGTTCGATTCGCCAATCACCGGCCAGAGAATCCGGTTCGTCAACGTCGAGCAGGAACAGCCCATCGGCGAGCTTTCCGCCTACTACGTCCATCCTGGCCTAGAGCCGGCTGGCGTGGCTATCCTCCGCTACAAGCTGACCGGCCAAATCAATCCGGCCGACAATCCCTCCACCAAACCGCTCGTCGACTTCATTGCCGGCCGCTTCCCATCTGATGAGCGCTTGACGATGGTTGCCATGCCCGCCGGAGCTCCCGGCACGCGCCGCAAAGACGTTCAAGGCGGACTGCCCATCGTCCACATTCTCATCCCTGCCGATTTCCGCTCGCAGTTCGTCGCCGACAGTCACGGCTACTCCTACGGCTGGGAGAATATCGACGCCGGTCTCGACGGAATCGCTATCGATCTGCCTCCGCTCAACCTCCAGCCCAACGCCGACGGCGTCATTCCCATCAACATCCAGATCAAAGATCCGCTTTGGCCTATGCGCGACATGCTCTACTTCACCTTCGCCGTCAAGCCCAACACGCCGCACACCCTCTGGCTCGACACGCGCGACCGCATCCTTCCCAATGGCCGTAGCCTCTATCTCACCATCGCCGCCCAAAGCTCCGATTTCTCGACCGATGCTCTCGAAGGCGCCGACATCCGCCTCATCTTCAAGCCCTATAAGGACGCGCTCCCCGAGCACATCGCCGACCGCCTCACGCAAGTGCACGACGAGTTCTCGAACCTCGTCGAGGAATCCGTCAGCTCGCGACGCCTTAATCTTTACAACCGCTTCGATGGCGACATCAGCGACCTGTTGCGCGTCGATCCCGAAAACGAACTGGCTCGCGACTACTGGCACGAAATGAATCACGAGCAGCCGCACCCGCCCTTCGTCGTGCCCCAGGCGCCGCTTGGCGTGCCGCAATGGGCCTTCCTGCAGGTTGAAGATCTCGGGTACCTCAAGCGCCTCATCAACTGGTACATCGATAATCGCCAAATCTCCAACGGCGAATTCGGCGGCGGCCTCTCCGACGATAGCGATTTCAGCGAGTGGTTCCCTGGTCTCGCACTTATGGGCTCCACGCCCGACAAAATCAAGGCCTCGCTTTGGCGCGAGCTCAACGCGATGTATGCGCAGCACATGTTCACCAATGGCCTCGCCACCATCCAAACCGACGAGTTGCACAGCTACGAAGACGGCCTCAACGTACTCGGCGAGAACATGCTTCTCGACTTTGGCAGCCCCAAACAGATTGAGCGCGCGATGGTCACCGCCAAGCGCCTCAAGTGGCTCACAGGCATCAACGACGCGGGCCACCGCCACGTTCGCTCCAACTACTTCAATGGCGCCAAAATGGCGACGGGAGGCGTCTGGGGCTGGTCGAAAGAAGCTTCGTATATGGATTTCCATCCCGCGCTCTCGCTCGTGCTTTTCAACGGTATGCCTGAGACACGCAAGATGATCCTCGAGCTCGCCGACGGCATCCTCGCTCATTACAAGCCCGGCCCCGACGGCAAGCCTGTGTTGCATCTTGAAGTCAACTTCAAAACCGACGAAGATAAGCCCACAGGCATGCGCGCGTGGTTCATTCTCTGGGCTGCCTATCGCTGGACCGGCGACCTCAAATACGTTCAGCCCTTCATCGGCTCGCCCATGGAATCGATGCAACTGGTCAATGCCGATACGCTCGACATGCTCGACTTGCGCAAATCCCAAACTAATCCGGTCATCGCCGCCGCCGCTAAAGTCAGCGGCCCGTCGGGCATCGCCCAGCCCAGCGAGACTCTCTGGCAGCTAGCCTGGCAGGCCACCGGCGACACCTCGTATCTAGAAAAGGTCTACGCCTCGCAGATTCAAACCGCCAAAGAGCGCGAGTTCATCAACACCGAGGGCAGCCTCTGGATCGATCGCATCTACTTCAACAATGGCGAGCTGCAGCGCTCGCGTCTCGGCGGCGTCGCGCTCATGCGCAATTATTGCTATCCCGGCAACGCCGTCAGTTGGCGCTTCGACGCGCCGACCGACGACCAGAGCGTCGCCATTCTCATTCCCGAAGCCACGCCCGATCACGTCAAAATCATCGCCTACAATCTCGACCGCGTTCCCGTCACCGCGCACATGACCGGCTGGGAAGTCGATCCCGGTGACTGGACGATGACGCAAGGCACACAAGCTGGTATCGGAAATGCGCCGCCCGCCGCGGACGCTCCGATCCAAAATCCTTTAACGCAAACCGTTGCGTTCGAGCGCAGCAAGTCCATCGCCATCACCTTCGCGCCGCGCACCACCACAGTCATCGAGCTCGCGCTCAAGACAAAGGGGACTCCGTATTGGTCGCGTCCGGATCTCGGAATCGATCCTGAAGACGTTAGAGTTGACGGCTCGAAGATGACGGTCACTGTTCACAGCGTCGGCTCCGTCGACGCACCAGCTTCAAAGGTCGTCCTGCGCGACAAAACCGGCAAGACCCTCGCTACAGCCGAAGTCCCCGCGTTGAAAGCGCCTCTCGACTTCACGCCGAAGACAGCTGAGGTTACGCTCGCCATTCCCTCGGGCGAGGCACTAAAGGGCGACACGGTCACTGTAGAATGCGGCGGCGATGTCCCGGAGATTACGCTGATGAACAACAGCGTCACGCTTAACTGATGCCGTCCCAAAGACCCGCAAAAGCTTGCCATCCTGAGCGGGGCCCGCCGCAGCGGGCGGAGTCGAAGGATCAGCGGTTGTTCTTGGAAATCGAAGCGATCCAATCGGCGATTGAAGTCTTTCAACTCCCCGGTTGGCCCAAAGTCCATCGTGCGTTTAGATCCCGCTCATTGTCACCGCGCTGGAACGCAAGCGATAATGCCTCCTGATAGAGGCAATGATGGCGGCTCTGAAATCGAATTCGATCTCCCTCTCTGCATCGCAAATCGCCGCAGAACCCGAACCGATCGCACGAAACCAGCCCGCTAACCGCCCGCGCCTCGAAGGGCTCACATCGTTGCGCTTTTTCGCGGCGTTTCACGTCGTTCTCTTCCACCTCTACGTCGAAGGTGTCCTCGCCGTCGGGCCATGGTGGTACAGAAACTTTGCTTCGATCGGCTACGTTGGAGTCAATTTCTTCTTCGTCCTCTCAGGCTTCATCCTTGTCTACACCTATGCGGTTACTGACTTCGTTCCGCGGCGATTCTGGCAGGCACGCTTTGCGCGAATCTATCCCGCATATCTCTTCTCCCTCGCCGTCACCGCACCGTTTTTCTTCTCTACAGCGAGGCACTTGAACCTTCCCTTCTTCGCGTGGAGCATGCAACACCTGCCACTCGCATCAATCCTCGCTCTCACCCTCCTTCAATCCTGGTTTCCGCAGGGCGCTCTTGCCTGGAACCCTGTCTGTTGGAGTCTTTCGGTTGAAGCCTTCCTTTATGCGCTGTTTCCATTCCTACTTAAGAGGACTAAGCCTCTTTCGCGCCGCCTCTTGCCGTTCTGGATCGCCGGAGTCTGGCTCATCAGTCTCGCGATGTCCGCAGCCTACATAGTCCTTCACCCCGATGGCGCCGCCAAGATCAACTCGACAGAAACGACTTTGTTTTGGAAGAACTTCCTGAGCTTCAATCCACTCGTTCGTCTGCCGGAGTTTGTTGTCGGCATGTTGACTTGCCGGCTGTTTCTAACGAGCGGGGCGAGCCGAAGGCTTGGTTCCATTTGCATTGTCGGCGGAGTTGCTGGACTTGTCCTGGTCACGATATTCGCCGACAAAATCCCGAACCCCGTGATCTCAACCGGGCTGCTCTCGCCCGCATTCGCAGCCATCATCTACGGAGTCGCATCGCAACCGCGATGGGCGCGATTCCTGTCCTTTGCTCCGCTCATATACCTTGGCGAGGCCAGCTACAGCCTCTACCTGCTGCATTCCTGGGTAATGTCGAATGTCCTGGAAGCTATGCCGGGCTTGCCGCTCGCAGTTCGAGTCGTACTTTGCGTGAGCGCGGCCATTGCCGCCTCGCTGCTCACGTACAAATTCATCGAGCAGCCGGCGCGAAAACTCCTTCGGCCGAAGCCGGCACGAACAAGCTGATTGCTGAAAGCTAACGGCTGATAGTTGAGAGTTAGACCCTCTTTCGCCGCTGGTGAGTCGACGGAATGTTCATGTCCTCGCGGTACTTTGCCACGGTCCTCCGCGTGAGTTGAATGCCCTGCGACTGCAGCATCGCAGCTAGCTGATCGTCGGTCAGCGGATGCCGCGCATCCTCGTCCTCGATGAATTTGCGCACTTTGCGCTTCAAAACCAGCAGCGGGGTGTCCGCGCCCTCCGGTCCGTTCGCGCCTTCTGAGAAGAAGAACCTCAGCTCCAGCACACCCTGCGGCGTGTGCGCGTATTTGTTGGCCACGGCGCGGCTCACCGTCGAGGGGTGAACCCCAATCTCCTCGGCCACTTCCTTGATCATCATTGGACGCAGCCCCTCTACGCCCTTGTCGAAGAACTCCTGCTGCCGCCGCACAATCACTTCACACGTCCGTAGAATCGTGCTCTTCCTCTGCGCGATGTTCCGCATCAGTTGCAGCGCCGAGCGGAACCTCTCTTTTACGTACTCCTTAACCTCCTTGTCGGTGTCCGCTGAGACAAGCATCCGCCGGTAGCGCTGGCTCAAACGCAGGCTGGGCAGGTCTTCTTCGTTCATGCTCACAACCCACTCGCCGCCGCGTTTCACGAAATACACGTCAGGTTCGATCAGCCGCGCCTGGTCCCGGTTGTACATTCGTCCCGGCCGCGGATCGAGCGTGCGGATAAACTCCACCGCTGCGTGCGCCTCTTCCGTGGTCACCTGCGCCGCTCGCGCGAGGTCTTTCACATCGCGCTTCTGCAATAGAGGCAAGTGGCGTTCCACAATCAGCTCAGCCACCTCCATTGCCCGTCGCCGCTCATCGATTTTGGCTTCAGCCTCGGCGCGGAAGCTGCCATGCGGGTCCGTTGCCGGCACCTCGTCCGCCTCCTCCGTCCCGCTTCCGTACAAATGGTCAAATTCTTGCTGCTGCGCCGCGATCTGGAGGGCCAGGCACTGCCGAAGATCGCTCGCCCCCACTCCCGCTGGATCCAGATGCCGCACCAGATCGAGCCCTCGCCGGATCAGATCGAGGGCCGCGGCCAGCTCCGCCGCATGGCCGTTGCTCGCCGCCACGTCGGCCGCTACACCACAGAAAGCAGCGGCGAGCTCCTCTTCGCTCGCCGCCAGATAACCATCCCCATCCAGATTGCCGACCACAAACTCCGCTGCCTCAAGGAGCTTTCGGTCCAGGCTCAGGGCTCCCAACTGCCACGCCAGGTGATCGGACAAAGTCGTAGGCTGGGAGAGAAAGTTTTCAAACGAGGGCTTGTCGCTGTCTTCGTATTCCGGTTGCGTGCGATAGCCGGGGTCGAGATACTCCTGGAAGTACGAGCCAAAATCGATCTCGTCGAAGACGTCCTTCTTGGCTGGCGCGGCCGCTTCCTCTGCCGGCCGCTCCAGCCGCTCCTCGCGGCCCGCGACATCATCCAGCATCGGAACTGTCTCGTCAATCTCTTCCAGGACGGGATTTTCCACCATCTCCGCATCGATCATCTCCTTGAGCTCGAGCTTGTTCAACGCAAGAACGCTGACCATCTGCATCAGGCCCGGCGTCAGCACCTGACGTTGCGCGACCTTCAAGCTCAGTTTTGGTTGCAGTAGCGGCATCGATGCGTCTCTTCCCGTTTTGGCTCAATGCGAGTGTAATCGTGCGTGATAAAGCTTAATCCAGAAACTGTCTCAGATCGAATCACCAATTCGCGTTATCGTCCCGAATTGGACTTCGGCCCATCTCGGAATCGTTAGAAGAAAACAATCCCGCGGCGCCCCCACTCGCCGTAGAACCCTCAGAATATGCCTGATTTAAGGGCGCGTCCAATTCCCTAATTGAGCGAGAATCCCTCGCCCAGGTAGATTCGCCGCACCTCGACGTCGTTGCCCAGCTCGTGCGGCGTCCCGGTGCGGAAGATCCTGCCCTCGGCAATGATGTACGCGCGGTCGGTTACGCTCAATGTCTCGCGCACGTTGTGGTCCGTTACCAGCACGCCAATCCCGCTGGCCTTCAGGTCAAAGATGATCTTCTGGAGCTCCAGCACGGCAATAGGATCGATTCCGCTGAACGGCTCGTCGAGCAGAATAAAACTTGGCTGGATGCACAGCGCCCGCGCAATCTCCACCCGCCGCCGCTCGCCGCCAGAAAGCGCATACCCCCGCGTGCCGCGGATGTGGCCCAGATTCAACTGGTTGATCAGCTTCTCCGCGCGCGTGCGCCGTTCCCGATTGCCCAGCGGCTGCGCTTCCAGCACCGCCAGGATATTCTCCTCCGCGGTCAGCTTGCGAAAAACCGAAGGCTCCTGGGGAAGATAGCTGATGCCGAAGTTCCGCGCTCGCAGGTACATCGGCACCCGCGTGATGTCAATCTCGTCCACCAGCACGCGCCCGCTTTCGGGCTGCACCAGTCCTACGATCATGTAAAAGCTGGTTGTCTTGCCGGCGCCGTTCGGCCCCAGCAAACCCACCACTTCGCCGCGAGAGATTCGCAGGTTAACGTCCCGTACAACCTGCCTCCGCTTGTAGCTCTTACCGATTCCCTCGGCAATCAATGTTTGCATGCGTCTCGCTAGCGCTTTGGCGCCTATTTTCCGTGCGCTTCTGGAGCGGTCGTTTTCGTTTCGGTCTCGCGGCCGCCGCCTTCGATTCTGACCCTATCATCGCGGCTATCGAAAATCAAAGCCTCGCCGGTCACGGTCCCGCGCTCAGGATCGCTCAGTTTCGGCGGCGCGCCGGCGCTGCCTGTCAGCACATATTCTCCGGTCGCGCCTGAGTACATAAGCTGCTCCCCTGTCCCGCGCCGGCCCTCGATCGTCAGCGCCACATGACCCGTTGCCTTCATGCGATCCACCTGCGCCTGCCCACCGCCGTTTGCGTCGTGATTTCCCGCCGGCATCAGCAGCAACTCAACCGCATCGGACGACGACGTCGCCGTTCCCGTCTCCGCAATCACCGCGCCGAGCGTGCCTCCGCGCATCACCGCCCTCCGCTCCGCATCGGAGTATTTGAGTTCCCCGCCACGCACGCGGATCACTGAAGCGGCGGGCGACGAGTTTCGGGAGTTTCCGCCTTGGTCCTGTATCTCAGCTTTCGTGCCGCCGTTGCCCGCACTCGGCGCGCTCAGCATCACCACTCGCACCGGCTCTGCCGGATCGCTGCTTCGCGCTACCAGCGTCTGCAGGTGCTGGTTCAGCAGGATCACCGGCCCACTCACGAAATTCGTTTCCTGCCACAGGCGTGCATGTCCGCGAAAGGTTACTTCGCCTGTGAATTGATTCAATTGAGCCTCCGTTGCGACCACGTGGGCTGGACCCTTGCCGCCGAGCGTCACTCCGCCCTCTCCCGAATCGCCGGCCACTGTCGCGCCTTGCCCACCCGCGCCCGGGTCCGCCCATGTCGCCTTCACATTGCCCCGCGCGAAAGCATCACCCGACTGCCGCGACACGTCCATTCGATCCGCCGTCAACTCCAGGCCGCCGTCTTGCACGCGCGGACTCATCGTCAAATGCAGCCACTCGCGCGTCCCCTCGTAGATGGCTTTACCTGACATCGCACGCAGCGGCGGCTGAGGCTGCGCACCTGGCTTCTGCAAAGGTTGCTCAAACAGCACTACATTCTCATCCAGCTCTGCCACCCGCAACCCGCCCGCGCCTCCGGCAGGCACGACGGCCAGGCTCCCGCGCACAGCTCCCAGGCTCCCTCGCTCCCTCGCTCCCTTGGTCTCTTGGTCCCTGCCTTCATCAAATTCCGCCTCCAGCCGGTCGCCTGTCGCAGTCTGCCGCGCCCCTGCCGCCGTCGTCTCGTCGATCTCCGCATGTCCCACGCCCCTTACCGCGCGCAGCACCGAACCCGCTCCGAAGATTCCCGTCACTTCATCCGCAGTCATCGTCGATGGAGTTGTCCTCGCGGAGCCGCGCTGGCTTTCACTCGTGATCGTCACGCCGCCCGAGCCGCGCATCGACTCCACTTCCAACTGTCCTTTGTCTGCGGGTCCCCGGCCTGCACCCTTTGCCACTCGAAAGTCGAGATCCACCACAGGTGAGCGCCACATCCGGCTCACGCGTAGCGCGCCATCTCCCGCAATTTGCCCCGCGCCCTCCACGCTCGTCTCTTCGCTCTTCATCTCTACGCCGCGCTCCAGGTGCGCGCTTTTCAGCTCGCCCTTCGCGCCAAACTCCAGCTCCGCCGTCGGCGATGTCCCGTGCACTATGCGGCCATCGTTTGCCGAGTCCATCGTCACACCGCCCTCCATGTGCCCATGAAGTGGCTCGCTGTGCCCGTCAAAATCCATCCACGCCACGGGCGCCGCCAGATGCCCGCCGTTTGCCGTCGCGACCGTAAATCCGCCCTTCGCGTCGAGGCGCTCCGCCGACCCATCGACGCGAAACAGAATCTTTGCTTCAGACGCGTCCGCCTGTCCACCGTGGTACTCGGCGTTTGCTTTCATGAGCATGCAAGTCTGCGCGCCGCGGTCCAGCTCCGCATGCTGCGCGTGAATCTTGACCTCATCCGCACCGCGATGCGTCGTCATCTCCACGGCCTGCTCCAGCGTCAGGTGCCCGCTCTGCGAGTCGTAGCTCGCGCCCGTCGCGCTGCCACTGCCCTCCGCAGTGGAGAAATCGACTTGCTGCGCCGTCGTCACCAGCCCCGAGTTCCGATCGAAGGTCACCCCGCTCGTCTTAACGTCAATCTGCCCAGCCGAGCCCGTCGCCGCGCCAACCTCGGCAATCACATGGCCTTTCGTTTTGCTCGCAGTCTCCATGGCTGCTTCTGTGCTTGCCGACGGCCGCGTCAGCAGCATCTCCACCGGTCCTTGCGCCATGGCCTTGCCTGTCTTCTGGTCGTACTCGAAAGTGTCACCGGAAATCCGGTCAATTTCTTTTCCGTCTTCTCCGAAAAGGTCGATCTGCACGTCGTGCAGCTCTACGAAGTCGCTTTTCAGCTCTACCTCTCTCGACGCATGAATCCGGTACTGCGAGTGTGCCCCAAACGCATGAACGTAGGTGTACCCATTGGCCTCCTGCACGATGTCCTTGGCCAGCCGATGCGGCAAATCATGCCGGTTCAGCACGTTCTTCAACTTCGCTCTCACCAGGAACACGCCCAGCGTGGCCAGCAACAGCACCGCCGCCACCAGCAATAGCGTCCGGATTCGCTCGATCGTCAACCGCACGCCTAGTTTTCCATTCCCAACCGTGCCGCGAGCCTCGTTGCCAGGCTCTCGCCCAACTCGCTCCACAGCAGGCGCGCCGTTGCGCCCGAGGCCTTCTCCACTCCCGCGGTCAGCTCCACCAATTGGCGCACATTCTCTTCCACGTGTCTCGCGCCCACCAGGTCCAGATCAGCGTCCTCCTCGAGGAATGGCGCATCGCTGCCAAAGTCGATCCGGATGTGCCCATCCTGTTCGTACGAACCCTCGTCGAACAACGGCCCATACCCCGTCACCCGCACCAGCCTTGGTCCACGCGCCCAACGACCCAAAACCGTGTCATTCTGAGCGGAGGGCGCCGCAGCGCCCGAAGTCGAAGAAAATGCATTTTCGTTTTTCGCAACGGAAACTCCGCTCGGCCCCGTCTCGAGTTCCCACAAATTCCACCCAATCTGGAACTCGTATGCGTAGTCCTCGTGCATCAGTTCCGCCGCCTCTTCCACCGCTAGCCGCGGATCCGCGCCCGGCACCTGGCCCGGTTCAACCAAGCCCGCCATCCGCCCATAAATCCGCTCAAAGATCGGCGTCTCGTTCCAGCTCACCGGCCACACCGTTGCTGAATAAACCTTCGCCTCGCCCCCATGCGAAGCAAAGGCGCCCAGCACCGCAGTCAGCTTGTCGGGGAGCGCTTCCAGGCGCAGGTTCGGGTACCACAGGCTCAAATAAAGCGTGTCCGCCATCTGTATTGATTTTAGACGCGCTGCCTGTAGCTACTGGGCCGCCGCAAGCTCCGCGCCTCCCGCAATGTAGACTTTTTGTCATGCGAAAACATGCCTTCCGGTTCATTCTTGCGCTCTTGGTCTCTTTCGCGGCCTTTACGGTCGGAAGGGCGCAGCAGCCTGCGCCCGCGCCGCAGGCCGTGTCTGATGCCCAGCAGCAGCTCGCTGACTTGGGAGCCTGCCAACTGGAGAATGGCCAGCAAATCACCGGATGCCGGCTCGGTTACCGGACATTTGGCAAGCTTAACGCCGACCGTTCGAACGCCGTGCTCTTTCCCTCATATTTTTCCGGCACCAGCTCCAGCCTGGCCGGATTTGTGGGCGCGGGCGAGCTCGTTGATCCGTCGAAATATTTCGTCATCGCGGTCGATGCATTCGGTGACGGCGTTTCCTCATCCCCTTCGAACTCCACTTCGCAGCCGGGTCCGCTCTTTCCCGCCTTTACCACGCGCGACATGGTCACCGCCGAATACCGCCTCGCCACGGAGACGCTCGGTCTCAAGCATCTGCGCGCAGTCATGGGCGTCTCCATGGGCGGCATGCAGACATTCGAATGGATGGTGGACTACCCCACGTTCATGGACGTGGCGATTCCCATCGTCGGTTCACCGCGCCTCACCGGCTACGATCTGCTTCTCTGGCATGCGGAGGAGGATGCGCTCCGTTCCGATCCCGCTTGGCAAAACGGCCACTATACCCAGCGACCGCCCATGGGCTTGGTTGATGCAATCCACACCATGCACCTGACCACTCCGGCCAACTACGCCCGCGAGCATCCGCCCGAGAAGTTTGCCGCCGATTATGCTGCCTACTACTCGAATGGCATTCTTCCCTTCGACGCCAATGACTGGCTGTCGCAACTGGAAGCAATGATCCATCACGACGTCGCCCGCGGCGGCTCAATGTCCGGCGCTTCGATGCCCACCGACTCGTTGAACGATGCGGAAAACCGCGTCAAGGCGCGCGTGCTCGTCGTGGTCGCCGCGCAGGACCACATGGTCAATCCGTTGCCGGCTGAGGACTTTGCCAAGGCCATCGGCGCCAGGGTCTTTGTCCTCGATTCCGACTATGGCCACATCTCGTTCGCCTACGAAACGGATAAGTTGGGACCGGTTGTGCGCGCGTTTCTGGATGGGCAGTAGGGCCGAGAGATGAAGGCGGAGAGCCGTCAGCTTAGCTCTCTACGCCGTCACAATTTCGCTGAAGTCCGCAATCGACGAAAAATTACGCACAACTTCGGCGATCAATCCAAGGTTGGCGCTGCGAACCGCCTCATCGGCGTCGAGCACCATCACTTTATCGAAGAACTGGTCAATCGTCGGCCGCAGCGTCGCAATCAACACCAGAGCCTCGCCGTAATTCCGCTGCTCGCGGAGCTTGGCAATCTGCGGCGCAATCTCTTTTGACCGGTCCCAGAGGTCAATCCCCTCCAGTGCGAGTTTGCCGATCTTCCGCGGATCAGAACTGAAGCCCTTTTCCTCAGCCTGCTTCAAAATGTTCTTGATACGTTTGCATGCGGCCGATACGGCGGCGAAATCCGCCGAGCCGCGTACCGAAGTCAGTGCCTCGGCGCGCGCAATCGCGTCGCGCACATCGTCCGCGCCCGCCGCCAGCACTGCGTTCACCACGTCGTACGCAAAGCCGCGCACGTCTTTCAAATAAAAATGCAGCCGCTCGCGAAAAAACTCGGCGACCTGCGCTTTGCCGGCATCGCTCACGCCGCTCGCATTCACCACGTTGCTCAACGTCAGTGGCAACTCTGACTCAGCCAGAATCTTCACGACCGAGTTCGCTGCCCGGCGCAGCGCAAACGGGTCTTTCGATCCTGTCGGCGCATTGCCGATCCCGAACATCGCCACAATCGTCTGAACGCGATCAGCGATTCCTAACAACTGCCCTTCCACCGATACCGGAATCGGGTCTTCAATCGAAGCCGGCGTGTACTGGTCGTAGATGGCGCGCGCAATTGGCTCACTTAGCCCCTGCGCCCGCGCATACAGTCCGCCAATTACGCCCTGCAGCTCGGTGAATTCTTTGACCAGTTCAGTGGTGAGATCGGTCTTTGCCAGTTCGACCGCTTTGAACAGCGCCGCCTCGTCGAACGGAGCGTTCACGCCCTTCAGGATCGTGGCCAGCGCATTCGCGACCGCCAGGTTCTGTTCTGTCTTCCAGTAGTAGCTGCCCAGTTCCTTCTGGAAGGTCACGTTCTTCAGGCTCTCCATGCGCTTGGCCAGCGGCGTCTTCTGATCCATATCCCAGAAGAATCGAGCATCCTTGAATCGCGCTCGCAGTACACGTGCATTGCCGTGCCGTATGATCGCCGCGCCCTCATCATCCGCCTGCGTGTTCAGCACCGCCACAAAGTCCGGCGCCAGCTTGCCCTGCGCATCTTCCACCGCGAAGTATTTCTGGTGGTCGCGCATCACCGTCACCAGAACCTCTTCCGGCAATTCCAGGTACTCGCGCTCAAACTCGCCCAGGATCACCGACGGCCACTCGGTCAAGTGCGTCACCGTATCGACCAGCGCTTCGTCCTCGCGCCAGCGTGCGCCATCCACCTTGCGCGTCGCCGCGTCCAGCGCCTTGCGGATCGTCTGCCGGCGTTCGGCCACATCGACCACAACGAACGCCGCGCGCAACGCCTCGGGATAACTCTTGGCCCCTTCGATCACGACCGGCGCCTCACCAAAGAGCACCCGATGTCCACGGCTCGAATTGCCTGCCGCAATTCCCGCAATCTCCAGTGGAACGACTTCGGCGTCCAGCATTGCCACGACCCAGCGCACCGGCCGCACAAACCGCTCCGGCTTCGCCGCGCGCCAGTACATGTTCTTGGCCCAGTAGATCGCCAGCACTTCTTTCGGCAGCTCCGCAGTCAAAATCTCCGCCGCCGTCCTCCCGATCAGCTTCACCGTCGCGCCAACGTACTCGCCCTTCGACGTCTCTATTTTCTTGATTTCCGCAACGGCAATGCCAGCCTTTTTCGCAAAGGCTTCGGCTGCCGCCGTTGGCGCGCCATCTTTGAAGGCGATCTTCCACGACGGGCCCATGACCACTTTTTCGTTGTCGGCCTGCTTGGCTTCGACTCCTTCTGCCAGCACCGCCGACCGCCGCGGCGTCGAGAAGGTCGTGACCTTCGCGTTCTCAGCGACCAGCCGCTCACGCTTCAGCAGTTCGCCTACGCGCTTGCCCAGCTCGGCCTCGGCCGCGGCAATCATCCGCGCCGGAACCTCTTCGAGCCCGATTTCTAGCAAAAAATCCGCCATGCCTGCTCTTCTTTTCGCTAACTTGCTGACTCGTCCGCCGCGGCGGACTGACCCGCTTCCTGCTGCATCACCCACGCCTTCGCCACGCCCACCGCCAACGCGCGAATCCGCCCAATCACACCCACGCGCTCCGTCACACTGATCGCGCCCCGGGCATCGAGCAAATTAAAAAGATTTGAGCACTTCAGCGCCAGCTCGTACGTCGCCAGCAGCGGAAATCTTTTCTTTTCCTTTGCGCTGGCATTTTCGTCTGTCAACAAGGCACTTGCCTTTTCGAGCAGCGCCTGCGCCTCCGCCTCATAGCTATTGAAGTGCTCCCAAAGCCTGGCCACATCGGCCATCTCGAAGTTGTACACGGAAAACTGCAGCTCCTCGGCCAGCCGCACATCGCCGTAGGTCACTACAGCGCCCGTACCGGGATCGCGCGCCCACACAATGTCGTAGATCGAATCGACGTCCTGCAAAAACGCCGCGATGCGCTCCATGCCGTACGTTAACTCTGCGCAAATCGGGTCGAGATCCATCCCCCCGCACTGCTGGAAATACGTGAACTGCGTAATCTCCAGTCCATCCAGCATTACCTGCCAGCCCACGCCCCACGCGCCTCCCGCCGGCCACTCCCAGTTGTCCTCTTCGAACTTCAGGTCGTGGTGCTTCAGGTCGATCCCCATCGCCTCCAGCGATTCCAGATACAGCTCCTGCACGTTCACCGGCGGCGGCTTCAGGATCAGCTGAAACTGCGTGTGCTTGTACAGCCGGTTGGGATTCTCGCCGTACCGCCCGTCGGCCGGCCGCCGCGAAGGCTGCGCGTAACCCACCTTGTAGGGCTTCGGCCCCAGCACGCGCAAAAACGTCTCAGGGCACATTGTCCCCGCGCCCACTTCCAAGTCATAGGGCTGCTGGAGCACGCATCCGCGCTCCGCCCAAAACGCCTGCAGGCGGAACAAAAGATCCTGAAAGGTTAGCGATGTGGGCTTTACGCGCGCTTCGGGCTGGGCAACGGGCACAGGCAGCTCTCTCTCATCGGGACTCTTTCGGATTTTATCAGCCAGGGTGAATTCAAAAGGCGCGCTGGTCATCCTTCGCATTACTTTGGAGATGAGCCCTGGAACAAAGGGCGAGTCTGTTCCAGCCCAACCCTTCACCCACCCAGCCTCGCGATCGCCTCGGCTGTCTTCAGCTTCCGTTCCAGATGCCGCTCCAGTGTCTGCAGCGTGAAACGCCGCAGATCCTGCCCACGCTTCCGCGGCCACGCCTCGCCCGCAAAACTGGATGCCGGCGCCCGCAGCATCCGCTGCGCCAGTTGCCACGAGTCGGCGGAGAGCGAGCTCCCCGACCCATTTGCATGCAGCCCGCAGAGCAATCCGTCGGCATACGCGTTGAAGCGCACCTCGCCCCCGCCAAGCGCCTCTCCGCACACCATGCAGTGACCGATGTCCGGCAGCAGGCCCATCAGGCGCGTCATCCACAACGAGAAATACGTCAGCGCCATCCAAGGTCCTGAGAATTGGGGTCCTGAGGATTGGGGCTGCACCGTCTCCGCCTTCACGGCGCTCGTATGCTCCAGCACACTGGCCAGCAAACGAAACACAGTCGCCTGTGGATCGCGCTCCGGCAGCGCCTCGTCAATCACCTCGGCATAAAAGCTCAGTACCGCCATGCGCGCCTGGTCCACCGGCGCCGACAAGGGTGATCGCAGAATCTCCAGTTGATCGAGCCTCACTAATTCTTGCCGCGGCCGCTCGGCAAACCACGCCCGCGCCACCGTCATCGGCTCCAGCGCCCCGCCAAACCGCTTGCGGCTCTTAAGCGCCGCCTTGGCCATGCCCTTCAGCCGGCCGTAATCGCGTGTAAAAAAGCTCACCAGCAGGTCGGACTCATGCACCGGCCAGGTGCGCAGAACCACCGCCTCTGAAGTGAGCACGCTCATGCATCCCCATCATCGCACCGCGGCGGCACAGCGCCCACAGACACAAACGCGCATTCCGCCGGGCGGAATGCGCGTTGTCTGCGGCTCCTGCCGCTCAATTCTTTTCAGCCGCTACCGGCCAAAGTGCGCGGCGTTCTTCTCGGTAAAGTGGGCCCACTTCTCTGGCAGGTCGTCCTGCGCAAAGATGGCCGACACCGGGCACACCGGTACGCACGCACCGCAGTCGATACACTCGACGGGGTCGATGAAAAGCTGATCGGCTTCGGCATGACCGGCTTCATCTTTCTTGGGGTGGATGCAATCGACGGGACAGGCGTCCACACAGGCGGTGTCCTTGGTGCCGATACAAGGTTCTGCAATCACATATGCCATCTCTGCTCTCTCCGGAGATTCCCGCGGCCTCGCGCTCGCGATCCGCTCTGATCTTTACGACGCTGATAGTAGCATACGGCCCCGCGCCCTGACTTCCACTGTTTCGCCCGCGTTTTGCCATGCGGGAAGGGCCGTCGCCCTCAATCCCGGCCGCTTTTCGCTCGTTCCACCCGCGCCTTCGCAAACTCTTCCGGCGTAGGAATCGACGTCAAATTCCGCCCTGCGAACATGTCGCCAAAGAATCCGATCAGCTCCTCGTGAATCAATCCGTTCGACGCCAGAATCTCTTCGCTCTTCAACTGGAACCGCCTGCCCGCAAAGTCCGTTACTCGTCCGCCGGCTTCTTCCACCAACAGGATTCCGGCTGCCGTGTCCCATGGATTCAGATTGAACTCCCAGAAGGCGTCCATGCGTCCGCAGGCCACATAAGCCAGATCGAGCGCCGCAGACCCTGCCCGCCGCACTCCGTGCGAGCGCAGCGTGAACTCCTGGTAAAAGTGAATGTTCGGGCTTGCATGGCGCTTGCGGCTGGGAAAGCCGGTGGCCAGCAGCGCCTCGGCCAGCTCCGGCGTGCGCGAAACCCTGACGGGTTTCCCATTCAACTGCGCGCCCTGCCCACGTTCGGCTGTGAAGAGCTCATCGCGCAGCGGATCGTAGATCACACCAGCCACCAGCGTTCCATCTTCGCCGGCTGGCGTGCCGGCCGCACGGTGTTCCAATCCCATCGACACGCAGAATTGCGGAAACCCGTGAGCGAAGTTCGTCGTCCCATCCAACGGGTCCACGTACCAGCGGAACTCACCTTCCATCCGCTCCCGCGTGCCCTCCTCGCCGTAAACACCGTGATCGGGAAACTCTTCACGCAATCGAGTCCTGATCAGCTTCTCCACCGAGCGGTCGGCCACGGTCACAATGTCTACGTCGCCTTTGTATTCGGTCTCTACACCCTGTGCGTAGTATTCGCGCAGCCGCGCTCCCGCCTCGCGCGCAATCTCGGCAGCCTTAGGAATAAATTTGAGGTTTTGCGCAATCGCCGGCTCTGCTCCGCCCTTCACAGCCCTGCCTCGTGAGAACCATTTCCGTCCGGTCCCGGCCCGTCAGCAGTCTCATAGCGCGTCACTCGCCGCCGGCCTACTTCGCTGATGGTGCGAATCTGGTTCTTGTAAATAAACAGATTGGGCTGACCCTCGCGCGTCAGACGCAGCATGGAGTCGTCGAAGTACTCGATCCACCCGCGTACCGTCTCGCCGTCTCTCAACTTGATGTTCACGATCACCTGGCGATCGCTCAATGAGCGCAGGTAGAGTCCCTCCTGGCCGGTCTCGCCCGGCGGAGGCGTCTTGGAGCGGCGGCGCGACGACAATGGGGAAGTCATGTTGCCATTTTAGATGCAAGTGCGCCGAGGGGCGTTCGGTGGGCCCTAACTCTTCGAGAATCAACCGGTTTTTTGAAAACCTTTGGCGGCCGGCCTCAATTGCCCTTTGCTGGAGTATCTGCGTAGTACCCGGCCTTGTTGCGCACGTTGAATTCGTCTGCCGCGGCGCGCGGAATCGTCACCACCACTCGATGAAAGGTCCTCCCGGGCTCTTGATTCTTCGGATAATAGCCGAGCAAATACTGTGTTCTCAGGTCGTCGCTCACCCTGGCAAATGCCTTGTCCAACCCGCCCTCGCCGACATAGAAATGCTTTCCGCCCGTCTCTTCGGCCAGTGTAATCAGCGCGTGTTCACCGCCCAGGTCACGCCCAGCGCTGGCCTCAATGGGCACGTCGATCAGCGAATAGATCATCACCTCATTGCGCAGCGCAGCCTCTAACGCCTGCGCGTAGGTTGAGGACTTGGCGGTGTCGTCTCCGTCAGAGACGATCACCAACACTTTGCGTCCCTCGCGCTTGCCCAGACCCTGGGAACCCAGGCAGATCGCATCGTACAGTGCCGTCGCCCAATCGGAGCGAAGCTGACCGACGGCGTGGTCAATCTGCGGCAGGTTGTTGGTGAAGCCTGTCAGCTGGGTTACATCCGTTGCAAACTCGAGCACGCTCATCTGGTCCTTCGGCTGAAGAATGTCGTTGGCGAAGTGCCTTGCCGCGTTCGCCTCCTCGTCAAGATCCTTGCGCACGCTCCCTGATGTGTCGATGGCAAGCGTCAGATTCAGCGGCACGTCGGTTTTCCGCTCGAAGATTGCGATCTGCTGCGGCCGGTTGTCCTCGAACACTGCGAAATCGTCTTTGTCCAGCCTGCCCACAATCGCCCCATTCTTATCTGTGACGTTGACGAAGATATTCACCAGCTTCACGTCAACATGGAACGTGGCCTCCTGTGCAGTCATCGCCGCGGGGGCCAGCGTCGTCATCACGCCGAAACAGGCGATCGCCCACGTGCCGCGTAGACCACTCCAACTAGCCCTCATGCGGCGCCTCCGCGATGGCCACCACGAGTCCTTCAGGAAACGGCTCTCCCGGCGCCCAAACTTGGCCGTCGGCAAAGGTCTCCCTTTTCCAGATGGGCACAGTTTGCTTGACGGTGTCGATCAGCCAGCGGCAGGCCTCAAAAGCAGCCGAGCGGTGCGCCGAGGCCACGACGATCAGCACGCTCGTCTCGCCGATTTCCAACCGCCCCAGGCGATGAACCATGGTCACCTGGCGCACGCCGAATCGCTCGCGCGCTTTCTTGCCCAGCTCCCGCATCTGATTCACTGCCATCTCTTCATAAGCCTCGTAGTCCAAGCACAGTGTCCGGTGTCCGCGCGAATGGTTACGCACAATTCCGTCAAACACCACCACCGCTCCGTCTTCGCCACACTTGGCCGCTGCAACAATCCTGTCCGCGTCGATCGCTTCCCGCGTTAGTCCAACGAGAACATTCGAATCCGCGCTGCTCTCCTCCGAAGCATTCGAGGCATGCGCAGTGCCGCCGGAGACCGGCGGCAGCAGCCCCACTTCATCCCCTTCATGCAGAATGTGCGCGGCCTGGGCATATTCAGCATTCACACCCACTGCAATGCCGCTGAGAGCCTCTTTCGGTGCGCGCTCCGGCAACCGAGTGCGCAGGTGCTCAAGCAACGATCCCACCGTCGCGCGCTCCGGCAGCTCCGCCTCGACGGCATCGGGGCCGAGCCACTCTTTCAAAATCCCAAAGGCGATCACGCGTACATGCATGGTTAGAAAAAGAATACTGCTCCATAGATTAGACGTGGCTGCTTGAAATCAGGGGTTGAGTCGATGGCAACTCAAACAGCCTCGGTCCTTGTAAATGATGTTGAGGAGTTAACAGCGGGACCAGCCCAGAGGGATCCCTCAAAAAAGAAAGGCCGGCAAAACCGCCGGCCCGCTTGCACAAAATCAGGAGCGATTACGCCGCTGCGCCAGCTGCGCCCGCTGTGCTCGCGGCCCGCCTCGTTGCGGCGGGTCGCATTTGCGGCCGTGCTGCCAGCAGCGGCAATGCCACCGCCAGCACGTCCTCAATTTCGCTGGCATAGTGCACCGTCACGCCTTCCATCATCTCCGGAGTCAGATCCTCTTCCACGTTCTGGCGGTTCTCTGCCGGCAGAATGATATTTTCGACTCCGGCCCGTCGCGCTGCTAGGAACTTCTCCTTGATCCCGCCCACCGGCAGCACATTGCCGCTCAGTGTGATCTCGCCGGTCATGGCCGTCAGCGGCCTTACTGGCGTGTCCGTGAGTAATGACGCCAGTACGGTCACCATGGTCACGCCAGCCGAAGGGCCGTCCTTCGGAATGGCGCCTGCGGGCACGTGAATGTGCAGGTCCATCTCCTTGGTAAAGTCCTCGGCCAGTCCGAGCCGCGCAGCGTTCGAGCGTACCCAGGTCAGCGCGGCCTGCATGGATTCCTGCATCACCTCGCCGATCTGTCCAGTCATCGTGAAGCCACCCTTGCCCTTCATTTTGTTGGCCTCGATGAACAGAATGTCGCCGCCGGCAGGTGTCCATGCCAGCCCAACGGCCACACCGGGCCGCTTCACCCGCTCCGCTACCTCGGTTTCAACGCGTACCTGGATGCCGCCAAGGAACTCTTTCAGCGTCTCCCTGGTCACCACCAGCTTTTCCGGGTGGCCTTCGACCACGCGCCGCGCCTGCTTTCTGCACACCGTTCCGATGGTCTGCTCCAGCTTGCGCACACCGGCCTCGCGCGTGTAATGGCGGATGATGTACCGCACTGATTCCTCCGACAGCTGGATCTGCTCCGGTGTGATCCCGTTCTCCTTGATCTGCCGCGGAATCAAGTACTGGTTCGCGATGTGGACCTTCTCCTCTTCGCTGTAGCCCTGCAACGGAATGATCTCCATGCGGTCGATCAGTGGAGGAGGTACCGTGTCCAGCATGTTCGCCGTGCAGATGAACAGCACCTTCGACAGATCGAACGGTACGTCAAGGTAGTTATCCCGGAACGTATTGTTCTGGGCCGGGTCCAGCGTCTCCAGGAGCGCCGATGCCGGATCGCCGCGGAAGTCCCGTCCGAGCTTGTCCACTTCATCGAGCATGATCACCGGGTCGTTCGTTTCCGCCCGCCGAATGCTCTGGATGATCTGTCCCGGCAGCGCGCCGATGTACGTTCTCCTGTGGCCGCGAATCTCAGCCTCATCGTGCATGCCGCCCAGCGAGATGCGCTGGAATTTACGTCCCAACGCGCGCGCGATCGAACGGCCCAGACTCGTTTTGCCCACTCCGGGCGGCCCGACGAAGCACAAGATCGGACCCTTCATGTCCGGCTTCAGTTCGAGCACGCTTAGGTAATCCAGAATTCTGTCCTTCACCTTTTTCAGCTCATAGTGGTCCTCGTCGAGGATCTCCTTGGCCTTGCCGATATCGATCTTCGATCCAGAACTCTTGGCCCACGGCAGCACTGCAAGCCACTCAATGTAATTCCGCGTGAGCCCGTAGTCCGCGGCCATCGGCGACATGCGCTGCAACCGCCCCAGCTCCTTCAGCGCCTCTTTCTTCACATCCTCTGGCATCCCAGAGGCTTCAATCTTTTGCCGCAACTCCTCGATGTCGCGCTGACCTTCGTCCTGCTCGCCCAGCTCTTTCTGGATGGCCTTGAGTTGTTCGCGCAGGTAGTAGTCACGCTGCGACTGCTGCACCTGATCCTGGACTTCTGTCTGGATCTTGGTGCGCAACTGCTGCACCTCGATCTCCTTCGCCAGCAGCTTGTTCAATTGCTCCAGCCGGTCCGCGATGCCCGGGGTCTCCAGCAACCGCTGCTTATCGTCGGTGGTCAGGAAGGGTAGCGAGGATGCCACGAAATCCACCAGCTTTGCCGGTTCGTCGATGTTGGCGGCGATGGTCCTCAACTCGTCTGAAAGTGTCGGCGATTCGGTCACAATCTGCTGGAATTGCCCGACCACGTTGCGCACCAGAGCCTCAAACTCCGGCGAACTTGCCGGCGCCAGCTCCTCGAGAGTCTCCACTTCCGCCACCATGTACGGATCCGACTGCACGAACCCCAAGAGGCGGACGCGGCTCACGCCCTCAGTAAACACAAAACGGCTCTGGTTGGGCATGCGCACAATCTTGTGCACGGTCGCCAGTGTTCCAACAGTGTGCAGGTCAGCCGGCTTGGGGGCGTCCAGCCGAGGGTCAAGTTGCGCCGTGACCACAATGGCGCGCTCCTCTCCCAGTGACTCAATCAGTTGGATCGAGCTTTCACGACCGACCGTAAGCGGCAGCACCGCATGGGGAAACAGCACGGTGTCGCGGACCGGCAGCACCGGAATTCTGCGGGTTACCGCGGCGTTCCGGGTAGAAGCTTCATTTTCAGGGTTGGCTGGCTGGTTAGGCATTGAGTGTCCTCGTGTCAACTTTCCTTCATTAGATAGCTCATAACCTGCAAAAGTTGCAACTTCCGCCCCTTCGCCAATCCTATTTTGGGGTACGGAATGACTCGTCGTACGTGCCAACCCCTACTTCGGTTCCAGCAGTTGCGCTTCCATCTGGGAGACCCCCGAGCCAAAGCCAGGTGAATCTGCATGCAGACATCCAGCCCCGATGGCTCTCGGCCCTGATTTCTCTGGCGGTTACCCGCAACTTAAGCGGAATGCGCTCAGCCGTTCGTGGGGTCTATCGGCGGAATACACCGAAAGGTGAGTGGAAGCGGATCTCGAAGACCGCTCCAGTGGGTGACTTGCCCTCCGTTGCCGCCCTACTCCGCTTCGCGCTTGAGAGCCGACTCGATCTGCTGCCAAACCTCGTCCGGGGGTTCGACGGTGGGAAATAATTGGCGGGCGGCTTCGGCAATCGTCTCCAGTTCGGCCAGCAAGGCGCGGCACCGGTCGCAGCTCTCCAAATGAGGATGGGCTGTCGCGTCCTCCCCGGAGCCAATCAGCTCGGGCAGTTGCGCCTGAAACTCCTCGCAGCTCATTTTGCCGGGATCGCCCGTCATGGCCGCTCCTCCGGGCGTTTCTGGCTGCGCAGCGCATCGCGCAGCTTCAGTCGCGCCTTGTGCAATTGCGACTTGCTGTTGCCGATTGAGCAGTCCAGCATCGACGCAATTTCATTATGCTCAAAACCCTCCACATCGTGAAGGATAAAGATCAGCCGGTACCCGGTCGGCAGATCGGCCACGGCCCGCTCCAGCGCCAGCCGGTCGATGGCTCCACTCAGCGTCAGATCCGGTGCCCCAAAGCTCCGGCTCGGGCCTTCTTCAGGCGCCGGCTCCATGGCCTCGTCCAGCGAGATCAGGGCCAGCCCTTTCTTGCGCAACTGCATCAACACCACATTGATGGCCAGCCGGTGCAGCCAAGTTGAAAAAGCCGAATCGCCCCGGAAAGTGGCGATCTTGCGATGCAACTGCAGAAACGCCTCCTGGGTCAGGTCCTCAGCCTCTGCCACGTTGCCCACCATGCGCAGGCAAAGCGAGTAGATGCGGCGCTTATGGAGAGAATACAGTTGCGCAAAGGCTTCATGATCGCCCGCCTGAGCGCGCGTCAAAACTTCGCCTTCCGCCGGATTAGCCGGTCTGGAAGCCGAGCGTCCTTGCTCCTTGCCTGCATTTGGCCGGATGCTTCCGGGCGCTTGCGCGGGGGAAGAAGAATTGGGCATGCACTTCCTTAAAGGTTTCTCTCGAGCCGAATCCTTGCGCGAGACGGCAAAAGCTCGCATCGGCCAATCCAGAATCGCAGTTCTTCTTTCTGGATTCCCATCTCATGCGGGAATTCCGTTGCTGCCGGATGCCCTCCCACCGCAACAGGCGTGGCGAAACAGGGTCCCTACCGCTTGGCACTTCGCTTCGGCGAATCGACTCCGGCTTGCCGGTTAAGAGACAGACGAAGCAGACATTCTCTGGTTTTGACGCAGCTTCCTTACTGGTTAGTATAAAGTTAGGCAATTAAGGTTGGCTGAGTTCGCATAAAGAAACCCAAGCCGACGCCCTTCGAGAGCGCGTGTTGAGCCGCTCCCGCTTTGCGCTGGGATGCTGCGGTTCCACCGCACTTTTTAAGATATGGTCTTCGAAACAAAGCCGGTAGTAAGATGCGGCGTTCCATCCGGCCCCCGGCGGCGGCCGGTGAGCGCCGTCCGCGTCGATGCCATGGAACACCCAGCGGCCCTGCAACTTCGTATCGCTTACCGGCTTCTCTGCATTCGGCTCGCGTTGCATTCCCTCCTCCGATCGCGCGGCCTGGCTGTCTTTGCCCCCGCTGTTTTCACTTCGATCTTTTTTTGCCTTGCAGCCGCGCCAATCTCCGCCCGGTGCCAGGGGCCGGCTGCACCTTCCGAAACTGGCCTGAGCGCTCCCGCTATAGACAATCCGACGCAAGCCGATTCCGGCAACGATCCCATGGTTGCATTGGAAGGTTTGCCCGTGATGCACATCTCTTTTGAAGGCGTTTCCGCCGACCGCCTGGCGCCGCTCCCCGGCCACCTGGCCCAGGCGGAAGGAGCACCGCTGACCGCAGACAACGTGAGAAGGAGCCTCCGAGAGCTCTACGCGAGCGGGCTGTATGACACTGTCGAAGTTGAGGGTTCGCGCCAGGCCGGCGGAGTAGCGTTGATGTTCCTCGGAACCCCGCGCACCTTCATCGGCACAGTGAGCGTTGACGGAGCCGTTGGGGCGACCATGAACACACAGCTCCAGCGCGCCTCGCAGCTCGAAGCCGGAACCCGCTTGACGCAGGCCAAGATGCTTCGCGCTGTGGAGCAAATGCGCACCGCGCTCGAGCAGAACGGCTATTTCGGAGCGGCGATCACGCAGGCCATAACGCCCCACCCCAATCAACAACTCGCCGACGTCGCGTTTCGCGTGGTTTCGGGAATAAGGGCGCGCGTGGGGAAGGTTACGGTCACGGGCGACTCGGGCATGAGCCTCGAGACATTTCGCCGCCGCGCCGGGCTGCGCATTGGCGCTCATGTCGACCACGATACCGTCAATCGCGCCCTCGATGGCGTACTTCGCGAGTTCCAGAGGCGGGGCCGGCTCGAAGCCGACGTCAAGCTCGAGTCCGCGCAATACGACGCCACCACCAAGTCCGTCGACTATCGCTTCACTGCCAATCACGGCCCCGTCGTCAAGGTCGAAGTCCAGGGCGCTTCCATTGAAGCGGATCGCATCAAGCATCTCGTCCCCATCTTTGAAGAAGGCAGCGTGGACGAGGACCTGCTCAACGAGGGCAACCGCCGCTTGCGCGACTACTTTCAGAGCCTGGGTTACTTTGACGCCAAGGTCGATCACCAATCTCAATCGCCGAGCAGTAATCGCGTCGACATTCTTTTCGATGTCCAGCTTGGCCCACGCCGCCACGTGCAGAAAGTCTCCATCGACGGCAATCATTACTTTGATTCGACGACGCTGACGGACTTGCTTAGCGTCCGCGCCGCCGGCGTTCTCGACCGCCATGGAATCTACAGCCAGGCGCTGGTGCTGGCTGATGTCAACGCGCTCCAGGGCGTCTATCAGAGCAACGGCTTCTCTCAAGTGAAAGTGACGCCTGAAACCAGCACGCCGGAGACGGTCGTGGCCGATAATCCGCCACCCAGCGGCGCGCAGGCCGGCATCGCGCAAACCGCCCCGCTCCAGGTGACCTACCACATCGTGGAGGGTCCGCAATTGCGCGTGGGCACGCTGGCCATTGAGGGCAACGGCCACATCGCCACGGCCCCGCTCACTGCGCTGATGAACACTATGCCGGGCCAGATGCTTTCACCGCGCAACCTGGCCGGAGACCACGACGCGATCGTCACCGCCTACTACAGCCGCGGCTTCGATCAAGCGGCAGTGACCGTCAACCAGCAGCCGGAGCGCTCCGATTCCAACAAAGTCGACGTCGTCTTTCAAGTCGATGAGGGCGAGCAGATCTTTGTCCGCGACGTGTCGTTGACTGGCCTCCAATTCACGCGCCCGCAAACCGTAGCCCGTGCCATCACGATCCACCCCGGCGATCCACTCAATCAAGCGGCTCTCACCGACACGCAGCGTAATCTCTATGACTTCGCCCTCTTCAACGAAGTGAACGCCGCCGTCGAAAACCCGGACGGGGCCTCGACGCGCAAGACGATTCTGCTGCAAGCTATCGAAGCGCGGCGCTGGACGTTTACCTACGGCGTTGGATTTGAGGCCCAAACCGGCCAGCCGCAGAACAACTGCGCCGGCGCCACCGCCGGGGGCGTCGCGTGCAATCCCAACGGCAAAACCGGCGTCAGCCCCCGCGGGCTCGCCGACATCACGCGCAACGATCTTTTCGGGCGTGAGCAATCCGTTTCGCTGCGCGGCACCTACGGCTTGCTTGAGCAAAGCCTCGGCCTGCTCTACCAGGTCCCGCACCTTGAAGGCAATCCTAACTTCGCCTTCACCTTTTCCGGCGGCTACGCCAACAGCCTGGATGTCTCAACCTACGTCGCCTCCCGCCTCGAAGGAGCTTTCCGCTTCACTCAAAACTTCAACCGTCCCGGCTCCTGGATTTCTCGCGCCAACACGTTCATCTACGAGATCGACTTCCGCCGCGTGAAAGTGGCTGCCAGCAGCTTGCAGGTTTATCCCGGAGAAATTTCGTTGCTTTCAACCGCAACGCGCGTCGGCGGCCCGGCATTCACATGGATTCGCGACACCCGCGACGTTCCCATGGATGCCCGCCGTGGCACCTACTCAAGCTTCCAGGAATTCTTGTCCGACCGATTCTTTGGAGCGGAGGCCGAGTTCAACCGCATCGACACATCGAATTCGAGCTATTACAGCTTTGACAAGGGCCGCTTCGTAGTGGCCCGCAACACGCGCTATGGCCAGATTCGCACCTTCGGCAGTGGCCCCAACGGTGTCATTCCGCTTCCCGAGCGCCTCTATGCTGGCGGCGCGGTTTCGCTGCGCGGATTCTCGCAGAACGCCGCCGGGCCACGCGATCCCGAAACCGGTTTCCAGATTGGTGGCGCTGGAGCGCTCACCAACAGCACCGAGTTGCGCTTGCCGCCTCCCACGCTTCCCTGGCTGGGCAACACGGTGAGCATTGTTGTCTTTCACGATATGGGCAATGTCTTCACCAATGCGGGCGATGCCTGGGCCAGCTTTTTGCGCGTGCACCAGCCCGACAGCGATGCCTGCCGTCAATTGGCGACTCCCGGCCAACCTAAAACGTACCTTCCCAATGGCCCGTATACGTCAACCGGCCAGCAGGGCCTGTGCAGCTTCAATGACTTTTCACACGCCCTGGGCCTGGGCCTGCGCTACCACACGCCGGTTGGGCCCATCCGTTTCGACGTAAGCTATAACCTGAATCCACCCATCTATCCGGTGAATATCAACTACTCCATTCCGACTCCTCCAGGAAGTCTCATCCCGGGTTACGAGTCGGACCCGTACGTCGGCCAGTCCCCGCACATCAACTTCTTCTTCAGTCTTGGGCAGGCCTTCTGATGAATACGCGCATCCCAATCCGGTTCCTGTTTGCTCGTTGCCACGCTGCTTTGTGGCTTTGCGCCGTGGCACTGTTTGCGCCCTGCGCCGCCTTGTGCGCGGCTCAATCGGACCCACCTTCTGCTCCCGCCGTCCTGGATAGTGTGGTCGCCGTCGTCAACAAGCGCGCCATTCTGGCCAGCGACATCGACGACGAAATTCGCCTCTCGGTCCTCGATCCCAATCTCGTCGGTCAGGGCACGCTCACGCGGCAGGGGGCGCTCGAGCAGCTGATCAGCCGCGCCCTCATTGAGCAGCAGATTCGCGAACAGGACATGCAGGCCATCGCGCCCTCGCAGGATGAAGTCAACGCTCGCCTCGAACAGATTCGCAAGCAGCTCCCCGCCTGCGTCCGTCAAAACTGCGCCACCGACGCCGGGTGGAAGGCGTTTCTTGCCGCGCACGGTCTCACGCCGGAGCGGGTCGAATCCTATCTCCGATATCGGCTTGAGATTTTGAGCTTCATTGAGCAGCGTTTTCGCCAAGGCATCCAGATCTCACCGCAGCAGGTCGAGAGTTACTACCACGATATCCTGCTTCCGCAGTATGCCCCCGGCGAAACCGTTCCGCCGTTGGATCAGGTCGCTCCTCGTATTCAAGAAATCCTGCTCGAGAAACAGGTGAATGTTCTCTTCGACGCGTGGCTCACGAATCTGCGCAGCCAGGGGGACGTTGAAGTCCTCGATCCATCGCTCGAATCCGCTGCGCCCCTGAACTCCGGTCCCGCTGCGAACCCCGTTGCGAGTTCAGGTGCAGCCCCGGGAGCGAGCCGATGACCGATCACTCCTCGACTTCAATCTCTCCGAATCAACCACCTCCGCCCGAGCCTCCATCGCGCGGCAAGCGCAGTCGTTTGCGCCGATTTTTCCTTCGCCATCTTCCGATTTCGCTCGCAACGGCCGCTGTTTTGCTCGTCCTCGCGGCAGTCGCCGCCTACTTCATCGCAAGCTCAGCCACGTTCGAGAATCTCGTTCGCAAGCGCATCATCGCTCAAATTGAAACGGCCACCGGCGGTCGCACGCAGATTGAGTCGTTTCATTGGCGGCTTCTTCATCTCGAAGGCGAAGCTGACGGGGTCGTCATTCATGGCACTGAGGATCCCGGCGATGCGCCCTACGCCCAAATCGACCGTCTGCGCGTCCAGGTGAGCATCTTCGGCTTCTTCACTCCACATATTTCGCTGCGCAACCTTGAGATTGACCGGCCGCAACTCCACTTCATCGTGTACCGCGACGGCTCGACGAATCAGCCGCGTCCACTCCGGCCACAAAAGCGTGGTGAGTCGGCCGTCGGCACGCTCTTCGATCTGCGCGCGGGCCAAATCTTGGTCGAACACGGAACTCTCGATTTCGATGATCGCGCCGCCGCATTCGACGCTCAGAATCGCTATCTTCCGCTCGACTTCAAAGCCGACGACGTATCGCTTCAAATGATCTACGTGCCCGGGCCGTTCCGCGCGTTCGAGAGCTATCGCATCAATGCCGCCGCCGAAGATCTCGTCCTCGCTCGCCAGTTGCCGCGAAAGCAAGCTCCGCCCATACACGGGAAGTTTCAGCTCGCGCTCGTACTCCAGCGCAATCGCATTGCTTTGCACAGCTTTCAGCTCACAGCGCACAGTCGCGGGGAGCAGGACCGCGTGCTTCAGGTCACGGGAACGCTTGATGATTTCACCCATCCTCGCTGGCAGGCGAATTTCGATGGCGACCTCGACATGCGGCTCCTCGATCCAGTTACCGGGTACGCTGATTCGCCCGAGGGCATCGCTCATCTCCATCTCGCCGCTGGCGGCACTGTGCCCGCTTTTCAAATTTCCGGCGACGTCCATGTGGACGGTGGCTCATACCTTGGTGCGGGCATGAACGCCACGGGGGTGAACCTCGATGCGCGCATCGATGCCGATCGCGGAAAGCTGCTGATTACTCAGATCGTCGCCCGCATACGCCAGGGCGGCCAAATCGAAGGCTCCGTCTCGCTCGCGCCCTGGCTTCCCGGAGCAAGATTCACCCCCGCGCAGATTACAGGGCCCATCACCGCTCCTGATTCCGAGGAATCGCGCCGCGCACGCAACGTGCTCGTCCACCCCGCGGTTATTCCTATCCCGATGAACGGCAAGGTCACTGCCAACTTCAAAGGAGTTTCGCTCGATACGATTCTCAATATCGTCTGCCCGCTGCAATATCGTCGGCTTGGTTTTGCTGCTGGCGTCGATGGCCCTGCAATTGCTACATGGTCGAATGGCGATGTGCGCACGATCGCCGTCTCGTCAACTCTTGCACTGAGCCCAATGCAGCCAACGCCCGCCGGTGAGGCGCCCGCGACCGGCGTCATCGACGCCACCTATACGCAGCGCAACGGCGGAGTGGACTTGCGTAATCTTGAGCTGCACTTGCCCGCGAGCGATTTCACTGCGAGAGGCTCGCTCGGTGCTTATCCCGTCACGAGCGCTTCTTCGCTCATCGTCGACCTGCATTCCCATGACATTTCGGAGTTCGACGCCGTCCTCCGCAGCTTGGGATTGGAGCGCAACGGCAAGAGGGGAACAGCGGCTCTGCCCGTGTCTCTTATGGGACAAGCCGATTTTCGCGGAACCTGGACCGGCTCCCTGATCAAGCCGCACATCTCAGGCACGCTCAAAGCCACGCAACTTGCTGTCGAAATGCCGCCGGCGACCGGCGATTCCAGCCAGCCTCGCCTCGTGCATTTCGATTCCGTCAACGCCGAAGGCAGCTATTCACCATCCCAGATCTCGATTCAGCACGCTCAGTTGCTCCATGGGAATTCCAGAATTGCGTTGAGTGGAACACTCGACGCGACTCTTGGAGCTGGTTTCCCATCGATGCCCCATCGTCACTCCACAGGCAGTCCGCAACCAACCTACGATGGCGACTCCGTCCTCAATGTGAGCGTTGACGCCGCCCACATCGGCATCGCGGATCTGCAGCCGTTTTTTGCCCAGAGCTTTCCGGTCACCGGCGAATTCGATGCGCAATTCACGGCCAACGGGCCGCTCCGCAAACCCGCAGCTTCAGGCTCGTTGCAGATGGATAACGGTGTCGTGTATGGCGAGCCGGTTACGCAACTTCGCGTCCAAGCCACGCTCGCCGATCATTTGCTCAAGGTCGTCTCGGCCCGCACCACAGATGCCGGTGGAGTCATCTCGGGGTCAGGAAACTATGACTTCGACGCTAGAACCTTCGACGTCGATGCCCACGGCTCTCAAATCGACATCGCTCGCATCGCGTGGGTCGGCCGGCACAATTATGAAGCGGCTGGCAAGCTCGCGATCGACATCACCGGCTCCGGCTCGCTCGACGATCCGAGGCTAAATGCCCGCGCCAACGTTGACTCTCTCGCGTTGGGCGGACAACGATTCGGCGCCTTCGAGGTTTCGGCGCACACCGTCGGCCATCAGCTGATTTATGACGCGACCACCCAGTTGCAGGGAGCGGACCTGCACCTCAAGGGCCAGACAGCATTAGGCAGCGGCTACGCAACGCAGGCTCGCATCGAGTTTTTCCAATTCAACGTCGGCGCTCTTCTTCGTATGGCGCACGTCACGGCCTTTACCGCAGACTCTGCGCTCGCCGGGACGGTCTCCATCGACGGGCCGCTTGCCGATCTTAAGCAACTGCGCGGCGACGCCCAGCTTGGCCAATTGGCGGTCACCGTCGCCGGTGTCCATCTGCAAAGCGACGGCGGCTTGCACGCCACGCTGGCCGGCGGCCGTGTCCGCCTCGATCCACTCCATGTAACCGGCGACAATACCGACCTACGCGCGGAGGGTAGCCTTTCGCTTGAGAGCTCGCATCAACTCGATCTTGCCGCCAGCGGCTCCATCAATCTCAAGTTGGCTGAAACGCTCGATCCCGACCTTACCGCCAGCGGCGACAGCACCTTTAAGCTCGAAGCCCACGGCCCGCTGCGCGATCCCGGTTTGCAAGGCAGCGTCGAATTCCAGAACGGTTCGCTCTCGCTCGAAGATCTGCCCAACGGCCTCAGCCAGTTGCGCGGCACGCTGGAGTTCAATCAGAACCGGCTTGAAGTGAAATCCCTCACCGCCATGACCGGCGGCGGCCAACTCAATGTGGCAGGCTACCTCGCCTACCAGCACGGAATCTTCGCCGACCTAACCGTCACGGGGAAAAGCGTTCACATCCGTTATCCTTCCGGCGTCAGCTCGCTGGCCGACCTCAGGTTGCAGCTCCAAGGCCCGCAGTCGAACCTCCTCCTCAGCGGCGACGTGCTCATTACGCGTTTTGCCGTCAGTCCCGATCTCGACCTCGCCGCCCTCGCGGTCCAGGCCAATACCTCGGTCCAATCCGTTGCGCCGCCCAATGCTCCGTCGAACCACGTGCGACTCGACGTGCACATCTCCTCATCGCCGCAGTTGAACTTTCAGAACGCATTCGCCAAGCTGGCCGGCGACGTGAATCTGCGTCTGCGCGGCACCCTGGCGTCTCCATCGCTTCTCGGCGCGGTCTCCATCACTGAGGGCAGTGCTCTCATCGCCGGAACCCGCTACGAACTTGAGCGCGGCGACATTACCTTCACCAATCCGGTCCGCATCGAGCCCATCATCGACTTGAGCGCCACCGCGCACGTTGAGGACTACGACATCTCCCTCGGCCTCCACGGATCGCCGCAGAAGCTCAGCGTCTCCTACCGCAGCGACCCTCCGCTGCCTGAAGCCGACGTGGTCGCGCTTCTCGCGCTCGGCCACACTGCCAACCAGCAGCGCCTTTACACCCAGCAGCAGGAGCAGGCCATCAGCAATCCAACCACCGATGCGCTCCTCGGCGGCGCACTCAACGCCACGGTCTCAAGCCGCATCCAGAAGCTCTTCGGCGCCGGCTCTGTAAAAATCGATCCCAATTACCTCGGCGCATTCGGCAACTCCACCTCGCGCATCACGGTTGAGGAGCAGTTGGGCCGCAACGTCACGCTCACCTACGCCACTGACGTCAACACCACCAGCCAGCAATTGCTCCAGGCGGAAGTCGCCATCAACCACCACGTCTCCCTCGTCGTGGCCCGCGATGAATCCGGCGTCTTTTCGATGGTCGTCAAAGCCACTCGCCGCTATCGGTAACCGACCGGCGCGCAATCGCCAACATAATCTGCGCAACCAATCGCACCCTATCTGTGTCTAAACAGACCGGCAGACATGCCGGGTGCCGTTTCATCCATCAGGAGGCCGGCGCCCAAACACACAAAATCCTGATGATGGAGGACTTTGCAATGACAGGAACCATCAATCGTCGCAACTCTATTCTCTTCGCCGCGGCTCTTTTTGGTGCGATTCTGGTCTTTCCCCAGCTCTCGCAAGCGGCCACCGACCAGGATGTCACCAGCGCGGTCCGAGCCAAGCTCAACAAATCGCAGTTCAAGGATATTCAGGTCAATGTCGACGCGAATGGCGTCGCCACCTTATCCGGCACGGTCGGCGAATATGAGAACAAGGCCGATGCCGACAAAATCGTTCACAAGGTGAAGGGCGTCTCCGCGGTCCGCAACGACATTCAGGTTTCCGGACCCGATATTCCCGATGCCCAGTTGCAAAAGACTCTGATTGACAAGATCTCCAGCGTCAGCATCGGCTACGGCAATGAGTTCGACGCCATTTCCATCAGCGTTCAGAACGGCGTGGTTACGTTGAGCGGTCATTCCCACGACTATCCCAACCGCGACTCCGCACTGGCCGTTGCCGCTACAACGCCCGGCGTGAAAGACCTGATCGACGATATCGCCGTTGATCCTGTCTCGCCGATGGATTGGCAGATCCGGCTCGCGGTGGCGCGCGCCGTCTATGGCTATCCCTCGCTGAACATGTACGCCATCGATCCCGAAAAGCCGATCCGCATCTCGGTGCAGAATGGCCATGTGGAGCTATATGGCGTGGTCAATTCCCAAGCCGACAAAAACGTCGCTGGAATCCGCGCCAACACCGTTCCCGGAGTCTTCAGCGTAGACAACTACCTCCAGGTTGCCGGCCAGCCTTCTGAGAAGTAGCTGAACTACCTGCACAACTGTTGGCAGCTTCCATCCTTTCCGCGGTTTCATCGCGGAAAGGGTGGAGCGCGCGCCCGCAAAGTCCCCTCACACTTACCCACGATCGAACCGCCGCAATCCCCACAAAACTGGTTATGCTGTAGGGTACGTTTCTGCACCACTCGGCGCGGCGTAGGATTTTTGTGCGCGTTAAGGAGTTTCGATGAAGCCGGAGTTGCAGCCCGCAATGGACGAACAGCGCCCGACCTCTGCCGACGCCGCACCGCGCTCGCCGCAACCCTCTCCGCAACATGGGCGCGATTTCGACTGGGTCTTCATCGGGCCGCAAGGATTGCGCGTTGGCTGGTCCCTCCTTCTCTTCGCCGGGCTGTATTACCTCTCCCGCGAGGTCGTCGGTGCGCTTTTCTTTGCGGCAGGCCTCATTCACGACACGCCTGCCGATTCCGCGGGAGCGGTCCTGATCGGAGAACTCGTTCCGTTTGTCTCGCTTGTCGCCGCTGCTCTCGTCATCATCCTCATTGAGGATCGCCGCATCCCCAGCTACAACCTGGCCGGCCCGCGCCGCGGGCGGCATTTTCTCTCCGGACTGGTGGCCGGCTTCGCTGCAATCTCATTGCTCGTTGGGGGTCTGGCCTGGGGCGGCTGGCTTCGCCTCGCGCCGGCGGCACTGCACGCCACCGCGGCAATTCGCCTCGGCGCACTCTGGGTCGTCGCTTTTCTCGTCGTGGCCTCCGTTGAAGAAGGCCTCTTCCGTTGCTACGCGCTATCCACGCTCACCCGCGGAATCAATTTCTGGTGGGCTCTCGCCGCCCAGGTTGCCATGTGTTGTTACCTGGCCCTCGATACCGGACGCAATGGCGCATATGGCGTCTACCTGGCCGCGGCACTCGGATTCTTCCCCTGCCTCATACTCCACCGAAACTCTGCTCCACACAGTGGCGCATTCTGGCAGGCTGCATGGGTGACGTCCACGTTCTTCGGCTTCTATCACACTTCCAACGGTGGTGAGAATTGGATCGGCGTCTTCGCCGCCGCCGCCATCGGCTTCATCTTTTGCGTTAGTGTCTTCGTCACCGGCTCCGCCTGGTGGGCCATCGGCTGCCACACGGCATGGGACTGGGCTGAAACCTTCTTCTACGGCACTGCCGACAGCGGCCAGCAAGGCCAGGGCCACCTGCTCTCTGCTACTCCCGCCGACAATCCGCTCTTGAGCGGCGGTGCCGACGGCCCCGAAGGCAGTTTGCTCGTCGTCGCGGCGATTCTTCTCTTGCTCCTGTTCCTGCTCATTTTTTATGCCCGCAACGCCGCCGGACAGCCGGCAGATTGAGATCCGCCATGCGCCTCTGGCTCAATCGCAGCGCCGATGTTCCTCTCCGCGAACAGTTGATCACGCAGGTTATGCTCGCTATCCTGACTCGCGAGGTGCCTCCCGGTCAGCGCCTCCCCAGCACTCGTGAGCTTGCGCGCCGATTCGGGATTCATCCCAACACCGCCAGCGCGGCCTATCGTCAGTTGGAGCAGAAAGGTTGGCTGGAGCTTCGCCACGGCAGCGGCGTCTTCGTCTCCAGCACCCGCCCTGTTCTTCCGCACAGCCCTGAAATAGCCCCAGAAACGATCGTCGACCAGCTTATCGGTGAACTGGCCGCCCGCGCGCGCAAAATGGGAGCATCCGACTCGCTGATACGCGCCCGCCTCCGGCGGTGGCTATCCTTTGAGCCGCCAGCGCGCTGGCTAATCATTGAACCGGACCCCGAACTGCGTCGCATCGTGATGCTCGAAATGGAAGAAAATCTTGCGCTGCCCGTCACCGGCTGCGAACCTGCGCACTGCGCCTCGCCGGAGATGCTCGATCGATCCATTCCTGTCGTTCTGCCCAGCAAATCCGCGATGGTTCGCAAGCTGCTCCCCGCTGGAACTGATCTCACCATCCTCCAGGTACAAGCCATCACTCCGGCCCTGCAGGCAAAACTTCAGCGCTACCTGCCAGAGCACGCCTCGGATCTCGTCGGCATCGCCTCGCGCTGGTCAGAGTTTCAGCGGCTCGCGAGCATCATGGTCATAGCCGCCGGCCTGGCTCAGGAGAACCTTCTCGTCCGCGACGCAACTCGTCCCGGCTGGAAGCGCGGCCTCGAATCGACTGTGGGCGTCATTTGCGACGTCGTCGTAGCGCAAGAGCTCCCCGAGCGCTGCTTCCCCATAGTCTTTCGCCTTCTCAACGAGCCGGCGTTCGCCGAACTCCGCGCATTAGAAGCCGAGCGTTCTTCCGCACCACCGACAAACTCCTAGCGCCGGTTTCCTCACCCCGCGGAAGGGTTCCGTTGTGACACTCGCGAAAGTGTCCCATTCCCCCCCATCGGCCTATAACAGGACCGCTAGCATCTGTGGGCATGAAGCAAGCGAATTTCCTGAGCCGAAAACCATCTCGTTGGATTGCTATCGTCGCAATTCTTGCAATCCTTGCTCCAACCGCAGGGTCGGCGCAATCGAGACACTCGGCGCCCGAGGCCGTACGATCGCGTGTCTTGAAAGTTGGCGTCGGTCAATGGGCTCGTGTGCGCGAGCAAAGTGGAGACAACCTCCAAGGCCAAATCACTGGCATCGGACCGCGGCTGTTTCAAATCCAGCAGCGCGATGTAGCGGGGCCGACCGATGTCTACTACGCGGATGTTGCGAGAATCCGGTGCGGCGCTCAGTCCGAACCATTTCGAGGTGCCAATGGCGAATCCGCGACAGGCCTGATAGTGCTCACTGCGGTCGCTACGGCGGTCTTTATTGGCATCCTCGTTTGCGCGAAGGAGACCTGTCTCAAATGAAGAACCCCAACTGAAGCCACGCATTAAGGAGCCAACCATGATCCGCAGACTTATTCCTTCCGCGCTTTGCATCTTCCTTTCGCCGCTGCTCATCGCTCAGCAGACTGCGCAGCAAGGAACAACCTCCGCGCCCCAACCCGCACCCCCAGCCCCGATCCCTTTGCAAATTACCCTTTCTCACGATGCGCCAATCCTAATTGTCTCGCCTGGCGACGTTCCCTTCGCGAAGATCAAACCCGGCACGACCATTCGTTTTGTCATCGACAGGGACGTGATCGTCAACGGTGTCAAGGTGTTCCCCGCGTCCACGCCCATTGAAGGAGTTGTGGAGAAGGTCATTCACGCCTCTCGTTTCCAAAACCGGAGCGCCCAGATGTTCATCCGAGTGGGCGAGTCGGCCTCGGGAACGGCGGCGAACATTCTCCTGCGCTGCTCCAACCCCGTCGACAACCTCGACAATCCCTTCAACGCAGCAGGTGCCCAATTTACGGTGGTCGGCATTCTGAATACCTTTGCCATCGTCGCATTGATTCTGATGGTCCTCGTGCTTTTGAGTATTTAGATCGGCCGGCGGCGGCCCTATGAGGCACTTTATGATCAGCAAACTCTTCTCATCGGTCCTCTGCACGGTGGTGTCGCCGCTGCTCGTGGCGCAACAGATTAGCCATGCCGAAGAACCCGCTCCCCGAACCTCTCCCGCAGAACCGTTATACGCATACAGAAGCTCAATAAACCTCCTTGCTGAACTCGGATTTGACAGAGCCCAGGCGAATCAGTTTGGTTCACAGTACGGTTTGACGGTAATTCCTTTCGAGGCGCCGCTCAAACTGGCCCCGGCCGACCCGGCGGCACTGGCCGACGCAACTGTTGGTACGACCTTGACTTTTTGGATCCTCGAAGACGTTACCGTGAGAGGTGGGGTCTTCAACAGATCGTCAGTTTATGCAGATGCCTATGGTGGGCAATCGATTGAAGCCAAGGTGATCCGGGTCCGCCCGGACAAGGCTCGACATCGCAAGGGAAGAAACGATCCCCATGTGAAAGAGGTCTTAGTCGGGAACTACATAAAGCTGGAACTGGAAAGCTCTCCACGAAAGCACGCCCGGTCGAACGCAATAGCAAAGAACTTGGCCGTCTGGTCCGTGAAAGGCCCTTACATGGTCACCGTCGTTCCAATTGAGTATGCTCTTCTGATTGTCGCCTGCAGCATAGGGTGTGACCTTTATTGAAGGCCTGAGTAGCGAACAGCGTTCGCAGCGGTATCCTGTTGCAGACGAATGGCCTCTGAGAGCTCAACCCACCCAATATCCGGACACGCCGCTAAGCCGCGCCGCAAACGCCGCTGGCCGCGAATTCTTCTCTGGTCCGGCTGCGGATTTTTGGTTCTGCTCGCGCTGGCCCCGTTGGCAGCGGTCCTTTGGCTTCGCTCTGCCGCCAAAGGCGCGCTGCCCCAACTCGACGGCGATGTGCATTTGGCCGGCCTCTCCGCGCCAGTTATCGTCCGCCGCGACCGTCACGGCGTCCCGCACATCGACGCCGCCACGCAGGACGACCTATTCATCGCGCAGGGCTACGTCACAGCGCAGGATCGCCTCTGGCAGATGGACGCCTCGCGCCGCAACGCCAACGGTGAGCTCGCTGAAGTCATGGGCCCCGCGCTCATTCAGCACGACAAAACGGAACGCGTCCTCCAGATTCGCCTCACCGCCCAGCGCTTCTACGCCAATTTATCCGCCGACGACCGCCGCCGCTTCGACGACTATGCACGCGGCGTCAATCTCTTCATCGCGCAGTGCGAACAATCAAACACTCTGCCCGTCGAATTCCGATTGCTCCACTACCGCCCGCAAGCGTGGACCGGCGCGGACTCCATCAGCGTGGGTCTTTCGATGGTGCAGACTCTCGACACCCACATTGCTACTAAGCTCGCGCGCGCCCGCGTCGTCGCCAAACTCAACAACCCGGCGCTCGAGGCTGATCTCTACCCCGTCGGCTCCTGGCGCGATCGGCCGCCCACCGGCATTCGGGTTGACCTGAGTGAGCCGCAGCCTCTACCCCCGCCCTCGAAGAACAGCGACGACGATGACGATGACGAAAACACCGAATCCCGCCTTCTCGGCCAGCCCGATTGCGACGGCTGCGCCGCCGGCTCCAACAACTGGGTCATCGCCGGCTCGCACACCGCCAGCGGAAAGCCGCTCCTGTCGAACGATATGCATCTCACCCTTCGCGAGCCTGATACCTGGTACATGGCCGACCTATATTCGTCTGGCTCTCACGGCACGCCCGGCTTTCACGCCGCCGGCGTCACTCTCCCCGGCTTGCCATTCGTCATCGCTGGCCACAACGAGCACGTTGCCTGGGGATTTACCGCGCTCTACGGCGACACGCAGGATCTCTACATCGAAAAACTCGACGGCAAGGGCAACTACGAGGGTCTCGACGCGCAATGGCACCCACTCACAGTCGATCACGAAGTGATTCACGTCCGCGGAGGCAAGGATGTTGTCCTCGACGTTCAATCCACGGCGCACGGCCCCTTGCTCAACCCGCTCCTCGCCGCGAGCGATCCGCCGACTGCCCTCAAATGGACTCTCTACGATCCCACGCTCGATACCCTTCCGATCTACGAAATGAACACGGCCTCGAACTGGACCGAGTTCTCAGCCGCTCTTGCTCAGTGGTGCTGGCCCACGCAGAATGTAGTCTACGCAGACGATCAGGGCCACATCGCTTACCAGGCCATTGGCCGCATTCCGCTTCGCCCCGCCGGTATCGCCGATGTGCCGATTCACGACGGCGCACACGAGTGGCAGGGCTACATCCCCTACGACGCGATGCCCAACGCGTTCGATCCGTTCTCGGGTTTTCTGGCCACCGCCAACGCCCGCGTGACTACAGACAAATCTCCTTACCCGCTCAGCGGCGAGTGGGGCGATCCCTACCGCATCGAACGCATCTACAAATCGCTCGACGGCCGCGACAACCTCAAGCCCGCGGATATGCTGGCCGTCCAGACCGACATCTACAGCGAAGTGGATCAGGAGATGGGGCACCGCTTCGCCTACGCCATCGATCACACCCCGGGACCTGAAGGCAACGGCGACGCGCGGATGCGCCAGGCCGCAGACCTCATGCGCAGTTGGGATGGCCGCCTCACTATCGATTCTGCCGCCGCATCTGTGGTCACCGAAACTCGCGCCGCCCTCTGGCCGATGATTCTTGAGCCCAAGCTCGGCAAGCTTGCCGACGACTACCACTGGGGCGAAGCTACGTTTGCTGAAGAAGAAATCGTGATGCACGCCAAGCCAGAGTGGCTCCCATCCGGCTACAAAGATTGGAACGCGCTCCTCACTGCCGCGGTGCGCAAGGGAATGCGCGACGGAAGAGCGCCCCTCGATGTTGCTCACTGGGCGTACGGCCGCTGGCATGTCGTCGACATCGAGCACCCGTTCGCCGCCTTCCTTCCTCTAATCGCCCGTGTCGCCGGAACCGGCCCTCAACCCCAGAGCGGCGATGGCACTACCGTCAAACAGGTGGGCCGCGATTTCGGCCCCTCGCAGCGGTTCACCATGGATTGGAGCAACATCGACGGCTCAACCGAGAACATCGTCCTCGGCGAAAGCAGCAATCCGCTCAGCCCTTACTTCCGCGATCAGTGGAACGATTGGTACAACGGAACCACCTTCGCGCTGCCGTTTACGCCCGCCGCGGTCGCGGCACAGACCACCCACACGCTCCACCTGCTGCCATGAAGAAAGAGGGATCAGTGATCAGGGAACAGGGATCAGGGGCAGCGGCCAAGGCACCTATTTCGAGCCATCGGAGTTTACTCGGCCCGGCGATCATTGTGCTCGCCGCCGCCGCCGTCATGGTCCCGCAACTTATTCGCGGCAACTCCTGCGGCCACGACTTCAACGTTCATCTCGTTTCCTGGTTCGATTGCCTCAACGCCTGGCGTCACGGCATTCTTTATCCCCACTGGACGCCCAGCGCCAACTACGGAGCAGGCGAGCCTCGCTTCGTCTTTTACCCTCCGCTCACCTGGATGCTGGGCGCAGCGCTCGGCGCTCTGCTGCCCTGGAACCTCGCGCCCATCGCGCTCACCTTCATCATCTTTGCTGCAACTGGCCTGGCCACGCGCGCTCTCGCCCTTGAAGCCCTTGACGATCTGCCGGCCGCGCTCGCCGGCTGCGTCTCGATTTTCTCCGGCTTCACGCTCTTCACCGGCTACGAGCGTTGTGCTTTTCCCGAATTCGCCGGCGGATTCTGGCTACCGCTGCTCATTCTTTTTGCGCTCAGCGATCGCCATCCCTCTGCCTCGCTTCTCCGCCGCGCCTTCGACGGATCAACTGCGCCGCTCGCCATCGCGCTTGCCGGTGCCTGGCTTTCAAATCTTCCGCTCGGTGTGATCGCCGGCTACCTGCTGGCCGGCATCGCGCTTCTTTGGGCCATCGTCAACAAATCCTGGGCGCCGCTGTTTCGCGCCGCCGTCGCCACCGTTCTCGGCCTCGGTCTCGCTGCCATTTACTGGGTTCCCGCAACCCTCCAGCGTCATTGGGTCGACATCAGCCAAGCCACGGAAGATCCCGGCTTCAACTTCGAGAACAACTGGCTCTTCTCGCACCACGCCAATCCGCTGCTCGCATTGCACGACGTGGTCCTGCGCCAGGTCTCCTGGATTGCTGTCTCCATGATCGCCGTCGCCCTCGCCGCCGTCGTTATCTGTTCTTTCCGCAACTCATTTCCAAGACCAGGAAAAAAGTGGATTCCACTCGCCGCCATTCCCATCGTCGTTCTGTTTCTTTTGTTTCCCATCTCGCGGCTGATCTGGCACACGCTGCCTCAAATGCCATTTTTGCAGTATCCGTGGCGCTGGCTTGAGGCCGTCGAAGCACCCATGGCGATTCTTCTTGTCGCCGCAATCTGGCCTTCACGTCTCGATGCTCGCGTTGCCCGCGGCGCAATCCTCGCGACGTTCGCCGCCCTCTTCGTCGCAGCAACGATCTACGCCGGGACCGCTTTCTTCCAGGTCTGCTATCCCGAAGACACTGTCGCATCGATGCTGGTCGACTACCACTCTAGAGCTGGCTTTGAAGGCATGTACGAATACGAGCCGCCCGGCAGCGACATCAGCGTCGTCCCCACAGGGCTTCCCGATGCATGTCTTGTGACCGACCCCAACATCGTGCTCGGCAAGCCCGATCCTGACGATCCCGACGCGAATCCCGCGTGGACCCCGGATCAAGGAACATGCCTGGCCACCTTCACCTGGGCCGAAGGCCAGCAAACATCAGCCAGCGGCGCTCAGCTCAATCCGGAACACCGCGCCCTTTTCGCCACCGTGTCTCCTTCCGGCTACCTGGTGCTTCATCTCCTCCGCTATCCGGCGTGGTCCGTCCGGCTCAACGGCCAGCGCGTCACCAACTTGCCGTCGCGCAACGACGGCCTCATCGTGGTGCCCGTCGCTCAAGGCCCCATCAACCTCACAGTCGATTGGACCCGGTCTCCTGGGGATATTGCCGGACGCTGGCTCACTATCCTCAGCGCCTTGTTGCTCATCGCCCTCTCGCTTTGTGAACTCCGCCTGGGCTGTTCTCGTCTAACATGATTGCAATGCCCGCCGACGTAAAATCGCTGATTCAGGAAGGCGCCGATCTCACCGACCATGCGCTGGAAACCCTGATCCCCTCCGCGGACACGGTGCCTGTTTCGATTCACGGCGCCATGCGCCACTCCGTCTTTGCCGGCGGCAAGCGCCTGCGGCCGGTGCTCGCCATGCAGGCCGGCGTCACCATCGCGGGCCGCCTTCCGAATGGGATTGCCCGTCTCGGCGCGGCCATCGAGATGCTCCACACCTATTCGCTCATCCACGACGATCTGCCCGCCCTCGATAACGACGACCTCCGTCGCGGCAAGCCCACCTGCCACGTCGTCTTCGGCGAAGCCATCGCCATTCTTGCTGGCGACGCGCTCCAGACCCGCGCCTTCGAAGTACTCTCGAGTCTTGAATGTCCGCCCGCTGCCGCCATTCAAATCGTCGGCCTCATCGCCAACGCTGTGGGCACCGTTGACGGCATGATCGGCGGCCAGGTCCTCGACCTCGAAAGCGAGCACCTCAAACCCACGCCCGAGCTGGTCGAAGCCATCCATCGCGCCAAAACCGGTGCCCTCATCCGCGTCAGTGTCGTTGCCGGCGGTGTTTACGCCGGAGCCACGGCCGACGACGTCGCGCGCCTCGACCGCTTCGGCCGCAAAGCCGGCCTCGCCTTCCAGATTGTCGACGATGTGCTCGACATGACGGTCGACTCAGCGCAGTTGGGCAAAACCGCAGGCAAAGACGCGGCCACCGAAAAGGCCACATGGCCAGCCGTTTACGGCGTTGAGCAAAGCCTGCGCGACGCAGCGCAGCTTGTCGATGAAGCCTTCGCCGCGCTCGAGCCGTATGGCAGCCGTGCGTTCGGTCTGAAAGCCGTCGCACGCTACCTGGTCGAGCGCAAAAACTGATTTCCCGAGCTCTGTCGCGCGAACTTCCCCGAGTCGTCCCCCCACAACGTACGAAGCCGTAACCCATGTCGCGATTCGCGCAACAGCATCGCCAAAGGCTCGCGCGTTTGCGCATTCGGAGGCAAACATAGATGGCTCAAACCGCGTTTGTCACCGGTGGCGTCGGCCTTCTTGGCAGCAATCTCGTGCGGCTCCTTGCAGACCAGGGCTTTTCGGTTCGCGCGCTGGTGCTTCCAAGTGAGATGGACAAGGTTCCCATCCAACTCGCCGGAATTCCTGTCAGCATCATTTCCGGTGACATGCGCGATGTTTCCGGCTTTGCCTACGCGCTCACCGGCGTCGACATCGTCTTTCACACCGCTGCCTTCTTTCGCGATTACCTCAAAGGCGGCCGCCATTGGGACGCGCTCTACAGCACCAACGTGGCTGGCACTCGCAGCCTGCTCGAGGCCGCATATCGCGCCGGCGTCCGCCGCTTTGTCCATGCCAGTTCAATCGCCGTGCTCGACGGCCGCGGGTCTGCGGTCATCGACGAAACCATGCTGCGCGATGAACGCCGCGCCGAGCCCTACTACCGCAGCAAGATTCTCGCCGAACGCGAAATCCTCAGCTTTCTTGATCGGCATCCTGACATGTCGGCCGCCATGGTTTTGCCCGGATGGATGCACGGTCCCGGCGACGCCGCGCCAACCCCAGCAGGCCAATCGGTACTCGACTTTCTGCGCGGGAAAATTCCCGGAATCCTGCCCGGCGCATTCCCCATCGTCGACGCGCGCGATGTAGCCGAAGCCATGGTGCTCGTCGCGATCAAGGGACGCCGTGGTGAGCGATACCTCGCTGCCGGCCGTCCTGTCACCTCTGCCGAATACATCGCATCGCTCGCCGCAATCAGCGGAATCAAAGTGCCGGCACGAAAAATTCCGCGCCCCCTCCTTTACGCAGTCGCTGCCGTTAGCGAATGTTGGGCACGCCTCACGCACAGACCCGTGCAGCTAAGCCTGGCGGCCGTGCGTCTCCTTGACCGGCGCCTGGACCAGTTGCAATTCGATCACAGCAAATCGAATAAGGAATTGGCCCTCGAATTTCGGCCCATCGAATCAACCTTGCGCGATGAGATCGCTTGGTTTCGCGCACACGGCTATCTCAACTGAATACACGCGAGGCTGCATGGTGAGGCCTATTGGCTCAGAACCTTGCGCAGCTTTTCGCTTTGGCTTGAGAGATCCTCGACGGCGGTCTGCGCCTTGCCCAGCAGTCCCTGCAGATCTTCAAGAAATTCCGGAAGCCTGTCCCAGCACTTGCGCACCGCATCCTGCTGATCGATCAGCACCAGGGTAGCGCCGGAGAGGGCCGTCACCAGGCCGATCCGCCGCTGGCCGGTAACCAGCAGCACACCGCTTGCGGCAAGGGTCGCGGCGGCGGCGTACCGAATCCAGTTTGTGGAGTCTGTCCCTTCGCCGCACTTCTCACCAGCCGGCTCTCTTGTTCCCTCCGTTAGCGGCACAACTACCATGACCCCTCCTGACATTTGCGACCGATTTTACGATCGAAAACCCGATTGCCATTGCAAGTATCGCTCGAAAACTCGCAGTCGAGCGACTTTACGCGAATTTCTTTCTGGAAAAATGCACCGCACGAAGTCAGGGTTGCTCAATCCAGGTCGATCTCGCGCAGCGGCTTGCCCTCCGGTGCGTCCTTGGCCTTGCGCATGGCCTCGGCAAACTTCTTCTCCAGCAAATCTTCCTTGTTCTTTTCTGCGTCCACGCTCTGCCTGAAGATTGACTCCGTGCGCTCCCCGTGCTCGCGCATAGCTTTGGCCGCCGTCTCAAGGTCCTCGAACATCCGTTTGCGCGGGGCCGAAGTGTGGCTCACCAGTACTCCGGTTTCCGCATCGATCTTGAGCATCGCCCCGCAATCCGGGCACGCCACTTCAAACGATTTGTGCTCCTTCTTGCTCATAACAACTCGTATTCTATGCGCTCGAGCCCGCTTTTGGCAGGGGCTTTCCACCTTGACAGGCTTGCCCCCTCAAGCGAAAGATGAATGGGCTGGATGGGCCTCAAGCCCACAACGCGCTTCCAAAAACACCGGCCACATTTTCACTTCTGGATCTAATTAGGAATGCCGCATGAAAACTTACCGCACGAATCCGCTGCTTCTCGCCGCACCCGCAATCCTTTCGCTCCTCTGCCTGTTTATCGCCTCCGGCCGCGTCTCCGCGCAATCTGCCGCGGCAACGGCGCCGGCCATCACGCCGCTTCAAGTTGACCGCACCGATCCCGCGAGCAGCCGGATCGTGCCTGCCAAAGCCAAGCTTGAGCGCATCGCCACCGGTTTCACCTGGGTCGAAGGCCCCGTCTGGGTCAACAACAGCCTCTTCTTTGCAGACATTCCTTCCAACTCCATTCGGCGGTGGACGCCCGGCAAAGGCGTGAGCATCTTCCTCCAGCCCAGCGGTTACAAGGGCTCTGCTCCCTACGGTGGTCGCGAGCCCGGATCAAATGGGATGACTTTGGACGCACTCGGCCGCCTCACCGTCGCCGGCCACGCCCAGCGTGACGTCTTCCGCTTTGAGGCGCTTAATCCTGAATCGGTTCAGACCGTCCTCGCCGATCGTTACCAGGGCCTGCGCCTCAACAGTCCTAATGATCTTGTGTATCGCTCTGACGGCTCCGTCTACTTCACCGATCCGCCCTACGGTTTGCGCAAGCAGAACGATTCAGATCCGGAGAAGGACCTCCAGGTCAACGGCGTCTATCGCATTCCGGGTGCTGTCGCCCAAAAGGCCGGCGCACCGCCCTCGCGGGGCGACCTCCAGCTCCTGATTTCCGATTTGCCGCGGCCGAACGGGATTGCTTTCTCGCCCGGCGAAAAATTCCTCTACGTCGACTCCACCGAGCCCAAAAAGATCTGGATGCGCTACCGCGTGCTGCCCGACGGCACGCTCGCCGATCCCACGCTGCTTTATGACGCGACTTCCGATCCGCGTCCTGGCGGGCCCGATGGCATGAAGGCCGATGTCGAGGGAAACATCTACAGTGCCGGCCCCGGCGGCGTCATCATCCTCTCGCCCGAAGGCAAGCACCTTGCCACTCTGCTCATCCCCGAGCGCGTAGCCAACGTGGCCTGGGGCGGGGCGGATCGCAAGACGCTTTACATCTGCGCCAGTTCCAGCGTCTACCGCGTCAAACTGAACATCGTCGGCGAACCAATCACGCAGCCGAAGTCGCCTATCCGGTGAAGCGCTCGCTTGCTCCCCTGCCCGCTTCCTACTTACCGATATCGACAAACTCCGTCTTCCCTGGCGGCGTGGCCGCGGTCTTCACGTTCACCACGTGATAAACCGCCGGCTCCGTTCCCACGTTCCTGAATCCGTGCGGCTGGTTCGACCCGTTGAAGATCACCGATCCCGGCCCGACGCGGATCCATGTTCCATTTGAGAGCGTCTCCACAGTCCCCTGCCGGATGATAATCAACTCCTCATTCGGGTGCTTGTGCGGCGGATGCGGCGACATGCCCGGATTCAGCGTCGTGATGTGGATTTCAAGGTTCTCCAGCGTCGCCGTCGGCGACGAGCAAACCGTCCGCACCGAACCGGTCTTGTTTGGCTTGTCGACCATCTTGTTCCAGTCGAACACCTTCGATCCCATGACCGGCGCGGCGGCAGGTGTGGTGTCGGGGCCATTCTGGGCAAAGGCAAGCGCCTCGCCGGCAACGGCAGTTGCGGCCAGGGCTGCAAACAATTCTCTGCGATTCATCGTTGTTTTCCTTTTCTCAATTTATTTGGAGCGGAGCCGCGCACGAAAAGCGGTGCTCCTCGTTCGCTGTTACTTATAGTGGACCGAGCCGATGCATGCAAATTCGCTCGGTGCGCTCGATAAGCGCCCTCTTGCGCAATCGTGGGTCGTGGTGCGTGGGTCGCGAGCTATGGTCCGCAAAGAGCAAAAAAGTGAACAAAGTGAATAAAGTGAGGGAGTTACGGGGCGAAAATGCGCGGGTTGCATTTGAGCAGATCGCATGTTGATTCCAAAGAGTTTATGTGGCATAAATTCAGCGCAATTCGATGCGTATTCTCGATGATTCTGAAATCGGTTTGCTGATTCTAAACGAGTTAAATGGCGAAAAATAAGCGAAATATCTTCAATTTTTTATTTAATTAATTTCCACCCCCTTGAAACGGCTTGACGCTCCCCGCATAACCGGTTGCAGGTAGCTGTGCTGCTTGCCGATGATGGAACGATTATGCACCTGAAGCCGGAAATGGTCGGCAAACTTGGGGAAGGAAATATTGGCAAGAAATTACTTGACTAACCCAATCAATTGCGCTATTCTTGGTTCATCGAGGCTAAGGATATGGCAAAGTTCCCTACAACCCTTTTAGAAGCAACGCGTTACTTCGCCGACGATCAGCGGTGCATTGATACGGTTGCCTCCCTCCGCTGGCCTGATGGTAAGCCGATCTGCCCGAAGTGCGGTGCCGAAGAGAACGAGCGCAAGCACTACTGGTTTGCGACCCAAAAACGGTGGAAGTGCTACGCCTGCCGGAAGCAATTTTCTGTTAAGGTCAACTCGATTTTCGAGGATAGCGCCATCAGCCTGGACAAGTGGCTTGTGGCCCTCTGGATGCTTTGCAATTGCAAAAATGGCGTCTCCAGCTACGAGATCGCCCGTGATTTGAACCTAACGCAGAAATCGGCGTGGTTCGTTCTTCAGAGACTCCGGGAAATCTTACCCACAGAGTCGAATCATATGTTCGGGGCGGACGGTGGCCCTGTTGAAAGCGATGAGGCACATGTTGGGCCGAACCCTCAGCGGATGCACGCGGACCGTAGAAGGAAAGCACACGCGGCTGGTCGCTACTCAAACAAGGCATCTATCCACGGATTGCTTGACCGGGAGCTGCGGCAGATTCGTGCTAGGGTTGTTCCTAATGTGAAACGGGAAACACTCCAAAATGCGATTCTCGAAAACGTCTCCCCGTCCGCAAAGCTGTATACCGACAAGGCTGTAATGTACGATGGCCTCGACAAGACATTCGTGCATGAAATGGTGGATCACTCGCGCGAATACGTGCGCGGCGAGGTTCATACAAATGGGCTGGAAAACTTCTGGTCGCTATTGAAGAGGACCTTGCGCGGGACCTATGTAGCCGTAGAGCCATTCCATTTGGATCGCTACTTGGCAGAGCAGGTTTTCAGATTCAATAACCGAACTACAAAGGATAATCCGCTGACGGATGCGGATCGCTTTACGCTGGCAGTTTCGCAAATTTCAGGAAAGCGATTGACGTTTGCAGCACTGACCGGCAAGGTGCCCCCCAGTTTCTAAGATTGGGGCTTTGCGGGGACGTACTTGTATCTCCTATAGCGAGAAACTTTCTCGGGCTCGCTCCGTTCGAGACGCCGCTTCAATTCAAGCTTCGAGAGGGAAAGTATCGAAGACAAAGCCTCCGTAAACGTCCGGTATTCCGGCGACGGAGGCTTTTCGATTTTCTTGTGTGGAGTGCTCATTTTGTCCTGCTAGGATTATGGCACATCATTTCTTTCGCCAACTACAAATCGCGTCCGCCGCGATTACCAAGTAGATGATCGCCATGAATACAAGCAGTTTAAGCCATCTCGCTCTCATCCTGCAGACTTCGTCGTCCGCACTAGAATCACCTGCAAGAAAAGCCCTCGAAGCAAATTCCCAATCCGACTTTTTTTGGCTCTTGATTTCAACCGCACTCGTTGCGGTGGGCATTGCATTTGAATATCCAGAAGTAAGACACGAGTTTATCGAGTGGCTACGATCTCGCAAGAAGGCATGGGTGGTTGAGGTAGTACCCGCGAACAGAAACAGGGTTCCTCTTTGGTCTCTCGTCGGATTCCTTATTGTGGTCGCAGGGATCGCTGGAGAGGGCATATACGAGGGACTTTTAGGAATTAACGACACAAGAATTCGCAAGATGGATGAGTCTTCTATAGCCGCAGACGAATTAAAGATCACCGGGATGAACCTTGCACTCGAAACCGAAAAGAACAAGACTGCCGCTGCCGAATACAATGCCGCTGCTGCGGAGAAAGATCTATGGATTTTAGGCCTTACCAACCAAAAATCAACTGGAGAGCTTGCAAGCTTAGTCTTTGCCCACACCGAACGAACTATTGACCAGAAAATATTATCCGACTCAGTGGCAGGAAAGCCAAAGATGCGCGTTGAAGTCCTGTACAAGCGGGAAGACGTAGAATCGTTTGAATTCGCAACACAGATTTGCCATGCCCTCGGATCGGGTGAAGTCCCCGGAGAGGGTGCGGGCTGGTCTGTGGCGGGACCGATAGGCCTTCCGTTTGGAAAACCAGACGAAGCCCCGGCCGAAATCCGGTATCTGGGACAATGGAGCGGAATCGCGGTGGTATCTTCTCGGCGTTCGGGCTCCGACGAGACTCTAGATGCCCTGGTGAAGGGACTACAGGCTTCCCTTAGGTCGCCTTTCAGAGTTCCTGTAGAGTTCCTGCCAGATATGCCTAATGACCTGATCCGAATTGTCGTTACGCAGAAACACTGAAACAACCACCTTAATAGTCCATGGCACTTCTCCCGCCCTGTCACGGAACCTCTATAACTACGCCTTTGAGTTGGGTTAGTCAAAGTATTTGATGCCGAAATATTTGGTTTGGATTGAGAGAGATCGGCATGGATTCGTGTTCGAAGGGACTTGACGGAAGGACGAGGAGCCTGGGGTGAGGGACTAAGGGCCCTTGGGAGCGAGGGAGGAGCGGAGTTAGCCGCCCTAGTTCCGCCAACTCCGCTGACTCCGCTATTTCTGCGCGCTTTGCACTGGCTTCTGTGCGCCCGTTGGCGGCGGGTTCACCTGCGCGTTCAGGAAGTTGGCCAGGTCATCGACGTCCTGCTGCGTTCCGACCATCGGAGGCATGAAGTGATGATAGGGCGAGTCGGGCTTGTACTCGTGCAGCATGGTGATGAAGCTTTCGATGTTGGCGCGGTCGCGGCCGGCGAGCAATTTGGCCAGTGGCCGGTAGCCGTTGAGCGTGTGGCATGCGCCGCACTCGCCGCGGAAGATGGCCTCGCCGCGCGAGTAGCTCGAGTCCGCGCCGTTCCACACCCAGTTGGAGTGCGCCAGATAACCGTCGTGATCGATCTTGATCGCGTAGGGCACTCGAACGCCGTTCGAATACATCCAGCGGCCGATGACGTAGGGCTTGCGCAGCATCTCGCGCGAGTACTCGCCGGCACCGGTTGCCACGAGCGCCAGCAGCAGGATCGCCACAGCATGCGCAGGGTTGAAATCGGCAGGATTGCGGTACGCCAGGTAGTAGGCGACGCCGATGATCGTAGCCGAAACCATGACGATCAGCAGCGCCATGCGCGTGACGATCGAAAATGTGCCGGTACCCATGGTGTCGATGCCCAGCGTGAGCAGCGCGCGCTGCGTCTGGGGCACCATGAAGAGGTACCAGATGAACAGGAATGGCATGGCCACGAACGAAGGCACCAGCCACTTGACGCTCCACTTGACCAGAGACGACTTGAGCGCCGGATTTTTGCTGCCATCAATGCGGCTGGCGCTGATGAGCGCCCAGATGCCGGCGAGCGACGCACAGACGCAGCAACGCAGCAGCAGGCTCGGCCAGTAGGTGGGGTTGAAAAACGCGTTCCAGAACTTGCTGGCCTCGCGCCCCGTGCCCGCCACGCCAAGCCAGGTGTCGCCGGGCGTGAGCATGAAGGTAAGAATGCCGTTGATGATGATGAGCGTGCACACCGACGCTCCCGCGTAAACCCAACCCACAACGAGGTGCAGCTTCGCGTCGATTTTGTTCCACGTGTAGTAGTAGACGGCGGCCGTGATGAGCTCGACCATAAAGAACACCCACTCGATGGCCCAGCCGAAGACGAAGTTGTGGATCAAGGTGCTGGTGGCTTCAGGATTGGTGAGCCCGATGGCGAACCAGATGCCCACACCGGAGATGGTGCCGAAAACGCCGGTCAGGATGAGGAAGAACTTCGAGTAGCCGACGAGCTCGGCAAGCCAGTCGGCGCGGCCCTCTCGCAGCGCCTTGCGCTCGGCCAGCGGCAGATACAAACCGCCGCCCACGGCAAACTGCGAGATCATGACATGGAAGATGGCGATGATGCCGATCACCCAGCCCGACCCAAGATAAGGAATGTCCCAGAATGGATAGTTCATCGTTGTTCCTCTAGCGAACGGCCCAGTAACCGATAACGGTGGTGGCAAGGAGGGCGAAGACGGCAAGCAATCCGAAATAATGCGCAACGCGCGCGCGCCGGCCTGATTCTTTGCTCTTGTCGTAGAAGGGAATCAAGATCCAGAGCACAATGCCCAGCGTGAACAGAAGCAGTCCCGCGATCTCTCCCGCTTCGCCGGGAAGTACAGAGCCCAGCATCTTGAGCATCTCGAACGGGCTCATGAAGTACCACTCGGGATGAATGCCCATCGGCGCCGGAGCGAGCGAATCGTATGCTTTGCCCAGCGGCCAGGGAAACACAGAGGCCAGAAGCGCCAGCACGTTGAGCGAGATGATCCACATGGCGATGTCTTTGCGCAGGAAGTTCGGCATAAAGTGCATCGATTTGCGCTCGGCCGCAGGTTTGTCTTCTTCGCTTTCGGGAACGGCGTTGCCGTGGCGCTGCACCAGCCAGAGGTGAAACCCGAGCAGAGGAATGAACAATGCCGGCAGCACCACGACGTGAAGCGCAAAGAAACGCTGCACGGTGAATTCGGTTACGTCCGGCCCGCCGCGCAGCATGTTGGCAATTGCGGGGCCGATCCACGGAATGGCCACCGGAATCTGCAACCCAACCTTGGTGGCGAAGTAGCTGAGCTCATCCATGGGTAGCAGGTAGCCTGAGAAGCCGAAGCACGCGGCGACGGCAAGCAGCGCCATGCCGCTAAGCCAGCCAAACTCGCGCGGCTTGCGGTAGGCCTTCATGAAGAAGACCGAGAACATGTGCACGAGGATCGAAAACATCATGAGGTTGGCGGCCCACGCGTGCGCGGAGCGGATCAGCCAGCCGAAATTCATCACAAACGTGATCTGCCGGACTGATTCAAACGCCTCGATGCCTGGCCGGTAATAGACCAGCAGCAACACGCCGGTGAAGCATTGCAGCATGAAGAGGAAGAGCGTGATTCCGCCCCAGTAGTACCAGAAGGATTGCGCGTGCACCGGAACCGTTTTCTTGCGCGCGAATGCGGCCAGCTCCGAGATCCCGAGCCGCTCATCCATCCATCCGTAAACATTCGTCGCCATCGTCTTTGTCGTCATGCTTCTCGTCCTTTATGTCCGCGACACTTCGACGCCCGCGTCGCTGACCGCGACCTTGAAGAGCTTGAGCGGCTTGGGCGGAGGCCCGCTCACGTTGGCGCCGGTGTACGGGTTGTACACGCCGCCGTGACACGCGCAGTGGATGCGGTCGGCCTGCGGCTCATATTGCACCGTGCAGCCCAGATGCGTGCAAACAGCGGTGAGTGCGACCCATTGGCCGTTCTGGTGGTGGATCAGCATTGCGGGGGAGGGACCGAACTTGAACATCAGGACCGACCCGGCGGGCAGTTTTTGCGCGTCTTTGAGCGTCACCTCGGTGACAGCCGACGCGCTAAGCGCCATCTCGCTGGGCGAGGCCAGATAACGGTAGACGGGGTAGGCCAGCGCCGCGGCGTAGCAAACGCCTGCCGCGCCTGCGGCCGCAAGAAACGCGCGCCGCGTCTTTACGTCGCCGTTGTCAGGATGTTCCGGAACAATTTTTGCTGAAATCGCCAAATCGCTCATAACCTATGCCGCGCCCTCCATGGTTTTCTGCGCACGCGCCACGACTGACACCAGCCACCCGACCACACCCAGGCCGGCGACAAAGAGCACGAGAAACAATCCCACCACGCTCCAATTGGTGACGACGACCCGGTCCCACACGTCGTAGCCTTTGCTAAGCAACGTCACATCGCGCACGCCGTCGCGATAAACCACCAGCATGATCTCCGTGAGCACCGCGGTCAGCACTGCAGACCACGCGAGCCATCCGGCACTGATTTTGCCGAAGCCAGCGATGGCGCCGACCAGAATTGCCACGACGACCAGCACGATCCATCCGTAACCGGCGAATCCTGCAAGTTTGTAGGCCGGATAAAGAGCGTGCCCGGCGAGGCCCGCCTTCACAGCATCCGGCTGCACGCTCGCCGCCCAGAGACCTGCGGCCAGATAAACGAAACCGAAGCCGGCAGCCAACTTGCCGCCCAGGCCCGCGACATACTTCTTTTCTTCCGCAGTGAACGTGCTGCGGCCGGCAAGGTAGATCAGCCACAAGCCTCCGATCACGAGGCCGCCGGCCATCATCAGTAACCAGCGCGGCTCGAGCGTTGGATCGCCCGTGGGCAGATATGCGCCCATAGCCGAAGCCGAATACATTCCGCGCCAGGCCTCGGGCCGCAGCATCAGCGTCATGTTTGTCGAGAGCATGCGTGCCACGCCGCCAGCGAGCAGCCACGCGATGAGGCCCACCCACCACGCGGATTTTCCCGCCTCAAGCCGCGCGGAGAATTTGTAAAGCAGCCAATAGACCAGGATGAGCGTGGGAATGAGGGCGATCCAGTAGACGCCGATTAGCACGCTGCTGGTGTAAAGCGCGCGGCCATAAAGCACCTGCGCGAAGAGAAGCGGCGGTACGGCCAGATTGATCACGAAGGTCATGACCACTGTGAGGCGCCGAGCCAGCGCCCGCGCCGTGACCAGCGAGTGGGCCGACTTGCCAAACAGGCTGAGCAGGATGGCCACGAGCAGACCGCCGAGCAGCATCTCCACAGCCACAAAATGCAGCGACAGCGTTACGATGTGCAGCAGCTTGAGCAGCCACACCGGCGCCGGCAAAGGAATCGGATCCACTGCGGGGTAAGGATTCATAAGGCTCTGATGGTTCCTTTCACTGTGCAGAACACGCTGGACGATTCAGCCAAAAATCCGCGGCACATGCGCAAGCCGGCGCCGGTTTTTCGCGCCGTGTCGGAAGGGCGGGAAAGGCGGCGGAGCGAAGGCGGCACATTTTGGACCATTCTTCTCCAAATTGAATTGGAAGAAGCTAATTTAAAAGCCGTTGCGAACAGAGGTCTGTGATGGGAGGCACATCGGCGTGTGACGGTTTCAACTACGCTGCCGATTTGACCGAGGTCATTTTGCCGATCCGAAAAGCCCTGCCTTTTGCAGGTTTTTTGCGGATCGGCGAGATGCCAGTTTGGCAGGACGACGCAATGAAGCGAGCCAATTCGTCGATGCAACTGACGCGCGCAGCCGACTACGCCGTCCGCGTCATGATTCAGTTGGCCATTCTGCCGTCTACTGAGCGTGTCTCGCTTCCCACGCTGGCCCGCGCTACGGGTGCTCCGGAGAGCTTTCTGTCCAAAGTGCTGCAAAGCCTGGCGCGCGGTGAACTCATCACGTCTCAACGCGGCCAATCGGGCGGATTCCGCATTACGCCGCGCGGCCGGCATGCCCCAATGCTCGAGGTGATTGAAGCCATCGACGGCGCGATCTGCCTTAATGTCTGCCTGATGCACGGCCGGTCATGCCCGAGAAAAACGCACTGCCCCGCGCATCCGGTCTGGGCCAAGGCGCAGCAGGCGATGTTGCAGGTTCTCTCCGGCTCCTCGATCTCCGCCATGGCAGCCCAGGCATCGGCGAATAGGCCCGGCCGTTTGGCTTCTGGCTTGAATGATCTAACCCCGGCGGCGAAAGCGGTCCGCCGATAGAGGTTCCCAGAGCTGCGCGTCCGATTCGCCAGGAGCAGGTCCAATTTGCCAAGCGCGCCCGCGGAGTGTTTCAATCGAGCTATTGAAACAGGGGTGCTCCACGAATGGTGGGGCTGAGAGATACCCTCGAACCCGATCCGGATAATACCGGCGTGGGAAGTTTTCTCCGACCGAGCGGCGTTTTTCTTCTCCTCCCTTTGCGGCGCAAGCTCCTTTGTTTCAGGCAATACAGAAACGAAGGGCCCGCATGCACGCAGCCGCAGCCAACTCAGACAGAACCTCATCGCTCTTCCGCCGCGCACATCGTGTGCTGGTTTCCACTTTCCTGTTGACCACCTTCGTCGTTTTGGCGCTCCACGCGCAGACTGGTTCTTCTTCGGCAACGAAAACGAGCGCGCAAAATCCCGCTCCGGATTCGCAAACGAACGCGCAAAGCCCTAGCGCCGCGCTGCAGAAACCCGCGCGCGTCACGACCACTGTGGTTGTTCATGGCGAAGCGGGCGAAAACTATCTTCCCGAGACCGTCACCGTCGGCACGCTGGATGGCGCAGAACTCAAGAATGCTCCGCTTTCAGCGGCCGTCGTCACGCGCGATTTGCTGAGCAACCAGGTTTCGCGGCTGCTGTCTGATGTGATTCAGAACGATGCCTCCGTCGGCGACGACTATGTTCCGGTGGGCTACTACGGCGATTACCAGATTCGCGGCTTTCCCATTGACTTGGCCACTGGACTTGAGATCAACGGCATGACGATCGCCGGCGAGCAGGATGTGCCGCTCGAAAACAAGGAGGCAGTCGAATTCCTCGAGGGCATTGCCGCAGTGGAGAGCGGAGTGGCCTCTGCCGGAGGCCTGATCGATTACGTGACCAAGCGCCCAGCCAACATCCAGGCGGTCGATTTCGCCACCGATCATCGCGGCACGGCCTATGGCGCCGCCGATCTCGGCCACCTGTTTGGCAGCCGCAAGCAAATGGGCGCACGCCTGAATCTGGCTGGCGAAAGAATTGTCCCTTACATGAATGACACCAACGGCTGGCGTGCCGTGGGAGCGGGCGCGGCCGACTGGAAATTGAATTCAACCACCATGCTCAAGGGCGACTTCGAGTACCAGCACAAAACGGAACGCGACGGAAGTGGCTATCAATTGCTCGGCGGAACCGCGTTGCCCGACATCAACCGGATTTACCGATCGACCATGCTCGGCGATCAGTCGTGGGGGCTTCCCGATACATACGACACGTTCAACACCAACGCGCGGCTCGATCACACTTTTTCGCCTTCGTGGGTTGGGTTTGCAGCCGCCAGCCTGAGCCATTCGCTGATCCAGGACAACGTGCTTTACGTGTACGGCTGCTACTACGAAACCGAATGCAACACCGGCTCGGCTCCTTATCCATTTTTCTTTGCGCCTGACGGAACCTACGACGTCTACGACTACCGCGACCCCAACGAGTTGCGCATCGACGCTGAGGCCGAAGCGATGGTCACGGGCCACATTCATACCGGCTCGGTGACACAAGACGTGACTGCGGGCGGCGTTCTCTTTCTCCGGACCGTACACCAGCCGGGCTTTTACTCGCCCGACAACCCCTATTCACCTGACGGCGTTGTGCAGGACGGCGCTGTCTACACCTACGTTGGCTCCGACAACGTCTACCAGCCCATTGCGCCTGTTCCGCCACCCGGCAATCCGAATTCGCTTGAGCCGACGTACGAGTCCGCCGGGCCGCGACGACTTTGGGAAGACAGTCACCAATCATCGGGCGTGATTCAGGACCGAATTCATCTTCCCGCGCACGTTCAGCTCATTGTGGGCACTCGCTACGATTCATTGCGCGATCACAACTATTCCGCGTACGCAAGCTGCAGTGATCCAACGGAGCTGGACCCCGCGACCCTGACGCTCCCGAACGCCTGCGCACCGGAGCCATCTGACAAGCCCGTGTGGCTGCCGCAGTTCGCAGTGACCTACAATCCCGTGGAGAACCTTACGCTCTATTCAAACTACGGCGTGATGTTGTCTCTCGGGCCGGAGGCGCCGTTCTGGGCCGACAATGGCAGTCAGTTTCTTGCGCCGTTTTTCTCGCGCCAAGCGGAGGTGGGCGCGAAGTACGAGCCGGGCCAGCGGATTCTGCTGACCGCTTCGTTTTTTCACATGCGCGCACCGTTTTTTTATCCGGAAAGCGATGGGGCCGGCGGCCTCATCTTCGCCTCGCAAGGACGCGAGACGCACAACGGCATCGAGCTGAACGCCGAAGGCAAAGCCGCAAACTGGCTCCGCCTCAACGGGTCCGCCGCGGCCATGAACGCCATCTCCACTGGCACCGGCACGCCCTCGTATGACAATAAGCAGGTGATCAACGTGCCGCACCTGCACACCGATGTATTTGCCGATTTCACTGTGCCTCACCTGCGCAATATTCAGCTGATGCCCGGCTGGAGCTACACTTCGCGCAAGGAAGCCACGCGCGACGACCAAGTGAGCGTGCCGAGCTACAACCTTTTCAACCTGGGCGCGCGTTACACGCCCGGCGGCGAGCAAGGCCACGTCACGTTCCACATCTACGCCGACAACATCACGAATCGACGCTACTGGTCCGACACCGGCGCCAGTTACGGCGACACCTTTGTGTGGCTTGGCGCACCGCCGACCGTGCGGCTCGACGCGCACTATACGTTCTAGACCCCTAGCTATTAGCCTTTAGCTCTTAGCTTGTACCTTGGCTTACTGTTTGAAGACGGCCCGCGCGAGCGGAATGAAACAGAAAGCGAATTGCTCATAGCTCATTGTTCGCAGCATTCATATATCGATGACTTCGTTACCTAAAGCCCACGGCATGGACGGTTCTCTGGTCGAACCTGATTGGCGTCCGCTCAGGCTCGATGAGCTGCGCCCGCTTCTAGCGCAATTCCCAGACCTCGGAGCGCCGACGCACATCGTCTTCGCGAGCCCACGCCCGTTTTCCGCGGCAGGCGTTGTGGCCACGCGGACCAATCGCGGATCCGACCGGCACATCTTCGTCAAACGCCATCACCGCGCCGTGCGTGATCGCGAAGGGCTCCTCGAGGAACATCGCTTCCTTTCCCATCTTTGTGCCCATGTCGCGCTGGTTCCGCGTGTCCTCGCTTCCGCGGCCGGCGAAACAGCCATCGAGGCGGGCGAATGGACCTACGAGGTTCACGAGATTCCCTCCGGCATCGACCTTTACGAAGACGCCCTCTCGTGGACGCCGTTTCGCAGCGCCGCCCACGCTCATTCCGCAGGCACGGTGCTCGCGCTGCTCCATCGCGCCGCGCAAAGTTTCAATGCGCCGTGCCGCAGGCCGCGGCCGCTTGTCGCGAGCTTCACGATCTTCGGCTCCGATGATCCGGCAGAGGCGATGAACAGCTACCTCTCGGCTCGTCCGTCGCTCGCAGCCAACAAAGCCGTCCACGCCAGCGCGGAGCAGGCTCTCAAACTTCTCGCCCCCTTTCACGCCGAGCTTCGGCCGCATCTACCCGCGCTCGCACCGGTTTGGACCCACAACGACTTGCACGCCTCCAATCTTTTCTGGAGCGATGTAGGTCCTATCGGCGATCGGGACGCGCACGCCACCGCCATCATCGACTTCGGTCTTGCTGACCGCACGAACGCCGTGCACGATATTGCTCACGCCATTGAGCGCAACATCGTCGAATGGCTCACGCTGGTCAACGATCCTGCGCGCCCAGACGATGTGCCGATCCACTTCGATCATCTCGAGGCGCTTCTCGACGGCTACGAGTCCATCCGCCCGCTCTCAGCTGAAGAGTCTGCCGCACTCGCGCCGATGACCGCGCTTTGCCACGCCGAATTCGCGCTCTCAGAGGCTGATTACTTTCTCGGCGCTCTGCGCTCCGAGGAGAAAGCGAGAATGGCGTACGACGGATGGCTCGTCGGCCACGCGAACTGGTTCCAAAGCGCGACTGGCCGCAAACTGCTCGAGACTTTGCGCCGGCGGGCTGGACGCAAAGACTCGCTCCGCGTCACGCCGAAGGAGAAGAAGGCCAGCCGGCAATGATCTCCGCTGCTGTCACCGCTTACTCGAGCGCTGTTGCCGCATATGTGGCCGCCCACGGCTTGGAACTTGCGGGAGCTGTTACGGCTGCCCTCGGAATCTGGCTCACCACGCGACGTCTGCTTATCTGCTGGCCTATCACACTGGTTTCGATCTTCATTTACATGGTGGTCTTCTTCCGCGCCGGGCTGTTTTCCGACGCTTTGCTGCAAGTCTTTTTCGTCGTTTTCACGGTCTACGGCTGGTGGCACTGGTGGCGCGGAATGCGGGATGAGGGCGAAGTGCGCGTCGTCCCGCTGCCACGGCAAAGCCTGCTTATCGCTCTCGTCCTCGGCGTGGCGGGGAGCTTTGCGCTGGGAACGCTGGCCAAGCGACTGCACGCCGCGCTACCGTACCTGGACGCGATGCTGATGAGCTATAGCCTTGTGGCCACATGGTGGCAGGCACGTAAGCACATCGCCAACTGGTGGCTTTGGATTCTGGTGGATGCAATCTACGTTGGCGAATATATCTATAAAGACCTGTGGGCAACGGCGCTGCTCTACGCAGCCTTTGTGCCGCTTGCTGTGCTTGGCCTACGCGACTGGCGCCGCGCGGCAAACAACGCTAAGACCGGTTCCTGAGTTGTTGCAGGCACTTCCGAAATGATGCAATGTGGCTCTTTCTTGAGGGAAAGAGCCACTTGAGTGCAATTGCTTCGAGACACGGGAACTCAGGAACCGGTGTAGTTTGCCGCTTGCACTTCGTTCCTGAGCGGTTCTCCGTTCATGTAGCGGCGTAGCTCATCGGCGACGACGTGCAGTGCGCGCGGAGCAAACTGCGGAGTCGATCCGCCGATATGCGGCGTGAGCAACAGATTCGGGCAGCTCCACAGTGGATGGCCTTCGGGCAAAGGCTCGGGTTCGGTGACGTCGAGCGCGGCGCGAATGCGGCCCGAGTTGAGCGCATTCACGAGAGCATCCGTATCTACGATTGGCCCGCGCGCGGCATTCACCAGCAGAGCTCCCTGGTGAAGCAGCCCGAGCTGCCGCTCGCCGAATAATCCGCGCGATTCCGGCGTTGCGGGGAGGATCAAAATCACAACATCCGCGCGCGGCAGGAGGGTGTCCAGCTCACTCACCGGGCGCACTTCAGGCACCGAGCGAGCCGTCCGCGCAAGGCGAATCATTTCCACGGAAAAGGGAGCCAGCATGCGCTCGATCTCCTTACCGATGGCTCCGTATCCAACCAGCATTACCGTCTTGCCAGTCAGCTCTTCCGCGAGTACGGGAGGATAGACAGTGTGCGTGTCGCCGGTGATTTTGGCGTAGTGCGCGCTGGCTTCGAACCGCCGCTTCCAAATGCCCGACCGTTGAATGTCGAGATACAGCGGAAAGTACTTCAGCGTGGTCAGGATTGCCGATAGCGTCCATTCGGCGGTTGAGATGTTGTGCGCGCCATGCGCATTGCAGATGGTTACATGCGGGCCCACCGTTTCGGGAATCCACTCGGTTCCCGCCATCATGGCCAGAACCAGCTTTACGCCCCGCAACCGAGGCCAGGCGCGGATCGCCTTGGTCGAATAGGGGTCGGGGATCCAGACATCAATTTCGACGTCGTGATCCATCTTGTCCGACACGGGGATCAACTCGACTTCCGCGGGGAAATCGCGAAAAAGCTCAGCGGGCAGGGTGGCTGGGTATCCGACTCGCAGCATGCAATTCCTTGCGCGCGACCGGCGCACGCTCCTCGATTCCATCCTATCGCAGCGCTTGAGCCGCATTGTCCTGGGCGGCATTGTTGGTTGTCGGTCGCCGGACCGCGTCGCGATACTGTTGACGCGAAACTGTGCGGGTCTGTGCGCCGCAATCTATCCTGAAGGAGCTACAAAGCTTATCCTCGGATTGCTTCGATGCGTCTGAAAGCAAGGAAAACGTGGTCGCAACACCAGCTCACTGCCAAGCTGCGCGTGGAAGGCGGAGAGCCGGGATTGCTGACCTTTGAGCGACGCCGCATTTTGATCGACGCGGCGAAAACTGCGCTCGCGGCAGCGCTGTGCTGGTGGCTGGCGCTGCGCTTCGGCCTGCATGACGGCTACTGGGGCTCGATCAGCGCCATCATCGTTTTGCAATCGAATGTGGGCGCGACGGTGACCGCTTCGCGCGACCGCCTGCTGGGAACATTCCTGGGCGCTGCGTTCGGTTTCGCATGTTCCGTCTTCGGTGCGCCGCCGTGGAATTACATTCTCGCTTTGCTGATGGCGATCATTGTCTGCGGCCTGCTGAGTCTTCGCAACAGCTCGCGCCTGGCCGCCGTGACCATCACCATCATCATGCTCGTCTCCAAATCCGGCCCGCGCTGGGAGCTGGCGCTCGACCGTGTGGGCGAAGTGCTGCTGGGAATCGTGGTTGCGCTCGCGGTCTCCACGCTTGTCTTTCCTGACCGCGCGCGGCTGTGGCTGCGCGACGGACTGGCGCAGGAATTTCTTCTGCTCGGCAGCTTCTTCGAAGCGATACTCGAGGGGTTTCGCGGCGCGCCTTCGCAAAATCTTCCCGCCCTGCGCGACGATGCTCTGGCTCTGCTGCGGAGCAACAGCCAGCTGCTCGAAGCTGCGCGCAATGAGCCGAGCGGCCCCGGATGGCGCGAGGGTCTCAGCATGCTCTCGCAGTTTGGGCGCTCTCTCTATGACGCGCTCGTGGCGCTTGAGCTGGCCGTGAAAGACAGCCACGAAGACCGATACGCGCAGCAGTTGGAGCCGGCGCTCTCGCATCTTGCCGTCGACATCCGCACCGGCTTCAACTACTTGGGTGGTTGCATTCACAAGTGGAGCTTCAGCGTGCCGGCGAAGGGAATCAACCTGGAGCAAGACATTGCCGACCTTGAAGCGCGCATGGACGAGGTTCGCCACACCGGAGTCGCGTTCGAGCAAGCCGAGATTCTGCGCGCCTACGCTGTACAACTGCACTTGAAGCAGATTGCGCGGCTTCTCCGCGCTACGCGCACTGAAACCAGCAGCGCCGTCGGCGATTCGAAGAAGGCCGTGGATTCGGTGTGAGGTGAGCTGGTGACGAGCCTGCTGTTTGCGTCGATTATTTCGGTGCGACGGATGGGGTAGACGGCAACGACTAAACGGCCAGCAACTCGGTGTAGACAGCCATCCCAACAACTGAATCAGCGCCGATTGCATCGAGGGCGTCGACTTCCTGCTGGCTGCGAATGCCGCCAGCGACGATGAGCTGCCGCTTGGTCAATTTGCGCAAGCGCGCCGCGGTTTCAATGGGAAAGCCCTGCATCGTTCCTTCCGTATCGACGTGCGTGTAGAGAAATGCTGCAACGTGGGGTTCGAGCTGAGGGATTGCGTCGTCGGCCGTGAGCGCAATCTGCGCCTTCCAGCCCTTCACGGCAATGCGGCCGTTCTTCGTGTCGATGCCGGCGACGATTCGATCGGAGCCGATGGCCGATGGGAGCTCGGCGGCGAAACTTGTGTTGACTGTTCCCTCGGCCGTGAAAAGGGCCGAACCGATGATGACGCGTTTCGCGCCGGCGTTCAGCACCTGGCGAGCCCGGTCGATCGTGTGAATGCCACCGCCGGCCTGCACCGGGAGCCGCTTGGAAATTTTCTCCACAAGCGCGGAGTTGTCGCCCTCGCGCATCGCAGCATCGAGGTCGATCAACTGGACTAATGGAAAACGGGAAAACTTCTCGATCCAGTATTCAAAATCGTCGAAGGCCAGGCGTAGCTTTTCGCCCTGCACAAGCTGGACAATGCGGCCGCCCATCAAATCGATTGAAGGAATCAGCATGGCAGCCTTACCGAAACGCCCGCACGCGCAAGTTCCTCTTTGAGCGAGCGTGAAGTGGATACGCCGAAATGAAAGATGCTGGCTGCGAGCGCCGCATCCGCTTTGCCGCGCGCGAACACATCGGTGAAGTGGGCGACGGTTCCCGCGCCGCCCGAGGCGATTACCGGAATTCCGACGGCCTCGCTCACGGCGGCTGTCAGTTCGCAGTCAAAGCCAGCGCGGGTTCCGTCGGAGTCCATCGAGGTGAGCAGAATCTCGCCCGCGCCACGCTGCTCGGCTTCGCGCGCCCATTCGACGACTGTGCGGCCAATGGGACGCCGGCCCCCTTGCACGAACACCTGCGCCTGGCGAACCGGGTCAGCGGCGTCGGGATCGCGCCGGGCGTCGATGGCGACGACGACGGCTTGCGCACCAAAGCTCGCGCCGATGGCGCTGATGAGCGCAGGGTCCGCCAGTGCGGCGGAGTTGATGCTGACTTTGTCAGCGCCCGCCTCAAACACCTGTTCGGCATCGCGTGCCGACTTGATGCCTCCGCCCACGCAAAACGGCACAAACAGCTCTCGAGCGGTGCGCCGTACCGTGTTGAGCAGCGTCTGCCGGCCTTCGTGCGTCGCCGTGATGTCGAGCAGAACGATTTCATCGGCGCCCTCGCGCGCGTGGCGGGCCGCCTGCGTCGCCGGATCTCCCGCGTCAACAAGATCGACAAACTGCACGCCCTTCACAACGCGGCCGGCGTGCACGTCGAGGCAGGCGATGATGCGCTTGGTCAGCATATCTACCTCTTCACCACGTGACGGGCGACAAGATCGTTGAGCTCAGTTCGTTGCGCGGGAGAGAGAGCTGTGGTTGGAAACAGAAAGAATCGACGGTCATTGATATAGATCAGCGTGATCCGATCGTTCTGAGTAAAGCCCATGACACCGGCCCACGGCAGTCTCACTTCCTCGGTTCCTGGGTTTTCCTCGATGATCTTCTGATCATTGATTTCAATTGTGCTAGTGCGACCGGAACGGGTTGGGGGAAACATTTGTTTATAACCCCGGCGCGTCAGGACCAATCGAAGCAGCGGGAATGCAATGGTCATTAGCAACGACCACACCGCTAACACGATCGCCTGCAAGAGCAACTCTTGATCCCTAATGAGGGCGCCGGCTACAAAAAGGGCAAGGCTGAGCAAAAAGAGCAGTGGCCCGATCCATGGAAAGATTCGTCGGCTGAGTTTGGGCCGCCGATGGAGCCGCAGCGCTGCCTCGTAATCCTCAAGCGTGACCGTGTACTCGATCCTCATGGCTCAAACTCCAGAAAGCTTCGCAAAATCTTCAAGCCGGTCTCGCCCGACTTCTCCGGATGAAACTGCACGCCCATCACATTGCCGCGCTCGACAGCTGCAGCGAATGGTTCGATGTATTGGGTGATGGCCGCAGTGTCGTCTGTGACCGGCCCCTTGTATGAGTGCGTGAAGTAGACGAACTCACCTGGGCCGACGCCGGCTAGTAGTCGCGAAGCACTTCCATTTACGAGTCTCACATCAAGGGAATTCCAGCCGACGTGCGGGACTTTTTCTGTGCTTTCCGCGAAGCGCGTGCACGATTCCGGAAAATGCCCAAGCCCCGGCTGCTGTGGCGCTTCGGTCGATCCTGAATAGAGCCATTGCATGCCCACGCAAATCCCAAGGAACGGCACGCCGCGGGCAATTGCCGAGCGAATTGCGCCGGTCAGGCCGGTCGCGTCGAGCCGCTCCGTTGCCGCGAAGTGGCCTACGCCGGGAAGAACGATGCGCTCGGCGGAATCGACCAGCGACAAATCGCCGTCGGTCACGACCGCCTCGGCACCCAGATGCCGCAGCGTCTTGAGCACGGAGGTCAGATTGCCGGCTTTGTAGTCGATGACCGTGACGCGCATCAGAGCAGGCCCTTGGTCGACGGCAGCATTTTGCCCAGTTGCTTGTCGCGGGAGCAGGCCACGCGCAGCGCACGCGCGAAGGCCTTGAAGATGGCCTCGATTTTGTGGTGATTGGAGCGGCCGTACATGGTTTTCACGTGCACGTTGGCTCGCGCGCCACGCGCAAAGCCTTCAAAAAAATCCGTCACCAGCTCGGTTTGCAGGTCGCCGACGAGGCGCGTGCGGACTTTTGTGTCGACCGCGAAGGCTGCGCGGCCACCGAGGTCGACAGCCGCGATGGCGAGCGTCTCATCCATCGGCATCACGAAGTAGCCAGCGCGCAGAATGCCGCGCTTGTCACCGAGGGCACGATCAAACGCTTCGCCGAGTGCGATGCCAACGTCTTCGACCGTGTGGTGCTGATCGACATCGAGATCGCCTTTGCAAGCAAGGTCGAGGTCGAATGCTCCGTGCCGTGTGAAGAGCTCCAGCATGTGATCGAAGAAGCGAATGCCGGTCGAGATGCTGTAGCGTCCCTGCCCCTCGATCGTCAGCTCGATCTCGATGCGCGTCTCGTTGGTATTGCGCACGATGGTCGCTATGCGCATGCCCTTACGCCTGTGCGCCGTTTTGATCTTTTTCGCAGTCATCGTTTTCCGCCCTCCGTCCGCAGCGTCGCCAACGCGTTGTTGAGCGCCATAACGGCCTGCCTCATCTGTGCGCGCGTTCCGATGGTGATGCGAACACGGCCGCCGCAGCCCGGATCGCTGGATCGATCGCGGACCAGAACGCCGGCATCGCGCATCAATCGCACAAACTCCCCGTGCCTCGCGCCAATTTCCACTAAAACAAAATTCGTCCGGCTCGGCCAGCGACGCACATTTGCCGCGTCGAGCGCTGCTTCAAATTCTGTGCGCGCGGCCAAGACTTCGCCGACGTACCATTCGAGATATGCTGTGTCCTCAAGCGCAGGTGGCAGGCAAGCCAGAGCCAGCGAGTTCACGCTGTAGGGCGAGAGCACGCGGCGAACCCAGCGCATGAGATCTTCAGGTCCCGCAAGCAGGCCGAGGCGCAATCCCGCGAGGCCGTAGGCCTTTGAGAACGTCCGCGCGACCACGAGATTCGGCAGAGTTCCCACGAGGTCCATCACCGTCTCGCCGAAGAAATGAAAGTAGGCTTCGTCGACCAGCAGCACGGCTTGCGGCGCGCGGCGAGCAAGTTCCAGCAATTGCTCACGCGTTGCCACCGAGCCCGATGGGCTGTTCGGATTGGCGATCGCAATCACTTTGGTACGAGGAGTGATGGCCGCGATCAGCCGATCAAAGGGAAACTGCAAATCGTCGCCAGCTTGCACTGAGACGACGCGCGCGTCTGTTGCTGAAGCGTAGACCTCATACATGGTGTATGTGGGAACGGGCAGCAGAAGTTCGTCGCCGGCTTCAAGGAACGTCTCGAAGAGGACGTGAATCGCCTCGTCAACGCCGTTGGTGAGTGCGACCTGCTCCGCGCGCAAGCCGAGATGCGCGGCCACTTTGGCCTCGACGGGCTCACGGTCGGGATAGCGGGTGAGTGATCCTGCAGAGATTTGCGCCAGCGTTTCACGCACACGCGGCGAACATTCGAGTGTGTTCTCGTTAAAGTCCAGCCGCATGGCTTCGCGGCTGCCGAGCGGAGGGTGGTACTCCTTCATCTGCTGCACACGAATTCGCGGCGCCGGAGTTACTGTTGTCGTTGCTTCAGCCACGGGCCCTCCTTCCGATGCGAGTACGAATTGCTTCGGCATGACCTGCGAGTCCTTCAGCTTCGGCCAGCAGCGCAGCTTTCGGTCCCAACGTCGCGACGCCTTGCGCCGTGTATTGCTGCACGGTGATGAGCTTGACGAAGTCGTTCACACTCAACCCTCCGCGCACACGAGCCATGCCGCCCGTCGGCAGCGTGTGGTTCGGGCCGGAGATGTAGTCGCCCATGGGCTGCGCTGACCAGCGGCCGACGAAGATTGAGCCTGCGTTCTGAACCCACTTAAGATCGCTCACAGCATCGACGGTGAGGTGTTCCGGCGCGAGGCGATTCGTAATTGCGCGCGCCTCGACGACAGACCTAGCAACAATCACCAGGCCGTTACGCCTGAGTGCTTCGCGGGCAACGGGATTGTTTCGACTGCGCAACTTTGTTTCGGCGATAACGGATTTGGCTAGACCCTCGCGAGCGGTGACGAAGATCGCAAGAGCTTCGGGATCGTGTTCCGCTTGAGCAACAAGATCGCTCGCAATATCGGCGCAATTGCCGTGCTCGCTGGTGACGACGATCTCAGTTGGCCCCGCGAGCATGTCGATGGAGCAATCAAATGCTACGAGACGCTTGGCCGCGGTTACGTAGAGATTCCCCGGACCGACAATCTTGTCGACGGGCGGCAGGCTCGCTGTTCCGTAGGCGAGCGCGGCCACGGCGTGCGCGCCGCCGAGGCGATAGAACTCTTTGATTGCGAGCAGGTGCGCCGCGGCGAGCGTTTCGGGTGCGGGCCTGGGCGAGACTACGACGATGCGCTTGATGCCTGCGACCAATGCTGGAATCGCCGTCATCAGGAGCGTAGAAGGCAGGGGATGCCGACCGCTGGGAACATAACATCCAACAGAACTGAGCGGGCGCACAAGCTGGCCCGTCGTCAGGCCGGCAAAATTCGATTCGGTCCATGATTCCGGCATCTGCCGCTGAGCAAAGTTGCGAATCTGCTTTGCGGCTGTGGTGAGAGCATTGCGGAGAGCGGGATCGAGCGCCTTCCATGCCGATGCCATTTCGTCTTGAGTCACGCGGAGCGTCGCCGGGCCGGAAAGCCCGTCGAATTTTGCCGCGTAGCTGAGCAGCGCGCGGTCGCCACGTTTGCGAACGTCGGCGACAATGCACTCGACCGCGGGCAACACAGCGTCAAGGGCCGCGCCACCGCGTTGTTCGAGGGCAACGAGTGTCTTCGCCGCCTCGCGCGCGTTTCGTCCTGTAGTCCGAACCAGCTTCATCGTTAACTAATCCTTGCTCCCATTTCTTGTCGTCAATGTCGGAACTCATCCTGCAGCCCGACGACTGTGCCTCATCTGAGCTTCTGCGCGCCGAATCTGGCAGCCCAATGGACCACTTTCTTCTTGAGCAGTTCATCGACCTCGAAGGGATGCAGGTCCTTCTCGAGGCGGTCGAGGATTTCGTATTGAAATGCCGGCTCTCCGTGTGCAGTCCACTCTTCCTGCAGCAGGCTATCGAGGTTGAGACCATTTCGCAAAGAGAACCAGCAGCGGTTTCGAGTGGCCTCAAGGTTTTTCGTTGCGCCCACCCAAACATGTCCCGTTGCCGTGCAGCGCAAAGCGTAGATTCCCACGTCGGGCTTCTGCTCCTTGAATCGCCGTATGATCTCTTTCCGTGATTCGCTGGTCGGCATACGTTGTCCCTTTCGTCATCATGGCCTGCTGGAGCCGGTTGATTTCAGTTCACAGCACCACTTTGTTCAGCGGATACTCCACGATCCCCGCCGCGTGCGCCGCCTTGAGCCGCGGGATCACGTCGCGGGCCACGCGCTCTTCGAGAATGGTGTTGACCGCAACCCACTCCGAATCGCTCAACTGCGAGATGGTCGGCGAATTGAGAGCCGGCAGCACGGCCAGCACAGCATCGAGATCGCCGCGCTTCACGTTGAGCATGAGCCCAATCTGCGACTGCGCATCGATGGCGCCGCGCAGCATGAGCGCGATCTGATCGATCTTCTGCCGCTTACCCGCGTCAGCCAGCGCGGCCTTGCTCGCAATCAGGTGCGTCTCGCTTTCCATCACCGTGTCAATGATCTTGAGGTGGTTCGCCTTGAGCGAGCTGCCCGTCTCCGTGACCTCGACAATTGCGTCGGCAAGCATCGGCGGCTTGACTTCGGTAGCGCCCCAACTGAATTCAACCTTTACCTTGACGCCCTTCGAAGCAAAATAGCGCTTGGTGACTTCGACAAGTTCCGTGGCGATGATCTTGCCGGCCAGGTCCTCGGCTTTTTCGAAGCCGCTTGCCTCCGGCACGGCGAGTACCCAGCGAACTTTGCGCCGGCTTTGCTTGGCATAGGTCAGCGTGGTCACGCTGGCCACGTCCAAACCGCTCTCAACCACCCAATCGATGCCCGTTAATCCCGCATCGAGCACGCCATGATCGACGTAGCGTGCCATCTCCTGCGCGCGAATGAGCATGCACTCAATGTCAACGTCGTCGATCGAAGGAAAGTAGGATCGGCCGTCGGCGTAGATGTTCCATCCCGCACGCTTGAAGAGCGCGATGGTCGCATCCTGAAGGCTGCCTTTGGGAATTCCGAGTCGAAGCTTGCTATCCACGGGTCACCTCCGTACCGATCGCGATCGGCCGAGTGAAACAGCTCACTGTGCCTTCGTGGCAGACCAGGCCGTCGCCCTCCACCTCCACGCGAAACAACAGCGTATCGTTGTCGCAATCGGTCGCGGCCGAAACCACGCGCAGGCGGTTGCCGCTGGTCTCGCCCTTCATCCACAGCTTCTGGCGGGTGCGGCTCCAGAAGGTCACGAACCCCGACTCCTGCGTTTTGGCGTAGCTGGTGGCATTCAGAAAGCCCAGCATCAGCACTTCGCCCGTGCGCGCATCCTGCACGATGCCCGGCACCAGGCCATCCATCTTTTCGAAATCAATCCGTTCCACGGTTTCATCCTTTGGTTTAGATTCTCTGCGTCCAAACACGAAAAAACCCACCAGCGTCATTCGCCGGCGGGCTCGGGTGTTTCTTTTCGATCTCTCTGGCCGATTAGCTCAGGCCATGGCGGTCCGCCGACATCGTTGTCCCATGATGATGGTGGTGGCCGTGATGGCGGAAGCTCTGCATCTGTTTTCAAAGGTACGGGGAAAGCCAGCATGGTGTCAAATGGTTTTCTTGCTCGCGGCCGATAAGCGGGCGGAGAATAGGTGGGTGCCCAGCCTGAACCGATTCGCTGTTACGCCTGTTGCGTTGCTGGCTGTGTTTCTGACGGGCGCTGCGTGGGCTCGTCCAGCACCTCCGCAAGCGGGCGCTGCGCAATCCGCGCCCGGGGCAAAGACCATCCCGCCGCCCGAGGCGCGCGTCGATATCAACCACGCCAGCGTGGACGAGCTGGTCAAGATTCCCGGCATGACGAAGAGCTGGGCGGGACGGATTGTTCGCTTCCGACCCTATCGAAGCAAGCAGGATCTGGTGGAACACGGGGTACTTCCCAGCGATGTCTACGACCGGATCAAGGATTATGTGATTGCGCATCGCGAGGAACAGTGAGCCGTCGCACGGCCGAATCCAAGTCTCGAATGATAGTTCCCAGCGTTTGCTCCAAATCCACAAACATTCTCATGCGCAATGCCGTGCGGCCATTACACTGTTCTCTATCAGGAGGAACCCCACATGCAAACCAGAGTTCTGGGCACCACCATGCCGGTGCTCGAAGTGCTGCTCGACCCCAACGAGAGCGTGTTTTCAGAGAGCGGCGAGCTCTCGTGGATGACCGCGTCTGTCCAGATGACGACGCACACACAGGCGGGCGGGGGTGGCGGGTTTTTCGGCGTCATCAAGCGGGTGGCCGGCGGCGGCAGCCTCTTTATGACCGAGTACCGCGCCATTCAGTACCAAGGCTCGGTCTCGTTTGCCACGAGGGTGCCGGGGCATATCGTGCCGGTGCAGCTTGGGCAGGGGCCGGAGTACATGGTGCACCGGCACGGGTTTCTGTGCGCGACGCCCCAGGTGACCATCTCGGTTGGTTTCCAGCAGTCGCTCGGCGCGGGCATCTTTGGCGGCAGCGGATTCCTGCTGCAGAAGATCAGCGGCGTGGGCACGGCGTGGATCGAGTTGTCGGGCGAGCTGATCCAGAAGGACCTTGCGCCCGGCGAAATCCTATTTGTGCATCCGGGCCACGTGGGAGCATTCCAATCGTCGGTCGGATTCCAGATCACCACGGTTCCGGGGATCAAGAACATGTTCTTCGGCGGCGACGGCATCTTCCTGGCGCGGATGGTGGGTCCGGGAACGATCTGGCTGCAGACGCTGCCCATCTCGCGCCTGGCGATGCAGATCTACGAGTATTTGCCGCATCCCGAAGCGGCGCAGACGCCGGCAGCGGGTGTGCTGGGCGGAATCGTCGGCGGGCTGATCAGCGGACAGTGAACGAGAGCCAGTGCACGGTGCGCAGTGGACAGTGGACAGTGAACCGTCGTCGCTGCGCATCCAACCGGTGTGTAAGGATCGGAAAGCATGAATCAAGCCGCGCAGACGAAGCAAGCCGCGCAGACGAAGCAAGCCGCGGAGACGAAGCAGGCCGCGCAGAGCAAGCAAAGCGTTCGCGGACACATCGTGTTCTTCTTCGCCGTGGCGCTGGCGCTCTACGTGGCTTGGCTGATTCGCGGCATGCTGGCGCTGCTCTATGTGTCGGCATTGTTTGCCGTGGTGCTGTCGCCGGTGGTGCGGGCCACGTCGCGGATTCAAATCGGCCGATGGAAGCCATTTCACGGATCGACGGCCATCCTCATCCTGCTGCTAGCCGTGGCGGGCGCGTTCGCGCTGTTCGGATTCTTCGCCTTGCCGCCGGTCATCAACGATCTTCAGGCCCTCACTGGAGAACTGCCCGGCCGCGTTCCAGCCATCCTGGACAAGATCAGAGCAATTCCATACGCCGATCGCCTTGACGCCGCTGACGTTATTTCGTGGATTCAGCGTGGGCTGAGCGACGGGGCGGCGTACCTTTTGCTTTCGTTCAGGACGTGGGCGGGAGCGCTGGTGGAGGTGATCGCCGGCTTTGTGCTCACGCTCTACTTCATTCTGGAGGGCGACACCGCTTACCGCTGGTTTCTTTCGTTCGTCCCCGCGCTACCGCGGGAGCGGCTGGACCAAACACTGCAACGCGCAGCCGGCCGCATGGAGAAGTGGCTGGTTGGCCAGCTGAGCCTGATGCTGATTCTTGGCACCGCGAGCACCATCGTCTACCTTTCGCTCGGCGTGCGCTACGCCTATGTGCTGGGCGTCATTACCGGCCTGCTCAACCTTATCCCGGTACTGGGCGCCGCCGTTTCGCTGGCGCTGGCGCTGCTGGTAGCGTCGATCGATAGTTGGGGACGCGTGCTGGGCGTGGCCATCTTCTTCGTCGTGTACCTGCAGATTGAGAACTCCTGGCTGACTCCGCGCATCATGAGGAGCCGCGTCCAACTACCGGCGCTGGCGATCTTCGTCGCGCTGCTGATGGGCTCGGCGCTCGGCGGCATTGTCGGTGCGATGGTCGCGATACCGACGGCGGTACTGGTGAGCGTGCTGGTGGACGAGTACTTGGTGCATAAGAGCGAAGCGTGAACCGTAGTCCGCGAAAAAGTGAATAAAGTGAATCAAGTGAGACGGTTAAGGAGTGAATACGCGCATGTTGCAAATGAGGGGGTAGCGCGTTGATTCTAAACAGGTTGCGGGGCATAAATTGCATGGAATTGGACACGTATTCTCGATGATTCCGAAAACGATTTGCTGATTCTAAACGAGTTATATGGCGAAAACCAGGCGAAACATCCCAAATTTTTTATTTAGTTATTTTTCCGCTTTGCGGGTGAGCTTCGTGGCGCGCCGACGGCAGTGATCGTGGGAATGGTTTTGAATGCCATGAAGATTCCCCTTTCATCTTCAAGGGTAGCGAAAAGGGCGAATTAATCGGCAAACTTCGCGGAATTATTTGCGGAATGTTTTCAGTGGGTTGGGGCGAGGCGACGTGGGCGCAGGGCTTGACAGAAAAGTAGTCGTCACACCGCAGTGAAGAATCTTGTGAAAGGTGGGGCTCGGCACCTCACTTTGTGAGGAGAGATTGGGGTGCAATCTCACGAGAGGTATGGAGCCCCTGCTCCGTTGGATGGCGCAGGGCTGGCGTTCGAGGCGGATTGGCGATAACCACCGTTACACAGGCGACCGCGTGGAGTCGAGGGCGGCGGTAAGTCTTTGATGAGGGATAGCTGCGCATCGGGCGAGAGCTTTTCGTCGCGTCTGGTGAGGCCATGGTTTGCGTGCGGGGTTTGAAACTTTGATCGGCCCAGCGAGGTTGGCTCGCTGGGCCGACCTTTGTTTTCGAGATTCTTGTGGGCGGGTGGTGTTCCCAGGGTTCCCGTCCGCCGTGGCGGACTCCACACAGGGCTCACTTCCGCGCTCCCTAAGGGAGCTTAAAAAGGGCGGACGTGGATTCGTGCTATCCCAGGTCTCAGATGCGGGATCTCCACCCCACGGACAAAGACCTGTCCCCACCCCAAGAAGCAACTGCGCTTCTCGGGGACCCCGGTGTCCGCGGGGACCCCGATCCTGGGGCACCCATTTCTTGTGGTGGGTGAAGGGCGAGAAAAGCAACCGCAGATCCTTCGGTCGCCGCGGCGACCTCAGGATGACAACACTGACGAATGGGTTCGTGCTACCCCGCCCTAAAACTCCTCGCTGCGCGTGGAGTTTCAGGATGGAGCACCCCAAGATTTGCGGGAGGCGAAGCGAATCCAAAAACCTCAAGCCGACTGCGGGTGCCCGTTTACAATCACATTCTCGAACCTGAGACCTTTGACGCCGCTGGCCGCGAGCTTTTCCTGCTGCAGCTCGACGTCGAAATCCTTGAAGGAAATGTTGCTGATCTCCGTTTGACCAGGGTTTGGCCTGATTGTGCCGAAGGCCGTGTAATGTCCCTTGATGCCGATGAAGCTCAGGTTGCGAACCACAGATTGCGGCGGAGCTTCACCCTGCAGATTGGCATATTGCGACCACGGCTGCACCGAAAGGATCGCGGAGGCCGTGGCTTCAGAGGTGATGTTGCGGAACGTGATGTCTTCATAATGCTGCGGCGTGTCGGGCCGCAGCTTCAAGGTCGCGATCCTGACATTGCCGATGATCCTGCAATTTTCCACGACCACGTCGCGAACGATCGTGGCTTCAGATCCAAGCGTCAGCACGCCGCCGCCACGCTTATAGACGCAGTTGCGGACGCGGATGTGCTCCACGGGCGGACTGTCCGTGTCGTCCATGGCATGGGGTCCCTTGGAACCCTTGGCCGCGATGCAGTCGTCCGTGACGGAGAAAAAGCAGCCGTCGATCGTGACGTTCCGGGAACTGTCCAAGTCAATTCCGTCCGTGCTGGGAGCCTGCTTGTAGTCGTCCGGCACCAGGAAACGTACCTTGCTCACGGAAACGCCGTCGCAGTCGTAGATATGGAGATTCCAGAACTGAGAATCCTTGAAAGTAATGCCCTCGATCTTCACGTCGCGAGAACTTTCAATAAGCGCCAGGCGGGCGCGGGGAACGCCCACGTTCGGGAAGTTACTGCCCGCGGGCGACGCGTGACGAAGTTTCCAGAAAAGGTCCCATATTGGCCGGCCCGCTCCATCGAGCGTCCCCTCGCCGGTGAGCCGAAAGCCATGGCAGCTGGTTGCGTTGATCAGAGCTGGATTGAACTTCTCCTCGAAGTGGCCTTCAATCCGGGTGCGCTGGGCGGGGAAGTTGGCCATATCTGTCGAGCACTGCAGCACCGCTCCCGCCCGCAGGTGAAGATTCACCCGCGGCTTGAAGAACAAGGCCCCACTCACGAACGTGCCCTGCGGGATGACGACCGTTCCTCCGCGGCGCGATGCCAAATGATCGATCGCCGCCTGGATGGCCCTGGTGTTGATGGTTGCGCCATCAGGACGCGCGCCGAATTCCGTGATCAGGGCTTCCGCAGAAGAATCATCATCGGCCAACAATGCGGACCCCCAGGCAGACCCCCAGAAGGGAGCTGCAAGCATCATCGACATGAAGCGCCGGCGTGGAAACGGATGAATGGACACAACTCACCTCTGTGCGACAGATCAAGATGCTATGGCAAGACACTTGTTGATGGAATCGAGCCGGTCTCGCGCCAACAAATCGCCGCGTCTTCAGCGATCGCACGCCATCTCGACTTCACGATAACTTGGTGCGAACGCAAGCGTCAACGACTCCGCATTCACACGGGGGCTGGGCTGGGTAAAGGTTCGGTTCTTCGCGATAAATAATCGAATGGTCGCGCAATCAAGCGCTGCTTCGGGCTGCGGGCGAGTGTGGACTCCGCTGGCGGCTCATTTTTTGGGTTCGCCATCGAGCAGGACCAATTGGTCAAGGAATCCGTGCTGGCCGGGGAGGAGCTTTGCGCGCGCTTCCGCTAGCTCGAACCAGCCGGCTCGGTCTGCTTCCGGGAAGTCGACATGCTTGCCCGATTTTGGCGGCCACTCCAGCGAAAAGAGGTTGCTGCGGATGTTGACGGAGCAATTTCCCTCAATAGCCCACGCCGAAACGATCTTGCCGCCTGGTTGCTTGATCTCCGAGAGAGAAACCAACTCCCCGTCCGGGAGCGGGTGTCCGGTCTCCTCTTCGAATTCTCGCCGCGCGGCGGCAAGAGGATCTTCGCCGACTTCGTATTCCCCCTTGGGGATGGACCAGACACCGAGGTCCTTGTTCTTCCAGAAAGGACCGCCAGGGTGGACAAGAAAGACTTCCAGTCGCCCGTTGTTCTTCCGATAAAGCAGAATTCCGGCGCTGAGTTTCGGCACTCTAGCTCTCCGATTGGGGGCAGTTTGAAACCGCGGCTTGATTCACCGGCGAGCTAGGCCGGGGAGCGCATGGTGTCGAGGGCAGCGGTGAGGTCTTTGGCGAGGGATTGCTGGGCATCGGGCGAGAGCTTTTCTTCGCCGCTGGTGAGGTAGAAGACGTCGATGGCGGTTTCGCCTTCGGTATCAATGAGCGCGACCTTGATGTTGCACTGGTGCGCGCCGAAGGTGAGTGCGATCTGGCGAAGAAGGCCGGGCATATCCTGCGCGACGACTTGCAACAGCGTTGAATGCGACGAGGATTCGGAGTCGAACTCGAGCTTGGTGGCCACGTCAAGCTTGTAGTTGCCGGAGCGGTTGAGATGGTGGCGCGCCTTGAGAAGCTGCTCGACGGAAGCTTTTTGCGCCACGACGTCGTGGACATTCGCGAGGAAGCGGTCCTTCTCGGTGGGGTTGAGCTCGAGGGTGCGGAAGAGATCGGTGAACTGAAAGCTATCGACAATGACGCCGGCATCGTTGGAGTAGGCGCCGGCGCGGACGATGTTCATGCCCCATGCGGCGAGGACGCCAGCCATATCGGCAAAAAGGCGGGTGCGATCGCGGGTGATGACGGTGAGGTCATAGAGCTGGCGGCTGGGGCGCAGATCGAGCTGAACATTGTCTTTGCCGAGATCGAGCGCCATGAGGAAGTGATTGCGAATCTGCTCGGGCAGGCGGGTTTGCAGATAGCGCTGCGGAAGGCCTTCAAGAAACTGCTTGAGCGCGTCGTGCTGCGCGGCGGGAACCATGGAGCGGATGCGGTTAAGCAGGGTGGGATCGATGGCGGCGTGATAGCGAGCCTCGTCGACCGAGCGGTCCATGAAGTTTGACGTGGACATGTAGAACTGCCAAAGGTTCTCGGCCTTCCATGGAGTGAGCGCGTCAGGGTTGACGGCCTTGATGTCGGCAAACGTCATGAGGGTGAGCATCTTGAGAAGCTGCGGGTTGCCGATTTTGTCGGCGAAGCCGCGGACGTTATCGAGATCGAAGATGTCGCGGCGCATGGCCGCCGACATATCGAGATGCAGGCGGATGAGCTTGAGAACCGCATCGCGCTCCTCGGCATCGAAGTCGAGGCGGGCGAGAAAGCTGTCGGCCAGTTCGACGCTTTGCTGCGCGTGCTCGCCGGCGCGGCGGCCCTTGCCGGTGTCGTGCAGGAGCAGGGCGAGGAAGAACAGGTCCATGCGATCGATTTCGGGGAGTAGCTGCGCGAGGCGCTGCTCGTGCTCGTTGGCGGGCGTGCGCAGGGCGTGGACGTTGTCGATGACGAGGAAGGTGTGCTCGTCGACGGTGTAGCGGTGATAGCTGTCGCGGATGACGAGCGCATCGATGCCGTGGAACTCGGGGATGAGCATTTCGAGAACGCCGAGCGCGTGCATGGTGCGGAGGGCATGGGCGGCGTGGGGGCCGAGAAGGACTTCGCGCAGAGCGTTCCAGAGATAGGGGCCTTCAGGGATGGAGATGGCGAGGACGGGAAGCGCGTCGGTGATGCGGTCTTCAGCGGCCTGGGAGAGCGTGTAGCCGTGCGTGGCCATGAGCGAGAAGATGCGCAGGATGGCGGCAGTGTCATTAAATTGCGCGCCGGGCTGAATGTCGATGCGGCCCTGGTCGAGGAGGAAGTCGGTGCCTGCGATAGGCGAGCGGCGGCGCCGGAACTGGCGGTAAAAGCTGACCGGGGCGGGCAGGTGCTCCATGAGAAGGGCGGCGCGGCGATAGATGACGCGGGCGTGCCGGTAGTAAGTGCGCATCCAGTAGCTGGGGTCGGCGGTACCGCGGGTTTCAAGGCCGATGGAGCGGGCAGCGGCTTCGTCCTGCGACTGCCAGTCGAGCGTGTTGTCGTCGCGGCCGTGGCGGAAGTGGAGGAAACATCGGGCCGCGGCGAGGAAGTCGAAGGCGGCTTCGGCGTCTCCGCGCGCGCTTTGAAAGACGCCGCCGCGCTGGCGAGGCCATTCTTTGGTGGCTTTGAGATGGAAGAGGATGGCGAACCAGACGGCGAGGGAATAGTCGCGCAGGCCGCCGGGACAATCTTTCAGGTTGGGCTCGAGATGGAAGATGGTGTTGCCGAATTTGGCGTGGCGGGCGCGGGCGATTTCGCCGAGCTTTTGCGCGATAGAGTTCCACTCGCTGAGGACGAGGCCGGGAAAGGTGACCTGGTGGAGCTGCTGGTAAAGAGGAAACTGGCCGGCGAGGAAACGGCGATCGAGAGTGGCGAGCGTGAATTCGAGATTGTCGGGATCGAAGCGGCCGGATTCCTTGACGGTGCGGGAGTTGGGGCTGGCGCGCAGACCGATGTCCCACATGCCCTGAATGATGGCGCGGACGGCTTCGCGAGACTGCTCTTCCGTTTTGTCGTCGGCGAAGGCGAAGAGGACATCGATGTCGGAGTAAGGGAAGAGATCTTTGCGTCCGTAACCGCCCAGGGCCAGCAGAGCGGTGTTTTGCTGAGGAAGGCCGGCGAAAGCGCGACGCCACATTTCAATGAGGATACGATCGACGACGGCCGATCGACGGCGGATGGCGGCCGTGCCGTCACCGGTGCGCTCGCAGGTCTGGCGGACAAGCGCCATCTCCTTGAGATACTGCTCCCGAAGATCGTCGACCGCTAAAACGACTGAGTTCATAAGAAATTGTTTTGCGTGGCCTGCCGAAGCAAGAAGGAATTGTTACAAGAATAAGCGATAAATGCCGGAAGTGGGAGATTTGGTGGAAGGCGGGCCTTCGGGACTGCAGGACTTCGGGGCTACGGGGCTGAGGGAACTGCGCGCCGGGCCGCTCCGATGGGCGAATGTTGACGGGCGATTCATGACACGTCGAGTCGTGACCACTGTCACGAAGGGAATCTCGCACACAGACCTAGACTTCGGGCATGATGGCGGCACTCTCTCTTTCGGCCAGCGCCGGGGAGGCGCTTGTGCTCGGACTGGCGACGGGGCCGGTTTGCCTGGCAACCTGCGGGCCGGTGGTGGTGCCGTGGATGATGGTTCAGCCGCGGGGAGTTCGGCTGCACAGCCGGCAGCTATTTTTGTTTCTTGCGGCGCGGCTGGCCGGGTACATGGTGTTTGCGGCGGCAGTGTGGATGGTGGGGTCGCAAATCCCGCGCGCATGGATCGGGCGGACGTGGTTGGTGGGCGGAATTCAATTGCTGCTGGCGGCCGGACTGGTGGTTTACGCGGTGGGCTGGCCGCACCGCAAATGCGCGGCCGCGAAGGCGACAAGCGAGCTGGTGCGGATCGGCGAGACGCCTCGACCCATGCGGTCGGGTGCGCTGGCGCTGGGATTTTTAACGGGAATCAATCTTTGCCCGCCGTTTCTTGTGGCCGGGTTGCGCGCGGCGCAGCTTGAGCATCTTTGGGCGGCGCTGCTTTTCTTCGTATGCTTCTTCGCTGGGACAGCAATTTGGTTTCTGCCGTTTCTTTCGATGGGCTTCGTGCAGCGCACGCCGGCGGTGGTGACCGTGGCCCGTATGGTGGCTGTGATGCTGGCTTGCTGGTACGGATTTTCCGGAATTTCCATCCTGATCGAGAGGACGATGTATGGCTAGTCACACCATTTCAGTCGCACGGCCGAAGGCCTTTCGCGGCGTGGGCCGGTCGATTTTGCTTACCCTACCGATGGCGCTGTGGTCGCTGCTGATGTTCACGCCCGCGTTCCAGAAGGCGGGCCGAGATGAGCATATTGGCGCGCTGGCGGTCATCGTTTTCATGACCGGGCTTTTCTTCCTGATGATGCGGACGGGCGAGACCTATCGCTGGCGACGGATCTTTTTTGTCGCGCTGGGTTTTCTGTTTCCGTTCGGCTTTATCGCTGCATTGATCGCCGAGCGCGGCACGATGAGCATTCCGGTCAGCCGGATGGTATCGGGCGATACGCCGTTCTGCTTCATGGTGACGCCGTCGCTGATTTTGCCGGCAGCGTTCGCGCGGACGATTATTTTTCCGGGGTCGATTCTGCCCACAGCGAGCAATCCGCATTCGATCGCCGTCATGATCGGCTTGTGGTTCGCGTTGACGCTGGTGCTGGGAAAGGCGTGGTGCAGCTACGCCTGCTTCTTCGGCGGGATCGAGGAGGGCTTTGCCGCGTTCGGAAAACGGCGCAGGCTGCACAAGTTTGTTGCGAAGTACTCTCCCATCCTGCGGCTCATTCCGTGGGCCATTCTGGTTTTTGTGGTGCTGCTATCGGCGGCGATCTTTGAGCCTGTCTACTGCATGTGGCTGTGCCCATTCAAAGCTGTTACGGAATTCCCCGCGGTGCGCAACGTGGAGACGGCCATCCAGATGGGGGTTTTCGTCGCGCTGTTTCTTGGACTGGTGGTGGTGCTGCCGTACTTGACTAAGAAGCGTACACAGTGCGGATTTTTCTGCCCCTTCGGCGCATTTCAATCGCTGTTTAACAAGATCAACCTGTTCGAGATCCGGTTCGATCGCACAAAATGTGCGGATTGCACGCTGTGCCAGACCAGTTGCCCGACGGTTGCGCTTTCAAAGGATTCGATAGCCGAGGGAAAGACGCTGCTGAACTGCATGAAGTGCGGGGCATGCGTGGACGTATGCAAGAAGGACGCGGCGATGTGGCACCTGAAGGGGACGCCGGTCGCGGTGAAACCGGAACGTGCCCGCCTACTGTTTCTGTATGGTGCCTGGGCAATGGCCACGATGTTCGGCGGCAGCGTTCTGGCAAATTCCGTCGCCACCATGATTCATTGGCTGCCGGGAAAGTGAAGGAGGATCGCATGCGCGCGCGTATTCTTTCGATTCTGGCCTACACAGGCGCGGGCCTCACGCTGCTCATCGCCGTCTGTGTTCCGTTTGTCCTCATTGGGGGATTCAGCAACGTGGTGGCGCACGCCGGACTGCATATCGACGCAACCTACTCAGGCGGCACGATTGCGCGGACGATCCAGCGGAACGGTTACCGGATTGAGGTTTACCAGCCGGTAAAACCGCGCATGCTCGAGCGCACTGGCCCATTCGTGCAGATTGTGTTCGAGCCGGCGGACGCGCTGCCTGCGCAAGTGAATGACGAAATCGATCTGGATGGCGACGGGCGGCCCGATGTGCGCGTGAGTTTCAACGTGCCGGCCGATGCGAACGCAAAGATGCACGGCGATGTGACCGCGCTCAACGGAGGCTACATTTCGCTCAGCAATGTGAGCGACGAGTCGTTCTCGCGGATGGTAGTGCGGGCGGGGAACAAGATTGTGGTGCGCATGCCGTTGAACGAAGGAACGGGGCGGTGAGGGTCGCACCCGCCGCTATTGCGGGAAGGGCACGAACTTCTCGGCGCAGGAGGGTGGATTGCCTTCGGCGGGCTTGCCGCTGATGGTTGAGTCGTCTCCCGCCGGCAAGTCCAGATTTGTCGGTTCCGGCCCAAGAGTCAGGTCCGCGTGGTTCACTTCGTAGGTGTATTTTGCATCGTCGGTAAGCTGCACGCCGTCGAGTGTGGCCGCGATGCGATGCGCGTGGTCGTAGGCGTTGAAGGTGATCTTCCCTCCGCCTGAGACGCGGACATTGTGCAGCGTGATATCGCGCATGGTAGGCGGCGAATCGCCCTGAAGCGGGCCATTGGCTGAGTACGCCGTGTCCAGCGTGATGGGATTCGGCGAGTTGCGGATGCAAACGTCGTCGTAGACCACGTCCTGAGTAAGGCCGCCGCGCGAGCCGTTGGACTTGATGCGGATGCCGTTGTCGGGGCCGTCGAGCGAGAGATCGAAGACGCGGATTTTGCTGACGCCGCCGTTGGTCTCGCTGCCGATGGACATGCCATGACCCCAGTAGAAGTGATCGTGGCTGATGGTCATGTTGGTCGCGCCACCCGGGCCGCCCTTGATGGCAACGTTGTCGTCGCCGGCGCGGATGTAGCTGTGGGTGATGGTGACGTTTTTAGCGCCGTCGCCGGGATCGACGCCATCTGTGTTGCGGGCGAGGCGCTGCGGCGTGTCGATCTTCAAGCCCCAAACAGTGAAACCGTCGCCGTGGTTGTAAACGACGTGGAAGTTGGGCGAGTTTTTTAGAGTGATGCGGTAGAGCGTGAAGTTGTCAGAGTCCGTGGCAACAATGAGGCGCGGAACCTGCTGCCCGCCGCCTGCGCGCGCCTGTTCGGCCAGATCCCACCAGGAATACTGGGAGCCGAGCATCTTTTCTCCACCGCGGCCATCGATGACGCCGTCGCCCATGACGCCAGAGTTGGGCGCGTGGTCGACGGAGATCAGCGGCTTGCAGCCACGGAGTCCGGGCGAATGGCTGACGATGCCGCAACTGCCGGGTGAAACGGCGAAGACGGCCGGATCGCGCGAAGCGAAGAGCGTGACGCCGCGGCCAATAATGAGAGTGACATCGGGTTTCAAAACCAGCGGCCCAGTGAGGAATGCATTGCTGGTCTCGTCAACGCGGAGCATCACTGCACGTCCGCGGCCGCACTTATCTATTGCTCGTTGAAGCCGCGCGGTGTCGAGCTTCTGCTCGTCGGCAGCAGCGAGCGAATGGCCATCCGTAGAAAGCTGCGCGTCTAGAGTGGTACAAAGCTGCGGGAATAGCGGTTCGATGACGGTGCGAGAGTCCTGCGCGGCCAGGCAGGAGGCGACTAGTGAGAAGGCAAGAAGGAATTGGAAACGAGAGATCATCAATTTCGCATTCAGGGTCTATTGCAGGTTCCCGGGTTTCGAAGTTGCCAACTTCGCGGCAAGTCGCGAACGAAAAGGCAACCGCAGATCCTTCGACTCCGATCGTTCGCCGCGGCGAACGATCTCCGCTCAGGATGACATCTGTACCGCTATAGCGCGTTTTCGCCGCGCTCATCGTTGCGGATGCGGATGGCTTCGTCGAGCCGGCTGACGAAGATTTTGCCGTCGCCGATTCGGCCGGTTCGGGCGGCGCCGATAATTGCCTGAATCGCTTTTTCCTTCAAGTCGTCGTGAATCACCATTTCGATCTTGACCTTGGGCAGTAGATCGACGGTATATTCGCGGCCGCGATAGAACTCGGTGTGGCCCTTCTGGCGGCCGTGGCCGCGGGCTTCGAGAATGGTCATGCCTTCGATGCCCGCTTCAAGCAGCGCATCTTTCACGGCATCGAGCTTTGAGGGTTGCAGAACAGCTTCAATCTTGAGCATACAAAAAATGCCTCGTTCGATAGCGTAACAGGCAAGGCGGCTTATTGGCCGCCCACGCCTGAAGAAAATTGCCTTGAGAACTGACGGGAGCGCCAGTCAAAGAACTCATCAGGTATTGAAATCGTACCCTTCTTCGCCGTGCTGGGAAAGATCGAGCCCGGCCATCTCGTGCTCGGGAGTGACGCGCAAGCCGAGGAGCTTGTCTACCACAAAGAGCAGAACCAGAGTGCCGACAATGGAGATTCCCCAGGCCACGCCCACGCCAGCAAGTTGATTCAGAACCTGGCTCCAGTGGCCGTCGATGGCACCCGTCGGCACGCCGGCGCCGTAGATGGGATTGATGACGCTCGCAGCAAAGAAACCTGTGAGAATGGCACCGAGAGTACCGCCGGCGCCATGAACACCAAATGCGTCGAGCGAATCGTCGTAGCCGAAGCGAGACTTGACCTGGAAGACCATGAGGGAGCAGAAGAAGCCGGCTGCAAGGCCGATGAAAAGCGCGGACATGGGCTGGACGAAGCCCGAAGCGGGCGTGATGGCGACCAGGCCGGCGACCGCGCCAGAGATTGCGCCCAGCGCCGTGGGCTTGCCGTTATGAAACCATTCGAAGATGGTCCAGCCGATGGCGGCGGTGGCGGTGGCGAAGTGAGTGTTGACGAAGGCGCTCGTGGCCAGCGGACCGGCGCCCAAGGCGCTGCCGGCGTTGAAACCGAACCAGCCCACCCACAGCAGGCACGCGCCGATGAAGCTGAGCACGAGAGAGTGGGGCGGCATGGCCGTTTGCGGATAACCGAGGCGCTTGCCCAGATAGAGCGCGCAAACCAATGCCGAGACGCCGCTGGTGATGTGCACAACCGTTCCGCCGGCGAAGTCGAGCGAGGGAATGCGGCCGCCGGTGGCGTTGAGCAGGCCGCCGACGCCCCAGACCATGTGGGCCATCGGGCAGTAGACGAGGAGCGACCAGAGCGAGAGAAACAGGGCCATGGAGCTGAACTTCATGCGTTCAGCAAATGCGCCGGTGATCAGAGCCGGCGTGATGATGGCAAACATGAGCTGGTAAATCATGTAGGTCTGTTCGGGAATGGTGGCTGCATAGTCTGGGTTGGGGCTAAGCGAAACGCCGCGCAGAAAGGCGTGCTCGAAGCCTCCAACAAACAGGTTGCCGTGGCCGAAAGCCAGAGAATAGCCGACAAAGGCCCAGAGGACCGTCACCAGGCCCATCATGGCGAAACTTTGCATCATGGTGCTGAGAATGTTTTTCCTGCGCACCAGGCCGCCGTAGAACAGCGCCAGCCCGGGGCCGGTCATCAGCAGCACGAGGGCGGCCGAGGTGAGCATCCAGGCGTTATCCCCGGCGGATTGAGCGCTTTGGACGGCTTGCTGAAGGGCGGCGATCTGCGCCTGCGTGGCTGGGGCCTGTGCCGTTGGGTTGGAGATTGCCGGGGCAACAGCCATCGCGAGATGGCCCGGAAGCAGGAAGAGGAACAGCAGCTTCAAAGAGCGACAGGACATGAGATCTTCCGTTTCGAATTCTCGAGCGCGAGGCTTAGAGAAGGACTTTTAGTGCTGAACGACAGGCTATGGAGGGCCTAACCGACAGTGCAGGATTCAAGCAGACGACAACCGAAAAGAGGTGCCGACCAGAATCATAGCGAAGGTCACATTGAACTTTCGTATCATTTTCGTAAAGACGGCGAAATAACGCAAGTTGAGGCGAATTCCTCCTTGCTTTTTCACGCGCCCGGTCCAAGGGATCGAATGGCGGGTGCGCGAAAAAAACGCCGGAACTTAGCGGGACTTCAGGGCTCATTCAAAAGTGGTTACCTGATCAATTCTGACCATTCCTGCTTGGGGAGCGGAGTTATAGTAGAACTATGGCGGCTACCATAGAGCGCGACCGCTATCTCTTCGGCAACCTTGAGAGCAGCGCGAAAAATCGCATTAAGGTAAAAGAGGTCAACTACGGCTACGAAGAGCCGGAGGGGGTCTTTCTCACCTCGTTGGACTTTGCCGTGAATTGGGTGCGCAAGAACTCTGTGTGGCCCATGACGTTTGGACTGGCCTGCTGCGCCATTGAGATGATGTCGATGGGCGCGGCGCGGTTCGATATCGCGCGCTTCGGGGCCGAGGTTTTCCGGCCCTCGCCAAGGCAATCGGACCTGATGATTGTGGCGGGGCGCGTTTCGCAAAAGATGGCTCCGGTTCTGCGGCGCCTTTACGACCAAATGCCTGAGCCTAAGTGGGTTATCTCGATGGGCGCGTGCGCCACTTCGGGTGGTGTATTCAACAACTACGCGCTGCTTCAGGGAGTGAATCAGGTGGTTCCAGTGGATGTGTATGTACCCGGATGCCCACCGCGTCCCGAGCAACTGATTTACGCGATTTCGCTTCTACAAGAGAAGATACAGCGCGAACCCCGGAGTCTGCTTAAGACTCTGAATGCAGAATGAGCCCCGATGGTCAGAGGACAGAATTCCGTTTTCGAAACGTTTTCTCAACAACGATGCAGCAAAGAAAGTGTGGAGCGTAAAAACATGTACTCACGAGCCTTGAAGTCTGTTTTGCCGGTTCTCGCCGTGGCGGTTTTTGCCCTTTTGCCCATGGGGTGCAAGAAGGCTCCGCCGATCACGTTATCGTGCAACGCCAGCGCACCAACCGTTTACCCGGGCGATCCTCTGACGGTTACGGCTACGGCTGGGTCGGTGGACACAAACAAGAAGAACAACGTCCTCTACAGCTGGAGCGGGGACGGCGTAACCGGAAGTGGCACTTCAGCCAGTGTGAATACGGCTTCACTGGCTCCCGGTTCGTACACCGCGAAAGCTGAAGTGAAGGAAGGCAAAAAGGGCAAGGAAGGGCTGAAACCTGGCCAGACCGCGTCATGCTCCGCCGATTACGCGGTGAAGCAATTTGAACCGCCGACGGTAAGCTGCTCAGCCAGCCCGACCACCATCAAGCCGGGCGACTCGGCGACGGTTACGGCAGTCGGCGTGAGCCCGCAGAATCGTCCCCTGACCTATAACTACACGGCGACGGCGGGCACGGTGACGGGCACCGGGACGACGGCCGCATACTCGTCCGCAGGCGCACCGACCGGAGCCGTAGGCATCACGTGCGGCGTCACAGACGACAAGAACCAGACGGCGTCAGCGAACACCACGATCACCATTCTGGCTCCGCCTCCGCCGCCTCCGGCACCGAAGACGCAGGCACTGTGCTCGATCAGCTTTGCCGGCGATCCGAGACGGCCGACGCGCGTGGACAACGAAGCCAAGGCATGCCTGGATCAGGTAGCTCTGGATCTGAAGCAGCAGGCTGACGCCAATGCAGTGGTTGTGGGCGAAGCGTCGGCGGACGAAGCCGCGAAGACCGCGAAACAGGAAAAGTACGGAGCGACGCATCGGCACTTCAAGGTTGAAGACTTCGCCGCCCAGCGCGCCGTAAACGCCAAGGACTACCTGGTGACGGAGCAAGGAATCGATGCTTCGCGCATCAGCGTGGCCACGGGCACAACCGCAGGACAAACGGCGGAGGACTACCTGGTACCCGCGGGAGCGACGTTTGCTACCGATGTGCCTGGGACGACGCCAGTGGTCGAGACGTCAGTGAAGCCGGAAACGCGCAAGCCGCTCGGGGAGCGCCATTCGAAGAAGGCTGCGCAATAGCCAAAGCGGCCTGCGCTTCGTAACAGGAATCCGCGAGCCTTTCCTCCACAGGAATGGCTCGCGGAGACTCACACCAGCAACACTTCATGCTTAGTGTCTTTGAGGCTGACCGGTGCACGAACCGGTCAGCCTTTTCGTTTGGACCCATTCAGTAGTATTCTGTGTTCCCCCGAAAATCCAGGCCCCCAAGAAATCCAAATCCCCAGGATGGACTTATGAAACACAGGATCTTCGCAATCTGTGTGCTTGTCGCCGGCTTTGCCGCGACGACACGAGCCCAGGTTCAAGCTCTGCCTCCGGCTCAAGCTCCCGGCACCTTCACCATCAAGTGCAATCCGGACAGGGTCACTTACCCATTCTCTGCAACACAATCAATCTGGACATACGTCTGCACAACGGATGGGACGATCAATGGAGTTGCGTTCAATGGACTGACTTTTTCGCAAACCGGGATATCCAGCGCCAGCGAAACCAAAAGCTGGGGCGTAATCGTGGGCTCCTTGGTAAACGGCAGTATGGTGTTTTTCCAATTCCAAGCAGTGGCCCACAAAACCAGCAGTTCGAGTAACGCCGCTACGGTGAGCTACAAGATTGTCGGCGGCACTGGGATTGCAAGTGGCATCTCAGGCTCGGGCAACTGCAACGAAACTGATGCTCTCGGGAAGGGGTCCGAAATGGCCTGCGTTGGGGCATACGCAACTCGCTGAGCTGGGCGTGTGTTCCGCTTCGGCGAGAGCGCCAGCTGCTTTATCCGCCAATCGAGGCTGACCGGTAAACAACCGGCCAGCCTCTTCGCTTTTCAGGGCCGAAATTGTCTATTCTGGAAAGAGATGAGTGGGGAGCTTCAAGTCTGAATGAGCCGTTTGCAGTGTGCTCGAAATCATAGGCGCCGAATTGGGGTTGGGGCGCAAATTCTTGTCCTGATTGCATTGTTGTTCGGAGCGGTCTGCCTGCGGGCGGAAAACGCATGGACTGTCGTGGGTCCGGCGGGTGGCGATGCGCGCGCTCTTGCGTCGTTCCCGGGGCAGCCAAAGCATCTGTTGCTGGGCACAACAAATAGCTGGCTCTACGAAACCGCGGATGAAGGCGCAAGCTGGCATCGTTTGGCAAAGCTGGGCAGCGACGACGGATTCGTGCTCGACAGCATTGTGGTGGATTCGGCGGACCCGGCGACGATTTACGTGGGCACGTGGAACAACTCCACCGACGGCGGATTGTGGATCAGCCGTGACAGCGGCCGCACCTGGAGCGAGCCGGCCGAGCTCAAAGGCCAGCCGGTGCACGCTCTCGCGCCGGCGCCCTCCGATCCGCGCACTCTCTATGCCGGAACATTGGAAGGCGTTTTCCGCACGAGCGACGGCGGAGCAACGTGGGCGGAGATCAGCCCGCCGGGCAGCCACGAGATTCATGAGATTGAATCATTGGCGGTCGATCCCGAGAATCCAGACACGGTGTACGCCGGAACCTGGCACCTGCCGTGGAAGACGGCCGACGGCGGCAAGACCTGGCACAACATCAAGCAGGGACTGATCGTCGACTCGGATGTGTTTTCGATCATCGTCGACCCGGAGCACCCGCACACTGTCTACCTGAGCGCATGCAGCGGAATCTACAAGAGCGGAAACGCGGGAATTCTGTTCCACAAGATCCAGGGCATTCCGTCTGAAGCGAGAAGAACGCGAAGCCTGATGCAGGATCCGGAGAAGCGCGATGTGGTTTACGCGGGAACCACCGAGGGCCTTTATAAGACCGTCAACGCGGGCAAAACCTTCAAGCGCATGACGGACTCCGATGTGGTGGTGAACGCGGTTTACGTCGATCCTGGCGATTCGAATCGCATACTGCTGGCGACAGATCGCGGCGGCGTGCTCGCGAGTGACGATGGGGGCGCGACGTTTGCATCGTCGAACAAGGGAATCTCGGAGCGCAAAGTCGCAGCGGTTCTCGTGGACCGCGAGAACCCCGAGGTGCTCTACGCGGGCGTGGTGAACGACAAGAAATATGGCGGCGTGTTTCGCTCGAGCGACGGAGGCGCGCACTGGGAGCAGCTAGGCTCGGGTCTCGACGGACGCGATGTGTTCGCGCTTGCCGAAACGAAGGATGGGAGCGTAGTTGCGGGAACCAGCCACGGAATTTTTGCGCTTGAGGCAGCCGGCGATCCGGCGGCTGCGGGCAAGGGAACCGATGCTGCGGCGCCGACCCCTTCAGTAACGTCGGCAGCGAATGGGGCAACAAACGGTTCGGGAAATGGTTCTGATGCGGCGCCCGATCGGTCGGACGCCGCGACCGCTTTCACCTGGGTTCCGCGCAACACCATCGCGAACACGGTGACGAAGACAATCACGCAGACGCACATGCACACGAAGGTCAACATCGAAAAGCAGGTGCAGGCTCCGACAATCGAACTGCAAAGTCCTGTGAATGCGCTGGACGTTTCAGGAGACGTGTGGGCGGCTGCGACGGGCTATGGGGTCGTGACCAGCAGCGACCAGGGTGCGAGCTGGCAGGGGGGCCCGGTGATGGGCGAGGGTGACTACCTGTCAGTGACCGTGCACGAGGACACGATGGTGGCGGCTCGAGCCGACGGCGTTGTGATTTCACGCGACGCGGGAAAAAGCTGGTGGCCGATGGGATTGCCGACGATGCTGACGCGCATTCATCGAGTGGCTTTTTCGCCTGATGGCACGCTATGGCTGGGCGCGCGCGAGGGAGTTTACCTGAGCCGCGACCTGGGCAAATCGTGGATGTGGGTTCATCGCTTGCCCTTCCGCGACGTGGACGATCTGAGTTACGACGCGGAGTCGAAGAGAATCCTGATCAGCTCACGGTCCAGCGACCAAGTGTACGCGATTGATCCGAAGACGATGACATGGAATTGGTGGCAGACCGGCTATCAGATCGTATTGATTCGCGCGGCGGGCGAACGGCTTGTGGCGGCCTCACTCGATGACGGAGTTTTGGTAGGACCGGAGTTGAGTGCCGCCGTGGACGCTGCTGCCGCAGGCGCGAACGCGACGCCGTAACGGCTGCGCGATCCGGGGATTTGCAGCGGCGTTACTGCGCGTTGAAGGCTTTGTCGACGATGGCGTTGGGATCGCGGCCGACCGGAAGCATGGTAAACAGCGATTGCGTTGAAGTGCGCACCACAGCGACATCGCCAGAGCGTTGATCGGCGACAAACAGCAAATGCCCAGCGGCTGAAAATGCCATCGCCGTAGGGCTGTCGCCAACGGAGACGGAGCCGATGCGCTTGCCGTCGTCGATGGAGTAGACGGTGAGTTCCTGCGAGTGAAGGTTGGCCACGTAAAGCAGCGAGTTGTCGCGGGAGACAATCCCGCGGACTGGATTGTTGCCGATCATGTACGTGTCGCCCACTTCGTCGGTGGTGTTGTAGATCTCCGAGACGGAGTCAGAAAGAGAGTTGGAGACAAAGATCTCGCCACCATCGGGCTTCAGCGCCAGATCGACCGGTGCGCGGCCGACGTCCATCAGCGTTTCAAGCCGGTCCGGTTGAGCGGGGTGGGCATCGGGCTCGGCGAGCGAAACGACCATCACCTGATGACCGGTTGAGCAGGGGATAAAGGCCTTCGAAGAATCGGGCAGAATCACAACCTCTGACGCGCCGGGGCAGCCCGTGAATGTGGCGCGCGGCTGGTTGGTTGATGCATCGATGATGGTCACTGAGTTTCCGGCCTGGTCGGCCACAACGAGAGTTTTGCCGTCAGGCGCGAGGCGAGCAGCAACAGGCTGGTCGCCGGCGGGGATTTGAGCGAGTTCGCGGCGAGCCCCGAGATCGAGGATTGAAATCAAATTCGACCCGGTGTTGGCGACGTAGGCGAGCGTCCCATCGGTCTTTAAATCGATGGACACAGGCTGATGGTGCACGGGAATCGTGGCGACAACCGCGTTGTGTTCCGCGTCAATGACTGAGACTGAGCCGTTGGCTCCCGCGGCGCCCGAGTTCACGACGTAGATTTCGTTGCGCGTGGGGCTGGCGGCGACGGCAACCGGATCGTGGCCCACTGGCAGCTCGCGATCCACGCGGACGTTGACCACGTCGAGCACCGTGACGGTGTCGCTGCCTCCGTTGGTAACGTAAACGTATTCGCGATAGTTGGGCGGGTATTGGGGAAAGTCGTGGGTGCGGCAACCGGCGAAGCAGAGCGCGAACAGGCCAGCAGCCGGCAACAAAAGTTTCGATCTGTGCCAACTGTCCACTGCTTACTTGCTCGCGGCGGCGGAAACGGTGACGCCTCGCTTGAGATGGCGGCCGACGACTGCGGCGATTTTTTCGATCTCGCTCATCATGATTGCGAACTGTTCGGGATAGACAGATTGGGGCCCATCGGAGAGCGCGACTTCAGGATGGTTGTGCACCTCGACCATGACGCCGTCGGCGCCCGCGGCCACGGCGGCTCTGGCCATGGGCAGGACGCTGTCGCGGCGACCGGTTCCGTGGCTGGGATCGACGAGGATGGGCAGGTGACTGACATGATGCAGTGCAGGGATGATGCTCAGGTCGAGCGTGTTGCGCGTGTGGTCAGTAAACGTACGCACGCCGCGCTCGCAGAGGATGACTTGATAATTGCCCTCGCTCATGACGTACTCGGCCGCCATCAAAAACTCTTCGAGGGTGGCGCTCATGCCGCGCTTGATGAGCACCGGCTTGCGTAGTTTTCCGGCCTTCTTGAGGAGCGAGAAGTTCTGCATGTTGCGCGCGCCGATCTGAACGACGTCGGCCCACTCGGCGACGAGGTCGAGAGTTTCAGAATCGAGCGCCTCGGTAACGATGCGCAGCCCGAATTTTTCGCGGACTTCGGCCATGATTTTCAAGGCATCGAGGCCGAGGCCCTGAAAAGCATAGGGAGAAGTGCGTGGCTTGTAAGCGCCGCCACGGAAGAACTGCGCTCCGGATGCGGCGATGTCGGCGGCGATAGCAAAGGCCTGATCACGACTTTCGATGGAGCAGGGACCGGCGATAACGGCCAGATCGCGGCCGCCGATGGTGGCGCTCGATCCAGGAAAACGGACGATGGTGTCTTCTTCCTTCACGTCGCGGCTGGCGAGCTTGTAGGCTTTGGAGACGCGAATGACTTCCGCAACGCCGGAGAGAGACTCCAAGTTGCCGCGATTGACTTCGCCCTGATTGCCGGTGATGCCGATGGCGGTGCGCTGGGCTCCAGGAAGGGGATGCGGACGAAAGCCCAACTGCACGATATGGTCGCAGACTGCCTGGATCTCTTCCGGCGTAGCCTGCGCTTTCATGACGACTAACATGAACGGCCCTCGAACCCTCAGTCTACCGGCTGGGAGAGCGAAGGGCAATGTTTACGGGAAGATGAGGAGCGATGAGAGGAAAGGCCGTGGGATGTTTGCGGCAAAAAGAGGCCGACAGAATATAACAACGCAGATCCGGGAGAATCTTTAAGAAAGCAGAAACGGCAAAGGTCGTAACAACGCAGATCGGGGGTAAAAAACCTTCGGAGCAAGTGCTGCGAGAATTATTTTGACTTGGATTCGTCGGTGACTTCGGTTGAACAGTTGGCGGCCACGATGGCGGGAGCAATGACCATACCGATAAAGGCAAGAGCAATCAAGAAGTCATGCATAATTTAGGTCCCCATTCGGCGCTCGGCGGATCCGGATGCTCGGTAGGCGAAAGCTCGTTTGGCGCGCTCGCTTCATAGCGAAGAAGAGACGCCGCAACGCGAGAGTCCAAGGCTCAAACCGAGGCCGAAAAGCCGTTGTGCAGCCGATCTACCACTCGATCATCGACGGTATGAGAGGAATCTTTAAATACCACGAAAAGTTGGCCGGATGCGCGGAAGTGGTAGAGAGCGTGACCTTTTGGAGAGTAACGAAAGGCATGTCGGTGCGGGCACGACTGGAATTTCACAACGATCCGTGATGGGGAGCACGACGGACTGTGACAAGCTGATCTCGCGTGGAGGCTACGGCGTCAGTTCGCGCGTCGATTTTCGGTCAATTTTCGTTGCTGAGACTGCCACTTGACGATGAGCCATGCTGCGTAGCCGAGCTGGATGGCCCAAGTGACGGTGTAGGCGGCCCGCGTATAGAGGTGATTGAGCGTGGCCACGATCGTATCGTGGTCTGCCTGGGACATATGAAGCCGCCAGTCGAACGGGGGCTCCGAGGGCGCGAAGAAGACGAGGTAACCGGCCCAGCCGAAAAGAACAACGGGGACGGCAATGATTAGGACGGTACCAAGTTTTTTCATCGGGATCCTCGTTTTTCCCAAAATGGCCGGGCCACCATCAGGAATTCAACGCCTCCTCGGCTTCTTCCGCGGCGATTTTCTGCTGGCGCCGCTCAACGCGATAGCGGAAAGCCAGGATGAGCACGCCCCACAGCAGCCAGGCGAGCATATTCCAGAGGAGCGCGCCGACCATCGTGGGATCCATGCCCGAATCCTGCCCACCGCCGAATACAGGGGCGGGATGCTGAGTTCTCCACCAGCGGTTGGCCATATAGACGATAGGCACATCAAGGGCGCCGAAGATTCCCAGCACGGCGGCGAGGGTTTGCATCTGCGGCCCTGCTGCGAAGCGACGCAGCAGCAGGTAGCTGACGTAGATAAGCCAGAGGACCAGCGTGGTGGTGAGGCGCGCGTCCCACGTCCACCACATGCCCCATGCGCGGCGTCCCCAGAGTGGGCCGGTGACCAGGCCGACTGAGCAAAAGACCACGCCCGCCTCGGCCCCGGCCACTGCAAGGGCATCCGCGACCTGTGCGCGGCCCGGATTGTTGTGCCGAAATGCCAGGAATGCGATGGAGCCGATAAGACTAAGTGCAAAAAAGACAAAGCAAACAGCAAACGAGGGGACGTGGTAGTAGATGATGCGGAACATCTCGCCTTGCGCAGCGTCATTGGGAGCGACGTAAATGGCCTGATTGTAGGCCCAGGCGAGCAAGGCGGCGGTGACAAGAAGATAAAGACCGATGGCAAGTTTCTTCATGGGAAAGCCAGATGTATCCAGTGTACGACGGTTGCCGCGAGGGGCTCCTCGCCCTCCCTCGATGAGTTCTGTTCTGCACGGTCGTCGACGCCGGTTCCCAGGACATTAGTGAAACATTTAAGCCGTGGCCTTTGCACTTTGATTCGCAGGTTTTGTAGGATGGTTTGCCATGTCAAAACAGTCCTCATTCATGCCAGAAGCCGACTTTCGGCTTTTTGCTCGCGGAGCCTTCGGATTTTTGATTGCCTTGTTTGCTGTCGCGCCTGCGGAAATGCATGCGCAAGCAGCAGTGCCGCCTGCCGCAGCTTACGGTCCGTTCAATGCGGTTTTTCTGGCCGGTGGTTCCGGCCTGAACAAGACGCTGTCTCCGTCGACTTCGCTTGATGGCGTTTGGGCTGTGGCAATGGATGGCCAGGGATCAGGCCAGCCTGCAATTCAAGACCCGGTTTTGGCGGGGCGTGCTTCATGGACGCTTGCCTTCTGGTTCGAGTTGCCGGAGCCGCAGCAAGGGACAACTCTGCTTGCCGGAGTGGGCGATCCCGCCGCTGAGGATGCACGATTCATCGGAATGAAGGACAACCGGCTGGGCTTGTGGCTGGGGCGGGCACAAAGCTCGGCGGGATTTGTGGCCGGCGATCAGGCGCTGGATTCGGGAAAGTGGCACTTTGCTGTTGCGGCCAGCGATGGCGAACATGTGGTTCTCTATGCCGATGGCCGTGAGGTGGCGACGAGCACGCTTGCGCAAGGCAGCGTGGCGGCGGTTCTGGAGATGGCGCCGTCGCCGTTGGCAAATGTCGCAGACGCGCATTTCGGCGGCAAGATCGCGGGGCTCAAGATCTTTAGAGCGGCGTTGACGGCCGAGCAAGTGAAGGCGATGGCCGATGCGCCGCCGGACTTCAGCGAACCCACGTATGAAGACGGTTCGCAACACTGGCCGGTGCAGACTCGCTCTCAAGCCGGATACAGCGCGCCGCAGGATCCATCCACCTTGCCGCATAGAAAGGGCGGGATACAGAAGCCCGTGGCGAAAGAGTTGAGCGCGGCAGACTTGCATTGTGCGTTGAAGGGCGACAACCCGTGGAAGCTCGCGGGCGGTTGGAGGCTGGCGGCCGCGCCGGAAGTGAAAGCAACCGGCGAAGAGATTTCCAAGGCGGGCTTTGCCGACAAGGACTGGCTGGTGGCGACAGTGCCGGGCACTGTGCTGACGACGATGATCGATCGCGGCATTTATCCAGATCCTGACTACGGGCTGAACAATCTTGCTATTCCCGAGAGCCTGGCTCACCGGGACTATTGGTTCCGCGTGGAGTTCAAAACGCCGGCCGCGACGCGCGGGCGCAGGCTCACGCTCACGTTTGAAGGCGTGAATTACGCCGCTGAAGTCTGGATGAACGGCAAGAATCTCGGAGGATTTACGGGCGCGTTTTTGCGCGGAACATTCGACGTAACAGACGTCGCGGAAGGCGGCGAGAATGCGCTGGCCGTGCGGGTGTCTCCCCCGCCGCATCCGGGGATTCCGAACGAGCAGTCGCTGAAAGGAGGCCCTGGAGAAAACGGCGGAATGGAACTGCTGGACGGACCAACGTTTGCCGCGGCCGAGGGGTGGGATTGGATTCCTGGGATTCGCGACCGCGATACGGGCATCTGGCAGGATGTGACGCTGACGGCGAGTGGGTCGGTGGAGATCGGCGACCTGAACGTGATAACGACGTTGCCCAAGCCCGACCGCAGCGAGGCCGACGTGGAGATTGAAGTGCCGCTGACCAACGCTGGCAGCGCAGCGACGGACGGCGAGCTGACCGCCGCTTTCGACGATGTAAAGGTAGCGAAGCACGTGCATCTGGCTCCCGGGGAGACAGTGGTTCGGCTGGAGCCCGCGGAGTTTGCGCAACTCAAGGTTCAGAATCCGCGGCTCTGGTGGCCGAATGGCTATGGCGATCCCGCCCTGCACTCACTCAATGTTTCGTTTGCAACAGGCGCGAAGACGAGCGAGGAGAAACAAATTGAATTTGGGATGAGAGAGGTAAGCTACGAGCTCTCACTTTTCGATCCTGCAGGGCATTTGCAACGCGTGGAGGTTCTGCCCAGCCGCACGCACGACGAGGCGTTGCCGCTGGTCGACGGGAGGCACCAAGGCATCCGGCAGATTTTCGACTGGACGCCGAATCAAGTGTTGCCTGGGCAAACGTTGCCGGACTGGATGCTGCACGCGTGGGTGCAGACGCTGGAGCCAGGGGCCGCGGATTCGCCGTCAATCCGTCCGGTCGATGGCGGTTGGCCAGGAACGGACCTGGTGATCAAAGTAAACGGCGTGCGCATTGCGGCGCGCGGCGGCAACTGGGGCATGGACGACATGCTCAAGCGCGTGAGCACGGGGCACCTGGAGCCGTATTTCCGGCTGCATCGCGACGCGCATGTAAACATGATCCGCAACTGGATGGGCCAAAACACGGAGGAGAGCTTCTACGCGCTAGCCGACAAATACGGATTGATGGTGTGGAACGATTTCTGGGAATCGACGCAGACCTACAACCTGGAAGCGGAAGATCCCGCGCTGTTCCTGAAGAACGCACACGACACAATTCTGCGCTATCGCCATCATCCGTCCATTGTGGTGTGGTGCGGGCGCAATGAAGGCGTTCCGCAACCGACGATCAACGAAGGCCTGGCAGAACTGGTGCGTACACTTGACCACACGCGCTATTACACAGGCAGCTCGAACCAGGTGAATTTGCGCAACTCGGGGCCGTATCAATTCCAGCCGCTCGAAACGTACTACCGGATCAATCGCGGCTTCAGCGTGGAGCTTGGCATTCCCAGTGTGCCGACGCTGGAAAGCATGAAATCCTTCATTCCCGAGCCGGACCGATGGCCGATCAGCGACACATGGGCCTATCACGATTGGCACCAGAGCGGGAACGGCGCGGTTCAGCCTTACATGGCTCACATGGAGACGGAGTTCGGCGCGCCTACGAGCCTCGAGGATTTCGAACGGAAGGCACAGATGCTCGATTACGTTGGCCATCGCGCCATCTTCGAGGGATTTGCCGCGCATTTGTGGCAGCCCAATTCGGCGCGCATGATCTGGATGACGCAGCCGTCGTGGCCGAGCATGGAGTGGAACTTCCTGAGTTGGGACTACGACACGCAGTCGAGCTTCTACGGGACGCAGAAGGCATGCGAACCGATCCATGCGCAGCTCAATTTGACCGATGGCTCAGTGGATTTGATCAACCTGGGCGGGGCGCAATCCTTTAATGTGCGCACGCTTGTGGTGAGCCTGGACGGAAAGATTCTGAGCGATCACACAAACCAGGTACAGGCTGCTGCCGATGATCGCACGTCCGTGGCAAAACCTGACCTGGCAACGTTGGCCGCTGAACACACGATCTTTGTGAGGCTCGCAGTAAGCGATGCGGCCGGCGCTCCGGTGAGCGACAACTTCTACTGGTGGGCCGCGGACGAGGCGAGCTACCGTGAGCTGAATTCGCTTGCGCCTGCAACGCTAACGGCGTCGGCAACGTCCGCAGTAACAAGCGGCGAGCGCGCGGTGACGATGCGAGTGAAGAATACGGGTCCAGCGGCGGCGCTGATGATCAAACTCACGCTGGAGGACGCCGCGACTGGGCAGCGCATTCTGCCCGCCTACTACACCGACAACTATGTTTCGCTCCTGCCGGGCGAGGAACGCACAGTGAACGTGGAGTTTCCGGCCGGCGAGGAGAAACTGGAGATCGGCCTGCGCGGTTGGAACCTGGCCACGCAGACGGTTGCCGTCAACTGATGCGCAGTTCTTTTGAAATTGCTTTCAATGAATGACGACGGCAGTGCGATGTTTGCAGCCGCACGAACGGCGCAACACGATCTCGACGGGAAGAACGATTCGGTTGCCGGTATGCGGCATTTCGCCGCGCGCGATGCGGTCGAAGAGCAGATTTGCCGCGACGCGGCCCATCTCCTGTGCCGGCTGGCGAACGACCGTGAGCGGCGGTGAGGTGAATTCGGCAAGATCGAAGTCGTCGAATCCGGCGAAGGCGAGATCGTTGGGAACGCGCAAGCCAAGACGCGCAATCGCCCCCAAAACGTAACGCGTAACCAGAGTGTTCGAAGTGATGACCGCCGTAGGCGGAGTGTCCCGCTCCATCTTTGCCTTGAGGACCTGCTCAACTATTTCTTCCGAAATGCAATCGAAGATCGGACAGACTTCGAGGCCCGCTTCCTGCATGGCGCGTCGATAGCCGGCAAATCGTGTGCTGATGGTGAAAAGGCTGCGACTGAGCGCAAAGAAGGTGATATTCCGGTGTCCGTGTTCAATGAGATGCTCGGTAATGCGGCGCGATCCGATGGCGTTTTGCACCAGGACAGTGTCGATAGAGGGATCGGGAACCGGCCTGTCAAAGGCTACAACCGGCGTTTTGCCGAAGAGAGAGCGGGTGAGGCGTGATTGACGGATTCGGGCCGGAATCACCAAAAGGCCGTCCACGTGCCGCTGCAACATCTCGTCGGCTTCCGTGTACTCGGTTTCAGGATCCTCATCTGAAGTGGTAATGAGGACCGAATAGCCGTGTTCCCGGGCCACGGTGGTTACCGCGTGAGCACAGCCCGCAAAGAAGGGATCGTAGAGATACGGAAGGATGAGGCCGATGGAATGGCTGCGCTGGCCACGAAATGCGCGTGCCAGGACGTTGGGACGGTAGTTGAGCTGCTCAATCGCGGTTTGTACACGCTGTGTGGTTTCGGCGGAGACGCGTACGGTACCGCTCAGCACACGGGAGACGGTCATGGTGCCCACTCCCGCCAGCCGAGCCACGTCACTCATCGTGGGCTTGCGGTGCTCCACCGGCACCAATGCCCGCTTCCTGGTTTTGCTTGCAGATTTTCGCGCGGGAGACTTCGCCAATTCGATCTCTCCAGGAACAACATGCCTGATTACGCCCTGGCCGAACTCCCGAAGGTGAAGATTCAAAAGCCCTGTAGCTCATTAGTCCGGCTGCATTTTGGTCTTAAGAACCAGACGATTTGAGCTCCTGCGTCCGGGACTGCGGGCGCGGCGTTCAAAGCAGGACTATAACAGTCTTCGCGCGCGAGAAGCAATGAAATCCGCAGGTTGCGGGCATCTGCGGACGGCTGGTTCCCTGCACCGGCGTCCAGGGCCGGGAGCTACGAACGACGCTTCGAACCCTTGAGTTTGGCGCGCGGCGGGCATGTGGATTCGCGGATGACCAGTTCCGGCAGAACAGACAGCATGTGCGGAACTGAATCCTGGCCGCGAACTCGCTGCAAGAGCACTCGGGCGGCGATAGTGCCCATTTTATGGAGCGGCTGGCGGATGGTGGTGAGGCTGGGATTATGAAAGGCTGCGCTTTGGATGTCGTCGAAGCCCACCACGGAGATGTCTTCAGGAACGCGCAGCCCATGGTCGCGGAAGGCGCGGATGGCTCCAATCGCTGCTATGTCGTCGTAGCAGACAATCGCGGTGAAATCGGCTTTGCGGGGAAGCAACTCGCAAGCGGGCCCGTATCCCAATTCCGGCGTTGACACTTTAAGCTTCAGCTCAACTGTCAACTCCGGGCGAACGACGATACCAAATTCCTTGGCGACGGTTTTCAGACAGTCCCAGCGGTCGTCGGCGTCGGAGCTGTGGCTGCCGCCACGCATGAAGGCGATCTTCCGGTGACCGAGCTGATAGAGATGACGCAAAGTAAGTTCTGCCGCACGGCGCTGGTCGAGGACAACGTTGGTGATTCCGGGAATGTGACGGTGCCCGGCAACCGCGACCGCCGGAATCTTGAAGCGATGCTGAAGGACTGTATCGATCAGGATGAACCCTTCGACAGAGCGTTCCATGAGCAAGCGCGGGTACTCTTCAATCAAATCGGGCTTGCGACGATGACTGGCTGTGAGGTAGAAGTAACCTTCCTCGATGAGAGATTCCTCGACACCGGTGAGCACCAGAGCGGAATAGCTGTCGCTCAGCTCGGGGACTAAAACACCGATGGAAAAAGTTTGCCGCTTGCGCAGTGAGCGCGCGTAAAAGCTGGGCCGGTAGTCGAATTTCTCGGCCGCCGCTTTCACGCGGTCCCGCGTCTCCTGCGGAATGGCGCGCACGCCAGGTGCGTCATTCAGCACGAGCGAGATCGTTGCCGGAGACAGGTCAAGATACTCGCCCAGAATGCGCAGGCTGACGGGCTGTCCCGGCTTTGGCTCGCGTTTCGGCTTGGTCTTTCTGACCATTTTCTACTCTTCCAAAAAACTCTCGGGGGATTTATACAGCGGAACGCGGAGAAGCGGCGGCCTTATCCGTCTCGACCTCGCGGCGCTCCAGGTGGTCGTACCAAGTGAACTTGAGAATTGCCGACGTGCCCAGAACAATGGCCAGGGTGATGGCGGCGCGCTTGAGCTCCCAGATGACTACATACATAGGAAGCACGACGAGCGCTACCTGCCAGACGATCCCGACCGCGACGTTAAACATGTCGCGCATGAAGTCGGTGTTGCGCTTGAAGCCCGGGTCCTCGGAGAGAACTTTGCGGTAGATGGGACCCCAGAAGCCCCATGGCCGTACTCGCCTGTAGAAATCTTTCAGAACCTCTTCTTCGTCGGGCTTGGTGAGCAGGGTTCCAGCGAAGCATCCGATCAGCGATAGAACCAGCACGAGCGGAAAGACGATTGAGACATCCAGGTTGATGGAATGCGCGGACAGCAGATGCTGAACCGGGGGAAGCTTTGCAACGAAAGAGGGTAGCGCCAGCGCGGATGCGATTCCGACGACCATGCCCCAAAAGTATCCATAACCGTTAAAGCGCCACCAATACCACTTGAGCACATTGGAGGCAGTGTAGCCACCCCACAGACCGGAGACGATCCAGATCACGACTGAGTTGACGGAGGCCACATTCCATCCGATGAGGACGCCAATAACCACCACTGCGAAAGAGCTGAGATAGCTGAGGCGGACGTAGGTGCGCGGCGGTGCGTTGGGACGGATGTAGCGCTTATAGATGTCGTTGACGAAGTAGGGCGGCGCGGCATTCACGGTGGCGGCAAAGTTAGCCATGAAGGCGGCGAGCAGGCCCGCGATCAGGAAGCCGAGCAGACCGACAGGGACGAACCTGCCGAGCGCCATCGGCAGCACAAGTTCGAAGTCGAGCTTCGGTCCCATCGCGCGAAGGTCCGGGCCGAAGAAGGCCGCCGCAAGCACAGTGAGTCCAATGACGAGAAAGTAGCGTGGCGGGGTGAGCACGACGTTGACCCAGGCGCTCATCATGGAAGCTTCGCGCGGGTTCTTCGCGGAAAGAACGCGCTGCATGTCGTAGTTGGGCGCAGGGCCCGCGGCGGAAATCAGCACGCCCTTAAACAACAGCATCATGACGAAGAAACCAAACAGTTCGTACTTGTCTTCGGCAATCTTGGCCGTGGCAGCGGGGAGCAAAGTTGACCAGTCGAGATTCAAGTGCCAACCGAAGAACACATTGTCCCAGCCCGCGGGTACCAACTTATGCAGGGTCCCGGGAGCCACCTTTACCATGGCGATAACGCCCACGGCAAAGGAGGCGATGGCCAAGATGAAGAACTGCACCACCTCGGTGATCACGACGCTGACCATTCCGCCCTTGATCACGTAGATCGCAGTAATGCTGATCAGGATCAGCGCGTACTCATTCGGGGAGAGGTGCCAGGGAAGAAACGTGGCGGCGAATTTGCCGATGCCTTTGAAGCCGTAGCTGAAGAATCCGATGATGCTGATGAATGCGTAGAGGACCACAATCAAGTGCGATAACTGCGCGCCGCGGCCGGTACCGAAGCGAGTTTTGATCCACTCCGCGCCTGTCATGACCCGCGAGCGGCGCAACCACGCAGACAGGTAAACCATGAGGAAGACTTGATTGAAGGTCGGCCACAGCCAAGGGATCCACACGCTTTTCAGGCCGTAGACGAACATCCAGTAGACGAGCAGCATGGTGCCGCTGATGTCGAACATGCCAGAGGCGTTGGAGAGGCCCAAAATATACCAAGGCATCTTGTTGCCGCCGAGAAAGTACGCGGCCATGTCGCGCGAGCCGTGGTGCGATACGTAGTAACCCACCACTACCGTACAAACTATGTACGCCAGGATGATGCCGACATCTAAAGCATGCAGATGCATCGTACCCTCGAAACTACTCGTCGATCGTTGTCTACCGATCTCCTGCCGTATGGTTCCGATCGCGGCCGGCAGATCGCGGGGTCAAAAGTTTCCTAGTGCAATTGGCCGGCCAGCAGGAAAACGAGGTTTGCCTGCCAGTTGATGGCGATTTCGTTGCTTGCATACGAGGCAGTTTGGTCGGCGTAAACTTTTTCCGGCGGCAGGCCCGCAGGCAATGCGGCCAGCACTGGATCCTGGCGGCCGGCATTCGGCCCTCCCGACATCAATCCCGGCCATGGCCCGGGCTGCTCACCCGAACCACTCGGCCGGTGATGAGGATGCATGACAGAGTGCTCGCCGACCTGTGTGACCCACGAGAGCGAGAAGGTGTTCCGGCCGAGCAGATAATGCAAATCGTCGCGCGCAGTATTCACAAATTCAGGATTGGGCGCGATTACGTTTGCGATCATCAGGTCCATGCCATACTGCGCAGCGATTCCGTTCGAGCCCCAGACAAAATCCGTTGGCTTGAGGCTGACATGGTAGGGATTGTCGGCGGCGCTTTCTACGATGGCGCGCGCCGCCGTCAACATTCGATTGCGAATGGCGGCCTTAACCTTGGCATCTGCGCCCTTGCGCCGGGAAAGAGCGTAAGTGCCGAGCGCCATGGGGGCCATCATGCTCCAGTTTTCCGAGGCCGGCGAATCGAGAATAGGAAGATACGCGGCATAGTTATTGAGGAAGAATTGGTGATACGCGGCCTCGCCCGTGGTGCGCCAAAGCTCTGCGGCCGCCCAGAGCCGCTCGTCGGAACAGTTCGAGTCGCCATACTCGCCGGTTGTCACACCCGGCGGATTGCGGAAGATCACATTCGGATACTGTCCGGTCCATTGCCAAGCACGGCGAGCGGCATCGAGGGCGCGAGCGGCAAATTGAGGATCGTACGGTTTGTAGACGCGCGCGGCAATGGCGGCCACGGCGGCCAAATCCGCTGTGGCGCAGGTGCTTTTGTAAGGCGCCGAGCCAGTCCCGATGACCTCGCTGGGCAAGGTGTCCTTGTCGGGAGCGATGAAGCCCGGGAAGTGCGTGCTGGTCTGCTTATGCCAGGCACCGCCATCGGTGTCCTGCATTTTGAGCATCCATTCCAGGTTCCAGCGAACTTCATTGAGGATGTCTGGGGTGCCGTTCCCGGTCTCAGGAATTCTGAGTTGAATCGACTTGAGCCGAGGCCCGTAAATCTCCCATGCCCAGAGCAGCGTCCCTGTGGCCACGCCGGAGTTGACCATATAACGGCCATAGTCGCCAGCGTCGTGCCAGCCGCCGATGTTATCTCGCGGTCCGGACTTGCCTGAGCTGGGATGAAACTCGCCTCGAAGGTGGCAGGCCGGATGGGAATAGCCGGGAAACTCCGGACCTAGATCGACCGCGGTGCCACATCGCTGGCCGTAAAAGCCGCGCATGGCCAAGTACCAAGTGCGCGCAAAGACATTGCTACCCACGGAGAAGTTCCAACTCTTCCCTACCCCCGGAATCTGGATGTAATAGCTACCCGCGCGCCGCAGTTGGGAGAAGTCCGCGGCCTGGACGGCGTCGCCCGAAAGAGGATCGGTTGCAACCGGCCCCAGAACCCCGCGAAACACCGGTTTCCCATCGCTGGAGCGCCTGATCTCAAAAGTCTTAGCCGGGCTGCTCACGAGGGCAATTTTCGGGCCGCCGGGAAGGTAGCCTACCTGATCCACTTTGATTGCCAGAGTGGGATTTTCTGCCGCAAAAAGGAGGACAGTGGGGCAAAAAACGAGTCCCGCTATGCAAAGGGAGTGTCGCCAGAAAGGGCGGGTATGAGGACTTCGCGGGTCTCGGTTCAAAGAAAGCGCCGTATCTTTCATTCGCTTCAGCCGCCGGGTTCGGATGGAAAGACGGATCAGTCTCTCACATCCTTATGCGCTCCGGCAACGAATTCTTGCCCCAAACGGCAGCGCGACGGAAAAACTCTTGTTGCACTTCTCTTGATTCCGCTATAATCGCGCTTCGTTTTCAACTGCATAGGATTCTCCCTGCAAAAACGTTTCAGCGGACAATCCTGCACTACTGCCGTCCTTTCGCCCCGGTTCAGAAAAGGAAGCGACCATGAAGTTCGGACACTTCGACGACCAAAACCGCGAGTATGTGATCACGCAGCCGGATACACCGCTACCGTGGATCAATTACCTTGGCTGCCAGGAGTATTTCGGGATCATCTCCAACACCGCGGGCGGCTATTCGTTTTATCGCGACGCGCGCTTGCGGCGACTAACGCGTTACCGGTACAACAACGCGCCGTGGGATTGCGGGGGGCGTTACATTTATTTGCGCGACGAAGCGTCGGGGCGCTTCTGGTCACCGAGCTGGCAACCGACACGTCACGACGCTGAAGACTACTCCTGCCGCCACGGCATGGGCTACACCACGATTGGCTCAACATTCGCGGGCATAGAAGCCCACACACGATACTTCGTTCCGCCGGATGAGAACCTGGAGATCTGGCAGCTCACTGTGACCAATCGGAGGACCACCCCGGCGCGGATTTCCGCATTTGCCAGTGTGGAATTCTGCCTGTGGGACGCGCAGGATGACGCCACGAACTTTCAGCGGAACTACAACATCGGCGAAGTAGAGGTGGTCGATGGCGTCATCTACCACAAAACGGAGTACCGCGAGCGCCGCGATCATTTTGCGTTCTTCGCATGCTCCGAGCCGACCATTGGTTTCGATACATCCCGCGACGCTTTTCTTGGCCCCTACCGCGGCTGGGACAATCCAGCGGCCGTGGCCGCCGGGCAACTAACAAACTCGGTCGCGCACGGATGGGCGCCGATCGGGGCGCACCAGGTAAAACTCGATCTCGCTGCCGGAGAGTCGCGGCAGATCGTCTTCGTTCTCGGATACCAGGAGAACCCGAAGGACAAGAAGTTCAGTCCTCCCGATTCGCAGATCATCAATAAGGAGCGGGCGAAGCCGGTGATCGCACGGTATCTGGGAGCGAGAGAGGCCAATGCAGCCTTCGATCAGCTGCATGCGCACTGGGAAAAGCTTCTTGGCATCTTCCAGGTGGACACGCCGGATGTACACACGAATCGCATGGTGAACATCTGGAATGCGTACCAGTGCATGGCCACGTTCAATATGTCGCGCTCGGCGTCGTCGTTCGAGTCGGGCATTGGGCGAGGACTCGGTTTCCGCGACTCCAACCAGGACCTTTTGGGTTTTGTTCACATGGTTCCGGCGCGTGCGCGAGAGCGGATTCTCGACCTTGCGTCAACGCAACTGGAGACGGGCGGTGCTTATCACCAGTACCAGCCGCTGACGAAGCGCGGTAATAACGATATTGGGAGTGGATTCAACGACGACCCGCATTGGCTCATCCTCGGCGTGGCGGCCTATCTGAAGGAGACGGGCGATTGGAGCATTCTCGACGAGAAAGTTCCCTACGACAACAAGCCAGGCACGGAGGAACCACTCTACGAGCATTTGCATCGCAGCTTCCGCTATACGTTAGACCGGCTTGGGCAGCATGGGCTGCCGCTGATTGGGCGCGCGGACTGGAACGATTGCCTCAATCTGAATTGTTTTTCCGACACGCCGGGCAATTCATTCCAGACCACGACGAATCGCGATGGGAAAGTGGCCGAGTCAGTGTTTATTGCCGGGCTCTTTGTCCATGCTGCGCACGAACTCGCCGCGATTGCGAGCCACCACGACCGGCCGGACGACGCGACGTGTTTTCTGACGGGGGCCGACAAAATGGAAGAAGCCGTGAAGCAGCACGGTTGGGACGGGGAATGGTTTCTGCGCGCCTATGACAGCTTTGGAGAAAAAGTTGGATCGAAGGAGCGCGAGGAAGGCAAGATCTTTATCGAGTCGAATGGATTCTGCGTGCTGGCAGGCATCGGTCTCGACGACGGGAGAGCTGCCAAGGCTCTGGCATCGGTGCGGAAATACCTGGCGACCAAGCACGGGCTTGTAGTGCATCAGCCGGCCTACACTCGCTACTATCTGCATCTGGGCGAGATTTCATCGTATCCACCAGGCTACAAGGAGAATGCGGGCGTCTTCTGCCACGTGAATCCCTGGGTGATGATCTCGGAGACTCGGCTGGGTCATGGCGATGAGGCTTACGATTACTACCTGCGCATCAATCCCTCGGCGCGCGAAGAGATCAGCGAAGTGCATCGCTGCGAGCCTTATGTATACGCGCAGATGATCGCCGGCAGGGACGCGCCGACATTCGGCGAAGCCAAGAACTCCTGGCTTACGGGCACGGCGGCTTGGAATTACTATGCCATCGCGCAGTGGATCCTGGGCGTACGACCTACTTATGACGGCCTCGAGGTTGCTCCTGTCATTCCTACGAGCTGGCCCGGATTTACCGCAACGCGCATCTTTCGCGGAATCACTTACAAGATCGCCGTGGAGCGCAAGGGCGCCGGAAACAAAGTTGCGCTGACTGTCGACGGCGCGCCGATAGAAGGCAACATCGTGCCTCCTCCTACCGACGACCGGAAAGAAGTTTCGATCGCGGCGGTCTTAAGCTAGAGAGAGCGATTCAGCGCCTGGTCACTGCTTCGAGCACGGAGGAGCAACCATGTATCTCGCCAACGAAAAGCGCTACGACACGATGCTGTACCGCCGGTGCGGACGCAGCGGCATTCGGCTGCCCGCCATTTCTCTGGGGTTATGGCACAACTTCGGCGGCGTCGATGACTTCGAGAACTCGCGCGCGATGGTGCGGCGCGCCTTCGACCTGGGCATTACGCACTTCGACCTGGCCAACAACTATGGACCTCCGCCGGGAAGCGCCGAAAGCAACTTCGGCGAGATTTTACGCCTCGATCTGAAGCCCTACCGCGACGAATTGATCATCAGCACCAAGGCTGGGTACGATATGTGGCCCGGACCCTATGGCGACTGGGGATCGAGGAAGTATTTGCTGTCGAGCTTAGACCAGAGCCTGAAGCGCATGGGTCTTGAGTACGTTGACATCTTCTATTCGCATCGTCCCGATCCGGAGACGCCGGTGGAAGAGACGATGTCGGCCCTCGATCAGGCGGTGCGCTCCGGCAAAGCTCTCTACGCCGGCATCTCCAACTACAACCCGGAGCAAGCCGCGGCGGCCATCAATATTCTGCGTGAACTCGGGACTCCGTGCCTCATTCACCAGCCGAAATACTCTATGTTCGAGCGCACTCCGGAGCGTGGGCTGCTCGATGTGCTGGGTAAGGAAGGCGTAGGCGGCATTGCTTTCTGTCCGCTGGCGCAGGGACTGCTCACCGACCGCTATCTCAAGGGCATCCCGGCCGATGCGCGCGCATCGAAGCCGCACGGCTTTCTGAAGAAGCGCGACATCGACGAAGAGAAGCTCGCCAAGGTCAGGGCTTTGAACGAGCTGGCCCAAGAGCGCGGGCAGACACTGGCGCAGATGGCTCTGGCGTGGGTGCTGCGCGATGGGCGCATGACTTCGGCGCTGATCGGCGCTAGCCGCGTGGAGCAGATCGAGCAAAACGTTGCCGCCATCGGCGATTTGGCCTTCACGAACAAGGATCTTGCCCGCATCGACGCCATTCTGGACAACGCTTGATCGGATTCTGCCCGCGTCCCATGCGGACTCGTGGCCAAATGACCCGCAAGCGGCACCTAACCAACACTTTCGTAATGACTATTTATGGTCAACTAGGGTCCATTTGTCACTAAAAACTGGTTACCATCGTTCAACAACGACTTGTTTGGCAGCCTGACGTAAGTTGATGCTCGCATTGAGAATTCTTCCCCGTAAGCGCGCGATCTTTGGCCGTTGATGGCGGAACGAACCAGCGAGTTCAACTTGCGGAGGAACTGTCGAACTTGAGATTTGAACGGAAAGACCGCTGGTGTCTTCATGAGCATTTCATCACAAAAAGCGCCTCATACCGTGGGCTCAACTGTCGCACCACGAGGTTTCGACTGGAAACAAGCCGACGCCGTTGCGCCTACACCCTTATCAGTTGCGTTGATTGGCCCTGACGAGCGAAGCCGCACGTTGGTTGCCAAGGCTCTTGCCGATACACGCAGGGTCGTGATCAGAGAGTTCAACTCCTATCCGCCTGAACCAGAACACTTGCGTAGATTATTGATGTCGTTCGACGTCGTCGTTCTTGACCTGGACAGTGACCCGGATCTGGTTCTGGAACTCGTGGAAGAAACAGGCTCGAGAGAACCAGCTGCCATCATGGTTTTTTCGGAGAGGAACGATCCGAAACTTGCAATCCGACTGATGCGCGCAGGGACGCGTGAGTGTCTTCAACTGCCGCTGGAGCGAGGCGCGGTTGCCGAGGCTCTAGCTCGGATCACAGCTCGTATTGATGAGAGAGCTGGCGAATCAGAGAAGCCCGAGGGAATGAAAGCCCTGGGAGGTTTGCATGTTTTTCTGGGATCCAAGGGAGGATCGGGGGTCACAACAGTGGCCTGCAATGTTGCGATCGCCCTGGCCCAGAGGCCTGAGCACAGCATCCTGCTCATCGACCTGGCTCTTCCCATTGGCGATTGTGCACTTTGCCTGGGAATTTCAGCGGGATACTCGACCGAGGACGCCCTGAGGAATAGCGATCGATTGGACGCCAGTCTTCTTCACAATCTCCTGGTCAAGCACCGGTCTGGGGTATTCGTGCTGGCGGCCCCGACCAAAGTTCCCGATATTGAGGTTTCCAAAGGCGCTATCGACAAGCTGATCGCAATCGCGCGGCAAGAGTTCGATTATGTGATCGTCGATGTGGGATCAAGGATCGATGTGGCGGCAAAGGTTCTTTTCGAAGACGCGACAACAATCTACCTGGTCACCCAAACCGGCATCTCCGAACTGCGGAATTCAAATCGTCTTATCTCACAGTTCTTCGCGGAAGGAAGCGAAAATCTGGAGGTCGTGATCAACCGGTTCGAGTCACGCTTTCTGGAGCCGGCGAACGAGGACGTCATCACCAAGGCACTGGGAAGGCCGGTGCGGTGGAAGATTCCCGACGACCAGGATGCGGCGCGCGCGCTGCAGCACGGCGACGGAGGATTTCTTGAAACGCGTACGTCGCGCGTCAGCCTGGAGATGGCCAGCTCGATTAACGGACTCCCAATTCCACAGGAAAAGATGAGAAATACTGACACTTGGACTTCGGGCAACGATTTTGCCCCGGCAGGTTACGGAAATCATGAGCCGACGAGCACTGCGGTTCTGCCTTCGGGCGAGGCGTACTCGGCTGCAACCATCACATGGCCGACACCGGAGCCGATTACCTACGGGAACAGGCTCACGTTTGCCCAGCTCAACGCCACGGCATCGGGCGAGGGAACGTTGGTCTACACACCCGGCCCAGGCTACGTACTGCCGGTCGGCACGCACTCACTGTGGGTCACGTTCACTCCGGCGGATTCCAGTGGCCACCCTTCGCAGCAGGCGTCAGTCACAATTGTTGTGGCTAAAGGAACGCCGGCCATCTCCTGGCCAACGCCTGCCAGGATCGCCTACGGCACGGCACTTGATGAAACGCAGCTGAATGCCTCGGCGCAGGTACCGGGCAAGTTCGAGTATTCGCCAGCGGCGGGCGAGATACTTCCACCAGGGATGCACACGCTCTCAGTCACCTTCACTCCCGCGGACACAGCGAACTACAGCACAGGACAGGCGACAGTGTCGCTGTCTGTCGCGAAAGGAAAGTCAGCCATCCATTGGCCGGCACCGGCTCCTGTTATGTATGGGACGCAGCTGAGCAACGCGCAACTCTGTGCACGGGCTTCGGTTCCGGGATCCTTCGAATACAAGCCTGACTTAGGAGCGGCACTTGCGGCCGGAGAACATGAATTGACGGTGGTTTTCACCCCGGCAGATACGTTGGGCTACTCCATATCGCAAAGCGCGGTTTCACTGAGGGTGATCAAGGCAACGCCTGCCGTCAAATGGCCGGTACCTGAGCCGATCGCCCACGACGTTGCTCTCAGCGCGACCCAGCTCAACGCCTCAGCACCAGTCCCGGGGTCCTTTGCGTATACGCCTGCAGCGGGCGAGAGACTCACGCCGGGAGTGCATGAGCTTTCGGCAATCTTTACGCCAGCAGACACTTTGAACTACGCAACGGTGACCGCAACCGTTTCGCTCAAGGTTACCGAGAAGCTACCGGCACTCATCACGTGGCCGGCGCCCGCCGCGATTTCGTACGGCACCGCGCTGAGCGCGGTTCAGTTGAATGCAACGGCATCGGTTGCCGGAACATTCGTCTACACACCTTCCGCGGGTCACGTGCTGGCGCCGGGGAAGTATACCCTCTCCGCATCTTTCATTCCTTCAGAGACTGAAAAATACGGGAAGGCACAAGCGACGGTCGAGCTTGATGTAGAAGGCACTCCTTACGGCGCTTCAATGCCATACCCAGGCGCTGAGGCTCCGGCGTCGCGGACCTTCACAGCCACCGACTTTACCCCCGCGGAATCGAACCAGGCGGATGGGCCACAGGAATTTACTGCCGCCGAGACAAGGCCGCGAGAAACACGCACCTATAAAGGTGCGGTCTACGAGAAAGGTGAGGACGGACAATGGCATCTCCAGAAGAACTAACTCCGCTGCTACCCGAAACGCTTCCTGAGGATTTCGGCGAATGGGATGGCGAGGCTTCCCCAGAGGCGTCGCCGATTAAGCCGGGCGAATGGGAGGCATGGGAAGCTACTCATTCATTGGGCGAGACCAAAAGCTCGAGTGGACAATCCTCTGACCGCGGTTCGACCGCAGCACCGCCAGCAGAAAAGCCGCGTGCATCGGGGCCGGCACCGTCCGCGCCCGCATTCGTTGCGCAGCAAAAGCATTTTGTTGAGTGGGATGGCGAAACCCCTCCTCCTACGCCCAAGCCTGTGAATCTGAGTGAATGGGAAGCGTGGGAAGCCGCTCATTCCTTCGGCAAGAGCCCAAAGCCGACGAGACAAACTGCTGACCATGAAGCAAGCTTGTCACCCGTCGTGGAAAAGCCACGTGTTTCCAGTTCGGTCCCGCCTGCACCGTTCACAGTCAAACAGCAGGAGTTGACGAGCAAGCCATCGAATGGGGCCAACGGTTCCAACGGCCACGCTTCGAACAGGCTGGAAGCCAGCCGCTCGACAAAAGAGATTGCGGTAACGCCGGGCCTGCCAAAGCCCGCCGCGGTGAATGGAAAACTGAATTCACCCGAAGTCGCGAAAACTTCGCAACCCGTGGATGACCGTGCCCTCTTCCAAATATTTTCAGAGAAGAACGTCGAAGTTGCAGAAAAGCCGAAAACGGCCAAAAAGAAATGGGTGATCATTGCGCCCGTCAGCGCTGGCTCAGTTCTGCTTCTGCTCGCCCTGATGTTCCCGCTGTTCCATCATGGAGCGAAGCCGGCGGCGAGGCCATCTGTTCAGGGACCTTCGCAAGGAACCGATACGCAGTCCGAAACGGACCCATCGAATACGCCGGAGAGTACGCCCGCAGCTCAGACCCAGCCTGCGGCAACGACCGCAGTGCAATCGACAGCCAACACTCCGGTCACCAACGGGCAAACCGGAGTGAAGCCGGCGCCGGGGATGACGAAAAAGCAGGCGAAAATGATGGACGATCAACTCACAGCGCCAACAGTGATTCCGCAGGGAACCGGGAGGCAAGACGCGGAGAATGCGCCTCCCCCGGTGAGCATTGGTTCTGGCGGCGCTGATGGCCTGGGCGGCGCGAGCGCAAATGACAGTGTGTTGAACGGACGCACACAGCCTGCGATCAAGGTTGTATCGTCGAGACCGTTTGCGATTTCATCGGGCGTTGCGACAGGAATGCTGATTCGGCAGACGGCGCCTGTCTATCCACCCATTGCGAAAGCGGCCCGCGTTTCTGGCACCGTTGTGCTGCACGCAACGATTGCCAAGAACGGAGCGATTAAGGATCTGCAGGTTGTGAGCGGTTCGCCTATGCTGCAGCAGGCGGCCATGGATGCCGTGCGGACCTGGCGCTACAAGCCTTACACACTCAGCAACGAGCCCGTCGAAGTTGATACGACGATCAGCGTCGTCTTCACGCTTGGCAAGTGACGTAGGGCATATCGACGGGACCGGTTCCACTTCCGTTGAGACGGTTCGCCATGGCATCGCGAAACCCATAAACTTACAGCCGCGGAGACCTGTCCATGCGGCTCCGTGGCGGATTCAGTAAGGTTTCCGCGGATTCCGGCCCCCTGAACCGTCAAACTTCAGAAGCAGTCGGCTGCTGGATGCAAATTCTCTCTGATTCTTTGGTTTTGATTGGCGTCCCCGACGGGATTTGAACTCGTGCGATCGCCGTTCCAGGATCAAATTGCGGCTTAGTCTCCGCACACAAATTTGCACCAAAGCAGGATTCGTCACAGGGACTGACACAGTTTTCGACAAAGCCTCGAGCGCACTTACCTACAAACGCGATCTCTGGGAAAATGGCTAGTTCTGTTGCCCTGAGCTTCCAACAAGAAGTTCGAATTCCGGGTCGCCGTGGAGACTGGCAAGATCAGGATCGCGAGACATCCACGCAAGGTTGTGGTAACCGTGTTCTCTGGCCTTTTTCAGCATTGCCAGCGCCTCCTGTTTCCGAGAAAGGCGGGCGTAGACACAGGCGGCATTAAACAGGATGTTCGAGTCGTCGGGGCGCAAGACAATGGCTCGCTTTAATTCAACAGCCGCTCGGTCAGCTTCTCCAAACTTAGCGTAATTCGAGGCAAGCAGGACCCGTGCGCGGACGTCTTCAGGTACCATCTCCAATTGCTGTTCAAGAACGCGCACATGGCGTTGGCTAATCTTGCTGGCGGCTTCCGTCTGCCCAAGGTTTTCCAAGGCGTTGACAATTGGAATATACAGGTTGTAATCATCGCCGTTTGCTGCGAGTGCGCGCTCGACGAGAGAGCCAACCTCCTGGAAGCGGCCTGACGCAAAATAGGACCGTGTCAGAACGTTATAAGCGCCTGGGCAATCCGCTTTGCGCTCAATGGCCATTCGAGCATACTCGACCGCTTCACCGTATTTCTTCTGCGCGTAGAAAAGCAGTCCTCGAGCGACCAGCACTTCCGCGAGATTGGGGTCCAATTTCAAAGCCCGCTCGCATGCGGCCAATCCTTTATCGATCCAGCGGGGTTCAGGATCATGCCATCCATGAATCATGGCGCAAGCGTGTGCGATGCCCGCATAAGCTGAGGCAAAATTGGGGTCGAGCATGATGGCGAGATCAAACATCTGCAGCGCGAATTCCAGATCAGGACGGGTCTCGCGACGAGCGTAGCTGCGTCCTCGCAGATAGGCGTCGTACGCCTGAGTATTCTCGGTCGGCTTGCGAGCGATCGCCTTTTCTTCTTGCGGGGAAAGAGTAATGCGAAGGGCCTGCGTGATGCTGCGGGCAATCTCGTCTTGTACTTCGAAAACATCCTTTAATTCCCGGTCGAATCGTTCGGCCCAAGCAGAGTGGCCGCTGTGCGTCTCCACGAGTTGCGCGGTGATGCGAAGCCGGCTGCCGGCGCGGCGCAGGCTGCCGCCCAACACATAGGTGGCGCTTAACTCGTGTCCTACCTGGGGACCGGTGACAGCCTTGTCGCGGTACGCAAGCACGGCGGCGCGCGGGAAGACGCGCAACTCCTCGATCTTGGAAAGCTCAGTGATGACGTCCTCGGTCATGCCGTCCCGTAAATATTCGTCTTCCTTGTCGCCGCTCAGGTTTTCAAAGTAGAGCACCGCGACCGATTTCTCCGCAGTCGGCGCTGCATTGGATGCGGTCGCAGCCGCACCGCCCTTCGTTCCCCCTTGCCTCTCCGCCGAATCATAGTCGCGCTTAAGGCGCTTCAGGTCGGCTTTCATCTCCGTTGCTGTCTGATACCGAAGATCGCGATCCTTCTCGAGTGCTTTGCTGATGATTTCTTCCAGCTTCGGTGGCAGGGCAGGATTGAGGCGGGTCGGAGGGATTGGGACCCGATCAAGTATCGCCTGGAAGATCACACCGGCGGATTCGCCTTGAAACGGTAGAGTGCCCGTCGCCATTTCGTAGAGGACGACACCGAAGCTGAATAAATCGCTGCGTCCGTCGAGTTCTTTGGCGCGCACCTGCTCTGGTGACATGTAGGCAACCGTGCCGAGCGTAGAACCGGGGCTGGTGAGATGATCCTCGTCGACCGACGCCGTTTGCGTGTTAGCGCCAGCAGCGTTGCTCGAAGAACTCGCCGCAACCATGACTTTCGCCAGACCGAAGTCCAGAATCTTGGCATGTCCGCGCTTGGTAACAAAGATGTTGGCAGGCTTGATGTCGCGGTGGACGATGCTTTCCGAGTGGGCTGCGTCGAGTGCGTCCGCAATCTCGATGGCCAGCGACAGAATCAACTCCGTCTCCATCGGTCGCCCACCGATACGGTGCTTCAGAGTCGTCCCGTCGAGAAACTCCATGGCGATGAAGGCTTCGCCGTGCTGGTCGTCGATTTCGTGAATGGTGCAGATGGTGGGATGATTCAGTGCTGAGGCAGCCTTCGCTTCGCGTTGAAAACGGCTGAGAGCCTGCGGGTCTTTGGATACGTTGTCGGGCAGGAACTTGAGAGCCACAAAGCGACTGAGTTTGACGTCCTCGGCCTTATAGACCACACCCATCCCGCCACCGCCCACTTTCTCGATAATGCGGTAATGCGAGATGGTTTGGCCGATCATAGGGTCACCCCAAAGCGGGCTAGCAAGGCATCAATCACTCTCTTCTTGAACTCCCCCGGGGGCTCAGACTCGGCCTTTCCATGTCCTTCGATTCAATGCATTTTGGCGCGTCATGCTCATCATATATGGCCGACAGACGGCCTCGCTGAGAGCGACTCCGCGGACGCGCCAACCGGTCAATGGCGAGCGCCCCCGAACAGGCGCAGGAAAATCAACGCCAGCGATCTTTACGCGCCTACCGCACCTCAGGGAGGTCCCGCGGACTAAGGCGGAAGTTCCAGATACGAATGAGCCACCCCATAATCTCCGACGACTTGCCCCGCCTCGATGCGCTCACGGTGGAGTGGATCGCGGCCTTTGAGGGATCTTCGGTGGCTCATTTGGAGACTTGGTCGCGCCCATCCTGCGCGATGATCGAGGATTGGACCCGTCAAAGCGGCTTTGCAATGAGCCTGTGGAAAACGTACGAGGAATGTGGAAAAAGCTCAAGAAACAAACGCGCGTCGAGGAATTCTTGTGTTAAAAATTAGTCCTCAGGCTTCACAACTGAATTTGGCAGTCTGCTTCCCTGTGGCCGCCAAAAATTACTTCCTCCCTCGCAAGCATTGTGCAGTTCGGGCCCCTGAAATAGATATCTGAGGCGATCCCAATGGTCGAGGGTAGAATCGGCGCTGCTTTTTGCCACGATCCGGCCCCTGAGATCACTCTTCCCCCGGAGCGACCGATGCAGGAGACGCCCTGGCATGTTTTGCATGTTCACTCGAATTTTGAACGGCGGGTTGCGCAGCATCTCACGGTGCGCGCCGTCGAGCACTACGTGCCGTTCTACCGAGAGCGGGTAAAGTGGACTGACAGAACAGTCGTCACTGAGCGTCCGCTTTTCTCCGGCTATGTATTCGCGCGATTCTCGCCTGAGTCAAGGATCGCCGTAATCAGCGCGCCGGGTGTTGTGCGATCGCTGGGAGATGAGGACGGGAATCTGGTGAGCAGCGCGGACCTCGACAAGATCCGTGAAGGGCTGGCCAGCGGACTTTTGCTGCGTCCTCACCCCAACGTTTCCGTTGGGGCGAGAGTGCGGATCCGTTCAGGAATCTTTGAAGGTGTTGAGGGAGCTGTGACGGATTTCCGCCAGCAGTGCAAGGTGGTCATTGCCCTGGCTGCTGTACACCAGTGCTTTTCGCTTGAGGTTGAGCTGGGAGATATCGAAATGCTGAAGAAGCCGCCCGTCGGGCATGCACGGGCACTCGCCAACGCAAATCGCAATTGGACCATCCAATGCACTTGAATGTGCGACACACGTAACGTTCTGTCCACGAGGCCGGCGTGGCGGAATGAATTAGCCTACGCCGACTGAACGCAAAAGGCCACGTCACGCCTTGCAAGGGGCGAAACGTGGCCTTTGGGGAGCTGCAGCGGGCGTGGCCGGATTAGCTTAGCTATGCATAAATGTCCGGAGGAAGTTAATCGCCATGAGCCGGCAAGGTGAAGCTGGGCTCGAACGATTCAAGCTGATCAAGTGTCAGTGCAATAACCCGCGAGATACAGTCGACGAAATGCACGTCAACGGCACCACGGCTTGTAGTGCCGGCTTGACGGGTCAAGTTAATGTAACCGCGGCCGGGAAAGTCGATTCGGACATGCCAACCCTCGGCAACTCCGCTTTCTCGACTAAAGCCATCGAGGTTGAGCACGATTCTCGAAAAACCAAAGCGGGGACAGGCACGCAAAAGCACTTCCCAAGTGCGCTCAAGCGTTTCAGAGGACGACAGCTCATGTTCAAAGGCGACGAGCGCGAGCTGAGCGTTGAGCAAGCCGCGGAATGCGCCGCCTAATGCGAGTTTGCCCACGACGCTGAATTCGTTGTAACCGAGATGCTGGATTCCGAGCCATGCTGCGAGGCAAACAAGAATGATGATGATGCCCCGGTATCGTTCGTGGGTCACGGTCATTAATAGCGATGCGGCGGCGGCGAGACCACAGACTGCATAAAGGATGAGTACAACGCGGCGCGGCGTCAGACCTCGTGAGAGCAGCTGGTGATGAACGTGGGCACGATCGGCGTCGAAGATGGGCTGCTGGCGAAGGAACCGGCGGACGATGGCGAGTCCGGCATCGAACAGCGGGACGGATAGGGCGAGAAGAGGCGCGGTCATGCCGAGGAAGGTAGTGGACTTCTCGCTCCAAATGACTCCATAGCAACCGAGCAGGAAGCCGATTGTCATGCTGCCGCAATCGCCGAGGAAGATAGACGCGGGGTTGAAGTTAAAGCGAAGGAATCCCAAAAGCGCACCAGCAAGGGGGGCAGTAGCCAGGGCGAGATTGATGTTGTTGCTGAGAAGAGCGGCTATCAGAGTCGTTATAGTGGCGAAGAGGCCGACGCCGGCTGCGAGACCGTCGACACCATCGATCAGGTTAACGGCGTTGGTGCAGGCGACGATCCAAAGAAGAGTCAGAGCAAAACTGACGATTGTGGAGAATACGTGGCCGCTGACTGCATGGACGTGAATGCCCCCTGTCCAGGCGAGGAGCGCAGCAACAACTTGACCGGTGACCTTCTGCCAGGGGCGCACACCGCGGATGTCATCGATGAGGCCAATTATGAAAATGATGAGAGCAGCGGGAAGAAGACGGAGGACTAAGGGAAGTCCGGACCAGACGATAACACCCGCGCTTAGGCCAACAATAAGAAGCATGCTGTACGCGATAACGATTGAAGCGAAGATGGCGATACCGCCGAGTCGTGGGACAGGGAGAGTATGGACCTTGCGGATGTAATCAGGCAGATCGACGAAGCCGAGGCGCCTCGCCATGTTCCGCACGAACGGCGTCAGGACAAGCGACAGAATGAACGAGGCAAACGCGAGGAAGAGAAGCGAGTACACGGTTATTTGCGAGCAAGCGACACGACTGCCGTAGTCAATGTGCTTGCCTTCCTCCGTTCGGAAGCGGGACTGATTTTGTCTGCCATAGCTTTAGATCAGTGCAGAAGAAAGTGGAAGCCGGCCTTTAACACTGACTTTCAGAGTACTTACGCTTTCGCGGCCTATGCATGTCGCCGGCGAAGAATTCTAGTTGCAGCAATCATGCGACAGGATGATAGGTCTTTTGTAGACCTCCCTGAGCCAGTTGATGGCGGGCAATTCAGCGGCGCGTGCTAATCACCGAGGGCTTGCTCTGATTTATGCGCCTCGCGGATGCGAATGAGAGGCATTGTTTGTTTTGCTGTCAGCGAATCAACACCGAAAAGCCGGTGGGGATGCTTCTCTTTTCTGGAAGGTATGGTCACTTCTTTCCCGAACCATTTATGAGCAACCACCCATTTGAGAGGGTGGTAGGGATGTTTTTTTATCTCTTGTCCGACTGAACCCATCATCCAGCACTGCTTCGGGCAGTTGCGTACGGCTTCTCGCACCTTCTCTGCTTCGGGGGAATACCAAATTTCATCCCACGTTGTCTTGCGAAGATTGCCCAGCGGCATTGGCGCGTCCATTCCATTGCACGGCAGTACATCGCCGTTTGGTTCGAGAAAGAATGCATCGTGGGCCATTCTGCACGGTAGTAGGCGTTCTCTTCCCTGGAGGTAGTTCATCAGTCCGTAGTTGAAGTAGGCTCTAAACCAGTCTTTGGGCCTCCGGGATGTCAGGAGGTCCTCTGAAAGTCGCTTTAGTGCGAGAAGTGGCCCATGAGGCTCGTCGAGCCTATTGTCGTCCTTGTGAAAGTAGAAGGAATTGTGGATTGCGGCGGTTGCGAACTCGACGTCCATCATTTTAGCCAGTTCGTGGAGTTCTTCGATGTCCGCCGCATTCGCATCTTGCACGGTCAATCCGAATCCAATGTCCTTGATTCCCATCCTGTGGAGAGTTGTGAGAACTCGGAGGGCGTGGTCGAAGCCGTTGGTCATGCCTCTGATTTGATCGTTGGAACGTGCCAGGCCTTCAATACTGATCCGAATGCCGATGCTATTCCCGTGCTTTTCGAACAGTTTGATTGTTCGATCGACAAACCAGCCGTTGCTGCTGATGACGATCCGGTTGGCTTTTGACTTGAGCACAGCTACAATCTCGTCGAGGTCCGATCGCAGGAAGGGCTCTCCTCCTGTGAGGTTCACTGCGTCCATTCTTGGCAGTTTCGCGTAGGTCTCAGGTCCAACTTCGTCAGCGGGCTTTGTTGGAAACCGCCAGATGTTACACATGTTGCACCTAGCGTTACATCTGTAGGTGCTGATAATGCTTCCGAAACGGATGGTTCGTTCGCCCGTGTATTTTGATGTATCCGTCATCTTTGCCCATCCGAAGAGATCATGAGCGCCTCGATTCGGACGCTGTTAAAGACGACGTGCATTGAGTTGGGCTCGTTGCTTGGAGGGCACGAGAATAAAGCTGCTCGAGTGAGTCTGTGACGGTTTCCCACGAGAAATGGCGCGCTACGCGCTCGACTGCCTTAAGGCGGAGTTTGCTGGATGAAGTCTCATATTGGGTTGCCCAGAGGAGCTTGGTGGCGAGGTCACCGGGGTCCTTTGAACGAAACGAGATGCCAGCGTCTCCCATGGCCTCGAGATTTTCAGGAATGTCGCTGGCAACGCAGATGTTTCCGGAGGCCATCGCCTCCAAAAGGGAGATAGGAAGTCCTTCGGTTTCGGAAGGCTGCACAAAGATCCGGGCGTTGGAGAACAGTTCATCAAGAAGGGGCCCTTTTACGTACCCAAGGAAGATTATGCGGGGGTCGGCTGATGCGAGCCTGCGTAGTTCGGAGACATACTGGGAACCTGCCGGGCCAGCACCGGAAATGATCAAGGAGCAATCCATGGCAATGTCGCGGAAGGCTCGAATGAGGTAATGAGCTCCCTTCTCTGGCACCAAGCGAGAGACGAAGAGGATATACTGGCCGGGCTTGATGCCCAGTTCGGCGAGTCGATTCGGGCGGGCGGGCTGCTTCACCTCCGCCGCAGTTGGTATGTATGCAACGGGGACGGCGTAGCGTTCCTGGTAGAAGTCGCACTCGACATGAGAGACCGCCGTGAATGAATCACCGAAATGGAATGCGCATCTCTCCAGCGCTCGGAGCGTGAATCGACCTGTGTGGCCCCAGCGGCTTCGTTTCCATTCGATTCCGTGCATCTGAACGATACACGGCACTCCTCTCCACCTCAGTATTGCCGCAGTAGCGCCTGCAGCTACCGAATGCAGGTGCAGGATGTCTGGCCTCGGCTCTGCGAACGAACGGAGTGCCGCGAGCAGCGAGCCACACGGCTTTTCGGCCCAATACGGTCGCAATCGAGGAATCCAGATCAGTCGCATGCCATTCAGCGAATCGGGCCGCGGTCCGGAATGCGCTGTACCGTACACCGTCACGCTGTGGCCGCGCGCGGCCAGCCGGCTTCCGACCTCTCTCGTATATTTCTCGATGCCCCCACCGCCAATCATGTCCTTTGCGAGCAGGAAATGAATATTCATGGGGTCGTCACCGCGATGCATGCGAGCGGCCTGGCCTTCATTGCCTGGGCTGCTTCGTACACCCGAAAGAGGGCCTTGGTGCGTTGCGCTTGCGAGAACTCGCTTTCCAGCGTCTCCCGCGCCTTGCGTCCGGCGCGGATCACGGCTTCTGGCTGACTCAGGGCCTCTGCAAGTGTGCGGCGCAGTTCCGCGGCATCGCCCGGCGGGAAGAGCCAGCCGGTCTGCCCGTGTCGCACAAGTTCGGGAATGCCGCCGATCCTCGCGCCCACAACAGGTTTGCCGCACGCGAACGCCTCCAGGATGGACATCGGCGCATTCTCATAAGATCCCGATGGGACCACCACGATCGCTGCATTCCGGTAGAGGGTCTGGAGCTGCTCGTCGTTACAGTAGCCTTCGAACGCAACGGCTGACAGTCCACGGCGTCTGGCCGTCGCGCGAAGTTCCGCCTCAAGGGGACCGGTCCCTGCAACCTTGAGACGCATGCCCATCGGAAGCGCTTCCAGAAGTGTGCGGAGTCCTTTTTCCTCCGAGAGCCGCCCCACGTACAAGACATACTCCCCAACTTCGTAATGCGGAGAGTATCGGTCCGGATCGAGTGCGTTCGGCAGGTGGGCGACGCGGTCCGCTGGAATGCCTGCGGATTGAATGACGGACTGCGCGAATCGGCTCGGGCACAGGAAGCGCATCACTCCCGCGTACATTCCTGTCCACCGGGTGAAATATGCCTCGGTCGCGTACACGGCTGAAGCGGTCACGCTGTTCTTATGGCACCGATGAACAATCGCGCGTGCGTAATTCCCGTCGCAGCACCGGCTGCAAGGCGTTCCCTGCCGCAGCATCATGTACGCGGGACACGCGAGCTTGTAGTCATGCACAGTCATCACCACCGGAATCCTGCGGCGGCGGGCGACTGAGAGGATGGACGTCGTGAGCCTTCCGTAAATGTTGTGGCAGTGCACCAGGTCCGGACCGGTCTCGTCGATAAGGCGCTCAAAGGCCTTGGCGCTTGCCCGCGAGTAGATCAGCCCCATCGCGGCGCCGATCCTCGCTCTCGCTCCTGCCGCGCGCTCGTAATCGTCCCGCTCGGGGAAGTAGTCAGAGAGCGGCGTGCTCATGTTTTCCGGGTGCTTCGCCGCAAACGGGATGGCCGTCACGCCGCAGTCCTTCAGAGTGTCGATATCGTTGAACAGGACACGCTCCGCTCCGCCCCGCAGATAGTAATAATTGTTAGCGATGACCACTTTCATTGTGAGGTCAGGACCCGTTCGCGCGGACTACTCTCATTCCGGTCTGGCAATCGCTTCTCCGCGAGCAGCACCGTAGCCTTGGGCCCAACGACGAGAGCTCCGTCCGGCACGTCGTAGACGACCGTTGCGTTCGCTCCCACGGTAACGTCGCTCCCGATCGTCACGGGCCCAAGGATGATCGCGCCGGTACCGGCGCAAAAGCGATCTCCGATCGTGACCGGTCCGGGCTTAGCGTGACCAATCGTAACGTTATGGAGTAGAACGGCATCGTCGCCAATCGTGACATCGGGTCCGATGACGACGCCGAAGGCGCCGTGGGGCAGGTCGAGCCGCACGCCGATCTTCGCGGATGGGTCGATGTAGGCTCTGAAGATGACAATGTTCAGATACTTCAAAAACAGCGCGGCGCGGCGGAATCCTCGCTCCCACAACGCATGGCTCCAGTAGTAAATCCTCTCTACGCCCCACCCCGGATGAGGCCAGTAACGTCTGTTGTAGTTCTCCACTGAGACTTTCTCCTTCAGGCTGCCGGGGCAGAGCGTACCTGTTTTCCCGGATGATTGCAGGCGCGAGCGTAAATCCCTTCAATGAGAGCCAACTTCGCGGTCCAGGAGTATCTGTCGGCGTAAGTCGCCAGAGCCGCGCGACCAATTTGGATCCGCCGCGATTCATCCTGATAGAGCGTGTCGAGAGAGAGCGCAAGCCTGTCGACGATCTGATCGATAGTGCCAACAGGAATGCAGAGCCCGGAATTGGGCGGCAGATAGGTGGCCGCACCCCCAAAGTCCAGTGCAATGATTGGCATGCCGAGAGACATCGCCTCGAGAATGACCGTGCCGCCTCCCTCAAATGTCGGAAACAGGAAAACATCGGAGGCTTGCATCAACTTGAGGATGTTCGCCCGCGTGGTCCAGTCAAGTATGTCGACCGAACGGCCGGCTGTATGTTGGTTCCGGATACGGTGCAGTCCTGGCGATAATGGCCCTCTCCCGACCATCGTAAGGTGCACATCAGGTTTATCGGCCGCGAAGGCCAGGAACGCGCGGAGAGCAAGATCGGGGGCCTTCACGTACACAAATCTGCCGACGAAGCAAGCTCGGAACGGTCGTTCTTGGTTGCGACGAATGACAGGGGCGTCAGAAAAACCGGCGAATCCGGGGTGCGCGGTTGTCTTGCTCCGCACCCTCGCAGGAAGTCGCAAAAGCACGGAGTTGCTTGCCACGAGTACGTGAGCCGCTCGACGGTACGCGTAGCGCGAAATGGGCGAGTAGTTTCGGAGGACATGTTTGATGCACCAATAGGAGTACTCCCTCAAGACGACACGCCAGCCATAGTGCCGGGCAATGCGGAATGGGACCCGGTCGCTCTCGCCAATCGGTCCAAAAATGAAAGGGAGCGGCAAAAGGGGCATGAAAGTAGGCTGAGTTGTCGAACAGTAGACCACGTGATGGGCCAGATCGAATCGTTCCCGGCGAAGCAACCGCCGGGCGTGACGATACGCCAGCCACTGCCACAGCGCGTAGTAGATGTTGTTGCGGTGATCCGGCTTGTTGAATACTTCGCACCATCTGGGCAAGGGACAGAACTCGAAACGAAGAGAGCGCGGCAGATGCACCGGCGTTTTGTCCGGAGCGCTCGCCCACGGCCGGGTAATCACGGTAACCTCGTGATCCCTGCTTAGATTGAGCGCCCAATACCAGCCGACAGACGCTTCGGAGTTCGTCTCAGGCTGACATTGGAAGGCTGACAACAGTACTTTCATTTGTGATCTCGGATTCGATTAGTGCCATCTAAATCGGCAAGTGGTAAATGGTCAGGCGGCCTGGGATACGAATTCCATAATCCGGCTGGCCATGAGGCTCTCGGAGAATTCGTTTATCACGTGTTGCCGGGCGCAGCGACCGATGTCGTCGGCCACGTCAGGGCGTTCCAGCAGGTAGGCCATTCGCTCCGTGAGCTCCCCAGCATCTCCGGGCCGGTAGAAACATGCGGTCATGGCGTCCGCTGCGTAATCTCGCAGCGCCGGAATATCGGAGGCCACGACCGCTTTTCCCAGGGCCATGGACTGGAGCAGCGTTTGCTGGCCGACGGAGTACGGCGTATCGGGGATGGGCAGCACGACGAAGCGCGACCGGGCAATCCACTGCCGCATCTCCGCGATGTTCACCCGCGGGACCGCCATGACGCCCTGAGGAAGCGGATCATGCGGCTGGGGCATGCCGAGGAGCACCAGGCGCGTCTTCGTGCGCAGCGCGGAATACGCCTCGAGCAGCGTGGTCCAATCCCTTTTCGCGTAGCCGACACAAATGATTTGGTCCTCGGTGGCCTCTCCCTGCGGTGCGAACTCGCCGGCATCCACGCCGAGCGGGATGAACCGGGAGCGGGCGTAGAGTTCGGGGAAATGCGCGCGGTAGTGCTGCGCCTGGCCGGAACTGTGATAGATCAAGCCCGCGAGCGAGCGAAAGGCGAAGCGGCAGGCGGCGACGGCGGCCGGGTTGGCGCTGCCCCCGTTGAGCGCGCCGACATCGAAAAGAAAGTGCGGCGGCCGGTTGCGTCCGATCAGACTGCTCATGAGCGAGTGGACAAGTCCGGTCTGAGCACCATGAGAGAGAACTACGTCGTAGCGGCGCTCCCGGAGGAAGGCTTTTACGGATTGGTACGGGAAACATCGCACAGTGCTACGTTCCAACCGGTGCAGGCCAAATGGTCCTCGGAAATCGATCACGTCGACCGTGTGCCGATCGCAAAGATGCCGGAAGAACCAGTACGGTTGCACCGGTGAGATGTAGTCGGCACAGAACCGGTGCAGATCCGGCTCATCGAGACGGGCGACTGCCCAGTTGACGCAGAAGAGGATTTTCATGCAACTCTCGAACTGCAAACAGACGGAAGCGGCCGGGCCCGCATACGTACCTCTGTCTTCTCCCCGTTCCAAGGGCCACTCCGGCAGCCACGGAAAACCACACGGTAGAAGTAGCGTAGGACGCGATGCAATAGAGTCCGGTAGAGATGAAGACCGCTGTTGCCGCGCAAAAGACATCGGCGTGCGTCGAGCGAAGTTTTACTAGCAGGTAACACTCACGCAACATGGCCGCACAGACGCCAATGAAGAGGACGGCTCCGAGGAGACCAAAGCAATGAAGCTGCTCCAAAAAGTCGTTGTGCGCGAACACAACGCTAGGGCCGAGGAGCATTTGGACAGTCCGCGGGCCTGAGCCGAATAGCTTCGTGGCGGCGTCAGCATTTGACCAGTCGTTGAAGATGACCGTCCAGAACCTTAAGCGCCCGGATCCGGCGATCGCCGGGTTGCTCAGGTCGGCCCACCGGGCGATCATCCCTCCGACGGTCAAATAACAAGCGAGACCAACCGCCAAGAGCGTCGGAACCAGCCACTTAATCCCGCGCTTCTTGGAGCGAGGCCTGATATAGGCTTGCACCGACGTATAGACGAGAAGCCCCAAGAGCATGGAAATGAACGCGCCACGTTCAAGCCCAAAGATCACAACAACGATGCTCGTAAGCGCAACCACCGCTCCAGAGGCCCGGATCGGGGCCAGCACCTGCATAAGAAGGAACCACAACAGGACGTATGCTTCTCCGAGTGAAAACGGGTTTGTTGAGACGGGGGCGTAGGGCTGGCCGGGCCGCCTGCCTAAGTAAATGAACAGGATGTCGTACACGCATGTGACGGCGTTGAGCACGGTTCCAGCGAGCGCGACCTGTCGCGGCGTAAGGTGACAGTTGGCGGACAGGCAGTACGCACCCCAGAAGACGACGATCCAAAGCGCATAGTAGCCAACATAAAGTGCAGAGGCGCTGTCAAGGTAATCAGTAGAGACGAAGCTGACGCACATGAAAACCAGCCATAGAAGCTGGAACCACGCCACCCTGGAACGCGACAACGTGCGCAACTGGCCTACGCAATAGACGCAGAGCAATACGACAAGCCCTAACCGGAGTGCGTGCGGGACAGCGCGACTTCCTGCGCCATCGGGCAACCACCAGTCCAGCACCATTACGGCTGAAAGCCAGACGAGCAGCACGGCTCCTGGTAGCGTTGCGAGGCGAGGACGCTGCTGCAGTATCGGCCGGTACTGCACCAACATCCGGACATTAGGAATTGTGCTCGCGGCCATGAATTGTTTTCGCGTTCTGCCTGGAACAGTGCCCAGGCACCTATCAGCGGAGAATGAAGCTGCTCGCGGGTTCGAGACCGCAAGCTTGCTCCGGGCGCAGCAGTTTGTTGCAGGCCGTCCGCTGCAGAATGGCGTACGCGGCCAGGACGCACACGAGCAGGCAGAGATCGGCCAGAATCTGGGCTGAGGCGAGACCTGAGGCCTTGTGCAAGGGAACCAGTCCTGCCGCGGAGATGAGAAACACGGCGGCCCACAGAACATTGGCCGCGAACACGTGCCACATCCTGCCCATGCTGGTGAGGGCGGCGACGATGGGATTGCCGACGGCGCTCACCACAGCGCTCGAGGCCAGAACGGCGAGAACCGCGGAGTTGACAACGAAGCGGGAGCCATAGGCCCGCATGAACCACGGAGAGAACAATCCCATGATGAGTGCCGGAACGCCGGAGACGATGAGCGCCGCGAGGCAGACCGCTCCAATCATGCGGTTGCGGCGTTGCGCGTCGGGAAGATCGATGTTCGAGATCATGGGCACCAGCGGCGCGGCCAGCAGGCCCGGCAGCGCGGTGATCGCCATGCGATATTGAAAAGCGGCCGCGAAGGCGCCGCACTCCGCAAAACCATGGGGTTGATGGGCGAGCATGGCTTGCCCGAGCCAGAGGCACGGAGCAGGGATGATGCCGATCAGAAACGCGGGGGCGGAAAAGCGCCCGAGAAGGCCCCACTCTTTGAGGCCTGCGCGGACGTCGGGCCGGATGGCGTGCGCCCGGCAGCACTGCTGAAGGATGCGCCGATTCCAGATGCACACCATAGCCGCGATCGCGGTGAGAGCCCACAGCGCTCCGGTGATACCGGCAAGGGCAGCGCCGGCTACAAATACGGGGAGAATCATCGCCGCGCGGAAGAAAAGCGGCCCGGTCATCCGCTTGTACGCTTCAAATCCAGCCAGGGCGCCGCTCTGGGAATTCGTAATTGCGGTGAAGAACAGCAGCAGCGCCGCGATCCTGAGCAGAGGCGCGAGGCTGGCGGCGTGAAAGGCGACGGCCGACACCGGTGTGGCGCCGAAAAACAGCACCACGGCCATGGTGAGTGCCGCGGCAAAGGCAGCCGTATCCAGAAGGCCCAGCGCGGCGCCGGCTCGCCGGCTGTCGCTCGCGCGGAACGCGGCCAGGTGCTTGGTGGCGGTTAATCCCAGGCATCCCGTCAAGCCGGCGAGAACCACCGCAGTGTTTTGCACCAGCGAGAACCGGCCGAAGGCATCCTTGCCCAGAACTCTCGCGACGGCGAAATACGCCAGCAGGCTGGCAGCCTGCGAGGCGCCGTTCCCCGCAACGATGAACGCCACGTTGCTGGTGAAGCGCCGCCGCAGCGGGCTGGCAAGCAGCGTGCCCGCAAACAGGCGTGAAATGTCCAGTCGCCTACCGAAGAACTCGATCGTTGCCGTCGAGTTGGGCGTCGTTTCCAGCGATGAATTCATGGGATGAGGTCAATGCAAGACGGAGTTCGTCCCGGCGAAGGAAGACGTATGTTTCGCGGTAACGTTCGCAGCAGAAGGAGTGCCGGCGCATGGCGGCCAGCACAGCGGCGCGCTCCGCAACTCCATGGATCTCCATGACGATACAGCGGGTGCGCCGGAGCCACGAATCGCAGTCGGCCGCGAAGAGTTCGAGTTCGGCGCCTTCGATGTCGATCTTGAAGATATCGATCGTGCCGCCAGGGTTGTAGCGATCGAGAAGATCGATGGGGCTGACGCCGCAGACGCCGCCATTGCCGGTCTCTTTCACGAAGGCGCCGGTCTCGGTCTTGTTCGCACAGAGAGTGAGCTTCGCGCAAGAGGGCCAGAGAGCGGCGTTAAGGGCTACCGCACGGTCTGTGTAGGGCGTGCAGTTCGCGCGCAGGATGGGATAAACATCGGGATTGGGCTCGAGCGCGACAACCGTGGCCTGGGGGAAGCGCGACAGGTACCAAGCGGAGGCGTCACCAATATACGCACCGGCATCGATCACGAATCGGACATGGCCGGAGGGCAGGTATTTGCCGTAAGCTTCCCGGATGGCGGAATGAATCAGCTCCGTAGCGTCTTCGGTTCCTGGACGGATGGAAATGGGGTAGAGCAGCGTGGCCACCTTCACGGAGGTGGTCGCTGCCGTCGAGGGTTGCAATGAACGGGAAGCGGCCCGGAAGGTCCGCCAAGAGGCGGCGTCCATGACCCGGCAGCAGCGGACGTCGTTATAGAAGCGAGCCCCGCGGGAATATAGGGTGGCGGGAACACACAGACGGGCGAGCTCGCGTACGGTGTTGCGAGTTTTGGTGGCTAGCTTCAGTTGCACAGTAATCGGCGTGATTTCGAAAAAGGAGATTCGCTGGACATTCTTGATACAAACGGTTCTGGAGGGTGAAGTGGGTTTGGGCGCCAGAACAACATCCGCTTAACTTCGCGTCTGCCGCCTCCGCCCTGACGCGCCAGGAATCTGAACAAAGCCGAACACACTGCAGAGAAACCTGCGACCGGGCGAGAATGCATCACGTCTCGTGGATTCTCTCGTGTCCAAAACGGCTGTAGTAACTGTAGTTCCCGTAGTATGAAGATCCGTCAGGTGATGTGTTATGGCTCATCTGGTTGAGCACCACCCCAAGGATATTCGCCCGGAGACGGCGGAGTGTGCCGATAGCTTCGGCGACAGCTCTGCGTTTGGTTTCTCCAGCAAGACTGACAATGAGAACGCCGTCGGCAGCCGCAGCCATCTGGAGGCACTCCGCGAAACCTACGAGAGGGGGCGAGTCCAGAATTACCAAATCGTATTCCTTCGCGAATTCGTCAAGCAGAGTGGCGAGCCGGGGTCCGATCAAGTCAGCGGCACGGTGAGAGCCTAGGCCGGCAGGAATAAGGCTTAAGTTACTCTTGCCCTCGATTGGGACGACCACTTCCTCCCAGGAGAGTTCGCCGGTGAGAACATTGGAGAGCCCCGTTTGAGGGTTTAGGCCGAATTTCGAGTGAAGGCTAGGGCGTCGCAAATCGCCGTCGACAAGCAGAGTCTTCTTGCCGCGGCCAGCATTGGCGATGGCAAGGTGAGCCGCCAGCGTGGTCTTGCCCTCGCCCGGAGTGGCGCTGGTGAGAACGATGGAATGGAGGCGGCTGTCGAAGTCTGACAGAAGGATCGTGTTGCGAAGACTTCGTATGGCCTCGTCGAAGCTGGAGACGCCATGGTAGTAGTCCTTGCGGTGACCGTTATGGCCGTTTCTGGGCACGAGGACTCCCGGAACACTGCCTTCCGGGCTCCTTGGCAACTGAGCTCCGGCACGATCGACAGGTATGGTGGCAATGACGTCGGCGCCAAGGAATCGGCTGGCCTCTTCGGGATCGCGAAGCGTGGTGTCGAGCGAGTCGAGGACGATGGCACCGCCAACCGCCAACAGAGTGGAGAACAGGAACGCCAACACAAGGTTGAGCGCCATGTTCGGGGAAACGGGCTTCAAGGAGGGTCGCGCGACATCGGCGATGCGGATGTTGTTGTTTTGAAAGCCAGCGTTGATGTCGGCCTCGCGAATCTTCTTGATCAATTCGTTGTAGAGCGCTTTATCCGCATCGGCTTCCTGCTTTAATTGCTGATACTGGAAGGAACTGGCATTGACGCGGTCCCACTCGGCCTTGGTTTGATTGACGGCTGCCTGGAGCATCTGCTCGCGGTTCAGACTTTCCTGATACTGAGCCTGCACTCTTTCGGCGATGCTGCTGCGGGTATCTTTGAACTGCTTTTCGACCTCGGCCAGTTCGGAAGCCGCTTTGCGATATTCGGGATGACTCGTGCCGTAGGTGGCTTTTACCACTGCGAAGCGCTGCCGCGCCTGATCCAGCGTTTCATAGAGCTTGATCAGCGTATCTCCCTGAGAAGATGCCTCGGCGGCTTCAAGGGAGCCGGACCTAATCGCGTTCCATGCCGCTTCCGCGCGAACGCGATCGGTTTGTGCGGTGGTGTAGTCGGTGTTCAATTGCAGTAGCCGCGCCGACAAAATGTTGGTTTTCTCCTCGGGATTGATGACGTCGAGGTCTTTCTCGAATTGGGCAAGCGCGAGACTCGATTGCTCCATTTTGGCCTTCAGCTCATCGAGTTGCTTCTCCATGAATGTTGACATTCCGGCAGCAGAACGAATGCGGAGATCGTACGTCTGGAGCAAGTAAGAGTTGGCGACGGCATTGGCCACATCGGCGGCAAGATGCGCATCAGGGGAGCGATAGCTGAGGAGGAGGAGATATGTGTTCGGGGAACGGGTAACTCTCAACCGCTTGAGGGTGATCGGCGCCGAAGCGAGAAGTTGCTCGCGTTCGGTGGAAGCACTGCTCGTCTGGCCCTCGAGGCTCAGGAGATGATACTGCTCTGCGACGGGCCGCAGGACCGCGTCGGATTGAATGAGCTTGATCTGCGTAGCGAGGAATTGATCGGCATCGTTTGGGGCTACGAATCGGGTCGAGTCTTCACCCACAACTTCAGAGGGCGCCTGACGATCGACATTCACAGTTGCGGTTGATTGATAGATCGGTTGCAATCTGGCCGATACTACAAACGTCGCAAGTACGCATGTTGCGATCACCGCAACGATCTTCCAGACGTGGCGGCGGAAAATCCAGAGATAGTGCGACAATGGCACCGCAGGCCCGTCTGCTTCAACGTCCTCGTGCAGGGTAACGGGAGCAAAGTAAGCCGGCGACATGCTGCGACTCGACAGTTCGGGGGGTAGAACTTCTGTCAGCTTCAATTGTTTAGGCATAGGTCCTCTTCAGGTGGCTTACCGTGCTCCGTAATAAATGAAGGCGGCGCCGAGAGCGGTGCCGATCCCCAGCGAAGTTTCGAGGGTCTTCAAGCTGGCTTTGGCTCCGTTCGCGCTAGGGATGTAGAGGATGTCGCCGGCCATAAGCGTTACATCCGGCGATTTGCGATCCATGATTTTCTTGAGCTCGATGGGTAACTCTTTCCGGTTTTCGCCGGCATCGTCGGTTCGATAGATATAGGCTTTGTTCGAAGAAAAGCTGTCGAGGCCCTCCGATAGAGCGAGCGCCTTCAAGACACTGCTGTCGGAGCCGTCAGTAATGTAGAAGGCGCCCGACTTTTTTACGTCTCCCACAACGAAGATGCGCCCGGCTTCCGGAACACGAATCACTTCGCCGCCTTGCAGGCTCAAGTTCAGCGAGAGATTTGTTCCGTCGAGGAGGCCACGCACCGGGATGCGCTGCACCAGCATTGCCGGTTTGCCGTTAGCATCCGGCGCTCGGCTGGTTACAAGGATTTCCGAGCCAGCATTATCGGCAAGTCCCTGGGCGCGGGAGATCGCATCAAGGAGAGTTACATTTCCCGTAGCCTGAAACGTAAGAGGCATTTTTACCGCGCCAACTACGGTGATCGGATGGCTGCGATATTCAACGATGGAGACGGTCACAACCGGGTCCACGAGCACATGATCTTCGGTCAGTGCATCCGCAACTACTTTTTCCAGATCCGAAGGATAAAGACCAGCCGCGTGGAGGGGTTGTTTAACCATCGGCAGCGAGATATTGCCTTCTGAGCTGACGCGCACCGTGCGGGTGAGCTCGGGAGAGTCGTAGACCGTGATGCCAATCAAATCGTCGTTACCAATTCTGGCCAGAGGGAGATTCGAAACGTCGCTGAGCGTTGTAGCCCCCGCTCCCTCATGGAGCGGAGCGGGCTCCTGCTGTGCAGAAGCCGCGGCCGTTGCCGCAATTGCCATAAACACAAATACCATCCTTCTCATATGGGCTCCGTGGTGATTAAGGTAAGCGAACGAGCAGTTATCGGAGGCCGGAATTGAAGCCTCTCTGGCGCTCATCTCATGACGATCATCGGGTCGTTGAACGCTCCGTGGATAAGAGCTGATTCCTTAACTCGTCGACCCGCCGATTGAGAATCTCCATTTGTGCCTGGACCGCGCCCGTTGGGTCGGTCAAAAGCCGCTCATGGGCAGTAAGGCAGAGAAACAGGCGCATCGCGTTGCGTGCAAGGTCGGAAAGGCTATGAGCGCCGGTTACCGTCGAAAGACGGCAGAGCCCGTCATACTCTTCTTCCGACAGCCGGATGCTGATCATCCGCGAGCGCGGCTTAAGAACTTTCATGGTGTGGAATGATTGAACGCACGCTCGGAGGGGCGGCGATAGATTCTGGGCAAGCTTCGCACTCTTCAGTCCCAGCAACCTGGAATCCTGCGAGAGAGGCCTAAATTTCCTCTGGAGCCATGATTCCGAACTTAGAGTTCGGATCGGGGGATGGCGGTCGAGTTTTGCCTCACACGAGGCGGTGCAAAGGACTCTAGCATAGTTTCACGAAAGGCGAAAATGGAAAATGTAAGGCATCTGCATGACGAAGGGGTTCCCAAAGTTCGCTCAAAGGTAACCATCTTCCTTCAGCGCCGATGCAGAATCGGACACGCGGCATGTGAGGCGGAATGTCTGCATTGTCGCCCTTTTGCGACTAGCGGCCATAGGGGGGAATTATGGGGATTCGAGCAGAGAGAACGCAGCGCGAGTTGTGGAAAAACCTCGAGCAGCACGGATTCGAGCATTGAACCGAGAACTCGAGGCCACAATAAAGTGCACTACTTTTTGTCGGATCGGGGGCTGTGAGAAGAGGACGTCGGGTGATGTCGCGAATGAAAGCTCAGCGACTTGCCGAGGATTTGCCGGATTCGGCTGCGACGATTGCAGCGACCGCAGCGCCGCCACCGATCCCAGCTCCAATCAAAACTTTTGTCTGCATCGTCATTCCTGTGCTTTTTGCGCGGCTGATGTTAACTGAGCCTACGATGACTTGCGCAATGCCCGAGGGCGTCGCAGCAGCCTTTAGGAAACCAGAAACTACGACTGTCTTGCCTGTGAATTTCTTCAGTTCCTCTCCCGAGACGAGCTGGTACTTCACACCCTGGTCGGTAGTCAGGAAGTAATCGAAATCTTCATGGGTCACTTTTCCGCTGACTTCGACATAGGACGACCTTCCGGGAGCTGCGGCGTTCTGTGCTGCGGGAAACGAAATCGCCGCGCCGCGGGACACGTGGGCAATCGAAAAGCGCACGTCATCGACAACTCGAAAATCGCCGGCCATGGCTGCGACGTCAACGGTGTTCGATGGGCCTAACGAGACAACGCCAAAAGCATTTGGTTCACTGGGAACCACGCGCAGGCCATCAGCTTCGAGGGCGAAGGGTGCGCCGAGTGTCTTTAGCTGGCTTTTGCCCTGCAGCAAAACAAGATGATCACCGTACACTACGCCGTGTGAGTTGATCGCCAGCATGATCTCGGTGCCGTTGTCGAGCCGCAGCGTTGCGGTGGCTTGCCCGGTTTCTACGGTTGTGCCGTCGAAAAGCGTTCCATTACCCCACACAGTACTGCCATCGATGCGAATGTCCCCGCGAGCACTGACCGTACCTATTGCGCTTGTCGTGCCCGATGCGGATGCGCACGAGAAGGCGACAAAAATCATTGCCACCATACAGCTCTTCCCGGCCATTTTGCGCCCCTTCCTGGGTGGATTCGCACTCTGCCCAATTATCCGTCTCTTATACGCCAGAAAGGATCTGCATTTCAAGCACATCGTTGAGCGCACTCTGTATGACATGTGACATACAAGAAAGTGCGATGAGTTTCCAATTTCGTTTTCGGGCTTCAGCACAGACACCCAGAATGCGCGAGGCCTTCTTCCTGGAGATTCAGCTCGATTTAGCGCATTTCTTTCAGAATTTGAAATCAAGTGATACGCTGGAGGGCCGTGACCCGCTTTCAAAGCCGATTTTTCGCGATCGCGTGGCGAACAATCATCGCCAGTATTCTTGCTTTCGGGGTCTGGTTCTCCTGGACGCTGGCCAGGGCGGACTACTTGTTCCGGCTGAATACGCCGGAGTCGGTTCGCGCGGCCATCCGTCTGGAACCCGACTCGTGGGAATACTATATGCGCCTCGCGCTCCTCGATGATGCGCATGCGGAGCAGCTCCTCGAAACAGCAATTAGCCTTGACCCTTACAACGCGGAAGCCGACATAGAACTGGGTCTGCGCCTTGAAGGCGCCGGTAATTACCGCGCAGCAGAAAAACTGTTGCTGGAAGCTTATGCAATTGACCACACCTACTTGCCGCGTTGGAGTTTGACCAACTTTTATTTTCGTCGCAACAACCTGCCGTCATTCTGGACCTGGGCCCAGAGTGCAGCGGAAATGCCGTCGGACAACATGCGGCCTTTGTTCGAATTGTGCTGGCGCGTATCACCCGACCCCAACGAGATCGAGCGAAGGATCGTGAACAACAATCCCGAGCTTATCCGGCAGTATCTCGATTTTCTTCTCGCCAAAAACCAACTGCCAGCTGCCGCCGAAGTTGCCGATCGCCTCAGCGAAGTCGGAAATCCTAGGACGGATGACCCTGAGATGTACTCGGTGATCGACCGGCTCATCGCGGCCAGGGAGGGAGATGCAGCCAAAGCGCTCTGGAATGGCCTGATCGACAAGCATTGGGTAGTCGCCGATCCGGGCGCGCCAAACAATCCAAATTTCGCCCGCGACCCACTGCCTGTCGGCTTCGATTGGGCAGTATTCTCATACCCCGGCCTGCATTCCTGGCCGGGTCCATCCGGTCTGGAGACGGAGTTCTCCGGGGGCCAGCCGGAAAACTGCACGATTGCCCAACAAACTATTGTTCTCCCGCCCGGCAATTACGAATTGGAGTACTCCTACCGTACCGACGAGATTCCTCCTGAGACGGGGCTACGGTGGCAATTCATCGCCGCGGGTTCTGAAACGGTGCTGGCCGAATCCGCTGACCTCTCAAGCGAGATGATGAACCGTGGGAACTTTGAGTTTTCCATCCAGCCTGGAGCATCGCTCGTTCATCTCCGCCTTCAATACCGGCGGACCCTTGGCACGCCCCGGATTTCGGGCACGCTCGTAGTACCATCAGTCCGAATCCATGCCCGGCCAAGTTGAATTCTTCAGCGCTTGAATTCCAATACTTGACGAGAATGATCTGGATGAGGAGGACCAGCCGGTTCCCGTTTACGCCGATCCGAGGTCCGCGCCATGTAAAGGAGGCCTAGCATCGCAAACATCCAGCCTGAAACCGCGGGGCGCAGAAAAGGATAATCCACGCAGGCGTGGAGCATCACTGCAATCAGCCCAAGGCCCCAGGGATGCCGGATGGCCGTCGGAACGACAGCGGCAAACGGGATCAATACCAGGAGCAGAAACGGAACTCCGCCGTCTGCGGCAAATTCTGCCCAGTCGTTATGGGCGTGGTTCGCATAAAACGGGAAGTCCTTAATCGCGTGTTGTTGGTAGACCTCCGTGAATGTTCCCAGCCCGTACCCCATCAGTGGCCGGTGCCGTGCCATATCAACCGCTGAGAGGACGAATTCTCGTCTCACCAAATAAGGGTCGTTTTGTTGAAAGCGCTCCCAAATTCGCTGCCAGCCTACTGCGGACGTGAAGATCGCTGCTAGGAGAGGCACCATGACCAGCGTGGCTGTTGGTGCGCTGAAGAAACGGCCCGATTTTTCGCGCCTTCGTCGAATCAACCCGATCACCAGCATCATCAGCAATTCAGCCGTGCAGAGGATAGCGCCTGCGCGCGAAGCAGCACCGATCACCGATGCGTAGAGTATGCCGCCAGCGAGGGCGTATCCCAAAGCACCCCAGCCCTCGCGCAGAGCCCACCAAAGGGCAATCGGCAGGAATAGTTCAACGAACTGCGCATAATTGTTGTAGGAGGGAAACGTTGCATATACATCTGGATATCCCGTTGGGAAAATCCAGAGGACGCGTCCCTCGGAGGTGAAAAGCTGGGTGAGGCAAAGCACAGCCATCACAGCCGCGAAGCACAAAAACGCCAAAAGCATGAATTCACGGGCTGCAACCGTGTTAGTCACCGTTTGCGCAAGGAAGAATACTGCAGCCAAGGCCCCCCAACGCAGCACAGCTTCGCGAGTTTCGATGGTGGAAGCTGTGGTGTGCGCGAGGATTTGGATCACCCCCCAGGCAGGAATGAGGTACACAAGCCACGGTGCTACGCCGCATGCCAGGTTTTCGCGCTCCCTTCGGATGCGAAGAAGCAGGTACGTTCCTGTGAGGATAAAAACACCAATCTGAAAGGATTCGACTGGCCAGAGCCCCTCGACGAAGACCGTGGATGTACTAAAGATGAGTAGTAGAACAAGCGTCGCGCCAGTAGCGATCAAGGCCCTGCGGCCTCTTGTCAGTCCAGGGTGCTCATGCCCTGCGATTGCGAGATCGCGTATGGCGAACATTCGGTCCATTCTACTTCAGTTTTTCGACTGTCCTAAAAAGGCGGTGCGTTCCAAAGCAGGTGGAAGGAAGGTGGAGATTCATTAGGAGACATCGATTCCCCATATCCCGGCTCTCCTCTCCCTCTCCAGAGAACCACGACGGCCGCAAACACTCAACTTCCCGCCGGCTTAGTTTTTGGGTTTTGGGTCAGGGCAGCTGAATGTATATTGGTTGGCAATCGGGAAAGCAAAATCGGAATTCTAGATGAGACATTTGCATGATTTGAATCTCTGGCGGAGCGAAAGGCCGGGTTTGCAGCTTCGGATGGTCTCGGTTCTTGCGTTCGCGATCTCCATCGCGTGCATCGGGCCACGCACCGCGCGCGCGCAGGTTGCAGCTTCGGGCGACCAGGGAGGGCTCAGGCTATCGGCTGGAGCCATGGGCTCCGGATTTTCTTTTCAATACGGCCAGCGCAAGATGGCCGGTATCACGGGATTCATCGATGCCGACACCAGACGCCGCCTCGGCGCTGAGGTGGAGGAGCGCTGGCTGGAGTTCAACCAGACGGCGAATCTCCACGCTGAGACCTATTCGATCGGCGGGCGCTACCACTTCGACTTCGGCCGGTTCCAGCCCTACATCAAGGGATTGGTCGGGTTCGGCGACTTCAACTTCCCATACAAATACGCTTACGGGCGCTCTCTGGTGGTCACGGCGGGAGGCGGGTTGGACTTCCATTGGACGCGCAGAGTCTCTGTCCGCGCCGCCGACTTCGAGTATCAGGACTGGCCCCAGTTCACCTACGGCAACTTGAACTCATTCGGTGTAAGCGCGGGCTTTCGCGTGCGAATCTTCTAGCTTGAGCCGCAGCATCACGCGAAAACGAGCCGGACTGGAGTTCCACCGTACCGTATGCTCGCGCTCTTGGTATTCCAGTGATCGGTGTGGCTGGGCCCCAGTAAGTCACCACAGCGTTACTTAGAAGCCAACTCAGATCATGCACTCGAGCCAACTTCTAGATTCTGTTGTCGTCCCTAGGCACTCAAAGCTTGAACCAATTTGCCGCCAATTTGGGCGATGCTGAGGCCCTGAGTGCTGAAATAGCCAGTATTTCTATAGACTTATGCGCAAATGTGGTTTCTTCATTCGCCGCAGCATTAACCTTCAGAGCCACCGGGAGAAAGCGAAACCGGCCCCGAAATCCCGTCCCCTATACCCCTGTCCGTATATGAACCAGACGAGAATAGGAATCACAAACGTATTGTGTACTCGGATTGCGAGAACGAGATTGCGCGAATCGAATCGAAGGTGCGCGAAATTAACTCGCGTCGTGCCGCCGCAGATTCCTTTGTTCGATTTGCCGAATTGCACTTGGTGGATATTGCGAAAGTTTGGCAGATCGCGGGTCCAGAGGCCCGCCAGCGGGTTCAAAATCTTCTATTCCAAGACGGCTTGCAGTACTCGACACAATCAGGAATTTTGAACCACTCTAAGACGTGCCTTTTTAGTGTATTGGAAGCAACAGAGAGCGAGATCAGATTATTGGCGTCCCCGACGGGATTTGAACCCGTGTTATCGCCGTGAAAGGGCGGTGTCCTAGGCCGGGCTAGACGACGGGGACGATTGGGAGAGCATTGCGCAAAGGTGAGATTGGCCGCGGGTGCCCTTAACTGAAAGGCTATCAACTTGATGATAGCGTGTCAAAAAAAGGAGGCGGTGGACTGAACGCTTCAGGCAAGCACCAACGCTCGAGACAGACGACGACGAAACGACCCGGCGAGAGGTCAAAGGTGGAGAGCGTGGCGGAGGGGACGGCGCAGGGAACGGCAGACGGAAGCAGACACCGGCTGGAACCAGAAGCGTCACCGCCGCGGAGCCGTGGAATGCGCTATTCTCGATGAAGATTCAAGCAGATGCGCGCGTGTCGAGCCCATGGAGTGCGCAGTTTTTTGTATCGATTACTCAGATCCGCGTATCTCATCATCAAAGCGACAACGGCAACGAAGCATCGCAGAAACGCAGCACAGCCTGCACACCGGCCTGTCCGCCCCAAAGTTCAATCGCAGAGTGCGGGGGGCCTTGCAGCCAGAGGAAGAATCAAGTGACCCAGAGCAGATTCCAGCGCATTCATGCGATCAGTTGGGTGGTCCTGGCGGTATTGGCAGCTACAGGCTGCCAGAAAAAGCCCGCACCGGGCGCCGGTGGGCCGCAAATGCAGGCCTTGCCAGTGCAGACGGTTACAGTGACCATGGCGCCGGTGGCGCAAATCAGCGAGTATGTGGCCACCATCAAGTCGCGCCGGTCAACGACCGTGTTGCCGCAGGTAAGCGGTCAATTGACAGAGATTGCGGTTCACTCCGGCGACGAGGTGAAGGCCGGGCAGTTGCTGATGGAGATCGATGACCGGCAACAGCGGGCCACCGTCGACTCACTGCGGGCAACCGAACGGCAGAAGAAGGCGATGGACGACTACGACACCGTCGAGGAGGCACGGCAGCAAAAGTTATTTGAAGCCGGAGTGACCAGCCGCGATGCGTACGAGCAGGCGCAGCAGGCTTTTCAAAACGCCAAAGCCGATTACCAGTCGGCGGTGGAAGCGCGCAAGGCCGGGGAACAGTTGTTGAGCTACTACATGATCCGCGCGCCTTTTAACGGCGTGGTGGGCGATATTCCAGTCCACATTGGGGACTACGTTTCTCAGAATCAGTCGCCGGCCACGGTGCTGACGACGGTCGACGAGAACAGCCATCTCGAGGCGTATATCTACATTCCCACCGAACGCGCCGCCGATGTGCGTGAGGGACTGGGTGTAAACCTGACGGACAACAACGGCAAGCTGCTGGAGAAGACGCGAATCGATTTTGTTTCGTCCGAAGTGGACAGCACGCTGCAGGGAATCCTGGTGAAGGCTCCTGTTGAGGCGCAGGCGACCATGCTGCGCAACGCACAACTGGTGAAGGCAGACGTAATCTGGAGCACAAAACCGATGGCGGTGGTTCCAGTGCTGGCGGTGACGCGGCAGGGTGAAGAAAGCTTTGTTTTCGTGGTGATCCATCAAAATGGAATGGCCATGGCGCACCGCACTTCGGTTGTGCTCGGCGACGCTGTGGGGAACAACTACTCGATTGTTTCAGGACTCAATTCGGGCGACCAAGTGATCGTTTCAGGAACACAGTTTCTGGTGGACGGCATGCCCGTGATGCCCCTGGGCGGACCACCACAAGCGGCACCCGCGCCGGGACAAGGGAGCGGACCCAAGAACAAGGCGGAAGGAGCGCAGCCAGAGAACAGCGGCGCGCCCCGTGCGGCAGCCTATCATCCTCACCACAGAAGGCATCACAGGGCTCGGGTAAGGAAGAGCAAACACCGGCAGCCCGCGACGGTCTCGTAGGAAAGAGGGCTCACAAGTGTTTGTCGACTTCTTCATTCATCGCCCGGTCTTCGCCACGGTCTGCGCCCTGCTGATCATTCTTGCGGGAGCCATCTGTATTCCCAATCTTCCGGTAGAGATGTATCCCAACCTGGCGCCGCCCATTGTGTCGGTGACGGCGGTCTATGTGGGCGCCGACGCGGAGACCGTTGAGAAAGCTGTCACAATTCCCCTGGAAGAGTCGATCAACGGCGTGGAGGGGATGCGCTACATCAGCTCGTCGAGCACGAATAGCGGCGTCAGCCAGATCAGTATCACCTTCCAAACCGGTTACAACCTCGACATCGCGGCCGTGGACGTGCAGAACCGCGTGGCCAGCGTGGAAGGCCGCCTGCCCGGCGAGGTGGTTTCAACCGGTATCACGGTCGACAAATCCAACTACAATTTCGTCTTTGGCGCCGGATTTTTCACGCTCGACGGGCGCTATTCAAACGAGTACATCTCCAACTACCTGGACCTTTACGTCGTTGACGCTCTCAAGCGCGTGCCGGGTGTGGGCGACGTGGTGAACTTCAGCGCGCGCAAGTACGCCATGCGCGTGTGGCTCGATCCGGTGCGGCTGGCAGCCCGCGGCCTGACTGCGGCCGATGTAGTGAACGCGCTCGAAGAGCAGAACGTCGAGGTTCCGGCAGGGCAACTGGGGCAACCGCCCACCGATTCGAAGCAGTCTTACCAGATTCCTGTGCGCGTTGTCGGCCGGCTGACCAGCCCGGAAGAGTTCGACAATATCATTGTCAAAAATTCGCCTAACGGCCTGGTGCAACTGAAGGACGTGGGCCGCGCGGTGATTGGCGCCGAAGGTTATAGCACCGGGCTGAAGTACGCGGGTCATGATGCGATGGGCCTTGGCGTGGAGCAACTGTCGAACGCAAACTCCATCGAAGTTGACCGCCAGGCCAAAGCTGCTCTCGAACAACTCTCAAAGAACTTCCCGCCCGGCCTCAGGTACGCAATCGCATTCGACTCCACGACGGTCGTGGGCCAATCGATTCGCGAAGTGCTTATCACCCTGGCCGCGGCCATTGTGATCGTCATTGCGGTCATTTTTTTGTTTCTGCTCGATTGGCGCGCAACAATCATTCCTGCCGTCACCATTCCGGTCTCACTGGTCGGGACTTTCGCGTTCATCCGAATCTTCGATTTCTCAATCAATTCCCTCACGCTTTTCGGCATCACGCTGGCCACGGGCCTGGTGGTCGACGATGCAATTGTGGTCATCGAGAATGTGCAGCGGCACATTCATATGGAGCACTCGAATGCACGCGAGGCCACTTCGCGCGCCATGCGCGAGGTGACCAGCGCCGTCATCGCCACTTCACTGGTACTGATCGCCGTCTTCGTGCCCGTATCGTTCTTTCCCGGAACCACCGGAATTCTTTACAGACAGTTTTCGCTCACCATCGCTTTCTCAATCGCTATCTCAGCGTTCAATGCGCTTACACTTTCGCCGGCTTTGTCGGCGCTCTTTCTGAGGGGCGAAGAAGCGCGTCCCCGGCAGTTGGATTTTCTACACATCAAGCCGGTTTCGCGGGCGTTCTCGGCATTCATTCATGGAGCAGACGCCTTCATCAGTCGGCTGGCCAGCACATATGCGCGCATCATTCATGTCGCGTTGCAATTGCGATATCTGCTCCTGCTGGTCTTTTTTGCCGGACTGGCGGCGACAGTATGGATCTACCGAACGGTTCCTACAGCCTTCATCCCGCAGGAAGACCAGGGCTACTTCATGGTGATTGTGCAGGCTCCGCCGGGATCGTCGCTTGCCTACACCACGGCGCTTGCCGACGAGGGCGCGGCCATCATCGGGCAGAATCCCCACGTGGCGGGGTTATTTTCCATTTTGGGGTTCAGCTTTGCCGGCAGCGCGTCCAATGCGGGCATGATGTTCGTGGACACCGACACGATCAACGAGAATGCCAAAAAGGGCTACTCGACGGCGGACGTCATCAAAGAAATTGCGCCGAAACTGCAAATGCTGATGTTTGCGCCCAATGGCGGGCTGGTAGCCGCGATCGAGCCGCCGGCGGTCTCGGGTGTAGGCGCCTATGGCGGATTCCAGTTCATGCTGCAGGACCAGGGCGGCAACACACTGAGCGACCTGGACCGCGTCGCGCATCAAATTGTGAACGCGGGCGCAGCGCAGAAGGACCTGACTGACCTGTTCACGACCTTCTCTGCCAACGATCCCCAGGAACTGGTGACGATCGACCGCGAGAAGGCGAAGGCAATGGGCGTCTCGATCACGCAGATCGCGACCACGCTCAACGTCTTCATGGGTTCGGAATACGTGAACGACTTCGACTACAACGACCGGACCTATCGCGTCTACGTAGAGGCTGACCAGCCTTTCCGCATGAAGGCCAGCGACCTGCACAGCTACTACGTGCGCTCCGATTCCGGCGAGATGGTTCCTCTCGACAACCTGGTGACGGTGGCCGCCAGCGCGGGACCGCCAGTGATCACCCATTACGATCTGTTTCGCGCGGTCGAGATCGACGGCTCGCCTGCTCCCGGAGTGAGCTCTGGACAGGCACTCAATAGCATGCAGAAACTGGCCACAGACAACATGATGCACGGCATGAACTACGAGTGGACTGGGCTCACGCTCGACGAGATTGAATCCAGCGGCAAGGCTCTCGTGATCTTCGCGCTGGGCATTCTGGTTGTTTATCTGACGCTATCGGCACAATACGAGAGCTTTGCGCTGCCGTTCATTATTTTGCTGGCGGTGCCCATGGCGGTACTTGGCGCGTTAGGGCTTGTCACGCTGCGGGGGTTCGCCAACGACGTCTATTGCCAGATCGGCCTGGTGATGCTCATCGGACTTTCAGCGAAGAACTCGATTCTGATCGTGGAGTTCGCTGAGCAGTTGAGGCGCAAGGGACGCAGCATCGCGGAAGCCGCGATCGAAGCCGCCGAGCTGCGCCTGCGGCCGATCCTTATGACATCGTTCGCGTTCATCATGGGCGTTCTCCCGCTGGTATTTGCCACGGGAGCCGGCGCACTGGGTCGCCGCTCGGTAGGAACGACGATTGTAGGCGGCATGTTGCTCTCTACCGTTTTGAATCTCGTCTTTATCCCTGTGCTCTATGTGATTCTGAGCCGCGTGCTCCGGCGCGGCGACATGGCCGCGGCGCATGCGGAGGGCTAGCCGACAGTCTACGGGTGCTTAACTACTTGCACGGGCCCCACCTGAGTGGCCGTGGCTGTATAGAGATGGCAACTGTCTGCCGTTTCCTTGAAACGGAAATATGGGTGGAGAAATAGCGCGGCCCGCGCATCGCCGGAACCTTCAGCCAGATCAGTGAGCCAGACGCCATCGGGACGCGGCTGATTGTGGATGTGCAGCCACAGACCCTTGTGCACATTGGCCACCAGTCCGCCGCCAATCTTCAAATCCGCAACCGACGTTACATTGATGTCGATCAATTCGCCGGTCTGCTCTTCAATGGAAACCTTGCCCTGCATCACCTGGGCCAGATGCTGGTTGATGTTCTTCGCGTCAAATTTCGGATTGGGCACGATGTCGTAGAAGAGCACGCTGCGGCCATCAACAATCCCCCTGTGCCCATTCGCCAGCATCATGGCTTGCATAAAATCTTCAAGTTCCTGGTTGTCTTTGTCCTCTTCCTTCTGCGCATTCGCCTGATTGCTGTATTTGAGCGTCTCCTTCATTACCCGATCGTCCTGCTTATGCTGATCGTCGGCCGAAAGATCTTTTCCGTCTTTCTGGAGCGTTCGCTCGACGGGAATGCCGTTGACAAAGAAGAGATCCGAAACAACCGATGTGTCTTTTTTAGTTTTGCCATTGCTGTCGGTCTCGATGGTCCGGTCGGTGATTTGGCAGTCGTATTTTTCGCGCTCGGCCGCCTGTTTGCGCTCGTTGGCGAGGGCCCGTTGCAGCAGTTCGTTGGCATTGGGGAGCGGCGCATTGAGCGCAGGGTTTTGTGCGACGACCGCAAAGCCCCCGGCGAAGAAAACGGCGGCCGCGAGAAGGGGAATGGAGGCGCTTCGAATCATGAGAAGTCGATGGGAAAGCCTACGCATATTGGACGTGCGGGAGCGCTGGACCGGGTGCGATTTGTTAGGGACCCACCGGCAGCGCCGGCATTGAGCCTTGCGTTTTGGCTTCTGCCACGACGGCGTCCAGGTGATCGAGCACCTCTGCCACTGTCATGGTGTAGACTTCGCGCCGTGAGTCGTAGCCTTCTTCGACCAGTTGCTTCAAGTACCGTCCTGCGACCTGCGCCGCCAGTTGGTCGGTGATTACTTTGCCGGTGCGTTTCTTCTGCTCGACCCAGGCGGTGCAGGGCAACGCGATCCACATGGGGCGGCCGTTGACGTCGAATCGGATGTCTACGGCATCGGCGTGGCGGGTGGCGATGGCAACAATCGTGCCCTTCCAGCGGCAGTGAAGGTCTTCGCCGCTCCAGCGGTCGGCGACGTGGAAGTCCTCGTACATGTTTCAAGGGTACCGTTCCGGCCGTGCCGCGGCAAGCGGGTGGCAGCGACGAGGAAAACGCACCGACGTTTCTGCGGGGTTTGATAGACTGGCGCACATCGCAGGCATGGATTCGGCATACAATACGGCGACTTGGACGGGGTTTTTCTCAGCGGAAGTTGGCGCGTCGGCTGCGCTGGCGGGCTTGATCTTTGTTGCGGTATCGATCAACCTCGCGCAAATCGTTAAGCTGAAGCAGTTGGTATCGCGTTCAGCCAAGGCGCTGCTGAGCCTGATGGCTGTATTGTTCTCGTCGTCTCTGTGCCTGATTCCGGATCTGAGCCGGGTGATTCTCGGGTGCGAATTGACGGCATTAGGAGTTGTGACCTGGGCGGGAACAACGTTCTCGCAGTACGGAGCCGCACACAGGAACCGATATGTCGACGCGAAGACGAAGGTTTTCCATTTCGTGCTAACGGAGCTCTCCGCGATTCCGTTTGTGGCCGGAGGGCTTTCGCTGGCTTGGGGATTTGGCGGAGGCCTGTACTGGCTGGCGGCAGGCACGGTTTTTTCGCTCGCCAACGCGCTTTTTGATGCGTGGGTTCTGTTGATCGAGATCCAGCGATAAACCGCCCCCGCGTGGTCCCGTCTAATCAAATAGGCTATTTTCAATGAATTGGGAGGCTGCGATGAAGACCCTGCGCATCGTCCTGCTCACTTTCCTGCCGCTGCTCCTTCTTGTTTTCCTTCCAGTGGCGTGCAGCAACCCTGCGATGAATTCGAGCCGTGAGCTTCTTTCGGTCACCATCACCCCATCCTCTGGAACGGCGCCAGGGGCTCCTAACAGCCAAGTGCAGTTTGTTGCTACCGGCACTTACAACACCGAGCCGTACACGGTCACTCCGCTCCAGGCCACATGGGGAGTTAGCAGTTACCCGCAAGCCATCGCCTCGACCACATAGAACGGCCTGGCAACCTGCGCTTCTGGCGTCTCGGGCACGACGACGATTGAGGCTTGGGTACAGATCAGTCCTTCTGTGTGCACCGTTATCGATCCCGCGGGCAGGCCCGGATGCGGCAACGTCGGTGGCTCGGCAAAGCTCATCTGCCCATAGGAAAAGCCTGCACGGCATTTTCTGCGCCTGCATAGGCGCTCCGTCCCACTGCGGGTGGACTGTGCCGGAACCGCGCTGATACACTAGACCGGTTGCAGTGGCGCCATTCTCTTCTGTTCAGACCCGCCTGCAAGGATACCGGAAAAGGACAAGAAAGACCCCGTGGATACTCGAACTCGTCACGCCCTGAAAAAGGACAAATTTGCTCAAGCTGCCGCAAGCAGCGCCAGTTGGGTCGGTGAACATCGGACCGCCACGGTGCGCTGGGGCATCGGCATCGGTGTTGTTCTGGTTTTGGTCATCGCTGGCCTAATTTTCTGGAATATTCGCTCTTCGGCCGCAAACACCGCGCTGGGCGCAGCCCTGGATGTGTACACAACGCCGCTGGCGGTCCCTGGCGCTCCACCTGAAGCCGGCGCCTACACGTCCTCTGCCGCGCGGGCCAAGGAAGCCAATCGCGAGTTCGTGGCGATCGCACAGGACTACAGTTGGCTGCCCGAAGGAACGAAAGCCCGGTATTTCGCAGGGATCACGTATGAAGACCTGGGGCAGAACGGCCAAGCCGAGACAGAGCTAAAAGCGGCGGCCGGCTCCTGGGATCGCAACGTGGGTAACCTGGCCAAGCTGGCCTTGGCTGGACTCTACCGGCAGACCTCCCGCGACAACGATGCGATCGCACTTTACAACGAGATCATTGCCAAACCTTCGGCAACGGTTTCAGCAAGCGTGGCCCAGCTCGACCTGGCCGATCTCTATGCGGCCGAGGGCAAGCAGAACATGGCTCGCGCACTGTGGGCCAGGGTCAAGGACGCCGACAAAGAGGGCGCGGCAGGGTCAATTGCGTCGGAAAAGCTCGCCGCCAAGTAGGCCGGCAGGACGCGTTCTGGCTGGGTTTTAAGCTGCCCTTTGCGGGCCAAAATGCAGGCTGCAGGCGAACCTGAGCATTTTCTTCCCGGTCTGCGTCTGGTGAGTGATGAGCACCAGCCAGGCCATTGTCGCAGGGTGGATGGAGAGTCCCACGAGCGCGGTGAATGACGAAGCCCGCAGGCGCGCGGAAGACAGTGCGCTAGCCGCCCTGGTCGACCAGTACGCCAGCGCTTTATACCGCGTGGCGTATTCCGTTCTTCGCAATCAAGCTGACGCAGAAGATGCCGTGCAGGAGGCATTTGTGCGCGTACTGCGCCATCGCGATTCGCTGGGCGAAGTGCGCGATCACCGAGTGTGGCTGATTCGCATTGTTTGGAACATCGTGCTCGACCGCAAGCGCCGCGCCAAGACGCGTCCTGAGACTGACGACGTGAGTGAGCTGGCGCGGGTGCTTCCCTCCACAGGACTTTCTGCCGAGGAGCTGGCAGCGGCGGCGCAGCACCATGCTCATGTTCTTGGGTGCGTTGACCAACTGCCGGCTAAAGAGCGGCAGGTGCTGATGCTTTCCGCCTTTGAAGAGCTGAGCAGCGTGGAGATTGCTTCTGTCCTTGGAATTTCCGAGTCCAGCGTCCGATCGCGGCTGTTCAGGGCCCGCAACCTGATGGCCGGCTTGCTCGACCATGAGAGGAGTTTGCGATGAATTCGATTCCTCACGATCCAAGAGCTAGTGCATCCGCATCAAGCCCGGCGGAAGAGACTCTGCGGCTGATTGCAAGCCTGCCCGCGCCCAAGGGGCTGGAAGAGCGCGTGCAGTCGGCGCTCGATGCGGCACCGCGCCGAGGACGGGTTCTGACTTGGCCGAGAACGCTGCGGCCCGAGAGTGGCTGGATGCGCAGCGCGGCAGCTGCGGCTATCGTTTTTGTGGTCGCGGGCGGAGGCTGGGGCGTTTATACGCGTGTGGAGCAGAACCAGCCGGCTAAAGTGATCGTGATGCCGGCGCGTATGCCGGCGATTGAAGGTTTTGGGGAAGCCGGAGCGATCCGGACCCCGCAAACCCTGCCCGGACCGAAGGCGCCGCAACCCGTCAAAGTGATCCCTGCACAGCCCGTGACAGTGAAGAAGCCGGTCACGATAGCCAAGCCAGGAAGCGACGGAGCGAGCCAGACAGGCAAAGCCGCTGCCGCAGCTGTCGCGCCGAAGTAGACGAGCGAATTCCGTCCGCGCCAGACCTCTCAGACTCGGCCCGTCGTGGGCGCTTCGCCATTGCCGATGCGAATCCCTACTACGAATCTTTGACGACTGCCCGAATCAGCATGCCTAGAAGAGCCAGCACCAACGCGCCCCAGAAGGCCGGGCCGAAACCAGAGACGTGAAAGCCTGGAACAATGGCCGATGCCAGGAGAATCATGATGCCGTTAATGACGAGCAGAAAGATTCCCAGCGTGAGAATGCTGAATGGGATGGTAATGATCTTGAGGAAGAGCCCGAGAGTGGCGTTCAGCAGCCCGATGACCACTGCGGCGATCAGCGCCGGAAGCAGGCCGTTGACGTGAAATCCGGGCACAAAATGGGAAACAACCAGCAGCGCAAGGGCGCTGAGCAGCCAATTTAAAAGAAGCTTCATTCGTTCTTCCTCCGGCAAAGTCTTCCGTGCACCGAAACATTCACCCTATCGATGCCACCGCTTGATCTGCAAGTTGCCCGGTTGCTGATTTGTCGAAAAGCGGCTGCAGCGATCTAAAGTAGATCCATGTTTGCGCGGCGCATGACCGTGAATCGAATCGACGCCGGAGGCGAACGCCACGCATGCCCCATCGGGCAGATCGACAACTTTGCCATGCGGAACTTCACCAATGACGCGGTTTTCGACGACACGTTTCCAGCCGGCGATGGCGTTCTGGAGATTGGAAACCGCGTTCCGCTGGAACGGCTGCAGGCCGCGATGGAAGATTGGTTTCGGCGCAAAGGCTACCTGAAAAAGGACGAGCGGCTCGAAGTCATTGAGAGGTGAACGGTGAACAGCGTTATTGCATGTAACTCCTTTTAGAACAAGCGCTTGCGGTCAGCGGAATCGTTTTCCACTTTTCGTAGTTTTTTTACTGATTACAAAGGAGTTACGGAGGATAAACCCGACGTAATTTGGTGTACATTTTCGATATTCCTGAAGTATATTTATTGATTCTAAACGATTTAAGAGGCTACTGTTCGGCGAAACATCCCAAATATTTTCTTTGATTAATTTCTGGAGGCTGGCGACTGGCCTAACGGCAGAACACCCGGACAGTGATTTCGCCGGACCGGAAACCGCGTTCATCGGCATTCATCTTCCTTTCGTGCGCTCGCTCGAGGCCACCGATTCGCTTATGCTGCAACGGCCTGTCCTGCGTCGCTCTCGCCCGTCCAGAGTTTCAGCTCTGCTTCGCGGCGGGCTTTGAGCCCGGAGTTTACGACGCCTGCAGCGCGGTCCCACGAGAGCAACTGCTCGGCAGCGGTGTCGTGGTGACCCGCGTTCAACTCGCGAAGAAGCGTTGAGCCAGCGAGACGGCCTGCACCGAGGTTGAAACAGAAATCGACCAGTGCGTCGAATTCGCCCTGGGTGAGAGCGACCTTGACCAGCCGAGAAACAGCCTCCTCGGCTTGCTGAACATCGGCCGCGAGGATCGCGGCAGCCCGGGGCTCGGCGATGCCACCCGAGAAGGACTCGGTGGGCTTGACAAGGTGCCCATAGCCGATGGTCGGGAAGCCTGCAACATCGCGATAAATGTGATCGCGGAACCCCTCCGACGTCTTAATCAGGTCCAGACCTTTTTCGCTTAAGTGCATGAAAAGCCTCCAATTACGCCATAAATAGCAAGGGGCCTGGCGAAAGCCTCTCTTGAGAAAGGAAGGCTTTCGACAGACCCTAATAAAACGTTAGCAAAATCCGCGAATTAATCGGCAAACTTCAAAGGTTTATTTTCAATGCGCCGGCACCGGCAGCTTGCCGGCGACCTGCAGGAATCTGTTGAGGAGATTCGTGACCGCCTCATCGAAGTTCTTATCGCGGTTCTTCTGCAGGTTGGCGGGCTCGATGGCCTGCGTGATTGTCCATAGCACGTAATGGCTTTGGCCGCCGTAGACGATCAGCCGAAGCTCGGCCAGAGGGCCTGGCGCGCCCAATTCCGGGGCTGGGTGAGCTCGCAATTGGAGCTCCAGAACCAGGTCGGCCTGTGACGGATCGCTCGGCAGCTTGTAATCGCCTGTAGCCGCGAGCGCGGAAAAGAACTCCGAATAGGGGCGGTCCTCATCTCCGTTGAACAGATACGAAAGTTGATGACCCTCAGAGTAGATCCCCGGGAAGAGATCTATGTCGGAGCCAGAGTTCGAGATAAAGATTGACTTGGCGTTGACAACTGCCGGCGGTACCGGCCCAGCCGGGGGAGGGGCGGGCGCTTGGGCGAAAACGCAGGACGCTAAGGCACATCCGATGGTCCAGGCAACGGACAAAAGCGCGCGGGTCGATTTCACGGATAACTCCTTTAGTTTCTTGACACTGACTGGGTGATGCGCACGCGGCATGCCAGGTTGCCCGTTTGTGCCAGGTTTTCCACAGAAATCGATACCCAAAATAGGAAAAATGGCCCTAATTATGGTGCAGATTCTAACCTAAACGTAATAAGAAACTTGCGGCTCTAAGGAGGGACGGGCGATGATTTTCGAACAAAAACCCCGTTGTCATTCTTGACAACACTGGCATCAAACCAGTGCCGGTCTAGTAAAATAATCGGATGGTTATGAAAAGGAAAACACGCAACTTAAGACGAAAGGCACCGCTGTGGCTTTGCCTCGTGGCTGGTGTCTCCGCCGTTGCAATGGTAGCGCTGGTGGTTTTGTATTCAGCGCGTACCGTGCAAGCGGATGCGAGTCTTCCCAGACCAGCCTTCACCGCGTCTGCGGTTTCCCCGGCATCGAGCGCAACACCGATATCGCTCAGTGACCAGGAACCCTCGATTCCGCAGAACGCCCCAACCCCTGCCGCCAAGAGCTGGAAGGACAGAATCCAGGGAGTAGCCAGCTGGTACGGCGGGGTCTTCAACGGACGGAAAACGGCAAGCGGCGAAACATACGACATGTATGCCATGACTGCCTGCCATCCATCGCTCCCCTTCGGGTCGATCGTCCGGGTCGTGGACCTGAGAAACCACCGTTCGGTTGTGGTCCGGATTACGGATCGCGGCGACCTGGTGGAGGAGGGACGGATCATCGACCTATCCTATGGCGCGGCAAAGAAGCTAGGCATGGCCAAGGCCGGCCTGGCGAAGGTGGAATTGCAGGTTTTGTCGCTTGGAAAGCAGCAAAAGCAGCTGGTACAGCCGCCTGCGGGTGGCGAGTAGCCGGTAGGTTCCGGTCGGAAGTGAATCCGGGCCCGAGGGCCCGGATTTTATTTGCGGGGTGACCTAGTTCCCCGCCCTCAAGGGCTAAAGCCCTGATCAAAATGAATGCACTTGAGGCATGACTGAAGTCATGCCCTGATACAAGACCGAAAAAGGCCAGCCCTCGGGCTGGCCTTTAATTTCCATGCTTCCCGGGCTGGCTAGTGCATACAGACGCCTTCGGGCTGGCTGAAGGGCTTCTGCAGGTACTCACGTGCTTCGTTGACGGCGCCCTGGGTGTTGTCGTTGGTTTGGACGGCGAGGCGGTACTCGCCAACCGCGCGGTCTCGCTGGCCGGTGAGGTCAAAGATTTTGCCGATGGCGATGTGACTCCAGACCTCTGTCCACGGGGGAGTGTCGTCTCCGCGCAGGGAGTCGCGGAAGGCGTTGACGCTGGCCTGGTAGTTGCACTGGGTGAAGAGCACCTCGCCAATGCGATAGCTGGCCAGCGAACTGAGAGGGTTGGCCTCGAGCGCTTTCTTGTATTCGTTGATGGCGCCAAGAAGGTCGTTCTGGGCCACCAACTGCTGGCCTTTCAGGATGGAGATGCGGACCTGAAGGTCGGGGCCGGATTTGAGGACCCAGTCATTGGGGTCGACGCTGATGCGGCGCGGACGGCCGAAGGTGTCGACGATGTACTGGGTATCGGTGCCGACGACTTCGACCTTCTGGTTTACGGTCTTGCCGTCAGTTTCGATGCGCAGGTCGACCGGCATGCGAAAAAGGTCAAGATCCTGGTTGATCTCGCCGATGGTGCGGAAACCCTTGTTGTTGCCCAAGCGGTAGACGGCGTACTTGTTGGTGAAGGTTGGCGCACCGGTGCCGTCAATCCACTGGGAGAAGAAAGGCACCAACTGCTGCTGGCTCTGCTCCTCGGCAACCTTCTCGAAGTCCTGCGTACGGATGGAGCCGCCCGCGAACTGGCTCAGCGCGGCCTGGAGGATGGCTTGAAAGGCCTTGTCGCCGACCTCCCAGCGGAGCATGTGGAAGATCATGGCGCCCTTTTCGAGGGTCATGGACTGGAACCGGGGCGTGAAGGGATCGAGATGGCCCACGCTGGAGAGAGGAATGGTGTCATAGGCCAAGGCGCCGGCGGCCACGTCTTCCATGGCGGCTTTGAGGGCGTTTTCGCCGCTCTGGTCTTCGACATACATGAGCTCGGCGTAGCGGGACATGCCGTTGGTGATCCACGCATCGTCGAGGGTTTTGGGGCTGATTTCCAATCCCCACCACTGGTGCGCGATGGTGTTGGCGAGGAGGCGGATGCCCGATTTGTCGCCGGTGCGGGAGCCCATGATGGCGGCAATCTCGGGCGCGTAGACGGCAGGAAGGGTATCGTCAGGCAGCTCGACGATGTTGATGCGGGGCGTGGGAGGAAGGCCGAACGTATTGGTGAAGTAGTTGTATTCGCTGGTGGCCGTTTGCGCAAACTGGTTGGCCGTGGCCTGGTGGGCGACGGTGACGTAAACCTTGACGTTGCCGGCGCCGACTGAGACGGCGGGGAGATAGCGGCCTGCAATGACAGTTCCGGGGAATCCGGGCTTGGTCCAGTTGAAGTCGTACTCATCGCCGGGCTTGCCATTGGAGAGGGCGACGGATTTTGAGGGGCCGGTGGAGCCGCTGGAAAAGACGCGTATCCCCTGCGGCACGCGGATGTGCAACTCGGCAGTGAAGCGGTCGGTCATGAAACCGGTCATGGGAAACCAACGGGCCGGATAGAGAAGATAGCTGATGGGCTCCTGAATGGCGGCAAGCTTGAGCCCCTCGACGGGTCCATCCTCGTTGCCGGTAATGATGCCGTCGTAGACGAAGGTCCAGTGAGCAGTCTGGCCGTCAACGAAGGGCGTGTTTGTGGTAATGCGGATGGAGCCGTCGGCGGTGCGCTCGCCTTCAAGGAGCTTGCCGGCTTCGTCGGTGATTTTGGTGACCTTGAGCGCGGGATGGAAACCGAAGGTGACAACATCGAGGTTGGCTGGAGCGGTAAAGCTAACCTGGGCCGTGGCGGTGAGGTGGTGCGTTGCGGTGTCGAGTTCAGCGTCAATCACGTAGCCCGTGATGTTGAGCGCGGGGCGGGTGATCTGAGCAGCGGCGGGAAGGGAGGCGGTTGCGGCAAGGACGATTGCCAACAGAGTGGGTGTAAACGGTTTGATGATGCGGCTGGCCGCGAAACGTACGTCGTTCTTTGGTTTCTTCATTCGATCGCTCATGAGTTTCGTGCTCTTCAGGGGTGATTGGATCCTTGTGAGTCTTTGATTGACCTCAGGGCGTGGCCGCATGCGCGGGCGCCGGAAAATGTGCCTCGACCTCTTGAACAACGATGGCGGCTACCCTCTCGATGGCAGTTTGACCTTGTTGGTGGGCAGCTTGCCCCCGGAGCGCTTCGCGAACCGCTCCAAGCTCCATTCTCATGGACTCCCGAGCGGGGCCGTCGGGTAGCAGCGGGCTAAGGTGTTGGACGATATTTGCGGCGGTGAAGTCGTGCTGGATGAGCTCCGGGACCACGCGTTTGCCGGCGATGAGATTGGCCATGGCCACGTGAGGGACTTTGACCATGCGCCTGGCGATAGCATACGTGAGCGGCGAGACGCGATAGACAACGATAAAAGGATTACCGATGAGGGCGGCCTCAACAGTGGCGGTGCCGCTGGCAACGATGGAGGCGCGGGCGTGAAAGAGCGCGGCGCGGGCGTCGTGGATTAAGGTGATGCGCGGCGGCTCGGCAGACGTTGCGCCGACGGCGAGTTGTCGCTGAATTGTCTCGATCTGCGGCTTGGTGAGCGTGGGCGCGAGGGGAATGATGTATTCGTAATTGCTGCCGAGGAGGGCCGCGGCGGCGAGCATTTCGGGCAGGTTTGCCTGGATTTCTTTCATCCGGCTGCCGGGGAGGAGACCGATCCAGGTACGGTTGGGGTCGAGATCGTTTTCGGCGGCGAACTGCTCGCGGGTGATGGTGGGCTGGGGCAGGTCGGCGAGAGGATGGCCGACGAACTCGGCGTTGACGCCGCGAGCGCGGTAATACGGCTCCTCAAAAGGAAAGATGACCAGCATGCGGCGAACGTATTCGCGGACGAGGCGGATGCGGTGCTGCTTCCAGGCCCAGAGCTGAGGGCTGACGAAGTAGATGACGGAAACGCCGAGGCGGTGGAACTCACGTGCGAGGCGGAAGTTGATTTCAGGGAAGTCAATGAGGGTGGCGACGGTGGGGGGGTGCTCGCGGATCGCGCGCTTGAGCTTGCGGAACTCGCGGTAGATGCTGGGCAGGTGCAGGACCACTTCGGTGAGGCCCATGACGGCCATGTCTTCAGCGCGGACGATGAGTTTGACGCAGGCGGCTTGCATGCGCGGACCGCCCATACCTGCAAATTCGGCGTTGAGGCCTGCGGTAGCAAGTTGGCGGCGGAGTTCGGAGGCCAGGAGAGCGCCGTAGTGCTCGCCGCTGGCTTCACCTGCCGAAATGAAGATTGAGGGTGGCATGGATTCCCGCGCGGTGACGCCGGTGCTTGCGCTGAGTTCATGATAGCGGCGAAAAGTGCGGTTCCACTCCGGACCCGAAGAATGCGTTTGGGATGGACATCCGCGGGCGGCGCGGGGAGTCCGCGAGCGGTGGTACCCTTCCCGATGGAGAAAGAATGGGGGCTATCGTGCGTGTCTCTTTCGGAATTCTGGCGATTGCGGCTCTGGCGTTGGGATGCGGCGGTGGGGATTTGATGCGAGCTCAGGCGGGCCACGAGCCGAGCGGGCCGGCGGCTGGCGCACGAGCAGTTCCGGCGGTGGACAATCCTGTGGCGGACCCCAAAGCGGTGGTGACGGTGGGCCATGCGCGGTTCACGGTGTTGACGCCGCAATTGATTCGGATGGAGTGGTCGGCGGATGGGAAATTCGAGGACCACGCGTCGTTTGTGTTCATCAATCGAAGGCTGCCGGTGCCGAAGTTCGTGGCCGGAACCGTGTCAGAAGGCAGCGCGCAATTCAGGACGATCAAGACCGATGCGCTCATGCTGACTTACGATCCGGCAGGCGATGGGCATTTTACACCCCAGAACCTATCGATCGAATTCAGCGTTGACGGCAAAAAGGTGGTTTGGCATCCGGGCGATGCTGATACCGGGAATCTGCAGGGCACAACGCGGACGCTCGACACGGCGCGGGGATCGAAGACAGAAGAGCCGATCGGTCAGGGTCTGGTGTCGCGGGATGGCTGGGTGCTGGTGGATGACTCGACGCGTCCGCTGTTCGATTCAGCGGACTTCCGATTTCTTCAGGGAGAAAAGAGCGAGTGGCCGTGGGTGATGGAACGGCCGGCGGATGAGAAGCCCGGCTCGTATAACGACTGGTACTTTTTCGGCTATGGACACGACTACAAACAGGCGCTGGGAGATTTTGTGCGCGTGGCGGGGCGAATTCCGCTGCCGCCAAGATTCGCGTTTGGAGTGTGGTGGTCGCGGTACTGGGCGTATTCCGACGAGCAATTCGACGAGCTGGTGCGCGATTTCCGACAGAATGACACGCCGCTGGATGTGATGGTGATCGACATGGACTGGCACATCAGCGACGAGCAATTGATGGCGATGGGAGAGACCGATCAGTCGGGGCAAAAGCTGGGCTGGACGGGATACACGTGGAACAAGGTGCTGTTTCCCGATCCCGATGCGTTTTTGAAAAAGCTGCACGAGGATGGGCTGAAGGCGACGATGAACCTGCATCCGGCGTCGGGGATTCAGCCCTGGGAACAGGCGTATCCGGCAATGGCGCGCGCGATGGGGATTGACCCGGCGACCAAGAAGTACATTCCGTTTGATCCGACGGACAAGAAGTGGGCGACGAATTATCTGAACCTGGTGCTGCATCCGCTGGAAAAGCAGGGCGTGGACTTCTGGTGGCTCGACTGGCAGCAGCAGTCGACGACGGATTTGCCGGGAGTAAATCCGACGTGGTGGCTGAACTACGTCCACTTTACCGATCAGCAACGCGAAGGCAAGCGGCCGCTGCTTTTTCATCGCTGGGGCGGGCTGGGCAACCATCGTTACCAGATTGGATTCTCGGGCGACACGATTTCAGTGTGGGATTCGCTTGCGTTCCAGCCGTGGTTTACGGCGACGGCAGCCAATGTGGGATACGCGTTCTGGAGCCACGACATTGGCGGGCATATGCCGGGCGCGGTTGATCCGGAGCTGTACACGCGCTGGATTCAGTTCGGGATATTCAGCCCGATTTTGCGGACGCACACTACGAAGAATCCGGATTCGGAGCGTCGGATCTGGGCCTATCCCGAGCCGTACTCGGCCGTGATGCGGTCGGCTTACCAACTGCGGGAAGCGATGCAGCCGTATCTCTACACAGAGGCGCGGCGCACGTATGACACCGGCGTTGCGTTCTTCAGGCCGCTCTATTACGACTGGCCGGAAGAAGATGCGGCTTACACGAGCAAGAACGAATATCTGTTTGGCGATCAGATAATCGTGAGCCCGGTGACCGCACCCGCGGACAAGATTTCCGGCCTCGCGACGGAGCAGGTGTGGCTGCCGAAAGGCGAGTGGATCGAGCGGCCGACGGGAACACATTTTGCGGGGCCAACAACTGTGGAACGCAGCTTCACGATCGACCAGATTCCCGTGTATGTGCGGGCAGGGACGATTGTGCCCATGCAGCCGGCGATGCTGCACACAGGCGAGAAGCCGGTTGACCCGCTGATTGTGAATGTGTGGCCGCTGGCGCCGGGGGCAAGCTCGAGCTATCCGGTGTATGAGGATTCGGGCGTGGCAGTTGAGTATCAACGCGGCGTGTTTGCGCGCACGCCGATCAAGGCCACAGAGAACGGCAATACGCTACGGGTGGAGATCGGGCCGGTGGAGGGTTCGTATCCCGGAATGCTGAAGACGCGCGGCTACGAGGTGCGGCTGCCGGCGGATTGGCCGCCAGTGAGCGTGACGGTGAACGGCAAAACTGTTTCGTTCGTCGAGCCGGGCGAACCGGGAGGTTGGACGTTTGAGGGAAATACGCTGACGACGGTGATTCCGGTGCCGAGCGGCAGCGTGAATGCGAAGGTCGTTGTGGAGGTGCAACGCGCGAATGGCCGTGTTGCCGAGCGCGCGGAGCTGGATGGATTTCCGGGCGCGATGACGCGGTTGCGCGAGGTCGAAGATGCGCTGCAGCAGACAGGGCCGGTGGCGGGACCTTCGATTGCCCTGAGGGATGCGCTGCAGACCGGCGACTTGATCAGTTACTACCCCGAACGAATCGAGGGCGCGCTGAAACATTTCCACGAGCAGGTGGCGAAGGCGAACGCAGACGTGGCGCAACTCGACAAGGAGTTTGAGCAGCGGCTCAGCGACACGTCGCGGCGAATCGGCGGGTCGACATGGGCTCCGGCGGACATTGAGAGCGAGAAGCAAAAGCGCCGGGACGCGCTACATAGGGCTGAGGCGCTGCTGGGCAAGGTGGCGAAGTAGCTACGCGGGCTTGGCGTTGGCTTTGAAATAATTCTTCATGGGTTCGAAGTAGCATTCCCGCCAGCCGGATTTGTAATCGGACTGCCCGCTGGGGATGTTCGTGTGGTGGATCGTGAGTTTTGTGCCGCCCGGAGTTTTCTCAAGCAGCACTTCAATCTTCGAATCGGGATCGGACACGGCAAACTCGGTGGTGCGCCACGATTGGACGATTTGCTTCTCGGGATTGAGCTTGAGGTTTTTGCCTGAGATATAGCCGTCCCACGCGGTAAACGCGCCGCCCACACGCGCAGATACTTTGGCCCCGGCGTCGGTCATCGCCGAGTGGCCTTTGCTCGAGAGCCACGCGTCAAAGACCTGCTTCGGAGCAGCAGGAATCGTTGCAGAGACGGTGAATCCGTGGGCCGTCGCACCTTCGCTTCCCTTCCTCAGTCGTGGCAGCACGATCCGCTTTCTTTCGGCTTGACGACCTCCGGCTGGATGTAGAGCTGACTGGGATCGACAAAGTAGCCTTCGCCGTATTTGTCATGATGGCGAACCCAGGCCATGGTGTGCTTGAGGCCCGCTTCATCGCGGCCCTTGGGCACAAGGTCAAGGAAGTTGTAGGCACCGACCAAAATGTCGAGGCCGCGTGCGTAGCTGGAGTAGGTGTGGAAGATCGCTCCGCTCGCGTCTTTCGCGAAGACGCTCAATCCGGGGCGCTCCTCGGCGGGAAACTCCATCATCTCGTAGTTGTAGTAGACCTGCTTCTTCCCGACTTCCTCGGGCGTGACCGAGACCTGATAGTCGAAGTTGAAGTCGCTCGCGTTCGAGGAAACCCAACGAAACTTCCAGCCCATGCGCTGTTTAAAAGCTTCGATTTCAGAACTGGGCGCGCGCGAAACTACCGCGAGAGTGACGTCGCGATTGGCGAGGTGGATGGTCATGCCGTCGAAATGGTCGGAGATGTAGGAGCAACTGGGGCAGCCTTCCTTCCATCCCGGGCCGAGCATGAAGTGATAGATGACAAGCTGGCTGCGGCCGCCGAAGAGATCGGAGAGCGAGACCTTGCCGGGAGGGCCCTCGAACTCGTAATTCTTTTCAACCTTTTCCCAAGGCAGGGCGCGGCGCAGGCGGCTGATCTCATCGCGCTGGCGGGTGAATTCCTTTTCCTTTTTGAGAAACTCCTTGCGCGCGGCGATCCACTCATCGTGCGAAACTTTTTTCTGGTTGTGGAATGATGCTGTGGTGTCCATACGACCTCCTTCGCTGTGATTTGTTGGGAGAGTTACCGCAAAACTGCGGAGCGTTGTGCGGAAATTCAGCGAGCTACTTCCCGCGGCGGAATAGTTTCGCAAAGAACGCCGCGATTCCGCCGGTACCGGCGGTGCTGCCGGCGACGATGGCCGCCGTTGTTGCGACGCATACAGGACACATTCGGCCCTCCTGTGGTGAGCGGGAATGGGTTATCCCGGCGTGTGCGAAGAGCTTGACTCATTCGCCCGCTGACGCGGGCGCAATTTACGCCATGGATTTCTCAGCGCGCTGGCGGACGGTTTCGTTGATTTTTGTCCAGCCGCCTCTCATTCCCTTCTTGAAGTCCTCAGGAACGTTTCCGAAGCCGGTGTGATGAAACTTGATGATGGTTTCGCCGTTCTCTTCGGTGAGGCGGTATTGCACATTGTTGGCGACAGGGAAAGACATCATCAGCGGACCGCTGAACTCGAGCAGTGTGGGGCGCTTGATGGCCTGCACGGTGGCCCAACAATGGCCGTTGCCGTCGCCGAGGTCGCGGAACCAGCGGCCTCCTGGCCAAGCCTCAAGCTTGAAAGGCATCGACGTGCCGTCGTCCTTTTCGAAACCGGAAGCGAGCTGATCGAGAAGCGCTGCGAACGTGACTTCGAGCGAGGCGCGCACGCGAATCTCCTGTTCGATTCTGAAGCTGAGAGATTCGAGATCGGGAACTGTCATTGAGGTCATACATCCTCCGTGGGAAAGTTGAGAATTTGGGTCATGGACTGCGGGCCCTCAGTGCTTCGGAATTGTTGATTGCGATGGGTTGCCGCCGCGGTCGATCTCGGCCTGAACGCGCTCGGCGCGTTCTTTAACCCGGTTCAACTGGTGCTGCCAGTATCGTTCGAAGGTTTCAGCGAACTCATGCAGCGGGCGAATGGCCGCGGCGTTGGTGCGGTAGAGGCGGTGGCGGCCATTGCGACGCACGCGGACGAGGTTGACACTGCGCAAGACGCCGAGGTGCTTGGAGACCGACGGCTGGTCAAGGCCGATGGCCGTAACAATTTCGCCTACCTGGTGCTCATCGTGCGCCAAATACAGGAGAATTTGCCGGCGTCGCGGCTCGGCAACGGCGTTGAAGGCATCGGAGGTGGTTGCAGCCCTGGCCATGAAGAAAACAATACATGCTCATATGGGAATATGTCAAGTGAAAAATTCGTGACTTTCGTTTTTTCACGAATCGGAGCGCGTTTTGCCGCCTGTGGCCACGCCATTTACTATCCGTCGCATGAAGACCTCTTCTGAGCCGTGCAGCACTCCTAGGTTTCTTTTGATCGAAAGGAATTGTCGCGCATGACTTTCAATCGGCGAGCATTCTTGAACGCATGCACACGGGCGGGGATCGCATCACCGCTGCTGCCGGGAATCCTGTATACGCTGGCCGCGCAAGCGCAGGAGGCGGCACCGGGTTCTGCCGCCGCTCCGGCGAGCAGCTCAGCGACTCTTGCTGCGACTTCGAACGCACATACGCCGACGCTGCCGAAGGTCACGATGGAGATGATTGACCGGGCCGCGGAATTGGCGGGATTGGGGCCTTTCACCGACGCACAGAAGAGGATGATGCTCGACGGGTTGAACGATCAGCGCGACGCGTACGGACAGATTCGCGCGTTGAAGATTCCTAACGATGTACCGCCGGCATTTGTTTTTCATCCGGCGCCGGCGGCCAAGCCGGCGGAGAGCAGCGTGGCTTTCGAGGGCACGACGCCGCAAGCGATTTTCGACGATTCGGAGTCCGGTGAGCCGAAAGCCCCGGCAAACCTTGAGGACGTGGCGTTTGCCTCGATTCTCGAGCTGGCCAATTTGATCTGGCATCGCAAGATCACGTCGGTGGCGCTGACGCAGATGTACATCGATCGTCTGAAACGCTATGACCCAGAATTCCATTTCGTGATCACGGTGCTGGAGGACCGGGCGATGGCGCAGGCGAAGGCGGCCGATGATGACCTGGAGGCTGGGCTTTATCGCGGACCGCTGCACGGGATTCCGTGGGGCGCAAAGGATTTGCTGGCGGTGAAGGGCTACCCGACGACGTGGGGCGCTGGAGGGTTTGAGCAACAGACATTCAAAGAAGACGCGACCGTGGTGCAACGGCTGGATGCGGCGGGGGCCGTGCTGGTGGCCAAGTTCTCGCTGGGCGCGCTGGCCATGGGCGACAAGTGGTTTGGCGGGCGGACGCGCAATCCCTGGAATCCTGCGCAGGGCTCAAGCGGATCGTCGGCGGGCTCGGCGAGCGCGGTAGCAGCGGGCTGCGTCGGATTCGCTCTCGGGTCGGAGACGCTGGGGTCGATCTCGTCGCCGTCGACACGGTGCGGCTGCTCGGGGTTGAGGCCGAGCTTCGGGATGGTGCCGCGAACCGGGGCGATGGCGCTGAGCTGGACGATGGACAAGCTGGGGCCGATTTGCCGTTCCGTAGAAGATTGCGCGCTGGTGCTCGACGTGATCCATGGGCCAGACGGGAAGGATTTGTCGGCTGGGGCCAGCATTGACTTCCACTGGAATCCGGATTTCGATTGGCGCCCGCTGCGTATTGGTTACTTCAAGGGCGAGTTTGATCCGTTGCCGCCGCTGCAGTTGAAAGACGCCGCGCCAGACGAATCGCCGGACGACCAAAAGAAGCGCGAGGACGCAAATGCGGCCGCGCAGGATGAGTACGCACGGCGGACTTACGACAAGAAATACGAGCAGGCAGCGCTGGACGCACTGACCAAGATGGGCGTGAGCCTGATTCCCGTCGAGTTGCCGAAGCTGCCGTGGGACGCGATGGTTCCGCTGCTGACCGCCGAGGCCGCTGCAGCGTTTGACGACCTGACGATGAGTGGCCGCGACAAGCTGCTGACGGAGCAGGGGCCGGAGGATTGGCCCAACGACTTCCGCGTCGCGCGGTTTTATCCAGCGGTCGAGTACATCCAGGCCAACCGCGCGCGGACGCTCGGCGTGCGCCAGTTTGCGAAGCTATTTGAGAAAGTGGACATCATCGTGACGCCGTCGACCGACGAGCAGTTGATTGCGACAAATCTGACGGGCAATCCCGCTGTGATTATGCCCAATGGCCTGCGCGGCCCTGATGCGCCGGCGCCACCGCCGATTGATGACGGCAATCACGATAATATTGGTGGCCCGGGAACGCCGGTATCGATCACTTTCCTCGGCGCGCTTTACCAGGACGCGAAGCTGGCGGCTTTTTCGCACGCTTACCAGCAGACGACCGGGTTCCAGAAGCTGCACCCGAAGCTCGACTAGACGAAGCACTCTTCGTTGAGGCTTTCGAAGATCCCTTTGTCGACGCCTTCGAGGAAACTCCGGTCGCTACCGTGTGCTTGGCGAGATTGAGAGTAAAGGAATCAATGCTGCTGGTGGCGGGCGGCACGGTGGTGTCGGTGCGAGCGGCGGTGTTGACGGCGATGGATTCGACCGCAATGGACGAGGCGCTGAAGGTGATGCGCAGAAATCCGAATTGCGTGTCGCTGTAGCTGTCGAGGGTGATGGTGTTCCCTGCCCCGTCGGATTCTTTCTGCTGGCCCGCGACCGGCTTCTGCCCCTGGCTGTTCTTCTTCAATCCCGAGAGATCGTAATAGCCGCCGTTGCCCGCAACGATGTGGGGAATCTGGCGACCGTCGCTTTTCATTGTGCGGGTGTATCGCTCGTAGAGATGCGCGTGTCCGGAGAGCACCATGTCGGGCCAGACACCGGCCTGCGTGCAACAGGTGTCCATTGTTTTAAGCATGGCGGCGCTGGGCATGTGCTGGCTGCTGCCGGTAAATGGCGGATGATGGACGGCGATGACGAGCGCCTGCGGATTCTTGTTTTTCGTGTCGGCCTTGCGATCGCTCGCATAGCGCTTGAGTTCGCTGGTGAGGAATGTGAGTTGATCCGTGCCGATGGTGGAGTTGCCGAGCGAGCCGGAGGTTTCTCCGGCGTTCGAATAGAGGCCGATGATGCGGACAAAGGGCGCATCGAGGGTAAAGTAGACGCTGGGCTGTGTCATGGTGGTGCGATCGAAGCCGGGTGCTCCCTGCGTGGGACTCGCAGTGCAGAAATTATCCACGAATGCTTCGCAGGAGTAGCCGGCAGGCTCGCCCTTGAACATAAAACCGTCGTGGTTGCCGGGGATGGCAAAGATGGGACCGGGGTAGTTGCGATAGGGCTCGTAGAACTGTTCGGGATAGTAGCTTTCCTGGCCGAAGAAGTAGACAACGTCGCCAAGGTGATAGAAGAAGGCCGGCTGGCCGTTGGCCCAGGTCTTGCCTTCGACGTCGGCGGTGAGGGCGTCGGCGACGGCGAGCTGCGGCTCCGCGCGCTCGATGCCGCCGGTGTCGCCCACGCAATGGATGACGAGCTGGCCCGTGCCGGCGATGGCGTTGACGGTGGCCTGGGAGAGCACGCTGGCGAGCGACATGATGGGCGGGCTCACGCGCGGTTTGGGGATCGGCTCGAGGATTTGGATCTCGTCGGAAGTTGGGACCGAGGCGTCGGCGTCGATTTGCGCTGCGCTGTAGGTGACAAAGTTATCGGCGGTGAATGTCGGGTTGGCGAATTTGAAGGCGCTCGTCGACAAGGCAATCCTGCTTTCTGCCGGGGGGAAACGCCGGCACATGAGATTTGAAACTGGCAGAGGCCGGAGAAAAGGCAGTGTGCCGAAGAAAATTCAGGTGGACGAATTGTAGCGAAGGAGACGGCGAGGAAGAGAAGAAATCTCAGGAAAATCCGAAGAGACAAGTGAGGAGCCTATTGGTGCAGGGGCAGGCAGCTCCGATTCATGCCGCTGGTCGAGTGAAGTCGGTTTCAAAAACTTATCCGCGCCGATTGGGAATGCGGACCACGGAGCAGACCGTCGTGGAGAACGTGCCGCTAACCATTGAAGGCGGCTCTTACGCCCGCTGAAGCGGGCTAAGGGACGAGAGTCTTGATTTCCATCCCCAGGCTGATGCCTTGGGCTACCATCTTATGCCCGCTTGGCGGGCTCGAAAACAGGCCAGCTTCCCCGCGCTCTGGATCACGAATCTAACGCAAAACCAGCTCCCCGCCGCGAGAGGACGGGGAGCTGGGATTACAGAAGACAAGCCTTACTTTTGCTGCGGCTGGGCTGGCGTCGATGGCTGAGTCGTCGACGGCTGCGCAGGTGCGGCGGATTGAGCTGGCGTGCCAGTGCTCGGCGCGGGCACGACCTGAGAAGCGGGAGGGGTCGCGGGCGGCGCAGGCTTTGGCGTTGGCGCGGCGTTAGGCTGAGCACCGGTGCCGGGATGCGGCTGCATGGGCATGGGCCGATTTGGCGGCATCATGGGATGCGGCGGCGCGGGCATGTCTGTCACGTCAACCAATTCAACATCGAATATGAGGTCGGACTTGGCGGGAATGCCGGGACCGGCAGGAGAGCCAGGGCGTTCGGGATGGTCGGGAATGGCGCGGGTGCCGTAGGCCATTTGCCAGGGGATGAAGATACGGCGCTTGCCACCGATCTTCATGCCGTCAAGTCCGTAGTCGAAGCCGGGAATGACACGGCCGACACCCTGCGGGATCTCGATAGGCTTTGGATCGGCCAACACGGGCTTTCCATCGGGGCCCATTTTGGGCTTGCCGTCCGGCCCCATCTCGGGTTGGCGGTGATCGTCCCACGAGTCGAACTTGACGCCGTCGGCCGCACGCCAGCCCGTGTACTTGAGGTGCCAGAGCTTGCCGGACTCACCTTCTGCGCCTTTGCCGACGACGATGTCCTCATAGCGGAGCGCGAAGGAAATCTTGACTGGAAGGTGCACAACCCGGGGCACGCCTGGTGGAAGCTTGATCCAGGGCTGCGGTTCAGATGCCGACGCAGGGGTAGCCGTGGAGGCCGGTTTCGCGGTGAACGAAGCAGGCTTGGCGGCGGTTGCCGGCTTAGCAGGAGTTGTTTGGGCACTTGCGGCGACGGTGAAAGCCGCGAAGGACAGGAAGAGGACAAATCGATTCATGGTGAGTGAAGTCTCCGACTGAATTCCAAAAGCGAGTTTATCAGGCGGGAGGGCGCGTCAGTCCATCAACATCGCCGCCAGGAGAGCGGTGCGCAGGGCGAGATGCTCGACCAAAACGGACTCATGACGCGCGTGCGCTCCTTCGCCAACGGCGCCCATGCCATCGAGCGTGGGAATGCCGAGAGCAGCGGTGAAGTTGCCGTCGGAGCCGCCGCCGGTGGAGGCCTCATCGAGAGCGAAGCCCAATTCGCGGGCCAGCACCTGGGCCTGGCGAAAGAGGCGAACGGTGCCGCGGCTGCGCTCCATAGGCGGGCGGTTGATGCCGCCGGTGACGGTGAGCGCGCAGCGAGGGTCGTGCGCTTTGAGGGCGGCAAATTTGCGCTCGATGCGCGGGCCGTCGGCGCGGCGCACGATGCGGGCTTCGACTTCGGCCCAGGCGTGGGCGGGAATCACATTCGATTTTGTGCCGCCGGCGGCGACGCCAACGCTGACGGTGAGGCCGCGCTTGAGATCAGTCCATGAACTGACTTTCTCGATGACGCGGGCGAGTTCGCGGATGGCGTTTGCGCCTTTTTCGAAGTCGACGCCAGCGTGGGCGGCAATGCCCGCGACGTCGATGCGCCAATTGCCGATGCCCTTGCGCGCCGTTTTGTAGGCCAAACCCTGCGCCGGCTCGAGGACATAGACAGCGGAAGACTTTTTTGCCAGCGCTTCAGTGATGGGGCGCGAGGCGGTGCTGCCGATCTCTTCGTCACCAGTAAGGAGGAGCACGATTTCGCGCTGGAGGAGACCGGCTTCAGTGAGCAGCTCGATGGCGGTGAACGCCATGGCGACGCCGGCTTTCATGTCAAGGGTTCCGGGGCCCCAGAGGCGGCCACCGCTGATGCGGCAGGGCATGGATTGGCGCGTGCCGAGAGGCCAAACTGTGTCGAGGTGACCGAGGAGCAGGATGGGCTTTTCGCGTGAGCCGCGGGGACCGAAGCGGGCTTCGAGGGCATTGCCGAAGTTGGGATTGCAATGAATTTTGACTCGGCCACCGATGGCTCGCGCGTGGGCGGCGGCAAGGGTGAGGCAGGCGTCGACGGCTGTCTTGCTGTCGGAAGGGGACTCACAGGAGACCAACTGGCGGGTGAAGGTGATCAGGCTCGGCTGCATGCGGCGGGCACCGGCAAGCAGGGCGCGCATGGGAATCCTCGAGTTGACTGACAGCGACATGGGCGAATCTTCCGGGCTCGAATTGCAGAGACGCTCTGATTCTACGACACTTAAGGGGCCTTGAAGTAGGAGTTATTGGAGAGGTTCCGGAGGAAAAATTGGCCCATGGTGTGGCAAAAATGCCACACAACCCGATTTAGGCCTGCCGTCTATTCTAAAGACGGCAAAGGCTTTTGAGGGCAGAGAGGCAAATTGGGTCAACCAGCACACCAGGAGCAGACGATTGCAGCGCCACTCGAATTCGCGGGCGTGGGACTGCACTCGGGCGCGCCCGTGACGATGCGCCTGCTGCCGGCGCCGGCGGGGTCGGGGATTGTTTTCCGGCGCACGGACCTGGACAACTTTGAGATTCCAGCCAATGGCCGAAACGTAGCCAAGGTGAGCTACGCAACCAGCTTGATGCGGCAGAGCGTTCTGATCTCGACGACCGAGCACCTGCTGTCAGCATGCATCGGCATGGGCGTGGACAACGTGATTGTGGAGCTCGACAACCTGGAGCTGCCGATTCTGGACGGAAGCGCATTGCCGTACGTGGAGGCGATTGAGAGCGTGGGCATGCGCGAACAGCGGCGCAAGCGCGAGACGCTGCGCGTGCTGCACGCGGTTGAGGTGCGCGAGGGCGAGAAGTTTATCGGCGTCTATCCGGGACAGGGCTACCGCATCTCCTACACGATCGATTTCCCTGCGCCGATCGGCCAGCAGAAAACGTGCATTGATTTGGCGGCAGAGACTTATGGGAGCGAAATTGCTCCGGCGCGGACGTTCGGCTACAAAGCAGATGAGAGCAAGCTCCGCGATATGGGGCTGATTCGCGGCGCAGGGCCGGAGAACGCGATCATTCTGGGTGCGAGCGGGCCGGAGAATGGGCCACTGCGCTTCCCCGACGAGTATGTGCGGCACAAGGTGCTGGACCTGATTGGCGATTTGGCGCTGGCGGGACGAAGGATCGAAGGGCATGTGGTGGCCGTGCGAGCGGGACACGCCATGCACACCGCGTTTGTGGCGCGACTGCTGAAAGATCGCTCGGCGTGGGAGCTGGCGCATGTGCCGGTTGAAGCGCCAGAGGCCAACGAAGCGCAGCATGAATCCCATGGCGGAGTGGGTGAGGCGGCGCTGGCGGGGGCGTAGAGGTAGCGCTTCGACCGCGCTCGTTCGAGGCGCGGATTCCTAGTAAATGAAAATCATGCGAGCCGCTCGATGGCGACGGCTGTGGCTTCGCCGCCGCCGATGCAGAGCGCGGCGACGCCGCGGCGGAGTTCGCGTTGCGCAAGAGCCGCAAGCAGCGTGACGAGAATGCGCGCGCCGGATGCGCCGATGGGATGGCCGAGCGCGCAAGCACCGCCGTGGACATTGACTTTCTCGTGGGGAAGGCCGAGATCGCGCATGGCGGCCATGGCGACGACGGCGAAGGCCTCGTTGATTTCGAACAATTCGATTTCCGCAAGAGACCAGCCAGTGCGATCGAGCAGCCCGCGAATAGCGCCAATTGGCGCGGTGGGAAAAAGCGCGGGTGTGTTGGCGTAGGTGGAGTGGGCTGCGATCGCGGCGAGCGGCTTGAGACCGCGACGGTCAGCTTCAGAGCGGCGCATGAGGACGAGGGCAGCGGCGCCGTCGGAGATGGCGCTGGAGTTTGCGGCGGTGACCGTGCCGCTTTCGCGAAAAGCCGGCTTGAGGTGAGGGATCTTGTCGGGAGTGGCTTTGAGCGGGAGCTCGTCGTGGCTAACGATCCGTTCGGCCTTTCCCGCTGTGACGGTGAGGGGAACGATTTCTGCGGAGAAGCTGCCGTCGGCGGTGGCTTTTTGCGCGCGGGTGAGGGATCGGAGCGCGAATTCGTCCTGCTCTTGGCGCGAGAATTCGTAGCTCTGGGCGCAGTCTTCTGCGTATGTGCCCATGAGACGGCCTTTGTCGTAGGCGTCTTCAAGGCCATCGAGAAACATGGAATCAAGGATGCGGCCGTGGCCCATGCGATAGCCGGAGCGGGTGCGATCGAGGAGATAGGGAGCGTTGCTCATGCTCTCCATGCCGCCGGCGACGGCGATCTTCGCGCTGCCAGCAAGCAGGAGATCATGCGCCATCATGACTGCTTTCATGCCGGAGCCGCACATTTTGTTGATGGTGACTGCGCCGGTGGAGGCAGGCAATCCTGCGCCAAGCGCGGCCTGGCGAGCGGGAGCCTGGCCAAGGCCGGCGGTGAGCACACAGCCGAAGAGGACTTCGTCGACAGAGTCGGGCGGAATTTTGGCGCGCTCGACAGAAGCGCGGGTGGCGGCGGCACCGAGCTGGGGAGCCGTGAGGTCCTTGAAGTCGCCCTGGAATGCGCCGATGGGCGTGCGCGCTGAGCCGACAATCACGATGGGATCGGATATGGGCATTGCAGCTCCTCAATCAACTAGCGCGGGGCCATGCGCAGCGCGCCGTCTAGACGAATGGTTTCGCCGTTGAGCATGGTGTTTTCGCAGATGTGCTTGACGAGAGCAGCGAACTCCGCGGGCTGGCCAAGGCGGGAGGGAAACGGAATGCTCTTGCCGAGTGCTTCCTGCACCTCGGGTGAGAAACCGGCGACCATGGGCGTGGCGAAGACTCCAGGCGCGATGGTGACTACGCGAATGCCGAAACGCGCCAGCTCGCGCGCGATGGGCAAGGTGAGAGCGACGACACCACCCTTTGAAGCTGCGTAAGCTGCCTGGCCGATCTGGCCATCGTAGGCCGCGATGGAAGCGGAATTGACAACGACGCCGCGTTCGCCATCGGGGCCGGGAGATTCCTTTGAGATGGCCGCGGCGGCGAGGCGAATCATGTTGAAGGCGCCGACGAGATTGATGTTGATGGTCTTTGCGAAGGTGTCGAGGCGATGCGGGCCGTCGCGGCCGACGATGCGCTCGGAGGGGGCAACTCCGGCGCAATTGACAAGCGCGTGCAGATGGCCAAAGGCGCTGAGAGCGAGATCGACAGCAGCCTGGGCGTCTTGTTCGCTGGTGACGTCAGTGAGTGCGAAGCGGGCGGCCGTGCCCAGCTCGGCGGCGAGAGCCTCGCCGGCTATGCGATTGGTGTCGGCGATGATGACGGATGCGCCTTCAGCGGCGAGCAACCGCGCGGTGGCTGCGCCGAGCCCGGATGCGCCGCCGGTGACAAGGAAGACATGGCCGCTGATCTGCATTGAATAAGCGGGACTGTACCGGTCCCGAGCGCAGCATATCATTCAAAAGAGCATCCGTGGTGATCGAGAACGGACGTTCAGAGGCAGGCGGCGATGAATCCAGCGGCGGCCCTTACGCAATTGAGCGAAGAAGAGACGCTTTTCCGCGAGACCGTGCGGCAGTTTGCCGAAGACGAAGCAGCGCCCCAGGTGCGCCGCATGGACGAAGAGCAGCATTTGGATGCGGGGCTGTTGCGCAGGCTCTTCGAGCTCGGACTCATGGGGATCGAGATTCCGGAGGAGTTTGACGGGAGCGCTGGATCGTTCTTCGATTCGGTGCTGGCTGTGGAGATGCTTTCGGCTGTCGATCCGGCAGTGGCGCTGGTTGTGGATGTGCAGAACACGCTGGTGGCGAGCGCGGTGCTGCGTTGGGGCACGCCGGAACAAAGGAGAAAATATCTGCCGCGGCTTGCGGCGGACACAGTCGGCGCATACGCGCTGAGCGAGGCTGGCTCGGGGTCAGATGCGTTTGCGCTGCAGACGCGCGCAGAGAAGCGTGGCAGCGATTATGTGCTGACCGGGCGCAAACTCTGGATCAGCAACGCCAAGGAAGCGGGACTGTTCATCATTTTTGCAACGGCGGATGCGAACGCAGGCTACAAGGGCATTACCGCGTTCCTGGTGGAAAAAGACGCGCCCGGATTCAGTGTGGGCCGGAAAGAGGACAAGCTGGGAATTCGGGCGTCGAGCACGTGCGAGCTGATCCTTGAGGAGTGCGCGATTCCGGCGGCGCAAGTACTGGGCGAGCCGGGCAGCGGCTACAAGATTGCGATGGAGACGCTGAACGGCGGGCGGATCGGGATCGGCGCGCAGATGCTGGGGCTGGCCGAGGGCGCATGGGGGCATGCCGTGAAACACGCGAAAGAGCGCAAGCAGTTCGGTAAAGCGATCGCGGAGTTCCAAGCGATGCAGTTTCAACTGGCGGAGATGGCGACAGACATTGAGGCCGCGCGGCTGATGGTCTACAACGCGGCACGCCTGAAGGACGGGGGCCAGGATTTCCGCAAAGAAGCGGCGATGTGCAAATACTTCGCGTCGCAGATGGCAGAACGCGTGGCGAGCCTCGCCGTGGAAGTCCTGGGAGGAGCGGGATTTGTGAAGGAGTCGCCGGTGGAGAAGTTCTACCGGGACGCGAAAATAGGAACGATCTATGAAGGTACTTCTTTCATGCAATTAGCAGCGATTGCGAAGGCGGTTCTCTAGAACCGAAAACGAACAGCAGGTCTAAATCTCCCGAAAAAGGTGGTTGTGGCGCCCGTCACACGACATTAAGCAGGCTGGGCCGAGAGTAGACGTTCGGCCGGGCCGCCGATCACGCCGGGTTCAGACGACCGTATTTGTCAGATTCTGAACAACCTTTCCCCTAATAAAACCCAATTAGCCGATATCAGTTCAGCGAATCGGTGCGTCCGTGCGGCCGGAATAACACGAAAGCGGGATGGCGGCTACGTTACCTACCTCCACAAAAGTAACGTATAGTAACGTTTTATTGTACCCATACTTGTGAATATACTAAGCCACATTAGTAATCCTTAATGATTACTTTCGTATGCCTTGGCGATAAATCTCGTACGTGCGCCGATCAGGATTTTGCGCCCGTTCGGAGGAAATATGCGCCACTTGAAGTTCAGTTTAATTGGGCTGCTGACTTTTACGTGCGGCCTCGTCCTGAGCGGATGTTCAGGTTCTTTTGTTAGAAGTAGTTCGGCGGCAGGAACTCTCTCGGTATCGTCGAGCACGGTCAACTTTGGACAAGTGGCTGTCGGCAAGACCGCGAGTAGCGTCATCACCGTTACCAACAACGGGTCTGCGGCGGTTGCGATCTCGGATTTGAATCTGACGGGGCAGTCGTTCTCAATGAGCGAGAGCAACGCCTTGCCGATGACCGTCGGCACCAACGCCAGCGTAACGATTACTCTCCAGTTCGGACCCACAGCGTCAGGGTCGGCAAGCGGTCAGCTGACGATTGCCAGCAACGCATCGAATGGAAGCTCGACCTCAGTCGCGCTGAGCGGCACGGGCGTGCCATTGCTGACTGAGTTGACGTGCGTCAATGGATCTATTACCGGATCAGCAATCGACGCCTGCACGGTGACGCTGAATGCAGCCGCTGCGAGTGGCGGCCTGGCGGTAAGCCTGACGAGCAATGACAGCGCGGTGGTGGTTCCCGCCTCAGTCATGGTGCCGGCGGGAGCGACGAGCGCACAGTTTTCGGCGAGTGCATCCGCTGTACCCTCAGCGCAAGCGGCGATGCTGACCGCGAGCGCAGGCGGCGTGGCACAGACCTTTAATGTTGAACTGGGTGCAGCAACAGCAATCCTGGGGATCAGCGCCTCGAGCGTGACCTTCGGCAGCGTTGCAGTAGGCTCGGCTGCCACGCATCCCGTGGTTCTTTCCTCAACAGGCACCATGCCGGTGACCGTGAGCAGCGCGTCGCTGACGGGTACGGGCTTTTCGATTCCCGGCGAAGGTTTGCCGACCACTCTGTCTCCCGGCCAAATGCTCACGCTCAGCGTGGAGTTCGATCCGACAGCTGCAGGTGGACAGGCAGGGCAACTGTCGATTACCAGCAACTCCTCGACGGGAGCCTCGACATCCGTGAGCCTGAGTGGCACGGGCGTGCCGGGGCTGACTGGATTGAGCTGCGCGAGCAACTCAATCATCGGGTCGGGAACCGATAGCTGCACGGTAACGGTAAACACTCCGGCAGCCAGCGGCGGATTCACAATCGGCCTGTCGAGCAACAATTCGCTGGTGAATGTGCCGGCCTCAGTTACAGTGGCGGCGGGCGCAAGCAGTGCGAACTTCACAGCGAGTGTGTCTCCAGTGAATTCGACAGAGGCTGCAACGCTGACGGCAAACACGGGCAGCGGAGCGGCGACATTTGCACTGCAACTGGTTGCCTCGGCGGCCAAACTGACCGTGAGTTCATCCGGCATCTCGTTCGGCAACGTCAATGTAAATTCGGCGGCGACACAGACGCTGACGCTTTCTTCAACAGGGAATTCGGCCCTGACGATCAATTCACTGTCGATCACAGGGACGGGCTTTGCAGCCAGCGGGGCTACGTTCCCGATGACTCTGAATCCCAATCAAACCGTAACGCTCAACGTCCAATTCGATCCAACGGCGGCGGGAACTGCTTCGGGTTCACTGACCGTGAGCAGCAACTCCTCGACAGGAGCATCGACTGCCGTGAGCCTGAGTGGGGCGGGCGTTCCGGCGCTGACGGCACTGAGTTGCTCGAGCGGGTCAATGACTGGAGCGGGAACTGACACGTGCACGGTGACACTGAATGCGGCGGCGGCCGGCGGGGGACTCGCGGTCAGCATAGCCAGCAACAATCAGGCAGTGGTTGTCCCCGGCACAGTATCCGTTGCCAGCGGCCAAAACAGCGCAACGTTTTCCGCGATTGCAAAGGCCGTGAACGTGGCACAATCGGTCACCTTGTCGGCCTCATCAAACGGCGTGACAGAGACCTTCGGCGTGCAACTGGGAGCGGCGTCGATTGCGCTGAACGTGAGCTCGCTCAGCGTGTCGTTTGGCAACGTGAACGTGAATACAGCTGCGACGCAGACTTTGATTCTGTCATCGGGCGGGACTTCGGGAGTGACCATCAGCGCGGCCTCCGTGGCCGGTACAGGCTTCACCGTCTCCGGAGTGACGTTCCCAATTACCTTGACGGGCAATCAGACGGCCACGCTGACGGTACAATTCGATCCGACCGTGGCGGGCGCGGCTTCCGGTTCGCTCACGATTACCAGCAACTCATCGAGCGGGACTTCGACTTTGATCGGCCTGAGCGGCACAGGAACACCAGTATTGAGCGGCCTGACCTGCACAAGCGGCACGATGACGGGGGCGGGCACGGATAGCTGCACTGTAACGCTGAACGCGGCCGCAGCCAGCGGCGGGTTCGCTGTGGGCCTGGCCAGCAATACCTCGGCGGTCACCGTTCCGGCCACCGTAACCGTTGCTGCCGGAGCCACGACAGGGAGCTTTACGGCGACGGTTTCGACCGTGAGCACAGCGCAGACTGCCACCTTGACTGCCAGTACGGGCAGTACAGCCAAAACCTTCTCGCTGCAACTGGGGTCGGGTACAGCCACGCTGAGCGTAAGCGCTGGAAGTATCGGATTCGGGAGCGTGAATGTGAAGACGGCCACGACGCAAACCGTGACCCTGACATCAACCGGAACCGTGGCAGTGACGATCACCGCGGCGACAGTTGCCGGAAGCGGGTTCTCGGTGTCAGGAGCCACCTTCCCACTGACCTTGAACCCCAATCAGACGGCCACATTAACGGTACAGTTCGATCCGACCACGGCGGGGACAGCTTCAGGCTCGTTGACTTTAACAAGCAACTCCTCCAGCGGATCATCGACAGTGATCAGCCTGAGCGGCAACGGCGTGCCCGTGCTGAGTGCGTTGAGCTGCACGAGCGGGTCAATGACTGGAGCAGGAAGCGATAGCTGCACTGTAACTCTGAATGCTGCGGCGGCCAGCGGCGGAGTCGCCGTGAGCCTGGCCAGCAATAACTCCGCTGTCACGGTTCCGGCGAGCGTAACTGTTGCCGCCGGAGCCACGACTGGCAGCTTTACGGCGACCGTCACCGCCGTCAGCACGGCTCAGACCGCAACGTTGACCGCGAGTGCGGGCAGCGTGGCGCAGACTTTTAGCCTGCAACTTGGAACCGGCGTGCCCACGCTGAGCATCAATGCCACGAGCGTTGCGTTCGGAAACGTGACCCTGAACACGCCCGCAACGCAGTCGGTGATCCTGACCTCAACGGGAACGGCACCTGTCACCGTAAGCGCAGCAGCCATCAGCGGGAGCGGCTTCACCGTCTCCGGAGTTACTTTTCCAATCACGTTAAACCCCAATCAAACAGCCACGCTCAACGTGCAATTCGATCCGACTGTCGCGGGAGCTGTGACAGGACAGCTCGCCATTACCAGCAACTCCTCGACCGGATCTTCCGCGATCGTGAGCCTAAGCGGAACCGGAGCGGCGGCTTCCTATCAGGTCAACTTGACTTGGGATCCGCCGACAAGCTCTCCGGACCCGGTGGCGGGATATAACGTTTATCGCGCACTGAGCGGCAGCTCTTCGTACACGCAATTGAATTCGACCGCCACGACTCAGACGACCTACACGGACTTGAGCGTTACGAACGGCCAGACCTACGACTACATTGTGGAGAGTGTTGACGCCTCCGGGGTCCAAAGCGTGCCGTCGAATACGGCAGTCGTTCCGATTCCGTAACCGCACAACTGGCTCAAGACCAGGATCGAAGCGGCCCGAAGAGAAGTCCGAGCGCGCGGCTTGGGGGTCGTCTAGATCGGCCTCGCGGGGAGGAATTGCCTTTTTCCACAGGGAAATTTGTACGCAGCTATGAATAAGTTACATGCGTCGAGGCAGCTAACTGCGTGAGCCAATCCCAGTAGATTCCGGACTAACTGACTTGAACATCAGTTCTATGAAGGGTATGGAGAAATCCACAGCCGGCACGGTCGCTTTGGCCCCGGGATTGCCAACAGGAAGCGTTCAATCTAAATAGAAACCACTCCGGCGAGTGGAGTTTGGGTTATATCTGCTTCGTTCGCTGGCTAAGGTTTCACAACAAGGGATAGCCCGTTTTAATGAGCCGCATTTCGTCTTGTTGAAGGTTACCAAACGCTAGAGCCGCTCGTGATCACGGGGAATGTCTGCCATTTGAAGGCCAGGACCGGATATGCACTATTTCCGGTGCATTAATGAGTAGTTTGCAGGTTTTTCCACAGCAACGCGGAACTTATATTCAGAAATATGTTCGCAAATACAACGGTATTTGTAACTCGGCTCTGCGAGGATGCTTTTAGGAACGGTTTCAGGTGACTCGCATCGGGCGCTTGAAGCATAACATTGATCGTAAATTTCAGAAGAAGTGAAGCACAGATTCCAATTGCTCCGCCGTGTTCCCCACAGGGCAGGCTTGGAATCGTTCTTGACGATGGTAACCGGGACGTGAGAGTTTTGCTTACCCCCAAATGAAATGAATGATGCATGAGTTCCACAGTGACTCAATCGCATAAGCAAACCTACGGAAGTACAAGAACAGAGTGACCTACGGCACTGATCATTCTTAGCCGCGGGAGCCAAATAGTCTTGCTGGTCAGCAAAAAAGGGAACCTTAAGTCACGAGCGGATACGGGGCTGCGGGCAAAAAAATACTAATCATAAAGGCCTTTTTCAGTGATGCAGTTGCGCAACATTTTTTCCTGCGTAACGTTGGATGATGCAACCGCGAAGGCGCGTGCAGCACGGGATGGCGCGCCACAGAGCGATTGCCGCGAAATTCGCTCGCGAGTGTGTGCTGCAGGCCGCGACCACAATCACTCATTTCTTCTTTCTTACATCTTTATTCTGTTCTCTGGCTGCGCGTCCTTGGCACTAAGTGGCTGTGGAGGGGGGCAGATTATCGGTGCGAATGCGAATACAAGTGCAGGATCGCTCCAGGCGTCTCCTAATAACATCAGTTTTGGAAGCGTACCGCTGGGAACGACGACAAGCGCGAGCGTTGCTCTTGTGAATCAGGGATCGGCGACAGTGAACGTTTCGCAAGTGACGTTGGCGGGACAGTCGTTTGCCGTCAGCGGCGCGGGCGACCTTCCCATCACGGTGCCCGCGGGGCACACGTTTAACTTGAGCGTGAGTTTTTCACCTGCGGCGGCGGGAATGGCGACCGGTACGCTCACGATTGCAAGCGATGCCGAGGCGAATGGGACTCTTGTGGTCGGGTTGAGCGGCACCGGGACCGCAGCAGATACGCCAAACCCGCCTGCATTGAGCTCGTTCAGCTGCGTCGACGCAGTTGAGACTGGGCCCGCCAGCGATATCTGCACGGTGGAGCTGAGCACGGCGGCGACCAGTGGTGGATACGCCGTCAGCTTGACCAGCGACAACGCAGCAGTTAGCTTGCCGGCTTCTGTGACCGTGGCCGAGGGGTCAACGGCGGTGAGTTTCACGGCTAACGTCTCCGCAGTGAGCTCGACGGAGACCGCGACATTGACCGCAAGCGCAGGGGGCGTGGCAGAGACATTTGCAATACAGGTAAATGCCGCTAGTCAAGTGGGCACGGGCGCGCCGGAGTTAAGCGGGCTTCACTGCGGCAGATCGTCGGTGACGGGAACGGGGACAGACAACTGCACAGTCACATTAAACGCGCCAGCACCGAGCGGAGGATTTTCAGTCAGCCTGGCGAGCAATAATTCCGCGGTCGGCGTTCCGGCAAGCGTTACCGTTGCCCCAGGGGCCGCAAAGAGCAGCTTTACGGCCACGATCGCCGCGGTCAGCACGACTCAGCCCGCAACATTGACAGCGAGCGCGGGCGGCGTGACAGAGACATTTGCCTTGCAGCTCAATGCCGCCAGCCAAGTGGGAACGAATCCGCCGCAGTTAAGCGGGCTCAGCTGCGGCAGCTCGTCGATAACAGGAGCGGGGACGGACAAGTGCACGGTCACCCTGAACGCGCTAGCACCGAGCGGAGGATTTGCGGTCAGCTTGACCAGCAATAATTCCTCGGTAAGCGTTCCGGCAAGCCTAACCGTTGCCTCAGGGGCCGCAACGAGCAGCTTTACGGCCACGATCGCCGCAGTGAGCACGGCTCAGACGACGACATTGACCGCCAGCGCAGGCGGCGTGGCAGCGACATTTACTTTGCAGCTCAATGCCGCCAGCCAGGTGGGCACGACTCCGCCGCAGTTAAGCGAGCTCAACTGCGGCAGCTCGTCGATAACGGGGGCGGGGACAGACAACTGCACAGTCACGCTCAGCGGGGCAGCGCCGAGCGGAGGATTTGCAGTCAGCCTGGCCAGCAATAATTCCTCGGTCAGCGTTCCGGCCAGCGCAACTGTTGCTGCCGGCGCCACTACCGGCAGCTTCACAGCCACAATCGCCGCGGTCAGCACGACTCAGACGGCGACATTGACCGCCAGCGCGGGCGGCGTGACAGAAACATTTGCCTTGCAGCTCAATGCAGCCGGCCAAGTGGGCACGAATCCGCCGGCCTTAGGCGAGCTCAGCTGCGGCAGCTCGTCGATAACAGGAGCGGGTACGGACAAGTGCACGGTCACGCTGAACGCGCCGGCGCCGAGCGGAGGATTTGCAGTCAGCCTGGCCAGCAATAATTCCGCGGTCAGCCTTCCGGCCAGCGTAACTGTTGCTGCCGGCGCCACTACCGGCAGCTTCACAGCCACAATCGCTGCGGTCAGCACGACTCAGACAGCGACATTGACCGCCAGCGCAGGCGGCGTGGCGCAGACTTTTGCCCTGCAATTAAGCGCGGGCGTGCCTGGGCTGAGCATCAATGCCACCAGCATCGCCTTTGGGAACGTGAGCCTTAACACTCCCGCAACGCAGTCGGTGACTCTGACCTCGACCGGGACTGCAGGGGTGACCGTTAGCTTAGCCACCGTCGTCGGGAGCGGATTCACAGTCTCCGGCGCGACCTTCCCGCTTACGCTAAGCTCCAGCCAGAGCGCGACAATCAGCGTGCAGTTCGATCCCACCGTCGCCGGAGCTGCGGGTGGCACACTGACGATCGTGAGCACGTCGCTTACCAACCCCACGGTGACAATCGGCCTAAGCGGGACCGGAGTGGCGGCCGTCGCTTACCAAGTCAACCTGAGCTGGGATGCGCCGACGAGTTCGTCGGACCCTGTCGCCGGGTATAACGTTTATCGAACGCCAAGCAGCGCCTCTTCGTACGTGCAGCTGAATTCGACCGTCGTAACCGGCACGACTTATGTGGACAGCAGCGTCCAGGACGGACAGACCTACGATTACATCGTGGAAAGCGTCGACGCCGCCGGGGTGACAAGCGCGCCGTCGAATACGGCGGTTGTCCCAATCCCGTAGGACCGGTTGGATGAAGCCGACTTTGAAGGGGTACGACCGAAACCGGGCTGAGGTAGGAACCAGGTCGCTGATCTACAAGTGTCAGAACTTACGGCAGGACTTCAAGACTCTGGTGGCGCTCAACAGTGCTTAGAGTTCGGCGGTGGAGAAGATGTGCGGCCTGAAGGCTGTTAACAGGGAGGGGGTTAACTCTTGTAGACGTGAGCGCCCGACAAGGCCACAACTGGTAGCAAACGAAAACAGCCCACGAAGTAGCCTATAGTTCAGAAACCAAGTGTTCGTGAGGGACCTGTCGCCGTCGAGAAATGCTCTCACTGCTTGCGGTGTGACATCACAGGCATCAATATCTCCGAGGACTCTGCAAAATCTTCGGAGCACGCGAGGTTGAGTTGCGAATCGCATCCCCAGAGAACGCTTGAAAGCCACATAAGTATTAATGAGTTCCAGCAGCTTCATCGCTGCCCTCCCAGATCGAACGCAGCAACTACTCGGAGAGCTGCAAGGTTCACCCTCGCATAGACGCGTGTTGTAGAAACGCCACGATTGCGCGCAGAGACAAAAGCGACAATTCTTCCGCCAATTCGTCCACCGAACAATTGACAGGCCATCGAGGAAAGGGCTGTTTGTCCCAACCCCTCAGGCAAAAACTCTGCAGATGCCTCCAGACGCGGACTGACAAGGCCGGACGCAGTCAGTAAGAGACGTTCGACTGTGCAGACATCGGCCCGCTCCGCCGCTGCTCCACATAGGCTTCATGGTCGAGATTGAAGACGACCTGCGCGGGGTCGAAGGGTAAGTATCCAACGCCGTTTTCGATCAACGTTTTGGAGAGCGCATCGTGAAGCGCATCCGCGGAACCGAACGAAAGCTTTTGCCGATGATAGCTTCCGTAACAGATTGACGCCCGACCAAAACCGAAGTTGCCATTGGCCGCTGGAAGCGCACCTCTCTCATTGATGCGCTCGTATGCGCCGGGGCAGCGATAGTACTGCGTGAGTGTACTGTTCACGGCTTCAGGGGTTTTTGCTTTTCGATGACTTACAAGGCACGATGCAAGGTCAGCGACCTCGCGTCGCATGCGCACAAGGGTAGAAGACACTAAGAACGCAGCGCATGACTTTGCATTCAGGGGTTTTTCCGCTGATTGCCCCCGATCGACCTCGAATCCCGGGGAGCGCCTGCTCGCGGATGCTGGCCGGGAGAGACTCTCCGGCCGGTCAGCACCTGACGATGTTTTCCGCTTCAATTCCTCTAGTGGCGTTCCGCGTGTCGACGACCAACTTCGCGCCGGCAACAATTCTGCGATAGTCGTACTGGGAGTGATCGGTGACGATGACCACGCAGTCGAATTCCGGAATTTTGTCCAGCGGAGTACTGGTCATATTCAGCGCGTACTTCCGTCCCTGGCCGACAGTGGGAAAGAAAGGATCGTTGTAAGCGACCTGCGCTCCGCGTTTCTGCAACAACTCGATGATCGTAAGCGACGGCGATTCGCGAAGATCATCGATGTCGCGCTTGTAAGCCATGCCGAGAATCAGGATACGCGAACCGCGCAGGGCCTTACCCTGCTGACTCATGGCCTCAATGATGTTCTCAACCACAAAGTATGGCATGCCGAGATTGATCTCCCCGGCAAGCTCGATGAAGCGCGTACGGAAGTCGAATTCCTTCGC